>Ga0307477_10000159_pt1 | contig 95132 bp, 76 predicted proteins | sample atmos_gasesECM2C_FD_203316 | JGI IMG/M metagenome (GOLD analysis project Ga0307477, IMG submission 203316) | Hardwood forest soil microbial communities from Morgan-Monroe State Forest, Indiana, United States - atmos_gasesECM2C_515 | ecosystem: Environmental > Terrestrial > Soil > Temperate... | reverse complement strand
CTCACGGCCCTACAGGGCTCAACTCACTGAACCGCCGTATGCGGACCCGCATGTACGGTGGTGTGGCAGGGGAGGACGGGCAACCGTTCCCCCTATGCCGATTGTGGAGTCGTCAATAATAGCGTGAGCCTTCTCTGGTGCGCCGCTTACCGGAGCAAGCGTGCGGCGGGCGACGAGTACGCCGATGTTTCCCATCGCCGCCGACGCTGATGTAGGCCCGAGAGCGTTCGAGCAGGATCAGGACCTGTTCGAGCTGACGCCCGGGAGCCGAAAGCTAGTCGAGGCGCCAGGGAGATCGTTCGGGCCAGTGCCGCAGAGCCTCCGTTGCCCAGCCGGTGGATTTATCCGCGTGGCAGGAGGTGCAAGGATTCGGGATTTTGTATTTTTCTGTCATGGCTGGGGTGATGAACGCGAACGTGTGAGCGCGGACTTTGACGTCGGCGATGGTGGTCTCGATCTTTGGCATATGGCAGGAGATGCACTGGCTTCCCGGCGTGCCGGTTTTGTGATGGGTGTGCTCCTCGAGCGTAGCGGTGTGGGGGCCGTTGAGCGACATGGGGGCGTGGCAATCGAGGCAGAGTTTGTCGGCAGGCTTTCTTAGCTGCGCGTAGTTCTCCGTGCCGTGGACATCGTGGCAGGTGAAGCACGTTATCCCCCGGCGGTACATCACGCTCTGCACGAAGTCATTTCCCTGCATGCGATTCTTGTGAGCGGTGCCGTCGGGGAAATTCGTGAAAGTCGTTTCCCCGAGGGTATGCTCTTCAAGCTGCCAGAAGTCGCGGAGGTTGAGGCCGACGCGATAGCCCACCGGCCAGTCGTAATACTTCCCTTCCATCGGATTGGTCAAAGGGCGCCCTTGCGAGTGGCACTGGATACACGCGTCGCTCGCCTGGACATAATCCATCCGCGCGGGATTGAGGATATTTCCGCGCGAGGGATGGGCAACGTGCTCGCTGCCCGGACCATGGCAGCGCTCGCAGCCGACATTCCATTCCAGGACTTTTTTTGTCTGAATGTTGTAGTCAACGGAGTGGCAGCCGTCACAGGTGGGGCCGGTGGGGCGCTGCATATTGTCGGGAGGATAGAACGGTTCCCACCAGTCCGTTCCTTTGGCTACAAAATAAGGGCGCCAGACGTGATTGGTGACGTCCCACTGTGCGGCCTCCGGAAAATAGTCATCGCCAATTTTGGTGAAGTAGCGCTGCTTCCAGACGCTGCCGTAGACGAGTGCTACCTGGTCCTTCCTAAACTTGGTGAGGGGATTTGTGGCGAGATCGGGGAGGATGGCTTCGGGATGCTCGCGGGGATCGCGGACAACGTTAGCCATGGGCGTTTTCTTCCAGTGCTCGTAAATTTGCTCGTGGCATTTTTCGCAGGCCGGCGAGCCGGTGTAGTGCGCCGCCGCGGCCGTCGCTTGCTGCTCCGATTTTTCTTTGGTTGATAATTGACGCAGGTCGCGGATGAAAAGCACGAGCTTCCAGCTGTCGCTGTCCTGCACGTCGTGCGGATGGCCCCAGGCAGGCATGCCCGTGAGACGGACGCCATTCTGGATGATGTAGCGGATTTGGCCGTCAGTAAGATTCTGCGTTTGGGGCAGGCGCAAATCGGGCGGCTTGGGGTAGAGGTTACGCCCGACCTGGGTTTGCCCGCTACCGTCGTTACCGTGACAGACGGCGCAGCGGTCGGTGAAGTCTTCGCGGGCCTCCCGCACCAGTTCCGGAGTGGCCTTCCAAGGGTTCTCTTGATTGCGTGCCTGGCGTGGAATCGAGAGATTTCGCACGGTGCGGGCGACGACCTTTTCCACGGTGGACGGCTCTTCGGTTGTGCTGAATCCGCGGCGGATCAGCATGGTTCCGTAAATCGCTGCGGCAATTCCAGCCGCAAAGAGTACCAAGAGAAGTGCTTTCCAACTTTTCATGCCTCTCTCCCTCGACGGAATGCCGAGACTCTCCCTGTGATTGATTTCTGAAACTCATAAACCGCGCCGTTTATTCCGCTCGATGAGACCGCCGCGACGTGCTCACAAATCGTACGCGAGAGGAAATCCAGAGCTTCTAAGTCGAATTCCTGGCGGCTACAGGTCTTTGGATGCGCGAAAGGCGCGGACGACTGCAACGGCATCCTCGCGCTTGGCATCCACAGCGTAGTTGAGGCGGCGCATATCGGCGGCGGAGAGTTTGCCGGCAAGATCGGTGAGCGCGGCGTGGAGCTGAGGAAATTGGGCGAGAGTGGATTGGCGGACGACGGGGACGGCGTCGTAGGGCGGGAAGTAGTGGCGGTCGTCCTCGAGGCCGACGAGACCAAGGGAATCGATGAGGCCGTCGGTGGAATTGCCCGCGACGATGTCCACCTGATGATCCACGAGGGCGCGATAGATGAGGCCGAGGTCCATGACACGGGGCTGCTCTTTAAAATGAAGATTGTAGCGATCGCTCCAGCCGCGGAAGCCGTCGGGGCGCTCGAGGAATTCGTAGCCGACGCCGGCACGCCATTTGGGCGCGAGCAACGCGATGTCAGAGATTTTTTGGAGATGGAGTTCTTTGGCATCGTCGCCGCGGATGACCATGGCGAAAGTGTTTTCGAAGCCGAGAGGCTCGGTGACTTCGAAATGAAAGCGCTCGGAGTAGAGCTGCTTGACGCGCTGGTATACGGCGTTTGCATCGCCCCGCGGGGGCTCGTTCAAGACAGCGGTGAGGGCCGTGCCAGTGTATTCGACGTAGAGATCGAGTTGGCCGGCTTCGAGGGCTTTGTGAACGAGGAGCGTGCCGCCGAGGTTCGTCTTGCGCTCGACGGGAATGCCGGTGCGTGCTTCGATGTGCTGCGCGAGGAGTTCGGCGAGAATCACTTGCTCGGTGAAGAATTTCGAGCCGATGGTGATTCTAGATTGAGGAGATTTGGTGCAGGCGGATACGAAGTAAATGAGGTTAAGGATATATAGGAGATAAAGAAGACGGAATCGTGCGCAGCGCATGTCAGGCGACCCTCAAGCGGCGCTCGAGGAGGCCGAGGAGAAAATCGGCGAGGAGCGCGAGAAGCGCGGCGGGGATGGCGCCGGCCAGGATGAGCGAATCGCTGACGAGGGCGACACCACGGAAGATGAAGGTCCCGAGGCCGCCGGCGCCGATGGCCGCGGCAATGGTGGCCACGCCAATGGTGATGATAGTCGCCGTGCGGATGCCTGCGAGGATGATGGCGAGCGCGAGCGGGAAGCGCACGCGCCAGAGAATTTGTGCGCGGGTCATGCCCATGGCTTCGGCGGCTTCGAGGACGGCAGGATCAATGCCGGTGAGGCCTACGTAGGTGTTGCGCAGAATCGGCAGCAGTGCATAGAGGACAAGAGCAACGATCGCGGTGCGCTTGCCGATGCCGCCGATGAAAGGGATGGGAATGAGAAATCCAAAGAGAGCGAGGCTGGGGATCGTCTGGAAAATGCTGGCGATTCCCAGTGCGATCGTGCGAAGCGCCGGGCGTTGCACGATGAGCATGCCGAGCGGGACGCCGATTAGTATGGCGATGGCCATGGCGATGACCACGAGCATGAGGTGATCGAACGTGGCGCTAAAGATCTCTGCGCGGTGCTCTGTAAAGAAGGTCCAGTTGCTGGGCGATTGGATCGCGGCGAGATTCATGAGGGAGACCCCGGAGCGATGGACAAAGAGGAAGTAAATGCACGGACTTCCGGGTGGTCGAGCAGGAGAAATTCCTTCGGCTTGGCGGTGGCCACGATGCGGCCGGTTTCCAGCAGGACGATGCGCGATGCGAGTAGCAGTGCTTCGCGTAAATCATGAGTGACGAAGACGATGGTTTTGCTGAGGCGGCGCGCGAGAGCGCTGAATTCGCGTTGAAGTTCCGCGCGGGTGACGGGATCGAGCGCGCCGAACGGTTCGTCCATCAGAAGAATCGGAGGATCGGCGGCGAGAGCGCGGGCCACGCCCACGCGCTGGCGCTGGCCGCCGGAAAGTTCACGAGGATGGCGCTTGGCAAATTCGCGCGGGTCGAGGCCGACAAGCTGAAGCATTTCGTCGACGCGTGCGGCGGTGCGAGGCGCGTCCCACTTTTCCAAAGTGGGAAGGAGAGCAATATTTTCGGCAACCGTGAAATGGGGGAAGAGGCCGGCCTCCTGGATGACGTAACCAATGCCGCGGCGGAGGCGGATGGGGTCCCAGTCGGTCGTGGCCCGTCCCTGGACTCGAATTTGCCCCTCCGAGGGAAACAACATGCCATTAATCAATTTGAGGAGGGTGGTTTTGCCGCTGCCGCTGCGGCCAAGAAGGACGATGGTTTCCCCCTGAGGAATCGTTAAGGAAATCCCGGAAACGATTGCGCGCGCAGGAATAACGTTTATGTAGTACGCCACGTCGTGAAAATCGATTAAATTTCCCGAGAAACTTGCGGTTTTCGTATTCATTTCGATTGACAGTCCCACGTCCCGGAGCGAACATCTTAATGCACCTAGCCTCCCGGCGCCGAATTATGGCGCATCCTTCGCGCGGAAGCTGCATCCAAAGTAGGGGGAAAAAGTCATGGGAGCCTTGGCACTTGCTGTCCGCATCCGGCACGACCTGCACACCCGCCTTCTCGATGCCCGCAGCCGAACCGATGAACTGTTTCGCGTCGTCCGGGAAGAAGCCCTGTATGACCGGCCGATTCCCGAGAGACACCGGATCATTTTCTATGTCGGGCATGTCGAGGCCTTCGACTGGAATTTGCTCGGAGATCGCGCTTTTGGATTGCGCTCCTTTCACCGGATATTCGATCAACTCTTTGCTTTTGGAATTGACCCGGTGGGCGGCGGCTTGCCGTCGGACACACCCGCGGATTGGCCGGCGCGCGACGAAGTGGACAGTTATAACCGCCGGCTCCGCGAGGAACTGGATCGAGCCATCGAGCGCGCGCTGGACCGGCCGGCGGAAGGGCATCCGCACCTGATCCCCATGCTGGAAGTGGCCATCGAGCACCGCCTGATGCATGCGGAGACGCTGGCGTACATGCTGCACCGGCTGCCGAGCGAGAGAAAGATTTCTGGTATGGAGCGTTCCGCGTGGAAAGCGGTGCGCTTGAAGTCCCGCCTAGTGGACATCCCTGCGGGAAAAGCCACGCTGGGTCTGGAACGAATTCATGGAGACGAGTTCGGGTGGGACAACGAGTTTGGCGCCCATGAAGCGCAGACGCCGGGATTCGCGATTGAAAATCACAATGTGACGAATCACGATTTCCTGCGGTTCATCCAAGCCGGCGGTTACGAGAATCCTGCGCTGTGGAGTGCAGAAGCCTGGGACTGGAAGAAAAAGGAAAGTATTGAGCATCCGATGTTCTGGAGGCGCGACGGCAACTTGTGGGTATACCGCACCATGTTTGGCGAGATACGCTTGCCGCAGGAATGGCCGGTGTATGTGAGCCACGCGGAGGCCACAGCGTATGCCAAATGGCTCGGGCGCAAGCTGCCCACGGAAGCGCAGTTTCATCGCGCGGCGTATGGAACGCCGGATAGCCAGAGGGAACGCGATTATCCCTGGGGCGACGAAGCGCCGAGCACGATTCACGGCAATTTTGATTTTCATTCGTGGGATCCTTCTCCGGTAGGCGCGCATCCGGCAGGGGCGAGCGCCTTCGGCGTGCAGGATCTTGTCGGGAACGGCTGGGAGTGGACACGCACGGAGTTCGCGCCGTTTCCAGGATTTGCGCCGATGCCTTTCTATCCGGGCTATTCGGCAAATTTCTTTGACGGCAAGCACTATGTGATGAAGGGCGGCTCGCCGCGCACCGCAGCGTGCATGCTTAGGCGGTCGTTCCGGAACTGGTTCCAACCGCATTATCCGTATGTCTACGCAACCTTCCGTTGCGTCGAGGATTAATCAAGCTCAAGTCCGGGAGACCCCATGCTGACCTCTTCCCTTCCCGTAAGGCACGTGTCTGAGTTCGCGTCGGATGTGCGCGCGAGCCTGACTAAACCCGGCCAGAGAGAACTCCCTTCAAAATATTTGTACGACGAAGTAGGCTCGGCGCTCTTTGAAACGATTTGCGTTTTGCCGGAGTACGGACTGACGCGGGCGGACGCGCGGCTGCTGGAAAAGCATGCGGGAGAAATCGTGAAAAGGTTGCCGTCGCCGATTCAGGTTGCGGAGCTGGGGAGCGGGTCAGGAAAAAAAACGCGTTGGATCCTGGAAGCGCTTTCGCGGCGGCAAAAAACGTATTACTACCCGATCGAAATCTCGCCTTCGGCACTGGCAGCGTGCGCGAAGGAGTTGGGACAGATCGATCTGGTCAGCGTGGTCGGCCACGAGCAGCCCTATCTGGAGGGACTGCGCAGTGTCGCCGACGGGCGCGGGGAGAAGGATCATCTCCTGGTGCTGTTCCTCGGCAGCACGATTGGGAATTTTGATCGCGATGCGGGCGAAGAGTTCTTACGGGAAACGCGAGCAATTCTGCGGCCAGGGGACGCGTTGCTGCTCGGGACCGACCTGGAAAAGAGCGTCGAGCTGCAATGGCTGGCCTACAACGACCCCGCGGGCGTGACCGCGGCGTTCAATTTGAACCTATTGGCACGCATCAACCGGGAGCTGGGCGCGGATTTTGATTTGGGCAGCTTCCGGCACGAGGCCCGTTGGAACAGCGTAGAACGGCGCATCGAGATGCATCTGCGCTCGACCTGTCAACAGACCGTTAAGATTCCCGCCGCGGGATTGCGAATCATGCTCGATGAAGACGAAACCATCTGGACGGAAAGCTCGCACAAATACAAAGCCGAAGAGATTCCGGACATGGCAGTGCGAACAGGATTCCACTGTGATGGACAATGGCTCGACCGCGAATGGCCGTTCGCGCAAAACCTGCTGATCGCGAAATAGTGCGGTCTGTCGAAGAGCGATCGGGGACAGCCACCCTTACCTGCGATGGAGGGGTCTTCGATTTGACCTGCACCCATTATAACAATGGGCCGGAAAACGCCGGGGAAAAGCTCCTACGGGTATTATTTTGAGACGAAGCTCGTTGGGCCCTTCATTTGCAGATCCGAAATAATCTTGGCGCTGGCTGGCATAGGGCTAGAAAGTTTCGATGCGCCAGACGATGCGGGCGGACCAGGTTTTTTGTTTGGTGAAGTCGGGGCGCCAGACGGCGAGAATCTGGGAGCCCTGATAGACGCGTTCGAAGCCTTCTTCGGATTCGGAAACCGTTTCAATCGGCGCAACCCAAAACTCATCCATCAATGGCGCGTGCAGGGCGACGCGCACGCGCTGCCAGCCGTCCTCCATGCGGAGGATCGGGCCGGGCAGCGTTCCACTGAAGCGCAGATTCTGGCGGCCCGCGGGCGTTTCGAAGAAGCGGTCCGGTTCGGTGGGAGCCAGCAAATTGACAATCGACTCGATGCCAATGGCAACGGGTTTGTCGAGTGGCTCTTTGAGCTTCACGCTAACCTCGCAGGCCACCTCGCAGCCTCTCGGCGCCGGGCCAAACGTAAATTGCTTGAGGAGCAACAGCTTGGGCGCCGAGGTTTCGCTCTTGCCGTGCACCAGCAACGAGTCTGCCCGGAAAAGCTCGGCATCATTCGGAGCGGAGCTCTTCACGGTGAAGGCGCCACCGGCAAAACCGGCGTCCTCGCGCAATTCGAGATTCTCGTAGTCCGCGTGGGTGCGCGTGGGATCGAAGAACAGAATGCGAAAGGCGTGGCGGGGCCAGCGATCGTAACGGAGAAAACGCTCCAGGCCGGGTTCCTTGACGCGCGTCTGTTCGTGAATGGAAGCAACCGCGCCCGTAGCGGACTTTCCTGCGGCTTCGCGCAGGCTGGCATGATAGGACTCGGGACGGCGCAGGATGGAATTGACGAGCGTGGCCTCCGCTGGTCGGAAATCGAACGCGGCGATCGTTCCGCCGTCGCTAGGCTTCAATAGCGCCTGGTAATCCAGTCCGGTAAAGAGCAATTCTGCGGCGCCGTCAGCATCGTAATCCAGGAGTTCGACGCGCGCGGCAAGAGCACCGTGAGTCTGGCGATCGGCGATGGCTTCCGCGCGGATGAGATTGCGCCACGGATCGGTACGGAGGTGCGGGGCATAGATTCCGCCGAAGATGCCGTGCCAATAGGCGTCGTTACACTGTGCCCTCAAAAGGAGATCGCGAGCCTGCAGCAGGTCTTCGTGGGCTTTCGTGCCAATATGCTGGGACGGCACGGCGGCAATGCGCGCGGAGACACGCAGCATTTTCTTGTGAAGTAGATTGGATTCAGGATACTTGCGAAAAAATCCGCGCCAGGAACCACCGCGAAAAAACGAGAGAACTTCCGGGCGAGCGCTGAACTCTTTCAAGACCGCGTGATAGCGTTGCCGGACGCGCGTCGGGAGCACCCACTCCATCATCTCCGTGTAGGAAGCGGTCGGCAGGTCGGCGCGGCCAAGAGGCGCGTTAGAAACGAGATATTCGCCGGGCGCGGTGACTTTCAGCCAATCGGAATTTTTTTCAAGCGCGGTGAAAAACTCGTTGAGCCATCCGTCCGTGTAACAATGTTTGTACGTTCCGGGCCAGACGCCAAATTTTTCCATGTCGTCGCCCATGGCGGCTACGCCGCCGGGAAAACGGCTCGACGCGTCACGCAAATACGTAATGACCTCTTCCACTTTGCCGAAGGGAATGAGATAGCGCAGGGCCTTCTGGCCGGGGTAGAGCCAGACGGTCTTGCCGCGGTCCTCGGCGATGTACGGACCGAAGAGTTCCTCCGGCTCGAAGCCCGCGGAAAGAAAATGGATATCGTCCACCAAGGTGTAGGCGACATTCGCCTCGGCGAGCACGCTCGGAAGCTGCGGTTCCCATACCCGTTCGGCGAGCCAGGCACCGGAAGGCAGGCGGCCGAAGTGTTTTTCCAGATAGGAGGCGAGGCGCATGATTTGCTCGTGCTGATCCTCCTGGGGGATCGAGACCAGTATCGGTTCGTAGAAGCCGCCGCCAACGAGTTCGACCTGACCGCCCTGAACCAAATTTTTCAAGCGGACAAAGTATTCCGGCCGATGCTCCTCGAGCCAGGTCAGAAGCGGGCCGGAATAGTGCAGGCCGAGGTGAACGCCAGGATGTTTTTCGAGCTGTTCGACAAACGGCAGATAGGAAGTTTCATAGGCCTTTTCGAGCACATGTTCGAAATTGCCGCATGGCTGGTGCGCGTGAATGAGCAGAGCGAGATGGAAATTCTGCGGCATGGGGACAGTTTTTTCTCTCCAGACATCATAACCTGCCACGCAAATTTATGAGTTCGAGGCGCGGAAGGGATGCGCGAACTGCGTAACTCAAGAGGATGAGATGCACCGCGCCAGACACAGACACATCGTCGTTCACGGAGAGGCGTGCTTCAGCACCCAAGTAGAGACGGCGTCCAGGGCCTCCGGCGCCATGGTCTCTTCGATCGCGCCGTATTCCGACGGGGAGCCGGTCGGGCAGTGCTGGAAGAGATGGTTCAAGCCCGGCATTTCGGAGGTTTGAGAATCCTTGTTGCCGGCGTCCTGAAGCGCCTTCTGAATTTTGGAAAGATTCTCCTTTGGCGGGACTTGCAAATCCTTTTGGCCGTTCAAGGCGAGTACCGGACACAGCGTCTTTTGCAGTGCGGGGAGGGGATCATAGTCGAGGAGGTAGCGAAACCACGGCGAGGTCATCGTGCGCACTTGCGCCTGCAAGGTGGCCGGCGGCACGAGCGCCCCCATGCCGGAGGACTGCACAAGATCGTTCAATTTGGTTTCGAATGCCGCGGGATCTTTTTCCTGTTGAGCAAGTACATAAGTTTTCCTGTTGAAGTCGAGGGTCCTCGAGATTTGCTCTTCGTCAATGCCGGCGACCTTCATGATGAGTTCGGACTGGAGCAGAAGTATGTCTTCCCCTTTCAATGCGGGAGCCGCCAGTAACACCAACCATGCGATATCCGTGGAACGCGATGCGACGATGGGCGCGATCAGTCCGCCTTCGCTGTGGCCAATGAGCCCGATTCGCCTGGGGTCCAGATCCTTGCGGGTTTTCAGATAAATGACTGCAGCCTGAGCATCCTCGGCGAAGTCCTCGATGGTGGCTTCGGCGTAGCTGCCGGTGGACTTGCCTCCGCCGCGCTTATCGAAACGCAGGGTGGCAATCCCCTTGCGCGTCAGATGGTCGGACAAGACCAGGAAGGGGCGATGCCCCTCGATGGCTTCATCGCGATCGCGAGGTCCGTTGTCGCTGAGGAGCACAACGACGGGAAATGGCCCCGGGCCCTGCGGAAGCGTAAGTGTACCTGAGAGCGAAATGTGCGCCCGGTCGTTCGGAAAACTGACTTCCTCCTCTTTATACGGACGGGGCTTCACGGGGTTTTGAGGACGAACCTGGGCGAGAAGTTGATCCGAGCGCTGAAACTCGAGCTTCTGCTCCACACCGCTTTGCGCCCAAGTGCCAGTCATAACGTTCCTGGCTGGATTGAGCGTGCCTGTATAAGAGCCCTTCACGACCGGAATCTCAAAGTGAAAGACGCTGTCTTTTTGACTGACTTTGACGGCGGGGAGCCCGCTGACTCCCTGATCCGGACTGTCGAGGGCAGCCAGGAGGTGCTTCTGATCATCGTGGGCGACGTGCAGTTGGAGGCGAAGGCGCATGCCGTTTCCTTCGATTGCGCCTTGCCACACGCCTTCGGCACTGGCGATGGCGTCCGAAGGCTTGCGCGAGCCGGTTCCGGCTGCCTCGCGGTGGAATACGAGCCGCAGGCTCACGGTGCTCTGGGTCCAGCCTCCTTCGATGGTGCGGTGATCAGCTGAAATCGTTCCTGCATACGAAGCGCCTACGGAGGACACCTTGAAGCTGAGATTCGATTCTTCTTGCGCGAGAGAGTCCACCGCGATGCCGTAGACGCCTTGATCTAAGCTGTCAATGGTGGCTTTGAAGGAGCCGTCTGTTTCTTTTGAGATGTGGAGGACGAGGTGAAGAAGAGCGTCGCCGGCTTGCAGGGTGCCAGCCCAGCTCCCCTCCAAAGTTGCGGGAGCGGGATGCGGCACGGGTTTGCGCGCAGCCGGGGTTTGCGCAGAGGCTGCGGAGGCAATACAGAAACCGATGAGCAGTGGAGCGGCAGCACGGCTCCAAATTCTACGGTTCACACAAGACCTCCGCGGTTCGTCAGCATGGTAGATGTTCTCGCTGCGAAAAGAGTTGGAAGCCGATACAAAGGCAAAGCAGCCTGTGCCCGTTGGAGAAAACAGGTACAGATGATTCGCAAAAACAGGCGGAACAAAAAAGCGGCACGCCAAAGCGTGCCGGGAGATATTCCCAGGTTTTATCCAGCCGTGCCAGAACGGGCTACTTCTTGTTGGCGTACCAATCGGCGTTGATGGGAGTAAAGCTCTGCCACTTCTCCGGCAAATCTTCGAGAGCGAAGATGGCGGTCACGGGGCAGACCGGAACACACGCGCCACAATCGATGCACTCCGTGGGATGGATGTAGAGCTGCGTTTCGCTTTCGAACGCCGGTTCGTCCTTGCGCGGGTGGATGCAGTCCACCGGGCAAACATCCACGCAGGCGGTGTCTTTTGTGCCGATGCACGGCTCGGCAATCACATAGGCCATTACGATCTCCTTTGTTCGGGAAGCGGGCCGGTGGCCCGCTAACGCGAAACAATACTACCAGCCAAAAATTGCTTATACCACGCGGCTACCGGGACCAGCAAGCGGCGTAATGCAATTGTACGCGGGGCGAATGACTTTCTCAACCGGCGGGGTGCGGATAGAATAGGAGCGGAAGGCAGGCCCATGAGAACTCGCACCGTTTTTGTTGTACTCCTATCGATGGCATTGGTGGCGCCCCTGGCAACACCGCAGGCACCCAAAGGCACTGTTGTTCGCGATCCGGAGATGATCGACGCGGACGGCTATCCAAAACTATTGCAGCAGTACCGCGGAAAACCGCTGCTGGTCACGTTCTGGGCGACCTGGTGCGAACCATGCCGAGACGAGTACCCCATGCTGAACGAGTTGGCCAAACAATATGCTCCACAGGGGCTGAAGGTCGTGGGCATCAGCATGGATGATGATGGCGACATGATCCTGATGAGGCGATTCCTAGCTCGATACAAGCCGGTATTCCCAAACTATCGAAAGAAAGCCGGTGGTGAAGCGGCGTTTCACCAGGTGGTAGAGCCCGGATGGACCGGGGCGCTTCCGGCCACGTTTTTTTATGGCAAAGATGGGCGGGAGGTCGCGCATTTTTTCGGCGAAGGAACGCGTGACGGTTATGAAGGTGCTATCCGGTCGCTGCTTGCTGCCGGATCGAATTAGAGCTAGCGCACTCCTGGTTTCGAAACTGACGTTCGTGCTTGAAGTCTGCCGGGGAGTTCGTCAGTTCTGCCGGGTGTTTGCGTATTTTGCGGTGAAATGAGGAGAGAAACCGTGATTCGCAGCGAGAATCTTCGAAGTGGATACATCCAGGACGACGTCGAGCAGTACCTTTACGAGCTATTGCCAAAGCGCGATGCAGTTGTCACGGAGATCGAAGACTACGCTGAGGAGCACCGTGTCCCGATCGTGGGGCCGGCGGTGGCGCGGATGTTGGCGCTCTTCGTGCAAGTTTCCGGCGCAAAGCGGATTTTCGAAATGGGTTCGGCCATCGGGTATTCGACCCTTTGGCTGGCACGCGCCGCGGGACCGAAAGGCAAAGTGATTTACACCGATGGCGATCCGGAAAAAGCGCGCCGGGCTAAGGATTATTTCCGGCGCGCAGGCGTGGCCAAGCGGATTGAGGTGCGAGTCGGCGACGCCCTGGAATTGGTGAAGAAGGCGCCGGGCAAATTTGACCTTATTTTCAACGACGTGAACAAATCTCAATACCCGGCCGCATTGCGCGCAGCGCTGCCAAAGCTGCGCCGCGGGGGCTTATTCATTACCGACAATACGCTGTGGTCCGGCAAAGCGGCGCGGCCGGCGGCGCTCGACGACGCCGATACGCACGGCATCCAAGAATTCAACCGCATTGTTTACGCTTCGAAAGAACTCTACCCTGTTCTGATTCCGTTGCGCGACGGCGTCACCGTCTGTCAAAAGCAATAATTGCAAAGCGGCGTTACTTGCGGAAGAGATTGCGCAGCAGGAAGCCGAGGTTGGCGGGGCGCTCGGCGAGACGACGCATGAAGTAGGGGAACCAGTCGCCGCCGAACGGAATGTAGATGCGCACGCGGTATCCATCCCGGACGAGCCGGCGCTGCAAGTCGGTGCGAACCCCATACAACATCTGAAATTCGAAATCGTCCTTGGAGATTTGTTTGGCGGCGGCAAAGCGGATGGTGGCCGCGATCATTCGCGGATCATGGGTGGCAATCCCGTGATAGAAACCGCTGGAGAGCAGCATCTGCATCAGGCGGACGTAGTTGGCATCAACGTCCGCTTTTTCCGGATAGGCGACTTCTTCTGATTCCTTGTAGGCACCCTTGCACAAGCGGATGCGGCAGCCATATGCCAGCAAGTCGGTCACATCGGTCTCACTGCGATAGAGATAGGATTGGATCACCGTGCCGACGGCGGGGTTCCTGACGCGCACGCGCTTGACGAGGTCAATGGTGCGCTGCGTGTAGAGCGAGCTTTCCATATCCACGCGCAAAAAGTTGTCAAAGCGGGCGGCAAACTCCACGATGGACATGACCAGGCCCTGGCAGAAATCAGCATTGAGGTCGAGGCCGAGCTGCGTCAGCTTGCAGGAGACGTTGGCTTGGATTCCTTCGGTGGCGATGCGTTCGAAGATTTCCAGGTAGGTGTCTCGGGAGTGCTGGGCATCTCCAGTGGTAGAAACGTTTTCCCCAAGATAATCAAGGCTGGCGAGCATTCCGGCATCATTGCAGTGGCGGGCGGCCGCGATGGCTTCCTCCAGCGATTCGCCGGCGACGAAGCGGCGCGCCATGCGGCGGGTTGTGCCATTGGAGGTGACCCAATGGGCGAAGCCTTTGTTTTCGGAGAGCTTCAGAAGCGCGGAGCGGAGCATGCGGGGTCAATTATGGCAGCCTGGAATGGCTGAAACTAGTGCGTGTGCTCTTCCAGAAACTTTTCCGCGTCAATGGCCGCCATGCAGCCCGAGCCTGCGGCGGTAACCGCCTGGCGATAACGATGATCCTGCACGTCGCCCGCGATAAATACGCCCGGAATCGCCGTCAGGCTGCCGTGCTTGGCGAGCAGGTATCCGTTTGCGTCCATGTCGAGTTTACCTTTGAAGACGGTGGTGTTCGGGTCGTGGCCAATGGCGACGAAGACGCCGTCGAGTGCAAGTTCGCGCGTTTCCTTGGTTTCCGGATTGCGCAGGCGCGCCCCTTCGACGTGGCCTTTGGGGGCCAGAATCTCTTCGAGCACAAAAGGAGTAGTGAACTCCACTTTCTCGTTCGCCTTGGCCCGGTCAATCATGATCTTGGAAGCGCGGAATTCGTTGCGGCGGTGAATAAGATGAACCTTGCTGGCGTAACGCGAGAGAAAGTTAGCTTCCTCCATGGCGGTATCGCCGCCGCCGACCACGGCAATGGGCTTGCCGCGGAAAAAATAGCCGTCGCAAGTCGCGCAGGTGGAAAGACCGTGGCCAATCAATTCTTTTTCGCCTTTCAAACCTAACAGGCGCGCGGAAGCCCCTGCAGCCACGATCAGCGCTTTGGCCTCATAGGTCTCTTTTCCGGCGCTGATGCGAAAGGGGCGTTTGCTCAAGTCCACTTCCGAGACCGCGCCGGCTTTGAACTCCGTGCCGAATTTCTTGGCCTGTTTGCGCATGTTCTCGATGAGCTCCGGCCCCATGATGCCCTCCGGAAAACCGGGATAATTCTCCACGTGCGTGGTGAGGGAAAGCTGGCCGCCTGGCTCCTGGCCGTCCAGGACGAGCGGCTTCAGGTTTGCGCGCGCCGCATAAATCGCAGCCGTAAGACCGGCGCATCCACTACCGATGATGACCACATTTTGCATTCCGTTTGTCTCCACCCATTAGATTCAGCAGTGCACCCGCCGGATTCACGGAGCTGATATTGTAGCATTCCCTTCTTCGCGGTTCGGAATTCGGGGCAGCCAAATTGGCGAGGGTTTGGCGGAGCGTTGCGTTGACCGGTATCAAGATATGCCGCTATAGTCCGGAGAAGGGTGGGTTGCCCAAGGAGAAAGCCACGATGGATCCGAGGTACCCGATCGGAAAATTTGAAATGCCCGCGCAGGTCTCTCCGGCTCGCCGCCAGCAAGCGATGGACGAGATTGCGTCAACGCCAGCCAAACTGCGTGCTGTGGTAAAAGGCTTGAACGACGCACAGCTCGACACGCCGTATCGCGCGGGCGGCTGGACGGTGCGGCAGGTTGTGCACCATGTTCCGGACAGCCATTTAAATGCTTATGTCCGGCTGAAACTTGCGCTGACCGAGGACAACCCGACGATCAAACCGTACGACGAAGCGGCGTGGGCAAAACTAGCGGATTCGAACTCGACCCCGATAGAGGTTTCGCTTACGTTGATGGATTCGGTGCATGATCGCTGGGACCGAGTCTGGCGATCTCTGAAGCCCGAGCAATTCGCGCGCAAGCTGGTCCACCCGGAAAACGGCGAGCGAACCGTCGACTGGCTCCTCTTCCTCTACGAATGGCATGGCAAACATCACACGGCGCACATCACGGAACTCCGCAAACAGAAGGGCTGGTAGCCGCCGGCACAGCGGCTTGCTGGAATGAACTCCGCGCAAACGTGGGACCCGGATCGTTACGCCCGCAACGCCCGTTTTGTCAGCGACCTCGCCGGGCCGGTGGTCGAGTTACTCGATCCTCGTCCGGGGGAGCGCATCCTTGATCTGGGCTGCGGAGACGGCGTGCTGACGGCCAAGCTTGCAGGAATGGGATGCGAAATGATTGGAGTTGACGGCAGCGGTCTTCAGATCGAAGCAGCGCGAAAGCTCGGTTTGGAGGCTCGCGTCATGGACGGCGAGAAACTCTCCTTCGACGAGGAGTTTGACGCCGTATTCAGCAACGCCGCGCTGCACTGGATGACAAACCCCGAGGCGGTGATCTCCGGCGTATGGCGGGCGCTGCGGCGGAATGGCCGGTTTGTGGCAGAGCTTGGCGGGCACGGGTGCGTGGCGAAAATCAAGAAGGCACTCGTTGATGCGCTCGATCGGCGTGGATTCGACGGAAAGGCCGCGGTTCCCTGGTATTTTCCGACGGTCGAAGAGTATTCCGCGCTGCTGAACAAGGCTGGTTTTTCGGTGCGTCACATCGCGCTTGTCCCTCGCCCGACTCCGCTCCCGGGAGACGTCACCAGCTGGCTCGAGACGTTCGGAGAAAGCTTCCTGGCCTGCTTGCCGCCCGCGGAGCGTCCGGCGTACCTGGCGGAAGTGCATGAAGTGTTGCGTCCCGAGCTCGCGGATTCGGAAGGCAAATGGACGGCTGATTATGTGCGGCTGAGGTTTGCAGCCGTAAAGGAAGGCTAGGACAAACTGCCGGCTATCGGTTTACCCCAGGGCAAACTGGCGTGGCGTGGCCTGCTCCGCATCGTGTACCATGATGCGGCACGCAAGGAGAGCGCATGAGCCGACCGGCAGGAACGTATGCCATTTTTGAAACCTCCCAGGGAAACGTGGTGGTGCGCTTGCTCGAGAAAGAAGCGCCAAAGACGGTTGCGAATTTTGTGGGACTCGCCGAAGGCACCAAGGAATTCACGAACGAGAAGACAGGCCAGAAAGAGAAACGTCCCTTCTACGACGGGCTGATTTTCCACCGCGTCATTCCGCAATTCATGATTCAAGGCGGCTGCCCGCAGGGAAGCGGGATGGGCGGGCCAGGTTACAAATTTGCCGACGAGTTTCATCCTTCGCTGAAGCATTCGAAAGCGGGAAAGCTTTCGATGGCCAATAGCGGGCCGGGAACAAACGGGAGCCAGTTCTTCATCACCGTGGCGGCGACGCCGTGGCTGGACAATCGCCACACGATCTTCGGCGAAGTCGTCGAAGGCCAGGACGTGGCGGACAAAATCTCGAACGTGGCGCGAGACTCCAGCGACCGCCCCCGCACGCCAGTGACGTTGCAAAAGGTGCGCATCGAGCGCATTCCGTAAACACAAAGCATGCCAATGCTTTCGCCTGAGAAGCTCCTGCAACTCATGATCGAAGTGATCTTTGCCTTGCTCGGCCTGCTGGTTGTTTGGCTGGGCTTGGCGCGCCGGATTTATGTGGATCGGCACAGCGTTGCCTGGCTGATCCTCAGCGTGGCACTGATTCTTTGGGGCCTCCGTGCGCTGTACAAGCCAGGCCGATGGTGGGCGCGGTGGCAAAACTGGACGCGCGGGCTCTCGCTCGCGCTTCTCGGTCTCTTGACGCTGGTAATTTCGCGCGTGCCCTTTTCGTGGGTGGGACCGCTGTTGGCGGCTGGTGGCGCAGTGCTCATGTTGCGCGGGATTATCGGCTCAATGCTGATCTTTCGCCCGCGCTAAGCGCGAAAGCAGTTTTTCTCCGCCTTCTCTCTTGAGTAATCGGATTCCCGCCGGCTTCAGCTATAATCCGCGACACAGACAGCCCTTCCAGCGACCGGATTCGGCCCGGGGCAGTCCTTGACACTCATCGAAAGCACAAAGGAGAGCCCATGCTCAAAGAATTCAAAGAATTTGCCATGCGGGGCAATGTCCTTGACCTGGCCGTCGGCGTGATCATTGGCGGGGCCTTCGGGAAGATCGTCTCCTCGCTCGTGGAAGACGTGATCATGCCGCCGATCGGGCGGCTGCTCGGCCCGGTGAATTTCTCTGACCTGTTCATCAATCTGAGCAGCAAATCCTACGAAACGCTCAAGGATGCGAAGGCCGCCAGCGCGGCAACGCTCAATTACGGCCTGTTTCTTAACACCGTAATTAGTTTCCTGATCGTGGCTTTTTGTGTCTTTCTTGTGGTCAAGCAGATCAATCGTTTCGCGCCAAAACCGGCTCCGGTTCCGACCACCAAGGATTGCCCCCAATGCGCCATGCCGATTCCTCTCGCTGCAAAGCGATGCGGCCATTGCACATCCCAGCTGGAATAAAACGTTGAATCGCGGTTCGCGAACGGTGTACTTGTTTTTGAGCAGAAAGGATCTGCGCCGGGTCCATCAAACGCTAGACACTCAAGGGAACGCTGAGAACGAAAAACCAAGAAACTAAATACGGCTGCTGCCTCAGCTCTTCGACTCTTTCTTCTTCTGGTTGGCCTCCAGATGGGCGCGCAGGCGGACGAACACGATGTCCTCGTGTCCTTCGTCCAGCTCCTTTTGTACTTCTTCCAGCGCGAAGTGCACCACGTCATGATGGTGCATTTCTTGCGGCGCCAAGGCATCGCTGAATCGCAGCCAGAGCCGGTGCAGGAGATTGACCTCGTTGGCGGTCAGATTGGGCGCATGCGGCCCGAGGACCTTGTAGACCTTGTCCCCGTTGGGCATGTGAATTTCCAGGTTGAACTGCGGCCGCTGATCGCCCAGTTTTTCCCAGGCGTCTCCGATCAGCCGGGCCTGCTCTTCGGTACTCTCGTGCGTGGAATGCCCCAGCACAATAGTGCTGGACTGCAGGGATGTTGCCGCGCGCAGAATGCCGTCCGAGAGATTGTTGGCAGCGACCACTGCCAGGCGGATGGACTTGCCGCGTTTTTCCGCGAGCGCCAGCGCTTGCGAAAAGAGCTGCTGCTCGATGCTGCCAAAGAGCTGTTCGGCTTCGAGTTCGTACTCGCCCGAGGCGGAGCGGCGCAGCAAGCGCACGTGAAGCACGATGACGTCGCGGCGGCCAGGCTTGACGCGGTCGAGCACATTCCCCAGATGATACAAGGCGTGAAGATTGCTGACGGGCACGAGAATGTTCCCGGGGCGCGCGCCGACGGCCTGGGGAGTCAGCTCGCCTTCCATTTCGAGATGGAACTGGTCCATCTCGACGTGCTTGGTGTTGCCACGGCGATGATGGGTATAGCGTTCCGAGAGCGTGAAGACGATGAAGAGGACGACGGAAAAGGTAACGCCGGCGATGGTCGCGTCTTTTTTCGTGAAGAGGTTAACGACGGCAATGCCGAGCAGGGTCAGAGTGATCAGGCCGAGGCCGAGCGGGATTTCCACGCCAAAAATTGTAAAGTTCAGCGGCACGCGGTACTCGCGATCGCCTGGGTGCGTGTAGCGCAGGATGAGCACCGCCAGGCCCTTCATCGCAAAGCTCCAGATCACGCCAAAGGCGTAGAGGTTCGCGAGAAACGTTACGTTGCCGCGGCTGATGATAATGGTGATGACTTGCAGCGCCGCGACAACGTTGATGATGCGGTGAGATGTGCCAAATCGCCGGTGCGGCTGGCGGAACCAGTCCGCCAGAACGCCGTCTTCGGAGACGCGGTTGAGCACTCCGTTCGAACCGACAATCGCAGTATTCACCGCGCCCGCGAGAATCATGGTGCCTACGACGACAACGAAACCGTGGAAGACGAGCCTTATCAGAAACGGCCCCTCCAGATTCATGGCCAGGCCGCCGATGAGGTTTTCCAGAAAATTCTGGCGAATGTTGTCCGGAATGATCATCACCGCGAAAAACGAAACGAGCGAGGTGAACACCAGACTGTAAATAAAAATAACCAGCCCGGTTTTCTTCAGGTTCGGCAGTTTGGGATGCTCGATTTCGCGGTACACCTGGGCGAGCGATTCTTCGCCGCTCATAGCCAGCACGGAATGGCCCAGACCGATGAAAATGGCAATAATTCCGGCAAAATGCGCGAAGTGCACGCCGTAGAGCCAGCCCATGGCATTGGGCTCAAGCTTCAGGTTTTTCGGATAAGGGAACGGCGGAAGCGCGGGATGCCGCAGCCATACGGTATAGATGCACCAGGCGATCAGCATCACGACCATCACGGTCGTGACCTGCATGATGCGCATGGCTTTCTGGCTGGACTCGTGTACGCCCTTGACGTTGTACCACCAGAAATAAATGGTGACGAGAATGGCGAATGCGGCGGCGCCGGATCCCGGGGAGATGTGCAGGCTCAAGTGGATGTAATCGAACGTCTCGTTGCAAAGGCCGACGATATACTGGCCGGCAGAAACGCCGCTGATGGGGCCGGTGAGGATGTAATCGAACATCAACGCGGAAACGCTGAACTTGGCAAGCGTTCCGCCCATCGCCTCCTTGACGACGCGATAGACGCCGCCGCGCACGAACATGCTGCAGCTCTCGACGTAGATGGCGCGCACGGCGTAGGAGAAGAGCATGATGCCGAGGATGAACCACGGAGCGGCTTTGCCGATGTAGGCTTCGGCCTCGCCGCCGGCGTAGTACGCGGAAGAAGCAAGGTCGTTGAGCACGATCGCGGCAGCGCGCCAAAACGAGATGAAGCTCAGGAGCGCCGTCGTGGCAACAAGAACACGCGGAATTCCGCGGCCACGGCTGCCTGCGGCAGCGGGGCTATTGGGAGTGCTGCTCATGTCTGGGTTTCGCTAAGTTGCAGGTTGGAATGCTCGCATTTTTGCGGCTCTAAGTCTAGCCAAGCGTCCCGCGAATTGCTGAATTGGTCTAGGTTTCCGGAGTGCGGAAGGCTTTGGCGCATTCGGCGCACGGGCAGATGATGCGGAAATAGTCGTAGCTGTAAATGCCGGTGGAGTGGCCGTCGGAGAAGCTGAGCTGAATCGCGTAGCTGCCGATCTGGGTGGCGGCTTGCGCGCGCGGCTTGGGCTTAAACATGGGCAGCGCGGGTGACGAAAGGAACGGGGGAGGTGGTTCCGCGCCGTGGGATGTCTTCTTGCCGCGTGCATCGCTGCACGTTGCGCAGGGGCACTCTTCGCGCAAATAGGCGAATTCGTAGTGGCTGGCGTGGCCGTCCGCCCAGGTTATGTCTATACCGGCTCCGTTCGAAACGTGAATCTTGATGCTTGTCGGCTTTTTTCGCGGGTCAGCAGGGGTCGGCATGATTTCGAAGTGAACTTAGCCCTTGGACTTGCCGTCGCAACAATCGCCCGGCGGGATGGGATTCCCGTGGGGGCAGGTCTTCGGGTGCCCCAGAAACGTGCAGATGCGCTGATCCAGCTCCGGGCTGATGATGTGTTCAAATTTGCAGGCTTGCGTGTGCGCCTCAGTGTCGTCGATGGAAAAAGTGTCCTTGAAGAGACGTTCGGCCAGGCGGTGACGGCGGATGACGCCCCGCGCGCGCTGGCTGCCGACGGGGGTGAGTTGCACTTCCCCGTTTTGCAATTCCACTAAGCGCAGATCGGACATGCGCGAAAGAACGCGTGTGGCAGGTTCATCTGACACGACCGGAAGCTTCCCCGCCGGGCCGGTGGCGTGCAGATTCGCCGCCTGAGCGGGCTTCCCTTCCTCGCCGAAAATCCAGATTTGTTCGAGCAGGTGGTCGAAGCGAATTTCGTCGTCGGTGGAAACAGCGGTACAACAGTCGGCCGTGTCAGCAAGAGGACAAGCGAGCGGATGGCCTGGTCCATGCTGCGCGGTATCGAAATGCAAGTGGCCGTGCGCAAGCTCGATGCGGCGGTCCGCCTGGCGCGCGATGTCCGGGTCGTGCGTAACCATCAGAATGGTGTGCCCCGCGTTGTGCAACTCGCGGAAGACTTGCAGCACGATGGCCTCGTTGGCCTCGTCGAGATTCCCTGTCGGTTCGTCGGCGAGGATCAGTTTCGGCTGGTTGATGAGCGCGCGCGCGATGGCCACGCGCTGTTGTTCGCCGCCGGAGAGCTGGGCGGGGAGATGCGTCAGTCGGTCGCCGAGGCCCACGCGCTTCAATGCTTCCGCAGCCTGCTTTTCGTCCGTGATGCTGTGAAAATACTGCGCCAGCATCACGTTTTCCAGCGCCGTGAGATACGGCACGAGATGAAATTGCTGGAACACGAAGCCGACTTTTTCCGCGCGATAACGAACGATTTCGTTTTCACGAAGTTTCGAAAGGTCGACGCCATCAACTACCACGCGGCCGGAGGATAGCGTGTCCAACCCGCCGAGGATATTGATCAGGGTGGTCTTTCCGGAGCCGGAAGGCCCCATCAGAGCGACCCACTCGCCGGTGTTCACGCCAAAGCTGACGCCGCCGAGCGCGCGCAATGCGCCGTACTGCTTGGTCAGATTTTCGATGACCACTTGCGTCGCCGCGATCAGCGGAGGCGCTTGAACGACAGAACTCACGCTTCACCTCGAAACACCGATGCGGGGCGAATGCTCGCCAGCCGCCGCAGCGGATACGCGCTGATGATCGCTACAAGGATCGTCAGTGCCACCGCTACAGGATACACAATCAGCCGCGGCCGCGCCGCCACGCCAAAGACCGCTTTGCCTAATCCGATGGACAGAAAAATGCCGGCCGCCGCGCCGATCACGCCTCCTATGAGGCCCAACAGCGCGGCCTCCGCCAGGAAGAGTCGCAGCACGCGCCGCATCGAACCGCCGATGGCCTTCATCAAGCCAACGTCCATTTTTCGTTCCATCGCCACGTTGGTCATCGCCGCCATCACGCAGAGTCCCGTGAGCAGAAGCACGATTCCTACTGTCGCCGTCAGCAGCCCGCTGATCCGGTTGTAAATTTTCCCTTCGCCTTCCGTGAACTGCCGAATCGGGCGAACTTCAGCATCGGGAATCAGGCGTTGAAGATCCGTGATGTAGCCTTGGATTTCGCCGGGAGTGCCTGGAACGATCAGCTCGATCGCGCTGATGCGATGTGGGAGATCAGCCAAGCGCTGCGCCACGGGCAATCCGATCGCGATGTGGTCGTCCTCCGGCCCACCGGTCTGGCGAAAGTTAGTGACGCGGCACGACTCGCGGCGGTCGCCGCCGGTTAAGACGAGTTCCGTGTCTTGCTGAAGGCTCATCTGTTTTGCGGCTCGTGCACCCACCACGCACGCTTGTCCCGGCGATGGGGTTGGGACATTCAGACTAGCCCCGGGAGTCGGAGAAGGGACCACTGAGCCTGTAAGCGGATTGGACCCAACGATCACGGCAGAGCGAGATTTTCCCGACTGTGGAACGAAAACGCTGGCAACCAAGTAGAGAGTAGACAATACGGCAACGCGGCCGCTGGAGGAACTCGCGGGCACCAAATGGATGGTGGACTCGGGCAGCGTCTCGGAACTTGCCGCTGAAGCTCCTTTCGGAATGATCAGCACGTTCGGCCCAAAGGCGCGGAATTCCGTGGTCAGGCGGCGCTTGGCGTCGATTTGAAGATTGAGGAGGGCGGCAGTTACGGAAGCGCCTGCGGCAAGGGAGAGCAACATTACGAAAAGGCGGCCGGGATTGGCGCCGAAGAGGCGACGGATAATGCGCCAGAACATGGCTCGGTTGGTGGTGTGAAGGGCGGCCATCACTCGCCTCGCAGGATGGGGGCCGGCTCGTAGCGGGAAGCACGGCGCAGGGGAAGGGCGCTGCCAAGAATCGTAACGCCGGCAGCGAGTGCCACAACCACGAGAAAGACGATGAGGGAAGGCTCCGGTGCGACGCCGAAGATCTTCTCGCCGAGCAGCCGCGCGAGGACTATTCCCAGTGCGTAGCCAAGTCCTCCTCCAACGAATGCGAGGAGTAGCTGTTCCGCCGCGAGCAAGAATCCCACTGTGCCTGAACCCGCGCCCAGCGCTTTCATCAACCCGATCTCGGTCCGTCGTTCGATTACCGATGCCGCTGCGGATGCACCGACGGCTAACGCAGCGGCGAGCAGCGCCGCTCCGGTCACCAGCCACAAGAGCATTTGAACGCGCGTCAGAATTTGGCCTTCGCCTTCCGCGACGCGGCGAATGACGCGCACATCCGTCCCCGGCAATTCCTGTTGAATCTGAAAGGCGATCGAGGAAATGTACGGCGTGCAAAACCAGCGGTCGTATTCGGCCGGAGTAAATGATTTCGGGTCGCGCTTTGCAAATGCATCTTCTGGCTTCGTCAACGCACTGACGTACAGCTTGCGATATTGGCCCGGCTTGCCCGCGATTTGCTGAGCGACCGAAAGCGGAACGATAACGGCATCGTCTTCCGGACCACCACTGTCGAGAATGCCGACTGCTTTCAAAAACAGTGGTGGCAGATTTTCTCCGCGGGACACAACCAAATTGCCCCCGATTGGCAATCCAGGAAGGAACTTGCCGTCAACTTGCGTTCCGGCTTTTCGCGCCACGTTCTTGCCCACGACACATTCCGCTGCGCCCTCTGCAAACCAGCGGCCTTTCATCAATTGCCACCATGGGTTTGTTCTCTCGGTTCCCGTTTCGAAAACTGCTCCGTCTTCCAAGCGAATCGGATGACTGGACCAAGTGCCAATCAGGGGAATGGTCGGCCATGAAGAGCGGTTCGCTCCCCGTCCCAGCTCATCTGCGCGATCGCTGGCCATGGCTTTCACAGGCACTTCGAGAATCGGCGAAAAGCCCATAATGTTGTTGTGCCAGAATATGGTCTTGAGTTTGGGCAAGTCGGCTTCGGGCAGATACGCGCCCGCATTCACAGGACGATAATCCACGCCGCCGATTTCGAGCGGCAAGGAGTCCGCTTGTGGTGTCACGAGGAGATTCGCGCCCAGGCTGCGAAATTCCTTCGCCAGCCGGTCGCCCACATCCAGCGAAACGCTGAGCGCTGCCGTCGCCACACCCATGCCGAGCGCGAGCGCCGCTCCGGTCAGGAGCTTGTGGCGCGGACGGCGTCCAAAGGAATCGGCAACAATTCTTAGAAACATGGCTATGTGAGAGCCTTTTGTTTTCGGTTGTCAGTTTTCAGTGATCAGTAAAATGCGCCCCAGAGTGTTCGTCGTTGTTTTCTTCTCCGCACTGAAACGCATCACTGGCCACTGACGACCTTCCGTCGCCTGGTGGCCGCCCGGCGTCTCGAACCGCACCCGCACTCTACTGCGGTATTTCTTTCGCGGCTTGCGTCAACGACGAAATGTCGATCACTAAGTCCGCACCATCGGCGTGCGAAGGCACGCCAATCGGATTGCATCCGCCCTGATCCCCGATCGAGGGCACATAGATGGCCGCGCCACAGTGCCGGCAGATGACATTCTGCCCATCCTGGCGATAACCTTCCGCGCCGCAAATCCGGCAAGCATCCAAAGCCGCGCCATAACCATTCGGCTTCTTGATAATCAAGAAGCGCAGCGACTGATTGCCGGCGCTGACGGTATAAAGATGCAGGCTTCCGTCCTGCACTTCGCTCACGGGAATGCGCACCTCATTACCAACCGCGGTGACCGCTCGCGCGGAAGGCGGCGCGGAGTTCGCGCGCGTGTAAATGAAATCCGCGGTCAGTACGAGGATCACCACCAAGCATGCGCCGACGGCGGCGATCATCCAGCTACCCTGGCGGCGATTTTGCGATTCGAGCAATCTTTTTTCGGCTTCACCGGTGGCTTCATCCGCAACCTTGGCATGCGAAGCCGACTGCCATTCGCGCAACACCAGTAACGCTGCCGCGCCGAAAATAAACACGAAGAAAAAGAGCTCATTTCGCACGATCGGACCGATCAGCGCCATCTCCTGCTTGCTCGAAGGCAGCCATTGCGACTCGCTCAGCTCATGCAAACCAGTCAGCGCGAGCTGAAACGCCACGAGCATCAAAATGGCGCTGGTCACCGCAAAAAAACGGTGCAGCGGCACGCGCAGCGTCCCCTTAAAGAAAAATAAGCCGACCGCCACGGCCGCGCCAATGCCCACGATCGTCCCAATCCACGTCTGCAAACCCTCGCTCGAAAGCTCGACGGCGCGCAAAATCAGCGCCAGCTCCGCGCCCTCTCGCAGGACCATGAGGAACACGAACAGGAAGATCCCCCAGCCCGCCGCCCTGCCGGCCCGCTCCGCGTAGGCCTCTACCTTGGCCTCGATTTCTTTTTTCAGGTGGCGCGCAACTCGGTTCATCCAAACGATCATCGTAATGACGAACACCGAGGCGACCAGGAGCATCAGCCCCTCGAAGCCGTCTTCGCTGATGCGGAAGCGCTCCAGGGCTACGGCAACACCCAGACTGAGCGCGGCAGCGGCCGCCACGCCATACCAGGCGAAACGCGCCAGGTGGCCACGGCCCGTGCGGGAAAGATAAACGAGGATGATGCCTACGACGAGGGAGGCTTCCACACCCTCCCGGAGCGCGATGAGAAAAGCCGAAAGCACAAAATCTCCAGTTGTAAACTGTTTGCAACTACTTTTTAAGTGTATCGCAACGATGGACTTCCGTCAACCGGACCAATTAGGTCCGATTACCAAGAGATAAGGATAGGGTATCCTGTTCACGCAATGAGTCTACGCCAACCCGCTACTGTAGTTCTGTCCGCGTTGCTTCTGTGTGTCCAGGTTCCGGCGGGAGCGTCCCCGGCTTTGCAGGCTCAGTCGGACAGCGCTCGGCCCGATCCCAAACACGCAAAGAAGGCTCTGGAAATGGCTGAACAGGCCGAAGCGGCCGGCCGCCTGGAGGAAGCGCTTGCGTTCTACGAAGAATCTGCGCGTTACGCGCCGCCGGACGCCAATCTGATTGAACATACGGCAGCGCTGCGCTCCAGTCTGGTCCGCCGCCACGTCGAAGCAGCGGAACGCCATGCGATAGAAGGACACATGGAGCAAGCGACGGAAGAATTGGCTGCTGCGCTGATGATCGATCCGGGAAACCCGATGGTGCAGGAGCGCTACGCACAGCTGAGTAAGATGGAAGAGGAACCCACTGCGAAGCCAACCGGGGAATTCTCGGGCGTTCCAAAACTCGAGCCGCAAAGCGGAAAGCGTGACTTGGATCTGCGCGGCGACACAAAAGCGGTGTACGAGCAGTTGGCTGCTTTGTTCGGCGTCAAAGCGACGTTTGACCCCGATCTGAACTCACAGAATGTGCGCTTGCACCTGGACAATGTAGACTTCACCACCGCCCTCTCCGTCCTGAGCACTCAGACAGGCACGTTTTGGCGCCCGCTGAATTCCACGTTGCTGTTCGTCGCGCAGGATACCCAGGAGAAGCGCCGGCAATATGCTCTGCAATTGCAACAAACCTTTCCACTCTCCGCAGCCGTCGGCCCTGAAGACGTAACCGAACTCCTTCGCATCCTGCGCGACATCACCGGCACCGCCCACATTGAGCTCGATTCCAAGAGCCGCTCCATTACCATCCGCGACACTCCGGAAAAACTGGCGCTCGCCGGTGAAATTATCCGGCAAGTGGAGAAGGCGCGCGGCGAAGTCCTCCTGGAGATCGAGCTTCTCGAGGTCGACCGCAGCACGGCGCGCAAGCTTGGGATTACGCCGCCTTCTTCGGAAAGTCTCATTCCCCTGAGTACGAGCGACCTCAACAGCCTCAAAGCCTCTACGGACATCGCCAATCTGCTCACGAACCTTCAGCAGGTTTTTGCCGGCAAAGGATTTTCGAGCGTTCCATCGGTCATACCCGTGGGAGGCGGACTGACCACTTTTCTGCTCACGCTTCCCACCGTCGCTGCCGATTTTTCCGATTCGCTCTCGCTCGTGCAAAGCGGGCGCCAGGCAATGATGCGCGCCCAGGAAGGAAAGCCCGCCACGCTGTTCGTCGGCGATCGCTTTCCGGTCACGCTCTCCCTGCTCTCCGGAAGCCTGGGGACCGGAGGGGCGTCGGTTGCGACGCCCGGCTCCACGATTTTCCCAGAGACATCTTTTGCCGTGGGGGCCAATCCGTCCGCGTTGGCGGCAAACTTCTTCACCGGTGGCAGCCTGCGAGATCTGGCGGTCGTGTTCAACCAAACTGGCGCTAACACGTTCGTCATTTTGCAAAATCAGGATAGCGGAAACTTCGCTCAGTTCACGCCGTCGCCGATCACCTTGGGCGCCAAGGAAACCGGGCAAGTGGCTATCGGCACGGGCATCTTCCGCAGCGATACCACCAAGTTTTCCACGGCCCAGCCGCCAGACGTGGTCCTGGTCAATTCCACCTCGAACACCATTTCCGTTTTGTTGGGAAGTGTCGATTCGACTGGCAAAGCCAACGGTCTTTTTACGGAGGCGCCAGGATCTCCTTTTACGGTCGGAAAACTTCCAAGCTCCGTGGTGGTCGCGGATTTCAACGGCGACACTTTCCTGGATATTGCCGCCGCGAACCAAGACGACAATACGATTTCGCTTTTCGAGGGCCACGGAGACGGCACATTCACCGAATTTCCTGGCTCACCCTTCAAGCTGACGAATACCAGCACGATTTCGGAAACCGGGCCGGTGGCGATGGTGAGCGCGAATTTTCGCAACGCCATCATCAACACGACCAACAATTCCCCGGAAGTGGATCTTGCCGTTGTGAATAAGACGTCGAACAATGTGTCCATTCTGCTCAGTGCTGTTGATCAAAACCAAAATGTAACGTTCACGGAGGCCAGCAACTCGCCGATCGCCGTCGGACTGAACCCTGTAGCCATTGCCACGGCGGATCTGAATGCGGACGGTGTGCCAGACATTGCCGTTGTAAACCAGGGAAGCTCGACCGTTGCGGGCTCCGTTTCGATCCTGCTGGCAAGCAGCACTCTGGACGCCACGTTCAGCGCGGCCCCGGGATCACCGATTGCAACGGCGTCGACTCCCGCAGGAATTGGCATCGCAAATTTCGCGAACGGCGCGTTCCCCGATCTTGCCGTGACGAACGAGGGCTCCAACACGCTGAGCGTTTTCATCGGTCAGGGACAAGGCACTTTTGCGCAGGCGGTCGAGCTCAACATCTTAAACGCCACGGCTCCAACGGCGCTCATCACCCCCGCGTTAACGAGTAGCGGACTTCCGGACGTGGCTCTGCTGGCACAGGGCCAGACAGCAGGCCAGGGCGCTGTGGTGGTGATTCAGGACTCTTCGACATTCGCCAGCAGCACAGCCGGCGGCGCCGGGCAGCAGCCCTATCCCGGCGCGGAGTACATCGACCTCGGTGTGAAAATCAAAGCTACGCCCTCGCTGCATCCCAACAGCGAGGTAACGTTGCAGCTGGAATTCGAGATTCGCGCCCTCACCGGTGCCAGTGTGAATGGAATCCCCATCGTCTCCAATCGCACACTGTCGCAGACGGTGCGCGTGAAAGAGAACGAGCCGACGCTGATCGGGGGCATCACGGATGTGGAAGAAACCCGCTCCATCACGGGTTTGCCCGGCTTCGCCGAAATTCCCGGACTGGGGTATGCCTTCGGGTCGAGAAGCAAGTCTCTACAGGATAGGGAACTGCTGATTCTGATCACTCCGCGGAGATTGCGTCTTGTGGATCACGTCACACGAACGGTCTTTGCAGGCCGCGGCGATATCGGCTCCCCAAGCGGCCCTAGACGGGAATCTCCACTGACGCCTGCTGGACCGCCTCCGCTGACTCCGCCGCAGACTCCGCCGCAAACTCCTCCGCTAGCGCCCGCAGCTCCTCCAGCGCAGCAACCTCCGCCGTAATCCGTCCAAAGTCGAACGTCGTCGCGAATCTGCATTTGTCCATCTGCAATTGAGTTGGATACGAGCTAGCGCTCGCGCGAGCGGCTTACGGCAAAGGCTCGAACACCACAACCGGCTGGTACGTGCGGGGAACCACAGCTTCCGCAATGGCGATCAGTTTGTCTTGCTGTCCGAAAACGCGAAGCCGCGGGGGTTTCGGCTCTCCGCCATCGAGCTGTGTCGTGGCGCCCGGAGGAACTTCGACGCGGCCCGGCTGCAGCTGCGCGATGGAAATGTTGAACTTCGAGCCGTGGCGCACGCGCTTCTCGATTACCGGCAACACGTTGACGCGGGGAAAATTTGGCAAGAGGTTTTCCAGCCGGATCACGCACTCCGCGAATTTTCCGGCCTGCCTGGCTTCCGCGAGTTCTTCGAGCGTGATCGCTTGTTCCAGCGAAAACTCGCCCACCGCCGTGCGCTCGATCTCTGCCAGGTGCGCGCCGCACCCCAGCTTTTGGCCCATTTCATGCGCCAGCGAACGGATATATGTGCCGGAGGAGCATTCGATCACAAAGCGCGCGATGCTCCCTTCAATGCCGGTGAGTCTGTATTCGAAGAGTTGTACTTCTACAGGCTTCAACTCGACGATTTGTTTCTTGCGCGCCAGCTCGTACGCCGGGCGGCCCTGCACCTTTTTTGCGGAAAATGACGGTGGCATTTGTTGGAAACGTCCAACGCGCTCCGCGGCAAACGCTTCGAGAGTTGCCGCATCCAGCTCCGGCGCGGTATCCGGCCCCTGCGCCTCGCCGTCGGAATCGTAGGCATCCGTCGCGAATCCGAAGCGAAACCCCGCCGTATATCGTTTGCGGCGACCGGCATAGAACTGCACTAGCCTTGTGGCCCGCCCAAGCAGAAGCACGAGGACTCCCGTTGCCAAGGGGTCCAATGTGCCGAGATGCCCGATTTGTCGAAAGCCCGCGAGATGACGCACGGCATCCACAACGTCGTGCGACGTCTTGCCCTTCGGTTTATTGATTACGAGGGCGCCGTCATAGGGCGCCGGTTGCGGCTGGCGTGGCATTTTTGCAGTTATCAGTAATCGGTGTTCCGTTGTCAGCACAAGAACCAGTAAGAGAAATCCTTCCACGCGAGGCCACTGGAGCATCCCTGCCAAAAATCCGTGGTTGACCGGTTAAACGTAAAGCAGTTTCCAAACGCAATCCGTCGAAATCATCTTTCTCGGAAAACGGACGACCGAGAACGGATCACTCGGATGGCGCGGGCGGATTTTCCTTTTTCATTTCTCGCAACAACTGCTCGATGCGCTCCACGTGTTCCTGGGAAAGGTCCAAAGCAAAATGCAGCTCGGGCACCCGGCGAAGCTGCAGCCGTTCGATGAGTTCGCGCCGGATGAAACCCGAGGCGTGTTCTAGCGCTTTGATGGCGTCGGACTGCTCCTTGTTGGTTCCCTTCACGCTGATGAAAACCCGCGCGTGCTTCATGTCCGGCTGCACACGCACTTCGCTGGCCACCACGCTGCCTTCCAGCCGCGGGTCTTTGAGTTCGCCTGCCAGCATGGCATTGATTTCGTGCGCGATCTCCTCGCCCACGCGTTCGTGACGGTGATTGGCTGGACTCATCAGGGTCCCTGCGAGAATTCCTAAATAATCTCCACTGCCTGGTTGATCAAAAACGAGCCGAGAATATCGTCGGCCTCATCCAAAACTTTCTGCAGCATTTCTCTGACGTGCTTCTCTTCATTCGAAAGCGTGACGACTCCCACCACCGATCGCTGCCACGTATCGTGATGCTCCAACTCCGCCACTGCGACGTTGAATTCCCTCCGCAGCTTGTCTTTCAAGCTGCGCAGTACCTGCCGCTTGTCCTTCAACGATTGCGCGTCTGGGATGTGCAGCTCGAGAGTAAGCAGGCCGACCGGCATGAGCGGCTCCGCGGGTCCGTTAGCAGTTATTTGCGCGACATCGCCGCGGGCGTGCTCTTCTCAGCGGCTTCCGCGGCGCTCATCTTCGTCACGCTGAAGCATTCCAGGATGTCGCCGACCTTGATGTCGTTGAAATTCGCCACACCGGCTCCGCATTCAAATCCGGTGCGCACTTCGCTGGCGTCATCCTTGAAGCGCTTCAAGGAACTCAGCTTGGACGTGTAGATCACCGCTCCGTCTCGAACCACACGGACTTGCGCGTCACGCTTCAGCACACCTTCCACGACGTAGCAGCCCGCCACGGTTCCCGCGCCCTTGACCCGGAAGGTGTTGCGCACTTCCGCGCGTCCCAGATACGTTTCCGTGACTACTGGCTCCAACAGGCCTTCCATGGCCTTCTTAATTTCGTCGGAAACTTCGTAGATGATTGTATGCGTGCGGATGTCCACGTGTTCCTGTTGCGCCAGGTCCAGCGCCTTGCGGTCCGGACGCACGCCGAACGCGATGACGATGGCCCCGGACGCGGACGCCAGCAGCACGTCATTCTCCGTGACCGCTCCAACACCCGAACCAATAATCTTCAGCTTCACCTGGTCGGTCGAAAGTTTGGGCAGCATCTCGCCCAGCACTTCCACGGAGCCCTGCACGTCACCCTTGATCACAATTCCCAATTCTTTGACGTCGCCGGCCTTCAATTGCTCGTGGAGCTGATCCAGAGTGATGCGCGAACCGCTGATGCGCGCCATCGCGGCGTCGCGCTGCTTGCCCTGCCGGTATTCGACGATGTGCCGCGCCTTGGCTTCGTCTGTCACCTGGAAGAGGTCGCCGGCATCCGGTACACCCTGCAACCCAAGCACTTCGACCGGCGTGGAAGGCGGAGCATCTTTCACAACTCTGCCGCGATCATCAAACATGGCTCGCACTTTGCCGAAAACCGATCCGCAAATGAAGAAGTCTCCGGCGTTCAGCGTGCCGTTCTGCACGAGGATGGTAGCCACTGGCCCGCGCCCCTTATCCACGCGCGACTCCAGGACCGTGCCGGTAGCAGGGGCGTCGGGATTGGCCTTCAGTTCGCGCAAATCGGCGACAAGCAAAATCGTTTCGAGTAGTTTTTCAATGCCTTTCTTCTGCTTCGCGGAGACTTCCACAAACTCCGTGTCTCCGCCCCACTCCGCCGGCATCAGGCCCACATCCGTCAGTTGCCGCTTCACGCGGTCCACTTGCGCTTCCGGTTTGTCAATCTTGTTGATGGCCACGATGATGGGCACTTTCGCGGCCTTGGCGTGGTCAATCGCTTCCTTCGTCTGCGGCATCACGCCGTCATCGGCGGCCACCACCAGCACCACGATGTCCGTGACTTTTGCGCCGCGCGCGCGCATGCGCGTGAACGCTTCGTGACCCGGCGTATCCACGAACACCACCGCTCGGTCGCTGACCATCACTTTGTACGCGCCGATATGCTGCGTGATTCCGCCCGCTTCACCCGCGGCAACGTCGGCTTGGCGGATGGCATCCAGCAAACTGGTTTTGCCATGGTCTACGTGACCCATGACCGTCACAACGGGCGGCCGCGGCTTCAAACTTTCCTTGGTCTCTTCCTTCGCGACTTCGAGCACCATTTCTTCTTCGAGCGACACTACGCTCACTACGCCGCTGAAGGCTTCCGCAAGGGTGGTAGCCGTTGGCACGTCCAGCGCCTGGTTGATGCTGGCGAAAACACCGCGGTCCAACAAGTTCTTCAAAAGATCCTTGGCGCGCACATCCAGTTTTTCCGCGAGCTCGCGAATGGTGATGCCTTCGGTAATCGTAACGTCGCGCGGCGCACGCGGCTCCGGCGGTGCGATCACTGCGGCTACGCTTCGGCCGGCGCCCGGACGCTGGCGCGTTGGGTGCAGCTTGCGCTCGCCCTCTTGTTCGCGCTTATCTACGACCGGGCGTTGGCGCTGCGGCGGCTTACGCGTGTAGAGCGGCTTACCAGGCTCCGCCTTGGGCGGCAGCTTCTCTGGGAACGGCGGAAGCATGCCGGGACGTCCCGGCGCGCGCGGCCCGGGACGCGTGCCGGTCGGCAAAGCGCCTCGGCGCTGTTCAAAGGGACGATTCGGCGCTCCTCCAGGTCCCCCGGAGCGCGGTGCGAACGGCCGACCCTGGCCGGGTTGCTGCGGCCGCATCGGCTGGCCCGGACGGGGTCCGCTCGGACGTGAATCTCTCGATGCATCAGGCATTGGACCGCGATTGCCGGTCGGCAACGGGCCACGATTTCCAGTAGGCAAAGGCCGGGACGGAGCGCCGGGGCGCCCTGGAGCGCCAGGACGGGCTGGAGCAGCACCTGGCGCAGCCGCAGCGGGCCTTACAACGGATGGCTGGCCTGATGGAGCAGCGGGTCTTGCCGCCGCAGCCGGCGCGGACGGTGGAGCCGCGGGCGCAGTTGGGCGAATTGCTGTGGGCGCAGGCGCACTGGGTCCAGGCGCGGCAGGCTTCGCCGCAGCCGGCGTAACTGGAAGCGGAGCGGGCGCCTTCGGTACGGCCGGCGCTGCCGCTGGAGCTGCAGCCGTAGACGGCGTCGGCGCCGCCGGCTTCGCGATCGGTGTCACAGGCGCAAGTGGTTTTGCGGGAGCTGGCGCAGCGCTGGCTTGCGGTGGCGGGGCAGGTACAGCGGCAGGCCTCATTCGCGCGGCTCTCGCCGCAGCATCCTTCGCGTCCTTCTCCGCTTTGGCAGTGGCTTCGGCAACCGCTTCAGCCTCTGCCTGCCCCAGGATGTTTTTGCGGACCTTTTCAGCCACGTCCACCGGGATCGAGCTCGAATGCGTCTTTTTTTCCGTTACGCCGTACCCCGGCAAAAGGTCAATGATGGCCTTCGCCTTGACCTCGAGTTCGCGCGCCAGCTCGTTGATTCGGACTTGATTTGCGTCAGTCATGCGTCCTTTTACTTACGACTTTGCCTCTTCCGCCTTCTCCGCATCATCCTTGCTGTCAGCGGGCGCGGCCTCGGCGATGTTCTCTTCCGCCACCGGTGATTCTTCGGCGGCTTGCGAAGCTTCTTCGGTTTCCTCCGGTGCTTCGACACTCGCGGTAGCCTCGGTAGTTTCTACAGCGGCAGCTTCGCCTTCTTCCGCGGGAGCCTCCGCAGCCGCAGCGGCCTCGCCTGTCGCAGCAGCAGCTTCTGTACCGCCTTCGTAGAAGCGGTTCACCGCCTGATAAATTTTGTCCACCATCTTTTCGCCGATGCCTGGAATCTCCATCAACTGTTCCGGCGTCATTCCAGCGAGTTTCTCGACGGAGGTAATCCCCGCTGCTTCGATCTTCTCGATAGTCTTTGCCCCCACGCCCGCCAGCGAAGTCAAGGGTGTCGCTGGAGCGGTTAGCGCAGTCATCTGCTCTTCGATTTCCTGGCGCTTCTCTTCCTCGCTCTTGATGTCAATGTCCCAGCCGATCAGCTTGCTCGCCAGCCGGACGTTTTGCCCCTTCTTGCCGATGGCCAGGGAAAGCTGCGAATCCTCGACGATCACTTCGAGTTTTTTATTTTCCGGGTCGGTGATTTGCACTCGCGTCACTTTCGCCGGGCTCAGCGCCTTCTGCGCGAAGGCCACCGTCTCTTCGTTGTAGGGAATAATGTCGATCTTCTCGCCGCGCAGCTCGCGAATAATCGATTGCACGCGCATGCCTTTCATGCCCACGCAGGCGCCCACGGGATCCACGTCCTTGTCCCGGCTCGCCACCGCCACTTTCGTGCGTTCGCCGGCTTCGCGCGCCGCAAAGCGGATCTGCACCGTGCCGTCGTAGATTTCCGGCACTTCCATTTCGAACAGCCGCTGCACCAGGCTGGCATCCGCGCGCGAAACGATCACTTGCGGCCCCTTGGCCGCGCGGTCCACCATCTTGATCACCACGCGCAGCCGCTCGCCGATGTTGTAGGTTTCCAGTTTCGACTGCTCGCGCTTCGGCAGTCGCGCTTCCGTGCGTCCCATGTCCACGATCAGGTCCGGGCCTTCGGCGCGCTTTACGATCACCGTCACCAGTTCGCCCACGCGCGTGTGATATTCGTTGAAAATCGTATCGCGCTCGGCTTCGCGGACTTTCTGCAAAATCACTTGCTTCGCCGTTTGCGCCGCGATGCGTCCCAGCACGTCTGTCGGCTTCGCCGCGATGATCTCCGTGCCCACTTCCGCTGCCGGATTCTTTTTCTTCGCTTCCGCCAGGCTGACTTCTTTCTTCGGGTCGGTCACTTCCTCGACGACCGTGTACACCGAATACACGTCCACCTGGCCGGTTTCCTGGTTGAACTTCGCGCGGAGGTCCTCTTCCGTCTTGTAATATTTCCGCGCCGCCACGACCATGGCGTCTTCAATCGCCGACACCACGACTTCCGGCTCGATGTGCTTCTCGCGGCTCAGCATTTCAATCTGTTGGTAGAGCAAATTCGCCATGTCTCGTTCCTGAAATCTCCGGTCCCTTATCCCGTAAGCCGCCCTCGTATTTCGCGGCTATCTCTTCTCGGTGACCTCTGCGTCCTCAGCACCCGCTGTGTTGATTCTTGTTCCGAAGTTCTTGCTAAGGACTGAAAACTAACAACAGAAAATTCTTCTCAAAACTCCACAACCAAATTCGCCTTGCGGATCGCCTCCAGCGGCACCTCCACGGTCCGCGCTTGCTTGCCTTGCAACTCCACGCGGACTTTCCCGTCCGCAAAACCCGCCAGCCGCCCCTCAAAAAACTTCGCTTCACCTACCGGCTCGGCCGTTGAAATCTTCGCGAGCCGGCCCTTGAAGCGCTCGAAATCCGCCGGCTTCTTCAGCGCCCGGTCCATCCCCGGCGAACTCACCTCCAGGATGTACCCCGGCCCGGGAATGAGTTCCTCCACATCCAGGATCACGCTCAATTGCTGGCTGACGCGCTCGCAATCCGCGTGGCTGATCTTCCCGTACTGGTCATTTACGGTCTCTTCCCCGCCCATTTCTCCTGCCGCGTCGCTGAACCGCCCCACCGGTTTCGGCACTCGGTCGATATACACCCGCAGGAATCGCTGCTTGCCGATTTTCCATTCGACGTCAACGATTTCCAGGCCTTCCGAACGCGCTACCCGCTCGGCGGCTTCGCGGATTTTCTCCAAATCCAAGCAGAGACTCCCCGACCGTCGCCGGTCCGCACTGCACTCCGTCCGGCGCCAACAAAAAAGTGGGCTTGCGCCCACCCATCCGTTCGACCCGCTTCAGAGCGAAAATAGAGTATATTCCGCCTGCACGGCAAAAGCAAGATACGGGCCTGCCGCATCTCTCTCTGGCCTCACCGATTAATCCAAGATGGAAAACAAGCGGCCAGGTTCGCGAGGCCTGGCCGCTCCGGTATACCCTTCAAATGCAATAACTTACTTTGGTGTGCAGTCCTGTGCCGGTGGCAACACTGGCGTGATCGGCGTGCCGGAAGACGGCGCGCGGTCGAAGTCGAACATGTCCTCGAGCGTGTGCGCGTGCTTGTCCCGCTTCGTCAAATGCAGCCGGGTGACGGTGATGTCATCGGCGTCGCTGTCGCCGTCTTCCTCCGCGCTTGCGGCAAAGCTCAGGAAGCGCTTCTCGATGAACGCCAGAATCGAGGTGTGGTCGCCAATCGTATGCGAAACATAGTGCTGCTTGGAGAACGGCGATACCGCCAGGAACGGAACCCGTACGCCGAGCTGATCGAACGACGCGCACTCTTCCGGATACGGCCCTGTCGGATTCGTGATGAACTCCGGGCAGAGCTTGCCCGCATCGATCACTGTTGTGTCGGTCTTGCTCAAGAGGTTTTGGCGGCACTCCGCTCCGCCGCCCGGTTGCAAGCTCGCTGGGACGTTGGAAAGATCAGCACACTGTCCTGGCGAAATGCCGTCCGGGGTCCTTGCATGTCCTTGGTGCGCTACCGGCGACGCCACGTGGTCGTAGTAACCGCCATGTTCATCGTAGGTGATGAATACGACGGTATCCTTCCAGAACGGGCCATTGCGCACCGCGCTCAGCACCTGTGAAACAAAGGCCTGCCCGCGCTGAATGTCCGTCGGAGGGTGCTCGTCATTCTCCAACGCAATTCCGAAGAGTCCGAAATTCGGATCCACAAACGAGACGCTCGGCAAATCACCCACACCCGGCACACCGCTCGCCTGCGCGAGGAACAACTTCAATGGAAAGAAGTGCGGATCGATCGCCGTGGCGCTGAATGGCCGGAAGGCCCCGCCTTGCGGCGCATCCTGGAAATAGTCGGCCCAGGTCACCTTGTTCTTGTCGAACAAGTCAAAGATCGTCCCCGTGACGGGCTTGTATCCGCCTGCTGGCGGAAAGGTGTCGCTGGTCGTCAGATGCCCGAACGACGTGGCGGCCACCAGGTAGGCACGGTTCGGAAATGTGGGTCCGAGCACCGATGCGAAATAGCGGTCGTTCACCGCAAAGTTCGCAGCAAGCCCGTAATAGAATGGGATGTCATCCTGCGTGTAAAAACCCATCGTTTGATCTTCCGTCAGGCTTTCCACTCCGTTGTCCAATTGCTCGGTCGCGTCGTTTACGCGCACGAACCCGTTGTCGTCCGGATCGCGCAACGTGTTGTTCGGGTGGAAGAAATTCACTTCTTCGTGGGTTTCGAACCAGGAATGGTTCAGGTCCGGCGCCGCGCACCGCTTCGGATCGTGGAACGAGAAAACCACGCTTCCGTTGTCTTCGCGGTTTGAATGGGAGCAGGTGAGCGTGCCATCTTCGTTCACCTTGCAAGCCAGTCCGTCCACGCAATCGTGATCGTCCTTGCGGCACCCGCCCATTCCGTTGCGGTACGGACTTCCCGGCGCATACGCGAGCGCGCCAAAATAATTATCGAAGGAATGATTCTCCTGCATAATGACGATGATGTGCTTGACCTTGTTCAGATCGCCATCGGCCCTCGCAGGCTTCGCCGTCAGCATTCCCAGCACAAATGAGAGCAGCAGCCCCGCCCGTAAAAACCATTGCGTTCTCCAAAATGGCATTCGTCCTATGATTCGAAAGTCTCGCATCGCTCACACCCTTCCTCTTCTGGTCTCGGGCCAGACGTTCATGGCGCACTCGGCCCTCGGGCATAAGACCGCCCGCCGTGCGAATTTGCGATGAACAGTTGGAGAACATTCTGTGACTAGGCCTGGAAGCCTGGACGCCGCGGCATGGCAGATCATTGGCGCTCCGCACGTCTGCGGAATAGGCACAGGACACAAATCGTAGTAGAGTTTGCGTCATCGAGTTGCTCGCAAATTCCATTTCAGGAGAGAATCCATGGCCCGACGCACCTTTATGGCGCAATTGCTTGGTTTGCCCTTTCTGCCCTGGTTTGCCAAACCCGAGGAGTCCAAAAAACCTTTAAAGATCATGATGAAGAGCGCGTGGGGATCCGATGACCCAACCAGGGCCGCTTTTCCCTTCGTCCACGGACTCGCATTGGCGGAGGCCGGCCACGATGTCCAGATTTTCCTCCTGGGAGAAGCTACTTATTTAATGCGCAAGGCCACTGTCAACGCGATCACGCCCGTGGGCTGGCCGCCGCTGAGCGAAACCCTGGAAAAAGTCGTGGCAAAACACATCTCCGTGTTTGCTTGAGGGGCCTGTTCCCGGGCCCGTGGGGTCGCGGAAGTAGATCTGAATCAATGGGGTGCGAAATTCGGCAGCCCGGCAATCTTTGTCTCGCTGGTGGAGTGGGCCGACCGCATTATTACGGAATGAAATCAGGCCGCGAAGCCCACGAGCAAGAATTCGGCGTTGGGCGCGCGGCCTTTCCAGTAAAGGTTGCTGAGAATGGCCGCCATGCGCAAAGTCGTCCTTGGGCTGGGCATCAGCCTCGATGGCTACATCGCCCGCCCCGATGGAGCGGTGGATTTTCTTTTCATGCCCAAGGACTATTCCATGGGCCCGTTTTTCGCCACCATTGACACCATGCTCATGGGGCGCAAGACCTACGACGTAGCCCTCAAAATGGGCGGTGGCTTTAGCGACTCGAAAACAAAGAGCTACGTCTTCTCCCGCTCCCAGCTGTCCGGCGAGCGCGGCGGCGTGACTTTCGTCAACGAATCTCCGAAGAGTTTCCTCGCCAATCTCCGCAAACGCCCGGGAAAAAACATTTGGCTGATGGGCGGCGGCGAACTCGCGCGCGACTTTCTCAAAGACGACCTCGTGGATGAGCTTTATATCGGAATCGTTCCCATTCTCATAGGCGAGGGCATCCCGCTCTTTCCAAGCGGCTTCCCACAACGCGAATTCACCCTTCTCGAAAACAAGACGTTCTCGAGAGGCTTGATCGCGCTCAAATATGCACGCGCCCGAAAAAGACTCAAACCGAAATGAGCGTCGGGCAGGCGGGTCCGGCAAGCGAAAAGCAGGAGCGCCACTGTGTGCCGTCTGGCACAGCCCGTGTTCTGCTGTACCCGCCCACCACCGTGGCGCTTCGCTAAACACTTTATAATCAGCCGGCGGATCCCGGCATACGGAGTGCTCCGTGAGGCGAAAGTGGCGCACGCGGCAAAAATTCGCGGCGGAGTCGTGGGAATACTGTTCGTGTGTTTGCTCTTGGGATACGTTGCCGGGCCCCACTTCGCGCGCCCCTTGTGGCGGCGCTTCCGTCACTGGCAAGGGAGCGAACGACCGCACACGCCCTCGGGCCGGCGAATGGGTTCGCTACCCGATTTGTTCTTCTGGGCCTGGGAACGCCCCGAAGATCTTCGTTTCCTCGAAACGAAAAACGCTGGGGTAGCCTTCTTAGCGAAAACGATTTATATACCAGCGCCAAACGAGGATCTTCCTAAAGACGCTGGCAGCTCTCTCCACATTCGCCCTCGCCTGCAACCGCTTCGCGTCGCGCCCACGACGCCGCTGATCGCTGTCGTACGCATCGAAACGCGCGCTGGCCGCCAGCCTGGCGCCTACTTCTTCGCAGCCACCCGCTCTTCTTCTCCCGCACACTACACCGCCCAGCAACAGGAGCGCGCCGTCGCCGAGATCGCCAACGTGGCAAACCTGCCGAATGTTCGCGCCGTTCAGATCGATTTCGACGCCGCCGTCAGCGAACGCGCTTTTTACTCCGCGCTTCTCTCGGATGTCCGCGAGAAGCTGCCATCTTCTATCCCGCTCTCCATCACCGCTCTGGCCTCCTGGTGCATCGGCGATCCCTGGCTCGAACAATTGCCAACCGGCACAATCGACGAAGCCGTCCCCATGCTCTTTCGCATGGGCCCCGACGCCGCCAACGTCGCAAAATTTCTCAGCGCCGGCACGGACTTCCCAGTCCGCGCCTGCCAAGCCAGCCTGGGCGTCACTACCGACGAGCCTCTTTCACGCGCCATGCTCGGTGCCGCACCAAATCAAGCCATCCGCGCGACCTGCAACAAACGAATTTACATCTTCGCGCCCCGCGCGTGGACGCAACCCGCCGCGGACGCTGTTCTTCAGGAGTGGCAGCCATGATCGTTCGCGTCGCGCGCATTTTCGTTGTCGCAATCCTTGTCACAGCGCTCGTTTTCGCTCCCACGTCAGCCCTCGCCTGCGAGCCGGACTTTACCGGACCGCTCTTCTTCTCCACCACCGGCCCCGGGATCCCCTACGCAGAGTATGCCCGCGGAAAACTCGAAGTCCTGCAACACACCTATTGGCACGAACCTCTTTACATCGCGTATCGCAATCTGAGCGGCCAGCCCTTCACTCCGGCTGAACTAAAAATTCTCAGAGAGCCTGTAGCAGAAGAAAACGCGTCCGCCAGAAAGAATTGGATCGAAACCTGGAACGACGCACGCGCAAAACTTGCCGGCAAAGCATCCGCGAACTCACGGCTCTACGACAGCGGATACGGAATTGCCCGCCAAGTCGATCTCGCAGGAACCTATCTCCAATACTACAATTGCCTGGACAGCGCCTTCGAATTTGCCGTTCGAACGCTGACCCAGCGCGTGGAGCAGTTCGGCGCTAAGAGCGCGATCGTCAACGACTGGGTCGTCGCGCAGGACATGGTCTTCGCCAATTGTTCCGGTAGCAGCGGCCTCGCGCCGAAATCCGGTCCTGCGATCATGCCGGCCGCGGCAAATCCCACGGATCCCGGCTTGGTTCGCGCTGATCGCGCCTATCAGATCGCCGCCGCTCATTTCTACGCTGGCGAATTTGCGCTGGCGCAGCAGGCCTTCGAAGCCATCGCAAAGGATTCCACTTCGCCTTACCAGCAGCTCGCCTCCTACCTTGTTGCACGCGTGCTCATCCGCAAGGGCACCTTGGATTCCGGCGAAGAAGAATACGATTCCGAAGCTCTCGAGCAAGCAGAAGCAAAGTTGCGCGCCATCGTGGCCGACCGGAATCTCGCCGAAATGCACGATCCCGCCGAGCGGCTTCTCGGTTTCGTACGCATTCGCCTTCATCGTGAGAAGCGATTCCGGGAGCTGGAAGCCGCACTCGCGAATGGCGGTTCCGCGAAAACATTCCGCCAGGATTTGACGGACTACCTCTGGCTCCTCGATCATCCCGTTCTCACAAAGACGATTACGCTTGCTCCCGAGTCTTCCGGTCTGCCTCCCCGCAAAGGAGTCAGCGTCGATGAAACCACGCGCCTGCAGGGCGCCGACATGACCGACTGGATTCTCACTTTTCAGCAAACCGGCGATTCCGCATTTCAACACTCTCTGCGGCGCTGGCAAGAAACAAAATCATTGCCTTGGCTTATTGCCGCGATCTCCAAAGTCCCGGCCAATGACAAAGCCGCCTCCGATCTCTCCGCCGCAGCTGCAAAAATCCCTCCGGACTCCCTCGCCTACCTCACCGTCAACTTTCACCGCCTGCGCCTTCTGGAGCAATCCGGGAGTTCGGATGCCGCCAGGCAGCAACTCGACCAGCTTCTCGCGCAACGCGGTCCTGCTCTCTCGTTCTCCGCCAGGAATCAGTTCTTCGCACTGCGCATGAAACTCGCGACTAGCCTCCAGGAATTTCTCCAGTTCGCTCCGCGTAGTTCCAACGACGCCGAGGCCTATCCCAACCCGCCTGATGGCAATGCCGCGCCTGCCCCCGCGAGCGCTTCTCATTTCGATGCTGACGCCTCGGTCGTCCTAACGGAAAAACTGCCACTTCGCATGCTCGCCGAAGCCGCAAAATCCCCCGTTTTGCCCAAGCCATTGCGCCGTGACATTGTGATCGCTGCGTGGACGCGTGCCATCCTGCTGAACCAGGAAACCACGGCTCGCGAACTTGTCTCCGCTGCGCAAGAACTTGTTCCGGAGGCTGCGGCTGAGTTCGCGGAGATGAACCGCATGACGGACGTTTCCTCGCTTCGTTTCGCTGCGATCCTGGCGATTCTGCGCAATCCAGGATTCCGCCCGTTCGTCACCGCAGGCTATCCGCGCGGAAACCTGTACACCGTCGGCGAACCGCGCTTCGACCGCATCGACAATTTCCACGACAATTGGTGGTGCTCTTTGACGCCGAACTCCAAAAGCGAATCCTACGGCCAGGACTACTATCGAATGTTCATCCCCTTGAGCAGTCCGCTGAAGGACGTCTATCCCGAAAATAAAATCCCGTCACCATCTTTTCTAACCACAGATGACCGGGCAGTCGTGGCCAAGGAGCAGAGCGAACTCGAAACTCAACCTGCCGCGCCGAACTGGCTCGGCAAGCGCGCGCTCGATTGGGCCAACGCCCACCCCGACGATGCCCGTGTTCCAGAAGCGCTCCACCTCGTCGTGCGCGCCTCGCGCTACGGCTGCACCGAAAGCACCGGAGAAAACGATTCGAAACAAGCCTTCGAATTGCTCCACAAGCGCTACCCGGAAAGCGAGTGGACGAGGAAAACTCCCTACTGGTTCAATTGATCGAGTCGCCCGCAGAGGAGCAGTTGTTGTTCGTCTTCGCGCCGAACACCTAGGATCAGCAGATACCGCGCGGAAACTTTACAGCAGGTTGGATCTAGCCGTATAGTCATTCGACGGCTACGTTCCGATACCGAATGAAACTGTTCCCCCTCTTTCGAACCGCGCTGCTTCCCTGCTTGCTTCTCGTCGGAGCAGGTTTAGCTTCCGCGGAGGACGTTTCGAAAATCCATCCCAGCGGTTACGTCACCGATCTAGCTGGCGTGGTCTCGACCGATACAAAGGCACGCCTCGAATCGCTTTGCGGCGAACTGGAACAGAAAACCGGCGCGCAGATGGCCATCGTGAGCGTGGCTTCGCTCGATGGCGAAAGCGTCGAGACATACGCCGTGGATCTTTTCAAACAGCTCGGTGTCGGAAAAAAGAAGGACAATCGCGGCGTGCTGCTCCTGGTCGCACCCCACGAACGAAAATATCGCATCGAAGTCGGCTACGGTCTCGAGCCGGTGATCAACGATGCGCGGGCCGGCGATGCCGGCCGCGCCATGGTGCCGTTCCTTCGGCAAGGCGACTACAGCAGGGCCACCGAGGTTGCCGCCTGGCAACTGGCAAACGACATTGCCGGCGATGCTGGCATTACTTTGAGCGGCCGGCCTCCGGTAACGCACTATCGTGACTCTGGCGGACACATTGGATTCCCCGTATTCTGGGTCGTTCTGGCTGTGATTCTCTTCTTTCGCGTAATTAGCGGGATCTCGGGCCGGCGTGGCGGTGGCTCAGGCGGCAGCGGCTGCCTCTGGTTTCTCCTGGGAATGCTGGCGAGCGGATCGGGCGGCCGGTCGGACGGCGGGAGCTCGGGCGGCGGCGGTGGATTCGGAGGCGGTGGCGACGGAGGCGGCTTCGGCGGATTTGGCGGCGGCAGTAGCGGAGGCGGCGGCGCCTCGGGAAGCTGGTAGCAGGCAAGGAAAGGAACGCAACAGAAATGCTTTCCACGGATGCAAAACTGACGGAATTAGTGAACCGGCTGAAAGAATTCGCGGCGGCCAACCTTGAGTGCGTCATTTTGTTCGGCTCCGCTGCGCGCGGCGATTTTCGCACGGGATTCTCCGATCTCAATGTCGCCGGTATCCTGCACTCCCTCACCGTCGAAGAGTTGGGCCGCTTGGCGCATGTGGTCAAGTGGTGGTGTATCGATCAGAAAGAGCCCGCACCTCTTTTTTTCACCAGGGATGAGTTGCATCAAGCAGCCGATGTTTTTGCCATCGAAATCCTCGATATGAAGCACGGCCGGCGCGTTCTCTACGGTAAGGACGTCGTCGCGGAAATCGAAGTTCCCATGAATCTTCATCGCGTGCAGGTCGAACATGACCTGCGGACGATGATTTTGAAGCTGCGTCAACACTATCTCCGCGCGCCGGGCAGCGCGAAAGAGCTCGCCCCGGTGCTGCGCAAGTCTTTTTCCGGTGTCCTGACGCTACTGCGCCACACGGTGATTGCTTTCGGCGAAGAACCCCCGGCGACGCCGCACGATATCATTGCGCGCGCCGCGGCCCTCACCGGTGCGGAGGCCTTGGCGTTCAGCGCGCTGCTAAAACTTCGCGAAACCGGAGAATTCCAGGGCGAAATTGTTCCCGTGTATAGTGCGTATTTGAAAGCATTGGATGAGATTTCCAGCGCGCTGGACAAGCATCTCCCCAAGCGGGAATGGCGGCGCGTCAAGAATGCCCATTCGTGATCCTGACTAAGTCGAGGTGTATATGAAAATAGCTTTAGTGGTCTTGATCGTTGTGGTGGTAATCGCTCTGATGCTCGGCAGTTCGTTTATCGGCCGCCGGAATCAGATGGCCATCAAGCGGGAAGCCGTAAATGCCGCATGGGCGCAAGTGGACGTCGTCCTGCAGCGCCGCGCGGATCTGATTCCCAACTTGGTGGAAACGGTAAAAGGCATTGCCGTGCAAGAGCAGATTGTGTTCGGCGATATTGCGAAGGCGCGTTCCGCATTGCTGGGCGCGCATTCTCCGGCTGAAAAAATTGCCGCGAATGGCCAGTTGGATTCCGCGCTGGGACGCCTTCTGGTGGTTGTCGAAAACTATCCTCAGTTGAAATCCAACGAAAACTTCCTGCGCCTCCAGGACGAATTGGCGGGCACGGAAAACCGCATCGCCGTCGAACGCCGCCGTTACAACGAGGCCGTGCAAGACTACAACACGTATATCTCGCTGTTCCCGAATAGCCTCGTCGCCAGCTTCGCCGGCTTCACACGCAACGACGCCTACTTCAAGACCGATGAAGGAGCGCGCCAGGCTCCCAAAGTGAATTTCGACTACGGCAACAAGCCGGCGCCGAGTCCTGCGCCAGCTCCGGCGCCCGCGAAGCCCTAACCAGCGCCCGTCGTCTCAAAACGGGCGCTACTCAAACAGGTCTGGTTGCTCGCGCGTGATGCGGTCCCACAGCGGCTGAAATTGGAACCAACCGGCCAGCGGCGATCCCACTTGCGAGTACGTGAGCTTCGCCGTTTCCTGCGGAATTTTGTGAGGCGCGGCGGCCGCCTCCGCTAGTAATTGCGCTTGGCAGGAGCGGTCCATGGTGATGAACCACCACGCCGCTTCATCTACGGTGCGCCCAACGGTCAGCAATCCATGATTTCGAAGGATGGCCGCCTTCTTGCCGCCCAGCGCCTTCGCGATGCGGTCGCCTTCGGAGGTTTCCTCAACGACGCCGGTGAAATCCTCAAACACGGCGTGATCGTCGTAAAACGCGCAGGCGTCCTGCGTGATCGGGTCGAGCAGTCTTCCAAGCGAAGACCATGCCTTGCCATACAGGGAATGAGCATGCGCCGCAGCGATCACGTCCGGCCGGGCTTTGTGAATGCGCGAGTGAATGGCAAACGCCGCCAGGTTCACTTCCCGGTTGCCTTCCACAACTTGCCCTGCGTCATTCACCAGCACCAGATCGGAGACGCGGATGTGGCTGAAGTGCACCCCGAAGGGGTTCACCCAGAAATGATCAAGCCGTTCGGGATCGCGCGCGGTGATGTGCCCCGCGACTCCTTCATCGAAGCCACATTTCGAGAAAAGGCGGAAGCTGGCCGCGAGGCGCTCTTTGCGATGACGCCGCTCTTCGGCGAACGTGGCAAAAACAGGCGGGCGCGGAACGCGATCGAGGATACTTTTTTGCGGAGCGGATTTTTCTTGCTGTGCTTTTGCTTCGGGCATAAAGACCTCCGTACGCATGCGGGCGGGCGTCAGGAATTGTGCCTTAGTGCGGAGGAATTGCAAAGTGCCGGCGCGATCCCACCCAGATCGGAGCCTGAGGAGTATTGCACCTCTGCGGCGGAAGCAGAATTCGACGTTGCCGAGAATTAGACACGCTGAATAGAAAAACGCCCCGAATATGCCCGGGGCGTTTTCAAGAACCAAAAAACGTGGTGTTAAGGCTTCGGCGGCGTGCTGGCCGGGGGGGTCGTTGCCGCCGGCTTTTGCGCCGCCGGCTTGGACGGCGTCGTGGCGCCCGTCTTAACCGGGTAGTTCTGGTCGTAAAGGCGGATGATGTCTTGCGTCACGTCAATCTGGTTCGAAGCATAGAGAATCGGAGTGTTCTGCGACGACGAATCCAGCACTATCGCGTAACCGTTTTCCCGCGCGTATCGGTCCAGCACATCCACCATCTTCCGGCCGATGCGGTCAACCACGTCACCTTGCGCGGCGTTCACGTCATCCTGATATTCGGTCTGCTTGCGCTCCAGCTGCTGCGCCTGCCTCTGCCCCTGCGACGTCAGGCGGGTAATCTCCTCCTGGCTGCACTTGCCCTCGCAGGTCGCTAGCCGCTGCCGTAGATCGCCGATCTGTTTGTTGAGGCCTTCGAGTTCCGTTTGACGCGACGCAAATTGCGATTGCAATTCCGCCGAGGCTACCTTGCCCTCCGCCGTGGCCACAATAGCCTGGCGAATATTGATGACGCCAACCTTTCCCGCAGCGGTGCTCGAGGCCGCCGTGCTGGGTGACTGCGACCAGCCGGCGGTGCTCACAACGCATGCCACGGCTAAGGCCGCCGTAAGAGTCAACGTGTTGCGTGACCGCAGTGCGGTCAACAGTCTGGAATTCACTTTTTTCTCCTTGTGGTGGCTCGCCCCGGGGATACCGGGACTTACCGGCGCCAAGTCAGCTTGGCTCTGTCTAAACTGCTTCCGCTCCCCCGGCGGGTTCTGCGGGCGTTCAACAAACCTTGAAGTATAGCCGACGCGCTTTCCTTCCCGCAATCACAAAGCACGCGTTCCCAACCCTCACCCATTTTCCCACTTCCCAAATTCGCAAGGACCGCTTCTCTTCTTCAGCCCGTTCGGCTCAGCTCCGGGCAACGTCAGCCGCGTAGCCTGCGAACTCGGAAAGACTTCTCCGGGCATTCGGCTTAGTTCGGCATCTGGAACAAGAACACACGGTTGTTCGCCTGATCTACGATGACGGCAAGGTTCGTGAACTGGTCAATGGCTACGCCAAACTGCGGGGAACCAGGGAGGCCCAGCGTCTGCCGCGTCCGGAACGGATTCGAAATCGTATCCACAATCGAGATGGTGTTGCTCAAGGAATTGGACGTCAGTATCGCGCCGGTCTGGGGATTCAACGCCAGCGCCGTGGGGTTGATGCCAACACTGGTGATCGGAGCAGCCCCCGTGTCCGGGTTAAAGGACGCAATCACGTTGCCGCCGCTGGAATTGGCATAAAAGAGCGCGGGTGATACCGAGGGATCAAATACGATGTCCGTTGGCGCAGCGGTAACGCTGCCGGGGACCCCCGTGATGCTCTTCACCGGCGTAGCCGCCCCAATGTCCACCGAGTCGAGCGCACCTTGTGGTTGCGAGCCACTGATCAGTTGCAGCGCTGTAACCACGGCCAGGCCCATGTTGTTGCTTCCCCGGTCCGGATCTATCGCCACCGCAAGCGGTGACTGGTCGACGGCGATGGCCACCCCCGTCAGGCTCGTAGGCGGCGTTGCACTGAATAGGGGAGAGAGGTCGATTTCGGTGACCGTGTTGGACCCGGTATTGGTAACGATGACCGCGGCGGTGGCGTCGTTGATCGCCACGCCCGTCGGATTCGTCCCGATCCCTTGGCTGCTGGTAACGTCCGCGATTGCCTCTTTGCCTGTGATCAGATTCACGATCGAAACGCTGTTGCTCCCGTTGTTCGCGACCACGGCCATCCCCAGATGCTGGCTGATCGCCACTCCGATGGGAGTTGTACCCACGGCAATGGTATTCTTCACCGTCCCAAACGTCGCGCTGCCCGGATTGATGTCGATGATCAAAATGCTATTGCATCCGCTCATGCTCACCACCGCGATTGGCGAGAAAGGCCCGTTCATCAGTTGATCGGCGATCGCCACCGAGCTTGCCTGCGGATTCGTGACGCCCGCGCAGACTTGCGATACATCTACAGCCTGAATAACGAATAAGTCCGTCGCATTGGATTGTGCGCCGCTGCTGATGACATCCACCGCGTAGCGATGCGGAAACATCAGGAAAGACGCCGGAATTGTGACCGTGAGCTGCCGGCTGCCCACGACTTGGATGTTCGCCGGCGGAATCGACGTGCCATCGAGACGAACCTGCGCCCCGGCCGCGAATCCCGAGCCATAGATTTGCACGCCCGCAAGGTCGCAGGATGACGCTGGCGCCGGAGGTGTTGGAATGCAGGTTAGCGCTCCCTGCGGCATGACAGCGTTCGGTATGCCGCCAATCATTCCGGGCCCGGGGGTCTTGCTGGGAACGACCAACTCGGTAATTTGAGTCGGTTTCATATTCGTCAACAGAGGTGCGGGTGGATTCGGCCCAAGGTCAATGACGTCAATCGTGCCGCTCCCCGACATGACCACGAATGCCTGGTTCGTGGCCGGATCAACCGCGAGTCCGCCAAACAGTTTTAGGGAACCGCTGCCCCCGCCGCTAAATTGCACCGTAATGGTGGCCGCGCCTGAACCCGTAAGAGTAACTTGGCTCGGAACGATTGGGTTGACCTGACAAGCTCCCGCACTTTGGCAGGCAAACGCAAAGCGCTTCAGCGTCACCGGATCGGACACGGAAACTTGATTCTGTTGCGGATTATAGGAAACCAGGGCGTTCGAATAAGGCTGCCAGGCAACGTCCGTAGTGCCCAGCAGTTCCGGTGAACTCAAACAAGGCGAGGGAGTCGTCGTATAAACGGTGCACTGGGCGTTGAAGAAAATGGAGGTGACGGCTTGATCCAGCGAATTCAGCAGGTTGATCTGCGGCCCGTTCGAACCGGTTGCATTGCCATCGGCAATCGCAGCCGTCCGTGTGATGGGATTGATGGCAATCCCTTGCGACGTCTGGGAAATTCCAAACGTCAAGTTCGGGCTGCTGAAGAACACCGTGCCACCGCTCTTGCCTGTGTCATTTGTTGTAGTAGTTAGAGTATAGGTAAACTGCGTGGAACTCAGAACGGCAGATACGGGAAACGCCCCATTGAACTGGGTATTTCCGGACGTCGAGGTGACGCCTGCAATGAGCACCGTGCCGGGATTCCCGGGATTCAAGTTGTGCGGGGCGCTGGTCGTAACCGTGACGATGGAAGACACCAGCGACACGCTGCTGATTCCGACCGAGGAGGAAACTTTCGTCACATCAATTCCTTGGACGGGTCCCGATCCTCCAGGCGTGACAAACGCAAGATGTCCGTGCGGCGCCATGGCGATCTGCGGATAGGAACCCGTGTTGAGGGATACCTGCGCAAACAAACATTGCCCAACTTTCGTCGAACCCGAATTGATGGTGTGGTCGAGCGCGCAGCCATTGGGAAGGTTGGTCCCTGTATTCGGATTCAAATTCACAATGAAGCCGATATTGGCCAGGTTCGTGGTCGAAGGATTGGAATAGGCCACCAGAGCAAAGTTGGTATCGGGGTCCACTCCAATGGCATACGGCGTAGTCGTCGTGTTCAGCGAGGCAATCCCGTTCGCCAGTGAGACGTTGAACGGCGTCCCGGGTGCCTGTTGTGGCGCTCCGGGAATCGGCAGCACCGAGACGCTTTGATCCCCGTAATTCACCACCGCCACCGTGTGGTTCGCACGATTCACCGAAACACCGGTAGGCGCGTTGATCGTTACTCCCGGCGTTGTCGCACTTGTGATGGGCGCACCCAGCGGCGTCAGCGTTTGAATTCCAATGGTGTAAAACTGGATGGCGTTCGATCCGGTTTCCGCAACCACGGCCACGCCAAGCGTCGGATCGATGTCAATCGCGCTCGGGTTTGTGCCCGCTGTCGTTGAGCCGACCACCACTGGCGGATTGACCGAATAACTCGGGAACACCGCGAGATTGGTCACCGCTGGCGGAAGGGACAGCGGCGGTGTGGTCCGCGAGACGGAAAGTGGATAGAGGCCCGGGCTTCCCGAATTAATGCCCGCGCTAGGGAATGCGGCGTTCAGCTGGCGTGGCCCGGACAGGGTGGTAGGAACCGAATTGCCCTCAAAAAGTATGTTGGCGAGCTGGCCGCCTGGCCCAAAGTAGCCGCCATCCACCGACAAACGGATTTCATTGTTCAGCGTCCCCTGTGGAACATCGTCGGGGATGGAAGCAATCGAGGTGGGCCGCACCGGCAGCACCGTGAACGAATAGGAGCCCGTCGGCGAAGTCGTCACCGGCTCAGCGGGATCAGAGACGGAAACCGTATAGGTATCCGTCTTCGCCAGGTTCAACGCATTCAGACGGAGGCGTGCGCCCGTCGATGCAGGATTGGTGACGGTGGTATTGGGAATCGGAAACAAGACCTTGATCTGGCCCGATATCGAAGTCAGAGTCGTCGGTGGACCGCCTTGTGTGCCCGTTAGCGTGATGGTCGATGCCGAGGAAATGTTCGGAGCGTTCAGAAAGATGTCCCAAAACGTAGCGCCTTGGGGGGCGATCGTAGGGGAAATCCCGCCAAACGAGATGGGGCCTCCCGCGATGATCGTGATCGTCCCGAGGGTGAATCGCGTGTTGTCCGCTACCGAAGTCGCCACTACGGTTACGCTTGCAGGCGTGCTCGTCACCGTTGTGCTCGTCGGCACAACCGCCGGCGCCGTGTACAGCCCGTTCGCATCGATGGAGCCGCAACCCGTGGCATTGCCGGCCACCGTACAACTCGGCAATTGTGGATAGGTAGTTGTCGTCGTCCCAGTGGTTGTCGGCACGGATTGCGTCACCAGCCAGGTCACACCCTTGCTCTGCAGATCGTTGGTCAACTGCACCGCGAATTGCTGCTGTTCCTTGACGGGCACGGTGGCGGTGGCTGGAGCAATACCCACGGCTATGCCGGAGTCTAGGGTGATGGTGCAGACGCCTGTCTTTTTCGTGTCTTGCACGGACGTGGCCGTGATGAGGATCTGCAGGCCCTGAAACTTGGTCTGATCGGGAACCTTCGACGGGGCCGTATAGGTGACGGTTGTAGCGGTGGAATTGGCGGGAATAGTTCCGGTGTCGGAGGTGCACGCTACGGCAGGATTGGTCTTGAGCGTGGTGCCGGATCCCGTGGTGGTCGTATAGGTGCAGGTCCACGTGACGTTCACGTTGGTCGCGCCGTTCACGGTAGCCGTAAGCGTGAGCGATTGGCTGACAATGACCGTGGCAACGGTCTGGCTCAACGTCACACTCACCACGTTCGCGCTGCTGCTGCTGCAGCCGTTCAGCCACAACAGGCCTGCCGCAGCAAGCAAACAGCCGAGAAGTCTGAGTTTCCTCCTCAATTTCTTTCCCACGATTTCCCCCACGCTAACAAGCTCCGCGGATCTCCCGCGAGCGCTGCCATTATTATTTTTCACAAAATCCTTTGTGCCAATCTCGGATGAAATCCCTCCAAGCACCGCGTTCCTCAGAAGGTCCGGCTGACCGTGAAGCGGAACGTCGTCTTGGGTTCGAAATAGTTCAACCGCCCCGGATTGTTCTGCAAAAATGCGAGCTCAGGCGCTATCTCCAGGTTGTATACGCTGGATTCGAGCGGTTTGACGGGGTTCAAACTGCATCCAGGCCCGCCCCCAAACTGGGAACACAAACTCTGAATTTCCGTCGGCTCGATGAATGGCCGCTTAGCGACTATTTGTTGGTGCAACCGGTTCACGTTGTACGCATAGTAGATCCGGAAAGGCGCCTGAATAATCGGCAGCTGCACCACGAACTCAATTCCCGTGGATGCCCGGAATCGAAAGTTGGTTCCTGGTGCAATGGCGAGCTGTTGCGTCAGTCCACCAGCATTCACCGCATTGGGAAATTGCCCGCCGTTTGCGGGATTAATCAGGCTCTGAAAACCCGACGAATTCAGCTGCAACGCGCTCCGGCGCAGAACGCCGTCCGTACCTGCGTCCAGAAACAGCCCCGCCGTTACCGGACCAACGATGGGAATCCGGTATTCCATGTTGCTATAGCCCTGCAGGTCGCCCCCCGGCAAAGTGGCCACATACGATAGCACCGGCACGGTGAACGACTTCAAGGCGCCGCCGGACATCGGATCGGGATACGTAATTCGTTGCGCGGTTGCCTCCGGAATGAACGTGACCGGGGAGATCGAGCGAATATCGAAGCCGCGGAGATCGTTCTCCCCTCCCATATACAACCGGCTGAAGGGCGGCACTTCGTTGCCGGCGAAACCGGTGGTGTGCGCGACGCTGAAGTGAAAACCCACAACGTTGCGGCGTTTGCGGACCGGGTGAAAGTACTTCACGTCAAAAACATTGGTAACGGTGTCTACGTTGCCGCCAAGCCCTGACACCGACAGCGAATAAAAGAAACTCTTGCCGCGCGTCTCGTTGACGGGATTGTCGATCGTGCTGTAGGTGATCGAAGGAGTGATAGTGCTGGAGACGATCCCGTTGAGCGCGCTGGGGCCTGTAAGGCTTCGAAATTGCAATGATTCGAAGAGCAGTGTGGACGCCGCGTTGAAAGAAGTTATATTCGTCCGCGTCAGCCCGTAAGTCAGGGTCACACGTGCAAACGACAATTTCCGGATCGGCCGGCTGGCAAAGATCGTGAACCCGTCGCTGTTCTGGGTGTAGTTCTGCACAAATTGCGGATTGATGCTGACGGATTGCTGCAGCAGGATCGCTTCCTGCTGCGCTTGGTCGAATTTGTAACGGCTCGAAAATATCGTGAAGCCCGATGAAATCGGACGGTCAAACAGGTAAGGCTCAGTAAATCCAAAGCTGAAACTGCGCGTCAGATCGCCAAACTGCGCGGAAAGCGTCAGCCTCTCTCCAAGACCCAGGAAGTTGTTGGTCTGATATGTGAGTCCGATGAAGCTGCCCGCCAGTCCGCTCACGCCGCCCTGCAAACCAATCGACTGCTTGCCTTTTTCCTTGAGCTTTAATGTGATGTCGACCGTGCCGTCTTTGGGGTTTTTCTTTAGCTCCGCCGCCTTGTCCGCTTCGATCTTGTCAAAATAGTCCAGCTGGTTCAGTCGCAGGACGCTCAACTCCCACAATCGCTTGTTGAAGAGCTGGCCTTCGTCAATGAGCAGTTCGCGCCGGATGACCTTGTCGCGCGTGGTGGTGTTCCCGCTGAAATCAATGCGCCTCACGTAGTATTGCTTTTGCTCGTCGAACTTCAGCGTCATGTTGATGATTTTTTTCTCTTCGTCGATTTCCGTCTCCGGCTCCGGTGTGAAGTCAATGAAACCGTATTCGCCGTAAGCCTTTCCGTAATTCTCCAGGGCCTTGCGGACCTTTTCGGTCGAGAATATATCGCCTGGCTTCAACGGAAAAAACCCCTTCAAGGCTTCGACCTTCAAGGTCAGCGCCTTATCCGGATCGGCGCTCACGATTTTCAGCGTCCCCATGTGGTAGCGGTCGCCCTCTTCAATGGGGATGGTGATGTTGACGGCCTTGCCATGGCTGCGTCCCGTGAGAGGAATGCCCAGCTTATAACCTTCGGTGTCGATGTTTTCGAGGATGGGATCGCCCACCGAAACTTTGAAGTATCCGTTGTCGCGATACAGCCCGCGTACGCCGACCTCCAGATCCTCGTTCAGTTTTTCCCGGTCGTACGTTTTCGACAGTACGGGGATATCCCAGAAATACAGAGGGATCCCGTACGGCCGGTCGTGCCGCATGGCGCGGATCAACTTCCGGTCGCTGAACGCGTGGTTTCCCGTGAATTTGATGTGCCCGACCTTGACCTTCGGTCCTTCATCAATCTTGAAAACGAGAATCACCGCGTTGCTCGACGCGATGCGCTCGTACTGCGGCGTCACTTTCGCGAACTGCCGCCCGTGTTCGCCGAGAAGTTCTTTCAATACCACTTCCGCCTTCCTGATTTTTGTTGGATCGAACTGGCTCTCGACGCTCAACCCGACCTTTCGTTCCTTGAAGCGATCGAGAATGTCCGATTCGGATACCGAATGATTCCCGTCGTAGCGGATTCGGCGGATCTGCGGGCGCTCTTTCACGTCGAATATGATGATCTTGCCGTTCGGGCGCTTCGGCGAATCCTCGACGCGAAGTTTCACGTCCTCGAAGAATTGCGTGTTCCACAAGGCCTGAAAATCGCGTCGCAGCGTTTCTTCATTATACGGGTCGCCCTCGCGGCTGAAGATGCGGGCCTTCAGCGTGTCGCTGCGCACCCGGCGATTGCCGACAAAGTCGATGCGGTCTATCACGTACTGTTGCGTTGCTGCGGCCTGTTGGTCTGCAACAGAGCGGTCCTCGACGGATTCCTTCCCGGTGATCAAATCGACGGATGCGGAGAAGAGGTAGGAGCGCGACTTCGAAGTGGAATCCGACTGCGGGTCTTGCGGCCTCGCTCCGGGCGAAGCAATCGACAACAGCAATGCCGCCGCGAAAATTCGCGTCATCCGGGCCGCTAAAAACCCAAACGGCGAACAAACTCTTCTTTGAGCGGCCATTGAGGTGGTCAAGGCCGCGCCCCCCGAACTCAAGATGTTTTTCTCCCGCCGGACCCGGTGTGGGCCGGCCGTGCGTGAACCCCGACCCGGTCGGAGTCCCTCTTGCGTTGTGTCAGATTCGCTAGTGGACGACCGGGGTTGCCTCACCGACGGGGCGGAACGACAGGCCTTCCCCTGCGACATAGATCTGGAGTGTCGCCGGCCTTTGGATTCCACCCTGAATCAGCGCCTCGGAGAGCGGGTCTTCGACATACTTCTGCAAAGCCCTGCGCAGCGGACGAGCCCCATAACTGCGGTCCGCGCACGTTTTCTCGAGTATCCACTGCCGTGCTTCCGGCGAGAGGACGACCTGGACCTGCCGGTGAATCAGCGTGTCATTCAGCTGGCCTACCAGCAAATCAATGATGCGAAGCAAGTCTTCATCGCCGAGCGGATTGAAGATAATCACTTCGTCCAGCCGGTTCAGAAACTCCGGATTGAACGCCCGCTTTACTTCGTTCATCACCATCTCTTCCATGCTCTTCTGCCCGGCCTCATCCGTGCCGGACTGGAAACCCATGGAGGTGCGCTTCTGCAAATGTCGCGCGCCGAGGTTCGAAGTCATGATGATGATGGTGTTCCGGAAATCCACGGTATTGCCGAGCCCGTCCGTCAACTGCCCGTCTTCGAATACCTGCAACAATATATTGAAGACGTCCGGATGCGCCTTCTCGATTTCATCCAGCAGGATCACCGAGTAAGGCGTCCGGCGAACGCGCTCCGTCAACTGCCCGCCTTCTTCGTAGCCCACATACCCTGGAGGCGCCCCGATGAGCTTCGAAACGGAGTGCTTTTCCATGAACTCCGACATGTCGAAACGCACCAGCGACTTCTCCGACCCAAACAGGAATTCCGCCAGGCGCCGTGCGACTTCCGTCTTGCCTACGCCCGTCGGCCCCAGGAAGAAGAAGCAGCCCACCGGCCGCAAAGGCGATTTCAGCCCCGCGCGGCTACGCCGAATGGCGCGTGCCAGCGCCGTAATCGCTTTATCCTGGCTGATGACCCGCTTGTGCAATTCCGGTTCGATGCGCAGCAGTTTCTGTTGCTCATCTTCTTTAATGGAAGTGACGCCGATGCCCGTCCAGCGCGAAACGACTTCTTCGATGTCTTCCCGCGTCACGATGCCGGTCGAAGCATCGTCCAGTTTGTAGCGCTCGCGCAGTCCGCGCAGATTTTCTTTTTCCTTGCGTTCTTCTTCGGAATAAAAACGCGCCTTCTCGAATTCATGATTGGCGATCGCCGTTTCCATCCGGTGCGTGATGAATTTCACTCGCTTCTGTACTTCGCCGACTTCTTCGGGAACCGTGGCCTGGCGCAATTTCACGCGCGCCCCGGCTTCATCGATCAGGTCAATGGCCTTGTCTGGAAGAAAACGGTCGGGAATGTAGCGGTTCGAAAGATAGACGGAATAGCGCAGCGCTTCATCGGTGTAGCTGACGGCGTGGAATTTCTCGTAGCGTTCGCGAACGCCGCTGATCACCTGGACGGCTTCTTCCTCATTCGGGGCCGGCACTTTTACGGCCTGGAAGCGCCGCTCCAGCGAACGATCCTTTTCCACCGACTTGCGGTATTCACCCGGGGTCGTCGCGCCGATGCACTGGATTTCCCCGCGCGAGAGCGCTGGCTTCAGGATATTCGCGGCATCCAGCGAGCCTTCCGCCGAGCCCGCGCCCACGAGCGTGTGCAGTTCATCAATAAAGATGATGGAGTTCTGGCTCTCCATCAGCTCCTTCATGATGGTCTTGAGCCGCTCTTCGAACTGCCCGCGGTATTTCGTGCCCGCAACGATCAAGGAAAGGTCAAGAGAAAGAATTCGTTTGTCCGCAAGAAACGGCGGAACATCCCCATCTGCAATGCGTTGGGCAAGGCCTTCGACAATGGCGGTCTTGCCTACGCCGGGCTCGCCAATCAAAACCGGATTGTTCTTCGTCCGGCGGCACAGAATCTGGATGACCCGTTCCACTTCCCCTTCGCGCCCCACCAGGGGATCGAGCGATCCTTCCGAAGCTGCTTGCGTCAAGTCGCGGCTGAATTCGGCGAGTAAGGACGTTTCTTTCGGCCGCGCCGCCGCCGTCTTTTCACCCGACGTGCGCGCCAATTCTTCCCGCAGTGTGGAGAGCCGCAGCCCGCGCTCCATCAAAATTTCCGAACCAAAGCATTTTTCCTCGCGCAGGATGCCGAGCAGCAAATGTTCCGTCCCCACGTGCTTGTGCCCGAGGCGCTCCGCTTCTTCCGCCGCCATATTAAGGATGCGCTTGCATTCCGCGCTCAGCGGCACTTCCACCGACGTGGAGATGCGCTCGCGGATGGTGATGCGCGCCTCGATCTCTTTGCGGATGGACTCGATGGAACCCTGCTGCCGCAGGAAGCGGTTCGCCAGCGCCTTGTCCTCGCGCATCAAGCCGAGCAGTAAATGCTCCGTCTCGATGTACGGGCTGCCGTATTGGCTGGCTTCGTACCTCGCAAAAAATATGACGCGTCTCGCCTTTTCCGTATAACGTTCGAACACGTTAGCTCGCTTCTCCCCCGGGGGCCCCGCTCGCGACGGCCGCAGCCTCGCGAGTCCGCAGAACGCCATGTTCCAGTCCCAGAATACGATCACACCGCGCAGCGAGCGCCAGATTGTGCGTCGCGATCAGCGACGTCAATTTGTGCGTGCGGTGCAGCCGCTCCAATAACTCGAACACGGCCCAAGCATTCTGCTCGTCCAAATCTCCGGTAGGTTCATCTGCCAGCAGCACGCTCGGCCCAGTGACGAGCGCCCGGGCAATCGCCACGCGCTGCTGTTCCCCTCCGGAGAGTTCCCCTGCACGGTGATCGGCTCGGTTTTCCAAGCCAACCTCCGCCAGCCACTTCCGCGCCATCCCCAGCGCAGAAGTAAAATCGTCGCCGCGCAACAGCAGCGGCATGGCTACGTTTTCCGCAGCCGTAAAATCGGGCAGCAACTGGTGTCGTTGCCACAAAAATCCCACGGCACGATTCCGGAATTCCGCCAGCGCCCGTTCGTTAATCGATTCAATGGCTTTCGAAGCGAAGTATACTGTACCGCTCGTTGGTGTGTCTAGCGCGGCCAGCAGATGTAGAAGAGTGCTTTTGCCGGCTCCTGATGGCGCCACGATCGCCACCATCTCTCCTTGCCGCAAAATCAGATTCGCGTCCACCAAAACCGAAAGAAGCTTCTCGCCGCTGCCGTACGTTTTCTTCAGCCCGCGTGTTTCCAACAAGACGCTCGCGGTCCGCAAATCGTCCGCGGCAGTTTGCTTCGCGTCATGGGCTTGGGGCGTCATTCCGTAATTCGGTTTCTGCTCTGAATTATCTTGCTCTTTCGGTCCTCTACCTTACTTAGATGCTTCTTTGTCCGTTCCCGTATCTTTCCTCACCTCGGCAGCCGTGGCTCAGAGAAGCAAACTGTTTCCCATTTTTGGCTATCCACTCGCCTGCCGAAAAGAGGGCAATCCTTGGCTAACTTCCACCTCTCATAATCTTTCTATTTTCAACAGCTTGCAATGGCTCCTGCCGTACCGGGATTGCGCCTCTCCTGCCCGCGCAACCCACCTCGCCTTCCCCCTGAACTAGGAGCAAACGGCGCGCCATTCCGTCCCCAGAATCACCAATTCTTCACACGCGTTCCGACCTCTACTCATACCGCAGAATCTCCACCGGCAACAGCTGCGACGCCGACCGCGCCGGCAAGATCGTCGCGCCAACCGAAATCATCATCGCCACCAACGTAATCCACACTCCATCCATCACGCTCGGGTGAAACGGCACATACGGCACTGCATATACCTGCGGATCCAGCGGAATCAAATGGTAACTCCCCGCCACCACCGCGAACGCGTACCCCAGGACCAGCCCCACAAGCGTTCCCGTGGCCCCGATGGCGATTCCCTGCCACAAAAAAATCGTTCGAATCTGCTCCCGCCGCGCTCCCATGGACACCAGCACGGCAATGTCCCGCGCCTTGTCCGTCACCGTCATCGAAAGCACCACCAAAATATTGAGCCCCGCCACAAACGTAATCAGCCCAATGAAAATCGCCGTCACCAGTTTCTCCAGCCGTAGCGCCCGGAACAGCGCGCGGTTCTCTTCCATCCAGGTCGCGGCCGCAAATCCCGGCCCCGCCGCCTGTTGCACCTCGTCCGCAATCTCCCCCGCACGCTCCGGCTGGTTCAATCGAAACTCCAATACGTTCACTACGTCTCCCGCGCCGGAAAGTCCTTGCGCCGCCGCAAGTGTCACAAAGCACCAATTCTCGTCGTAATCGTAAAACCCCGAATCGAACACGCCCGCCACGCGAAATCTTCTCGTCCGCGGCACCAATCCAAACGGCGTCAGCCGCCCCTGCGGACTCGTCAGCGTCACGTAATCCCCCGGCGAAAGCTTCCATTCGTCCGCCAGTTGCTTCCCCACCACCAGCGCATCAATGCCATCTGCGTCCGCCGAAAAATCCAGCCGCCCCGCCACAATTCGCTGCAACGCTTCATCGCTGGCCCGCTCGCGCTCCGGATCAATCCCTTTCGTCACCACCCCGCGCGCTTGCCCGGCAAAAGACAGCAGCACCGTTTGATAAACTGCTGGCGTCACCGATTTCGCCCCCGGTATCGCCGCCAGCTTCTTCCCCAGCTCCTCGTAGTTGCTGATTCCTCTGGACCCCGGCCGCGTCAGCGAAACATGCGCCGTCACTCCCAGCAGCCGTTCCTGCAGCGTCTCGCGAAATCCCGTATTCATCGAAAGAGCGATCACCAGCGTGGCCACGCCCGCCGCCACTCCCACGACGGAAAACAACGTCACCAGCCGCAGCACCGCCGGCCGGTAAGGTGATCGCAGGTACCGCCGGGCCACAAACCATTCGAATCTCATCGTAGTGGGAAGAATACGTTACGCGCCGTGCGCTTCGGTAGTGGAAGATGATTCCCCGTCCGCTTCGGGCCGCAGCAGCGGAAATAGAATCACATCGCGGATCGAAGCCGAATCCGTCAAAAGCATTGTCAGGCGATCTATCCCGATGCCTTCGCCCGCCGTCGGCGGCATCCCATGGCAAAGCGCGCGAATGTAATCCGCGTCGAGCTGCTTCGGCACTTCCTCGCCACCTTGCGCAATCTGCGCCAGGAAGCGCCGCTCCTGCTCGCCTGGATCGTTCAACTCCGAGAATCCGTTGGCCACTTCCATCCCCGCCACATAAATCTCGAATCGTTCCGTCAGGGAAGGATCTTCCGGCTTCTGCTTCGAGAGCGGCGAAATCTCCGTCGGAAAATCGTAAAGAATCGTCGGCTGCACCAGCTTGTCTTCCGCCATCGTCTCAAACAGCAGCCCCGTCCACTCGCCATCTGCCGATGCGCCCTTGGCCGCCGCATAAGGCGCGCCAGTCCGCTTCGCCCAAGCGTTATACCGATTCGTCGTTTCCTGAGCGCCACCCGGTCGCGCGAGATCGGCCAGCGCCGGCGCTTCCCCCGCCTCTGCCGGCCAATACTTCACAATCGCTTCGCGCATCGTAAGCCGCCGCATCTTCGAAAAATCCAACTCCGTCTCGCCGTATTTCACCGTGGTCGACCCGGTAATGTTCTTCGCCACCAGCGCAAACAGCTTCTCGTTCATGTCCATCAAGTCGCGGTAATTGCTGTATGCCTCATAAAACTCCAGCATTGTGAATTCCGGATTGTGCTGCGTTGAAATCCCCTCATTGCGAAAATTCCGATTGATCTCATACACCCGGTCAAATCCCCCGACCGTCAGCCTCTTCAGATAAAGTTCCGGCGCGATCCTCAAGTACAAATCAATGTCCAGCGTGTTGTGATGCGTTATGAATGGCCGCGCCGTGGCCCCGCCCGCAATCGGGTGCATCATCGGGGTTTCCACTTCGAGGTAGCCTCGCGCGTCAAAAAACCGCCGCAGTTCTTGAATGATCCGCGTGCGCGTTACAAACACCTCGCGCGATTTTTCATTCGCGATCAAGTCCAAGTATCGCTGCCGGTACCGCAGCTCCACGTCCGTCAGCCCATGCCACTTTTCCGGCAGCGGCAGCAGCGCCTTCGAAAGAAAAAACAGCTCCTCCACCCAGATCGAAAGCTCGTTGGTCTTCGTTCGAAACAGATGCCCGCGCACCCCCATCGAATCGCCCAGGTCCAGCAAGTGAAAAAGTTGAAATCCTTTCTCGCCGACCACGTCCTTCCGCACATAAATCTGAATCCGCTTTCCCGAACCTTGCAGGTGCGCAAATCCCGCCTTGCCCATCAATCGATAGGAAACAATGCGCCCCGCCAGGCGCACTTCGCGTTTGTTCGCCTCCAACTCCGCGCCCGTCATCTGCCCGTACTGCTCCACCAGCGCCGCGGCCGTATCCGTCCAGCGAAACTCCCTCGGATACGCCTCGTACCCCAGCCCTCGAATCTGCTCGAGTTTCTTTTGGCGCTGTTCAAACTGGTCGCGCGGCTCAAATTGCAACGGAAAATTCCTTTCAGAAGTGATGGTTTCCGAGTATAGCGGCGCGCCCGCCGCTTGAGCAAGGAATCAAGCCATGCGGCAGCCCGCCGGCTTCCGGCTCGCTATAAGGGCCAAAATTAGCACGTGATGGAATTTCCGCCCTGGAAACCAACGACGGCGCTGTGGTGTCTAAATGGGAGATGGGAAACCCATCCTTTGCTGCGTTGTTCTGCGGCGTCATCCTGTCTCTCTCTGGATTTTAAGGACACCCGTTGCTGAATCAGGCGGCGACGGATGCAATTTCCCAATGGAAATGTAAGCCGATGGTACGGAACGGACAGGCCGTCGAGGTGGAAACTACGGTGAACATCGACTTCCCATTGCCAAAGAGTCGCAAGAGCACCGATTTCCCAAAGTCATAGCCCAAATAGGACGTTGCTTGGAAACTAGTAGCCGGACGGTTGCGATCCGTTTGGGACTCCCAGTCCGACCAGCTGACAGCCTTAATTCCAAACCTTGAACCGCGGCCACACCTCCGCCAGCGGCTTCTTCAACCCCCTGCAAACCAGAATCGTGTAATGCTCCTCCGCCATCCCATAATAAGGTTCCAGCTTCGGCCCCTCCTGAACGTTTTGGCACCACCGCTGAACGTCCTCCAGATCGTAGTGCAAAAGAATCAAACTCTCCCCGGTGTACTCCCTCGGCCCCCAAAGGGAATAGTTCTGGTGCCCGCTGATGGACTTCGGCAACCCCAGCCGCGGCCCAAAAAAATCAATGGCCCCCGCATCCCCGTATGTTCCGGCCAGGATCCCCGTTTTGGCCCGCTGCTCCGGCGGCAGCGCGTCATACACCTGCGCCACCGCCGCCACCATTTCCGGCCAGCCAAACTCATCCCCAAAATGCTGTGGCAGCAGCCCGTGATCCTGCACCTCCGTCCGCGTCATCTTGATCCCCAGCGCTTCCATATAAGGCACGATTTTCTCCACCGGCAAAATGGGAATGGTCAGCGGCAGCGCAATGGCGCCGATCGCCACCACCAGTACGGGGATGGCTACTCGCACCGAACGCAGCCCCGCGCGCGCCTCCGTCAACTTCTCCCAGAACACCCCGCCAGCCGCATACAACATCGGATAAATGGGCGCCAGATAATAATCCTTCCCCTTCAGCGCCATCATCACCGCCAGAAACACAAGATACGTCACTCCCAAACTCCGATACCGCTTGCCTTCGCCATAAAACAGCAGGTAGCCCAGCCCCGCAATCCACACAAGAAAGCTGGCCGGGTTCAGCATTCGAATCTGCTGCCGAAAAAACGCCAGCGGCGGCAGCTCAATGTTTTTGTGCGTGGCCCTCACATTCCGCAAAGCTTCCAGCGTCGGAAAATGGTGCTGAATTTGCCAGACCAAATTGGGAAGAAAAATCAGCAGAGCCACCGCGGCCGCTATCCAGAACCATTTCATGAACAAAAACCGCCGCTCCGAAGTAGCCAGCAAACCGGCAATAAGGCTCACCAGAAAAAATGCCGTAGAGTGCTTGTTTTCGAGGCCGAAACCCAACAGTACGCCGCACCATACAAGCAGCCGGGGTTGATCGCTGTTGATCGCCCCCAGGAGAAAATAGACGCAACCCATCCAGAAAAGCGGCTCGAACGGATTCATCGAAAGCCGCGTCGCATTCCCCAGAATGACCGGCGCGGCAAACACCGAAACGCAAGCCAGAAATACCGCGAATCGCTTCCCGCCCAACTCACGCACCAGCAACCCGGTCAGCACGATCTCCGCACCCTGCCCCAGCGCCGGCAAAACCCGGATGGCATGCAGCGAGTCCCCCAGCAACGCCCGGGTGCCTCGCGCCAGCCACGCCACCAGCGGTGCGAAGTCCACGTATCCCCAGTCCAGATGCTTGCTGGCCTCCATAAAATAAAGCTCGTCGCGAAAATACCCATACCGCCCATTCGTAGCCATCTGCAGCAAAACCGCCGCTCCCGCGAGCAGCCAGGCGACGCTCATGCTCCCGGAAAAGAGCGAGCCACGGCTCTCGGCCAAACCCCGCTGCCCCGAATTCGAATCACTCTTGGGCGAGAACACCCCTGGTGCAGAATCCTGCTTCATGCCGGCTCCCGTAAACGTTCTTGCATCACCCGGAGTTTTTTCACCATACCTGGCAGCTCGCGGGACCTGGATTATATATAAGGATAGGAGTCTTGCCCCTGGCGCGCTCGGCGCGGCGCTCCGAAGGCAGCCATATTTATATATAGTTACAGTAAATAATAGCTAATCTAATGGGCAGTTATATAACCTACATTCAACTGGGTACTCTTTCCTCCGGGAAGAGAATTTCAAGCACTTCGCAAAAATCGTTTTTTGATATACTCCCCCCGCTGCCCCTACGGAGATCTCCCGTGAAAGAGCGCGCCCGCTCCTTCCCAGCCCGCGGCGTATCGGTCAGAGACGACTGGTTTGCCTGGCTGCCGGATGAGAAAGAAAAGTTTTTCCATAGGAACACCCAGGAGCTCGAATCCATATACACCATGTGGAGCGTCGTGCTCGATGAGGCCATCAGTCTCCGGCGCGACGGTCAATTGAGTAAATCCCTCAAGGCCGTCGCCGTTTCCTCGGACTTGTGCCCGCTGCTGACCGAACCGCTTGCCGCCCTGCTCCGCGCCCTTTCCGAACACGCCAGGCATTACGGCACCATTCCAAACGCCGCTCCTCTCGATCCCGGGAATTTCCGCGGCCAGAGAGGCCGCCACGCCGCGCGCATGAGTGGCCTCCTGAATCGTGTCCTGTTCTCCCACCGCTTCCAGTTTCTCCATAAGGTCAGCACTCTGGAAGAGATGGTCGAAGATCTTGGCAAGGATTTCCGCGGCGCAGCCCTGGATCTTGCTGCGGCAAACTCGGGAAGTATCTGGGAAGAGGTCGATTCGAATCACTTCGACCTCAATACCTGCCTCCGGGAAACCGTGGTTTTGTTCAAGTCCTTCTTGATTGTCCTCCCCGCAGACCAGCTGACAGCCTTTCGCAAAACCGTTTGCGAGCAATCCGAGCCTCACAAAACGGATGCCCCTGCCCGCCAGCGTCTGCTCCGCCATAGACGGATGACCGCAATCGCGGGACAATAGACTCTCCGGCTAGCACCCGTGTCCCCGGACTACTCCTCCGGGAATATTCCCCCTTTTGGGGGTGTCTCTTTTAGAGATGCGCGGTTCGGCCAGGACAACTCAAGGGGGTATTCGGTGCATCCGAAGTGGTGGATGCGCCGCTATTGGACCGTTGGCTCGAAACCGACCAGGCGATTCCAATGCAGCGACTTCTCCTCGGTCTACCAAGCCGGTGACTGAAGCGGATGCTATACGTCTGGCGCAAGCCGGGGATGCCGCGGCCTTTGAGTTCTTGTATCAACTCCATGGCCGTCGCGTCTACGCCTTGTGCCTGCGCATGGTGAACAACCCTTCGGACGCGGAAGATCTCATGCAGGAAGCCTTTCTGCAGCTCTTCCGCAAAATCGGGACGTTCCGGGGCGAGTCGGCTTTTTCCACCTGGTTGCACCGGATGACGGTCAACGTAGTGCTTATGCGCTTGCGGAAGAAGACGCTTCCGGTGGCCTCTCTGGAAGAAACGACGGAGCCCGACGAAGAAACAGGCGGCCCAAGGAAAGACATCGGTGCTCCCGATTTGCGCCTGAGCGGTGCGGTGGACCGGGTCAATCTGGAACGTTCCGTCGAAAAGCTTCCGCCCGGTTATCGCACGGTCTTTGTGCTGCACGATGTCCAGGGCTACGAGCACAACGAGATTGCCGACATCATGGGATGTTCGGTGGGAAATTCGAAGTCGCAGTTGCATAAAGCGCGTACGCGTCTGCGCGAACTTCTTCAGGAAGAGGTTCGCGAGCAAGCCCGGCAGGTACGGCATGCGGCGAAAGCCCAGACGGCGCACGACGACTGAGCTACAATAGGTGTAACGTGTTCGGGGTGTGGAAGCGGCTTCGCGGCGTGGACGGAGAAATGCGCCGGTCAGGTCGGTAAGAAGTCGGGCAGGACGGCCGTCCAGCGGCCGGCCTCTTGGAGTGATGGCCATGTTGTGTAGGGACGTGGAAGTTGTAGTCGAACAGGAAGGTTTGGCCCCGCTTCCGGTGGAGGTCAGGGCACATCTTTCCGAGTGCCGCGAGTGCCGCAACTTCCTGGCAGACTTGACCAGCATCGTGGATGTTGCGCGCAAGATGCCTTCGGAAATTGCGCCTCCCGAGCGCGTCTGGATTTCTCTCCGCGCACAACTCGAGTCCGAAGGGATTATCAAGGAACCCGTTCTTGCGCCGGACGTCGTGCACGCCTCCTGGTGGCATGGTTTCAGTGATTTGTTCCGCAGCCGCGCCTTGGCTACCGCTACCGTGGGCGTGTTGATCGCCGCCGCTGCCGTTCTGCAAATTAGCAACGACAATCGCGTGAACGAGCCGTCTTCGCTGCAACCTTCGGTGGTGGCGCTGAATGACTTCTCCGCCACTCGTACAACCCTCAACGATCAGGAGCCCGTGGCGCGCGGCATGATTCTTGCCAGCACTTCCCCCGTGGATGCCTCCCTGCGGGACAATCTCCAAACCGTTGACGATTTTATTGCCGACTGCGAGCGCCGCGTCAAAGAAGAGCCGCAGGATGACTTGGCCCGCGAATATTTGGCCAACGCCTACCAGCAAAAAGCGGAATTACTGTCCACGATGATGGATCGTGGTGGGAGCGTTAACTAACATGGGTATGCGAGCGAACAAGCTGTCCCCGGCGCGGTCCAGCTCACATGTGAACGCGAGCTTCTTGCCGTGGCTTTGCGCCGGTCTTTTCCTTTGGCCCGCTGCCGCCATAGCCGCCGGTCAGCACATCGAAAAACATTTTCCCGTACAGGGCCGCCCCGTTGTCGCCATTCACAATGTCGCCAACGGCCGCATTGAAGTAAAGTCCTGGAAAAATCCCGAGGTCGTCATCACCGGAACGCGCTCTTCCGATAAAGTCGCCGTGGACATCGAGCAAGCCGGCGATCGCATTGACGTCACCTCCAGCATCGTTGACGGTTCCGCGCAACCTCTGGAACTGGAAACCAACCTGCAACTCACCGTGCCGGAAGAAACGGAGCTCCAACTGACCACCCAGACCGGCCTCATTTATGTCGAACAGGTCATGGGCGACATGAAGCTCGAAAGCGTCGCCGGCGATGTCCACCTCAAGGAAGTCTCCGGTTACATCATCGTCCGGACCACCGGCGGCTCCTTGGTCTGCACGCAGTGCGCCGGCAAGCTGGAGTTCAGCTCCATTAGCGGCAACGCGCAAATCCTTCAGCCCGGCTTGACCAATGTCAATCTTCTGACCACCACCGGGAACATTCTTTTCGACGGAGATTTCGTCCGTACCGGTCTGTACACCATGAAGAGCGGCAAAGGCCTCGTCGAGGTCCGCTTCTCCGGAAACGATTCCTTCGATCTGAAAGCCCAGACCACCATGGGCACCGTGGACAATCAGGCCGCCGCTTTCCTGCGACCCGATTCCCACGGCGTCAAGCACATCGCTTCCAAATTCACCAAGGGCTTCTTCGGCACCTTCGGCCAGGGCCTCGCAAAAGTCGAACTCTCTTCCTACAGTGGTACAATTCGCATTCTGAAGCGCGATTAGTTTTTCGCGCCCGAATCTCGTGGCAACAACTCCTTCTTCGCGCGGGCTGCAAGCTCGTGTCCCGATTCTTTGCCTCGCCGGATTCATGGGTTCCGGCAAGACCACGGTTGGCACGCTCCTCGCGCGCCAGCTCGCCTGGCGCTTCGTGGATCTTGACGAACGCATCGAACAAGCCGCGGGTCTGACCATCCCCGACATGTTCGAACGCCTCGGCGAGTCCGCTTTTCGAAAGATCGAAGCCGACCAGCTTCGCGCTGCACTCGGCCGCGCCGCCGAGCTCAAGGAAAGCACCGTGCTCGCCCTCGGTGGCGGCACCTACGCGCAGTCCGGTTGCCCCGAATTTCTTCGCGCCGCCGGCGTTCCCGTCCTCTGGCTCGACTCCCCGATCGAGATTCTTCTCTCCCGCTGCATGACCATGACCGGCCGCCCGCTGTTCCGAGACGAGTCCAGCTTCCGCGCGCTCCATGCCCAGCGCCTTCCTTCCTATCAACTTGCCGATCATCGCGTGGACAGTTCCGGCGAACCCGCCCAGGTCGTCGCGGAAATTCTCCGCCGCAGCATTGTTGCTTCTGGTGGAAACGAAGCGCATCTCTTCGTCGAAAAACCTCTCCCCTGAGAGAGAATAGACGCGGGGAGAAGCACCTTGAAATTCAAACCAGTATCGCTGGCCTTGGCGCTCACGGTTTCCGCCTGCGCAGCGCTCACGTTTGCCGCTCAAAAAAAGGGCACCGCAAATTCCGCCGCTGCGGTCTTCGCTCAGGACAAGGCTAAGTTCGCCATCAAACTCGACGGCCAGACCGTCGGCCACGAAGAATTCGAAATTGCGCCCAACGCCGGCGGCTGGCTCGCCAAAGGCGCCTCGGACATCAAGCTACCCACCGGTGGAACAAGCAAAGTCTCCGGCACACTCACGCTTCAATCCAATGGCGCTCCCATCAGCTACGAGTGGACCGCGCAAGCCGAAAAAACCAACGGCGCGCACATTACCTTTGCCAACGGCGTCGCCAGCATTATCCTCGAAATGCAAGGCGCGCGCCCGTTCCAGCAAGATCTCACGTTTAATTCCCCGCTGATTGCCGTGCTGGACAACAACCTCTACCATCAATACGCCGTGCTTGCCCGCGTTTACGATTGGGCCAAGCGCGGCACGCAAACCTTTCCTGTTCTCATTCCGCAGGAACTCACTCCCGGCTCCATCACCGTCGAGTCCACGGGCTCCGCCGCCGCCGACGGAAAGTCCTTCGAAGGTCTCAAGATCACCACCGCGGACCTCGAAATCCTCCTGCTTCTCGACAGCAGTCACCGCCTCATGCGCCTGGAAGTCCCCTCCGCCAAAGTTTCCGTCGTCCGCGAATAATCATCTCTCTCAAAATCTTCCCGCAAAACGAAGAACGCGGTGCGATCGTAACGATCACACCGCGTCAATCTGTGCTCTTCCTGAAAAAAACTTTACCGCGCCAGCGGCCGTTGAAACGCAGGCTTCCCCTGCGCTCCGAAAGGCGCGCCCGGACGCCGCAGCGGATAGCCCTGCGGGTGACCATGGGCCAGCGTGTGCGCGAGCCCATTCGAAAGGCCGGCACCGATATGTCCGTTGCCGTTGCCATTCGCCGACGCGGGCTGCGGCAGCCGCGCCGGATTACCGATAGGGCGGAGAGTGACGGGCGCTGCATGAACGTGGTCGCTGATCGCCTGCAGGCGCTTCAGGATGGACTGCCACTGTTCCCAATCCAATTGCCGCAGGAACGGCCGCAATCCCTGGATGAACGGATCCTCGAGCAGCGCTTCACCATCCGATTCCGGTATGAAGAAGCGGTTCAGCCCGACGTTCAGCGCCTCGGAAATCTTCTCCAGCGTGCCGAGGCTCGGCGTCATCTGCCCGCTTTCGATGCGCGACAAATAAGACCGCGAGACTTTCGAGCGCGATTGCAGCTGGCTCTGGGTCATCGCGCGCGATTCGCGCAATTGGCGAATGCGCTGGCCGATATTCTCGACCGTCTCCTGGTTAACGAACTTTTCCGACGCTGGTTCAGCGGCTGCTTCCTCCTCAGGTGCCGGTGGAGGAATCAGGAACTCCAAGCGCTGAGGCAGGGCGCGCACGCAACGGCGGCAATTCCCCGTGCGCGTACGGTACTGGACGAGACCACATGTCTTGCAGCGGATGACTTCCCGATCCAACTCTAACGTGTTCATCGTTTCTTTTTCTAATTGTGCCGACACCGGTGCTCCTTGTTGACTGTTTGTCCGGCGTGCGGATAGGAGAGGAACGCTGGAACGTTCGCTGGGAAGGCAGTTACTGGCGCAACGGGAGTATCGTGTGCCTGCCATTTTCTGTCAAGAGTATTTTTAGACTTTTTTCATTTTTTCTTCCCGCCCTTCGCCGTTCTACGCCCGGTTTTCGCCTGTCCTCATGGGCAGTTCTGTCTCTTTACGCACTCCTTTCCACGAAGCCTTGCGCTTTTTCTCCACACCCACCACACACCTAGTGGTGCCCTCACCCTCAAATTTTTCCTCGTGCCGCGCCGGGCCATCCAAACTCTGTTCCCTTGTGGCACAGCCATTCCTCTTTACCCTGACCCGGTCCAAGGGTTTACCCGCAACTCGCCGAAGGGCGGTGCGATGTTCTCCACGGAGGGGCACGACACATCGTGCCCCTCTTGAATTTGCCTTTGTTTTCGTCCCGCACCTGCTTCTACTCCATGTTCATCGGTGTTTCAAGAGCATTGCCCGGTTGCCCTAACCGAACAAATTCTCCCCCCGCAACATTCTGGCTTGACATTTTCCGCGAGCGGCCCTATAGGTAGACAGTGGACCTGTAGGCACTCTAGGTGTTAACGCATGCCGGCTGAAAAAAACGATCTCCACCGCGGTACTCTCGATATGCTCATTCTTAAGATCGTTGCTGCTGGGCCCCTCCACGGCTACGCCATCGCGCAGCGTCTCCAGCAAATCTCTAAGGATTATTTTCAGGTGCCTCAGGGTTCGCTCTACCCTGCGCTCCATCGTCTCGAGGAGCGCGAATGGCTGGAGGCCGAGTGGAAAGACACCAGCACCGGCCGCGAAGCCAAGTTTTACACCCTGACCGCCGCGGGCCGCAAGCAACTGAAGGCCGAGGTCCTCGGCTGGGAACAGCTTTCTGACGCAGTCTCTTTGATTCTTCGGACGGCCGGCTAAGGAAGGGCCATGCGTTGGTTACGCCGCATCGGTCGCAGGCCGCTGGTCGAAAAGCGGCTCGACTCCGAGTTGCAATTCCACCTGGAGCAGCAGATCGCCGACTACATCGGCTCCGGCATGTCGCCCGCCGAAGCCCGCCGCCGCGCTAACCTGGAATTCGGCGGCCTCGAACGCTTCAAGGAGGAGTGCCGCGAAGCCCGCTGGGAAAACTATCTTGAGCTCTTGTTCCATGATTTTCAGTTCGCTCTCCGCGGCCTTCGCAAAAATCGCCGCTTCACGCTGGTAGCGATTCTTGCCTTGGCGCTCGGCATCGGCGCCTCTACCGCGATGTTCAGCGTCATCTATAACGCCCTGGTCGCTCCCTTTCCCTACCATGATCAGGGACGCCTGGTCACTGTCCGCGTCCGCGACCTCGATCAGCGCGGGGGCAGCGAGGGCGACCTCCGCGGTGTTCTCAGCTATCCCGAGTTGCGCGACTACATGGAGCAGAACCGCGTCTTCGACGGTTTCATCGCCAACTGCGAAATCGATGTGGTCTACGACTCTGGCGAAAACAACAACTACCTCTCCGCCAACTTCGTCACCGCTGGCACATTCGAGCTCTTCGGCGTTGCTCCTCTTCTCGGACGCGGGCTCGAATCCGCCGACTACCTACCCGGCGCGCCGCCCGTCTTCGTCCTTCGCTACGCCACGTGGAAGAACCAGTTCGGCGCCGATCCCAGCGTCGTCGGCAAAACGTTTCTGCTGAATGGTGTTCGCCGCACACTTGTCGGTGTTATGCCTTTGCGCTTTGCCTGGGGCGGCGTCAATCTCTGGATGCCGCGCGATTCCTCGGCGGTCGACGTGCTGCGCGGGACTTTTCCTCAGTACTGGGGCGTCGTCGCCCATCTGAAGCCCGGCGTCTCCCTTCAGGAAGCCGAATCCGACCTCAACACGATTGCAACGCGCATCGCGCCCACCTACCGCCAGGATTATCCGGCGCACTTCCATGTCGGCGTCGAATCCTTCGTCCATGCCGTCGTCGGCCACGGATTTCGCAGGACCCTTTATGTCTTGTTTGCCGCCGTCGGCCTCCTCTTGTTGATCGGCTGCGCCAATGTCGCAAGCCTGTTGCTCGCGCGCGCCACCACGCGTGGCAGGGAATTCGCCGTTCGCGCCGCGCTGGGCGCAAGTCGCAGCCGCCTCGTTCGCCAACTCCTTCTCGAGAGCTTGTTGCTCGCTCTCGGCGGCGCTGTCGTCGGTGTTCTCTTCGCTTGGGCTGGCATCCTTGGACTCGCCGCTGCCATGCCCCCCTTTACCGTTCCCTCGGAAACCGTCATTGAAATGAACGGCTGGGTCCTGCTCTTCGGCATAGGCCTGGCCATCGCAACCGTGGTCATCTTTGGTCTTTTCCCAGCTCTTCAGGCTTCTCGCGTTGACGTTCAGGACGCTTTGCGCGCGGCGGGGAAGGGCCCCGGCGGCACAATCTCCAAGTCCCGCCTGCGCAATGCCGTCATTGTTCTCGAAGTCGCCTTGTCCATCATTCTCCTTTTCACCGCCGGCCTCTTCATGCGTAGTTTCGTCGCCATTCAAAGCGTTTCGCTTGGCTGGCAGCCCGATCACATCCTCGCCGGCCGCATCCCTCTTCCCTCCCAACGTTACAAAACCGGGCCGCAGCTCGTTTCCTTCTTTGCCCCCTTGATTCGCAACTTGAAATCAACGCCCGGGATCGAAGCGGCCTCACCCATCAGCGCAACCCCTCCTTACGGAGGATTCGGAGGCAATATCGAAATTCCCGGCAAGACCCACACCGGCGAATGGGAGTCGCTCATCCAATTCGTCGGCGAGGACTATTTCTCGGTCGTCCGTCACCCGCTTCTCTCTGGCCGTTCGTTCACAGAGGCGGAAGTGACCGGCGCGAGAAAAGTGGCCGTCGTCAATCAAACGTTTCAGCGCCGCTTTCTCGGGAATGAAGATCCCCTCGGTCGCAGCATCAATCTCGACGTTCTTAAAAGGATTCCCGATGCAGTCGTGGATCGTTCTTTTCAGATCATCGGGGTGGCTGCCGATGCCATGAACCTCGGCCTCGAGAGGCCCACCGAACCCGAAGTCTGGATTCCTTATAGCGTTACCGGCTCGGGGATGCGCCGCCTGCTTGTTCGCACCACCGGCGATCCCGGCGCGATGAACCCCACCATTCGCAAAGCAGTTTGGACCGTCGATCCTACCGTGGCGTTTGCGGAAGGCCAGCCGGTGGCCGATTGGATCAACACTTTTTCCTACGCCCAGCCGCGCCTCGGCTTCTTCCTTGTCACTACGTTCGCAGCGATTGGCTTGCTGCTCGTCTCCCTCGGCGTCTACAGCGTAATCGCCTACTCCACTTCGCGCCGCACCCACGAAATCGGCATCCGCATGGCCCTCGGTGCCGCTCCCGCCGATGTCCTCAAGATGGTTCTTAAGCACGGCCTCGCTCTCCTTTTTCCAGGCATCGCCATCGGCATCATCTCCAGCTTTGCCCTATCCCGCGCCGTCGTCAGCCTGCTTTGGGGCGTTTCGCCCTACGATCCCCTTTCCGCTGTCTCCGTTGTTCTTTTGCTCCTCGCAATCGGCCTGCTGGCCTGCTGGATTCCCGCCCGGCGGGCCACCCGCGTCAGCCCGGTTACCGCCTTGCACTACGAATAATCGAAGGATTTTGCCTTCCTCCCCTTTTTCCTGGGAACATTTTGACGTGTAGCTCGTCTAGGTATATATAGGTAGGTAGTCTACCGGTAGACAGCCTGGCTGTGAGGCCTCTGCCCGGGACGCTCGAACTGCCTCACCTCGGAGGAGCACATTCCATGAATTCACCTACTAGAACTGGGTCAGCGAGACCCATTGCAGCACGGTTTTCCGTTTTGGGGAGCATGGCGCTCCTCGCTGCATCCGTGATTTTGTCAACAGCAAGTGCACAAACCAACCCGGGCCTCACGGGCGATCCATGTGTGTCACCGGCGATGATTCCCCCGATGGTGCGGGAAGGCAACTCCGTCCGAGTCGGCCCCTCCGCGCGCCTCGTCTCGCAATCAGCGGGCGCTCGCGAAAACGAACGGGGAGTCGCCCTTACCCAGGCACCCGACACCCTGCGCACGCTGGAAGAAGCTCACCATTGGTTTGAAAAGGCTGCACGGAAGGGTTATGCGCCGGCGCAAGTAAACCTCGCGGTGCTTTCGCTTGCCGGTTGGGGAACACCGACAAACGCGGGCGCTGCTTTGTATTGGCTGCGCGAAGCCGCGCGCCGGGGATACGCCCTCGCCTATTTCGACCTCGGCATTCTCTATCTCCGTGGATGCGGGGTCCGCCAGGATGACCACCAAGCGCTCTCCTGGTTTGAGCGGGGCGCGAATGCCGGCGACTCCCTAGCACAACTGAATCTCGGCTATCTCTACGATCAAGGACTCGGTGTCGCACAAGACCGCACGCAAGCCGCGCTCTGGTATCGAAAAGCGGCCGAAAGCGCAGTAGCCCAGGCCCAATACAATCTAGCCGACCTCTACGCGCACGGCGATGGGGTCCCTCTCGATGAAGGCCTCGCCTTCGCGTGGTACCAAAAAGCCGCTCTGCAAGGCCACACCGGCGCGCGCGTCATGCTCGGTTCCATGTACGCCAGCGGTCGAGGTACGGAGAAGGATCTGCCCTCTGCTTACGCCTGGCTCTTCGCCGCCGCTCTCCAGGGCGACAACCGCGGCAGTACAACACTCCAAGCCCTGGAACGACAACTCCCTCCAGATCAACTCACCCAATCAAAAATGCGCGCGCAATCCCTGGCTCACTCCCCCAACCCGGCCAATCCGTCCGAGTTGGCTTTCCTCCACTGACAGATTGCATTTCTCGCCGTGACCGGATTGCTTCCAGGGCGACCGCCGCGACGGGCGCCCTCCTCCCCGCTTTTCTCTGGAGGCCTCCTCCGAATCGCATTAAGGTCTTCGTCAGCGCAAATCTGACGTTGGTTGGGATTCACATGAAGAGCAAGCTATCAGCGTCAACAGAGAAACTAGTTGAGTCCCTTTACGAGAAAAAACGGCTGTGGGATAGGCTTCTCCAGCCAGGCCAGCCGGACGAGATCATTCAACGAATCGGAAACTCGGGAGAGCCCGCGGTCATACCGGACTTGCTCCCGATTCTGATAATTGGCGATAAAAAATCGATCCTGGCCAGCGCGAAAGCCATTCATCATCTATTGCAAGAGCTCAGTCCTGCTGACTTCGTGCGCTTTGACGAATTCGTGAGGCAAAGCTATTCCGATTGGCGCCCAGCCTAATCCCGCCCACGTCGGGCCGCCTCCGCGTCTCCGCACGCGCGGTTCGAGTGTACAATGTCGCCTGCTGGCAACCCGAAATCGAAACCTCGAGGAACAAAATGATCGCAACAACTGCAAGGGGCCAAACACCGCCGGCGCACTTGGGCTTGTTTCAATTGTTAAATGGCGTCTTCGTTACCGGCGCGATTGCCTGCCTCGCGCGGCTCGGGATTCCCGATCTTGTCGAGCACGGGCCGAAGTCGGCGGACGAGCTTGCCACCCAGCTTGGAGCTGACGCGCGGGCGCTCTACCGGCTGATGCGTGCCACTGCCTGCGTCGGAGTGCTCTCGGAAGGCCCCGATGGTAAGTTTTCGCAAACTTCCCTATCCGCTGTGCTGCGCAGCAACGCGAATCCCAGCTTGCGAGCGTTCGCGATCATGCACGGCCTGGACTGGCACGGGCTCGGCTGGTCCGAGCTTGAGTACTGCGTGCGCACAGGAAAGCCAGCCCTCGATAAAATCTACGGCATGCCCATCTTTCAATTTTTCGAGCAGCGTCCCGAGGATGGGAAACTCTTCAATCAAGCCATGAGCGATTTATCCACGATCGACAGTCCCGCGGTTGCCGACGCCTATTCCTTCGGCGAAATTCATTCCATCGTGGATGTGGCCGGGGGACACGGCCTTCTTCTAGCGACCATCCTCGCCAGGAATTCGCATTTGAAAGGAACGCTTTACGACCTGCCGCACGTGGTGGCGGGCGCCGACGACGGGCCGCTCAAGCCCATGATGAGACGCTGCACCCTCGCGTCCGGCGATATGTTTTGTTCGGTCCCCGCGGGCGCCGATGCCTACATCATGAAGCACATCCTTCATGATTGGCCCGATGACGAGTGCATCAAGATCCTCAGAGCCTGCCGCAAAGCCGTGAATCCCGGGGGCAAACTCCTCGTCGTGGACAACGTGATTCAGCCTGGCAACGATTTCGCCCCGGGAAAATTCCTCGATCTGCAAATGTTGATTTTCCCCGGCGGGTGCGAGCGCACCGAAAAACAGTTCCGCGACCTGTTCACGGCAGCAGGCTGGACCTTGAGCCGTGTGATTCCCACCGCCGCTGCTGAGTCCATCGTGGAAGGAGTTCCCGCCTAAAGCCTCAGACAGGGCGGAGAGATCAGAATGCCGACACGCGAGGATGCCTGGACATTACTGTGCGAATACACCGCTTCGGAGAGTTTGCGCAAACACATGCTGGCGGTGGAGGCGTGTGTGCGCGCCTATGCGCGCAAGGCCGGCGCGGACGAAGAGACCTGGGGACTCGCCGCGCTGCTGCACGATTTTGACTACGAGCGCTGGCCCAATCAGGAACATTCCGCCGACCAGGGGCATCCCTCGGACGGAGCAAAGATTCTGCGCGAGCTGGGCTACTCCGAGGAGATCATCCGCGCCATCCTCTCGCACGCGGACTACACCAATGTGCCGCGCGAATCGGCGCTGGAGCACACACTCTTCGCCTGCGACGAGCTGGCCGGCTTCCTCACCGCTTGCGCGTATGTGCGGCCGTCGAAGAGCATCCTCGATCTCGAGGTGGACTCCGTAAAGCGTCGCATGAAAGATAAACTGTTTGCCAAAGGCGTCTCGCGCGAGGATGTGCGCAAAGGCGCCGAAGAGCTGGGCATCCCGCTCGAGGAACACATCACGTTTTGCATCGGCGCCTTGCGCGAGCGCGCCGACGCGCTCGGCCTCCGCGGCTCGCTCTGATTGTTTTCGCGGCAGCGCTACGCGTTTGGGAGGAAGAAAGATCAGATGGCGCGATGCGAATAGAGCATAAGCGCGGCGCCAAACAACATGCTGGCGACCAGGAGCGTGACGACGCCGACGGTGAACCATTTCGAAGAGAGCGCCAGCTTCAAAAAAGAAAGTCTCGGCTGCGATAGACCAGTTGACGATGAGAGTTCGGCCGGAGTGCTTTCCGGGAGTGGAGTGAGCCGCTCCAAGTATTCTACTTTGGCGACGAAGCTGTAGCCTTTGCGCGGGATGGTATCCACGAAGGCCGGCTCATCCGGCGAATCGCCGAGGACCTGGCGGAGTTTGTTCACCGTGGTGTTGACGTTGGCGTCGTAGTTGACGTGGGTGTCGGCCGGCCAGAGGCGCATGCGCAGCGCTTCGCGTGTGAGAATGTCGCCGGGCTTTTCCAAAAGCGCGAGCAACGCTTGATAAACCTTGCCTTGCAGTTTTACACGCGTGCCGTCCTTGAACAATTCTTCGCGCTTCACGTCGAGAAGAAACGCGCCGAAGCGAAGATAGCGCGCGCGAGCGATCGGAGGATTATTTAGATTCTCTTGAGGTTGCGGGGAGAATCTAGGAAGCATTTGCGTGCTCATGGAATGTACCTTTCATCGAATCGCTAGACCGATTCAATACTGGCTTTATTCCACTCGCGGGATGGCTTCCGACCTGGCCATACCTTCCGCCATTTGACAGGCGATTAAGAGGAGTTATATCTTAAGATGCATATACAAGTCAAGCTTTGGAGCGTTTGAATGCCCCCAACCCACACCACGTTGGATCTGACCGGAACGGGTTACTGCGCGTCGTTCCACCTCCGGCGGACAGCGCGAGCGGTGACGCGGATGTATGACGCGGCGCTGCAGGACACGGGAATCCGTTCGACGCAGTTCAGCATTCTAGTGGGAATCGCGAAGAATCAACCGGTGGCCATCGGAGCGCTGGCAGAGGTGATGATTCTGGCCCCCACGACGTTGACGAGGAGCCTCCGGCCGCTGGAAAAAGAAGGGCTCATCAGCATTTCCGAGCGCTCGACCATGCGGCAGCGTTTTTTGTCGATGACGCCGAAGGGCGAGCGCGCGCTCGAACGCAGCGTGGTGGCTTGGAGAAAAGCGCACGAGCGCTTTCTCGCCACGGTAGGTCCTGAGTATTGGGATGAGCTGCGGAAAGAGCTGGAACAACTCGCTCGCGTGGTTGTCGCACTTGAACAACAGCGGGAAAACGATCCTGTGCTATTGAGCGCCAACGCCTGATTGGATCGTTGGGAGAGGATGCGCCGCGCTAGAAATGAAACCGCAGAGGCATGCGACTTCGCGTTCGCGCCCTGGCGCGTGAAGCGAGTTTCAGACTTTCTCCAGCATCACTTCCGTGGACTTGATGACCGCGGAAATCTTGTCGCCCACCTTTAGTTTCATTTCATCGGCGCTGCGCTTGGTGATTACGCTCTCGATTAGATTCTTGCCGACGCGCATGACCACGTGAGCCATGACGCCGCCGAACTGGATTTCAACTACTTCGCCTTCGAGGCGATTTCGCGCTGACAGAGTCATAGTGCAAAGAATACGCCTCGCCATTCGAGGAGTCCAGAGGAAGCAGCAGGGGTTTCCGTGAATGGGGCCGGGCCGATGCGTGGGTCGCATTCGGAGGAGTGGCTGCGCGTTCGCTTCAAGCTCGGCGGCAACGTGGCGGCGCTTCCTAAATCGTCCCCGGCGATGATGCCACGAAATCAGACGGAGCGATGGCCCTTCGTTTTTTGCCCGACCCCTACGATTTCGGAAGGAGCGATCCGTACAAATTCACGCACATTGTATTCGGATTAAGCCGGTTTGACATAACGATGCGAAGCGTATTGAATTGCTGGTTCCACCGTTGGCACGGGCCCGGAAGGATGGAGGGCCGGCGTGCGAGCCTGCCTTTCGCATCTTGGGGGACTCCAAAATGAGCCTGAAATGGTTGTTGGCAGTGAAAGCAAATTTTTTTGCGGATAGCCTACCTGGCTGCAAGTCCAACTGCGCCAGGCACCGGCTCAGGTTCGTGGCAGTTCTCTTGCTGCTCTCTTGTTTTCCTTCGGCGCGGGCGCAGGTGTCGGCGAGCATCAAAGGGAACGTCACGGACCCGTCGGGGGCTCCCGTACCGACAGCGTCGGTAAAGACGAAGAATCTGGAGACAGGCGCGATTCGAAGCAGCGTCACGGATGACGAGGGCCGATATCTCGTTTTGTCGCTGCCAGTGGGCGAATACGAAGTGCGGGTTAACAAAACGGGATTTCGAGATGCGATTCGAAGCGGGATCCATCTGGTTGTGAATGAGGAAGCTACCGTCGATCTGAAGCTGCAAGTGGGTGCAGTGAAGTCGGAAGTCACGGTCGCAGAGGACGCTCCGATGGTAGGCACTACGACCAGAGACATCGGCGGATTGGTTGGGGAGCAAGCGGTAAAGGAACTTCCTCTGAATGGGCGGAGCTATGATCTGCTGCTACTGCTGAATCCGGGCATCGTCAATTTTACTTCGCAGAAAACCGGCGGGACGGGAATTTCGAATTCGACGACGGCAAACAATTTTTCCGTATCTGGTAATCGTCCGCAACAAAATTTGTTTCTGCTGAATGGCGTGGAGTACAGCGGGGCCGCCGAGAACAATATGCAGCCGGGCGGAACCAGCGGCTTGCTGCTGGGGGTGGACGCGGTGCGGGAGTTCAACGTCCAGCGGGACTCGTATAGCGCGGAATTTGGAAAACATCCTGGCGGCCAGGTCATCATCGTGACCCAATCCGGCAGCAACCAATTGCACGGATCGGTGTATGAGTTCTTGCGGAATAACGCGCTCGACGCGCCGAATTTCTTCGATCAAGGCTCGGCGCCGCCATTTCAACGCAACCAGTTTGGAGCGGCCCTTGGCGGGCCAATCCAAAAAGATAAGACCTTTCTCTTTGGCAACTACGAAGGCTTCCGGCAGCACCTGCATCAGACGTCAGCGGCTTTCGTTCCGGACCTGCAATCGCGCGCCGATGCGGTAGCGAGCGTTCGGCCATTACTGAATTTGTGGCTCACGCCGTCGGCCAGCGATCTAGACTTCAAAAGCGGAACGAATCCGGATGGCATCGCGGAAGTGTTCAGCAGTCCGTTGCAAACGATACGGGAGGATTTTGGCACTGCTCGGGTCGACCACGTTTTCTCCGAGAAAGACACGCTGGCCGGGGTTTTTACGATCGATGATGGCGGCGACGTGACCGCGACGCCGGCAAATCCCTTCAGCTCCGATATTCTCAATTTGCGCGAACAAGTGTTTAGCCTGGAGGAAACGCACGTGTTTTCTCCCACGCTGCTCAACACTGCGCGCTTCGGATATACGCGCGCGGCCTATTTCTTCAAGGGAGAACCGACGCCGGGCACGCCTGCGGCAAGTGTTCCGGGCTTCCTCACTGGCCATCCGGTGGGTGCGGTGGTGGTTGGCGGCAGTGCTGCGTCCAACCCGCAGGCTTCGATCGGCCTGGCGGGGAGCAACAACGGCAGCAATTTGCCGATTGTGCGCAACCTGTTCACGTACGAAGATCGAGTGACGCTGACGCGCGGACGGCATCAATTGAGCTTCGGCGCATGGCTCCAGCGATTCCAGTCGAACGAAACAATTGCCCTCAGTCAATTTGGACAGGCGACTTTCGCCAGCCTGCAAACCTTCCTGCAGGGAAACATTAGCAGCTTTCTGTTCGACCCCGCTCCGACGGAAATGAATTGGCGGTCCTTGTTTGGGGCATTTTACGCGGAAGATGTAATTCGCCTAAGTCCGAAGCTAACTTTGTCGCTCGGCTTCCGGGATGAATTCTCGACCGGGTGGAACGAAGCACACGGCCGCGCGGCCAACTATACGTTCACCAACGGCGTGATTTCCTCGCAGCCTCATATTGGTGATTCGCTCTTCACCGTCAACAACGCGAAGTTTCTTCCGCAACCGCGCATCGGGGTGGCGTGGAGCCCGCTCGGAAGGAAAACCGTGCTTCGCGCGGGCTTCGGGATGTACAACGATCTGCAGGACGCGCTGGGGTACCGGACGGATCAGAACGCGCCGTTTAACCCAACCTATAGCATCGCGAATACCACGGTTTCGAAGCTCCCCATCGACCCTACCGCGCCAGTGCCAGCCGGTGCGAAGTTAGTGCCGGGAGGAGTTCAGCCGGATATGCAGACGCCGACGCTGATCTCCTGGTCACTCCGCGTGGACCGCGAGCTGTCTCCCAATACGGCTCTGACGGTAGGCTACGTGGGATCGCACGGCTATCACGAATTGATTGGCATAGACGCAAACGAACCGGCGCAAACGATTTGTCCCGCTTCGCCCTGCCCTGCCCTCTATCCTACGGTTACGGCGAATACAACGCCGCCTCCGCCCGTCGTTACCATTGCGACGGGATTTCCGATCGGCTCGCCGCTTGCGGGCGCGCCTGTCCCAGCGGGAAGCTATTACATTCCCGCCGGAGCACCGAGAGCGAATGCTACTCTGGCCAACACCTGGACGTGGTTTTCCGAGGGCACGAGTACTTACCATGCCTTACAAGTGGACGTGAGGCGGCGGTTCAGCCACGGGTTGTCGGTGCGCGGCGTGTACACGTTCTCAAAGACGCTTGACGATGGCGATTCCTTGAATCAGACAACGGCGGGGAATGCGCCGGGGCTGGCTTCCAATCCCCTGAATCTGGCTGCGGACAAGGGGCTGGCCACGTTTGGCGTGAAACACGCGGCGGTGATCAATGCGATTTACGCATTGCCGTTCGGCCACGGACAATCCTTTGCAAACGGATTCGAGGGGTGGACCAATAACCTTGTAGGTGGGTGGTCGGTGTCCAGCATTGTTACCGTGCAATCCGGGTTTCCTTTTACGCCGCAACTCAGCTACAACCCGTCGAATAATGGCGACACGCGAAATCCGGTGCGGCCGTTCTTGAATCCCAATTTCAAAGGGCCCGTCCTATTGGGTACGCCCGCGCAGTGGTTCAATCCGGCGGCGTTCATCGCGCCGCCGTCCACGGGCGGCTTCTATGGCAACGTCGGAAGAGACACCTACATCGGGCCTGGACTCGCCACGTGGGATTTCTCGGTGTTGAAGGACACTAAGATCCGCGAGCGGTTGAACATGCAGTTCCGGGCGGAAATCTTCAATCTTCTCAATCGCGCGAATTTCAACACGCCGAACTTGATTGTGTTTACGCCGCCTACGGCGACGAACCAGACGGGCTTGTCGGGCACGGCGGGCGCGATTACGAGCACGTCCACAACGGCACGCCAAGTGCAGTTCGGACTTAAACTGCTCTGGTAGGGTAACAGGGCAGGCAAGACTGCTGTCCGGAGGCCTTCAGGCCGAAGGCCTGCTTTCAAGCCCAAATAGGCGCAACCCGATTTGCGCCCGCGATTGCGCACACCCGCGATTTCGCGGAAGGGGCGATTCACGTTAGAATTAAGAGGAATGCTTACGCAGATTGAAGGGTTTGACGCGACAGCAAGCCGCCATCCGCGCCGCAAGACGTACGGCGTGAAGGTGGGACACGTGCGCGTGGGCGGGGGCGCGCCGATCGTCGTGCAGTCGATGACGAATACGGACACGGCGGACGTGGAGACGACGCTGAAGCAGACGCTGGAGCTGGCGGAGGCGGGGTCGGAGATTGTGCGCTGGACGGTGAACGTGCCGGAAGCGGCGGCGGCAGTGCCGGAGATCAAGCGGCGGATGCTGGATGCGGGTTGCAACGCGCCGATCATTGGGGATTTTCATTACAACGGGCACGTGCTGCTGACGAAATATCCGGAGTGCGCGGCGGCACTGGATAAATACCGGATCAATCCGGGGAATGTGGGCGCGGGGCAGCGGCGCGATGAGCAGTTCTCCACGATTTGCAAGATTGCGCGGGACCATGGCAAACCGGTTCGCATCGGCGTGAATGGCGGGTCGCTGAATCAAGAGCTGGTCATGCGCAAGATGCAGGAGAACACGGACAAAAACCTGGGCAAGGAATCCGAAGAGATTATTAATGATTGCATGGTGCTTTCCGCGCTGGAGTCCACGGAACTGGCGCTGGAATCTGGGCTGCGGCAGGATCAAATTATTATTTCGTGCAAGACTTCGCGGCCGCGCGACTTGATTACGGTTTACAGGGATTTGTCGGCGAAGACGGAACAGCCGCTGCATCTGGGACTGACGGAAGCTGGGATGGGGATGAAGGGGCAGATCTGGTCGGCCGCGTCGCTGGGCGTTCTGCTGTATGAGGGCATCGGGGATACGATTCGAATCTCGCTGACGCCGAAGCCGGGTGGCGACCGGCGGGAAGAAGTGTACGCGGCGTGCGAACTGCTGCAGGCGCTGGGGCTGCGATCGTTTGCGCCGAGCGTGACGGCATGCCCGGGGTGCGGGCGCACGACCAGCACAACGTTTCAGGAATTGGCGGAAGCCATTCAGGGATATATCCGGGACATGATGCCGGTGTGGAAGACGCAGTACGAAGGCGTCGAAGAGATGACGCTGGCGGTGATGGGCTGCATCGTGAATGGGCCGGGTGAATCGAAGGCTGCGAACATCGGGATCAGCTTGCCGGGTACGGGCGAGGCACCGCGCTGCCCGGTTTATATTGACGGGCAGAAAGATGTGACGCTCGAAGGCACCTATGACGAGCTGGCGGTGGCGTTTCAGTCGCTGGTGGACACATACATTCAAAAGAAATATCCTCGCAAAACGGCCGAGTCTGTCGCGCGCTGAGTGCTGGAATTCCTGAAGAATTTAAAGTTGGCTCAGCCGGGCGCGCACGTGTTCGAATTAATCTTTGGTTTTGAGTTCCACAACCATCCTCCTCCCAGGAGTTCATGGCCAGTGTATTCTTCCTCCCATCCGCAAGCCTCCCTGTATTGATTCCCGTCGAACTGAGATTCACCGTTGCTAGGCATCCGAATTCTGAAACTCATTGTCAACGAGCTCAGGATCGCCAATCAGATGGCGGCAACGGAGTTTCCATCGGAAAGGTTGAGGAAACGTCTCAGGCGTGGCTAGCGGGCGTGTTGGCGGATTGCGGGGATGGGCGCGGCCGCGGAGAGCAGCGGGAGACCCTTGGGGGTGGCGGCGCAGCGGAGGCGTTCGCGCATGGTGGAGCGGGCGCGGGAGTAGGCCATGCGGTCGTCGAGGAGCTGGTGGGCCCAGTGGGCTCCGATGGCCATGGATTGGATCTCGTGCGCCAATAACGTGGGGCTGGCTTTGGAGCTGAGGTGGCCGATTTTCTGCGCTTCCCAAACGGCGCGGTCGAGGACGGCGACCCATTCGCGCATGATGGCGGCGATGCGGTCGCGCACGGGACCGCGGCGGCCGTCGAATTCGAACGAGGCGGCGGTGAAGAAACAGCCGCCGGCGAAGAGCTCCTGCTCGACGTGCGCGAGCCAGCGGTCGAGAAGATTCCACAAGCGGGGCAAGCCTTTGGGCGCGGCGAGCGCGGGGCGCGTGATCTGATCAATAAAAATCTGGCGGGCGGTTTCGACGGTGGACAGCTGCAGATCTTCTTTCGAACCGAAGTGGGCGAAGAGGCCGCTCTTGCTCATGCGGAGTTCCTCAGCGAGGCGGCCGACGGTGAGGCCCTCGAGGCCTTCGACAGAGGCGATGTTGACGGCGCGGCGGAGGATGGCGTCGCGGGTGCGGAGACCGCGGGCCTGGCGGTGCGGGGCGGGCTTGCGTGGGGCGCGGAGGGAGGCAGGCATGACGGGGAGTGTACCACGAACGAATAAATAGCACGAACGTTCGTATTTTGTGATAGGCTCTTTCGCAACCGAGGTGTCCATGAGAATTCACTCTCTCGCAAGCTTGGGCGCGCTTTTCGCGCTGCTCCTGGTGGCCGGAGTCGTTCCCTTCCCTGCGCGCGGCCAGGAGATTCCGCTCGAACGCTGCGATGCGCTGCCGGTAATTGAGGTCAGTGTGGGCGGACAGCCGATGCGGTTTCTGGTGGATACCGCGGCGACGTCCTTTCTGAACCTCAAATCGTTCGCAGAAGGAAAAGCCCGGGACGTGCACATCACCTCGTGGTCGGGAACGCTGGCGACCAGCGCGCGGGAGGTTACGCTCAATGAGGTGGTCGTCGGCAGCACGAGAGTCTTGAACGTGAAGCTGCCGGCAGTGGACCTATCGGCCGTAGGAGACGCCTGTGGAAAGAAAATCGACGGCATTCTCGGCGTTGACTTACTGGCAAAGCTGGGCGCAACGATTGACCTGAAAAAACAGACGGTGCACGTGACCACGGTGAGCGAGGCGCACGCTTCCGAGCTTGCGGCGGAGATGCATGGAGAAATGCATCACTGCGTCGAGGCGTTCAACACTTCGGACGAGAAGGCGTTTGGCGATTGTCTGGACCCGAAGATCGTGCTGTTCAGCCTGGATGCCGAGTTGTACGGACGCGAGCAGGTGGTGGGCTACTTCCACGAGCGTTACTTTCATCAGAAGCCGGCGGCAAAGCTGGAGATTCGCGAGAGTGATTTTCATCCGATCGGCGAGGCGGTGTGGTACGAGTACGAGTTCACGATCGAGTCCAGGCGGGGAGTGCTGCGCGGGCGGGGCATGGCCATGTGCCGGAAGTCCGAAGGACATTGGCGAATGGCCAGCATGCACCACAGTGTGGCGCAAATGGAGCCGGTGCAGGCGGCCAGGTAGGGGACCCGGAGCTCAAAGGTTGATGTGCTAGAATTTATTCGAACGCGCACCGGAATTTTTTGAGGAAATCCGTGAAAATCAGCCGGGAAGATGTGCTGCGAGTGGCGGAGCTGGCTTATCTCGATTTGAACGAGACGGAGCTGGAGATGTACCGCGCGCAAATTGATGAGATTTTGGAATACATCGGGAAGCTGAACGAGCTGGACACGACGAAGGTCGAGCCGATGGCGCAAGTGTTGAGCGACGACCAGACGGCAGATGCGACGCTGCGGGAGGATTTGATCGTGCCGTGTGCGGTGGCGGAGGATGTTTTGAAGCATGCGCCGGATCCGGAGGCGCCGTATTTTCGGGTGCCGAAGGTGATTGAGAGATGAGGTAAAGGAGGTTCGGAAGGTTAAGGACGTAAACGGTTGGAATCGAAGGGCGGCTGCCGAGCCCAATCGTGAGATGCACTTAGAAAGGCGGAGAGGCACGAGTGCCTGTCCTAGCGAAGCAAATGACGGGGAACTGGACGATCGACGGGGTCAGGGAGGCGCTGGCGGCGAAGAAGGTTTCGGCGCGGGAGTTGGCGGCGGATTTCTATAAGCGGATTGAGGCGAGGAACCCGGAGCTGAATGCGTTTCTGGCGCTGTCGCGGGAGCGGGCGCGGCGGCAAACGGACAGGATTGATGCGCTGGTGGCGGAGGGCAAGCCGTTGCCGCCGCTGGCGGGGGTGCCGGTGGCGATCAAGGACGTCATCAGCACGCGCGGGATTACGAGCACCTGCGGGTCGAAGATTCTGGAGAATTATGTTCCGCCTTACGATGCGACGGCGGTGGAACGGCTGGAAGCGGCTGGCGCGGTGATTCTTGGCAAGACGAATTGCGATGAGTTCGCGATGGGCAGTTCGAATGAGAACTCGGCGTTTGGACCAGTGAAGAATCCGCTGGCGCTGGACCGGGTGCCGGGCGGGTCGAGCGGGGGTTCGGCGGCAGTGGTTGCGGCGGGCCTGGCGGTGGCGTCTCTCGGAACGGACACGGGGGGATCGATCCGGCAGCCGGGGTCGTTTTGCGGAATTCCCGCGATGATGGGGAGCTATGGGCGCGTTTCGCGATATGGGCTAATAGCCTTTGCGTCTTCGCTGGACCGGATTGGGCCGCTGGCGAACCGGGTGAAAGATGTTGCGGCAATATTACAAGTGATTGCCGGCCGGGACCCGAATGATTCGACTTCGACGACCGCGCCGGTGCCGGATTACCGCTCCGAAATCGAGAAGCCGGTGAAGGGGCTGCGGCTGGGCATACCGAAGGATTATTTCGCGGAAGGAATGGACAGCGGCGTCCGGGAAAAGGTCGAAGCGGGCATCGAGATTTTCAAGACGCTGGGCTGCGAACTGGTGGAGATTCGCATGCCGCATACGGATTACGCGATCGCGGCGTATTACATTATCGCAACGGCGGAGGCGAGTTCCAACCTGGCGCGCTACGACGGGGTGCGCTATGGATTGCGCGTGGACGGGGATTCGCTGATCTCGATGTATCGCAAGACGCGCGGGGCGGGATTCGGGGCGGAGGTGAAGCGGCGGATCGTGCTTGGGACCTACGTGCTTTCGGCGGGCTACTACGATGCATACTATTTGAAGGGGCAGAAGGTTCGGGCGCTGATCGCCCAGGATTTCCGCGATGCGTTTACGAAGGTGGACGCGATTCTGACGCCGACCTCGCCGGTTCCGCCGTTCAAACTAGGAGAGCGGACGGCGGACCCGCTGCAGATGTATCTTGCTGATATATATACAGTTACGGGATCGCTGGCGGGGGTGCCGGGGATTTCCGTGCCTTGCGGAAAGATTGGCGGCAAGCTGCCGGTGGGCTTGCAAATTTTCGGGCCGGCCTTTGGCGAGGCGCGTGTGCTGCAACTGGCGCACGCGTTTGAGCGGGCAGGCGGAGCGAGTGTCTAACGTTTTACGAGGTTCTAAGCGGGTTCGTGTCCTCCCTCAAGACGATCGTCGAGAACTTGCATGACGCGCAACATTGCTTGCTGCGTGCGGCAGACGCAGTGCCCGCAGAACAGTGGCGGACGGCTCCCGGCGAGGGGCGATGGTCGGCCGGGGAAGTGGTGTGCCACCTGATTATCATCGAGAGGGCGATTCTCCGAAGCTCCGACAAGCTGCTGCAAAAACCACCGAAAGCTGTGGCGTTTTACAAGCGTTTTCACCTTCCGATGGCGATCGTGGAGGCGCGGATGATCCGACGGAAGACGCCGATCCCGATCGAGGCCGAAATGGTCCGCGGGAAAGAGGAGATGCTGGCGGAACTGCGCGAAGTCCGAGAGCACACGCTGGCGTTCATCGAAGAGACGAGCGGGCGGGACCTCAGCAAATACACTATGCCGCACCCATTTCTTGGGACGCTCAATGCCTATGAATGGTTCCAACTGATCGCGTCGCATGAAGTCCGGCACACAAAACAAATGAGTGAAATCGCGTCGAGCCTACCGAAAGTCGTAGCAAATTTGCAAAAGTAGAACTTTTTTTCCCATCGAGTGCTCTTTTCTCCTGGCAGTACCAACTCGTGCGATGCAAGAAAATCGTGGAAAAAGGCCGCTTTTGCAGGGCTTTAGAGAGAAAGTACTAGGCGGATGGTTTTCGGTAAGCAGAACGGAACGACTATTGCTGGAGAAAAGATGCAGCACTTATGATGTGGGAAGCATCAAAGAAGTGTGGAGATAGATTGGGCGGAGTAAGAGGAGCCAGGGCCATGGTTACCGTGAAATCGAGCCAAAAGATTTTTACCGATTCGGAAATTGCCAGCTTGACGGGAATCTGCGTCGAGCATGTGCACAATTTTGCAAAGAGCCGCCACCTGGGCTTCATCGCGCGGGCTGCGGAAGCCGCCGGCATCAACGCGGACCAGTGGCTGTTCACGCTATCGGATTTGATGGTGCTGGTGACCCTCTTTCCGAAGTGCACGCACTAAGGCGCTAGAGTTCCTTTGAGTTTCGAACGGCTCCCCAAGCGGATGGGGGAGCCGTTCTTGTTTTCGGGGCGTCCAAACGGCGAGTTGCAGGCAGGCAAGGGGGCGGGGTAAGCTCGCGGTAGGGGCAAACCGGGCCAGAGAGAACGCCAATGGGACTCTCCAGAACTCCTCTTTTTATCGCGTGCGCTGTTGTTTCAGGCTGGATGGGTATCGCTGGGCACAGCGGGCCATCGGGCGACGCGCTCGCGGCGCAAAGCCAGTCCACGACCGCGAACCAAGGCAGCGGGAAAGGCGACTCCGCGGGAGTGCCGATGCTGCCACGCGGCAAAAAGCTTGTCCTGAAGGACGGAAGCTTCCAGGTGATCCGCAGCTACGAACGCAACGGGGACCGGGTGCGTTATTACAGCGTGGAGCGCGGCGAGTGGGATGAGATCCCAGCGGCAATGGTGGATTGGGACGCCACGGCCAAAGCGGAGGCTGCGGAAAAGGCGGATGAGGAAGCCTTTGCCAAGAAGGTCCATACACAGGAGCAGGCGCAAAACGTTGTCGTGGTGATGGACGTGGACGCCAGCCTGCAGGTGGCGCCGGGGTTGTTTCTGCCTCCGGGAGAGGGAATGTTTGTGGTGGCAGGCAAGTCGGTGACGCAACTGGAGCAGGTGGGTTCGGCGGTGAAGACGGATAAGAAGCAATTCCTGAAGCAAGTGCTTTCGCCCGTCCCGATCGTACCGAGCAAAATCAACGTGGAGATACCCGGGGCGCGGGCCAAAGTGCGTGTTTCCAGTTCGCAGGCGGAGTTTTATCTACGCGAGGCGCCTCCCGATCCGGACCGGACGTCGCCCATCGTGAAAAGCAGCCGGCCGGGAGAGTCCGGGCCGGACGTGGAGCTAGTGAAGGCCACGGTCAAAGGCAACAATCGCCGATTGGAATCCATCCGGAAGATGTTTGGGGAGCAGATGGATGCACAGAGGAAGACCATTTCCGTGGAACGATGGGAAGTTGCCCCCAGCGTGTATCGCTTTACGCTAAGCCAGCCGCTTCCGCCCGGGGAGTATGCGCTGGCGGAGATTTTGGAGGGTGGGCTGAACCTGTACGTATGGGATTTTGGAGTAGAAGGCGCAGCGAGCACAAAGGCCGCGGCGGAGAAGACCAAGAACTGATCGAGAAGTTGGCGCAGAAACGGAAGGGAAAGAGAAGGAAGCGGAGAGAGGCTCCTAGGTACGGTGCGTTCCCGCGGGAGCATCCGACAGGACATCGCGCAACATAGCGAGAACGTCCGAAATGCGGAAAGGTTTCTGCAGGCACATCGGCTCGATCCCGCCGCCGGCGCCCGCCGCGCGGTCAATCAAATCTCCCGTCATATAAACGACCACCGGTTTGTGCGGTCCTGCGGCCTCGAGGATTTGCTTCGCAGCATCCCTTCCGTCCACGGCGAATCCGCCGGATGAAAGATGCAGGTCACAGAGGAGCACATCGTAGGCGGAGCGAGCAGCGAGGACGATGGCTTCTTCAATGCTAGCGGCGCAATCCACGCCAAGACCTTGGGCGGAGAGGCCCTCTTCGAGCAAGAGGCGGAGACTCTCTTCATCGTCGAGAACGAGAACAGCGCGATCCTTGAGCAACTCCGCGGTGGAGTGCACCGGTTTGCGGGGGGCAGCCCGGACCTCCGGGGGAACGGCGAGCGCTTCGGACTGCTCGCCAGAGGCAATGGGAAGATAGATGGTGAAGGCAGAGCCGCCCGCGGGGAGCGCCTCGGCTTCGATGTTTCCACCATGCTCGCGAATGATGGACACGCAGATGCTAAGGCCGAGGCCGGTGCCGCCACCGGGACGCTTGGTAGTGTAAAAAGGATCGAAGATGCGAGGAAGCGCTTCGGGACGGATACCGACACCGTCATCCTGGACGGTGACGATGAGCCGGTCCGCACTTCGCGTGAGGCGGACCTGGATGCGACCCGAGTCGCGGACTTCACGAATGGCCTGTTCGGCGTTGGTGACAAGGTTCAGGAAGACCTGGATGAGCTGGTTGGCGTCGCCGATGATACCGGGAAGCCCGGGCTCCGCGCGGAAGTCTACCTCGATGCCGCTGCGGCGAAGCGAATGTTCGTGCAGTTGAAGGGTGCGTTCGATGAGGCTGTTGACGTCGAGCGGTTTTTTCTGCGGCGAAGCAGGGCGGGAGAATTCGAGCAGGTTCTGGACGATCCGGGCGGCGCGGCGCGCCTGGCGGTGCGTCAGTTCGAGCTGGCGTTTGGTGGACTCGTCGGTTCCTTCGCGCTCGCGGAGGAGCTCGGTGACGCCGAGAATAGCAGTGAGGGGATTGTTCAATTCGTGAGCGACGCCGGCGAGCATCTGGCCCATGGCGGCAAGTTTTTCGGCCTGGATGAGCTGTTCCTCGAGGCGCTTGAGCTCAGTAACGTCACGGCCGGAGAGAACCACGCCCTCGATGATTCCTTTTTCATCGCAGAGCGGGCTGAAATTGAAACGGATGCGGCGCCAATCGCCCAGTTTGTGGCGCACACGGATTTCGAGTGAAGCGAAGGTCTGCTTGCTGGCCACGATGTCCTGGTAGAGTGCCAAGGCAGCGGGCAAGTCTTCCGGATGAGTGCGTCCGCCAAACTCCATGCTTTGCGCTTCTTGGACATCGTAGCCGAGAATATCGGTGCAGCGGGCACTGATAAACGTATAGTGCGAGTCCGTGTCCAGCACGAGGATCAGATCTGGGAAACTGTCGACGAGGCGCCGGGCAAATTCCTGCTGTTGATGGAGGCGGCGTTCAATCTCGCGGCGCTCCGTAATGTCCATCAATGCGCCCTGATAGCGGAGGACGCGGCCGCTGTTGTCACGAACGGCGGCAGCAGTGTTCAGGCAAACGATGGAAGTGCCGTCCTTGCGGATTAGAGTAATCTCCCGTCCCTGAATCATGGCCTGGCGCTCGACCGCATCTCTGGTGTTTTTTCGCTCCGCGCGATCTACGAAGATTTCGGGAACTTTTCTCTTGAGGAGATCTTCCTTGGAATCGTAGCCCAGCATGCGCACGAGGGCGGGATTGGCGTCCACGATGGCGCCGTCAGGGGTCGTGATGTAGATGCCTTCCTGGAGGGACTCGAACAGCTCGGTGAAGCGAGTTTCATTGCGGCGCAAAGCGGAGATGTCGCGGCCGAGAACGGTGATGCCATGAATCTTGTCGTCGCGCATCATGGCGTGAGCCACGCAATCGAAAAAGAACGGCGCGGACTGGCTCTTCAGGCGCACCTCGACAACGCCAGCCCACTGGCGGCGCTCCATGAAGCGGGGCATGGCGCGCTTGAGGAGTTCGGGTCCTTCGCCGCTACCCTCCTGGACGAAGTCGGTTAAGGGCTTGCCGATGATCTGCTGGAAGGGCATGCCCACAAGATCGGAGAAACTGCGGTTAACGGCGCGGATCTGGCCGTCGAGGCTTAGGGCGAGAAGGACATCGTCGAAGGAGTCAATCAGGTCGCGGTAGCCCTGCTGGGAGCGGGAGATCATTTCAAAAAGCTGGTCGAGTTGCTTGTCGCTGGGAGGCGCAGCGTCGCGCTGTTCGAGGCCGCGCATGAGTCCGCGCAGCTCGGAGATCTCATGGGTCTTCTTCCACATGTACGCGCCGAACAATAGGACAAGCACAACGAGGCCAACACTCTTGGCCAGCGCTTCGAGAGCTTCGTAACGATGCGCGAAGGTGCGGATGGAGTCCCAGGAGAGCCAGGCGAAAAATAACGCAAGGACAAACAAGACGAAGAAGGTCAGCCGCCAGAGCTCGCTTTGCCGCCTTTCAAACTCTTCGAAGCGGGAAGAAATAGTGGAACGGCTGTCGGCGCCCAGTGATGAGCTGTCCGTCTTGCGGCGTGGGCGTGGCTGGCTTTCGGGCATTCGCGTGGACCGGACCCGGGAAAATCGGAAGGCGTCCGTCTTTTACAGGTCTAGTGTCTATTGTAAGAAGTCCGGCTGGGCTTCAGCAATGAAAGCTGCGAAGGGCAGTTCCTGAAGGGCAACGGTAGGAAATCGCAGTCCGGATCGGCATAGGGGGAGTGGTCGCCCCTCTCCCCTGCCACACGACCGGACACTCACGGCTCGGCCCTTGCGCTTCGCTGTCACTTCACCTCCATCTGGTTGTGAAGAGCACTTGCACCTCTCAGCTGTCGACCCTGCTCGGCAAACGAAAGAAAAACGGCGCCCCGTTGGGGCGCCGTTTTTGGTGGTTTAGAGGGTCTTAACGGACTTCGATGCGAAGCGACTAGCCTTCGGTTGCGGCGTCGGCTTCCGTGTCCTTCTGGAGGAAGTCGAGAGCGGCGGCCTCTTCGGCGGTCAGCTCGGCAGCTTCCGGGATTTCCTCGACGGGAGCAGGCGCGGGCATTTCCGTCAGCAATTGAATGCTGCGGTAGTGCTCGAGGCCCGTGCCGGCGGGGATCAGGCGGCCCATGATGACGTTTTCCTTGAGGCCGCGGAGATAATCGACCTTGCCGGCCACGGCAGCTTCCGTGAGGACGCGAGTGGTCTCCTGGAAGCTGGCAGCCGAGATGAAGGAATCCGTCGAGAGCGACGCCTTGGTGATGCCCAGCAGGAGCGGACGGCCCGTTGCGGGACGGCCACCATCGGCGATGACGCGGTCGTTCTCCTCGCGGAAGCGGAACTTGTCCACTTGCTCTTCGAGGAGGAACTGCGTGTCGCCGACGTCTTCGACCTTGACCCAGCGCATCATCTGACGAGAAATGGTCTCGATGTGCTTGTCGTTGATGTTGACGCCCTGGAGGCGGTAGACCTCCTGAATGGCGTTGACCAAGTAGGATTGCGTGAACTTTTCGCCGAGCACGGCGAGCAGGTCATGCAGGTTGAGCGGGCCGTCAATCAAGGCTTCACCGGCCTTAACGTGGTCGCCTTCCTGAACGTTGATGTGCACGCCGCGCGGGATGGAGTATTCCTTGGAAGTCTTGCCATCCTCGCTCTCGACGTAGATTTTGCGCATGCCCTTGGCGATATCGCCATAGCGGACGCTGCCATCGATTTCGCTGATGACGGCGGGATCCTTGGGCTTGCGGGTTTCGAAAAGTTCGACCACGCGCGGTAGACCGCCGGTGATGTCCTTGGTCTTGGTGGTTTCGCGCGGAATCTTCGCGAGCACGTCGCCGGCCTGCACGTCATCGCCATCCTTGACCATCAAGTGGGCGCGGGAAGGCATGAGGTACTTTTTGCGAACTTTGCCGGAGGAGTCGCGAACGAGAATCGCCGGCTGATGTTTTTCATCGCCCGGCGGAAGAGTGACGACGTCCTGCGAGAGGCCGGTCACTTCGTCCACTTGCTCTTCGATGGTCAAGCCGGGACGCAGGTCGTCAAACTTCACGGAGCCGGCGGTTTCGGTGAGGATCGAGAAGGTAAACGGATCCCATTCGGCCAGGATCTGGCCGTGGGTAACGTGTTCGCCGTCCTGGCAGCGGAGGCGCGCGCCGTATACGACGTGGTAGCGCTCCTTTTCGCGGCCCTTTTCATCCACGATGGCGATGAGGCCGGCGCGGTTCATGGCGATAGAAGTGCCGCCGCGGCCCTCGACGAACTTGAGGTCCACGAACTTGACGACGCCGTTGTTGCGCGCTTCGAGCGTGGAACGCTCGGAAACGCGGGTGGCGGTTCCGCCGATGTGGAAGGTGCGCATGGTGAGCTGCGTGCCGGGTTCGCCGATGGATTGCGCGGCGATGACGCCGACGGCTTCGCCAAGCTCGACCATGCGGCCGGTGGCCAGGTTGCGGCCATAGCAAAGAGCGCAAACGCCGCGGCGGGATTCGCAGGTGAGCACGGAACGGATGCGCACGCGCTCGATACCCGCGCCCTGGACCTGGTTGGCGAGCTCTTCGGTGATTTCCTGGTTCACGTCCACGATGACGGTGCCCTCGAAGTCCTTGATCTTATCGAGCGAAACGCGGCCCACGATGCGGTCGCGGAGCGGCTCGACTTCGACGCCGGCTTCAACGATGGGTTCGACGAAAATGCCGTCAGTGGTGCCGCAATCGCGCTCGTTGATGATCACGTCCTGCGCGACGTCCACGAGGCGGCGGGTCAGGTAACCGGAATCGGCGGTCTTGAGCGCCGTATCGGCCAAGCCCTTGCGAGCGCCGTGCGTGGAGATGAAGTACTGCAGCACGGTGAGGCCTTCGCGGAAGTTGGAAGTGATGGGCGTCTCGATGACTTCGCCGGAAGGCTTGGCCATCAAACCGCGCATACCGGAAAGCTGGCGAATCTGCTGTTTCGAACCGCGCGCGCCGGAATCGGCCATGACGTAGACGGGATTGATGTTGCCCTCTTTGTCCTGATTCTCGAGGGCCTTGAACATTTCGTCGGCCACTTTTTCAGTGACGTCGCCCCAGATGGCGATGACCTTGTTGTAGCGTTCGCCGTTGGTGATGGCGCCGTCGAGATATTGCTGCTGGACCTTGACGACTTCCTTTTCGGCGTTTTCCACGAGCTTGTACTTGTCGCTGGGAATGAGCATGTCGTCAATGCCGATCGAAATGCCGGACTTGGTGGCGTAGGTGAAGCCCAATTCCTTCAAGTGATCGAGCAGGACGACGGTGTCTTCGAGGCCGAAGCGCAAGTAGGCGTAATAGACCAGCTGCTGGACGCCCTTCTTCTTGAGCAAGCCGTTGACGAACGGGAATTTCTCCGGCAAGTGCGAATTGAAGATGACGCGGCCGACCGTCGTTTGAATGAACTGGCGCTCCATCTTCACGGGCACGGTGTGCGGCACGTCTTGGTTGTCATACGCGGTGGTGAGGTCAATGACTTCACCGGTGTAGCGCAGACGAATGGGCGTAAGCAGCTCGACTTCGCCGGCTTCCAGCGCAAGGACGACTTCGTCAGTGGCGCCGAAAACGCGGCCTTCGCCCTTGGCTCCGGGCTTGTTCTTGGTCAAATAGTAGATGCCGAGGACCATGTCCTGCGACGGCACGGCCAAAGGCAGGCCGTGCGCAGGCGACAGGATGTTGTGCGAGCTGAGCATGAGCACGGACGCTTCGACCTGGGACTCCGGCGAAAGCGGGATGTGCACGGCCATCTGGTCGCCGTCAAAGTCCGCGTTGAACGCGGTGCAAACGAGCGGGTGAATGCGGATGGCTTTGCCTTCGACGAGAACCGGTTCGAAGGCCTGGATGCCGAGGCGGTGAAGCGTAGGAGCGCGGTTGAGCATCACGGGATGCTCGCGGATGACGTCTTCCAGGATGTCCCAAACGACGGCTTCCTGCTGCTCGACCATTTCCTTGGCTTGCTTGATGGTG
>Ga0307477_10000158_pt1 | contig 95760 bp, 93 predicted proteins | sample atmos_gasesECM2C_FD_203316 | JGI IMG/M metagenome (GOLD analysis project Ga0307477, IMG submission 203316) | Hardwood forest soil microbial communities from Morgan-Monroe State Forest, Indiana, United States - atmos_gasesECM2C_515 | ecosystem: Environmental > Terrestrial > Soil > Temperate... | reverse complement strand
CGGTGGTGCCGACGGCGTGCCGCAAACCGCATCGGCGGGGGTGTTCAACGTGACCGATGTGGCAACTGGCCCGAACTACCTCACCGTCTACCCCGACGGCCAGAGCGTGCCCCTCGCCGCCGACGTCAACTACGTGCCGGGCGACACCTTCAACGTGGTGGCGGACGCGGCCTATGGCAGGCTCGGATCAGACGGGGCGGTGGGCGTCTACAACGGGCCCTCCGGTGGCCCTGTCGCCAACGTCGTCGTGGACGAGTTCGGCTACTTCACCGGCGGCTGAGGGCGGGGCGATCCACCGGCTGGGGCGCCTGCGGAGTTGCGTCGCCCGCTCGGGTGATCCTCAGGCCGACGGGGAGTTGGACGGTGGGGGAGGTGCAGGCGCACCCGCAAGGAGGTGCTCGTAGTTGGAGACCGAAGCGTGTGTCTCACCGGCGGGACCGTTCCCGAAGACGGAGAAGACGTTCTCCATGATCTTCGTGAGCGTGGGCGCCGAGGGCGACACCTTTCCCGAGGGGCAGACCACCTTCGGCGGTATGTTCGACTGTGAGAAGAGCGCGTTGACCCATGCTGCGGTCCCGGTGTCGATCACACCGCCGCCGCCCGGCGAGGTGTAGTACGTCATGTTGGCGTAGGCACCGTTGCCTCGGTTCGTCACAGGCGAATGGAACACGAGGTCGACGTTGTCCGGCCCCCCCGGTAGGTCCGGCTCGTATCGGTCGTACTCTCCGAGAAGCAGGTTCGGGACTAGGTCCCCGTTGCTCAGGCCGGTGCCGTGCAAGATCCACGAGGAGTCGTCCGCCACGACGAGGTCGGCGGAGGCGCCCACGTCGACGTACAGGGCGCCGATGAGTGACTGCTGGGGCCGCGGGTCGGGCCCGTCCGCCCAGTTGGAGGTCACCTCGGCAGAGTCCACTCCCCACATCGGATCGTCGGTCTCGAACTCGTCCTTGTAGCAGACCTGATGACGCAGGGGCCCTACGCTCGAGGACTCGAGCCGTATGTGCCTGTAGCAGGCGTTGGATCCGAGGAACACCAGATTTACTCCTTGGTCACGAGCGTCGGTCGCGGCGTTGCGCATGACGGTGGACCAGTACTCGTCGTGACCGAGGCTGAACAGGCATTGGTGCTGCGCCAGGTACGCAGGATTGGCGTGCAGGTCGAGGTCGGTGCTGTATGTGACGTCGAGCCCGAGCCTCTCCATGAGGTGCACGAGCGGGAACTCGTTGCCTACGTAGTCGGCGGCTCCCCAGGCCCAGTTGTAGGAGTAGGGGCGGTCGAACGAGACCACGCGCGAGCGCGTCTGCCACTCGCCCCCCGGTCCGTCGTAGAGCGAGTACTCGCCGTAGAGGTTGTAGGCCTGCCACGTGGTGACGCTGTTCTGGACTACGAACGCGGCGGTGCTCGAGTCGTCGCGCACGCACAGCGGCACGAAACCCTGGCTCTGGTTGCTTCCCACCAGCTTGAGCAGGTACGTGCCGGGCGGCCACTTGCTCGTGACCGGAACAGTGATCGACGGTGACCACGCGCACTCGATCGTGTTCAGGGTAGGGGTCAGGTGGGGGGGTGGCTGCGAGGTGCCCGGGACCTCCTCTGAGGTCCACACGAGCCTGGCACCCGATCCTTGGTAGTAACCCATGCGGTAGGCCTCCACGTGAAAAGTGGGGCTGGGGCAGTCGGCGTAGAGCGTGATCTCGCCCCCCTGGGTGGTGCTGACCGCGCTCGCATAGCCCTGCATCACTCCGACACCTGACGGAGCGTTGATGAGCCAGGCGAGGGTCCCAGGAAGCGCGTTCTCGGCGACGACCCACTCTGCAGACGGCACGGTCACGCCGCTGTCGAGCTCGACCTCCTTCACGGCGGTCTTCGGTCGCGGGCGGCTGCGGGAAGCAGGGCGCAGCGCATGTGAGCGTGGCGGAGACGAAAAGCGTCCGACCAGCTCGTCGACACCGAACCCGACTGCCCCGAGCACGACTCCGGCACTCACGCCGGCGAGGAAGCGGCGCCGGTTGATGGTGGCACGGTCCGGTCGCGTACGAGGGCGAGGTTCCCGACGTGCGGGCACCGGCTCAGTGGCTGCGCCGGCCGCGATCTCCCGAGCCTCGTCTCTCCGGGTGCCGGGTGTCTCGTCGCCGGCACGGGGCATCTCCACTTTCTTGGCGACGGGCTTCTTGGATTTCCGAGCCGGCTCGGGTGTCGGCGTGGGTGATGCATCAGGGACACGGCTTCGCTTTCGCACCGCGGGAGCGCGCCCGTCGATGACTGGGGGGGCTGAGTCGGCGGCACCCCGTCGCTTTCGCACCGCGGGAGCGTTCTTGGCCTTGCCTGCTTCGGGAGCTCCTGCCTTCGCAGCACGGCCGCGCGCGTGCGCCGGCTTGCGCTTGGACCTGCCCGAACCGCTCCGCCTTGCGCCGGCTCGCGATCCGTTTTCCGCCTTTCGCGGGTTACCCGAGATGTCGGCCCCTTCGGCCCCGTCGGCTTCGTCTGCGGCCCGCCACACCGTCCCGCTGAATCCCAGTACCTCGGAGGCCCCGTCGTCGGGAGGGCGGGAAAAATCCTCGGGCACCTGGGAAATGGTACTGGGAGACCGCGCTGGCCCCTGGCCACTCACGGACCGTGCCGCAGGCGCTACTGGTGATCGGACGGGAGGTCAGAGAGCCTCCTGAATCTCCGGAGCCTGCCGAGCTTGCCCAGATGTCCCACGTCCACGCCGACGTCGGCGGCAGCCAGCAGCGGGAGGTCGCCCGCGCTGTTGCCGTATGCCCAGAGGTAGGGGCGGGGAGTGGCCTGTCCGGCGCGCTGGACGTCCGTCCCCTCACCGACGCTCGTAGCGACCACCGAGGACCTCGTCCACTGCTCCAAGCGAGCGAGCTTCTCCGCGCCGCGGCAGTTGCGGCCCTCGTAGCGGCCCGTGAGGCGTCCGTCCGGCCCGACCTCTAAGCGCGTGGCCACGACGTGGTCGACACCGAGCTCGCGCCCGACGGCTTTCACGTACAGCTCGGGTGAGGCCGAGACGATCACGAGCACGTCCCCCCGGCCCCGGTGCCACTCGAGGCGAGCTCGCATATCTGCGCGGGCTTTGCGCCGGTAGTGCGCTTCGCCGAACTGCGCCGCCCGTGGGGCGAGCTCCTCGACGTCGAGACCTCCGAGCGTTCGTAGGAACAGCGCCTCCTTCGCATCGTCCGCCGCAGAACCCCCGAGCACGGCCGCGCGGGCGAGCTTGGGCGCGAGGGCGGCGACTGCACGGCCCACGCGCCAGGGGCCGACCATGGCGACGAGGAACTCCCAGACGCTCCCGCCGGTCGTGAGCGTCCCGTCCAGGTCGAAGGCCGCGATCTGCCGGGGCCCGTCGGGACCTTCGAGGTCAGCCACCCGTGGGCACGCCGTGTCGCCCAGCACCGGAGGCGAAGCGCCCGGCGCCTTCGGCCGCCTCGCCACTGTCGATGCTCTGGCGTCCGAGGCGCGCCTCGGTGACCATCGCGTCTTGCTCGCTCTCGCCCCACTGCGCAAGGGCCGAGAGCCGATCGTTGCGCATGCAGGTCTGGGGCAGGCGGGCGAGCTCGTGGGCCAGCTCCAGGGTGTCCTCGAGGGCGCGCCCGGGCTGGCTCAGCCTGTTGACCAGTCCCATGGCCAGGGCCTCGGGGCCTCCGACGGCCCTCCCGGTGAGGATCAGGTCCATCGCCCGGCTGTGCCCGATCAACCGGGGCAGGCGGATCGTGCCACCGTCGACCAGCGGGACCCCGAACCTCCGGCAGAACACACCGAGCACCGAGTCGGTGGCGGCGATCCTCATGTCGCACCACAGGGCGAGCTCGAGCCCTCCTGCGACCGCGTGACCCTCGATGGCGGCGAGGACCGGTTTGGACAGCTCCATCCGGGTAGGACCCATCGGCCCCGGCCCCTCGTCGCGCACCGGGCGGCGCTCGCCCTCGGCCAGCGCCTTCAGGTCGGCTCCGGCGCAGAAGGTGCCACCCTCTCCGGTCAGGATCGCCACGGACACCGCGGAGTCGGTCTCGACCGTGGAGAAGGCGTCGATCAGCTCCTGGGCGGTGGGGGCGTCGACGGCGTTGCGCCTCTCGGGGCGGGAGATGGCCACGACCGTCACCGGTCCGTCGCGGGTGATGCGGAGGTTCTCGGGCATCGGCGCCCCATCTTCCCAGAAGGAAACCTGACTCGGCGGGTCGACAATTGCCCGGCCTCCCGCTACACTCGGCCTCGAGAGAGATCCAGCACGAACCACCCTGGCGCCCCCTGCGCCGACCGACCCAGGAGGAGACATGGCCGTACGCCTTGGCGACACCGCTCCCGACTTCACCGCCGACACCACCGAGGGCACCGTGAACTTCCACGAGTGGCTCGGCGACTCGTGGGGGATCCTTTTCTCGCACCCGAAGGACTTCACCCCGGTGTGCACCACCGAGCTCGCCGCCTTCTCGAAGGCCAAGGGTGAGTTCGACAAGCGCAACACCAAGCTGATCGGGCTGTCCGTGGACACGGTCGAGTCCCACAAGGCCTGGGACAAGGACATCGCCGAGACCCAGGGCCAGGCGGTCAACTTCCCAGTGATCGGCGACCCCGATCGCAAGGTGGCGGACCTCTACGACATGATCCACCCGAACGCCAACGACACGCTGACGGTGCGGTCGGTGTACGTGATCGGGCCGGACAAGAAGGTCAAGTTGATCATCACCTACCCGGCGTCCACTGGCCGCAACGTGGCCGAGGTCCTGCGGGTGCTCGACTCGTTGCAGCTGACGGCCGATTACCAGGTTGCGACCCCTGTCAACTGGAAGGACGGCGAGGACGTCATCGTCGTCCCGGCTCTCTCCGACGAGGACGCCGAGAAGAAGTTCCCGAAGGGGTTCAAGCGGCTCAAGCCGTACCTGCGGGTCACCCCCCAGCCCAACAAGTAGGGCTCTTAGACCAGGCGGCGCTCCGTCGCCCACCTGGTGAGCTGATGCCTTGACGAGAGCTGGAGCTTTCTCAGCACAGCGGAGACGTGCGACTCCACGGTCTTGACCGAGATCGACAGCTCCCGGGCCAGCTCCTTGTAGGTGTACCCCCGGGCGATGAGCCTGAGCACCTCGCGCTCGCGGGCCGAGAGCTGGTCCAGCTCGGGGTCGAACAACACGGGGGCGCTCTGCTCGGGCAACGAGGCGAAGGCGTCGAGCACGAATCCGGCCAGTCTCGGGGAGAAGACGGCGTCGCCCGCTGCGACTCTCGTCACGGCATCGACCAGCTCCGCACCCGAGATCGTCTTGGTCACGTAACCGCGCGCTCCTGCCCGGATGACGGCGATCACGTCCTCGGGGGCGTCGCTGACCGAGAGGGCGAGGAACTTGACCTCGGGGTGGTGGGCCTTTACCGCCTCGACCACGAGCTGGCCTCCGCCACCTGGGAGATGCACGTCCAGCAGCACGACGTCGGGCAGGCGCTCGGAGACGAGCTCGATCGCAGGTTCGACGTCGTCGGCCTCTCCGACCACCTCTACGGAGTCCCCGAGCTCGGCCCTCACCCCGGCCCGGAAGAGTCCGTGGTCGTCCACCAGGAAGACCCGAACGCGGCTCAACGCTGAGGCTCCTTCCCGTTGTGCGAGTGGTCGCGGATGGCTTTGCGCGGCATCGTCAGCACTATCTCCGTGCCGGCACCGGGGGTGCTGCGCACCTGGGCCTCCCCGCCGTGGCGCGCCATGCGGCCTCTGATCGACTCCGCCAAGCCCCGGCGGTCGGCCGCTACCTGGTCCTCGACGAAGCCGACTCCGCGGTCGCGTACGAACATGCGCACGTCGTCGGGCTCCACCTCGACGAAGAGCGATACCACGGGAGCCCCCGACCACTTGGCCGCGTTCACGGTCGCCTCGCGGCCGGCCTCGACCAGGCTGCGCAGGCCGTCGTCTAGCTCGCAGTCGCCGACCACCACCGCCTCGACGGGCACCTCGTGGAGCGCCTCCACGTCGCGCTGGATCCGCTGGACGGCGACGGCGAGCGTGGCTTCGTCCTGGTCTGCAGAGCCGGGGACGTGGCCTTCGAAGAGCCAGGATCGAAGCTCTCGTTCCTGGGCGCGTGCCAGCTTGACCACCTGGGCGGGACGGTCCGCCTGCCGCTGGATCAGCGCGAGGGTCTGCAGCACCGAGTCGTGGACACGAGCCGCGATGTCGGCCCTCTCCTCTGCGAGGGCCCGGGCCTGGCGCTCGTCGAGGAGGTCCCGAGCCACGTGCAGCCACCACGGCCCGAAGACCACGACCGCCCCGGCGATGACCAGGAAGACACCGCCCAAGGGTCGCAGCACCTCCCTGTTGGGACCGAGCAGCATCACCGCCACCCCCGCGGCGGCCACCACCGCTCCGAGGCCCGCGCGCAGCGCGAACAGCCGCCACGAGCCGTTGCCGGTCAGCCCGAGGCGGGTGAGCGGACGCACGGCGCGGCCCATGAGCGCCCGCTCGTGGTGCCCCACGTTGCGCCACAGGAGGACGAAGCCGGCTGCACCCACGCACAACGGCACCGCGAACGTGCCGATCCACCCGGCTCCGAGGGCAGAGGAGAGGACGATCAGGAGGATCAGGACCGGCACGAACGAGAGCGCCAGGGCGATCCCGACCCAGTCGCTGAAAGCCTTCGCGGCGATGCTCTTGTCCTCGCCCTCTGCAGGCAGCATCAGCCATCCGACAACGTAGAGGGCTACCCCGAAGCCGCTCATGAACGAGGCGATCACGAACGCCAGCCTCACGACGGTCGGGTCGACGCCGATCTTCTGCGAGACGCCCATCGCCACGCCCCCGAGCATGCGACCCTCTTGCCCACGCCTGAGCGGCCCCGGGTGCTTCGCCGCGTTCCACCGGCGGCGGTCCCCGTGACGGCCGTGCCGGCTCCAGCCGTGGCGGCCTGCCCAGCCGCGACCTGACCAGACAGGGTCGGCCCAGCCCGGGCCGGCCGAGCCCGACGACCACCAGCCAGGGCCGTCGGCAGGGGGCGGCGAGGGAGCAGGCGGGCTGGGAGCGGGCCACGTCGGCGGCGGTGGCGGCAGAGAGCTGCCCGAACCTTCGAAGACCCGACGATCGTTCTCGATAATCCGATGATCGCGCCCTGCGGGCAGCGGGGCCATCAGGGAGATCCCTGATCGGGGCGCGCTCGCTCGGGGAAGAACCAGGGTGGTCCCCGATTCACAGGCGAGGTGGGCCGGCAGATGATGGAGCCATGACCGACAACCCGATCAACCCGATCGACTCCATCGAGCGCCTGGCTGGGCACGGGGCTCCACCGCTGCGCCGTCCCTACCACCGACGCCTCGTGGCCGGCGTGGCGGCCGGCATCGCTGAGTACTTCGCCGTGGACGTGGCTGTAGTGCGGGTCGCCCTCGTGGTCCTCGGACTCCTCGGTGGAGTGGGTGTCCCCGCGTACCTCGCAGCATGGCTGCTGATCCCCGACGAGGGGGCTCCGGTGTCCATCGCGGAGGAGTGGCTGCACCACCGCCATCAGGCAGCGGCTTGATACCTGCCGGAGAAGCCGGAGAAGCCGGGGAAGCCGAAGATAGAAAGGGAACAGGAACAGTGAGCGCCAACATGCCCCCGTGGTCGCCTTGGTACTCGGCACGTTCGAGGTCCGATGCGTCGAGCGCACAGATGCGTGTCTCGGACGCCGAGAGGTCGCAGGTCGCCGAGTCGCTGTCGAAGCACTACGCCGACGGGCGGCTCGACGAAGCCGAGTTCAACGAGCGCCTTCAGCGCGCGATGTCCGCCAAGACCCGGTCCGATCTGGCCGGGCTGCTTGTGGACGTACCCCCTATCGTCGCACCACCCCCTCCCGAGGTCCTCGCCCACCACCGGCGTGGCCGGCTGGGGCTGCTCGTGCTCGGCACCTTCCTGCTGGCGCTGGCTGTGAGTTCCTCGATGTGGACATGGCACTTCCCGTGGCTTCTGTTCACCATCGGCCTGTTCCTGATCTGGCGGTTCTCGCACCGGGGTTGGCACTATCACCGCCGGTCTTACGGCCCGGGAGGGCCCTCGGCGGGACCCGGCGGTGGCATGTACGGCTAGCGGTCGACGAGGCGGTCGCGCAGCTCGCGCTTCAAGACCTTTCCCTGCGGGTTGCGGGGGAGAGGGTCTGAGAGGAACCAGAAGCGGGTGGGTACCTTGAAGCCGGCAAGCTGTTCGCGCGCATGACGGCCGAGCTCCTCGGCGGTCACCTTGGCACCCGGGCGAAGCACCACCGCCGCGCCGACCTCCTCTCCGAGGACCGGATGGGGCACGCCGATCACCGCCACGTCCGCGACCGCGCGGTGCTCGAAGAGCACGGCCTCGACCTCGACCGAGTAGACGTTCTCGCCCCCCCGGATCACCATGTCCTTAGCCCGGTCCACTATGTAGACGAAGCCCTCCTCGTCGATGCGCGCGATGTCGCCGGTGTGGAGCCATCCCCTGGTGAACGTGGCGGCGGTCTCCTCGGGGCGGTGCCAGTAGCCGCGCACGACGTTCGGGCCCTTGATCCACAGTTCCCCGATCACACCGGGGCTCTTCGGGAGGTCCTCAACCGGCTCTTCGCCCTCGTAGCCGTCGGGGACCACAGCCAGGTCACACACCGGCACCGGGGTACCGACGCTGTCGGGCTTGCGGACGTAGTCGTCGCCGGTGTTCATCGTCGTCACAGAAGACGTCTCGGTGAGCCCGTAGCCGTTGGACGGCGTGCCCACCGGGAAGTGCTCCTTGATCCGTCGAACCAGGTCCGGCGGCGCGGGCGCCCCGCCGTAGGCGACGGCGCGCACCGAGGAGGTATTCCTGTTCGAGAAGCTGGGCGAGTCGATCACCTGCATGACCATCGCGGGCACGCCGCCGAAGGTGGTGATCCTTTCGCGCTCGATCAGCTCGAGGGCCCGTTCGGCGTCCCAGTGGTGCATCATCACGAGCTTGTTGCCCGCCGCGGTGTTGGACACCAGGATCGAGTGGCAACCGGTGGCATGGAAGAGCGGCACGGACAGCAGGTACCCGCCGGGCGTGACACCGGAGCCTTGCGCGTCCGGGCTCGGGCGGTCGGCGTCCCTCGCGTGGGTGTGGTCGGCGGCTCCGGGGCTCGTGATGTCGCCTGCCCCCTCCATGAGCGCGGTGCCCCTCAGGGAAGCCCGCGTGTTGACGAAGAAGAGGCTCATAAGGTTGGTGCACATGTTGCGGTGCGTGCCCACCGCCCCCTTCGGCAGACCCGTCGTCCCCGAGGTGTAGAAGATCGTGGCGTCGTCCTCCGGCGCGATGCCGACCTCGGGCAGGGACAGACGCCCGGACGGGTCGCCCACGAGCTCGCCGAAGGGCACGATCGGCACCGGCGCGCGTCCGACCACCGGCACCTCCACGCGGTCCTCGTGGGTCACCACGACCGCACGCAGGTCTGGCAGCTCCCCTAGGTGCGGGCGGATCCGCTCGAGCCGTTCGGCGTCTACCACCACCACTGCGCTCTTCGAGTCGAGCAAACCGAAGTGCAGCTCGGGGCTCGTCCACCAAGCGTTGAGCGGCACGAGGACCGCCCCCGCCGCAGCGGCTCCCCAGAAGCTCATGGCCCATTCGGGGAGGTTGCGCATGGCGATCGCGACGCGGTCGGACTTCTCGACGCCGAAGCGCGATTCGAGCTCGTGTGCGATGGTGGCAGCGATCCGGAAGTGCTCCTCGAAAGTGGTGCGCTCGTCCTCGTAGACGAGGAAGTCCTTGTCTCCGTGCGCTCTCGACAGCTCGAGCACCACCCGCAGATCGGCTGGACAGTTCTTCCAGACTCTCGTGGGCACTCCCCGGATCACGACGTCCTCCATCTCGAACGTCTGCCCGGGGGAGGTGAGTTGCCGTGTCGCCTCTTCGAGCGAGATGGCGGAGGCGTGCTCTCGAGGGCTCATCGGTCGACGGCGTGCCCAACAGCTGAGCGCGCGGCAGCAGGGCGCCTGCGTCGCCATGCGTCTGCGAGGGCAGGTGGGGTCCAGCCGAGGTCGTTCGTGTCGAGGGTCGTCCCCGGCGCCACGATCGCGTCGATGCCGTCGAGGACCTCGTCGGCGAGCGAGACCTCGGTGGCTCCGAGGGCGCCGAGCAGGTGCTCCATAATGCGGGGGCCGATGATGGCGCTGGTCACAGAGGGATGGGTCAGCACGAACGCGATCGCCAGGTGGGTCAGAGGCACGCCGGCCTTGCCGGCGAGCTCGCTCAATGCCTCGACCGCTTCGAGCTTGGTCGACACCTCGGTCCTGGAGGTGTCGAAGCGAGCCGGCAACCGGGCGGCCCTGCCGCCGGTGGGTATGGGGGAGTCCTTGCGGTAGCGGCCCGTGAGCCAGCCACCGTTTAGCGGGCTCCACACGATGACCCCCATCCCGTAGCGCGCGCACGTCGGCAGCACGGCGGACTCCACGGCCCTCGCGAATACGGAGTAGGGAGGTTGCTCGCACTCGAAGCGCTCTCGTCCGCGTCGCTCCGCCACCCACTGCGATTCCACTATCTGCTCCGCTGGGAACGTGGAGCACCCGATCGCGCGCACCTTCCCCTGGTGCACCAGATCGGAAAGGGCGCCGAGGGTGTCGTCGATGTCGCACGACGGGTCGGGCCGGTGGACCTGGTAGAGGTCTATCCAGTCGGTGCGCAGCCGCCGCAGGCTGTTCTCGACCTCCTTGACGATCCACCGTCTCGAGTTGCCCGCCATGTTCGCGTCTGCCCCCATGGGCGCGTGGAACTTCGTGGCGAGGACGACCCCGTCGCGCCGGCCCCCCGCCAGGGCCTTGGCGACGATCTCCTCCGACTCGCCCCCGGAGTAGACGTCGGCGGTGTCCACGAAGTTGATGCCGGCGTCCAGAGCGGCGTGGACGATCCGTACGCACTCCTCGTGATCGGCGTTTCCCCACGACCCGAACATCATCGCCCCGAGGCAAAGCGGCGATACCCGCATCCCGGTGCGGCCGAGCGTGCGCAGTTGCATCAATCTCCTCCTGGGTTGGACGAGGCGGCTATCTCCGTGGCTGGAGCCGTGGGGGTGTGAGGCTCGGTGGTCGCGAAGATCGTTCTCCGGTAGTAGGCGAGTTCGGCCACCGACTCCCTGATGTCGTCGAGCGCCCGGTGCGCCGTCTTCTTGATGGGCGCTGCGCCGAAGGCCTTGGGGTACCACCTCCGACAAAGCTCCTTGATCGTGGACACGTCGATGGACCTGTAGTGCAGCCAGTTCTCGACCTCGGGCAGGTAGGCAGCGAGAAATCGCCTATCGGTGCCTATCGAGTTGCCGCATAGAGGGACCTTGCCGCGCTCGGGGGCATGGGCCTTGATGAACTCCAACGTCTGTGCCCCGGCCTCCTGCAGCGTGAGCGTGGAGGCAGCAACGGCCTCCAGGAGGCCGGAGCGGCCGTGCATCTCTCGCACTACGGGCTCCATCGCAGCGAGCTGATCGTCGCCAACGTGCACGACGAGGTCGGGACCCTCCGCCAGGACGTTCAGCGAGTCGTCGGTGGTCAAGGTGGCGATCTCCACGATGGTGTGACGGCCGGGATCGAGCCCGGTCATCTCGAGGTCCATCCAAACGAGCATCGCAGCGATGCTATAGGCGGCCCTGCCCTGGCCAGCTGGCCGGCTGTCCAGCTCTCGAGCAGCCCGGTCTGGAGAGGCCCGCCTCGAGCGGCGGTCCGCGCCGAGGCGGATATCGTCGTGCGGTGCTCGAGGTCCCCCTGGTCCGGATCGATCCGGATCTCCCGGTCCCGTCCTACGCCCACGACGACGACGCCGGTGCCGATCTCTTCGCACGCACGGACGCCACCCTGGCGCCCGGAGGTGGGCGCGCCCTCGTGCCGACAGGGGTCACGGTCGCGATCCCACCTGGCTACGCGGGTTATGTGCTACCCAGAAGCGGTCTCGCGCTGCGTCACGGCGTCACCTGCCTCAACACTCCCGGCCTGATCGACTCGGGCTATCGCGACGAGGTGCGCGTGCTCCTGGTCAACACCGACCCGGGTGGAACCTACGAGGTCAAGCGCGGCGATCGGATCGCGCAGCTCGTGATCCAGCAGGTAGAGACGGCCAAGTTCGTCGACACAGCCGCAGGTGATCTCCCGTCGAGCTCCCGCGGGCTCGGCGGGTTCGGGCACACGGGCCGCTGAGCAGCGCGAGCAGAAGATGGAACGCATGGATGCCCTCGATGCCTCCTTCCTGGCCCTGGAGACACCGACGATGCACATGCACGTGTCCGCTGTCATGGTCTTCGAGCCGGCGGGAGGTTCGCACGACACCGAGGGCGCACTGCATGCCGAGGGGCCGGCGGTCCATTTCGACCGGATGCGAGAGCTCGTGTCGGAGCGGATCCACCTGGCACCACAGCTGAGGCGGCGAGCACTTCGCGTGCCTTTCGGCGTGAACCATCCCGTGTGGGTCGAGGACCCCGCGTTCGAACTCGACTTCCACATGCGACGAGCGAGCCTTCCGGCACCTGGCGGTCCCAACGAGCTAGCCGGCTTCGTCGCCGATCTGGCGGGAAGACCTCTCGACCCGAACAGGCCGTTGTGGGAGATGCACCTGGTGGAGGGTCTCGAGTCGGGTCACCTCGCTGTTGTCCCCAAGGTCCATCACGCCATCATCGACGGTGTCTCGGGCGCAGAGGTCATGGCTTTCTTCATGGACGTCGGGCCGACCCCGGTGGGGCCGGTGTCGCCGGCTCCACCCAGACGGGTTGAGCAGGTCCCCGGCGATCCTGAGCTGCTGGCTTGGGCGATGTCCTCTCTGCTGCGCAAGCCCCAGAGCGCGTTCGGTGCACTTCGAACGACCTTCGGGGCAGTTCGGGAGCTGGCCGAGCGCAACCGTCGCCTTCGCGAGGAGGAGGAGCTCGATCCTCCTCCCGCACCGTTCAGGGCGCCTCGGACCTCGCTCAACGGCGCCATCTCGCCCCAGCGGCGCTACGCCTTCATGCAGGTACCGCTCGAGGACCTGCGCGACGTGAAGCGCATCTTCGGCGGCACCCTCAACGACGTGGTGCTCGCCGCCGTCGCAGGCGCCCTTCGCCGACTCCTCGAGGAGCGAGGAGAACGGCCCGAGGAGCCGCTCGTCGCCATGGTCCCAATCTCGTTGCGCCACCCTCGAGCCGAGACGATCGCCGATGACGATCGCGCCGGCCCCGAGCTCGGCAACAAGGTATCGGCGATGCTCGTGTCCCTTGCCACCACAGTGGCCGACCCGGTCCAGCGTCTGGGGTTGATCGCTGAAGGTGCACGTCTCGCCAAGGAGCAAGCCAGGGTGCTGTCAGAGGAGGTGATCGACGGGTGGGCACAGCTTGCTCTCCCCGCTCTCTCCTCGCGAGTCGCCAGGCTGGCAGGAAACCTCCGCCTGTTCGACCACCTGCGGCCGCTGTTCAACGTCGTCGTATCGAACGTCCCAGGGCCCGACTTCCCCTTGTGGTGCGCCGGGTCACGGCTCGTCGCGGTCTACCCGGTGGGCCCCGTGGTCGAGGGCGTAGGCCTCAACGTCACCGTCATGAGCTACATGGGCACGCTGTACGTCGGCCTTCTCGGCTGCAGGGAGCTGGTCCCCGAAGTCGAGCACCTGGGCCACCTCCTCGGCGACAGCGTGGACGAGCTGGTGAAGGCGGCCAGGCGCAACGGGGGTCACTGGGCCTGATTCGGTGGTCACTGGCGGAGTCCAACCGAACCATCGCTCGGCCCGGGGCGGTCGTCACCGGCGCTATAGGATGGATGCTGCTAGCGGACGTGGCTCAGTTGGTAGAGCATCACCTTGCCAAGGTGAGGGTCGCGGGTTCGAATCCCGTCGTCCGCTCCAGGTCAGCCCGTGAGATTCCTCGATGCCATCGGACATGCCCTGACGGTCAGTGGGTCGATGACCTGGCAGATTCTGTGGGCCTTGATCTTCGGATTTGTACTGTCGGCGATCGTCCAGGCGATCGTTCGCAAGAGCACGATCATCAGACGGCTGGGAGACGACCGCACCCGGACTCTGCTCATCGCCACAGGCTTCGGAGTCGCCTCCTCTTCATGCTCCTATGCGGCCGTAGCTCTCGCCCGTTCGCTATTCAGGAGGGGAGCCAGCTTCACCGCAGCGATGGTGTTTGAGATCGCGTCGACCAACCTGGTGATCGAGTTGGGCGTGATCCTCGCAGTTCTCATCGGATGGCAGTTCACCCTCGCCGAGTTCGTCGGTGGGCCGATCATGATCGTGCTCATCGCCGTCGTGTTTCGCCTCTTCCTCCGACAGCGGCTGATCCAGGATGCCAAGGTTCAGAGCGAGAAGGGCCTAGCGGGCTCGATGGAGGGCCACGCCGCCATGGACATGACAATCTGGGAAGAGGGCAGTTTGTTGCGTCGCCTTGGGTCCAAGCAGGCGCTCACGTCGATCTCTCAAGTCTTCATCATGGAGTGGGCAGCAGTCATCCGCGACATCGTTCTCGGCCTCCTGATCGCCGGGGCGGTCGCCGCCTGGGTCCCCAACAGCTTTTGGCATCACTTCTTCGCCACCGACCATCCGCTGCTGTTGAAGGTCTGGGGGCCGTTGATCGGGCCGATCGTCAGCTTGCTGAGCTTCGTCTGTTCGATCGGCAATGTCCCTCTCGCCGGAGTGCTCTGGAACTCGGGAATCAGCTTCGGCGGGGTGATCAGCTTTCTCTTTGCCGATCTGATCATCGTGCCGATCCTGCTCATCTACAAGAGGTATTACGGCGCAACGATGACGCTGTTTGTTCTGGCCAGCTTCTACGCGACGATGGTGGCCGCCGGCTACGTCGTCGAGATCCTCTTCTCACTGCTGGGACTCGTACCCACAGAACGAAATGCGAAAGTCGGAGAGATTGCCATCCAGTGGAACTACACCACTGTGCTCAACATCCTGGCGCTCCTCGTTGCGGCTTTCCTTAGCTTTCGTTTCGTCCGGACCGGGGGGATGCCGATGCTCAAAATGATGGGCGGGCCGGCCGATCAGGGCCATGCGGGAATGTCGTGATGCGCCTAGCGGTCGTCTGCCCAGTCGAACTCGTAATAGATCCAATTGGAGTCCTTGTAGGACAGGTCGAGACCCTCAGCGGCCGCCGTGAACGAGCCCACGCCACACTCGCCTTTCGTCCAGATGAACCCGTCGGGAAGCACGATATGAGCTTCGTGCGGTTCTCCCGTCACGGGATTCTTGAAGGTGTCGCCACTGGCACTACCGACCCCTTCTGCCGACATCGTGATCGCCAGACCACTGCCGTCGATGGTGATGGGAGTCTTGACCAGTCCAGCCACTTCGTAAGTTGTCCCTAGGATGGCCCAAGGGTTGCCGCCGAGTTGCCCGGTATAGATCTGAGCCAGACAGCCGATCTGCTCCTCGGTCGTATCAGGCTGAACGATGAAGACCGCCTTGCCCCCTCCATCGTGGATCGCCTTGGGCCAGTCCAGCATCGCGATGGCCGTGACGCCCGCGAGGTCCACCTCTCCACAGAATCCCTCCTCGATGACGTTGCCTACAAAGGCCTTGCAGCTGCCGTCGCTGGAGCTGGGAAAACCGGAGAAGTTGCACGTACACCCGGGAGCGCAGTTGCAAAACTCGTATCCCTTCCCACGCAGTCGCCATTTCGTGCTCTGTTGGGTCGTTGTCATTTGTCCCTTCCCTTCAAGTGAGCCGGCTCAAAGTGCCCGGATCCACGACCAGGACGATGCCAAGGATCACAAACGCGACCGACACCAGACGGGCAAACTGGTCGCCGATCGGCGTCACTTTCTCGACGAAAATCAACGCGGCCAAGATGATCATCCATGTCAGCTGCATGGTGCCAAGGGCGATCAGTATGGCCATGAGCGCCCAGCAGCACCCCAGGCACAGAAGTCCGTGTGTGGCACCTGCGGTCGCCGCGCCGGTCGGACGCCGGAGGTTGCGGCGCTGGCGCAAAAAGAACGACATCGGAGAGCGGCAGTGCTTTAGGCACACCGACTTCAGCGGCGAGACCTGGTAGATGGCGGCGGCCAGGAATACCGCTCCGGCGAATCGGGCTGCCCACGGTGTTCCTCGGCTAACCGACGCCTGTGTAGCCCGCCACGCGAAATACGCAGGGACGGCTATCGCCGACCAGACGAAGAGGTAGCCGGCTACAAACAGTGGGGTCGGAGCGGCACGTCCCAAGCCTGCAGCCCGGCGATAGATGAAGACCACCGGCAAGATCGCCGGGAACATCATCGCCCCCATCATTGCCACCCAGGCGCCGACAAAGGCCAGGAGCGACATCGAGGCCGATCCCATAGACGAGCCCATCGCCATTCCCGGGACCATCTCGTGGGCCATCCGAGCCGACCACCACCAACCCAGTGCCGCCAGCCCCAAGAGCGCGACCGGCACCAGACTCTCTCGCGGTAAGCGCCACGCTGCCACGGAGGGTGGGGCCATGGGCGTCCTTTCGGCTTTCGAAAAGTGTGCTGGCTTTGGCCGATCCCCGCAAGCGGTTTTTGACCCGAGGGTGCCGATCCCCTCGCCCAGGAGCGACTTTGAAGGACCCCGCGGCTCATTGGCGAAGCGGCTACATTCCACCCAACTCATGAGGAGGAAGCAAAAATGAAGATCGTTGGCACCCTCACGGTCGCCCTGGGCGCCGTCCTCTTGGCTGCCTGTAGCTCGTCAAGCACCGGAGCCGAAACGATTTACGGCAGTACCACCAGTACTGCCAACAATCCGACCGTTCCTCTGACCGCCTCAGGCGTCTTCTCTGACACCGGCTCGATAACCCTCGGCAGCAATTCTACAAAAGGTGCGTTGCACTTCCAGAAGGGTCAGTTGAATGTGACCCACTCCAATCCTCCCAACCCCAACGCACCTACGAGCTTTAACTCGACCACATGTCGTGCTGTGTTTGCCGAATCCGGCACCTTCACAGTGACGGGGGGAACTGGGCCGTACAACGGTGCCACTGGACATGGGACATTTGCGGTGACTTTTGCGACGACCCTTCCCAAACTCGCCAACGGCCAATGCAATGAGTCCAACAATGCGAATCCCGTTCCTGGGACGTCGCTGACCACATTCAAGGCAACCGGGAACATCACCATTCAGTGATCGTTGCCGGAGTTGAGCGCCTACCCGGGGTCCTCAGGCGTCCCGTGACGCTTCGGCCGCCCTGGCGAGCTTGGCCGAACGGCTCGTCACGGCTTCGGTGAGATCGCCGTGGGTGATGACGTAGGGCTCGTCTGCCAGGACGGCTTCGATCACCCCGGCGGCGGCGTCCTCGGCGGTCGCGAGCATCGACGCCATCTCCGGGTTGCTCGCGATCATGGCGTCGAAATCGCCGTCACTTGCGATCGGACGGCGCAGGTGCTTCGGCTGTGCCGCCTCGCTGGTCTCGAGGTGTCGGGTGATCATGGCGGACGGGAAGATGACCGTCACGCCGATGCCGTCGTCGGCGAGCTCGAGTCGGAGGGTCTCGGCGAGACCCCACACAGCGAACTTGCTCGCCTGGTACGCGCCGAGACGGCTGGCCGGATCCAGGATCGAAGACGACGTGGTAAAAGCCAGTCTGCCGCGATCGGCTCTGCGGAGCAGGGGTAGGAACGAGCGCGCCACCCGAGCAGAGCCGGTGACGTTGACATCCAGCAGCCACCGCCACTCCTCGTCTGTAAACGCCTCGATGGCCCCGAAGAGTTGGACGCCGACGTTCGACACCACGAGATCGACGACGCCAAAACGCTCCTCGACGGCGACGGCTGCCGCGTCCACGCTGACGGCGTCGGCGACGTCGACGGACATGCCAAGGGCCCGGACGCCGTGGTTGTCGGCCACCCAGGCCGCCTCGGTGGCTGCCCGCTCTCCGTCGAGATCGAGAAACGCCACATCCATGCCAAGGGCTGCGCACCGCCCACCTAGGGCGAGTCCAAAGCCCGAGGCTCCGCCGGTCACGACGGCGACGGCCATCAACTCTCCTCCGGCATCACGAAGTCGGTGTGCAGCCGGGTGAGCTTCGAGGACTTGATCCGCCACTCGCCGGCGCTCTTCTCGTAGGTCTCGTGATAGTGGCCGTAGCCGTCGAGGCGCATGCCGTCGGGCCAGATGACGACGTCGTTGAGCGCCCAGATCCCCGTGGCTGTCGTCTCCGAGATGATGTCGATCTCCGGCATGTGGCCCTGGTGGACGGTCACAGCGCCACCCAATGCTCCGCGCAGGTAGGTCATGAACGCGTCGGCCCCGCGCACCACGTCGCCGCCTGCCTCGCTCGTGTCGATCACCACGTCGTCGGTGAATACCTGCCGCATCGCGTCCCAATCCTTCGTGTCCATCGTTCGGAAATAGCGGGCCTTGAGACGGCGGATCGCCTCGACATCGTCCACGTCGGTCAGCGGTAGCCGGTCGTCGAGGGAACGAGGCCCCGCGGCAGGATCAGGGGGAGGTCGGTGTAGGTGACGATGCCTGGCGGCGCGGCCACCACGTAAGGGATGGAGTTGATCGCCGGCATCGCCGTCATGATCATGCCGAGGACCATGAACTCAGCGAAGGTGGTGGCTTCGAAGTCCGGCGGCGGCAGGTACTCGAGGGTCGCGGTCACGGTGGGGCGGCCCTCGACCTTGATTACGTGGCCCTCCTTGATGCGCCAGTCGGGCTCGAGCGTTTGGCCCTTGCGCCACCGCACGTTGAGCTCGACGACCGTACGGTCGCCGACCTTGCCTTGCCAGCTGGCGTAGACGCCGGCGACGTGTCCGGCGGAGATCGTCCAGGAGTCCATGACGACGTCCTCGGTGGTCTTGGCGTACTCGGCCTCGCAGACGATGTGGTCGAGCTCGATGCCGAGGGCGTCTGCGACCATGGCAACGGCCTCGCCGAAGACGGCGGTGCCCTTAGCCGCCATGCCGGGGAGGTCGGGGTCGTCAATGGGACGCCCGAAGCCGCAGGGCAGCTCGGTGGTGGGAGAGTCGTAGAGAGTGGTGTCGGAGCCCTCGTCGATCGTGATCTTGTCGATGCGATCACAGATGTTGGCCGTGACGATGCCGACCAGCTCGACGAAGCCGGGACTGATTCCGGTCCCGAAGATCGTCGAGCCGCCTTCCTCACACGCTGCAAGGATGCGTACGCGATCGGAAAGGTTGGCGTTGCCGTTGATGAACGCCGCGGTCGTTACCACGTTGACGCCAGCCTCGAGGATGTGGACGATCTCGTCGGTGCTCGGCCACATCGGGTTGTAGATGACGATGTCCGGCTTCAGAGCGAGCAGCGCCTTGGCGTCGTTCGTCGCCGCGATACCGACGGTTTCGATGCCGCACAGCTCGCCGACATCGGTGCCGACCTTGTCGTCCGACCAGGCGAAGCAACCGACGAGTTCAAGGTCGGGATGCGCATTGATGGCACGCACCGACCGCTTCCCGACGTTTCCCGTCGTCCACTGCACCACGCGTAACGCCATCAGCGGTCCCCTGTCGATCAACCACTAGCAGACCCAAAAGCGAAGCGTATCGTGAGCACGTAAACGCCTGGGTAGGCACGGCTAGGGCAGTTGTCTCGCCGCGGATAGGGTAAAGGCATGCCAGCTCTCGATCTCGATGTCGCCTTCGACCGGGCCATATCCGGCCGCCGTTTATTGGAGCACCTCTATTACCAGCGGTGGCAGGACGGCTCGTTGACCATGGATGACCTCGGCGCCTACGCCGGGCAATATCGCATCATCGAGCGCTGCCTGCCTGGCGTACTCGCTGCCTCCGCAGAGTCTCTCGGTGATGGGACGGCCCGGCGGCTAGTGGAAGCGAATCTGCGCGATGAGCGCTCGCCATTGCCTCATGTCGAGCTCTTCGAGGGGTTCGCCACGGCTGTCGGCGCAAAAAGGGAAGCCGACGCCACGGAGGCCACGAGGGATCTAGTCGCTCTGTACGAGTCCACGGCATCATTGGATCCCGTTGCCGCGCTGTCTGTGATCGGGACCTATGAGCTGCAGGCGGCCGAGGTGGCCAAAACCAAAGGCGAGTCCCTACGCGCTCACTACGGCCTCACCGAGGGTGGAACTGAGTTCTGGGACGTGCACGCCGACCTCGAGCAGACCCATGCCGCATGGACTGTCGAGGCCCTCCGCACGCTCCGCGCCTCACCGACCACGGTGGAGAAGTTCGCCGTCATGTCGGCAGATGCATGGTGGGCTTTCCTGGACGAGCGAGACGACACTCGGTCGATCTGACTCGGTCGACGAATTCCAAACGCTAGACCGGGGGCTCGTGGCAGACGGCTTCGATGCTATGGCCATCGGGGTCACGAACGAAGGCCGCAAAGTAGTTCTCGTGGTACTGCGGAAACTGCTGCGGTTCATAGATGACCTCCATGTGTGCTTGCGTGGCCGCCGCGAAGAACGCTTGGACAACACCTCGGTCGGGGGCGCTGAACGCGAGATGGAGCTCACGCGTTTCTGATCCCTGTGCCGGGCAGATCCAGAACGACCCAGGCTCGTTGCCTATGAACCCGACGGCGTCACCGTCTGTGTACTGGGGCCGGATACCCAAAGGCGAGAGAAGGTGTTCGTAGAACGCCCGGCTGGTTGGAACGTCTCCGACTTGCAGCGTGACATGGTCGAACATGTCGCTGATACTCGCACGGTTGCGGACGGGTATGACTCAGGGCAGATCGAGGAAGTCGACAATCTCGGTTATCGCCCGCTGGTCCTGAGCGAAGAAGATGTGCCCCCCCTCGTAGACCCGCAACTCCGAGTCGGGAATCCGGCTTACAATCGCCTCGCTGTTGGCGAGCGGAGCGATGCCGTCGTAGCGGCCGGCAGCGACGAGGGTCGGGCTCATGATGTTGGGGAGGCGGTCCATTGCGTCATGTGCGCGGCGGGCCAACAGCTGCTCGCGCTCCCCGCGGCGCTGTTCGGCGGTCTTTGTCTCCGGGCTGCGAGCCGCGAGCATCGACGCCAAGGCCTGGTCGGCAGGGTGGTCAGCAAGGTATTCAGCAGTGAAGCGGGTATCGAGCAGGGGAAGCATTCGCTTTCTCGTCGCCGGGTCGTCGAGAGGACCGAGCTCGTGCAAGGGATACGACGAACCTCCTGAGCCTCCGGGTGACGTGCAGGCGAGAACGAGCCGCTCGACTCGACCCGGGGTGGTGACGGCGAACTCCTGGGCGACCATCCCGCCGAAGCTGACCCCTATTACCCGGCACGACGACCAGCCGACGACGTCCAGCAACGCGAGCGCGTCGGCCGCGTAGTCCTTCATCGTGTAGTGACCAGGGGGGATCTCGCTCTGGCCGAGGCCACGCTGGTCGTGAACGAGCACCTCGAATCGGGCGCGGTACGGATCGATCATCGGGCCGGTGCGCTCGAGCGTCGCGCCCGAGCCATTGAAGAAGAGCAGGCGCTGGCCCTCGCCCGAATGCTCGAAGTAGATGTCGATCCCATTGACGTGCGCGGTCGACACGGCTACGGCGATGCCCCTTTCGACTCGTCGACGAGCGCCGTCTTTTGGATCTTCCCCATGGCATTGCGGGGAAGGTCCTCGACGATGCGGACCTCGCGCGGTCTCTTGTGAGCTGACAGGCGCTCTGCAACCCAGTTGATTAGGTCGGTAGGTGCGATGCCGTCAGCCACTACATAGGCGACGATGCGTTGCCCCAGATCCTCATCGGGCATTCCCACGACGGCCGCCTCAGACACGTCGGGGTGGGCAAGGAGTACGTCCTCGATCTCACCCGCACCGACACGGTATCCGCCTGTCTTGATGAGGTCGGTGGAGAGTCTTCCGAGGATCCGATAGCGGCCATCGGCGTCAACGGTGGCGGCGTCGCCGGTTCGCCACCAGTGATCCGAAGAGAACCCCGCCTCCGTCCCGGCACGGTCGCCAACGTACCCGTCGAACAAGGTCGGCCCGTGTACCTCGAGCTCCCCGAGACCGTCGCCCTCCAATGTTGCGCCATGGATCTCCGGGCCTTGTTCTTGCGGTGCGATGCGAGCGCGCACCCCCGTGAGGGGCCAACCCACAGTGCCCGGTAACCGGTTCCGATCGGTCCGCCCGCTGAGGGTGATGAGTGTCTCGGTCATGCCGTAGCGCTCGATCGGCGTTTGTCCAGTGGCCTCTTGGAGTCGAGCGAAGGTCTGGACTGGAAGAGCAGCGCTGCCGGAAACGAGAAGGCGAGCTCTCGCAAGCTCGCGTGCCGCAGTTGGAGACCGCGCTACGCGTGACCAAACGGTCGGAACGCCGAAATAAAGCGTTCCGGCCGCTGCGGCGTAGGCGTCGGGCGTGGGCTTGACCGTATGGGTCAAGCGGCACCCGACGCGCAACGCACCGAGGACGCCAAGGACCAATCCGTGGACGTGGGACAGGGGCAACCCGTGTACGAGGTGATCCTCAGCCGTCCAGTCCCACGCTTCGTAGAGGGCGTCCAGGTCAGCGGCCAGCGCTGAGCGGGAGATCATGACGCCCTTCGGTGGTCCTGTGGTGCCGGAGGTGTACATAATCAGTGCTGGCGGGCTATCGGGTTGCGTCCATCCGGAGCTCTGCGCATTGCCTTTCACGTTGCGGCCGCTCGCCGGCCGTGCCTCTTCCCTTGTGGGTTGTACGTCGGGGGACTCGCCCGTCCACGGCCATGGACCGACAATCACATCGGCACCCGAGTTCCGGAGAATGTGGTCGCGTTCGGATCTGCCGACATCAGCAGGGAGAACAGCAAGTGGTACGCCCGCGAGCAATGCACCTACCACCGCTTCAATCGTTTCAAGGTTTGGGGTGGCGTGGACCACGGCAACCTTGGCACCTGCGATATCGCCCGCTATTACGGAGGAGCGACTGAGAAGCGCCTCGCGCGAGGTGGAGCTGTCGCCCACAGTGATCGAATCGTCGTCTTCGCGTTCGTGAAGCAAACCCGGAAGGAGATCTGTCACCATCCTCATCTTGAACCTAAACGTCCAACAATCAAAGCTGGATCCGTCAAGGCCCCTCAGCGCGGGGGGGTTCACAGCCAGACCACAATAGGGGCTACGTTTACCGTTGAAGCTGACTCGCCGCCATGTCCATCCAGATCGGAGTCGGGTATGTGGACCCGGGGAGTGATAGGCGTCGTCCTCTGCCTTATGGGTGCCGTATGGATCGGGCAGGGCACGAACGCAATACGCGGATCGGGAATGAGCGGTCACGGTCAGTGGGCGGTTCTTGGCGCCGTAGCGACTGTGATCGGCTTGGCGTTGCTCGTGTGGGCTTGGCGCATCCGTGGGAATCGAACGACCTGATTGTCGAATCACATGGGGCGCAGCTAAGCCTTTCTTCCGAAGCGTGAGAAGGTCTCGGGATTCTCGAGGAATGACTCAAGGTGTCGGAGGGGTTGGCGTGACCGGCCGATCGGCAGACGATCTGTACCAACTGCGCGGGGGCGAGCTCTGGCGCGATCCCTGGCCCGCCTACCGACGGCTTCGCGACGAGTCGCCGGTGCTCCGGGTGGATCACAAGAGGTGCGGCGAGTTCTGGGTGCTGTCACGCTTCGAGGACGTGTTCGAGGCCGTCCGCGACACCGGGACCTACTCCTCGGCCCAGGGGCTCACACCGGACGCCACCGAGATGGCGATGTTCGAGGGCCATGCCGCGCCCATCGTGATGATGGACCCACCGGAGCACACCACCATGCGCAGACTGGTGAGCCGGCCTATGACGCCCCGACGGGTGACCTCAGTCGAACCGGCGATCCGGGCGTTCGTCGACGAGCGACTCGACGAAGTGGCCGAGCGTGGCGACGTCGACATCATCGAGGCGCTCTTCAAGCCATTGCCGAGCTTCGTTGTGGCGCACTACCTCGGCGTCCCCGTCGCCGACCGAGCCCGCTTCGACCGGTGGACGAGCGCAATCGTGGCGGCGGCCGCGGCGGGGGACGTCGCCGGAGCTCCAGAGGCCGCCCTCGACCTGTTCGGGTACGCCACTGAGCTGATCCGACGTCGCCAGGCCGATCCGGCCGACGACCTCGTCTCGGACCTCGTTCGGGCCGGTGAGGACCAAGCCTCGTCGGAGTGGATTGTCGGCTTCGTCTTCACCATGGTGACGGGGGGCAACGACACCACGACCGGCTTGCTGGGGGGCGCAGCGGAGCTCCTGACGCAACAGCCGGATCAGCGCCAGATCTTGCTGGAGGACGGGGCCCGCATCGGGCCGGCGGTGGAGGAGTTCCTTCGTCTCACCACACCCGTCCAGAACCTGGCCCGCACCACGACCCGACCCGTGACCGTCCACGGGGAGAAGATCCCGGAGGGTCGCAAGGTCATGCTGCTCTATGGCGCCGCCAACCGCGACGAGCGCGAGTTCGGCCCCGATGCCGGGCTACTTGACGTGCGTCGCCGCGTGCCGCGCATGCTCAGCTTCGGCTATGGCAACCACCATTGCTTGGGGGCAGCGGTGGCTCGGCTACAGGCACAGGTGACGCTCGAACGGCTGCTCGACCGATTTCCACGATTTACCGTCGATGCGGCTGCGGGCCGGTTCGCCTCGGGTCCCTATGTCCGGCGGTACGAGTCTCTTCCGTTCAGAACCGTCGGCTGACTCACCTGGAGGGTTCCCTGAGCACCGGTACGACCTCGAACAGATCCACCTGCTCAGAGATGCCCTTGAGGCGCCGCCTGCGGAGCCTCCGGAACTCAGCGGAGGGCACTGTTCCCGCGGCCTCGGCGGCCTCTTTGGATACGAGCACCTGGTTGCCTTTTGCCACCTCCGTGATCCTGGCGGCGGTGTTGACGACATGACCGACGACGTCACCTCGACCGACCGTGGCTTCTCCGACGTGGAGACCCGCACGAAGACGCAGCGGGGATGGCGCCGCGGCGACGAGTTCGAGCGCAGCTCGGATTCCCCCTTCGGCGTCGGGGAACGTGCAGAGCAATCCATCGCCGAGGTGCTTCACGACGCGCCCCCGCCAGCGCCGCACGACAGGGCCTGCGGCGCGATGGTGCCCGTCGATCAAGGTCACGGCCGCACTGTCTCCATGGCTTTCGGTGTAGGAAGTGAATCCTTCGAGATCCGTGAACGCGACCGTCAGCGTCCGGGTCTCCCCTCCCTCTGGGCCGCTGTGAGTTGTGAGGAGTTGGACGGCGCTCAGGCCGATCGTCGAGAGCAGCGATGGCTTGCGTTCCACCGATCGGGCCAGGAATTGCTCGAGAATGACGGTCGGCTTGTTCGTGGCAATTGGCCGATTGGCTGGGTCGTCGAGCCAGCGACGGTCGATGATGCCCAATTCGAGGGCAGTGGCCGCTTCCTCGGGGTCGCTTCGAATGACCTCGGCCGCTCTTTGAGCCAGCAGTCTGCGCAGCTTGTCGACAGTTCCCCTACGAGCAGGTGCTGGCTCGATTCCTTCGGCTTTCACCGGCCGGACCCTACTGACACGCTCGAGCTATCAACAAGGAGGCCGGGAACCGGGCTCGCTCGCTGCCCATCTCGCGGCCAGCATGGTGAGCGTGGGCTTCGGGTTCGTGTCGGGAGAGGCGTTCAAGGGTGTCCACGGCGAGCTCTTGGCCCGATTCCGGCTGTACACGGATCGTTACCCGGCGCTCGGGGAGGTGCAGGGCGCAGTCGAGCGCCGAATGACGACCGGGCTGGAGGCGCAGGGCATCGACGAAAGGAATGTCCAGCTGGCCGACTGGCGAGGGGAATGGGAGGTCGGAGCCACCGGCCGGTGGAAGGCGGACGTCTGGATTCGGGACTCGTCGTGGGTGAACGTAGGCGAGATCGTCGTCGACGTTCACGTGAGCCGAGCTCTCCTCTAGCCGAGATCCTCGAGGACGTTGCGTATTCGTTCACGCGTGAAGTACGTGAATTCGTCTTCCTCCTGGATTCCCGCACCGCGCCGGTTGCAAAGAGGGGGTTGGCCGTAGAGGTCCCGGAAGGTCAACAGCAGGGCTCGCTCCAGCTTGCGCCAGGTGTCGACGCGTGGGACGGCCTTGCACGAGACGACGTGTGCCTCGAAGTGGGTCAAGTCGTGGTTGGCGAGGATCTCCTCGGTGCGCGCTGAGACCGCATTGACGAGCCGGGTTAGACCTTCGTCGGTCGCCCCGATGTACACGACCTTCGACCGCCCGGTGCTGTAGGCGACGATCTTGTTGGCGGTGACCACGTAGCAGAGCTTCCGGGGTGATCCGGCCAGGCGCGTGACGCTCATGGCCGGTGGCCACTTGACCATCACGTTCAACCTCCGCCCCTGTGCCATGCTCGCTCCTTGGTGCCATTTTCCTCCAGCCAGCCCGATTAAGGGAAGCCGAAATTCAACGACGGGTCGTTGCACGATGGCTTGGGTGCCCCGACCCGGTGTAGAACTCCGACGGTTGGGTAGAATTTTGACCTGCTCGAGACGGGAGGTGCGGCGGTGCCGAGAAAGTTTGGTTTCGCCGGAGTCCTGATCCTCGGTGCCGGTCTGGCCGGGGTGTTCGTGGAGGACTCGAACCACAACGCCTGCAATTCCCATCTGGGAACATTCGGTCAGCCGATCGGCGCTCACTGCGGGCTCGAAAACGCGATCTTCTACATCGGCATCCTCGCTGCCGTCGTCGGCCTGTTCCTCATCGTAGGGTCGATCCTCTTCAGGTCGTAGCCCGGTCCCCCCAGGTGGCCCGAGCGTGGCCGAGCGGGCTGAGTGCTAGATGCCCTGGTGGCCCTGGGCATTTGGGAGTGCCACAAGGGGTCGAAAGCCCCTAGCGTCCCCAGCTTGGCTGGGCCAGAGTGGGAATGTGCCCGAAAGCGATTCACGAAGTGTCGACGTCCTCGTAGTGGACGACGAGCCGGCGGTCGCGTCGTCGACGGCGGACATCTTGCGCTCCGCCGGCCTGAACGCAGCCACGACCTCGACCGTGAAGGAAGCGCTCGCCATGGTCGAGAGCCGCGATGTGCGGAGCATCATCCTCGACCACCAACTGGCGGACAACGGGGAGAAGATCTTCGAGGGCGTCCGGGTCCTTCCACCGATAATCGTCATGTCCGGGATCGGGAGGGAAGCCCTCGCCGCGCTCCAGGTGCTACATGGCGATCGGCTCTTCGCCTGCATGGCAAAGCCAGTCCCGCCTCTGCGTCTGATCGACGTCGTGAAGTCGGCGATCGAGACCGACTGATCGAGCCAAGCGGTCTGGCCCTGCTGAGTCTCGCCGCGCAGTCCGCCGGGTAGGGTGGACGACCTCACCTGTCCCGCGGGCACCCCCCGCCGGTTCGGTGAGGCTCCGATCTCGATGGCCGACGGCTCTGTCCACGAGGCGCCATACGGCGCGTGGCGATCCCCGATCGCAGCCCGAGACGTGGCGCGCGGGGCGGTACGGCTCGGGCGGGTCGACTTCGGACCCGACGGGTGCCTGTGGTGGTCCGAGGCGCGTCCGAGCGAGGGTGGAAGGACGGTCGTGGTCCGTAGGGCCGCCGACGGGGCGAAGCACGACATGGTGCCCGAAGGTTGGAACGTTCGCACCAGGGCTCACGAGTACGGCGGACGTGCATGGATCCCCGTCGGCGAGAGCTCGCTCGTCTTCGCCAACTGGGAGGACCAGCGCGTCTACCTGGTAGACGCCCGCGGTGGCGAGCCCGTGCCGTTGACGCCGGTGCCGTCAGAACCGCAGGCAGACCACTACGCCGACATGGTCCTGACGGCGGATGGCACCGAGGTCATGTGCGTTCGAGAACGTCTCTCGGATGGCGGCCGGTCGGTGAGACGCGACTTGGCAGCGATCCCGCTGGACGGCAGCTTGAACCTCCGAAGCCTCGTCGTGGACGGTCATTTCCTGTCGAACCCGCGGCCTTCGCCCGATGGAAGACGAATCTCATGGCTCACCTGGGACCACCCCCGCATGCCATGGGACGGGACCGAGCTGCGCGTGGGCGAAGTCGCGCGAGACGGCTCGGTGACCGATCCTCGGACCCTGCTCGGGGGCGAAGAGGAGTCGGTGTTCCAGCCCGAGTGGCGCGGCCCGGACGCGCTGTACGCAGTCTCGGACCGAAGTGGCTGGTGGAACCTGTACGAGGTCGGGACCTCCGGACAGCTCGAGGCCCTTTGCGAGTGTGAGGAGGAGTTCGGAAGGGCGCAGTGGATATTCGGGATGTGCACGCACGCAGAGCTGGGCGACGGGCGAATCGCCGTGCTCCACGGAAAGGCGACGTGGAGCCTGAGCCTCCTCGACCCGGGCGCGGGAGACCTCACACCTATCAGTCGCGATCTTGCAGCGCGCTTCGAGTACTTCGAGCCCGCCATCGCCGCACGCGGCGACCTGGTAGCGGCGATAGGTGGGGGGCCGACGACCCCCCTGTCGGTGGTGGTCGTCGACACGCGCACAGGTCGTGTCGAGCTCGCGCGAAGCAGCGTTGACGACCTCCCGCCCCCTCGTTACCTGCCGATACCCCGCCAGGAGGTGTTCGGTGGTCCGGGGGGTCGTGACGTGCACGCGACCGCCTATGCGCCGAGGAACCCCGACTTCGTGGCGCCGAAGGGGGAGCGTCCCCCCTACGTCGTGTTCGTCCATGGCGGGCCCACCGCTCAGGCATCACCCGTGCTCGACCTCGAGGTCGCCTTCTTCACCACCCGTGGCATCGGTGTGGTCGATGTCGACTACGGAGGGTCCACCGGCTACGGCCGCGAGTACCGCAACCGGCTTCGCGGGAATTGGGGGGTCGTCGACGTGGAAGACGTGGTCGCGGTCGCCGACGGGCTCGCAGATCGCGGGGATGCGGACCGGCGGCGTCTATTGATCAGAGGTGGCAGTGCAGGCGGATGGACCGTGCTGTCTGCGCTTACCCGCACGAGCACCTTTGCCGGGGGTGCCTCGTACTACGGAGTGGCAGATCTCGTGGGGCTCGTCGAGGACACCCACGACTTCGAATCGCGCTACATCGACGGGCTCGTCGGCCCCTTGCCCGCATCTCGCGCCCTGTACGAGGAGAGGTCCCCTCTCTCTCACGTAGACGAGCTCGAGTGCCCGATCCTTCTCCTCCAGGGCACGGAGGACAAGATCGTCACTCCCCGGCAGGCCGAGATGTTCCGCGACGCAATGGCGAGGAAGGGCATCGCCCACGCCTACATCTTCTTCGAAGGGGAGCAGCACGGATTCCGGAAGGCCGAGAACATCGAGCGCGCGCTCGAGGCGGAGCTCTCCTTCTACGGCCAGGTGCTCTGCTTCGAGCCGCCCGGCGTCGAGGTCCTCCCCCTCACTCGCGGGGGCTCTTAGGTGGCCCGGTGCGGTCGGATCCGGTCGGGTCGATGACCGACGCTTCGTGAGCGGTGGCGGTCGCCATGCCGAGCGAGCGCGGCTGGCGAGCCGGGCTCGTGCCATCTCGGGTTCTCTGCACCACTGTGGAGAGCTCTTCGCCGCTTATGGTTTCGCGTTCGAGCAGGAGCGCCACGACGGCGTCGAGAGCAGCTCGGTTGGCGACCAGCAGCGATCGGGCTCGCTCCTCGGCCTCGGAGAGCAAGCGCGTGACCTCCTCGTCGATGACCTGCTGCGTGCCCTCTGCGTATGGCCGCGTCTGGAATTGCTGGCCGCCTCCCAGGTAGCCGGGCCCGTCCGAGGAGAACCCCACGGGACCGAGCCGCGGGGAAAGGCCCCAGTCGCGCACCATGTGGATCGCCAGCTCCGTCGCACCTGAGAGGTCGCTGGCTGCTCCGGTAGAGGCCTCTCCGGCCACTACGAGCTCTGAAGCCCGGCCACCCAGCCGGATCGCGAGCGAGTCGTGCAGGTAGCTCTCGGAGTAGAGGTGTCGCTCGTCCACAGGGAGCTGTTCGGTGACCCCGAGCGCGCGTCCCGCCGGGAGGATGGTGATCTTCGCCACCGGGTCCGCGTGCTCGGAGAGGAGGGCCACGAGCGCGTGACCGGCCTCGTGGATCGCCACGGAACGCTTCTCGTCGGGGAGCAGCGCGTTGGAGTCGTCGCGGCGCCCGAGGATGACCCGATCCCGCGCGCTGTCGAGATCGTCCTCTCTGACGACGTTGCGACCGTTCCTCACGGCCACGATCGCGGCTTCGTTGACGAGGTTGGCCAAGTCCGCGCCGGAGAAGCCGGGCGTGGCGCGCGCGACGGCGTCGAGGTCCACATTGGGGTCCAGGTGCTTGCCACGCGAGTGGACGGCCAGAATGGCCTTCCGTTCAGCCTGGTTGGGCAGGGGGATCTCCACCTGGCGGTCGAAGCGCCCGGGGCGCAGCAATGCCGGGTCGAGCACCTCCGGCCGGTTGGTTGCGGCCATCACGACGACGCCTGTGGCCGGATCGAATCCGTCCATCTCCGCCAGCATCTGGTTCAGGGTCTGCTCGCGCTCGTCGTTGGAGATGATGGATCCTCCCCGCCGCTGGCCGATCGCGTCGATCTCGTCGATGAAGATGATCGACGGCGCGAGCTTTCGGGCATTGGCGAAGAGGTCACGCACCCGTGACGCGCCCACCCCGACGAACATCTCCACGAAGCTCGAGCCCGTGAGGGCCAGGAACGGCACTTCGGCCTCTCCGGCGACGGCCCGTGCCATGAGGGTCTTGCCGCTGCCGGGCGGTCCCACCATCAACACTCCTCGCGGCCCTACCGCCCCTGCGCGGCTGTACTTCGCAGGGTCCTTCAAGAAGTCCACCACCTCGGCGACTTCTCGCTTGGCCCCTTCGTACCCCGCCACGTCGCTGAAGCGCGTCGAGGGCCGTTCTTCTTGGTAGACCTTGGCCCTCGAGCCACCGAAACCCATGATCCCGCCGGCGAGCGCGCGCCCCGACCTGCGCCCCAGCCACACGAACAGGCCTACGAAGAGGAGGAGCGGGAGGAACGACAGGAGCACGGACAGCACGCTGGTCGAGGAGGCGACTCCGGTGATCTCGACGTGGTGGGCTTCGAGCAGCCCGGTCAACTGGCTGTTGTTGAGGGCGGTGGGGATCTGGGTCGTGTAGTCGCTCTTGTTGGTCAGCCCCCCCTTTACCGCGCCGCTCGGGTCGATGGAGGCCGTCTTCACGTGGTTGTGCTCCACCTGCGACAGGAACTGCGAGTAGTTGTAATTGTGGGTGGTGGTCGTGCTAGGGCTCGGCCCGAACAGCAGGAGCAGGGTCACGATCACGCCCGCGAGCAAGAGCCAGGCGCGCCACCGAGGTGGGGGAGGGGGTGCCGGGGAGCGTTGCGGCTCCCTGGGCGGGCCCGGCTTCGCGGGGCTCGTAGCGTGGCGGATGCGGTGCGAGCTCGTAGCCATGACCTCCTGACCGGAAGGTGCCGCTCGGAGCGTGGCGGCACGCCAAGGGAGCCTAATGGTGCTCGCGGGCCTGCACACGGCGTGCAGACATGACAGCTTGGTGCGATGGAACTGCCCGTGATGCCGCCGGTAGCGCCGATGCTCGCCAAGCTTGCGCGTGAGCTCCCGACAGGAGAGGGACTTGTCTACGAGCCGAAGTGGGATGGTTTTCGGTGCATCGTGTTCAGGGACGCCGACGAAGTGGAGCTCGGCAGTCGCAACGAGCGACCGCTCACACGATACTTCCCCGAGCTGATCGGGCCCCTTCGAGACGACCTTCCTGCCAAGGTCGTGCTCGACGGTGAGATCGTCATCGCCGGCCCGAACGGGCTCGAATTCGAGGCGCTCCTCCAGCGAATTCATCCTGCGCAGTCACGAGTGTCGATGCTGGCCGAGACGACGCCGGCCTCGTTCGTGGCCTTCGACATCCTCGCGCTCGACGGTCGAGACCTTCGTCGAACCCCTTTCGGCGAGAGACGTTCCCTGCTCGAGAAGTGCCTCTCAGCGGCGAAGCCGCCGATAAGGCTCACACCTGCCACCTCCGACCCCGCGGTTGCACGGGATTGGTTCGCGCGCTTCGAGGGAGCCGGCCTCGACGGTGTGGTCGCCAAAGGGATCGATCTGCCCTATCGGGAGGACGAGCGGGTGATGATCAAGGTCAAGCACGAGAGGACGGCCGACTGCGTGGTGGCAGGATTCCGGTGGCACAAGTCGGGTGGCGTGGTGGGGTCGCTGCTCCTCGGCCTCTACGACGACACCGCAAGGCTCCACCACGTTGGAGTCGCGGCCTCGTTCACCACGGCACGCCGTCGCGAGCTGCTCGAGGAGATCGCTCCCTACCGGGTCACGTCGATCGACGGACACCCCTGGGAGGGGTGGGCGGAGCCCGAAGCGCGAGCAGGCGCCGGTAGGAAGCCCGGCGCGCCGTCGCGCTGGAACGCCAAGAAGGATCTGAGCTTCGAACCCCTCTCACCGCAGCTCGTGTGCGAAGTCTCCTACGACCATCTGCAGGGCACGCGATTTCGCCACGCCACGACCTTCCGCAGCTGGCGCCCGGACCGCAAGCCCGAGTCCTGCACGTACGCTCAGCTCGAGGCGGTCGTGCCCCAGGAGCTCGAGGCGGTGTTCGGCGCCTGAGATGCAACATCAATCCGGATCGCGCCTAGCCCGGCTCGGAGCGACACGGCGTGGCTCCCCCCGCTGTTTGGCGAAGTGGGGGGGCCAAGGCGCATCTCCGAGGCCCTCGGCCTGGTCGCGCTCGGCCAGGTCGAGCAGCGGGGTGAGATCACAGCGCCGGTCGTCGATGCCTCGGGCGGGGTCTCCTCGTTCGGCAAAGCGGGCGGGGACAGTCGCGATCGTGAGGTCACCGGGTTCCACGTCGAGAACCTCCTCCCACTCGAGTGGGCAGGAGACCCGGCCCTCGGGGTTTGCTCTCACCGAGTAGGCGGACGCCACCGTCCGGTCCCGGGCGTTCTGGTTGTAGTCGATGAAGACACGCGCCCCGCGTTGCTCCTTCCACCAGGCGGAAGTCGCGATGTCGGGCATGCGCCTCTCGACCTCGCGTGCCAGGGCGAGCGCTGCTCGGCGTACGTCGGTGAAGCCCCAACGGGGCTCGATCGGGACGTTTACGTGCATCCCCCGAGAGCCCGAGGTCTTCGGGAAGCCCACCATGCCGTGCTCCTCGAGCACTAGGCGGGCTTCTAGGGCTGTCACCCGGACCGCGTCGAAGGGCACCTCAGGTTGGGGGTCGAGGTCGATCCGCAGCTCGTCTGGATGGTCGACGTCGCTGCGACGCACGGGCCACGGGTTGAGGTCCAGGCACCCGAGGTTCGCGGCCCACAGGATGTGGGCCACGTCGACCGGACAGAGCTCGGCGGCGCTGCGGCCGCTCGGGAAGCTGACCGTGACTGTCTCGATCCAGTCGGGACGGCTGCTCGGGACACGCTTCTGGTAGAAGTACGGCCCCTCGGCTCCGTCCGGGTACCGCTTGAGTACGGTCGGCCGTTCTCGCACCCCTCGAAGCGCTCCTGGCCCGACAGCCTCGTAGTAGCGCACCAGGTCGAGCTTCGTCTCCCCGCGAGCCGCGAAGAACACCTTGTCCGGGTTCGACACTCTGACGGTGCGGCCGTCCACCTCGATGTCGACAGGGGGAGCGCTCTTGGGCACCACTAGATGTTGGCACGATGTTGGCTCGCGTTCGACGACGACGGCCAGGACGCTCGGGCCTGAGCGGGGCGCATGTCTTCACACGGCTCCGCCGGGGCTCGATAGGTTGGCACGCATGGAGCCTGTCGATGCCTTGCGACGCATCGCGTACCTTCTCGAGCGAGATCGCGCGGAGTCCTACAAGGTCAGAGCGTTCAGGCGCGCCGCCGCTTCCATCTCCGAGATCGAGCCAGGCAGATTGCGAGAGCTCGCCGCCTCACGGCGCCTGCGCGACCTCCCTGGGATCGGTGACACCACGGCACGCGCCGTGGCCGAGGCCCTTGCCGGGGAGCTTCCGTCGTACCTACAGGCTCTCGAAGCTCACGAGCGCCCGGTCCTCGAAGGCAGGGCGGCGGAACTGCGCGGGGTGTTGACCGGCGACTGTCACAGCCATTCCGAGTGGTCAGACGGAGGGAGTCCCATCGACGAGATGGCGAGTGCAGCGCGCGATCTCGGCCACAGCTTTCTCGCTCTCACGGATCACAGCCCGCGACTGACTGTCGCCCACGGGCTCGACCGCGACCGGCTGCTGCGTCAGCTCGATGTGGTGCAGGGGCTCAACTCGTCCATGGCACCTTTCCGGATCCTCACCGGCATAGAGGTCGACATCCTCGAGGACGGCTCGCTCGATCAGGATGAAGACCTGCTCGCTCGCCTCGACGTCGTGGTGGCGAGCGTCCACTCGAAGCTGAAGATGGAGCGGGCGGAGATGACCAGACGGATGGTGAGCGCCATAGAGAACCCTCACACGGACATTCTCGGGCATTGCACCGGAAGGATCCTCGTGGGGCGCGGCCGACCGGAATCCAAGTTCGACTCCCAAGTCGTGTTCGAGGCGTGCGCGCGCACGGGCACTGCTGTGGAGATCAACTCGCGGCCCGAGCGACTCGATCCTCCTCCGTTACTCCTGAGCGAGGCCCTCGATGCCGGATGTGTCTTTGCGCTGGACACCGATGCCCATGCACCTGGACAACTCGAGTGGTTGGTCAACGGCTGCGCCCAAGCCGCGGCGGCCGGGGTCCCGAACGACCGAGTAATCAACACCCTCCCGACCGGCGAGCTGTTGGAGTGGGCATCTGCTCACGCCTCATAGGGCCGGCCGTCGGTACTGCTGAAGGCGCCTCGGTCGTAGAGAGCGAGAGCCTCCTCCACTACTGCAACGGACGTGTCGCGAGCGCTCGAAGAGGAACGCGCGATCAGCCCGTGAACGTAGATCGCAAGGCCCACGAGCGCCTTGCTGGGGTCCCTCGCGAGCAGGGGGGTGGGCTCACTCTTCGTGTCGAGCTCGGATGTCTCGAGCAGTGCGCGGCGCAGCCCCAGGAGGCCCGAGCAAGCCCCTGGCGGTTCCACGCCCGTGAAGCGGAGCCAGGCGCTCAGTGCGAGGGGCAGGGAGAGGTTGCCCTCTGCGAGGTCGTCGCGGGTCATCAGGGCCAAGCCGAACCCGGCATGACACGCGAATCGACGAACTGCGTCTCGCTCGGCGACAGACGACTCGGCCACATGCATCTCGGTCGGGCGCACGATCGAACCTCCCTTCGCAGCCAGTGTCGCAAGGGGGTGTGACGGAGTGGTGGATCGTGCGTGATTCCTGGTCAGGGCGTTGCCGAGAGCCGCTTTGTGGGTACATACTTGGGTGCAAGCCACACAGGAGGTCCCAATGGCTCGCGCCATATGGACTGGCTCGCTCAGCTTCGGCCTCGTGAGCGTGCCGGTCGGGCTTTACTCGGCCACAGAGGACAAGACCGTCCATTTCCACCAGCTCCAAGCTGGCACGGCGGATCGCGTCCGCAACCGGCGCGTCAACGAGCGCACCGGCGACGAGGTCGAGTACCACGAGATCGTGAAGGGTTACGACGTGGGCGACGGCCAGTTCGTGGTCGTCACCCAGGAGGAGCTGGAGGCTGCGGAACCCGACAAGTCGCGGACCATCGACGTCACTGACTTCGTCGAGCTCGACGAGATCGACCCCATCTACTTCCAGCGCACCTACTACCTGGCCCCACAGGGAGAGCAGGCGCGGCGTGCGTACGCGCTCCTTCTGAAGGTGATGGCGGATACCAAGAAGGTGGGCATTGCCACCTTCGTCATGCGCAACAAGGAGTACCTGGTGTCGCTCCGACCGGGCGACGATGTGCTCGTCCTCGAGACGATGTTCTTCTCCGACGAGGTACGGGACCCTAGGTCCGAGATCGAAGGCGTCCCCGTGGACGCGGATTTCTCCAAGCGCGAAGTGGAGACTGCCAAGCTTCTGATCGACTCGATGACCGCCAAGTTCGATCCCCAGAATTATCGTGACAGCTACCGAGAGCGCGTCGAGGAGCTGATCGAGCGCAAGCGTGCAGGCGAGGAGATCGTCGTGGAACCTGCGCCGAGGGCCCCCGCGCGCCTGGTCGACCTCGCGGATGCACTGGAGCGCAGCGTCGAGGCGGCGAAGAGCCGTCACCGGGCTGGCCAGCCGGGGCCCTCTAACCGACGGGAATCCGCGTCGCGAGGCGCGCAGTCGGCCCGTGCGCAGGCGACCCGTGCGGCGTCGACGGGGGCGCAGTCATCGCCGCCTGCCAAGCTGCGGCCCGCGGGAGCGGATCTGTCGGAGATGAGCAAGGCGGAGCTCTACGACAGGGCCACCGAGCTCGATCTTCCCGGTAGGTCGAAGATGAGCCGCGAGGAGCTCGAGAGCGCGCTACGTGCGGCGAACAGCTCTCGTCGCAGACGCGCCTCGTAGCCCGCGGTCTGCCTCAGCTCTCGGCGACCAGCTCGACCACCGGTATCACACGTTCGGTTTTGCTCTGGTACTCGGCGAAACCTTCGTAGCGGCTGGCCTGCTCGGCGAAGATCCGGTCGCGTTCGGCTCCTGAGATGGGCCGGGCCTGCGCACGGTACTGGCCGGTCCCTACCTCCACCATCACACCGGGATTGGCGACGAGGTTGTGGTACCAGTCGGGGTTGGTGTCAGCGCCTGCCTTGGACGCGAACACGAAACGACGCCCGTCGAGGTCCAGGTACATCATCGGGTTCACCCGCCCCTGACCGGTCCTTGCCCCCTTCGTGTGGAGCAGGAGCAGGGGGGCGCCGTCGAACTGGCCCCCGACCCTGCCCTCGTTTGACCGGAATTCCTCGATGATCTTGCGATTCCAGTCACCCACGTCCGTCATGGCTCGCCTCCCTCGCACGGCGCCAGGTCTCTACCTGAGGCACGCTACCGGTGGCTCCGCCCGTGACGTGCAGGCGCCTGTATTCTGCGCCTCCATGTGTCGCAACATCACCACGCTGCGCGGGTTGGAACCGCGGGCCACCCCCGAGGAGATCGAGGCTGCCGCGCGCCAGTACGTGCGCAAGGTCAGTGGAGTGCAGGCAACCTCCGCGCGTACCGAGCCCGCCTTCGAGGCGGCAGTCCGCAAGGTCGCTCACGCCACCGCCGAGCTTCTCGCCGGGCTCCCACCACGCCATCAGCCTCCCCCGACCCTTCCGCCGCTCAGGCGAGTGAGCGGCGTGCGAGGGTGAACTCCAGTCAGCCCGGTCAGGCCAGTAACTCCAGTCAGCCCGGTCAGGCCAGTCAGGCCAGTCAGGCCAGTCAGGCCAGGTGCACGGCGTCCTGCACCCCCAGGGCCAGGACCAGCACCATCACCACCGCGTAGATCCCGCTGATCGCCCAGCGCCAGCGGTGGTTCGCCACCCAGAAGCGCCGGAGAGCGACGACGTCGAACACCAGGGCCACCACCGCAATCGGGAGCCCGATGGCCGGGCCTACGCGGGCCGCAGCTCCGAGCGCCGGCGTCACCACGGGCAGCACTACGTAGCTGAGGAGGCACCGGAGCCCCGAGAGGGCGATCGACACGTTGAACATGCGGTGCGCAGCTGCTTCGCCGTCGGCTGCCGCCTTGGAATCCGGGCGCTGCTCGGGGACGAGCAAGAGCCGGCGCACCACCGGCTCGGCCCGCTCCAGACGCGCCTGGCGCCCCCGGACCGCGAGGGCGCTATCCGCCACCGAAGCTCCGGACGGGGCGGTGGGGGAGGTTCACGTCTTCCACGCTAGGGCCTGGCTCACCCGCGTATCGAGTCGCCACCGGCCTTTAGGCGGTGGCGGGACCTGGCGTGCCCGCCGATCGAGTCGCCTTCCGGCGCGGGCGGCGTGATCGCCTGGCGCGCCTCGAAGCGCCCACGTCAGGATGTCGCCCGGCTCGTGATGCCGGAGTCGCACCCACACCCGGAGGTCCCATGGCCCATCCACGCCGTTTTCGCTTCGCTGCTCAGCTGTCGAAGGCACCCGAGTGCACCGCCAGCTCTTGGTCAGCTCAGGCTCGCAAGGCCGAGGACCTCGGGTACTCGGCGATCCTCATGCCGGACCACTTCGACGATCAGCTCGCCCCCGTGCCCGCCCTTGCGGCCGCGGCCGCTGCCACCGCGCGGATCAAGATCGGTGCGCTCGTCTTCGACAACGACTACCGCCATCCGTTGCTCCTCGCCAAGGAGGCCGCCACGTTGGATGTCCTCTCCGACGGCCGTCTCGAGCTCGGTATCGGCGCCGGGTGGATGAAGAGCGACTACGACCAGTCGGGGATCTCCTACGACCCGCCGGGTGAGCGCGTCGAGCGCTTCGAGGAAGGTGTGAGGGTCCTGAAGGGACTCTTGGAGACCGAGGGACCCTTCTCCTTCGCCGGAAAGCACTACGAGATAAGCGACCACACCGCCACTCCGCGACCCGTCCAACGTCCCCGCCCTCCGATCCTCATCGGTGGCGGCGGGAAGCGCGTCCTGTCCTTCGCTGCCAGGGAGGCGGACATCGTCGGCGTCAACGTCAACTTGCGCTCCGGGTTCGTGGGCCAGGAGGCCGCCGCGGATGCCACACCGGACGCGACGCGACGGAAGGTCGGGTGGGTGAGGGATGCCGCCGGCTCCCGCTTCGACGACCTCGAGCTCAACACGCTCATCGGCTTCGCCGTGATCACCGACGAGCCCGAGAAGATTCTCGAGCCCCTGGCATCCGGCTTCGGGATCGACGCGGCGGATGTGCCCCACGTGCCGCTCGCGCTGGTCGGGTCGGTCGAGGCGATCGAGGAGGAGCTGCGCTGGCGGCGAGAGGAGTACGGGTTCTCCTACTTCGCGGTCCAGAGCGATGCCTGGGAGACCTTGGGTCCGGTGGTCTCGCACCTTGCAGGCACCTGACACCTGGCCCGCGATGCCGCCGAGCCCTTCAGGCCGTCGGGCCGGCGGCGAGCTTCACGGTTGCGCTCTGCTGCTGCCCCGAGCCGTTGACCCAACCGACCTTGACCGAGTCACCCGGGTGGTGCGTCTGCATGAGGTTCGACAGGGTGGTAGGGGAGTCCACGGTCTGGCCCCCCAGGGACGTGATCACGTCTCCTTGACTGATGCCTGCCTGGTCGGCCGGAGAGCCAGGGTTCACGCCCACTACCAGAGCCCCAGACACCGAGCTCGACCCCTCGACGCTCACTCCCAGCAGGGCGGCGGGTCCGATGTGGACGGTAGAGGAACCGTCGCCGGACTCGATCTGCCGGGCGATGGAGATGGCCTCCTCGATCGGGATGGCGAACGACTGGCTCGAGCCGCTCTGGATCTGGAAGCCGGTCGACGCGGCCGTGTCCATCCCGACAACGCGGGCCGCGTTGTCCACTAGAGGTCCACCCGAGTCGCCCGGCTGCAGGGTGGCGTTGCTCTGGACGAGGCCGCTGAGCTGTTCCTGACTTCCGTCCACTTCGTCGCTGGCGGTGATCGTCTGATCGAGGGCGGTCACGTCCCCCGTCGTGACGCTCGGCGCCCCGCCCGTGCCGCCCGCGTTGCCGATGGCGGTGACGGGATCGCCGACGGCGAGCTTCGAGGAGTCGCCGGGTGCGATCGTGGCGAGGCCCGACGCCCCGTCGAGGCGCAGCAGGGCTACGTCGTCGGCCTTGTCGGTCCCGAGGACTTGGGCACTGTAGGTGCGCCCGTTGCCGACGTCGGTCACGCTCACCGATGTAGCGCCCTCCACGACGTGGTTGTTGGTCAGGACTTCTCCCGAGGAGCTGAGCACCATCCCGGTGCCGGCCAGCTCGCCGCCCTCGGTGCCTAGCACGCTGTTGACGTCGACGAGCCCGGGTTCGACCTTTGCTGCAACTCCCGACGCGGCGGGAGCACCTCCGGGCCCTGACGGTGTGGTCGAAGCGCGGCCTACGAGGAGGCCGACCACCGCCACAACCACGACCAGCACTCCGACTGCCGCGACCCGCAGCCACTCCCGCCCGGTCCGCGTTGGCGCGGGGGGAGGCCAGGGCGCGCCTGGCGGAGGACCCCAATAGGACCAACCCGCTCCCCCCCCGGACCCCGGATACGGAGGTGGCGGCCACGTCCCCGGAGCCCCCTGGTACCAGTGTGCTGCGGGGTAGCCCGCCGCCGGTGGGTACCACGTTTGGCCATGCGGATATCCCGCTGCGTGGGGGTAGGGAGGCGGGTAGCCGGGCGGGTGGCCCGGCACCTGGTCTGGTGCCGCGGGGTAGCCAGCCGGGTAGGGGGGAAGACCCGGCGGGTGAGCAGGCACGTCGGGGTGACCCGGCGCACCGGCGGGAGCCTGGGGAGGCCAGGCTTGGCGCTGGTCGGGCTGCTCGCCACGGGGATCGGCCGGGCCGCTGTCAGGGTCGCCACCCAGCGGGTGCGTTTCGCCCATGGGCCCCATTACAGCGCCGAGACCTGTGAAGCGCCTGTGGCAACTCTGTGAGACGTCCCTGCCCCTCGAGGAGCCGGAATTAGGGTTTGCCGATGCCGTATTCGGGCTACGCGGATTTCGAGCACCTCTCCTGTGAGCGTACGCGCGACGGCGTCGTGATCGTGACCCTCGACCGCCCCGAGGTCCTGAACGCCGCCAATGTGGCCATGCACCGGGAGATGTCCGAGATCTGGGCGGTGATCGACTCCGACGAACAAGCGCACGCCTCGGTGGTCACGGGGGCAGGACGAGCCTTCTCCGCCGGGGGCGACCTGGACATGATCGAACAAATGACCGAGGACTACGACGCGGTGTTGGTCCAATGGCGCGACGCGGGGGCGATCGTCGAAAGGATGCTCGACTCGCGCAAGCCGGTGGTGTCCGCGATCAACGGTGTGGCCGTGGGCGCAGGGCTCGCCGTGGCCCTGCTTGCCGACGTCAGCATCGTCGGTCGCTCCGCTCGCCTCTCGGACGGGCACGCCCGCCTAGGGGTGGCAGCAGGTGACCACGCGGCGATCCTCTGGCCGCTGTTGTGCGGGATGGCGAAGGCCAAGTACTACCTCATGACTGCAGACTTCGTGGACGGCGAAGAGGCGGAGCGCATCGGGCTCGTGACGAAGTGCGTAGACGACGATCGGGTCCTGTCCGAGGCCGTGTCGATAGCCGAGCGTCTGGCGAGATCGAGCGCGACGGCGGTGCAGTGGACGAAACGGGTGATGAACCAGTGGCTCCGCCAGGCGATGCCCGCATTCGGCGAGTCGGTCGCGCTCGAGATGCTCGGATTCCTGGGCCCGGATGCGCGAGAAGGTCTGGCGGCCATTCGGGAGCGACGCGATCCGGTGTTTCCCTCCGTCGTACCGCCTTCGCCTGGTGGCTCTACTGCACGGTGACCAGGGTGCCCAGCGGCGTGTACGGGTAGACGACCTCGGCGTTGGCCGGCGGCATCTCGACGCAGCCGAGGCTCTGGGGGGTCCCGTAGCTGCTCCGCACGAAGCCGTGGAGGGCGTCGCCGCCGTGGAAGTAGCTGACCCACGGGATGTCGGGGTCGCTGTAGTGGCTGCCGTCGGGGTTGGTTCCCGACATCGTGGTCGACACATAACGGGCGTAGACGGGCCAGGTCCCGAGCTCGGTCGGAGCAGCCTCGATACCGCTGTTCGCGAGCGTGCTGTACGCCACTGAGCCGTCGCGCCAGACGTCGACGTGCTCGGGTAGCGAGGTGTAGACCTCGGCGAAGTCGTAGTGGCCGTAGCTGTTGGTCTGGCCCGCGGCCGCGGCTTGGAGCACCGAATCCGCGACCTGGGGACCCGCGTCGCCATCGGTCGCGAGGTTGTGCTGGCTCTCGAAGGCCATGATCGCGCTCTGGGTCACGAGGTTCGGCTCCCCTGGCGACCACAGCGCCATGAAGTTCCCAGGCAGTGTGCTCCATCGCCAGGAGAACGTCCCGAGCTGAGGGGTCGCCAACTCGGTTGCGGACAGGGGGGTCGTGTCGGCAGGGGTGAAGGCGACGGGCAGGTACCCGAGCTCGGCGAGAAGCTGCTGGAGACGAAGAGTAGACAACGGTGCCACCGTAAAGCTCACCACGGCGCTCTGGGTGAGGTGCGCGCCGTCGGCTGCCATGATCCCGCTGCTCCCGCCGGGCACCTGGATCTGCTCGGTGGCCCCGGGCGGCAGGCTCGCCGCCGCTTCGAAGGCCAGGATGCCGGGAGAGGTCTGGATCCACGTGCCCGCGACCGGCGGGTCGAGGGTCGGAGTGGGGCCACCGGCGGCGAGGGCCGTGCTGAAGCTCAGGGCGAGCGAGGTGTCCGGCGCGACCGCGGTTGCGCCAGGGGCGGGCTGGCTCGATACGAGCGACACGGTCGGGTGGCCGTTGCCCGAGGCCGACGAGGCGCCGGCCTTGGTGGTGCCGGGGTGCGTCGCGACGAGAGCGGCAGCCAACGCCACCACCGCGCATACACCGACCAACACGCCCGAGGTAAGCCACGGACGGCTGGAGAAGGGGTTTCGGGCGATCTGCCACAGCTTCATTGCACAGGGAGCGTACCAGCGTGTTCAACCGAAAAGACGCGCACGCGTGCCGCAGGCCCGACCCGGACGAGCGCCATTGGCGTCCCCTACGTCTTCGCAGCCTTCCAGGGCTCGGCGCCTCGCTGCTCGACTGCCGTTTGTACAGCGTGGTCGATGTGACGTATGCGATCGGGCTGGATCACCTTGGCCCCGGAGGCGTCGCGGACATAGAAGGCGTCGACGACCTCGTTCCCGAGGGTCGACACTCGGGCCGCGACCACGTCTAGACCCTCGTCGAACAGCGAGGTCGTGATTCGGTGGAGAAGCCCCACGGAGTCCGCAGCTCGTACCTCCACCACGCTGCACGACGACGAGGCGTTGTTGTCCACCGTCACCTGGGTGGCGATCGGGCGGGCCGAGGTTGCCCGCCGACCTCCGGCGTAGGCGCGCTCTTGTTCTTCGAGCAGCTCGGCGAGGGGAAGCGTTCCCCTGAGGACCGCGTCCAGCTCGTCTGCGACCCTCTCCCAGTCGGGCCAGCGTCCGCGGGCGGGCTCGACCACGAACACCTCGACGGCAAAGCCGTCCTCGCTCGCCACGTTTGCCGAACGCACGTCGAGGCCCCGGAGGGCGAGCACTCCTGTCACCGCGGCGAGAAGCCCGGGGCGGTCGCGTGCCACGACCGTGACACCCGGAGCTTCCGCGGCGATCACGGAACGTCCCATCGTCTCCACCTGCCGCATGAGCGTGCGGTGCCGGTCGTTGACGAGCGAGTGAGCCTGCACGGCCGGCGGTTCGCCGGCCATGGTCGCGGCGGCGCGTGCCGCGAGGTCAGCGACGAGCCCTGCCTTCCACGTGCCCCACGCCGCCGGTCCTGTGGCGAGGCTGTCGGCCTCGGTGAGCGCCACGAGGAGCTCGAGGGAGGAGCGGTCACCTGTCGCCTCCACCACGGCCGTGACCGTCGCGGGGTCGTCGAGGTCGCGCCGGGTCGCGAGATCGGCCAGCAGCAGGTGGTTGCGCACCAGGGAGACGAGTACCTCGGCGTCCTCGGGGACCAGGCCCATGCGCGTGGCCAGTCTCGTCACGACCTCGACCCCGGCGTCGGTGTGGTCGCCGGGATAGCCCTTGCCTATGTCGTGGAGGAAGGCTGCGAGGAGCAACAGGTCGGGGCGCGACACCCGCAGTGCGATCGGCGCTGCCCGTGCCGCGGCCTCGAGGAGGTGACGGTCGACGGTGTAGCGGTGGTAGGCGTTGCGCTGGGGGCGGTTGCGAACGGCCTTCCACTCGGGGAGCATGCGGGTCAGCAGTCCCTTCTGGTCGAGCGATTCGAGGGCGTATATCGCCGAGGAGCCGGCTGCGAGCACCCGCACGAGCGCCTCGCGCATCGCCGGGGGCCAGGGGTTCCCGGGCGAGGGCGCCGAAGCGGCGAGCACCTCCAGGGTCGGCCGTGCGATCGGCACGAGGCGCTCGGCTGATACCGCCGCCACCCGCAGGGCGAGGGTGGGGTCCTCCGACACCGGGGCGCCGCGGTCGAGAACCACCTCTTCTGCGTGCTCTGCGCGGGCTCCGTAGCCCCGGCTGGCCAGTGCCACGCCTGGCTCGACCGATCGCAGGTCGCCGTCCTCGGGGTTCGGACGTGCCCGCCGACCCGGTGCGCGCCGGTTGCGCTTGCTCTCACTTCGGAGGCTCGACCTCCACGTCCAGCGCCGGCGCCATACCTCGTCCGTCTCCCAAGCGATCGTCCGCCCGGCTTCCGCCACGGCTCCCATGAGCGCGTCGGCGTCGGCGTAGCCCAAGGCGGCGGCCACTTGGTCCTGCTCCTGTAAGAGGAGCCGATCCGTCGCCCGGCCTGTCGCCCTGTGCAGTTCGACGCGCGCGGCCGTGAGCACCTCGCCAGCGGCTGCCAAGGTCGGGAGGTCCACGTAGTCGGCGAGAGTCGGCACCCCCAGAACCGCGGCGCGGACCGCGTTGATGTCCCTCAGCCCACCGTGCGCCTCCTTGAGGTCCGGCTCGAGAAGAAACGCCACCTCACCGTGCTCGGCGTGGCGCTCGGCGACGTGCCCGGCGAGCACACCGAGCCACTCGGGGGAGCGACGTCGCCAGAGGCCTAGCGCGGCTTCGAGCATCGGGGCGACGATCGACGGGTCTCCCGCCACGAAGCGACCGTCCAGCAGCCCGAGCTGGACGCGCAGGTCCGTCCTTGCGACGTCGAGCACCTCCCCGGGCCGGCGCACCGAGTGGTCGAGCCGTATGCCCTCGTCCCACACCGGGTACCACACTGCATCGGCGAGCCTGGCCACGTCGCGGCGCGACTCGTGGAGGAGGACCACGTCGAGGTCGCTGTAGGGGCAGAGCTCTCCGCGCCCGTAGCCCCCGACCGCCACGAGGGCCAGCCCATCGAGCTCACCTCCCGAGGCGGCTTGGAGGAGCTCGGTGAGCCAGCGGTCGGCTGCCGCCGCAAGTGCGCGGCAGAACACTCCGCCCTGCAGGTCCCGGCGCTCGAGCAGCGCTTGACGCGACGAGCGCAGCGACACTTGCGACGGTAGCACCGGCCAGGCCTCGTGCGAGACGCCTGTGCGCAGGGCGCCACCGCTTCGGCCCGCGAGGGGCGTAGCGTGTTGCAGGACACCGGTGAGAGCCGGTGCAGGAGCGGCCGAGCTCCGAAGAGGACATGGAGGATGCCATGAGCACCATCGAGCGCCGGAGGTCAGGAGGTCTCAAGACGCTTGACAGGGCGCTTATGGTCGCCGGAGTCGTCGGCGGCGTGCTGGTGGTCCTGTGGGTATTCGCCTCGCTGGCGCACCTCGTGGTGGACGTCTTCAAGGTGGCCATCTTGGTGATCGTGGTGATGGTGCTCGTCAGGCTGGTGCACCTCTTCACGCGCAGCCGGAGCTGACGGAGGGCCCGAACCGCTCGGGCAGCTTCAAAAGCTCGGGCACACGCACGGCTCGGGCAATCGAGCGTGCCGGTCCGCTGGACCTCTCAGCGCCCCACCAGCTCTTCGTACAGTTCGACGTGCTCGGCGACCATTCGCTTGGTGGAGAAGTAGCCCTCCACCGAGGCTCGGCAGTCCTCTCGCCTGATCGCTCCGATCCGGCCCACGGCCTCCACCATGTCGGCCTCGTCCTCACAGACGTACCCGGTCGTGCCGTCGCTGACCACTTCTGGGACCGCTCCCTCGCTGAACGCGACCACCGGGGTGCCACAGGCCATCGACTCGAGCATGACCATCCCGAACGGCTCGTTCCATCGGATCGGGAACAGCAATCCCCGTGCGTTGGCCAGGAGCTCCAGCTTCCGTTCGTGCGGCACCTCGCCCAGGTAGACGGCATCTGGGCCGAGTATGGGGGCGACCCGTTCGTCGAAGTAGGTCCGTTCCCAGGCTTCGCGCATCTTCGCTGCCATGAGCAGCCGTACGCCCGCCTTGCGGGCCACTTCGATCGCTCGATGCGCCCCCTTGTCTGGCGACATCCGCCCCAGGAAGAGGTAGTACTCGCCCTCCTCGTCGCCCGTGCCTTGGCCGAAGGTGAAGGCCGAGGCGTCGAGGCCGTGGTGGATCACTCGTGCAACCGGGACGTCCGGCGCAGCGCGGCGCTGTGCATGAGATATGCAGACGATGGGCACGCGACGTGCAACGGCGCTGTAGAGGTCCGTCAGCTCATCGTTGAACGGGCCGTGGATGGTAGTGACCACGGGGAGCTGCGGGTAGCGTTCCGAGTAGATCGGTCCCACCACCGTGTGGTCATGCACGACCTCATGGTCCGAGATGGCTTCATAGGCGTAGAGCACGTGACGTAGCTCCGGCACTGCCATCCCTATTCGCATCCCCTCTGCCTGTGGGAGCACCCATTTCGTCGGCACAGGACAGGTCGAGTCGCCCGTTGCAAAGAGGGTGACTTCGTGGCCGGCGGCCTCCAGGCCCCTGGCCGTCTGGTCGACCACCAGCTCGATCCCGCCGTAGAGAGGTGGCGGGATCGGGGTCCAGGGCGGTGCGATCAGGGCGATCCGCATGCTCGCATTCAAGCACCCGGCGCGGCCGTTAGGCTCAGCTCGATCGTCGCGGCGGCGTGGCCGAGTGGTTTAGGCAGGGGCCTGCAAAGCCCCGTACGGCGGTTCGATTCCGCCCGCCGCCTCTGTTCACGAAAGTTCGGCTCTCGTGATGACGGAAGTCCATTTAGCGGACAGATGAGGAAGACGTGGCACCTGCGCCCAGGCGGCTGATCCTTATTGCCGAGGATCACGAAGGGACCAGAGAATCCCTCGCAGAGATAATGAAGACCGAGGGCCACCTGGTCCTTGAAGCGCAAGACGGTCAGGCGGCGCTTGGTGTCTTGTCGGCCTCACCTGTAGATGTCCTCATCCTCGACCTCTCCATGCCGCGGGTGGACGGTATCGAGCTGCTTGGCAATATCGATCCGACTCCACCAGTGGTCGTCATCTACTCCGCATTTGCGTACTACACGCCGGACGAGGTGCGGTCACAGGTCGGCTCCAAGGTTTTCAGGGCCCTGCACAAACCGATCGCCCCGGCTCGTCTCGTGTCGGCCGTCACCGATGCGATCAAGGAGCTCGACCGCTACAACGAATAGAGGAGGCTGTCCGTGTCGCCGAGTGCGGTCATTGCCGAACTCGATGCGCCGTCGACGCGCTGGCCTCATCTTTCCGACGAGTCGCTTCTGCCCTTCGTGACCGTGAGCTGACCGGCGATGAGCGAACCGTTGATGACGGATCTGGCCACGTCGCTCAGGCCGATGTGGTGAGAGCGGGAATATCCCCGCAGCAACGAGAACGCCGCCTCGACGCTGATGCTCTGTTGTTCGGCGACCACACCCTTCGCTTGCTCGATCACAATCCGGGAGTTCAGAGCCCCTTGAAGCTGCCCGGCGGTCTCCGACGAGTCCTTGATCGCTCGTTCTTGAAGGATTCCGATGGTGGCGACATCAGCGAATGCTTGCGCGAGGTTCACCATCCTCTCGGAGAGCAACTTGGGCTCGCCACTGAAGACGTTCATTGCTCCGATCACCTCGCTGCGCAGCCGCATTGGCAGGGCGTGGACCACGCTGAATCCGGCTTCCAGTGCTTCCGGCGTGAACGTCGGCCAGCGATCCGCAGTGTCCGAGAGTCTCCGGTTCAGAACTTGTTTGCCCGAGCGGAAGCAATCTCTGCAAGGCCCTTGATCGTTTTGGATCTCGATCAACTCGAGCACGCGCATCCGCTCGGTGGTGCAGGCGATGACGCGCAACTCGCCACTGGGGGAAGTCAACGCGAGTCCCACCTCCGCAGAGTCGAGGAGCTCCCCGCAGCGCTCGACGAGCACGGTCATGAGCTCGACGACATCGAAATTATCGACCATCGTGTCGGCCAATTCGACGAACGTTTTGGCCAGCCACTCGTCGTGATCGTCCATAGTCAACCCTCGATCACAAAGCTTGCTGACCCTAAGCATATCGCCTCCGGCGGCGTCTCGGCGGGCCTCCAACGCTCCCCGCCCCGGGGCCTCCTGACGTCTTCGCAGGTGGTGGTTCGCATTTCCGAATGTCACCTTTCGTCGAGTCTCAGTTGGCCCGAAACCAAGTCGCCTGCCACCACCGCAACGGGTCGCTCGCTGGAGAATGCGAGGGCTCGAAGACGAACGAGCGCCTCGTCCAAGGAGCACCCGAGTTGCACCGAGATCATGCCGGTCGCCTGGTGGACCACCGCCCTGTAGTCGAACACCTCGAGCGAGGCGGCTAGCACCTCGGAGCCCACTTCCGACTGCATGGCGAGCACTTGATCTGCGACCAGGTGTCCCACCAATTCGAAATCTGCTTGGTTCTCGAATGGAGTCCCGTCGAAGCGGTAGGTGACGATGACGCCGAGCTTGATGTCGCCGAAGCCCAGAGGGAAGGCGCTCACAGTCCTGACGCCGAGGTTCCGAAGCATCGGCCAGAGATGAGGCCACGCCTCGCGCGCGTGAACTTTGTCAGCAAAGATCGCCTTGCCCAGTTTGTGGGAGTCGACTCCGGGACCTTCGCCGAGCGTGAACTCCAGGTCTTGGACGACGAATGCGAGCCAGTCGGACGACCCTGCGCCTGCCTGGGAGCCGGCAGGGTCCATCAGCGTCAAGTAGGCGCCGTCGACCGAAAGCACTCCTACGCAACGTATGCAGATGGTGTTGAGTGAAGCCGGCTCCTCATCGGTGAAGCGTGAGAGTTGGTCCTTGACGTGCTGTACGTCGTCAGGGTTCAACAACTTGTCGCGTTCTCAAGATGCGACTGTCCGCGGTCCCGTTGATCGGTCAGGCCGAACGACGAGGTGAAGCTTCGCCGGCACTTGGCCCTCCGTTGAGGGCTCGGCCCACCAAGGCGATCAGCAAATCGGGAGCCAAGGGCTTTTGAACCTGCTGGAAGATCTTGTTGCCGAAAGGCCTCAGGTCGACATGGTCCAAGTCGAACGCCGAGAACACGATGACAGGCGGAAGTTCTTCGACCGCGGCCAATACCGCCATGCCGTCGAGTTTTGGCATGCGTATGTCCAACACGAGCGCACCAACCCTATGACGGTCGAGTTGTCGGAGAGCGTCCTGGCCGTCTCCGGCTTCGATCACACTGTGGCCAGCCGAGCGCAGGACGTCGGCTGTGCTCGAGCGAACGGCCTCATCGTCATCGACCACCAGGACGTGCGCCGACGTTTCGTCATGACTCCACGGGGTAGCACCCACTGCCTTCTTCCCCCTTCATCCGTCGATCGGCGGCGTGGGTACGGAGAGGCGTGGTCTGGGCCAACCCGAAGGTCAAACCCGTGCTCAGGTCGTCAAAGTGAATGGTACTCCTAAACGAGCCTGATTAGAAGCGCCCAGGCCTTGGGTGTGTGCAGGGCGGGCTGATGGCGAGCTATCCCTGCTGGGCGAGCAAATGCGCCCGCGTGTCGGTCATCCCGCAGACCAGCGAGGGTCCCGCCCCATGAACCCCAAGAGCCGGTCCTGGACTCTGGCGTCCTGTTGTACCGGAACCGAAGGACCGAACATGTCGCTCTCCTCGAACTGCTCTCGGTGACCCAGGGCTCGCTCGAGCCCGATCTGACAGAGACGCGGGTCCAGGGTCACCTCCGTGCGCACCGCTCTGGCGAGGTCCCAGGTGTGCACGAGGACGTCCGTGGTGAGCACACCCAAGAGCGATTCTCGCTTCGGATCGACCACTCCCGGGCGGGACAAGGTGGAGAACAGCGCGTCCACGGTCACGGCCCAGCGGGCCTCGGGGTCGTCCTTTGGACGGTCGGGCTTGGCTTCGAGTGGACCCAACAACAGCACGTCGTGGAAGCCGATGACGTGCTCGAGCACTCCGCGTGCGTCCCATTCCGTGCACGGTGAGGGCGCATCCCACCTCCCTGCAGCAGAGAGAACTGCGGTGGTGAACCCGTCGCAGGCTTGGCGATGGTCTCGGACGACCTCCATCACTTCGATCTCCTCCGGCTGGTAGCTGACCGTCCAATCATGGCCGACTCGTTTGGCCGCTCGGAAGCTCATCGGGCGCATAGAGTCCCATGGCATGGCATTGGCCCGATTGGGGTCGGTCTCGCTCGATTGTGCCGATCCCATCGCGCTCGGCTCCTTCTGGGCACAGCTCCTCGGGGGTGAGGTCGCCTATTCGAGCGACGACTTCGTGGCCGTCAGGACCGACCGCGGATGGATCTCCGCAGTTCGGGTCGCTGGTTTCGAGCCGCCCACGTGGCCCGACGGTGATCGGCCGAAGCAGATCCACCTCGATCTCGCCGTAGACGATCTGGATGCGGCCGAGGCAGAGGCGACCGGACTCGGCGCCAGCCGCGCCCGCGAGCAGCCGGCGCCGGAGCGATGGCGAGTGCTGCTCGACCCTGCGGGCCACCCCTTCTGTCTCTCGACCCAGATCCCGGAGTGATCGATCAGATCACGGACGTGGGCGGATGCGCGTGATGAGCTGACGCGTCAGGTCCTTTCGACAGTGCCCTGGTGGGGCACAGAACCGGTGCGCGCCAGCCACATCGCCTCCCATGCCGTCGTCTTGCGCGCCGGCTCTGGGAGCACCTGCGCGCCTGGGAGCTCCCCGGCCGCCTCGGCCTGCGCTGCGCGGTCATCTCGGTGGTCGTCTCGCATCGCCTGCCGCTCCTCCGAGCGCACCCATTGCAAGAAGATGGGTATGAAGCCTCCGATGGTGGATAGCTCCGTGCCCGCCCAGAGGAGGCCACCACCGGCGTGCGTGCTCGCCAGGGTGTACATGGACGCTATGGGCTGCTGTTGGCCGAGTATCGCGATCCCCAGGAAGGCCTCGAACGGGCCACCCAGGAGGATGTTGAGCATCCTCGCTCCGTAGCCCATCTTCCAGTGCACGATGGGGTCGGTCCCCACCATCGGCCACCAGTAGAGACATCCGCTCGCGAGGAAGGCCAGGTTCAGGACGTCCATCAGCGCCATGTGCCGCATGGCGATCCCGACGAGCGGGGTCAGGAAGAACCCGAGCATGCCCCCGAAGTAGAAGAGCCATACGACGACAGGATTCGTGATGCCGGCAAACCATCGTGAACGCAGGACCCCGAGCCACAGCACCTTGGTCCGACGATTCGAGGTCTGGAGCAAGAGCGTCGACGGAGCACCGAGGGCGAGGAGCACAGGGGCCATGACCATGAGGAGCAGGTGCTGAAGGACGTGCGCCTCGAAGTAGCTTCCGGCGAACGTGGCGACAGGTGACTGCAGCGCCAGGTCGATCATGACCAGGCCGAGAAGGAAGGAGCCGCGTCTGGCGGTCGGCCAATTCCGGCCCCGCACGGCCAAGCGCCAGTCCGATCGCAGGTACCAGTAGGCGGCCGCGACGAGGCAAGCCACTACGACCAGGGGGAACGGGCCCCACTGCCACGCGGTGAGCGCGCTGTGAGCCGTGAACCTCACCATGTTCATGCCGGGCCTCGATGTCGGACCCCTCGGGTGTCGCGGTAGCGGTACATGCGGTCCAAGGTCCTATCAGCGACCTGGCCCGCCGTGGGCGAAGTGGAGTCCCGCGGTGCACGGAGTTCGCAGGTGCGACGGCACGAGACGAGGGTTGGCGCCGGCTCCGAGAGGCAGGGCGACGGAGAGGACGAGCACCGGCGCGGCTGCCACCCCCCAGCGCAACATGCGCCGAGGCGACACAACCTCTCTCCACGGTCGGGCCTTGGTCGACGCGGGTTGCGAGCCGAGGTCCTCCCGCAGAACCTCCGACAACATCGGCACGAGCCCTTCGGGGACGGGCCTCGGGCTCGTGACGCCGCTTCGACGCGCCAGGTCCGACATCTCGAGCTGGACCCGGCGGCATTCGTCGCAGCCGTCCACGTGCGCCGACACCACGCCGCCGGCCAGATCCGAGAGCTCCTCGTCGAAGCGAGCGGACATGGCCTGGCGGATCTCGTCACAGCCGACGCCGAGATGCAGGACCGAGATTCCGGCGTGTCGTCGTGTCATGGCATTCAACCCGAAGTGCCGAACTGGATGGGGACATTGATCATCTGAGTCTGCTGCCAGCTGCTCGAACCGCTCCCCAGCGTCCACACTCTGAGCAAAGTGTCGGTCACCACCAGGGCCTGCGCGATGCCCCCGCCTCCGAACGCGAGCGTGGCGGTCTTCGCCGGGGGAGCCGGAAGCTCGTCCCATGCCGAGCCCGGGCCGTCGACGAGCATCGCCCTCTGCGGACCCGAGGAACCCTTCATCAGCACGAAGATCCCACCAGGCTCGGCATGACCGAAGGATTCGATCTGATCCGACATCTCCAGCGCCAAAGGACCTGACACCGTCCATGATCCGGCGGCCCCCTCCCAGCACGCAAACAGCTCCGTCCGAGAGCTGGTAGCCGCCCCGAGCAGCGCCACGAGCCCGGAGGAGCTGGGCCAAATGCCGAGCACCTGCACCGAGGCGTTCGCGACTTCGGCCGGCATGGGGGGACCACTCAACTCGTAGCCGGCAGCTTCTCCCGCGAAGATCCCCGCCTCGCCGTGCCGGGTGCAGTTGGCTCCTATGACCGGGGAGGCTCCCAGGTACGCCACGGCGGTCATCGAACTTGGATCACATGTCCTTCGCGAGGCCGATTCGAGCGAGGAAGTTGTCGCAACCGTCGTCCAGTCCGACAGGCTGCCGTCGGTCGAGAGCAACTCCTCACCACTTCTGGATTCGACGAGAGCGAGAGCTTGCCCGGCAGGTCCGAGCGCAAGGGTGTCGGGAAAGGGCGCGAGCCCGCTCGTCAGCAAACCGTTCGACCACGACGCTCCACTGTCCGTTGTGACGATTAGCGGAGAATAGGTCAAATGGTTCGAAGGCCGAACTCCGACGAGGACGCTGTCTCCTTCGGTCGCGAGAGCCAGTCCGCCATTGGACGCGGCGCCCGTGGCCTCGACGTGGTTGGACCAGCTCTGGCTCGTGGCAGGGCGAAAGAACAGCTGCCAGAAGGTGTTCAGGGGCTGGTCGAGATGTCCCATCGGGAGGACGACCCAGCTTCCGTCGGAGGCCGAGATCGAGGTCACCGACGGCACCGAGAGGGGAGCCGGGCCGTCCGTTGCGGTCGGCCCCGGCCGGCCCGAGCAGGCCGCGAGACCGATAGCGAGAAGCGCGGAGCCTGCAGCGACCGCAGGAGCCCGCCGAACGCGCATCGCCACACAGTCGCGCTTTCTCACGATCCCATGGCGCTTCGGATCGCGTTCGAGAGGGTGACCGAGAAGGAGGATCGGGTCGCCTCTGACGCAGGCCCAGGGTCAGTGTTCAAGATGTAACGGGTGCGGCCGTCGGAGCCGATCACGTCTGCGAACTCGCTGTGGGCGATCATCGCGCCGCCAGGGGCGAACTGCACCTGGGCGCCGAAGGAGCTCCACACCCGTTCGAGCTGCTCGAGAGAACCCGTCAGATAGAGCCAGTTGGAGACGTGCTCGAGACCTTCCTGCTGGTCGAAGGCGCGTAGGTAGTCGGCCGTGACGTATCGAGGATTCGCGTCGATGGCGACGAGCTCGACTCGGGACGAGTCGCTACCCAAGAGCCGATCTGCGGCTCGGAACTCCTGCGCGATGATCGGACAGTCCGAGGTGCAGACGGGGTCGAGGAAGGTGAGCGCCACGGTCTTTCCGCGCAACGCCTCGAGCGATACGGCGCGGTCGAACTGGTCTATGAGGTTGAATCCAGGCGCCCGGCTGTCCACGGCATTGGGTTTCCCGTCGATGGCCTGGGCGAGGATGGGATCTGCATGAGGGTTCGTCGCCGCCACTGCCATCGGAGCGGCCCCGACGACCGTGATCCCGACCGCTGCGAGCGCTGCCACCGACCTGAACGCGTACGCGGGATCGACTCTCATGCGCTCGCGCCACGAGAGGGTCGAGGTCGAGTTGATCGCCACCACGTTCTCGGAGGCTGGTCGAGGCGACCTCGTGAGCGCGAGATAGCCCGAGACGAAGAGCAGCGCCATAGGGATCATCGAGTTGGGGTCGGTGCCGACTCCACCGAGGAACCCGAGATCCTCTATGAGCACCCAATCAGCCAGACACAGGACGGCGCCCGCCAGCACGCCGATCAGCACGAGTCGCGGTCTCGCCGAGAGGAACGACACCCCGATCAGCGTCAGGGCGATCACCACGAAGAGGTTCACCCCCCAGCCGTGGGCCGCATCGAATCGCGCGAAGGCGTTCACCCATGACGACAGGAGATGCGGCTGGGGGATTTGAGCCATCTGCTGCACCATGCCGGTGAGGGTTCCCGCAGACGCACTGTGTGCAAGCTGCCCCTGCCAGAACCCACGGCCCGGCCAGGCCTGCAGGAGCGCCATGCCGACGAAGAAGACACCGAGCGCTCGGAGGAGCAGCTTGCCGAGGAGCGGAGTCGCCCACGCGCGCCGGGGGAGCGCGATCAGGACGCCGGCTACGCAGTAGAAGAGCACGGCACCCGGAGCACCGAAGAGCCAGGTGAGCCCCGGTGCGAAGATCTGCCCGAAGGCCTCTCCGAAGACCCACACGGTCACTCCCCATCCGACACCGGCGAGCCCAGCGAGGCGCGACCAGTTGCCTCGCGACGCAGCGAGCAACCAGGCGCCGATGCCTATCTGGATCCACACGGCCGCGGCCGGCGCGGCGATCGGGTGATAGCTCCAGATCGTGGCCATGGCGTTCACGACGTGCTGTACCCACGTCGGCGAGGCGGCAGCCGCCGGCCGGATCACCTGCGGGGCCATGCCGAGAGGCATGGAGGCCTGGGCCTGGAGGATCCCGTCGAAGATCCAGATGAGCCCGAACGAGATTCGAAGGAGCCGCCTTGCCGCCGGCTCGGGGATCGCCGGGATGCCCGCGGCGGGTTCGGCTCCGGACTGGGCCCGGCGAAGCTGGGCACTGCGAAGGAAGTTCCAGGCGAACGCGAGCACGGCGAGGATTGCGAGGACGATCAGGCCCTGATGGACGAGCTGGGCGTGGAACGCGGAGACGACCGTGGGGTCGTTCGAGTTGAGCCCTGTGCCCATGCCCGGCATGAACGATCCCTCCTGGACCTACGTTGTCGAAATGAGCCGAAATGCCACGAAGACAGATGACAGCTTCGGGCTCGAGTCGCCTCGCCTGGTGGTTAGTCGAACGGAAGGTGCTCGAAGTTCCCGAGAACCTGCTGATGTCTGGTTGGAAGGTGAGACCTGCCGGTGCTTAGGGTGAGCGCCGTGGACCGGCTCACCCATTTCGCGCTGCGGGCGCGCGGAGGTGACGAACAGGCCCTGGAGAGCTTCGTCGAGGCCACGTACGACGAGGTCTGGCGTCTGTGTGCCTCGCTAGTCGATGCCCAGAGCGCGGACGACATCGCTCAAGAGACCTTCGTCCGGGCGGTCCGGGCGCTCCGGAGCTTCAGAGGTGAAGCCTCGGCACGAACCTGGCTGCTGTCGATTGCCCGGCACACCTGCTCGGACGAGGTGCGCTCGATGATCCGGCGTCGTCGTCGCGATTCTCACCTGCTCGAAAAGAGACGAGAGGGCTCGGTACCGGATGCGAGCCACTCGGCCGGATGGTTGGATCTCGTGAGCGGGCTCGAGCCTGACCGCAGAGCCGCGTTCGTGCTGACGCAAGTGCTCGGATTGTCCTACGAGGAAGCCGCCCGGGTGTGCGAGTGCCCTCTGGGTACGATCCGCTCGCGCGTGGCGAGAGCGCGAAAGCAATTGATCGGCCAGCTCCAACAGTCGGACCTCGAGCGACCCCGTCCAGCGAAGCCCACGACGTTGGGCGGGTGCTGAGCAACAGGCTTATTCGCCCTTCGACGGTCCCCCACTGCCGGAAGTGCCCCGCCTACGATGCCACGCATCGAGCTGTTGGACGACGATGCGGGCCCGGAGGAGATCGACGAGGGGACCCGCCCCGTGGTGATACGGATGCCCTTCGATCTCCACGAAGCGGTCATCGCCAAGGCTGCGTCGGAGAACCTGTCTGCGGCCGCGGCGGTACGTACGGCGCTGCGGAGCTACGTCGAACGTGCGGAGCTGGAGAGGGATTTGCGCGACGCCGTAGCGCTGCGCCAGCTCCATCTCCTCTACCAGCCAGTCGCGCGCCTACCCGAGGGTCCCGTGGTGGGAGCGGAAGCTCTGGCTCGGTGGTCGCACCCGACGCAGGGCCCGGTCGCGCCGGCGACCTTCGTGCCGATGGCGGAGCAAGCCGGTGTCATGGGCGAGGTCGGCGGCTGGGTCCTCGAGGAGGCGGTCGGCCAGCTCGCCAGCTGGCGCCGCGCATCTGTCGCATCCGTGGAGCTCCACGTCTCGGTCAACGTGTCAGAAGTACAGCTCCACGACGAACACCTGACCGACAGGATCGCCGACGCCCTGGGGATGCACGGTCTCGATGCCACAGCGCTGTGCGTGGAGATGAAGGAGTCCTCGTTGATCGAGGACCCTGCGGCAGGAGCCCACCTGGTGGCGCGGATGCAACGACTCGGAGTGCTGGTAGTGATCGACGACTTCGGCACCGAGTACACGTCGCTGGCTCACCTGAGCCGGTTCCCCGGCACCAGCCTCAAGGTCGCCAAGTCGTTGGTGGACAGCCTCGCGCTCGAGGACAGCGCTGAGGCCTCCCTCTTGGCCGCGATCGTCGCGATGGCGAAGAGCCTCGGTATCTCGACCGTGGCCAAGGGAGTGGAGACGCTCGCGCAGTCCGAGCGCATCTCGGAGCTCGGCTTCGACGCCGTCCAGGGCTACCTGATGTCGCGCCCCGTCAGCGCGAAGCGACTGCTCGAGTCATGGGCGGCGCCGCCCGGAAGTGGACTTCGCGTAGTCGCTGACTGAACCGGTCAGGCGACGAGGCTCTCGGTGCAGCTGAGGTCGATCCGCCGCAGCGCGGGCTCGAGACCGGTGCCCTTCACCAACACCGCGTGCAGGTCGGGATCCCTCTCCCTGAGGCGCCTCTCGGCCTCGATGACGTCGCACCAAGCCGGCATGCTCGCGGGGGAGCCGAGATACGGCATGGCGCTCACCCCTTTGTAGCCGGCGAAGATCATGTGCAGCTTCCAGCGGAGCATCCTCAACACCGGCACGTCCAAGATGGCGACGAACCAGTCGATCCCGCAGTTGCGTGCTGTCAGCGTGAGGGTCTGGTACAGCCCCATGGACACGAGACCCATCGTCGCCTTGCCCCGGTAGTCGGCATCGACCGCCAGGGTCGCGATGTCCCAGGTCCTCTTCTCGTCGAGGGCGATGCCCGTCCTTCCGACGATCGCTTCGGCGGGCTCTCCCCACACCGGCTCGATGTCGTTGAAGCTCTTGAACCCCGCCGGGGAGGGCAGCAGGACACGCATCACCCCGGCGGGCAGCCCGCGCATCTGATCGAGAACGCAGATGAAGACGCTCGAGGACTCGTAACGTCGGTACTCGTCGGTGAGTTGCTCGGGAGTGTTGCCGAAGGCCTCGAGGAACACGGTCTGCTCGACGTGGCGCCCGAGCTCCGCTCCGGGCTCGCCGTTGCGGAACAGGTAGGCGCCGAAGGGCTCGCTGGCGCCCTGGGGGATCACCTGTCGCGTGATGCGGCGAAGCTCGGAGTCCCGGAGGCGGCCCGCGGTGCTCATCTCCGGAGTGCTCCGTGGGCTCGCGGAACCTCACCCGGCCCGGCGTGCCCGGCCTGCCCGGCGCGGCCGCCTCGGGCCCGCCCATCTGTGGCCAATGTGGCCATTGGGGCGGATGGGGAGATTGACATGGCCGAAATGATACCCACGGCGAGATTTGACCGAAAGGGACAACAAAGGAGGACGGCCCGTGATAAGTCCCGTTCAGATGGCTTCGCGCCGTGAGTCACCGCATCGAGGCCTCCCTGAGTGACAGACGGCGAGGTGAGGGGCTAGGCACGCCGTGGCTGGCAGAGTGCAGAAGTCGAGCGAGGTGAACGATGCGCGTGATCATCCTGGGAAGCGGCAGCCCGCTCCCGGACCCCGAGCGTGCCGGGCCGTCGACCCTGCTCCGCACCAGGGCCGGCGACCTTCTGTTCGACGCAGGACGAGGTGTCCTCATGCGTGCCGCATCCGCGGGCTCGAGCGCATCGGCGCTGCGCGCGGTGTTCCTCACACACCTGCACAGCGATCACCTCACCGACTTGAACGACGTGTTCACGACCAGGTGGGTGACCTCGCTGGTGCCGAACCCCCTGACTGTGCTCGGACCGCACGGAACCGCGGAGCTGTTGGACGCCACTCGAGCCATGCTCGAGCGCGACATCGCCTACCGCATGACGCACCACGCGGACCTGACCTGGCCACCCGCTTCCGACGTGACCGAGGTCGAGCGCGGAGTCGTCTTCGACGACGGGGGTGTACGAGTGACGGCGGCTCCGACGGATCACTCGCCAGTGCGCCCCACCGTGGGATACCGCGTCGAGGACGAGGGACACTCGGTCGTGGTCGCCGGCGACACCGTGCCGTGCGAGGGGCTCGACGAGCTTTGCCGCGGCGCCGACGTGCTCGTGCACACCGTCGTCCGCCGGGACCTGATCGAGATGCTCGGCTTGCCGCGGCTCATGGACGTGCTCGACTACCACTCGTCGGTGCCGGACGCGGCGCGCACCGCGGCGCGTGCCGGTGTGCGCACGCTCGTGCTCACCCATCTGGTGCCGGCCCCGGCCCCGGGGACGGAGGGGGAGTGGCTCGACCAGGCAGCCGCGGAATTCGCAGGTGAGGTGCTCCTCGCATCCGATCTTCTGTCCGTCGAAGTGGGGACCTGAGGACGTGCGGACATTCAAGTCGTTCGACGGGGTCGAGATCGCATTCGACGACATGGGGGTGGGGGAGGCGACCCTCCTCCATCACGGGTTCGCTTCGGACTCGAGGACCAACTGGGTGCGCCCGGGGGTCGCCGGCGCGCTCGTGGAGGCGGGGCGGCGCGTCGTGCTCGTCGACGCGAGGGGGCACGGGCGCTCCGAAAAACCCCACGACGTCGATGCGTACAGGGGTGGCGCCATGGCCCGCGACGCGCGGGCGCTCCTCGACCACCTCGGCATCGAGGACGTCGCGGTCGTCGGGTACTCGATGGGCTCGTTCGTGGCGATCAGGCTGGCCGTCTCGGACGATCGCGTCCGGGCGCTCGTGCTCGGGGGTGCGGGAACCGCTCAGATCGGCATGTCACGCCGCGAGCACGCCGACCGCATCGCAGACGCGCTCGAGGCCTCGGACAAGACCATGATCACCGACCCGACTGCTCTTGCGTTCCGGAACTTCGCCGACGCCACCGGCGCGGACCGCGCCGCGTTGGCGGCGATACAGCGAGCGACCTCCGAAGCTCCTGGAATGGAGGTCCTCGGGTCGATCGGCGTGCCCACCCTCGTCGTGAACGGCGAGCGTGACACCCTCATCGGCCCGCTCGGCTCATTGGCCGAGGCCATACCGGGGGCGCGGCTCGTGGTGGTGCCCGGCGACCACGTCTCCGCGGTCGTGCGACCGGAGTTCCGCGAGGCGGTCGTGCGCTTCCTGACGAACGTCGCGCCAGAGGCGCGCTCCTGACGAACGTCGCGCCAGAGGCGCGCTCCTGACGAACGTCGCGCCAGAGGCGCGCTCCTGAGCGCGCCCTAGCCGACTGAGCAGCTCACTGCGCCGGTCCGGTCCCAAGCTTCACCGTGGCGGTCTGGTGCTGACCCGACGGGTCGAGGTACTGCACCGCCACCGAAGTGTCGGGCACCTCCGCCAGCATCACGCTCGAGAGCGAATCGGGAGAGGTGACCCCGTGGCCGTCGACCGAGGTGATCGTGTCACCGGACGAGAGGCCCGCTTGCGACGCCGGGTCACCCGCGACCGCTTCACAGACGTAAGCCCCGGAGGCGGAGGGTGTGGTGCCGTTGCCCCCGCCGAGACCACCGAACCCGCCCGAGCCGCCGGGGCACTGGGCCTGGGAGTCGGCCACCTCTACACCCAAGAACGCTGTGGGGCCGATGTGCACGGTCGAGGACCCGGACCCCGCCTTGATCTGGCTGGCAGTGTTCAATGCCTGGTTGATCGGTATGGCGTAGCCCTGGTCGGCGGGGGACTGGAACTGGAAGCCTCCCGAGCCCCCCGAACCTGCCGTGTCGATTCCGATCACCTGGCCGGAGCTGTTCACGAGGGGACCGCCGGAGTCTCCCGGGATGATGTCGGCGTTGGTCTCCAGCAGACCGGTCAACTGCTCGGAGGTGCCGTCGATCTCGTCGCTGGCGGTGATCGACTGGTTGGTCGCCGTGATCGAGCCGCCCGCGTAGCTCGGGGTGCCACCTGCGCCGTTGGCGTTGCCTACGGCGACCACCCCTTGGCCTGACGAGACCTTGGAGGAAGCGTCGGTGGTGACGGTCTGGAGGCCCGAGGCGCCGACAAGCTGGACGAGGGCGACGTCGTGGGACCTGTCGTAGCCGAGCACGGTCGCGCCGTAGGTCTTGCCGTTGCCCACGTCGGTCACGCTGATGGAGGTGGCACCCTCGACGACGTGGTTGTTGGTGAGGACCTCCCCGTTGGACGTGAGCACCATCCCGGTGCCTGCACCTGGGACCCCCTGGACCGAGATGTTGACGTCCACCAGCCCCGGGTCGACCTGTTTGGCTATGGCCGCGGCGTTCGCCGGGCCTCCCGAAGCGGAGGAGCCCTGACCGCCGGCCGAGCCTCCCGGACCGAACGGGTTGGGTACACCACCGGATCCGCCGCCCCCGAACGGGTTGGGTACGACGCCAGAGCCCCCTGAGGAAGACGATCCACCGGGCAGGGCGCCCGACCTCGAGGAAGCGTTGTTCCAGATCGCGTGCCCGACCAGAGCCCCGCCCACCGCGGCCACCACGACCGCGGCGGCGATCACCGTCGCGAGGATCGTGGCGCTCGGGCCGGGGCGACTGGGCGCATGCACGGCGGTCGGCGGCCATGGCTGACCCGGGCCGGGCCATGTCGGGTAGCCCCACGGGGGCGGGTACCCGCCGTGGCCCCAGGGTGCCCCGCGACCTAGCGCGCCCTGCCCCGCACCGTGGACCCAGGGCGCCCCGCGTCCTGGCGTGGACTGCTGCGATGCGTGGACCCAGGGCGCCTCGTGTCCCGGCGCGCCCGACTCACCGCCGTCCCCCCAGGTGGTCGGCCCGGGCGTGTCTGTGTCAGCTCGTTCGTCCATCGATGTCTCCGCACACAGGATGGACCCTCATCCTTGGACCAACCTGAGAGATTCCTTGGCGTTCTTTTTGAGTCCTGGATACGCCCTACGAGGGCCCTGAATCCGATCATCTCCCGGTTCAGACAGCCTCCGGGTTCAGACAGCCTCCGGGTTCAGACAGCCTCTGCGAGCGGCGTGTACTCGAGCCCGTGAGCCTCGGCCACGGGCGCGTAGGTCACCTTCCCCTCCACGACGTTCACACCGCGCGCGAGGGCCTCGTCGAGGCGTACGGCCTCGCGCCAGCCACGGTCGGCAATCTCGAGAGTGTAGGGCAGCGTGGCGTTGACCAGAGCGTGAGTCGAGCTGTGCGGGACTGCTCCGGGCATGTTGGCTACGCAGTAGAAGAGCGAGCCATTGACCTCGAAGGTCGGGTGGGAGTGAGTGGTGGGACGAGTCGACTCGAAGCAGCCCCCTTGATCCACCGAGATGTCCACCAGGACCGATCCCTCACGCATCCTCGACACGAGGTCGTCCGAGACGAGTATGGGAGCCCGCGCGCCGACCACCAGCACAGCACCGATGACGATGTCAGCGTCGACGCACGTCTCTTCGATCGCGTGCGTGCTCGAGGCGACCGTCTCGAGGGCTCCGCGGAAGTGGTGGTCCACCCTGCGTAGACGCTCGAGGTTGCGGTCGAGGATGTAGACCTCGCAGTGGAGCCCGACGGCGAGGGTGGCCGCGGCCATCCCGGCGATGCCCGCGCCGAGGATCACGACCCTCGCCGATCGCACACCCGGCACCCCGCACACGAGCACCCCGCCCCCACCCCCCGGCCTCATGAGGTGATGGGCGCCGACGATGGGCGCCATGCGCCCCGCCACCTCGCTCATCGGTGTCAACAGGGGGAGCGAGGAGTCGGGAAGCTGCACCGTCTCGTAGGCGATGGCGGTGTTGCCGCCCGCGAGGACGGCATCGGTGCACTGTCTGGAGGCGGCGAGGTGCAGGTACGTGAACAGCACCTGGTCGCGGCGCAGCCCCAGGTTGGCGTACTCCTCGGCGATCGGCTCCTTCACCTTCAGCACGACGTCGGCGCCGGCCCATACTTCGGCTGCATCCGCGACGATCTTCGCTCCCGTCGCGGTGAAGTCCTCGTCGGAGATGGACGAGCCGTTGCCGGCTCCTCTCTCGACGAGCACGCCGTGGCCGGACGAGCTGAGCTCGCGCACCCCCGCGGGAGTGATCGCCACCCGGTACTCGTCCTCCATGCGCTCTTTCGGCACACCGATGATCATCGAGTCCTCTCCTTGGACAACGTACCCCGGTGTTATCGTCGAATGTGGGTTGGGAAGCAGCTCGAATACACCCGGGGGACAGATGACCGACACTGGGCCTTCGAGCGGCTCGAGCGGCTCGAGTGGCAGTGGGGGCGACCACCGACTGAGCGACCGGGCCCGGGAGCACCTGTGGATGCACTTCACAAGGCTCGGGTCCTACGACTCCGCTCACGAGGTCCCGGTGATAGTGCGGGGCGAAGGAGCCTACGTCTGGGACCAGCACGGCAAGCGTTACCTCGACGGGCTGTCCGGGCTCTTCACCAGTCAGATCGGCCACGGCCGCACAGAGCTCGCCGAGGCGGCGTCCAAGCAGGCGTCGGAGCTCGCGTACTTTCCTTTGTGGACCTACGCGCACCCGCGCGCCATCGAGCTGGCGGAGAGGATCTCTTCACTCGCACCGGGGGACCTCGAAAGGGTCTTCTTCACCACCGGCGGCTCCGAGGCGGTCGAGTCGGCCTGGAAGCTCGCGCGCCAGTACTTCCGGCTGATCGGCCAGCCCATGCGCACCAAGGTCGTGAGCCGCGACATCGCCTACCACGGCACGACCATGGGGGCGCTGTCGATCACCGGCATCCCGGCGTTGAAGACTCCCTTCGAACCGCTCGTCCCCGGCACGATCAAGGTGCCCAACACGAACTTCTACAGGGCGCCCGAGCACGGTGACGACCTCGAGGCCTTCGGGCGCTGGGCGGCGGACGAGATAGGGCGAGCGATCGAGCGCGAGGGACCCGACACCGTGGCCGCGGTCTACCTCGAGCCCGTTCAGAACGCCGGCGGGTGCATCCCACCTCCTCCGGGATACTTCGCTCGCGTGCGCGAGATATGCGACCACTACGGCGTCCTGCTCGTCTCCGACGAGGTGATCTGCGCGTTCGGCCGGCTGGGGGAGTGGTTCGGGGCGATCCGCTACGGGTACCAGCCCGACATCGTCACCGTGGCCAAGGGCCTCACGAGCGGTTATGCGCCTCTGGGCGCGATGATCGCGAGCGAACGACTGGTGGAGCCCTTCCTGCAGGGCACGCGCAGCTTCTCCCACGGCTTCACCTTCGCCGGGCATCCGGTGAGCTGCGCCGTGGCGCTGGCCAACCTGGACGTGTTCGAGCGCGACGACCTGCTCGCGCACGTACGTTCCACCGAAGGCGCTTTCCGGGCCGGGCTGGGCACTCTCGAGGAGCTGCCGATCGTCGGTGAAGTGCGTGGTGCGGGGTTCTTCTACGCGATCGAGCTGGTGAAGGACAAGGCCACTCGCGAGTCCTTCGAACCCGACGAGAGCGAGAAGCTGCTACGAGGTTTCTTGTCGGGCGCGCTGTTCCAGGCGGGGCTCATCTGCAGAGCCGACGACCGCGGTGACCCGGTCGTGCAGCTCTCGCCTCCCCTCATATGCGGGCAGAGTGAGATCGACCTCATGGTCGCGGTGCTCCGCGACGTGCTGTCGGAGGCCTGGCGCCGCATCTGATCGCCGGCTCCGGCCCGCGTTGTGCCGCAAGGGTCAAACGAGAAGCACGATCGCCGCGGTGAGACCCACCGCCACGATGACCACCCGCAGCAGGGCCGGGTGGAGCCTCCGGCCGAGGGCCCCGCCGATCTGTCCTCCCACCACAGCTCCTGCGGCGATGAGCCCGGCGGCTTCCCAAGACACGTGCGATGCGGCGATGAAGATCACAGCGGCGACCGCGTTGACCACGAGAGCTAGGACGTTCTTCAGAGCGTTGAGGCGTTGAAGGTCGTCGTCGACGAAGATGCCGAGGAGCGAGATGAAGATGACTCCCTGGGCCGCGCCGAAGTAACCGCCGTAGATCGCGGTCGTGAATGTCGCCAACGAGAGCCCGCGGGCACGCCCCGTCGTCCGGGCACGCCCCGCACGCCGTGCCAGGGTGGGCTGGAGCAGCACCAGCACGCAGGCGGCCAGGATGAGGCCCGGCACCACGTGGCGGAACACGCTGCTCGGCAGCTCCAGCAGCAGCACGGCCCCGCCGGCCGCCCCCGCGGCGGCGGCGATGGCGGGTGCCGGGAGGCGAATCGCCTGGCCACGCAGCTCGCGGCGATAGGCGACCACTCCGCTCACCGACCCGGGGACGAGCCCAACGGTGTTGCTCACGTTGGCCACGAGCGCCGGGAAGCCGAAGGCCAGCAGCGTGGGGAAGGTGATGAGCGATCCCGATCCCACCACCGTGTTGATCGTCCCGGCCACTATGCCCGTGGCGGCGATGGCGAGGGCCTCCAGAGCGGACACCCGAAGGTTCTACGCCATCGGCGGTCCAGGCTCGAACGGTGATATGGCATGAGGCTGGAGTGACCGGGCGAGGCGCCGGGAAGGGGAAGCAGATGAGCGAACCTGCGGATGTGGTCGTGGTCGGCATGGGCCCGGGCGGGGAGGAGTTGGCGGGCAGGCTCGCCGAGGCCGGTCTCGACGTGGTCGGGATCGAGGGTCGGCTCCTCGGAGGTGAGTGCCCGTACTGGGGGTGCGTGCCGTCGAAGATGATGTTGCGCGCCGCGGGACTGCTCGCCGAGGCCCGCAGGGTGCCGAATATGGCCGGGGAGGTGTCGGTGACCGCGGACTGGGGCCCGGTGGCGCGGCGGATGAGGGAGGCCACCGACGACTGGGACGACCGTCGCGCGGTCGAACGCTTCGAGTCCAAGGGTGGCAGGTTCGTGAGGGGATGGGGCCGGCTCGAGGGCCCCGGCCGGGTGACGGCCGCCGGCCGCGAGTTCGAAGCCCGCCGGGCCGTGGTGGTGAATTGCGGCACCCAGCCCTGGGCCCCGCCGGTGCCCGGGCTCGCTGAGACGGGGTTCTGGACGAACCGGGACGCCATCGAGACCGAGCACGTCCCGAGGTCGCTGCTCGTGCTCGGCGGGGGGGCGGTGGGTGTCGAGCTCGGGCAGGTCTTCGCCAGGTTCGGCAGCGATGTGACGATCGTCGAGACCGCCCCGCAACTGCTTGCCGCCGAGGAGCCGGAGTCCGCAGCGGTGCTCACCGATGCGCTCGAGGCGGACGGGGTCGAGGTGAAGACCGGCGTCGAGGTGACGGGGGCAGGGCGCGGCTCGAACGGCGTGTGGCTCGAGCTAAGTGCCGGCAGGACGCGCGAGTGCGAGCAGCTGCTCGTGGCCACGGGTCGTCGAGCGGACCTGAGCGCGCTCGGCGTCGCCAACGTCGGGCTCGACGAGCGCGCTCGTTTCATCGAGGTCGACGAGCACATGCGAGCGGCACCGGGGCTGTGGGCGGTCGGCGACGTAACCGGGGCCGGCGCGTTCACGCACGTCTCGATGTACCAGGCGGGCATCGCGCGGGCAGACATCCTCGGAGAGGATGTGCCCGGCGCCGATTACCGCGCACTGCCGCGCGTGACGTTCACCGACCCCGAGGTCGCCTCGGTGGGGCTCTCCGAGGCCGCCGCCCGTGCCCGCGGGATCTCGGTCAGGGTGGGCACCGCGCAGGTCCCGTCCTCGGCCCGCGGTTGGATCCACAAGGTCGGGAACGCCGGGTTGATCAAGCTGGTGGAGGACGCGTGCAGCGGGTTGCTGGTCGGGGCCAGCTCCGTCGGCCCGTCAGGCGGTGAGGTGCTCGGCCTTCTCGAGCTCGCCGTGCAGGCTCGCGTCCCGACCACGGAGCTGAGGCGCTTGATATTCGCCTACCCGACCTTCACTCGCACGATCGAGGCCGCGCTCGTGGATCTGCTCGGCTACTAGCAGAGCTATCAGCTGCGAGCGCAGCGGGCGGTCACGAGCCGAGGTAACGCTCGAACCAGTCCAGCACCATCTTCCAACCCTCGTTGGCGGCCTCCACCCTGTAGAAGGGACGCGCGGTGGAGAAGAAAGCGTGCCCCGCGCCTTCGAAGACGTGGAACTCGAAGGTCTTGCCGTGCTCCGCGAGCACCTTCTCGGTCTCCGCGACCTCCTCGGGCGAGGGGTGCTGGTCCTCCGCGCCGAAGAGACCGAGCAGCGGGCACGAGAGCTTGCCGGCCTTGTCGATGATCGGCGCGATCTTCAACCCGAGCCCCTCGGGCGGGGGGTTCACGACGAAAGCTCCGTAGCAGTCGACAGCGGCATCGAGCTGGAGGCTGCACGCCGAGAGGAAGGACTGCCGTCCGCCCGAGCAGTAACCGATCGTCCCGACCTTGCCGTTGGAGGTCTGTAGCGACTGGAGGAACTTCATCGCTCCGTCGATGTCGCCGACGAGGCGGTCGTCGGGGACACCGCCTGCGGAGCGGACCTTGGCTGCGGCCTGCTCGGGCTCCTCGCCCGGTGCCTCGCGGGAGTAGAGGTTCGGGCACACGGCGAGATAGCCGTTGGCTGCGAACTTGAGGGTGGCCTCCTTCGTCTCGTCGTCGTAGCCGGGCATGTGGTGGATGACCACCACCCCACCGAACGACCCCTCCGTGGCGGGCTCGGCCAGGTACGCCTCGATCTCGTCGCCGCCGTGGCCCACGATGGTCGTCGTCCTGGCGCGAAGGTCACCTCTCATCGTTCCTGCTCCTCCTTGTCATTCCCATCATTCGATCGCTCTCGATCGCTCTCGATCTCGCGCTCAACTCTCGAATGTCGCCGGCATTGTTATCACCGTCGCTCCCACGGCCCCGGAGAGGTCCCCGAGCTCGGAGGAGAGCACGGCCGGGGGGCGCTCGGGTACGCGGAGGTTCTCCTGCATCTGGGCTGCAACGCGGCGTGCGAAAGGCTCGCCGAGGCGGTCGCCGAGCCCTCCCCCCAGGATGATCGCCTCGAGGTCGAGCAGGTTGTGTGCGTTGGAGAGCGCCAGTCCGAGCGACTCGATGGCCTGATCGATCAGCTCGACCGTCAAATTATCCTGCTGCTCCAGCGCGTCCGCGATGACCGAGCTAGTGACCCGATCGCGGCCTTTGCGCTCCATGATCTCGAAGAGCTTGGTCTTTCGCCCCTTCTGAACGTGCTGGCGCGCGCGACGCTCGATGGAGACGCGTCCCGCGTAGGCCTCCAGGCAACCGAGCCTCCCGCACCCGCACTGCCGGCCCCCGGGCCGAACAGTCGTGTGCCCGATCTCACCCGCGTTGCCGTTGCCTCGCAGGATGTTTCCCTCTATCACCAGCCCGCCCCCGACACCCGAGCCCACGAAGACCCCGAGGAAATTGCGGTACGGACGCCCGGCACCGTGGTGTAGCTCGCCACTGACAGCGGCCCGTACGTCGTTGTCGACCGTGACTGCGATCCCGTCCAGGGCCCTGCTCACCGAGGGGCCGAGCGCGACCTCCTCCATGAAACCGGCCACGTTCGGTGACTTCGAGACATGGCCGGTGAAGGGGTCCACCAAACCCGGAGCGCCGATACCGACCGCCCTCAGGTCCGACGTCCCTGCGCCCGCCGCCTCGAGAGCGCCGCGGATGCTCGCCACGACCTCTGCGGTCACCGCGGCTGCGTCGGTCCGGGGGGTCGACAGCCTCGCCTGGCCGACCACCCGGCCGTCGGCCACGACCACGGCCTGGATCTTCGTCCCTCCGAGGTCGACTCCGGCTGTCAGCTCGGCCATCTCGGTCTCCCCAGGCCCTGGTGGTCCGATCCTCGTCAAGGTAGCGGGCTGCGGCACGCGAGCGGGGCATGGAGGCGGTGGCGACAGCGGCGCCTCGGAGCCCACGCCGTCGAGGTGGTGCAGTGGAGGGGCCGGATCGGGTGCACAATTGCCGGTGCCCGCCCTCAGAGCAAGAAAGGGGCCATCCGTGGCGACCGAAGCAGCGGCGAGACCGACGTTCACCTACCGGGGCCAGAGGTACTTGTGGGGCTACAGCTCCGACCGCACGGTGTGCGGTCTGTGGCGCGTCGAGGACCGAGAGGGTGATGCGGAGCGCACATGGCCCATCTCCGAGCATCAAGAAGCCTGGAAGGAATTCCGCTCGCTCGAGCCGACGGCGACGGCGTACACCGAGACGGCCACCGCCGTGGGTGGCGCAGAGCCGGTTTCTTCCGAGGGCGTCCGCGCGACGGCGCCGGTCGCCGCCGTCTCGAAGAGCGATCAGGACGCAGTGGCAGAGCGATCCTTCCCGGACCCGGTCGGCGCGGGAGGAGGCCCGGAGCCGGGTAGCGGTCCTGAGACCGATGGAGGCCCTGCGCCGCGCACGCGCTGGCGCCGGCTCGGCTTGATCGCCGCTGTGTGCGCGTTGATCGCGCTCGGGGCGGTCCTCGGGGTCAGGTCCATCGGGTCCAATTCCCCGAGCACCGGCACAACCGACCCAGCGCAGCTCGTGCTCACGGCCGCGACCACGACCGAGGGGCTCCACACGGCCCATCTCTCGATGACCGAGACGATCACCGGCGTGAAGGGTGCGGGGACGATCACCGTGCCCGCGACCGGCGAGGTGGACTTCGGCTCGCAGGACGCGAGCATCACGATGACCGTCGCCGGCGTGCCGGTGTCGGTGATCAGCTCGCAAGGTTCGGTCTTCGTGAGCATCCCGCAGGTCTCACAGTTGCTGCCGGGCAAGAGCTGGGTGTCCGTGCCGATCTCGAGCGAAGGCTCCGCGTCGCAGGGTGCGCTCAGCGGCGGGGACCCGTCGCAGATGCTCCAGATACTCGCCTCCCACGGCAACACGGTCACCTCGATCGGGCCTTCAGTCATCGGCGGAGTCGACGTGCAGGGCTACTCGGTGCTCGTCGACAAGACGGCCGCCGAGGCGGAGCTGTCCGGTTCGGGGCTCCCGGCCTCGGTCGTGCAGGCGGGGGAGCAGTTCCTCCAAGCGGTCGGGCCCATCACCTTCAAGGTCTACGTGGCCTCCGACAACCAGCTGAGCCAGATGGACTTCGCGACGAGCGTGCCCGGAGTGCCGGGTGCCTCTGTCTCGGTCCAGTTGACCTTCAGCGACTTCGGCGCTCCGGTGTCGATCAGCCCGCCGCCGGCTTCGGAGGTGGCGACCCTCCAGCAGTTCCTCTCCGCTGCCCGATAGCCGACCGGCGCCAGAGGCGGGCGCCGCCCAGCTCTCGCCAGGGCCCGGCAGAAGGGCTCTCGTCGTCGAGGTCTGGATCGTGCTCGGGCTGTCCCTCGGGGCTTCGGCGCTGTACGCGGTCCTGAGCCTTGTTGGATCGCTCACCGCCGGCCCGCCCCTGAGAGCGCAGAGCGCGGTGATCAACTCCTCTGTCGCCCCTCACCGTTCGCTGCTCGACCTGGCGTACCAGCTCGTGGGGATCGCCGTGGCTCTCGTACCGGTCGCTCTCGTCGTCTATCTGCTCGTACGGTCGGGTGACTCCGCTTCGAGTATCGGGATCGATCGCAGCAGGCTCGGGAGGGAGACGATCTGGGGTGCAGGCCTTGCCCTCGTGGTCGGTGGCGCCGGGCTCGCTCTCTACTTGGGCGCGTATCACGCCGGCTTCGACGTGCGGGTGGTGCCCACCAACCTGCCGGCTGTCTGGTGGCGCATACCGGTGCTCGTGCTCGCCTCGGTGCAGGACGGGTTGCTGGAGGAGGTGGTGGTGTGCGGCTACCTTCTCCACCGATTGCGGCAGCTGAGCTGGGGCGAGGGCCGATCGCTCTTCACGAGCGCTGCCATTCGCGGCTCCTACCACCTCTACCAGGGCTTCGGAGGCTTTCTCGGCAACGCCGCCATGGGCCTCGTCTTCGGGCGCCTCTTCCAGCGCCAGGGTCGGCTGGTCCGCCTGGTGCTCGCGCACGCCCTCGTCGACACCGGGGCGTTCGTGGGTTACGTGCTACTGCGCAGCCGGGTGTCCTGGATCCCCTGAGACCGCCCCAACGAGACCGCCCAGACAAGCCGGTCCCACGACACGCGACGTGCTTCGCGCGCGCACACGAGCGTCGTGGCGATCCCGGCGACCATCGCGCCCCACCAGGTCCAGCGACCGTGCCAGGAGGCCTGCGAGACGAAGGTGAGCGCGGCCGCTACCACCGAGGTCGACACGAGCCGCGGCCAACGAGTCGACGAGCACACGAGGGCAACGGCGAGGACGGGCCACACGTAGTAAGCGACCATCACGGACTCGAACACGCAACGCAGCGCCAACGCGAGCGCGATCCACCAGAGCACCTCTGCGAGCTCTTCTGCCCCCCACGCCTTCCCCATGGTCGCGCGCGGTTCACGGCGCTCCACGACGAGCGCGACGAGGCACGCCGCGATGACCGCGACACCTCTCGAGGGCCCGGCCGCGACCGCGCCGTGACCGAGGTGCGGAGCGAAGGCCACGAAAGGGGTCGGGTGGTCCACTCCCGGCCAATTGGGCTGGTCCACCACGGCCTTCGACGTGGCCTGCCAGTCCGCCGAGAGCGCGATCCCCACCAACAGGGCGGCCGGAGCCGCCGCACGCGTGAGGAAGCCGGCCAGGCGCTGGCGCTCGACGAGCACCACGAGGATCGGGACGGCGAGCAGCACTAGGGGCTGCACGGCGACGGCGGCCCCGACCGTCCACGCCGAGACGGAGGTCCTCGCCTCGGATAGGGCCAGCACCCCGTAGAGGAGGAGCGCGACCGCAACAGCGTCCTCGGGGTGCCCCCAGCGCACCGATACGTTCCACAGGGCGACCGCCCCTGCGCCCGCGAGCAGAGCGCGTTTCGGCCGCGAGGCACCGAGGCGTTCCGCGACGGAGTCGGCCGCGAACAGGACCACGGCGGACAGCAGGATCTCGTAGGGCCCGGCGGCGAGCCAGGCCGCCGGTTGCGCGTTGTGCGCCCCCGGCGACGCGAGGCTCAGGCCCGCAGCGTCTATCACCGCTGCGATGGGGACGAGCACGAGAGCGGCGCCGGGGAACGCGACCAGCCCCGTTGGTTGCGTGTACAGACCCCCGAGTTCGAGGTGCAGTAGACGTCGGGCCGCCACCAGCGTGCCCCAGAGGTCGTCGGGAAGCTGCCACGCTCTGGTGCCGGCGATGTGGGGCCCCCACCAGGTGGAAGAGGCCATGCCCACTAGGACGAGTCCGATGGTCGCCAGCAAGGGGAAGGCCCGCCTCACCGGCCACGCGCTTCGCGCCACCGGGCTCGGCTAGCCGGCCATCCTCGACGTGCCGAACATCTCGTCGAGGGTGACTGGTTCGAGGTCGCGTTCGGCAATGATCGCCTCGATCTGGTCGAACAGCGAGAGGATCGTCGGATGGTTGAGGTGCCCGAGCATGATCGTCCCGGGTCTCAGGTACTGGTTCGCCAGGTTCAACAGCTCCTGCGGTGAGATGACCGTGGAATCACCGAAGGAGCCGTTCCACATGAGGATGTTTGTGTAACCGAGGCTTCCGGCGACATCGAGAACACGTGCGTTGTAGTAACCGTACGGAGGCCGGAACCAGGGTCGTGCTGTGACCCCGAACGTCTCTTCGATCCAGTCCTCGTTCCTTGTGATCTCGTCGGCGATCGCGCTCGTCGAGAGCCCGACCAGGTTTGCGTGGTTCCACGTATGGTTTCCGAACTGGACCTGCTTGTTGGCGATCATCGGATAGAGGATGTCGAGGTAGGGCTTCCACAGGTCGCCGAAGACCCCGTTGGGGTTGAACGTGATGTGGATCCCCGAGCTCTGTGCGAACTGCACGTACTTGGCGACGCACTGAGCGCAGTAGCCGTCGTCGATCGTGAGAGCGACCTGTTGAGTGCCTGCTGGGCCCGATGAGACGACCTTTGTCTGACCCGGGTGCGGGGCTGGGATGGGCTCGGGACTCAGGGGCGGCCCAGAGTCGGTGGCGGGCACGAGCGTCGCGGGCTGGGCGACCGGCACCGATGGTGTGCGCGGCCCCTTGGATTGACCTCTGAGCACGCCTTTGATCGCCCTGGCACGTCCCGTGCAGGCAGCTGCCGCGACCGCCAGGCCGAGCGACATGAGGCCGAGGAGCTCACGTCGAGCAAAGCGTTCGCGTTGCTCGCAGCCCGTGCACCCGGAGCGGTGCGCGCTCACGGATCGCCAAGGTAGCCCATCGAGGCCGCGCCCGATCGTGACCCGAGAGACGGGCCCGATCGTGACCCGAGAGACGGGCCCGATCGTGACCCGAGAGACGGCCGTCGTGCCCGGCCACGAGTCGTCGTGGTCCGCCCGGGAGGCGTAGATTCTGGCCCTCCCGACTGCCGCTTACGATGCCGAGCCCCCGCCATAAGCGATCAGAGCCTCCCCGCCGACGAATTCGGCGAATTGCGTGGCGCCTGGCCCTGGCGGTGGCGGCTGCAGCAGTCCTCGCCGGGGGTAGCTGGGCGGTGGTGCTCGCCGTGTCGGGCTCCACAGGTACCCGGCATCGCCTAGTCCCGCGCGCAGTGTGCCGGATCGGGTCGCCGGCGGTCTCTTGTGGCGCCGACCTCGCCGCTTGGAGCCTGATCGCGACCTTGACGGGACCGGCCCAGCTGTTCTCGGGCCCTTCGGAAGGCGCCCCCAAGGTCGCAGTGGGCACGAGCTGGCCGTCCGCCGTCTCCTTCCCCGTCGTCGCCACCGAGCGCGACGGCTGGGCGGAGATCCGGCTCATCTCGCGCCAGGTTGGTGCGCTCGCCTGGATCCCACCGGCGACCTACGTGCTCACTCGCACCCAGTACCACGTCGTAGTCGACATCTCGCAACGCCGGCTCCTTCTCTTCGAGCGGGCGAGGCTCGCCCTGCGAGCGCCGGCCGAGGTCGGGGCACCCGGGTACCCGACGCCCACCGGCCGGTACTTCGTGGCGTTGTTCGAGCTTCCTCCCGTGCCGGCGTACAGCGCCTTCGTGATCATCACCTCAGCGCTCTCGGCCACGGAGACCAACTGGGAGGAGCAGGGCCAGCCAGTGCTCTCGATCACCTCGGACGTCAACGCCGCGTCGGTGATAGGGACCTCCGGCGCCGCGGTGACCCACGGCGGGATCTCTCTCTACGTGTCCGATCTCGAACGTCTGCGCCCGCTCCCGCTCGGCACACCGATCGATATCGTGGCGTACCTGCGCCCGAGAGCGAGCGCGGCGAGGAGCACCAGCACGAGCGCCGCAAGCGCCAAGGCCGACAGCACCCAACCCACCGTCCACCCAGGCGGATCGTAGGACCAGCTGAGAACCCCACGCCCGGCCGGCACGCGCACCGCCTGCACCAGGCCGGAACGTCGCACGGGCAATCCCACGGCGGCCCCTTCGCGGGGGTGCCAGGTCGCCTTCCAGCCAGGGATAGCGGCCTCGGCCCGCACCACGGTCACGCCCTTGGCGGAGGAGACGTACGCGGCGGCAGGTGCGTAGCGAGGTCCGGAAGTGGCGCGCACGGTCGCGCCGCGCGCGCCGACGAGGGTGAGGGGTGCACGGGCGAAGCTGTCCGAGAAGACCGCAAAGGAGCCGTCGATGCCCCGCAGAACCCAACGCGGAGGCACGACCGCTCCCTGGAGCTGGCCGTCGGCCACGAACCGGGTGCGGTCCTCGCTCGTGATGGTCGGCGAGCCGAGGCCGCTGTGGTTGCTTCCAGCGCGGACTATCAGCGCCACGGCCGCCTCGTCGTGAGGAAGCGTTACCTCGAGCACGTGCTCACCCTCGAGCGTCGGAGGAGGTGCCCAAGACGTCTTACCGGACGAGCCCACGAGGCCGATCCTCAGGCCGCTTCGCAGGTCCCCCGCGGCGCGGGCGTCGGGGACGAGGATGCTCTTCACGCTCAGGTCCTCGCCCAGGTACCAGGTGGCCAGTCCACCGGGCGCGATCTGGCGAACGCCGGCCGCGGGATCGGGAGCGGCACGGTCGAAGACGGTGTCGACGATGAAGTAATTGCGCGGCGAGAACAGGACCGTCGTGCCGAGCTGGTCCAGTGTCCCGTTGCCCACAGCGTTCGGGTCGAGGATGTCCTGCCCGAGCCCCGTCGACTCGTGGGACCCGGTGGCGGACGCGTACGTGCCGTCGACGATCGAGCTGTAACCCTGCACAGACGGCACGGCGAGCACGGTGTTGACGTCCGGCGAACCGATCACGTTGAGGCCGTTCCCGTCGACCAGGTCGGGGTCGTAGATGGCGAAGCGCCCCGTACCCGTATAGGCCCCCCCGGAGACCATGGTCGGCGGTCCCGGCACAGACGCGCCGGGCGAGACCACGGCGCCCGAGGCCGGCTCGCTCGAGGCCGTCGTGGGAGCAGGCGCGGGCCCCGATTGACCGAGGTTGGGGTCCGCCGACGCCACCGTCATCAGCGTGAAGACGAGCACGTCGGCGACGACGAAGGCGACGAGCACGCGCGTGCGCCGGCGCCGCCCGATCCGGTGTCCCCACATTGCGATGCCCGTCGCCAGGAGCCCCAGGACGCCGAAGGGCAGGAACCACCATCGCAGCCCCCCGTCCTCGCCGGCGGCCTTCAAGGTCACCCCTAACCACTGGAGGAGCCCCGAACCCCAGGCGATGCCCACCGCCACCGTCGCCACTGCCCCGAGCGCCGGCAGCGCTCCGAGCATCCTGCTCGAGGGACCGGGCGCCGCGAAGTCCCGGGGCTCGGGCGCGACCGTCGACACGCCCCCCTGCCCAGAACCGGCCACCGGGGCGCCCCCCGGACCCGACCCGACCGGCGCTCTGCGCCCCAGCCACTCCTGCGACCAGTAGGCGAGGAGGAACGCGAAGCCGATGTCGGCCACGACGATGTTGCGGCTCTGCAGCCTCTGGCTGCCGAACAGTGGGATGTGGATCAGCAGGTGCCACAGGGGGGTGTTGCCGCCGAGGGCGAGCAGCAGCCCGACTGCCGCCATCACCTCCCACACGAGCCACTCCGGCGCGGGGCGCCGGAGCCGCAACCGGCCGAGTAGCGCGAACGCCGCCACGAGCGGCATGAGGCCCACGTATCCGTTGACCTCGGTCAGGTTGTAGGCGGCTAGAAACGGGGGCTGGCCGAAGGAGCCGGACCCGCCGAGCAGGTCGGGGACGAGCATCAAGCTCAGCCATCGGTTGTAGAGGGACCCCGAAGTGAACAAGTACGCGTTCGACACGGCCCGCTGGGAGGTGCTCACCGCTTCCGTACCCGGCAGCCACTGGACCGCGCTCAAGGCGATCGCTAGCAGCAGGCCTCCACCGGCCCAGGCGACGAAGCCCGGCGCTCGCCTTCCCAGGCGCACCACCCGCCAGAGCGCGTAGATCCCGACGATCACTGCGAAGTCGGCTATGGCGCGCGGCTCCCCGGCGAGTACGGCCATGGCCCCGGCCACAGCGAGCAACCCCGCCCAGGCCAGGCGCTTGTGCAGCACGGCCCGGCCGCTCAGAGCCGCCGCAGCGCCCCCGGCGTCCTGTCCGGTCCCTGCCGCACCGGCACCGGCACCGGCGACACCGCCCCCGGCCCAGCTCTTCGACAGCTCGAGCAGCGCGAGCAGCGCGACGGGCACCCAGCTCATCCCCGCGACGAGGCCGAAGTGGACGACCTGCGCCGTCATCGCCCCTGCGAAGCTGAAGGAGAACGCGCCGAGGAAGCTCGGCACGACGTCCAGGCGCGAAGCGCGCAGGAATGCGTAACACCCGAGGCCCGCCACCCAGAAGGTAGCGACGAAGTTCAGAGCCCACGCTGCGGTGCCGGGCAGGATCACGAACAGGAGCGTGAACGGGTACGCGGCACCTGCGTTCCACCCCCCGAGCAGGGGGGCCCCGCTCCAGATGTACGGGTCGAGCAGTGGCAGGTGCCCGTGGCGCACCTCGATTCCGACCAGCACACGCAACGGGAAGTTCTGCGTGAAGTCGTCGCCCAGCAGGACGCTGTGCCCGAGCATGGCCGGTACCGCGAACACGAGCAGCGGGAGCGCTACCAGCACGGCGAGCGCGAGGCGGTCTCCGCGACCGACCCGTGCCAGGACCGCCCTGGCTCTCGAGGGCGCGGCGCGACCTGCCGAAGCCGCCATCACGCCCACAGGTCACGACTGTCGCAGGACAACCTGGGAAGACCCTGGGTGCAGCTGCCGGCAAGCCGGCTCAGAAGCTCGCCGGCAGCAGCGGGCTCACGTTCTCGAAGAAGAAGAAGATCACGACGAGCAGGGGTACGACCCCGAGACCGTAGGTCGCCCATGGGCGCCTGCGCCTTCGCGCCGTCATCCAGATTCCGGTGCCGATCAGGAGCCCCGCCGCACCCCAAAGGAAGGTGCCGACCCAGCTCCCCTGCTCGCCGGCGAGGCCCGAGGAGCTCGAGGTCGAGGAGCGCGAATGCGAGCCGCCGCGCGCGGGCAGTGGCACCGTCGCCGGTGCCGAGACGAGCCAGGCCTGCACGACCAGTCGCTGTGTGGCGCTGTAGCGCGGGTTGCACGTGGTGAGGGTCAGCTCCGGTCTCGTGCTCGCGGCTATGACCGAGGTGTCGTTGGGCTGCACGGTGAAGGGTGCCTGGTTCACCCGGTAAATGAACGGGTCGGTGGGGCGCTGGGGCGTGGTGATGTAGATCAGGTCGCCGAGAGCCATCTCGTTCAAGTTGTAGAAGGGGTGCAGGTACGTAGTGCGGTGCCCGGCGACCGCGGCGTTGCCGGGCTGGCCGGGCAGCGGCGTGCCGGGGTAGTGGCCCGGCCCGAGCTCCAGGTCCGCGGTCGAGGTGCCCTCGACGATGACGATGTCGAGGCCGATCTTCGGGATCTGGAGTATCCCGACGGGCTGTCCTTCCGGCGGCACGGCCCCGGGCGCGGTCGTCGCCCCTCCGGAGGTGGCGGTGGTGGTCGTGGAGCTGGACGGCGTCGTATTGATGGTGCTCGAGTCAGAGGACGAGCCGCAGGCCTTGGCATGTTGCAGCTCGTGGCAGATCTGCGTCTTCAAGCTGTTCTGGTGCTGGGACGTGTAGACGTCGGTGCCCCAAAGCAGGTACACGACGAAGAGCAGGACGAGCACGCCCGCTCCGATCAGGAATTTGCCGGTGCCGCCCACGACCGCGCGAACGCTCGGAGCCCGCCGGCGACGTAGGGTCTCGGACCGGCCGCGCTCGTAGCTCCAGGTCATGCCCGCGACGTCGTGCCCGGCCGTCTCAGTCGTCGGCGATTCGGGCGTAGTCCCACACCATGAAGTTGTCCCGGTCGTCGCCCAGGACGACTTTGCCGGGGTGTTGCTTGTCTATGTGGCCGATCAAGCCGTTGTACACCGAGTAACCGATCAGTTCCTGCAGACGCCGCCCGAATCGCTTGGCGATCTCGCGTGGGATGCCGAGCTGCTGGTTCTCCTGCTGGCGCAAAAAGCCCGCGCAGTAATTCATGGCGATGCCCACCCTGCGCTCGTCGGTGGTGTTGGCGCCGCCACCGTGCCAGAGGCTGCCCACCCACACGAGCACGCTGCCCTTGGGCATCTCGGCAGGGATCGAGTCGTATTGCTGGAGGGGATCGGGGGAGTGGTCGGCGAGGTGAGTGCCGGGGCACAGGCGGGTCGCGCCGTTGGCCTCCGTGAAGTCCGTGATGGCCCACATCGTGTTGCAGATGATCGGGGGGTGGGGTTTGGGCAGGCCGATGATCTGGTCGTCGCTGTGGATGGGCTGCGCGGTCTCGTCCGAGCCGATCGAGATCGAAGAGAGCGAGGAGATGAGCAGTCCCGGGTCGAGCACCCGCTCCACGATCGGTAGCACGTTGGGGTGGACCGGTATGCGCTCGTAGAGAGGTCCGTGCACCAAGAGGTTGTAGATGCGGGTCGTGTGGATCCCCTCGAAGAGGTTGTCGGCAGGCGCGACGGCGAGCTCGCGCTCGAGCCGCAGGAGGTCCTCGTCGATCGCGTCGCAGAGATCCTCCGAGATCGCCTCGTGCACCACCGCCCAGCCCTCGGCCTGGACCTGCTCGGAGACCGAGACGATCCTGTCCTCGTCGATGGTGGCCTCGTCGGTGAGGGGCACTCGGCCCGTTTGCGTCACCTACTCATGCTGCCACGCTCCTGCCGCCCAGTCGCGGCGGGGCGGGCGGTGCTGGGACTCCGACGTAGCATCGGCTCGATGACCGATGGGAGCAACGGGTTCGGCTCGCCCGAGAGGGGTCGCCACGTCCGTCGCCAGCGGACCTCGTCGGACTCCTCGTGGCGGGCTCATGCGCTGCCCTTGCTCATGGCGGTAGGCGGTGCGGTGCTCGTAGCAGTGGTCGGGAGCGTCTTGACCTCGAGCGCCCAGGCCCCGCCGAGGACATCACACCCGGCCGTCAAGAGCGCCTCGTCGGCGGCATCCGGGCGCGCAGGGCGCGCGAACCGGAGCACGGACACGACGGTCTCCCCGAGAAGGGCGAGCGGCGCCGTGCGCGGGACGAAGTCCTCCGGGGCCGTGGCTCCTTGCGCTCCCTCACAGGTGAGCATCACCACCGCTACTGACCGCTCCTCCTACGCCCGCGGCAGTTCCATCACGGTGGTGACGAAGCTCGTGAGCAACACGAAGTGTGATGTCGACCTCGTCCCGGCCGGTGAGTACGCGTGCGGGGAGAGCATCGTCGTGGACACCTGGTCGGGCGACCAGGTGTTCCCGTCTCTCGGTCAGGACGAGCAGTGCGGGCGCTTGCCGAGCGGAGCCCTCCTCCCGGGTGAGGCCGATACCGCGACGCTCGTGTGGGACCAGAAGACCAGCCAATCGGCAGGCGGCTCCGGTGACCAGGCGGCCGCGGGCCGTTACGTCGCGATCGGGAGCTGGTCCTGGAGCGCCGGCGCGGGTCAACCGCCTTACCAGGTGGCAGCGAGCTCAGCCTCGTTCACGCTCCAGCCGTAGAGCTGCCTACGTCTCCGTGTCATCGGTGGCTTCGGGCTCCTCGACAGGCTGCGCCGGCGGCCGGGGAGGAAAGTATCGGGCGAGGGACGAAGGAGGGGCAGCAGTCGGGGGTGGCGGCAGTCCCCTTGTCGGCGGAGGAGGTGCGGCGCGCTGCGCAGTGGCCGGCGCCGGCGCAGGTGGGAGCTGAGGACGTGCAGGGCGCGAGCGGGAAGCCCCGATTCGCCGGAGCCCTGCGAACAAGGAGCGTTTGGGCGGCTGTCCCGATCCCTGGCGCTCGGGCCCCGGTCCGTTCGACTGGCCTCGCCCCGCGGTGGCGCCTGAGCGAGGTCCAGAAGAGCCAGGAGAGGGGGAGATCGGGCTGCGCCCTTGTGGTGCAGCCGTGCGCTCCCCTGCTTCTCGCGCCGCGGAGGACGGGCCCGCCGACCACGAGGACGAGGCTCCCGGCTGCGCGCCGGAAGCCCGCGGGTGGCGCCCCAGCCCGCTCGACCAAGCCGTCTCCGCCTCGCGCAGCGATCGGCTCACGGCCGAGCTCACGTCCGAGGCGATGGGAGCCAGCTTGGCCGGGTGCTGTTGCGCGCGGACCAGTCGTTTGGAGATCTCGTGCCATACGTCGGCCGACGAAGTCACCGTGGACTCGAGCAGGTCGAACCGTGCTCGTGCAGGTCCGGGGAGCTCAGCGGCCGCGGGTTCGGGGATCGGGCGCGGGGCCTCCGACTCCGTCGGTCGAGGCTCTACCACCGGCCTTTGCGTCCAGGGCTGAGCTATCTGGCGCGCCGGCTCTTGCACCGCCGGCTCTTCCACCCTCGGCTCTTGCACCGCCGGCTCTTGCACCTTCGGCTCTTCCAGCTTCGGCTCTTGAACTTTCGGCTCGTGCAGTGCCAGCTCTTGCCCCTTCGGCTCGAGCACCTTCGGCTCTTGCGCAGCAGGCTGCGCGAATGGTTGTGCGGGCCTGGGCTCGGGCACAGCCGGCGGTTGCTCCTCGGACCGTGCGACTTGCGCCGCCGGATCGTCGACCGTGGGCTCGGTCTCCCGTTCGCGTGCGGTCTGCCGCTGACGGGCCCGTGCTTGACGGCTCGCTTCCCGGCACGCGTCGCAACGGCATCCACGGTTGTAGGCGCTCTTCGTGCCGTGAGTGGTCATATCCCTCGCCGCTCTCGTCCCGTGTGCGCTCGCCCTGACCGGCCTTCGCGGGTACCGAGGATCACGACCGGCAACCCTCCTCTCCGGGGGTGCTGACATTGGGTTCTGTTCGCAACGACGAATCGTAACGTGGCTGGCGTGGTGCGTCATTCATCGTGGGCCAACAGCGGTGGTAGCCTCGCTTCTTCGCGGGCCGTTGGCGCAGTTGGTAGCGCACTTGCATGACGCGCAAGGGGTCAGAGGTTCGAGTCCTCTACGGCCCACCACACCGTCTTATTGGGACTTCAGGACCCTGAGCGGGCCAGCAGCTCCCGGAGGCGCACCCGTCCGCCAGTGCGCAGGACGGCCCGGCGGTAGATGCGGGCGGCCAACACGGCCATCCCGGCGGTGCCGGCGATCGCGATGAGCACCGATGCGACGAACTCCCACCACGTCGCCTGGCCCAAGCCGACGAGCACGGACATGCAGAACGGTGCCGTCGGAGGCAGGTAGGCAAGGACCTTGAAGAAGGCACTCGGGTTCCCGGAGCTCGCAACGGTGAGCGAGAAGATGTAGCCAACGAGGATCGGGATGCTGAGCGGGAGCGCCAGAGTCTGGATCTGGTCCTGGCGCTCGGCGGTCGAACCGGCGGCGGCGTAGACCCAGCAGTAGAAGGCGTATCCGAGGACGAGCCAGCACAGCTCGGCGGCGAGTGCGAGCGGCTGGTCACCCTTCAGGAGGTCGGACCCGACGCCATTGGCGAGAAGGAGTGCGAAGGCGACGACGAGCGTCGCCTGGCCCAGCGCCACGAGCCCGATGCCCAGCACCTTGCCCCCGAGCAACTGGATGGGGCGCACCGTAGCGAGGAGCACCTCGACAACCCGGCTCGACTTCTCCTGCATCACGCCGATCAGGATCCACGTGCAGTACTGCGTGAGCATCACGAACAGCAGCACGATGCCGATCACGGGGATCGCGCGGGTCGAGGTGCTCGATCCAAATTGCAGGGCGCGCACCGGGACGGGCTTCGAGTTGTCCACGTCTGCCTCCTGGGTAGGTGTCAGCCCCGCCGTCCGGTACGCCTTCAGGACGCCGAGATACTCCGCCGTGTCCTTGACGAGGACGGGGTCGGCCGGCGAGCTCGCCAGGGCGGCCGGCTCCCACAGCAGGACCTCGTGGCCGTCGATTATGGCGAAGGCGAGCGTCTTGGCGCGAAGGGCGGACTTCGTCTCGGCGATGGACCGCTCGGTTACGAACCGCACCTTGTCGTTGTTCGCCGTCCCTGCTGCCACCACGAGGTGCTCGAGGTCTGGCGACAGGCTGCCGACGACGCCGATCGCCTGCGGCGTAGGCCTGCTGTTGCTGCTCTTGTGCAGGGTCGGGATGATGATGGCGGCTGCGACGGCGATCAGGACAATGAGCGTGCCGACACGGAAGAAACGACTCCTGACGCGCTCGGTGATCTCTCGCGTTGCGATCATCCCGACGGCGCCGAAGCGCCCGCCGATGTCGGCGGAACGCCCACCGTTTCGCCCGTGCGCGGGGGATGCCAAGGCGGCAGCGGGCGCCGACGCTGTCTCGGTGACATCGGAGGTTCGAGAGGAAGCCCCCGGGGGGCGCTCGGCGCGGCGATGGCGCCGGGCACGAAAGATCGCGACCCGAATTGCTACGACAGCGATCAGGATCAGGGCGATGGCGATGTACTTCATGCCAGCGCTTCCCGGAAGACCTCGGACATCCGTCGACGCTCGAAGGAGAACTCCGTGACCCGTCCCACGTCCATCGCCGCACGGAGGACGTCGTCGCTGTCGACCGAGCTCTCGAGCACGAGGCGGACCGCGCCGGCACTCACCTCGGATACGGTCACGCCGGGCAGGGAGCGTGCCCAGGCCCCGCTGCGATCGCCCTCGATACGCACCACCAGCCGGCGTGCTCCGCTCGTCGCGAGGTCGTCCACCGTCCCCGCGACGACGAGACGGCCGTGGTCGATGATCGTCACCCGTTCGCAGAGCTCTTCCACCTGGTCGAGCTGATGGCTGCTGAAGATCACGCAGCTCCCTGCCCGCGCCTGGTCGACGAGCACCCGTCCGATGGCATCGATGCCGGCTGGGTCGAGTCCCGACAGCGGCTCGTCTAGGACGAGCAGTTCGGGTTGGTGCAGGAGCGCCGCCGCGAGTTGGACCCGCTGCTGATTCCCGTGCGAGAGCGTTTCGACCTTCGCGTCCCGCCGATCGGCGATCTCGAGGCGCTCGAGCCAGACCTGGGTGGCATGAGCTGCATCCGCGCTACTGAGCCCGTGCAGGCGCCCTAGGTACTCCACCTGCTCGCCGACGCGCATGCCCGGGTACAGCCCGCGCTCCTCGGGCATGTAGCCGAAACGCCGGCGCGCCGCCTGGTCCACCGAGGCCCCGTTCCACCGGACGCTACCGGCGTCGAGGTCGGTGAGGCCGAATATCGCCCGCATGGTCGTCGTCTTGCCGGCGCCGTTCGGCCCGAGAAACCCGACGACCTGCCCGGAAGGCACCTCGAAGGAGAGGTCGTCGAGAGCGATCACGTTGCCGTACCGCCGACGCAAACCTTCCAGCTCGAGCACCCTAGGTATGAGTCGCAGGCTATTGCACTGCCGACGCGGCGCCCGCGAGCGACAGAAGGGCTCGTGGCGGGTCTCGTGCCCGGGCACGGGAATTACGATGTGCCTCGATGTCGATGTCTCAGAGCCGATGACCGCGACACAATCCGATCAGGCCGTCATACACACAGAAGAGCTCACGAAGGTCTACGCGGGAACCGATTTCGCTGCGGTCGACCGGCTGAACCTCGACGTCCACGCAGGAGAGACCTTCGGCCTGCTCGGCCCGAACGGTGCCGGGAAGACGACCACCGCCGGCATTCTCACCACCCGAGTGGTGCCCACGTCGGGCAAGGCCTTCGTGGGGGGAGTCGACGTCGCAGTGCACCCTGCGCTCGCGAAGCAGCTGAGCGGGATCGTCTCCCAGGAGAACACCCTCGACAGGCAGCTCACCGTGTGGGAGAACCTCTACTTCCACGGTCGACTGTTCGGGATCTCCTCCAAACAGTCGCGCCGCACAGCGGACGAGGTCCTCGAGCGCTTCCAGCTGTCGAAGTGGGGTAGTGCATCGGTTTACGCGCTCTCGGGAGGAATGGCCCAGAGGCTCATGGTGGCACGCGCGATCTTCCACCGCCCCGCTGTGCTCTTCCTCGACGAGCCGACCGCCGGCCTGGATCCGCAGAGCCGCCTGGCCTTGTGGGACCTCTTAGGCGAGCTGCACCGGGACGGTCAGACCATCATGCTCACCACGCACTACATGGAGGAAGCGGACAAGCTCTGTAGGCGGGTGGCCATCATGGACCACGGCCGGATCCTGGCGCTCGACACGCCTGCGGCATTGAAGCAGGGCGTCGGCGCCGACACCGTCGTCACCCTGAAGACCACAGGTGCCACCGACCGGCTGGGCGAGCTCCTCTCGAGCGAGGTGGAAGGCGTCACGAGGGTCCGGTCAGTGGACGGTGCGCTACAGCTGCACGTAAAGGGCAGCCAACGACTGGTCCCGCGTCTCGTGAGCTCCGCCGAGAGGGGCGGGTTCGACATCTCGGACTTGTCGATCTCGGAACCTACGCTCGAGACCGTCTTCATCAACTTGACCGGAAAGGAGCTTCGCGACTGATGACGGTGTCGACTGTCAATCCGCCGGCCTCGGCGCGCATCGCGGTTGGGCCCACCCGCTCCGTCACCGCCGCCAGCTGGACCGCCCTCGGGGCGCTGATGCTGCGCGACCTCGTGGTGCTGAAGAAGCACTTCTGGGAATTCGTCCTACGCACCGTGATCCAACCGTTCCTGCTCTGCTTCGTGTTTCTTTATGTGTTCCCGAAGATCGGCCAGGGCATCGGCGGGCACGGTGCAGTGGAGGAGTCGAGCTTCGCCACGATCCTCGTGCCGGGGGTCGTCGGGATATCTGTGATGTTCCAGGGGGTCCAGTCGATCGCCCTCGCAATGGCCCAAGAATTCGGCTTCACGAGGGAGATCGAGGACAGGGTGCAAGCCCCGTGCCCCATCTGGCTCGTGGCAATGGCCAAGGTGCTTTCGGGGGCGGCCCAGGGGGTGCTCTCCGCCGCCATCGTGCTCCCTATCGCCTCGGTAGTCCATGCACCGGGGGTGCACGCGCACCTGGCTCTGCACTGGTGGCTCATCGTCACGTTCGTACCGTTGTCGTGCGTCGCGATGGCAGGTCTGGGACTTGTCCTGGGCACGAGCTTCGAGCCTCGCAACATAGGTCTCATGTTCGGGTTCATCATCCTGCCGATCACCTTCCTCGGCGGGACCTACTACGGCTGGACGACGCTGTCACCCGTCATGGTCGGAGGATGGCACTGGCTCCAGACCATCGTGTTGGTGAACCCGCTCATCTACGTCAACGAAGGGATGCGGGCTGTGTTCACCGAGGCTCCCCACATGCATCTCTACGTGATCTACCCCGTGCTGGCCGCCTTCGGGGCGGTGTTCTTGGCGATAGGTCTTCGCAACTTCCGACGCCGCGTGCTGTCCTGAGACTGGGGCTCGGGGTCAGCTCACGCGTTCGGGTGAGGAGTTGCTCGGGCGCTGACGCCCGCGAAGCTGGTACAGCAAGGTCTGCTCGTCGGTGCCGAGGCGTTCGGCCGCCCTGCCCGTATTCTGGCGAGGCTCGCCGAGGCGCTGAGAGAGCAATTCGAGATTGTGGTGAGCGGCTTCGAGCTGGGTTTGCAATGCGTCGCGTTCGACGACCGCAGCCTCCAGCTCGGCCTTGGCCCGGGCGACGTCGCGCGTGAGGGCGGTGTTGCGGGACTCGAGCTGCTCGAGGCGCCTTCTTGCCCACGAGGCCGACTCGGAAGGATCGGACGGGGCAGCCAGGATCCTCGTGACCCGGGCGAGGAGTGCCGCGGCGAGCTCGTCGTAGTCCATCTGGTCGTCACCCTGGTCGCCGTTGGCCGACCGCCCGGCGCTCGCTTGATGGTTGCTCGGACTGAGAGAGACCCGGTATGTGCGCTTGCCGCGCACCTCGCGCACGATCGCTCCCGATTTGGCCATGGCCGACACGAGCTGGGTGAACCCCGTGTCGCTTCCCTCGTAGCCCACGGCGTCTTTCAAAAGCGCGGTGGCTCTGCCGCTCGCATCTCTCACAGGCCCGCGCTCATTGAGGTACTCGATGATTCGACGGCGCACAGTTTGGTCTCGTGACACGAACTACTCCTACATCTCGGGCGCGAAGAGTACGGCGCCCGGCGCGCATGGTGGTGACAAAGATCCTCCAATGAGGATACCACTTTTGTGTTCCCAGGACGGACGCACGCCGCGAATGCGTGACCGACTGTCAGGCGTCCACCGTGCAAGCCTCGCGCAAGGTGACCAGGCTGCGTCCCAGCAGTCGCGACACGTGCATCTGACTGATGCCGACTCTTTGTGCGATCTCGGACTGCGTAAGACCGTCCACGAACCGAAGGTGCAGGATCTCTCGGTCGCGCTCTGGCAACGACACGATGTGAGGGAGCAAGACAGCTCGCCACTCTGCGTCTGTGAAGTCGCCGGTCTCCACCCCGAGCCGAGCAGAGATCGCCTCGTCGCCCGGACCCGCGCTGTCGAGCGATTTCGAACGGTACGCGTGGCCTGCTTCCATCGCCTCTATCACTTCGTGCTCGGAGGTGCGAGTCTCGTTCACCAGCTCGTTGATGGTGGGTGAGCGCCCGAACCGCTGGGAGAGCGCACCAACGGCGTGACCGAGCTCGAGGTAGAGCTCCTGCACGCGCCTCGGGGCGCGAACGGCCCAACCCCTGTCGCGGAAGTGTCGCTTGAGCTCGCCCATGATCGTCTTGGAGGCGTAGGTCGTGAATTCGACACCCCGTTGGGGATCGAAGCGATCGACCGCCTTGATGAGCCCGAGCGAACTGACTTGGACGAGGTCGTCGTAAGGCTCGCCGCGTCTGGTGAAACGCCTTGCGAGGTGCTCGGCGAGCCCGAGGTGAGCCTCGATCAATTCGGCCCGTGTGTCTGGGTCGCTAGTGCGAGCGAACTGCACGAACTTCTCACGTACCTCGTCGCGCTTCTCACGTACTTCGTCGCGTTGGAGCACATCGGTCGGCATCGGCCATCACCTTCCCGCCTCGTTGTGTGCGTCCATCATGCCCTGTGCGCGCGCGACACCCGAACCGTTCGCGCGTCGACGCGACGGAGGCTCAAGGGCGCAACAAGATTGCCGCGCCAATGCATACTGCGGTCAAGGTACCCCTGTGCTCGGTAAATACCCGCCTTTACGATCACGAACGATTTGCGGGTCAAGAACTGCACAAAGTTGTGTGAATTACGGTCTTTCTTCCACGACCCGCCAAGTGCTCGGAAAACGTGCGCGCCGGACAACCGCGATGAATTGCAGGTCAAGAGGAGAACAAAATTCGCCGGTCAGTGCACCTGGAACCCTGTTGCGGCCGCGGACAGCCAACCGGCCCATGGATCGCACGGCGCGGCGGGCTCACCGGAGAGAAAGAAGTTCGCGTCGTCCGCAGCTGCCACGGAGGTCGGCAACGCCCCGTGGGACTTCGGGACGGGGCAGGACGTCTGCGCCAACGGGAAGGGCTCCGAAGTCTCGAACAGCGCGAGGTCGTAGGCGGAGGGCACGGCCAATGTGTGCACTCCGGGTGGCAAGTGGCGCCCGAAGAGCGCGGTGACAGCTCGCGGTGAGCCGAGGAGCTCGACTGCGAGCGGCCGATCGGGGTCGAAGCGTGAGAAACCGATCCATCTCGCATAGCGCATGACGGCGCGCATCCCCGCTGCGCCTACAGCGCCGGTTCCGTCCGCTCCCGGTCGCGCGTAGCCGACAGGATCCGTGAGCGGAGCGAGCATCAAGATCCGCCGCACCGGTGTGGCGTTGTCACCGGAGACAGCGGCCCATGCCACCCAGGCCCCTGAGGAATGCGTGACCACGGTCACCGGAGCGACGAGGCGGTCCACCTGTGCCCGGAAGGACCGCACCAGCTGCGCGAGCGGCCTCTCGGTATCCGCCCTTGTGTACCTGGCTCCCTCGGAGATGGGGCAAGCCGCCTCGCCTCTTGCCGCTCCGCGGCCGGGACCGGCGTAGGAGTAGTAGACGGTTCGGCTACAGCTGAACCCGAGCGACGAGGGGCGCATCTCGAACAGCGATCCGTGCCCGCTCGAGGTGTCGATGCCGGCGACGACCACGAGCTCCCCGGGGCGCCGGGCCGCGTTCGGAGCGTTGGGCGCGGTGGCGCCGAGGACGAGCCCGAGGACGGCTGCTGCCACTACGACGACTGCGGCGCGCGCAGCCAGGGGAGCCGAGGCCGGGAGGGACAAGCGTCGTGCGGCCACCAAGGTGATGCACGCCGACACCGGCAGGGCGACCAGAGCGGAGATCTCCCCTCCGTTCCTGACGGCGGCCGAGAGCGTTCCCAGGCCGACGAGGTACAGCACCACGGTGGGCAGGCGCAGCGAGCCCGAGAGTCCCGAGCGGATCGACGAGGGCGGGCGGCCGGCGACGCGCCATGGGACGTGCGAGAAGACGATCGCCGACGCAACCGCTACCAGCGCTCCCACCCAGAACAGTGCCGAGTAGAGGACCGCCTGCCCGGCGTATGCGAGCTCCGCCGCCACGAAAGCGGGTACGAGCACCACTAGCTCGAAGCGAACGGCGAACCACCACCGACGGCGTACGGACCCGAGCATCCCCGCCAGGATGGTCGCCCTGCCCGCGATGGCGAGAAGCAATCCGACAGAGAACCAGACCGGGTTCGTGGCCCGGCCGAGCAGTGTCCCGAGGTCGAAGGTCAGGTCAAACGGCGGCAGGGCCACCGCGTGCACCAGGTCCATGCGGGCCGGGAGCACGCCGCTCATCGCGAGCAATTCGACGGCCGCGCAGGCACCGAGGAGCGGGGCGGCGAAGGCGCCCAAGGGTGGCAAGGTCCTCGCCACACCTGCCTCCCGGGGCATCGGCCAACGCTAGAGCCTTCGAGGCGGGGTGTGGCTCTCGAGGTCCGTGCTGTCTACGATCGGCGGGCCCGGCCGCGGCCTCACGCAGAGACGGAGCGATCGGAGGAAATTGGCATCGAGTGTCCCTAGCAGCGCAGCCCTGCGCTCGTACCGGCGCCTGCGCGTCGCCGTCGTCGTCCTGGCGGCAGCTGTAGTCGGCTTGTCAGCAGGGCTGGCGGTCGTTGCGAGCAGTGGCGGCACGTCTCCCGGCCACAGCCATGCTGCGAGGAAGGCCTCGCGCTCCTCCGCCTCCACCAGGGCTTCGCGGACGACAGCCAGCACTTCCGGCCGCGACGCATCGCACAGACCTCAGGTGCTCGTAGGGGTCACGACGGGCGGCACGCTCGAGGCGCTCTCTCCTCTTACCGGGGCCCCCTCGCGCGTGCTTGCTTCGGGCGCCACCGGCGACGAGGTGTCGGTCACGCCCGACGGGTCGATGGTGTACTTCGAAGCCGCGGTCGGCTGCATGGACCAGATCGAGCGAGTGCCCGTGGCCGGTGGCAGCGCGCAGGTGGTGGCCACAGGGAGCGTCCCGGCGGTCAGCCCCGATGGTGCCGAGCTCGCCTACGTGCGCCAACCCCTCGCCGGCAACCCTGCGTGCCAGGGACAGAGCTTCTCGCCCTCGCAGTACACGCTCGTGGTGCGGAACATCGCGAGCGGCGCCGAGACCACCTACCCCGTCGCCCCCCAGGTCGCCTCGAACGGCGTACCGAGCCCGGTCGACCACCTCTCGTGGTCCGCCGACGGCCGTGCGCTGCTCGTGTCGATCGAGGCGTCGCAGGACAACCAGGGCTGGCAGCTCTCGGTGATCCACCCTACGACCGACGAGTACTACTTCTCAGGATCGGGCGTGCCGGTCGCTTCCACTGACGCCCCTTCGTCCTACTACCGAGAGGGGGTCTTGATGCCCAACGGTGATCTCTTCGTCGACCTGGTCTGCTGCTCGGGCACGCCCCCACAGGTGTCCTCGGACCTGCTCGTGGAGGTCGATCCCTCCACCGGCTCGGTACTGCACCAGGTGGCCGTAGGGATCACGACCAACGACCACACGAGCCTCGAAACCGACGCGAGCGGCCACTGGTTGCTCTACCTCTCCGGCAACGACTTGCTCGTGTCGGAGGACGGCAAGCGGCCGACGACGCTGGCCAGCGGATTCGTGGCCGCCGGGTGGTAGCGCGGGGTTCAGGACCGGCTGCGGCGCGGCCACGGGGATCTCCTGGCGGCCGACCTGTAGAGCTCACCGCTCAGCGCTGACGCCGCCCGCTCATCGCGAGGCGTGCCGCCCGGGCGAGTGGACGCGACGGGGGATCTGGGCGCGACGCATCGTCCGGCGGCTCCACCGGTGGTGCGCCCGAAAGGGCGACCGCGAGGTCGGCCGGCTCCTGTTCGGGCGCTGGACCCACCCCCGATGCCAACATCGCGGAGTTGGGAACGTTCACGGGGCCATCGTCGGTTTCCACGGTCACGTAGACCAACGTCATGTTCCTGACCACTCCCTCGAACACGCCTCCGAGCGCTCCTGCGCGCACCCGGATCCTCTCGTCCAGCGTGAACGGACGCGCCAACAGCAGCACCAGTCCCGCGAACACGTTGCCCAGCGCCTGTTGCGCGGCGATGCCGACTATGACCCCCGTGAGCGCTCCGCCCAGCAGCAGGTGCTGGACCGGAACCGCCAACAGCCCCAACGCGATGAAGAGCACGACCACGTAGCCGACGAAGCTCGCGATCACCCTCACAGCAGTCCCACCCGGCTTGCCTGCGCGCGGCGTGACGACTCCGGCGAGTGCCCCTGCGGCAGATTGGACCGACAAGACCGCGAGGACGAGGAACCCCAGGGCACCAATGAGGGCGACCAGCTTCTCGTGCAGCGTGTGCCCGTGGATGTTTCCGAGCGCCGAGGAGACCCCGAGCGCCACGAGAGCGCCTGTCCCGGTGACGATCGCCGTCGTGAAGCGGTGCCTGGCCGTGCGCCGGAGAGGGGGGCTCCGACCCTCCGAGGCACTCGCGGGAGGGACGCGTCTGCTCACGATCCGGAAGTGGGCCACGGCTCTACGCCATACCCAGCTAGCCGCTGTGGCTCACCCGTGGCCCCTGGCTGTATGCGGCTCGACGTCTGCCGGTGAGGTCAGGAGGTGTCGCTGACCGGGTCGGCCGGCGCAGCCGGTACGACGTCCTCTTCTGCCAGGCCGCCGGCCGGGGAGTCTGCCGGGGAGCCTTCCGGGGAGCCGGCTGGGCCCCTGCGGGCACGCAGCCGGCCCATGAAGCCGGTGCTCAGTCGCTGCTCGGGGCGACGCTGAGCCTCCTTCACGTAGGTGCTGAGCATCAAGCGGTCTGCCTGCGTGAAGGGAGGCTGGACGATGCTCCTGGGCCACAGGTGCCTGCTCCTCACGACGTTCAGCTCGGCTGCGTAGAGAGCGAGCTCGACACCCAGGTATATCCACCACATGAGGCCGAGCACGATGCCGAAGAACCCGTAGACAGAGCTCGCGTGGCGCAGCTCGTGACCCACGAGATAGCCGCCGAGTGACTGCAGCAGGGTCCATCCCACCCCGCCCACGACTGCTCCGGGCAGCAGCGTCCGCAACGGCACCCGGGCTGGGGTGAGGATGCGGAACACGGCGGAGAAGAGCACCACGTTGGAGACGGCCGAGAGCACGATCCCGCCGAAACGAGCGAGCGCCGGCGGCGCTCCTCCGAAAGTGGCGATCCCGGTGAAGGCGGTGCTGACCCCGAGGAAGACTCCCAGGATGGCGAGCAGCAGCAGGCTCCTCGCGATCCTGGGCACGAAGCCGGGCCGGTCGACCCTGGGCACGTTCCACACCTGGGCCATCGCGTAGAGCCCCGCTTGGCTGGCCCCCAACGAGCCCCATACCAAGCCGAGCACCCCGATCGTGAGCGCGACGGGGCTTCCGGAACGTAGCCCGTGGATGTTGTCCCGCAGCTGGGTGCCGATGATCGGGAACTGGGCGAGCGCCGAGTGCAGAACGTCGTTCTCGATGGCGCCGCCGCCTCCTGCCACCACTCCGAGCACGGTTACGAGCAGGAGCAGGAGGGGGAAAGTCGCAAGGAAGCTGTAGTAGGTGACGAGGGCGGCGAGCGAGCTCGCCTGGTCGTCCCCGAACTTCTTCACCACCCCGTAGGCGAAGGCCAACGGACGATGCGACTGCTGGAAGCGGTCCACGGCGCGCAGCAGGCTCTGCGGGCTCGTCTTCGACATTCGCACCGGTCCGGGTCCCGGTCCAGCAGGCTGCAGAGAGCCCGTCGACGGCTGGCGGGGTTGCCGCACGACACTACCCTCCGCAGCCTGCTGGACCGGCACGCTCGAGACCCGACCGGGGCCTTTGCGGCCCAGGGGCGTGCCCTGGACCGTCCAGCGCGGCCCGCTCGTTGCTCGCGGGTCGATCTCCTGGCTTCGTCCCGTGCCGATCTCCTTACCCAACTCAGTCGCTGAGCAACCACGACGCTTATGCGGCCCGACCGGCGACCAGAATCCAAGCGATGAGGCTCTCGCGCCGCCAGCTGCTCGCAGTGGCGTCGGCCGCGCTGTCAGCGGCGGCGGCGGGGACGGTGCTCTCGACGTGGGAGGAGAGCGGCGAGCAGACGCCCGGGCTGCTCTCCGAGGGGCAGGCCCTCTGGGACATACCCGACGCGGCCTGGAGGCGGCTCCTCGGCAGCTACCCGCCCGGGGCGACCGGCGCGCTGCCGTCATTCGGATCGGACCTACCTCCGACGAGCCGCACCAAGCGCGGCGTACCGGTCGGGGGAATCGGGACGGGCTCGTTCATGCTGAACCTGTGCGGCTCGTTCGGACCGTGGCACATGGACATCGGTGGCGACGACTCGGATGGATCGCGGTGGGGCTCTTTGCTCAACTCCGGGTTCGAGCAGCGCTTCCTTCCGGGAGCAGCGTTCCACGTCCGTATCTCCACCCCCCACGCCACGACAGTTCGCACTTTGGCGACCGAGGACACCCTGTCGGCGTGGAACCCCATGTCGCCGGGCGACGGCGTCTACTCGGCGCTCTTCCCAAAGGCGTGGTTCGAGTTCGAGAACCTTCCGCTGCCCGTCGCACTCAAGCAGGTGACTCCCTTCGTGGCGCGAGACGAACAGCGTTCGTCTCTGCCGGCAGGGATATTCGAGCTGGCCGTAGACAACCCCACAGCCGATCACGTCGACATCTCGTGCATGTTCAGCTTTCCAAATGCTCCTTACCGGATGCCCACGACGCAGTACGCGTACACGCGCACCGGGCTGACGTCACACTCGATGCGGGGATCGGGCACGGTAGGGGTGCGTTTGCAGGCGCAGGACCCGGCCAACGTCGCGGAGACCGAGCTCACCGAGTGGGTGATCGCCGCAAAGGGACCCTCGGGCTCGTCGCTCTCAACGACCGAGGACTGGGCTGCCGACGGGGACGGCTCGGATCTGATGTCGGCCTTCTCGCGCGCGGGGAGGCTGCCCGACGCACCTCTCGACGCGCGCAGGCGCGGGTTGGCAGGCGCTGTGGCGGTGTCGTTCTCCCTCGCCCCCATGGAGAGAAAAGCGGCGACCTTCGTTCTCGCCTGGGACTTCCCGGTGGTGCAGTTCCGCAACCCGGTCGACGGGACCCGATGGTGGAAGCGGTACACGCAGTGGTACCCGGGCCCCTACCGCGGGTGGCAGATCGCCTCCGACGTGTTGGCGGGCTCGGCCGACATCGAGTCCGGGATAGATGCCTGGTGGCGCCGGGTCACCGACAACCCCGACTATCCCCTGTGGCTGCGCTGCGCCGTGCTCAACGAGCTCTACTACGACGTCTTCGGCGGTGTGTTCTGGGAGAACGGCTGCATCACGAAACCGAAGCGTTTCGGGGCGCGCTCGGGCCAGCACCTGTACTTCACCTTGGAGACCGACGGTTACCGAGACTGCGAGAGCCTCGACGTGCGGCACTACGAGACGCGCCACCTCCTCCAGCTGTTTCCCACGATCGAGCGAGACGTCCTGCTCGGGTGGGGCGACATGGTGCGCTCCGATCCGATGCATCGCACTCCCCACGATGCGGGTTCCCCGGTGGACGACCCTTGGTTCGTGGTCAACCAGTACGCCGCGACCCGCCGGGGCGAGCGGCCTCTCGAAGTCGACTGGCTCGATCTTCCAGCCAAGTTGGTCCAGCAGGCCCATGCGTACTGGACCTATACGGGTGACGACGATTTCGCGAGCACCATCTATCCCGACCTGGAACGAGCGATGGACCACCTCTTGTCGAAAGACGCCGACCGAGACGGCATCCCGGATGCCGACGGCTACTGCACCACCTACGACGACATAGTCATGTCGGGGGCGACGACGTACGTGGCGGCGCTGACGGTCGGGGCGTGCGACGCCATGGCAGAGCTGGCGCGCTCGTTCGACACCGCGGAGGCGGTACAGCGGTGGGAGTCGGCTGCCTCGACCGCCAGGGCCTCGGCGGAATCGCTTCTTTGGTCCGAGAGGGACGGGTACTACGCGCTCGACAACCGAGGGCCCCTGGGGCACGCCATCATGGCGGACGCCCTGTGCGGACAGCGCTACGCCGCGGCTCACGGGCTGTCCGACGTGCTCGAGCCCACGCGAATGGCCCGGCACCTCGCCCTCGTGTACGAGCGCAACGTGGCCGCATTCTCATCCGGCCGCTTCGGCGCGGTGAACGCCGTCGATCCTTCGGGTGCGCCGCTCTCGAGCATCCAAGCTCGGGCGGTCTGGCCCGGCGGTTCGTACTTCACAGCCGCGCTCATGTACTCCGTGGGCAAGGCCACCGATCGGGCCGACCTTGTCGACGACGCCCTCGACACAGCCTTCGGCGTCTACCGCACGACCTACTCGGACGACGACAGCGCGTTCTGGTTCGACACGCCGGCCCAGTGGCTACCCGACACACTCCCGTTGCGCTACAGGGCCGCTCAGTACCAGCGCTCCAGAGGCGCCTGGGAGCTGATGGTGGCTATCCACGACCCGTTCCCCGCCGGATGGTCGCCCTAGAGGCGCAGCGGGCAGTGAGACCCGGCTTGCGGTCGGGGCATGATCTATCGATGCCCGGTGACGACGGCGAGGGGACCGGCGGTGGTTCGAGCCTTCTGAGCGCCCGCCTGCTCGTCGCCTCGGCGAGGATGGGGGACCCGAATTTCGAGCGCGGCGTGATCCTGGTGCTCGACCACTCGTACGAGGGGGCGCTCGGGATCGTGCTCAACCGGCCCACGGGTCTCGGAGTCGAGGAGGTGCTCGGGCCCTGGCACGACCAGGCTCTCCAGGCGCCACCGGGAGTGGTGTTCTCGGGCGGGCCGGTCTCCCGTGACGCGGTGATAGGCCTGGCGAGGTCGCCGGTCGCGGGGGCCGAGACGGGACGCGCAGGCACCGTCGCTCCTGCGGTCGGGTCGGAAGCGCACCGCTCCGGCCGATGGCGGCCGGTGCTGGGCCAGCTCGGCACGGTGGACCTGTCGGTGCCGCCCGAGGACCAGCCGCTTCCCCTCGCCGGCGCCAGGCTCTACTCGGGCTACGCGGGTTGGAGCACCGGCCAGCTCGAGGAGGAGATTGCAGAAGGCGCCTGGTACGTCACCGAGGCCATCGCGCAGGACGTGTTCTGCGTGCAGCCCGAACGGCTCTGGCACGACGTGTTGAAGAGACAGGGCGGGGAGCTTGCAGTCCTAGCTGCGTTCCCACCGCACCCTTCGGTCAACTGACGAGAACGCCCGCACACGATGACCCAAGCCGGCCGCCCCCTTCCACAACCCGAGGTCCGCCGCGCACTCGCGGCGGACGTGCCCGAGCTGGTGGAGATGCTGGCGCGCGCCTTCGACGACGACCCGGTGCCCAACTTCCTCTTCAGGGGCGACCGCCGTCGCCGCCGCGGGCTCAGGCGGTTCTTCTCCATCCAGATGCGACACATGTACCTGGGTGACGGCGAGATGTGGACGACCGCTGACAAGGCAGGCGCCGCTCTGTGGGCACCGCCCAGCAAGCCTCGACCTGGGCTCGGCGACCTGCTGCGTCTCCTGCCCGTCCTGCCCGACCTCTTGGGCCTGGGCCGCGACGCCGGCACAGCCGCGCACTTGTTGCAGTCCGTCGAGCGCGCGCGACCGCACCAGGAGCACTGGTACCTGGCGACACTCGGCACGGACCCGCAGCGCCAGGGACAGGGTGTCGGTTCCGCGCTCCTGCGTGAGGTGCTCGAGAAGGTGGACTCCGAAGGACTACCGGCGTACCTGGAGTCCTCGAAGGAGCGCAACGTACCCTTCTACGCGCGGCACGGCTTCGAGGTGACGGGGGAGATCCACACTCCCCGGGGTGGACCCACTCTGTGGCTCATGTGGCGCGAGCCTGTGTCGCACCCGGAGTCGAACTTCCGTTAGGGACCAAAGTCCCTAGGCAGCGCGCCGGGCTAATACTTACCTTGGGCTAGCCATGTTCAGGTCGCGCCGTTCGACGAGAGCAGTCGCGCGCCTGTTCCTAGGAGGCGCGCTCTCGGTCACGATGCTAGGCGCAGCGCTCGCTCTGGCTCCGGTCTCGCCGGCGTCTGCTTCGGGTACCACCTGGTACGCCTACGCGGTAGGGACCTCCCTCTCCACGCGCAGCTGTCGCGAGGGGGGGACGATTCAGAACGACTGCTCTCTCGCCCAGGCCTTGGCCAACGCCGGCGCATACCGATTCGAGCCTCCCTCGCAGTCCCAGGCGGAGGACGACACCAACAGCATCGACGTGACGGAGGTGAGCTCCAGCGTCGTGTCCTCGACCGACGCAACCGGCAACCTGCTCGCCAACGACCAGAACCTCGACACCGACCCTTCGACCATCACCTCGGTCTCGGACCCGAAGATACCTTCGGGTGTGACTCCCGATGTGAACGGGGTGATCACCATCGACGGGGCCTACGGGACCCTCGACGTCTACACGCAGGCGCACGCGGGCCACTCGGCAGGTGACTACTCCTACGCCCTCGACAACGGCGTGGTCCCGCCCTGTGCCTCCGATACCGACGTCTTCACCTACACGCTCACCGACTCCTACAGCCGAAGCTCAACGGCGAACCTGACCGTGAGCCTGGACGTGAGCTGCGCACAGTCCCAGGCGGAGGACGACACCAACAGCATCGACGTGACGGAGGTGAGCTCCAGCGTCGTGTCCTCGACCGACGCAACCGGCAACCTGCTCGCCAACGACCAGAACCTCGACACCGACCCTTCGA
>Ga0307477_10000156_pt1 | contig 96614 bp, 81 predicted proteins | sample atmos_gasesECM2C_FD_203316 | JGI IMG/M metagenome (GOLD analysis project Ga0307477, IMG submission 203316) | Hardwood forest soil microbial communities from Morgan-Monroe State Forest, Indiana, United States - atmos_gasesECM2C_515 | ecosystem: Environmental > Terrestrial > Soil > Temperate... | reverse complement strand
CGCAAGGAGCGCACGTTCGTAAAGCTGAATTGTGCCGCCATTCCTACCGGTCTGCTGGAGAGCGAACTGTTTGGGCATGAAAAGGGAGCTTTCACTGGCGCGATTATTCAGAAAGTCGGCCGAATGGAGCTGGCGGATCAAGGCACTTTGTTCCTTGACGAAGTGGGAGACATTCCCATTGAAATTCAGCCGAAGCTGTTGCGCGCATTACAAGAACGCGAATTTGAACGACTAGGGAGCACTCACACGCGAAGAGCCAATATTCGGCTCGTTGCGGCGACCAATCGCGATCTCGAACAGATGATTGCAGCCCGCGAATTCCGAAGTGACTTGTACTACCGCTTGCACGTATTTCCGATCCGGATACCGCCTCTGCGGGAACGTAAGGAAGACATTCCACAACTGGTGAGTTATTTTGTGCAGAAATTTGCCAAGCAAATGCAGAAGAAGATTGAAGCCATTTCTCCGGCCGTCATGAAGGGGCTTACGGCGTGGGAATGGCCCGGCAATATCCGTGAGCTGGAGAACTTTATCGAGCGGGCGGTGATCGTGACGCGCGGCAGGTCGCTTGAGGCGCCTCTCGGAGAACTCCGGAGAACAAACATGGTAGCGTTCCCGCATGCCGAGCAGCATAACGTCGAGCAAGTCGCTGGAGAAAGAGCAGATGCGCAAACCGACATAACCAGCGTTGCTGACGAATATGAAAGAAGGCAGCGCGATCAGATCATACGAGCGCTCACCGCATGCAAGGGGCGCGTCGGCGGTGAGGATGGTGCTGCCGCACGCCTGGGAATGAACCGCACGACTTTCCTTTCTCGAATGAAGAAATTCGGCATCTATGCGAAGCAATATGCTTGATCTCCGTTTCCTGAACCTGCGAGGGCCCTTTAAGAACTGGCTTGGTGCACTCTGTTGCGACCTGTAGAGGAAGTGAGTCATCATCTATTTGGGTACTTGGGTGAATTAAGGCCCAGCATTCAGCGCCGAGTTTGTAGATCGTAAGGCTATGGCTGCAGATCCGATCAGTGCGCCTCAGAGCGAAACCCACCGTTATGAGGCTGTTGTGCGCATCAGCGAGGCGATCGCCGCGTGCCGCGAACCTGAGCAGTTGGCTACTACTCTCGCGGACGAAATCGGCAAGTTCCTCATTTTTGACCACCTGTATCTCGTTGTGTTGAAGGAGAACTCCAAGGAAATCGAATACCTTCTGTGGGGCAAGGGCCCAATCCCTTTGGTGGACCTGCCGATGGAAGAGCGGCCGACGTGGGCCGCGATCAACAGCCGAGACCCGCAGCATACTCCTGATTGGGATGCAGAAGAGCGATTTCCCCGATTCAAGGAATACGCAAAGAAAATAGGGCTCGGCTCGAGCATCCGCGTTCCATTAATAACTCCACATCGTCGATTGGGGGTTTTCGGAATCATCCGCGACACAGTGAATCCATTCAGCGAGGAAGAAATAAGCTTCTTGGGGCTCATTGGGCGTGTCGTCGCGTTCGCGCTTGATGATGGTTTGAATCTCAGGCATGCGCAACATCAAAGTGATCAGTTGCAGTTGCTTCTGAACCTGACGAATCGAATCACATCAAATCTTGAATTTCGAGACCTCTTGCGCGCCGTTGCGGCGAACATACGCGAAGTCGTTCATGCCGAAGGTGTCACCATCTCGTTGCAAGATGCAGCCTCGGAGAAATTCAGGGTGTTCGCCATCGATTTCCCGCATGGAAAAGGGGTCATCAAGGAAGAGTTGCTGGTTAGGCCAAGTACAGCTGTCAAGAAAGCCCTGGAGACCTTAAGACCCGTGGTCAGTCACACTTGCGACAGTAACGAGTTCGTCTCCGATGTATCTGACATAGTGGTTGCGGAGGGTCTAAGGGCCTATTGCAGCATTCCGCTTGTAAATCGCGGCCGGGCCCTCGGGATTATGTCAATTCTACGCACGACGGAGACCCCGTTTTCGCCGGAAGACGTCGATTTCCTCAGCCGGGCGTCAGGCCAGATTGCCATCGCCATTGAAAACGCCGTGGCGTACTGCGAGATTTCGGAACTCAAAGACAAGCTCGCGCAGGAGAAGCTCTATCTCGAGGAAGAAATCCGCAGCGAGATGAACTTTGAAAACATCATCGGAAACAGCCCCGCGTTGAAACATGTTCTGGAACTCGTTGAAACGGTCGCTGCCAGCGACTCTACAGTCCTGCTGCTTGGGGAGACAGGTACGGGCAAGGAGTTGATCGCCCGTGCCGTTCACGACCGAAGCCGACGCAAAGATCGCACTTTCGTGAAGCTGAATTGTGCCGCCATTCCTACGGGTCTGCTGGAGAGCGAACTGTTTGGACATGAAAAGGGAGCTTTTACGGGCGCGATCATTCAGAAAGTCGGCCGAATGGAGCTGGCAGATCAAGGCACTTTGTTCCTGGACGAAGTGGGAGATATTCCGATTGAGATTCAGCCGAAGCTGTTGCGCGCATTACAGGAGCGTGAATTTGAACGACTGGGAAGCACTCACACGCGAAGAGTGAATATTCGCCTCGTAGCGGCAACCAATCGTGACCTCGAAAAGATGATTGCGGCCCGTGAATTCCGAAGTGATTTGTACTACCGCCTGCATGTATTTCCGATCCGGATACCGCCTCTGCGGGAACGTAAGGAAGACATTCCACAACTGGTCAGTTATTTTGTGCAGAAGTTTGCCAAGCAAATGCAGAAGAAGATTGAGGCTATCTCTCCGGCCGTCATGAAGGAGCTTACTGCGTGGGAATGGCCGGGCAATATCCGCGAGCTGGAGAACTTTATTGAGCGGGCGGTGATCGTGACGCGCGGCAGGTCGCTGGACGCGCCTCTCGGAGAACTCCGGAGAACAAACATGGTAGCGTTCCCGCATGCCGAGCAGCAAAACGTCGAGCAAATTGCTGGTGAAAGAGCAGTTTCGCAAACCGACATAACCAGCGTTGCTGGCGAATATGAAAGAAAACAACGCGATGAGATTATACGATCGCTCACCGCATGCAAGGGCCGCGTTGGTGGTGCGGATGGTGCTGCTGCACGCCTGGGAATGAATCGCACGACTTTCCTTTCTCGAATGAAGAAATTCGGCATTTATGCGAAGCAATATGCTTGATCTCCAGTTCGCCTCGTAGACTCGACATTTTCGACGGTTTCAACTCCTTCGACCTCGATATTTCGAGTTCTGGCATTACCCTCCTGAAAATTCAGCGACTTACGTCTCCGCAGCTTTGGTGTGTGCCTTGCTTTATTACGAGTGGGAGAAGCAATGTTGAAGATCTCACTCGTTGATAACGCCAGGCAGCGTCGAGTGATTGTGGAAGGAAAGCTCATAGCGCCCTGGACAGCCGAGCTAAGGAATGTGTGTCAAGAGGCGAGAGCAGACCTTCGCGGTCGTGAACTCGTCATCGAGATGAAACACATAACAACGATCAGCCAGGAGGGCGAGAACGTAATCCTTGAGTTAATAAACGGGGGAATTCGATTCCGGTGCCACGGCGTGTTTACAAAGCAAGTAGTGAAAGAACTAACTCGCCGCGCAAGCAAGACCCTAGGGATACGAGCTGGTGATTGAACGGGCTCAATTTCAAGTTCGGGGAAGGAAACTAACGTTTCTGGATTGGTTCCACGAATGAGCAACAGCCCACTATTTGGAGAAAAGATATGACTAAAGGGACTGCCATCCAAGTTCGGGAACACGACGGAAGTCTATACGCGAGTCACGAGGACTTTCACACAATCTTTAATGAGGATCTGAAGGAGTTCTATCAGGTTTCGTTTCTACTCACGCGCGATCCCGCAAAGGCCGAGCGATGCCTTGTAAGTGGTCTTGAGGACTGTGTCTCGGGAAACCGCGTCTTTCGTGAATGGGCGCGTTCATGGGCGAAGCGAACAATAATCCAGAATGCAATTCGTGAATTGAAGCCGCGACCGAGCCAGTCCAATTCACCCATGTCTGGGGCTATGTTCTCCGACAGGGACCAACATTCGCGGGGTCCAGGCGGACACTTTGAAATCGACGCCGTGTTGCGACTTGCAGATTTCGATCGGTTTGTGTTCGTTATGTCCGTCCTGGAGCATTACTCGGAACACGACTGTGCCCTTCTCCTCGGGTGCTCCGCTGGAGACATTCGGGAGGGTCGTACTCACGCTCTGAAGGAACTGGCAGACTCATCTCAGATGGAACCTTCCGAAAATCAACTTTTGGTGCAGTGAAAGAAGACTGCTCTATGCTGACAAATCACGAGCCCGACCGCAATATCGAAGACCTGACCGACACGGAGATATACAACGCAATTCGCTATCTTGACCCAAAAAGCGCGAACGAGAAGGTCGGGGGTGACCGGGATAAAGATATCGGTGTCGTCATCTGCGCCTTTTTATGTGTCGCACTCTTAGCGTGCCTGACCTTCGTGTGGTTCTACTGGAGATAACGCACATCCCGATCAAGGTCTGAAAATGAGATTGATTGGCGATTCGTGGAACCCGGCAACTATTTCAGCGCTAGCTGCCATCTTTGGCTCCCTCGCCGGCGCGTTAGCATCGAGTGTGAGCACCTGGATCACGCAGAACTACCAAGGTCGACGGGATCTTCTGGCTAAGCGAATCTTTTACCGCGAGCAGTTATATTCCGACTTTATCAGCGAGAGCGCGCATGCCATGGCTGACGCCATCCAACATAACCTCCGGGACCCGAATAACCTCACCCCGGCCTATGCCCTTCTGAGCCGCATGCGTCTGAGTTCCTCAACCGATGTGCTCGCGAGTGCTGAACGGGTGATTCAGCACATTATTGACGCGTATTCGGAGCCCAACCTTACTCCCGAAGAAATTCAGTCCAGGGCAGCCAAGCACGAGGACCCCTTGCGCGAGTTCAGTGATATCTGCCGTGCTGAACTCAAAGTGATGCACCGTCAACTGCAATAACGTCTCAGCGGAATCGAGCCGGCTTCAGTCTTTACGAGGGTGCTCACATCTCGTCTCTCTCAACACTTTCAACAGGTTCGTCACCCCTGCTCGAAACGTGGCCTTGCATCTTCGGTCTAGAACTCAATCACTTACGTCAGAGTCAGATTTGGCATCAGCCTTGCCTTCTTCATGAGTGATGGCACGGAAATTTCAATTGGAGATTGGACCTATGGCTCACACTCAATCTCTCTCGTTTCTTCCGCGAAATGGTCATTCTGTTCCCTTCGTTGAGGTGCGCCAATCGCTCCCAAGCAAAGTCGCGGCTATCTCCCCATTCGTTGATCAACTCATGCGCTTCATTCTGAACTTTCGAAGCGCCGATGGTAGTGAGACTGACATTGAGATGGCGCTGCATGAAGCTCTTGCGAATGCTGTGATCCACGGCAACGGTGAGAACTCCCTCAAGCGCGTTTACGTAGCGTGCCGCTGCTACACGGACGGGGAGGTCTCAATCACGGTTCGGGACCAAGGACAAGGGTTTGACAGCAACGCAATCCCGGATCCGACCTCTCGAGAAAACCTGCTGTTCACGCACGGTCGTGGAATCTACGTGATGAAGACGTTAATGGACGAAGTCTCTTTCGAAGAAGGCGGCGCGGTCGTCATGATGCGAAAGAAATCTAACGCAAATTCAGCCGAACAGAGGAGACCATAATGACGCGAACATTTTCGACCTTCGTACTTCCAATACTTCGAGCCGGAGCCCTCGTATGCGTGGTTCTTTTGCTGTCAGGCTCCGGCTTAGCTCAAGACCAAGAAGTGGTGACTGCGACGGCCACCATCCCATTCAATTTTTGGGCACAAGGCCACGAGTTTCAAGCTGGGGACTATTTCTTCGACAACAAGGTCCCGGGTTCAGCCACGATCCAACGTGAAGGATCAAACTTAGGCATTGGGGTCTCAGTCATCCTCTACGCCGTTCCCCAACAAGAAGAGAATCCCAGAGTGATCTTCATACGTCGAGAGGGAAAGTATTTTCTAGTTGAACTCTGGGGTGTTCAGGGGAGGTACGTGGTTACCGCTGAATTCGCACATCGCGGCGAAGTGAGCGAACAAAACTATCAACTGCGATTGACGCCAGTGCAGTCAGACGACCAATGATTTATCCCAACAGGTGGGCAGCCGCGTCCTGGCAGTCATGTGGCGGGAGTAGCAACAAAAGATGCCGCGAAAAAGGAAAAATCATGGGTGAGAGCGACGAATACGCGACGGGCCGCGCGGAATCGGCTCGACTGAATCCTGGGAAGGTCTGAGACCATCTCACAGTTGGCGGGTCATGGAAAAGTCAAGTAGTGAAAGAGTGCTGGTGGTCGAGTCGGATGATGCCTTGAGAAGTAGCGTCGTCGCTGCGTTGAGCGATGCCGGATACGAGGTTTCCACCGATTATCGCGAAGGAATGAAGTCTGTCCTTAAGTTCAGTCCCGATGCAGTTGTGTTGGGCGCTAATCCGCCCCAATTGGATTGTTGCGATCTTCTATCCGAAATCAAAGGATCCGAGCGCACTCAGAATATCCGTGTGGTGATGCTTTCTCCCGGAGGATCAGCCGAGCGGACTCGCGGGCTTGATCTCGGCGCCGATGATGTCCTCTCACAGCCCTTCGACGCTCATGAATTGTTGTCCCGGGTGCGTTGGCAACTGCGGAACAGACACGCCATTGAGGAATTTCGGCAGCAAGCCCACACGGTCGAAGAGAACCGCAATGCCGCCCGGCAGGTGGTAACCGCGCTCAGCGAGGAACAGCGGACACTTCGAGTTGGCCGGATAATCGCCCTTGCCATAGTTGGGGTTGCGGCTGTGGCTTTTCTGATCTTTTATCACCGCACTCAGCAACAGAACACCCGCGTTTATGCGGCGATCACTCGATTACAGTCCGGTGCGCTGACGGAACAAGAACTGATAGACCGCTCGCGTCGCGTCCTGGAACACGTGCAAAATGATCCATCGCCACCACGTAATTCCGAGGAGCTTCAACTTCAGAAGCAGAGCCATGACCTGAGATCACAGATTGCGAGCAGCGGCACCCAGAACATCGCTTCATTGCAAAGTCAGTTAAGCGTGGTGGAAGAACGCTTGCAGCGGCTTGAGACTGGAGGCAAGATCGCGCAGACCATCATCCAAACTTACGAGCCCAGCGTGTGCCTCATTCATGTTGTAGTTGGCTTCCGCGAGCGCTCTACTGGATTGAAACTACGCTACGAGGCAGTAACAAGCACGGGCGAACCGGCGACAGACGAGCATAGCAATCCTCTCGTGGGCATTACCGGCAGCGGTCCGGAGGTACACTTCGATGTTCTCGGCACCGGCTTTCTGGTTTCGGACAAGGGGCAGATCCTTACCAATCATCACGTGGCTGAACCTTGGTGGGACAACGATGATTTAAAGGAGATGATGGACCAGGGGTTTGACCCAGTTGTCATCGAAATGACGGCATATTTCCCCGGCATCAGCCACGGGACCTCCATGACTACAGAAAAAATTTCGCCGGATGCGGATGTAGCGCTGCTGAAGGGCAACGTTTCAGGATTGAAAATCAAAGCGATTGCTTTTGCCGAAGGTGATCGCTCGGCCGTCAGCGGTGGGCCGGTCGTGCTTCTGGGATATCCCACGGGGGTCGATGCAATTCTTGCTCGCAGCGGGGAACAAACAATCCGGTCCATTGCGACCGCAACCAAGGGCGAGCAAAAAGCGGTGGTGGAAGAACTAGCACGGCGGCACTTGATACGCCCGGTTGTCACGCAAGGTCACATCGGCGACGTCCTGCCGGACAAAATCATCTACGATGCCCAAACGTCCGTCGGCGGCTCTGGTGGTCCTCTTTTCAACAGCGACGGCAAGGTCATCGGAATTAACTTCGCCATGGTGCGCGATTTCGGAGGAGCAAATTTCGCCATCCCAATAGCCTTCGGGAAGTCTCTCCTGAAAGCGGAGAGCGATGGTCTTCGCCGTTAACAATCGGTCGGTCGCCATCCGTTCAACACCTTCAACATATTCAACACCCGCAGTCATCACTTCGAACCTGAGAATTTAACCACTTACTGATAAGCCGCGATTGGCATGACTCTTGCATTCTCTGGTAAAGCTGGATAAGGGTCGCGGCTGTAAGGCAACACCTTGAAAGGTTAGACGAAGCAATGAAAAATCAAAGCTTTCCACGTCGCGCACAAGGTGGTCCGGGCATTGAGCCGCGGTGGACACACGGGGCCAAAGTTGCGGTCGGTACGGCCTATTCGACCTCCAGCCGAGTCTGGTACACACTCGACGCCGGTTGTGTGACCGAGGTCTACTATCCCACAATCGACACTCCGCAGATACGTGACCTGCAATTCCTCTTCACCGATGGCGAAACCTTCTTCCATGACGAGCGCAGGAACTTTACCTCTGAAATCGATTGCATCACTGAAGCGGCATTGGGATTCGAAGTAACGAACTGGGAGAACGAAGGTCGTTATACGCTTCGCAAGACAATACTTGGAGACCCGTATCAGAATTGCCTACTCATTCACGTCTGTGTGGAGGCAATCCCTGAATTGCTATCCAAATTGAAAATGTATGTCCTTTGTGCACCGCACCTCGAAATCGGGGGCTGGCACAACAACGGCGAAATTTTACACGTTGGGGATTACAAGGTTCTTCTCGCGTACAAAGGAAATACTTGGCTCGCGATTGGGGCCACCGTTCCGTTCACTGAAGCCTCCTGTGGATATGTCGGCGTGAATGATGGCTGGACGGACCTGGCTGACAACTATCGCCTGGATTGGTTTTACGACGAAGCACCGGACGGGAACATCGCCCTGGCTGGCGGACTGGATCTCTCTCAGAACAGGGAGTTCACGGTTGGCGTCGCCTTCGGCACAACTCGGCACGATGCGCTGAGCACTCTAGGTCAGTCGTTGAATATTCCATTCGAACGAACACGGGGAGCGTTCATTCACCAATGGGAGCAGACATCGAGACGATTTTCGCTGGCGTCGAAGTCCAACAACGCCAAGCTGTATGAACGCAGCGTGAATCTTCTCCTGGCCCACGAAGACAAAACCTATTCCGGAGCCATGATCGCTTCGCTCAGCATTCCATGGGGCGATCAAAAAAGCGACGACGAACTGGGTGGTTATCACCTGGTATGGACACGAGACCTTGTGAAGTCAGTTACTGGCTTGCTGGCCGCGGGAGATACAAGCACACCACTGCGCTCTCTCGTTTATCTTGCGGTGTCGCAGCGGGAAGACGGCGGCTTTTATCAAAACTTCTGGCTCGATGGGCATTCGTACTGGATGGGTATCCAGCTGGACGAGGTTGCGTTTCCAGTTCTGCTGGCGTGGAGACTCTGGAAGCATAACGCTTTGGGAAACTTTCTTCCTTACGAGATGGTGCGTCGTGCCTGTGGCTTTCTAATTCGCGAGGGGCCGATCACCGCGCAGGATCGCTGGGAGGAGGCAAGAGGGTATTCCCCATCCACTCTCGCCGTACACATCGTTGCACTAATTTGCGGAGCGGAATTCTTTGATGACCGTGGCGAGCACGCTACTGCTCAGTTCGTTCGCGATTACGCTGATTTCCTTGAATCCCATATTGAGTGCTGGACTGTCACCACCGAAGGAACCCTGGTGCCGGGGATCAGGCGTCATTACATCCGTGTCAATCCCGCCAGCGCATCTGATTGTGCCGATGAGGATCCGAATTGCGGCACCTTAGTAGTGGCCAATCAGCCTCCGGGCGCTCGCAATCAGTTTCCAGCGAAAGAGATCGTTGATGGTGGGTTTCTTGAATTAGTTCGTTACGGCATTCGCAGCGCAGACGATCCCATTATTAAGGACTCGCTCCGCGTCGTCGATGCTGTGCTGAAGGTTGAAACGCCTTACGGTCCCGCCTGGCGCCGGTATAACCATGATGGCTATGGCCAGCGCGAAGACGGCACATCTTTTGTCGGTTGGGGCACAGGACGGCCGTGGCCCCTGCTAACAGGCGAGCGGGGACATTATGAGATCGCAGCCGGCCATGACCCCTTGCCCTACTTGCGGGCCCTTGAAAACTTTTCGCAAGGAATCGGATTGATGCCGGAACAAATCTGGGACGGGCCGGACCTACCCTCCAGTTATCTTCGTTTCGGTGGGCCAACCGATGCCGCAATGCCACTGCTCTGGGCCCATTCCGAATACGTCAAGCTGCATCGCTCTGCTGCCGACGGGAAAGTCTTCGACTTAGTCGAGCCAGCATACGACCGGTACGTCGGACGAAACGGAGAACGTAAGACGTTGGAAGTCTGGAAATCGAATCGTCAAGTACAAGTCGTGTCGCCGGGCACGCTTCTGCGAATCCAAGCGAACTCTCCGTTTCTGTTGCACTGGACAAGCGACGATTGGCAACACTCAGAAGATACTTGGTCGCAAGGCACGGCGATTGACCTGGAGTTCGTGGATATTCCATTGCCGGAGCAACAGAAGAATCCCATTCGATTCACCTTCCTTTGGCTCGAGGAGAATCGTTGGGAAGGCAAGGACTATACGGTGAAGGTTTTCGAACAGGACACGACGAATCACAGCAGTGCGAATTCCGTGCGCAAAAGTAAGTATGTAACCACCGTCGGATGAGTTCAGTCGCCATCGAGGCGAAATTGGCCTCCCTTTGGAACGCGACTTTCTAAAGGGGAGCGGAGATGAAATGGACATCGCTCAAGGAGTGCGCCCAACTCTTAATTGAGCCGGAATCGGAAATCTCTACCTGCTTTTTGTCGCTCGCATGTCGCCATATCCATGAAAGCGCGCGTCGGACCATTGCGCGGGCCGGGGATGTTGCAACTGGGCGGTTACCTTCTCTCGAGGGTCGCGTGAATAGTTCAGCAAAACAATATCTCGAGAGCGCGCACGAATCGCCACGTTATTCAACTCAGCTTCCGATCGGGAGGAGTGAACCTCTCCACCATCAACCAGTTCTTTACTTCGAGCTGAAATACTCACACTGTAGGTAGTCGTTTCCTGCCCAATCATTTCGAGCTTGTAGGTCCCGCTGACAGGACCGCATACCTGAACTATTCCCCGGCAGGCACCTGAACCTTGCAGATTGTCGCAGTCGACGTATCCGTCGGCCTCCGGGAACTGCTGCCAGGCATGTCTAGTAAGCGGATCAAAGCCGATCCTTCGCCCACGGGGATCCGTCAATATGACACCCACCTTGGGTGCGCCATTATTGTCCGTGCGAAAAACGATATCGAGCTCGCCCATCGATAAACAGTCCATGTCATCCGTGGGGTCAACTTCTTCAAGCAGTTTGCGGATACCGGCATCTCTGTCCTTTATAGAATTCATGAGACTACGGTCACACAGGGCGGAGCTCGGAATGATTACCACAAACAATGTGAGTACCTTCACAATTCTGCAATTCAACATAATCGCTCTCCCGCTTACTCTGTCAGGTTGAAATCGGACTCTTCAAATTCCATGCTGCAATCCTTTGACAAACGACTTAACAATGAAGCGAAGGCGCGCAAACTTTGTGTCCGCTATTTGCTTCGCCTCACCTCACCGGAACAGACGCAACTGGATTGCCGAACCACGGCTAGCAAACTCCGTTCTTCTGCCCGCGTTTCAGCGATTAGGGCATAGCCCGCTAGCTTCTGTACGAATCCGGATGTCGAGTATCGGCTCTCTCGACACTTTCGACCCCTTCGACAGCTCCCATGCTGCACTGCCTGGAGAGTTTCTTGATTTGGCAAGACTTAGCTTAGCGCCGGATCTGGTATGCGACCTGCGTTTGCAGAAGAGTGCAATCGCGTGACTGACGCGCCTGAAATCGACGAGACGACTCTCTGGGCACATTCCCCCAACCGAGCAGCGTCCCGATTCAGGCGCGTCAGTGACGCGATTGAAGCGGAAGTTCATTAACTCGATTGAGGGAAAAAATGATGAAGCAAATATCTACAGGCTTAGTTAGTGCGGTGCTTCTGCTGAATGCACTTGGCTGCAGCAATGGTAACGTGCGGGCCGCAGCTCCGCCTCCACCACCGGTCGTCGAAGTCGCGCCGGTCATTCAGAAAAATGTGCCGGTTCAGGGCGCGTGGGTGGGAACGCTCGAAGGGTACGTCAACGCACAGATTCAACCGCAGGTGAGCGGTTACCTGATTCGCCAGGATTATCACGAAGGCGCATTCGTCAAAAAGGGTCAGCTCCTCTTTGAGATCGATCCCCGTCCTTTTCAAGCCGTGCTTGATCAAGCCAAAGGACAGCTGGCGCAGGCTGAGGCGCAGATGGCGAACGCCGAAACGAACGTGAAGCGTGATATTCCCGAAGCGGAGGCTCACGCCATTCCCGAAAGTCAGTTAGATACGGACACGCAGTCGCTCCGTGGGGCTGAGGCAACAGTTGAGGCCGCACAGGCGTCGGTCGAACAGGCTGAGCTGAATTTGGGCTACACGAGAGTCGTGTCGTTAATCGACGGAATTGCTGGCATCAACACTGTGCAGGTGGGTAACCTGGTGGGGCCGTCAACGGTCCTCACCGCGGTTTCGCAGGTAAGTCCGATCAAAGTTTATTTCCCCATCAGCGAACAGGAATACCTGCGCATGGCGGACGGCGGCGGTCCGGGGAGCGTCGACTTTCTGACGCACGCCTCACGAATCCCGTTGCAGTTAACTTTGGCCGACGGAAGTGCCTACCCGCATCCGGGCAGAATCATCTTCGCGGACCGCCAGGTAAACACGCAGACCGGAACCATCCAGATCGTCGGCGAGTTCCCCAACTCCAAGAATCTGTTGCGACCGGGCCAATATGCACGGATTCAGACGCCCACCGGAAACATCACGGGAGCGCTGCTGGTGCCGCAGGCGGCTGTGAACCAGCAACAGGGAACCTATCAGGTCACTGTCGTCGGCACCGATAACCGAGCGCAGCTCCGCACAGTAGAGGTCGGGCCGAGAGTGGGCACGCTCTGGGTGATCACATCCGGGCTGAAACCTGGAGAACGCGTCGCGGCGGTCGGTGCAGAGAAAACAAAAGAGGGCGAACTGGTGAATCCCACGCCGTACAAAGAAACTGAGGAGCGCTAATCATGGTGAACTTTTTCATTCGACGGCCCATCGTCGCGATCGTGATTGCGATCCTCACGGTCATAGTCGGCGTAATCACAATCGTCACCTTGCCGGTGGCGCAGTTCCCGCAGATCGCACCACCTGAGATTTTCTTACAAGCTACCTACCCCGGAGCAGACGCGCAGACTCTCGAGCAGGCTGTGGCCACACCCATCGAGCAACAAGTGAGCGGTGTGGACAACATGACCTACATGTACTCGCTCAACGCCACCGCAAACCAGCAAACCCAGTTGCTCGTCGATTTTGATCTCAAGACTGATCCCAACACAGATTTGCTGCTCACGCAGTCGCGCCAGCAGCTGGCAAATGGTCAATTGCCCCCCGAGGTGAACAACTACGGAATCACGCTTAAAAAATCGGCCACCGCCCCGCTGATGTTGATCGCGCTGTACTCGCCTCACGGCACTCGCGATGCGAACTACCTGGCGAACTATGCCTACATCAACCTCAACGATCCGATCGCACGCTCGTATGGTGTCGGCCAGGCAACTGTGTTCGGCTCGGGTCAGTACGCCATGAGGTTATGGGTTAAGCCGGACCAATTAGCGAAGCTGGGTATCACTGTCACCGACATCGTTAACGCGATTAAAGCTCAGAACACCGTCAACCCAGCCGGGCAGGTTGGCGGCCAGCCAGCTCAAAGTAACCAGCAATTCACCTATGCCGTGCTGGCTCAGGGTCGACTGACCACGCCAGAGCAATTCGGCGACGTTATCGTGCGCGAAGCGCCGAATGGAGGGACTGTTCGGGTGAAAGACGTGGCCCGAGTGGAGCTGGGCACGCAGGACTACAGCATGATCTGTCGCCTGAATGGTAAGCCAGCAGCCGGCCTTGCCGTCTACCAGTTGCCCGGCTCCAACGCTGTCCAAACTGTCGAGGGCGTCCGGAAGCTCATGGCGCAGATGAAGCAACGCTTCCCCCAGGACATCGATTACGCCATTTCGCTCGACCAAACACTCCCGGTAACAGAAGGCATGAAGGAGATCATCGTGACTCTCTTGATTGCGATTGTGCTGGTGATTCTTGTGGTCTATCTGTTCTTGCAAGACTGGCGCGCCACGCTGATTCCCATGCTGGCGGTGCCTGTCTCGCTCGTCGGAACCTTTGTCATGTTTCCGCTGCTCGGCTTCTCGATCAACACGCTTTCGCTGTTTGGATTGGTACTGGCAATCGGATTAGTGGTTGACGACGCGATCGTCGTTGTCGAAGGTGTGCAGCGGCATATCGAAGAAGGTTTGCCTCCGAAGGATGCTGCCCGTAAGGCAATGGAGGAACTCTCCGGTCCTGTTATCGGCATCGCTCTGGTCCTCTCGTCAGTCTTCGTACCGACTGCCTTCATCCCGGGTATCACTGGAAGGCTCTACCAGCAATTCGCAATCACCATCGCTATCTCTGTGGTTCTATCGGCCTTTAACGCTCTAACGTTCAGCCCTGCGCTCTCCTCGATTCTGCTGCGACCCAAGAAGGAGACTCACGGGCCGTTGGCAAAATTCTTTGGCTGGTTTAATCGCATATTCCAACGCACAACCGAAGGATACGTCTGTTGGTCGGGCGTGCTTGTGCAAAAAGTCCTAGTGATGCTGATAATCCTTGTAGCTTGCGGAATCGGCGGATTTTTCTTCGGCAGCCATCTTCCATCCAGTTTCCTGCCCGATGAGGACCAGGGCTACCTCTATGTGAATATGCAGCTTCCAAAATCCGCTTCTCTCGCCCGTACGAGCGCAGCTGCGAAACAAGTAGAACAAGTTCTGGCAAACACGCCCGGAGTTCAGTACACAACAACTGTTGGCGGTTTCAGTTTGCTCAGCTTCGTCCGGACTTCGTATAACGCATTCTTCTGGGTTTCACTGAAACCCTGGGACGAGCGCAAAACCAGAGAGGAACAGTATCAGGAAATCAAGACGCGTTTGAATCAGGAGCTCAGCCGTCTTCCCGACGGAACTGTCTTTAGCTTCGCGCCGCCTGCCATTCCCGGCGTCGGCACTTCCGGCGGATTCCAATTTGTTCTCGAGGATCGCGCGGGTAAGGACGTGCTGTTTCTCACCGAGAATCTCGATAAATTTCTAGCCGCGGCTCGCAAGCGCCCCGAGATCGGCATGATAAGCACGACCTTTATACCGAGCGTACCGCAGCAGTTCGTCAACGTGGACCGAGAAAAAGTTCTGAAGCAGGGCGTCGCGATCAGCGAGGTTTACCAGACAATTCAGGCATTCATGGGAGGCCTGTTCCTCAATTACTTCAACGATTTTGGTCGCACATGGCAGGTCTACGTGGAGGCGGAAGCGCCTTACCGCGCAAATACCGGCGACCTTGGACAGTTTTACGTGCGTAACAACCAAGGTCAGACGGTACCGCTCTCCGCCTTGGCAAATTTCGAGTCTCGCTCCGGCCCAGAGTTCACCATGCGCTACAACGAGTATCGCTCGGCGCAAATCAACGGCAGCGCGGCGCCCGGATACAGTTCCGACCAGGCGACCGCCGCTCTCGAACAGGTTTTCAAAGAAACGATGCCAAGCGAAATGGGCTTCGATTACATGGGCATGTCGTACCAGGAGCAAAAAGCACGTCAGGGAGTGCCTCCAAGCGTCATCTTCGGATTTTCGCTCCTCTTTGTCTTTCTGATTCTGGCGGCGCTTTATGAAAGCTGGAGCCTGCCGTTCAGTGTGCTCCTAAGCACGCCAGTAGCGGTGCTCGGCGCCTTCGGAGTGCTATGGCTCCGCCGCTGGCTGCTGGGTCTATTCTTGCCGCCTTATATGGTTCAAATCGAAAACGATGTTTACGCACAGATCGGTTTAGTAATGTTGATCGGTCTTGCCGCCAAGAATGCAATTCTGATCGTGGAGTTTGCCAAAGAGCAATTCGAGCATGGCAAGCCGCTGGTGGACGCGGCGCTTGAAGGCGCCCGGCTTCGCTTCCGTCCAATCATGATGACCTCCTTCGCTTTCATTCTGGGATGCATTCCGCTATGGACTGCCTCCGGAGCAGGTGCAGTCGCGCGCCAGGTAATGGGCACGACAGTGATCGGCGGCATGCTGGCGGCCACCCTCGTCGGCGTGTTCCTAATACCCGCGATTTTCTATGTTGTCGAACGAATCTCAGGTGCTGAGCGGCGAAAAGCATTGCCACTCACGCCCGCTGAGGCGCCCGGTCAGGGGGATTAAGTTATGAAGAAAACTGCACTCTTGGGAATTCTAGCCATCTTGGTTCTGGAGGCTGGCTGCCTGATGGGGCCGAAATATAAGCGGCCGGATGTGGATGTCCCGCAGGTATACCGTGCACCTGCTCCTCAAAAAGCCGCCCAGGCCTCGTCGCTTGGCAACGAGCAATGGTGGCAGGTCTATCAGGATCCAGTGCTCACGCAGCTGATCCACACCGCCATCGCGCAAAATTATGATGTGCGCATCGCCGCTGCCCGCGTTCTTGAAGCCCAGGCGCAAGTCGGGATTACGCGCTCCAACCAGTTCCCTTCGGCGAGCGTCGGGGCGGATGTTTTCAGCCAGCAAAACGCCAAGGTGACAAATCTATTTCCCGCATATCAGGTTAATGGCGGCGAACTGAATCTCTCGGTCATCTGGAATCTGGACTTCTGGGGGAAGTACCGCCGGCAAACTGAGGCGGCTCGTGCCCAATTACTCGCAACCGAGTGGGGACAGCGAGCGGTACTGTCTTCGCTAGTCGCTAATGTAGCGACGGCTTATTTCCAACTTCGCGCACTCGACGGCGAACTCGAAATCTCTGAGCGCACGCTCGCATCACGCCAACAATCCCTGAAGTTAACTCACGTGCTTGAGACCCATGGCTCAGCCTCCGGCGTTGACGTAAGTCAAGCAGAGCAACTCGTCTACACCGCTTCTGAGACGATTCCCGATCTCGAGCGGCAAATTCAGCAACAGGAGAACGTGCTCAGTGTCCTGCTCGGCGAAAATCCTCAATCCATTCCCCGCGGACGCGCGCTGACCGAACAGCCCGTCCCCCAGAACGTTCCGGCCGGCCTTCCCTCGGAATTACTCGAGCGCCGGCCGGACGTCCGCCAAGCGGAAGAAATAATGGTCGCTGCCAACGCGCAGATCGGAGTCGCCAAAGCCTCGTTCTTTCCTAACGTGTCGCTCACCGGACTGGGAGGACTGGAAAGCAATGCCTTGCACCAGTTCATCACCCAGCCTTCTGAGATGTGGTACGGGGCCTTCAGCGTGAGTCAGCCAGTCTTCCAGGGCGGGGCGCTCCGCTCACAACTCAGACTCGCCCGCGCCAACTGGCAAGAAGCCGTGCTCTCTTACCAGCAAACGGTTCAGAACACCCTTGAACAGGTTTCCAATTCACTCGTCGCTTCCCAAAAAGACCGTGAGTTCCGCGAGCAACAGGAACTGCTCACACATGCGGCCCAGCAGACCGACCAACTGTCCGAAGTGCTTTATAAAAACGGAGGCGCGAGTTACCTCCAGGTGCTGACCAGCGAAACGAATTACTTTTCAGCGGAACTCAATCTGGTGCAAGCCCAGCTCAACGAGCGTTTGGCGCTCGTTCAGCTTTACGAAGCCCTCGGCGGTGGATGGCAGCAATAGGGAAAGGGACAAAGATGTTTAAGAGAATTCTGGTTGCGTACGACGGATCTCCTGAATCTGGACGTGCATTGATTGCTGCCACTCAGCTTGCAAAGAGCCTCAACGCCGATTTGAGCGCAGTCTGCGTCTACGAGAAGCTGCCCGCCTACGCCGCTGGGTTTATGGATCTCGGAGTTACCGGTGCTTCCTTAATACTGCCCCAGCAAGCTTCTCAGTACTTCCGAAAGCTGCGGATCAGGGCCCAAGAAACCGCTCGTCAACAAGGCATTGCCTTGAACACTGAAATCGTCGAGGGAGAGGAAGTGCAGGCGATTGTGGATTGTGTCCAGAGGACCCGCAGCGATCTCTTGGTGCTAGGTATACCTCGGCATTACGGGCTATTTAGCCGTCTGTGGAACCACACGGTTCATGATCTTTCCCAACGGGTGGTCGGCAGCATCCTGGGGGTTCATTAAGCAAGGGTCTTTGAAAGGAAGTTTGAAAATGAAAACGAGGTTGTTTTGTTCGCTCCTCCTGTTGGCGGCTGCTGTAGCGCCTGGTGCGCTAGCCGCCGACGAGGGCGAAAGGAATTCTCACTTTGGAAGAGAGCAATCCCTTGTCACCCCCGTGGACGACCCAGCAATCACGAATGTGCCAACAGGCCGTACGGTTCAAGCGGACGATCCGAAGCAAGTGTTGCAGGATTATGAGTCATTAATGATTGCCCTTACACAGAAGTTCTCTGCCACACTCGCGACGATTGCCGAAGCTGTCAAGCACGGCGAAGTCAGCAGCGAGCAGGCAAGAGAAATAAGCGCAGAACAATATCAGCTCGCGCACATGCAGTTTGAACTGCTCACACTGTGGCGCGGAATTGAGGAACAGGACTCGGCGAGAAGTCCGGATGTTCAAGCAGACCCGGCTCCAAGCCGGGAAAACGAAGTCGTAACTGTGGCCTTGCCATTCTCATCCCTTAAACTCAATCCCTCCTTGGCTGCGTACCTCAATTTAACGCCCACTCAAGTTGAAGCTATCCAGCAGGTGATGACGCGGGAACAAGGTAGTGTCGAGCCTCTGATAACAGAGCTTCGAGTTACACGAGGCAAGGTACTTGCAATCGCCGGCGAACAAGTAAATGAGAAGCAGGTCAAAGCTCTGGCTGATACCGAAGCAAGCCTGATGGCAAGATTGATCGTCGCGAACGCTCGCATGCAATCCAAAATCTACAAGATTCTTAGCCCCGAGCAACAAAAAAGGCTCAGCGATCTCGAACGAACGCAGGGCGCAATCACATCGGATAGTAAGTAGAGGAGTAGGAAATCAAAACTCTGGCCGATGCACATGCGGGTTTGTTGGCGAAATTCATCGTGGCCAACGCGCGTATGCAATCGGAAATCTATATCTTACTGCGGAACAGCAAAGAAAACTCGACGACTCAAAGAGAATTCGTGAGTCACGAACGATAGCGAGCAGGTGACGATCCCGGCGACCCAGGTCTGAAATGGCTACCTTTTCCGGTCGATCGAGAATAGTTTGCTTCCGCTTCCTTGGTCGATAGCTACAACCTAGCCCTCATGGCTTCGACAGTTTCGCTCGACACTTTCAACCTTTTCAACACCAGGTAACCTCCCTATCTATCCAGTCAACCCTGTGTATGCAGCCAATTAGGAATCCACAGCCCTTAACTCCGTTGTGGTATGGCGGTTGCGTTTGGGTAAGGCACCGGAGGCCAAAACACAATGACTCCACAAATAAGCAAGACAACAGACGACAATCTCCAGGTCGAACTTGATCGGCTTACTTATTCCGCCTATCTGTTGACGCTCGATCCCGGCAAGGCTTTCTCGGCAGTGACGAGAGCGATTGATGGATCACTCGAGGGAACCACCGTTAACGCCGATCTCCTTGAACGGACTGTGGACCTCGCGGTGGAAGAGGTACTCTGCGAATCCGGAAAACGCTGGGATGGTGAGTCATCAGCCATTGACGCGGTGTTCTACGAACGTCCTGCGGCGATCAACTCAAAGGCATTTCAATCGCTGCAGGATCTGAGCAGCAGTCCCATCTTTCTGCTCGATGCGACTTCCCGCATAGCCTTCGTTCTCCATCACGTGCTGGGATACAAGATTAGTGATGCAGCCGCGAAGGCGCGGCTGACCGAAAAACAATATCGTGCGCAGTTGCGGCGAGCGTACCTCCAGTTAGCCTCATTCCGGTTAGAAAGTGGCACTTCGGTGAGTCATGGTGTGGAGCAGTCCGCGCCGACCTGGGAACAAAAGTATGAACTGGTTGAAATGGATTCTCGCTTACTTGTTTGATTGCGTTCATCTACACACGACATGGCCGCACCATGATCGAACTGGATTCGCATACATCTGCTGCCTGGATTGCGGCAGAGAGCTGCCCTACTCACTGGAGCGCATGAGGATCGTGACCAGAGGGGAGCTTTTGCCAGATCGACACTCGGAGGCAGCTTCGGCGAATGGAATTGCCGTGCCGGGCGCAATCACGTGATCATGCGTTTCAAGGCCGTGAAGCGAACGCTGCAAGATGAGTCGCAGCGGTTGGTTTAGAAGGCCTGGCGTTGGCAATCGGATTGCATTTGATGATGGAAGAAGTTATTCCAACGAAGTGCTGGAATGCGATTGACGCTGACAAACGCTGAGTAGAAGGAGACCAGGATGGACAGCAATTATGTGTTTCTTTGCGGAGTCATGTGGTGCAAGTTTGGACAGAAAGACGCAGGCAAGGAACTACTCAGGGCTGCCGATTCTGGGGATCCAGATATGAAAGCACTGGCCCGGGCGATGTTTGCGAAAGGAGTCCGTCGCTTGAAAGAGTTGGAAAAACGGATGCAACCTTCTTCCCGCGCGATCCTCGGAGAGGGGCTAGGTGGATGAGATCATGCGCTGCCCGTAAGGCGCTCTCGCACAAGCTCCGCTTGTGCGGTTCCGTGCGTTGTCAATACGGATCGATTTGGTAGACCGATTGGAAGTTGAACGAGGATGAGAGTCTGGCCGACAGAAAGGAATGAACTCGAAGAGGTTGTCATGGCAAAAGTAATTGAGTTTTATGTACCAAAGAACTTTCGGAAACCGTTGAAGTGGGCCCGTGCGCTGCAGCGCGGAGCGATCATTGAGTTCTGCTCACCGACTAAGATGTCAGCCTAGCCTCAACAAGTCAGTTGTCCCAGACAGCTTATGCGGGGTAACGTTGGCGGACGCTCCGCCTCTCCATACTCGACTCCGGTGTCGAGCTGCTCGACGATGGGCGAGGCCTTTTGGCATTCCACAACGTGGACGTAGCTTCGTCACCAGATGCCGAGATCAGCCAGTCGAGAAATGAGCTTGGGCCTGGTGCTCAATCGGGGGTTAATTCACGAGGGACAGGAGGAGTTACATATGCGCGCAATGGTTTTTGATTGCTACGGCGACCCAGATGTCATGAGCTTGAGGGACGTCCCGGTTCCTGAACCGCAAGATGGCGAAGTTTTGATCCGGGTCGGCTATGCGGGTGTTAATCCATCCGACACGAAAGTGCGCTCCGGCGAGAGCGCACGCTATCGCTATCGAGAGGTGAAGTTTCCTTTCGTTGTCGGCAGGGATGGTGCCGGTGTTGTGGAAAGAACGGGATCGAACGTCAACGGATTCAGGCCCGGAGATAACGTAATCGCTTGGAGCGCAACCGACGGGAAGACGTGGGGTAGCTACGCGGAATTCATGCGTGTTCCGGTGAAAAATCTCTCCCCGATGCCGAAAAGCTTGAGCTTCGCTCAAGCAGCCGTAGTACCTGTTGCTTCGCTGACGGCATTTCAGGCTCTTTTCCATGCGGAAAAGGGTGGAATGATTCGGGGCCAAAAGGTACTCATTCACGGTGCAGCTGGAGGCGTTGGTAGCTTCGCCGTGCAATTTGCAAAAAGCGCCGGTTTGCTTGTCGCAGCGACTTGCGGTAGTCAAAATGTGGACTATGTCAGAAGCCTGGGCGCAGACCGTGTAATTGATTACAAGACCGAAGACATAGGCCGAGCGATTCGAGACTGGTCTGCAGAGGGCGTTGATGTCGTTCTAGACGTCGTAGGGTCTACCACATTGCCTCATTCATTGGACATGCTCCGGCCCGGCGGCAGGCTGGTCAGCATCCTCACAGTGACCGCAGACGGTGACATCGAACGCGATCGGAAGGAAGCCGAGGGGCGGGGCTTCCGCAAGATCACCGTCATTATCGACTTTGAGCGAGCTCGGGACTCGATGCGGGAGATTACCAATTTGATTGATGCTGGATTGGTCCGCGTACCTCCAATCGAAATGCTTCCACTGGAGGACGCAGCCCGTGCACATCAGATGATCGAGAGTGGTCATGTCCGCGGAAAACTCGTCCTCAAGGTCGCCGACCTTTGGTTTTACTTGGGACTCCGGCAGCGACACATGCTGAGAGCTATGAACGCGAACGTCAAATTGAGGAAGTCTCGGCAGTTGCCACCTGAGACGGCACGGAACGTATTAGTGATTGACGTAGGTGGCACTCATATAAAGGTCTATCCAATGTGTCGCCGCGAACCGGTAAAGATCGACTCCGGTCCTGCCATGACTCCGAAGAAAATGATTCGAGCTGTTCGCACCGCAGTAGAAGGCTGTCGGTACGATGTTGTCTCCCTCGGGTACCCCGGGCCGGTCGTGCATGGGAAACCAATTCACGATCCTGTGAATCTTGGCCCTGGTTGGGTTGGGTTTGATTTTCAGAAAGCATTTGGCCGCCCCACTCAAATCATCAATGACGCTGCTATGCAGGCACTCGGCAGTTATCGCGGCCGAAGTATGCTATTTCTCGGCCTGGGCACCGGGTTGGGATCAGCTCTGATTGTGGACGGAGTACTCGAGCCCATGGAGCTGGCACACCTGCCATATAAGGACGGGAAGACGTTCGAGGCGTACATCGGCGACTCGGCCCTTAAGCGGCGAGGGCAGAAGAAATGGACCAAAAGTGTGTTCGATGTGGTCGCAAAACTGAAGAACGCGTTGCAAGCAGACTACGTGGTAGTGGGCGGTGGAAACGCAAGACGGCTTACTAATCTTCCGCCGCATACATTTCGAGGAACCAACGAGAACGCGCATAAAGGTGGTGTTCGGTTGTGGCAGCCAGAAGGCAAAAGGCCGCGAGCAACCACCTCACACGCGAACTAAAATCTCTGAAGCTGCTTGAAAGGGATGACATTCATGACCAATTTCCACTCAGATGCACTCGTTTTCTTCGGCGCCACCGGCGATCTTGCGTACAAGAAGATTTTCCCCTCGCTGCAAGCGATGGTGAAGCGAGGACATTTGAACGTTCCCGTCGTTGGCGTCGCCAAGGCTGGATGGAGTCTCGATCAACTTCTCGCTCGCGCGAAAGACAGTCTCGAGAAGCACGGTGGACTCGATCCTGCTGCTTTCGAAAAATTGACCCGCCTATTGCGCTATGTGGACGGCGACTATCAGGATCCCTCGACCTTCACGGCGCTCCGCAAAGAACTCCAGGATGCACAACGTCCAGCGCATTACCTCGCGATACCGCCAGTGCTGTTTGAAACGACAGTGGAACATCTTGCTGAATCCAACTGCGCCCGAGGTGGCCGAGTGATTGTGGAGAAGCCCTTCGGTCACGATCTTGCGTCTGCGCGGGAGTTGAATAAAGTTCTCCTTGGTGCTTTTGAGGAAGCCGACATATTCCGCATCGATCATTACCTCGGAAAACGCGCAGTGAACAACGTGCTCGCATTCCGTTTCGCCAATACTTTTGTGGAAGCCTTCTGGAACCGCAACTACATCGAGAGTGTCGAAATCACGATGGCCGAGGACTTCGGAGTACAAGGACGCGGAGGCTTCTACGATCAGACCGGGGCCATCCGCGACGTAGTTCAGAACCACTTATTTCAGGTGCTGTCGAATCTGTCCATGGAGCCCCCCGTTCAATCCGACAGCGAGTCGGTTCGCGACGAGAAAGTGAAAGTGCTGAAAGCCATTCCCCCAATAGAAGAAAAAGATCTGGTGCGGGGTCAGTTCCGTGGCTACCGCGACGAAAATGGAGTAGCCAAGGACTCGCAGACTGAAACCTTCGCCGCCCTAAAGCTGGAGATTAGTTCGTGGCGCTGGAAGGGCGTGCCGTTCTATATACGTGCCGGCAAGTGTTTGCCCATGACTTATACCGAAATTGTCGGTAAGTTCCGCAAGCCTCCGACCCTCGTTCCAGACAGTCTGCTCGTCGAAAATCATCTGCGGCTGCGATTGAGTCCGGACATTACGATCGCGATGGGGATGATGGACCTACTTCCAAGCTCGGAAGGATTTGCGCTTCAGACGGGAGAAATGGTGGCCAGCCACTCTCCAGTTGCGGACGAAATGGATGCATACGAACGTGTGCTAGGAGCAGCGATGGCCGGAGACAGCACGTTGTTTGCGCGCGAAGATTACGTTGAACAGGCGTGGCGCATCGTGGAACCCGTGCTGAAGATCAACACGCCGGTTCATGAGTATGCGCCCGGGACCTGGGGTCCGGAGCAAGCGGCGCGCGTAAGCCCGCCTGCAGGTTGGAGCTGTTCCTAAGCGACACAATCGCGCCTTTCCCGCTTGTCATCGAGCACACCCTAATCCTTCCGGCTCGTGGTGCCGTTGATCTCGACGGACCGTGGGCCTGCATGTATCGAGCTCGATTGACCGTTTCTCGCCAATAGTGCCCCATTCTGCCTCACAGTGCCTGACGTATCTGCACGATTCTCGGTGGTCCGAACGGTTTCCGGTGGCTTCCCAAGCTGGATGTCGCCGGTTCGATTCCGGTCTCCCGCTCCATTTTTCCAGTCACTCGTTCAGCGAGCAGCTGCAATTCGCTGGCGGCACGTGGGCCTTCAAGAAGCCTGACACTCGCTTGTAGGCGTCGATTTGGTTTTCGATGCGGGCGAAACCGTGTCCTTCATTCTCGTAGATTTTGTATTCCGCCTTGCCGCCTTGCTTAGTTACCGCCTCCACAACTTGCTGCGTCTCGCTTTTTGGACATCGCGGATCGTTTCCTCCAGCCAGCAGCAGCAAGGGCGCCTTGATCTTGTCCACAAAAAAGATTGGGGAACGATCTTCAAACAGAGCTTTGTTCTTCACTGGGTCCCCCATGGTTGCGAGATCCATTTCGCGCAGCACCGGATCTTCATTTTCAATCTCGGTAAAGTAATTTACAAACGGAACAATGGGAACGCCCGCAGCCCAAACGTCGGGAGCTTTTGTTACTCCCATCATAGTTAGATAGCCGCCGTAGCTGCCGCCCATCAGTGCTATTTTTTTTGGATCTACGTAGCCGGTTTGCTTAATCCAATCGGCCGCAGCCAGGACGTCCTGCAAATCGCCACCGCCCATATCGAACAGATTCGCGTCCTCAAACTCCCTGCCGTAGCCGGTAGACCCGCGATAGTTGGGGGCGATCACCATGTAGCCTTGATTGACAATGTGCTGAATAAATCGATTGAACGACGCCGTGGTCTGTGACTTTGGTCCGCCATGAACATATACGAGCGCGGCGTTCTGATTATTCCGGGCCATGTTGTAGGTCATGTAAACGAAAGCAGAGACCGTCCATTTACCATCGCGACTCGGATAATGCACCAGAACCGGCTCTACCATGTCTTCGGAGCGCACCCCAGATATGAGCGCATGCGTCACCTGATGGAATCTGGATGTTGTAAGAGAATAGACCCAAACATCGCGGGGTGAGGTTGGACCATCGTGGTAGTAGAGCAGTCGCAAGCCGTCACGCGTAAAGGCAGACTGCGAACCACCCAACGTGTTCACGCCTTTAGGCAAGGGTAGGGACGTCGTTTTTCCTGTAGCCAAGTCGTGCAGATAGATATTGAGGTATCCATCTACGTTTGCGGTCCATGTAACGCGCTTCCCATCGGGAGAGAAACCGCCGCCGTCAATCTCCCATCTGTCGTGCGTGAGCCATTTAATTCGCTCGGGAGTTATGACTCCGTCCGCAGAGCCTTTCGTGCCGACTTCCAGAATGCCAACGTTTTCGTAGCCGTTCTCGGCGTTGGATGTAATCAGGATCTCTTGGCCCTCAGCCACGGCCTTAGGAGAGACATCGTTCGCCCTGTAGAGTTTCTCCCCTTCATGCGGAGTGAGCAAAGTTGATTTTCCGCTGGCCACGTTGGCTATAAAGATGTTGGAATCGGTTCCTTTAGCTTGTTCTTGGGTGTAGACGATGAAGTCTCCGTCGCCGGACCAGATCGGATTCACGTTCATCTTGTCTTTAACCGTTTCGCTTGTGATGCGCTTGGTATCGCGCAACAGCGTGTCATAGACATCGATCTCGAATACCGATGACGTCCTCGGTTTCACCATGTACGCGAGGTAACGGCCATCGGGAGACCACGTCGGATGCTCTTCAGCGATCTCGCGCGTATGAGTCAGATTTACCACCATCCCAGTTTTCGGCGACACCAGGAAGATGTCCCATTGCTCATCGCCATCGTAGTCGGACATGTAGGCAATCCATTTTCCGTCGGGAGACCAGGCCGGCTGCGTCTGCCGCTGATCGCTAACCGTAAGCTGTGTCGGCCAGCCTCCCTCGGCGGGGACAAGCCAAATATTATTTCGTCCGCTGATGTTCGAAATGAAAGCGATAGTCTTGCCGTCAGGAGACCATGTGCTAGCGCCAATCGCTCGCGTCATGTAGAGCTTTTCAATCGAGAGACTCTGCTGATTCTGCTCAACCTGCGCGTTCGGTTTGCCGCTGATCTGCTTGGGGTCAGTGATAGCTGCGGGGACTGGCAAAGTTTGGGCTGAGGCAACAACGCTCATGAGAGTGACGACCATAAAAGAAACTAAACAGCGCTTCGACCAAGGCAAACTTTTCAAATCACGCGGCTTTTTGGGATTCTTAACTAATGAGCGGCAAGACATGCAGAGTTCTGGCAGTATTCTAAATCCAAACCATATAGGAGAAAGCACAGGTGATTACCTGACAGTAATTGCCGAAGGTTGGGAAAAAGTAGTTACTGGGCCGCCCAGCACATTTAACCCTCCGTTAGTCGTATTCAAGCTATAGATTGAAATCGAACTACCGTTGAAATTCGCCACATAGAGGTAGTCGATTCCGACGGTTGTTGTGCTGGTTACAACGGTTCCAGCACGGATCGCCAGGGAGACCGGCTGGCCTGCTGCCGAGATTATCGGAACGCTCAAAGGCGTGAGGGCGCCAGTGCCAGAACTCCAGGAGTACTGAGAAATCTGATTCGACTGCCGGTCGGCCACATAGAGGAAGGGTGCCGTGGGATCCATGGCAATCGCCACAGGCCCAAGCTGCGCCGGGAAGGGGGATCCAGTAACTTGGGCAAGCACACCGTTCGGGGTCGAGCAGCCAAATGCGTTTGGAGCATCACAGACAGAAAAGGCGCTAACGTTATTTGAACCCGTGTTGGCAACGTAAAGAAACAAGCCCGCCGGAACAGTACCTTGCGCTACCGACAGGTAAACCGCGGATGGCGAGTTTCCAACCGAATACGTGTTCAATGGAGTTAGCGCCCCGGAGCTTGAAATCTGAAAAGAAGCTACGGTATTCGCAAATTGATTGGCCACGTACAGGTAGTTTCCAGATGTGCTCACTGCTACCGAAACCGGTCCGGTGCCGATCGTTGCGCCTGCGGTTTCGGTGGAAAAGGGCGATCCCGCAACCGCAGACAGGGACGTACCGCTAATTGAAAATACCGAGATAGAGCCCGGCTGGGCGCCCGGTTGGGTTAGATCAAAACTTCCCTGGTTGGCCACAAACAGAAATTTTCCTGCCGAGTCGGTTGCCATTCCGATTGGAGTCGGCCCCGCCGGAGTGATGGTTCCTGCCACTTTAAGTGTTCCATCACTGTTTACTGTGTATGCCGATATTCCGCCAGGGGAAGAAGGTGCCGAGTTGCCGCTGTTCACAATAAATACCGCATCAGCCTTGGGCGTAATGAGCATCGAAGAAGGAGCATTGCCCGTAGGTACTGCGTTGCCGTTCAAACTGAGCGAACCGCTGCTCAGATTGATCGTGTACGCCTGAACCGTGGTGTTTCCTTGGGCCGCCAACCAAAGAAATCCGTTTCCGCTTGTAGCTAGGGAGTTACTGTTATTTGTGGAACAGCTGATTGAAATAGCTACTAAGATCAGGACTAGGAAAATTGCGAACCATCGGAACTTCATCCGTCTTCATCCCCACTGAACCACGCCCCTGCCAAGCCCCGGCAGCGCGTTGAAACGCAATATTTATTTTGGAGTACCTCAATTGTTTATCAGGAATGAACCTGAAGAGCAAACCTCATGGCGGGATGATAAAGCTCAGACGATGGCTATTTAAACCCGGCCGAAGGATTGTTCTGCGACGACTTCGTGAATTGCACGTTGCACCATCGGCAGCCTGATCTCGACCATCAGTCCTCCTTGCGGCCGGTTTGCTGCCCTGACTTCGCCGCCATGTAGTTTTACCGCACGCTCGGCAATTGCCAGGCCCAACCCTACTCCGCCCGTTCCGCGGCCGCGTGCGTCATCGATACGGTAAAACGGCCGGAATAACTTATCCAGCGCTTCTTCGGGAACTCCGGGGCCAGAATCCGTGACTCGGACGACTGCTTCTGAGGCATCTGCCCGGTGTACGCACTCTATGCGAACTTCCACCGCCGTGTTTTCCTGGGTGTATCGCACCGCATTGCGCACGACATTCTCGATCGCACTATTTAGCAGCCCGCGATCGCCGATGATTACGCATTCGTCAATGATCGAACACTCGACACGACAGTGGCGGCTTTGCGCCTCAAAGGCTGCGTCCTTGGTAATTTCTCGAACTAGTTCTTCGAGGTGAACCGGCACTTTCCTCATCGCTTCACCTCCGCTCTCTAGTCTGACGATTGTAAGAAGGCGGCCAATCAGTTCGTTCAACCGGGAAGCCTCGAGGTCAATACGTTCAAGGGCGCTGCCAGCTTCGGGGCCGGCGCGTTGACGAGCCAATTCGAGTGCCACATTCAAACGTGCCAGTGGAGATCGTAACTCGTGGGATATGTCTTTCAGCAAACGGCCTTGCGCATTCACCAGATTTTCGAGGCGTTCGGCCATAGTGTCGAAGTCACGCATCAATTCGGCCATCTCATCGTGCCCTCGCGATCGCCCGAATCCTGCGCGCGCCGTCAGATCGCCGCCAGCCAGCCTTTGAGTAGCTCCTCTGAGCCGAACAATGGGCGATGTCAGATATCGAGTCAGCGCATAGCAAACCAGGCCCGAGCAGATCACCGCGATCAAAATTCCGAGTCCGGGGACGCCATGGGGACCGAATAGTGTGCGCTCAGGAGGCAGTTCGATGACCATCGAATAAATCCGTCCGTCTGCGGCGGTCATAGACGGTCTCAGAAATTGCATTGGCCCCAAACGTCCCCAAATGCTATCGGCGGTATGAATCTGTCCTCGCTGTACTCTCTGTATCCAGTCGGGAGGAGTTCGTCCTGTGAGATCCCGGCCCTGCTGGTCGAATAGAAAGACGCGGACGTGTTGTGTCTCTCGCAGGCCCCTCGTATAGCTATGCAACCCTTCGGGGCCACCTGCTTGATACGCCTGCACGGCTTCGCTTAAGAACTTATCCTGCAGTGCCTCGGCACTCGAGGTTTCCCGCGGCGGCCGCAAGGCTAAAGTCATAAGGATTGTCGTTATCAGAAACAGCGCAAAGGCCAACCAATACGAAAGGAAAATTTTGAGAAATAAACTCTTCATTTTGTATTGCTCGGCGCCTGATCGCGAGCCAAGGCGAAGATGTAGCCAACTCCGCGAACCGTCTTAATCAATTCGGCGCCTGCATCGGAGTCTCCGAGCTTCTTTCGCACCTTGCTTATGTGCATGTCAATGCTGCGGTCGAAGGGAGAAAATTTTCGACTCAAAACTGTGTCCACCAATTCTTCACGCGCTACGACCCGTCCCGCTTCTCGCAGCAAAACTTCCAAGAGGTTGAATTCAACCGAAGTGAACTCAATGCGCGTTCCTCTTTGCCTTACGGTACGAGTTGCGGGATCGAGTTCAATGTCTCCCACACGGACTACTTCTGGAATCGGATCACTCTGCGGAGGCGTTCTAGTTCGTCGAAGGATGGCGCGAATTCGTGCCACGAGCTCGCGCGGATTGAACGGTTTTGGAAGATAGTCATCGGCTCCGATCTCGAGTCCTACAATGCGGTCGACGTCCTCCCCGCGTGCTGTGAGCAATAAGACCGGGATCTTCGAAGCAATTCGAATGCGGCGTAGCACATCCAAGCCGTTAAGCCCCGGCAACATTACGTCCAGCACTACCAGCAACTGAGGACCGTTGAGGGCGCGTTCCAAGCCTCGCTTTCCATCAAAGACTGCCTCGACTTTGAAACCTTCTGCCTCCAAATACTCAGTCACCAGGCCGCACAGTTCCACGTCGTCGTCAATGAGCAGAATCTGATCCACGACTTAAGTCTCACATAATAGAAGTGACTATTTGCGTAAAGAATTGTCAAACCACCGACGCTCGCGCTTTACAAAACTTTACTCCGGTTGACTGTCTTTTTACTACAATTCTCCGCGACTCGTGTTTGTATGGAGTGGAGCAAATCAGGAAGCAGATTGGCCCACAGAGATTGTCAAGGAGGAGTAAACGTGAAACGAAATAAAATATTTGTTGCGGGGTTGGCGATTTTGTTAATGGCGGGCTTCGCGTTATCCCAAGAGGCTGGAATGGGTCCCGGGCCACGACATCACGGGGATTTCGGCGGGCATGAGTTAGCCTTCTTCACCAAGGCTCTCGATCTTACGGATGCGCAGCAGGCGCAAATCAAGCAACTCATTGCCACCGAAAAACCAACTCTTCATCCACTGATGATTCAGGAAGGGCAAGCCCATGAGCAGATGATGCAGTTGATTAGCAGCGGCAACTTCGACGAATCCAAGGCCCAGGCTATTGCAGCCCAAGAAGCCCAGGTTCATACCCAACTCGAGGTCGAGCACGCGCGTCTAATGTCGCAGGCTTATCAGCTTCTGACCGCCGACCAGAAAACCAAGTTTGCACAAATGCAGACAAAACACCAGCAATGGATGTCGCAACACATGCAACAGCAACAGCAGCAGACTCCGAATCAGTAGTTTAAGCAAAGCAAGAAAAGGGGAGGGAAGTCTCTCTCCCCGGTCTTGAGGAAGGGGAAGCAACTTTGGCAACCACAGCACTTGCCACGGATTTCATTCAGATCGTCGCAGACGAAATGTCCGCCGGCGTCGAAAGGGCAGTTGAATACTGGCTGACTCAGATTGACCAAATTCTGATGAACGACAAAATAACTGCTCTCGGCAAACTTACCGCAGTACACGGTGTTCTTAGAAATTACGAACGCCTGACGGGAAAAGGCCACCTGCAGTTCGCTTGCGATAAATAACCTGCGGGGAAGGATGATTCCATGGATGCCGAAATTGTTTATTCAATCCTGATTGGCCTCACGTGGTGCTTTTTGGGGGGCTGGGTCCTTTTGCTCTCTTTGACATCGGCTATGGTTTTCCGCCACGACTTACTTCGGGATTTGCCCAGGGCGCAGGAGGCACCAAAGAACCTGTTGGTCCCAACGTTGACCAGAGGTTGACGCGGAAGCCGTACACCCTGGAGTGATCCTCCATTTTTCTGATACTGCCTCTGGCGGTTCTCACCCATGCTTCCACCGGACTGGCTGCATCTAGCGCTGGTAGAATCTCATCTACTAAGAACGCATGCTGCTGCCCAATAGTCTTCGTCCGCTTTTTCCCTACTTAAGAAAATATCGTCTCAGTTACCTGTTTGGGGCTGTTTGCATCTTGCTGAACAATGGGATCTGGATTTTATTTCCTCAGGTCATTCGCCGGGCAATCGACGACTTACACGGCGGAGTTACTCGCCACAAGCTCTTGATCTACGCGCTCTTGCTCTTAGCCGTTGCCGGTTTCAAAGGAATTTTTCAGTTTCTTACGCGCTGGATCGTCATCGGAGTGTCGCGAGAGATCGAGTTCGATCTTCGGAACGATTTTTTTCGCCATCTCGAGGGCCTGTCCTATTCCTTCTACCAGCGTACCCGCACAGGCGACATAATGGCTCGTGCGACCAACGATCTGAACGCGGTCCGCATGTTGCTCGGTCCGGCGATCATGTATTCCGCAAACACAATCGTGTTCACCGCGGGCGCCTTGGTTTTCATGCTGTCGATTAGTCCGAAGTTAACGATGTATGCTTTTTTGCCACTGCCGGTAGTCAGCATTGCCATACAGTACTTTGGCAAGCAGATTCATGAGAGATTCGAGCGAATCCAGGCTATGTTCTCGGACATTTCGGCGCGCGCTCAGGAAAACTTTTCTGGAGCTCGTTTGATTCGTGCGTACGTCCAGGAGGAGTATGAGATCGCCGGGTTTGAAACCGCCAACAAGGAATACATCGCCCGCAGTCTGAAACTGGTGCGGTTGATGGGCATGCTCTGGCCAACATTGGAAGTCATGCTCGGATTCGCGATTGTGCTCGTGCTGTGGCTGGGCGGCCGCGAAGTACTTTATGGGCGTATCACGGTCGGAGAATTTGTCGCGTTCAACACTTACATGGTGCAACTCACCTGGCCAATCATCGCACTGGGATGGGTGATCAACATTTTCCAGCGGGGCACCGCATCCATGGCCCGCATCAACGACTTGCTCGTGGAAAAGTCCGAGATAAGAGACGAATCTGCGACCGTCGTGTCCGGCTCTGTAATCGAAGGCGATATCGAGTTTCGCGATCTTAACTTTGCTTACAACGGAGTGCCAGTTCTTCGTGACATTAATCTGCACATTCCGGCCGGCAGCAGCTTGGCTATCGTAGGCCCAACCGGCTCGGGAAAAACAACGCTGGTTAGTTTGATCGCGCGCATATACGACGCTGCCCCGGGTACGGTGCTGATCGACGGCAGGTCCGTTCGTGACTATCCGCTGGAATTATTACGACGAAATATCGGCTTTGTACCGCAGGAGACCTTCCTGTTCAGCGAAACCGTGCGAGAAAACATCGCGTTTGGAGTGGAGAACGCCACCGACGACCAGATCCGCTGGGCAGCAAGCGCAGCGAGCATCGCCGAAGATATTGAGGGCTTTCCCGATCAATACCGCACTCTAGTAGGAGAACGCGGTATCACGCTTTCAGGCGGGCAGAAGCAGCGGACGGCGATCGCTCGCGCAGTAATCCGGGATCCACGCATTTTGATTCTTGACGACGCTCTTTCCAGTGTGGACACGCAAACCGAAGATAGAATTCTGAATCGCCTCCGCGAAATTATGCGGGATAAGACGACGATTTTCATTTCGCATCGCGTGTCGACCGTCCGCAACGCCGACCGCATAGCGGTCCTGCACGGAGGCCGCATCGTCGAGGCGGGCACACACGAGGAGTTGTTGGCATTGAACGGCTATTACAGCGACCTCTACAACAAACAATTGCTCGAAGAAGAATTGGCGGAAGTTTAGAAACTCTTACCACAGAGGGCACAGGACTCAGAGGTTGGATCGATTGGTTTTCTCTGTGAAACTCTGTGTCCTCTGTGGTTATCCTTTTTCCATATGAAAAGAGTTGTCATCCCCGAGTTGCTCGACACCGACTCCGGATCGTCCCAGGAAATCGCGCAAACGCTTTTGGATCTTCGAGGCATCAATAAGAATTTCGGTGGGATCGCAACCCTGCAGCACATGATCGAGCACGTATCCACGAAACTGGCGATTACCTCGTTCACTTTATTGGAAGTAGCTGCCGGCTCGGGATACGTCCCCGAAACCGTGGGCCAGCGGTTGGAGGGATCCGGCATTCAGTTACAAATCACACTGTTGGATCGTGCGTCCTGTCATCTGCCTTCACGGATTTCGAAGAATTCAATTCCTCGCGACAACTACGTACGAAATCCAGCCGTGGTTGCCGATGCATTGGTACTCCCTTTTCAAGATGGCAGCTTCGACCTCATCGACTGCAGTCTTTTCGCGCATCATCTGTCGCCCCAGGAGTTGGTTGATTTTGTGACTGAGGGCTTGCGGGTTTGCCGGGTCGCAGTCCTGATCAATGATCTGGTCCGGCATCCGGTCCATCTGGGATTAGTTTATGCCGCATTGCCGTTATTCCACAGCAGGATCACCCGTCACGATGCCCCGGCTTCGGTCCGCAGTGCATACACCCCTGACGAAGTGGCTGATCTGTTACAACCCACGACTGCGGCAAGAGTCGAAATTCAGCGGCACTATTTATTTCGCATGGGCGTGATCGTTTGGAAGCAATGAGTCGCATCTCACTGTTATGTACGACTTAATAGTCATCGGCGGCGGTCCGGCGGGTACTTCCGCAGCTATTACAGCAGCGCGTGAGGGTGCGAACGTCTTGTTACTTGAACGCGGACGATTTCCACGCCATAAAGTCTGCGGAGAATTTGTATCCGCCGAGTCGCTTGATCTTCTCGCCAGCCTGCTCGGCCCGAACGATAAAGCATCGCTTGAAAATGCGATTCGAATCTCCACGACCCGAGTTTTTCTGGACGGGAGAACGATCGAGACCTCTGTGTCTCCACCCGCGGCCAGCATTGCGCGATTGGATCTTGATGCAGCGCTCTGGGAATCGGCGCGCATTCACGGTGTAGATTCCCACCAAAAAATCACAGTTCAGAAGGTTTCTGGTACCGGGCCTTTTCGTCTCGTGACGTCCAACGGGGATTTCGAGTCGCGAGCCGTCATCAACGCGTCCGGCCGCTGGTCTAATTTGACCGCGAACCGGGCTCAGGGTCCGGGATTGTCTGAAAAATGGCTTGGCCTTAAGGGACACTTTTCAGACCCTTCCTCACACGACTCAGTAGATCTCTATTTTTTTGACGGGGGATACTGCGGCGTGCAACCGGTCAACATTGGTCAACCCGCCGAAGGCGAAAGTCGCATAAACGCCTGCGCCATGGTTCGTGCAGACATGGCAACCACGTTGAAGGACGTCTTCCGCCAGCATCCTGAACTTGAACAGCGAAGCCGCAAGTGGAAGGCGCTCAGTGAACCGGTGAGCACATCTCCGCTCCTGTTTCGAGCTCCGGCCCCGGTGAGCGATCGAATTTTTATGGCGGGTGATGCTGCTGTATTTGTCGATCCCTTCGTCGGCGACGGAATTTCGATGGCCCTGCGGAGTGGTGCCCTTGCGGCGCAGACCCTTATGCCATTTTTCCGCAAAGAGCTTTCTTTGGAAGATGCTTCGCGCTCATATCGGAAGGCCTATCACCGACGTCTGGCTCCTGTAGTCAAAGCATCTTCGATGATCCGCCGGATGCTTGAACTACCGCGAGCGGTTAGGCTGCCGGTAATTTACATCTTCCGCAACAGCCCTCGTCTGTCAAGGTATTTGGTCGCGCAAACAAGGTGAACGCAGCCGACGATGGACTCGTGTGCGAGTTTGTCCCTTTGCTCAAGATGAGAGTGCTTGTAAAGGCGAACTGAATGGGTTAGCGGGCTCTTAGCGGACTACCAGTACTTCGCGGATGTTGTCGCGGGTTAAAAAAAACTTGATTGAGCCGAAATCCCGAAACAAGTTCTCTATGTGCCGATTATTAAAGACTCGTTGTAGGCGAAATGCTCCCGGGTTGGCATTTTGCGTCGAACCGACGGGCCCTTTTCGTTGATCCTGGCGGGCTTCGATGTGCTGCATCTCAAGCGTGTCTGGGCTGACAATGTGGTAGCGGTAACAAGGAGCATCAATTCCGGCTTCTTGCGTGTGAAAGAACGCAAGCAACGCGCCTCCGGGTTTCAGCGCCGACCATAGCCGCGCAACCACCGGCTTCACCAGCGTTTCATCCATGTAGTCGGCCAGGTTCCAGCACATTACAACATCGAAATGCGCCGCGGGATAAGTCAGATTTTCAGATAAGAAACGCTTGCCGTCCAGTGACATCTGACCCACTTCGTCGCGAACCAGCAGCGCCGGATCGGTTGAAGCATCAAGCAAATCTTCGCTGTAAGGTTTGTGTCCCAGCTCGGTGAGGTAGCGGATGTTGGTGGCGGAAGTTGACCCGATGTCTAAAACACAAAGCGTGTCCGGACAGGCCAGAATCCTAGCCAATTCAGCCATGCCGCTCGACCTGCGAGTGAGCCGGTGCTTATTTTGAGAGGGTCTGACGCTTTGGCCTTCCTCAACTGATGTCCCGCGAAATAATCTCATGAAGCTATGGGTTGCCATGAAAATGACCTGACTTCAGTTAAACACTGACTCACCATCCTAAATATAGCGCGGATTGTCAACCGGGATGGATTAAAACTTCTTCTGCTCAATTACCGGAGTTTTGCTCGTCCCTGGTCCCGAACTGGTTCCTGCGGATGCGGCGACCCCTGCCGAGACAACTTCTCCTGAATTCGCTTCCGAAGTGGTGCCAGAGGCTGGCTTGGCTGAAGTCTCAGGTGAAGCTTTCGGTGTGTCCTTCTGAATGTCCACTTTTCCCTTGAAATATGCGCCATCTTCGATTGCGATTCGTTGAGAAAAGATGTCTCCAACCGCAACCGCAGATTTTTTTAGTTCCACACGTTCAGTTGCGCGCACATTTCCTTCGAGCTTTCCGTGGACTACCACGTTCTTGGCGTTTACGTCCGCCCGCAACTGGCCATTTGGCCCAATTGTTAAGCTGTTACCCTTCAATTCGATGGTTCCCTCGACTTGTCCGTCGACGTAGAGATCCTCACTCCCGGAGAGTTCGCCCTTCACGACGACGGACCTTCCAATATGCGCAATGTCCGCCGTTTTCGGCGTTTCCATAGGTCAGACCCTCCTTAAGCTTCTATCGGAACTCGGCTATTAGGGCGCGTGTATCTAAAAGACTCAGACGGCGAGAGCGGGGCCTGGTAAAGCTGACCACACGCAGTCAAATCCTTTGTAAGCCAGACTATATCCTACTGGTCTTTTCTGAGCAATGGCGGCACGACGCCATTTTGCGGCCACCGCGATTCTCGTTCGTGAACTGGATTATTCGGGCCGAATACTCGGGCCTAATCCTAGTGAGACTTTTTGGCCCCAGTAGGGACTATCTCAGAGTTATTTGCAGTCCATTGCTACGTTTGTCACACGTGAGTGCGAGGACATTCTGGCCGATGGCATTGAACTTGCCAACAAAGGTCTGCGATTGATCGTATTGGCTTGAAACCGATTGGACCCGTATATGGATCCGGTGCTCCCCCGCCGGCACGTTAACGTTGCTGATCTCGTGTCCTTCCACCTTTTTGAAGACAAGAGCACGCTTTTTTGACTCACCAAACAGCTTCTGGTCATATGTCAATTGGTTATCAATCCAAACCGAAGCTTCGACTTCCGCAAATTGATATGCGATTTGTATTTGAAGGGTCGCTGTGGCTGGAGGGATAGCGGACCCGGTTTTTATGCTCGGTAGAGAAGCCGGTATCTTGGCGGCGGTTGGTGGGGCCACAGTCGTGACCCTAACGTTCTGTAGGGAGCCTGATATCGTTGCGGGTGGATTATAGTTCGTCGTACTGACCTCAGCCGGCAGGTTCGCCGCATCCTTGTGCGCAGGAAGCTTTGCCTCCGGTTTGACTGGTGGTTTTCGCATTACTTTGAGGCGGGTTTTCGGCACGACCAATGTATCTTTATTTTCTGCGATTGGACTATCGACCTGCGGATCGTCCATTAACTCTTTTAGGGCGTCGCCCTCGGAGGCCGGGTTTGCGGCTGGAACCACGACGGGACTAGGATTCTGAGCTATGGGCGCACTCACTGCGACCACTCCAGCCTTTCTTAGATGGATGGTTTCAAACGCAATAAACGCGATTGCCAGCACCAGAACAGCCGTCGCGGTTAATGCGATCTCGCTGGGCAGCATCTTCAGAACAGACGTCGAAGCGAAGGACACCCATTTCGCACTAATTGCGACTGCTGTTTCGAGTTTTCCAGTACCCGCGCTTGACGTGGAAATTTTCGGTTGAGGGGTGGAAGAAATCGCTGGGGTCGAAACCCGCATCGTGGAAACCTTCGCACCGGCCGTCCGTTCAGGAGATGCAGTGAGCAGCACCGATGGCGCCACTGGCCCGAGCAGTCCGTGCCGCTCGCGCACTGACTGGATCTCTTTCGCCATCTCCATCCCTGTCTGAAATCTGTGGGCTGGGTCTTTCGCGATCGCCCGTGAAACCAGACGGTCGAGAGCCGCAGGCAAGTTTGAATCGAACGACGTCACTGGCAAAGGATCTTTGTTCACAACTTTAAAGCTAACCGTCGCTGCACTGTTTCCCTGGAAGGGTCTAAAGCCAGTAAGCATGCTGTAGAGAATTACGCCAAGTGAAAACAAATCTGAGCGGGGATCTGTGCCCTCGCCACTCAATTGTTCGGGTGCCATGTAAGCGGGGCTTCCCAGAATTTGTCCCGGAATCGTCATCAATCCCTGATTGAGTTTTGCGACTCCAAAGTCGGCGATTTTAGGATGGCCATCGAGAGTGATCAGTATGTTGGCAGGCTTAATATCGCGGTGAACTACACCCTGCGCATGGGCATAATTGAGGGCTTCGGCAACTTCTTGAGCGATTTGCAGGGCAGCCCCGAGAGGAAGTTTCCGGTTTTCTCCGGCAAGGATCTTGTTGAGCGGTTGACCTGGCACGTACTCCATGACGATGTAGGGCTCGTGAGTTGCGGGGTCTTCGCCTACATCAAAAATCGTTACGATACCGGGATGAGAGAGACGGCCAGCGGCTCTGGCCTCGATGAAGAATCGTTCCCGAAACTCCTGTTCTTCTTCGATCTCTTGGGTAAAAAGCGAGATGGTCTTGATCGCTACCGGGCGATCGATTTTCGGATCGTGTGCCAGATACACCAATCCCATGGCGCCACGCCCTATTTCGGCGTCAATCTGGTAACGGCCTAAGTGGCTAGCCATTTCGGTTTTCATGCTGGCAACTTTACTTATTAATGGTAGGTCTTTTTGGTTGCACGGTCTGCCCAAAAACTAACAATTGCCTATTACTAGGGTAACCATCCGAAGGATTCTTTTGAGTTACAACTCAAGCCTTTTCAGAGTGGTTTTTGCAGGGAAATTGCGCTAAGACCGAGAGGTTGCGAGCAGGTCACGCTACTCTGGGGCTGTGAGCCTGGGCGGACGAAGTCCCTTGGAAGGAGTCAGCCAAAGCATCCGAAACTGTGTGTCGAATCACCTCTGCGTCGTAGGGCCCCAGAAATTCGCGTAGACGAGAGGTATTCATTATTATTCCTTGGCCCGACAAGTAAGGAGTTGCTTCTGGAGGAATTCTTGAAATACCCGTCTTCCAGAATATCCGCAATAGCGTTCGCATCGCCCAGACACCTGGAACCCGGACCACCTTGGATTGTGAAATTTTGAGGCAACTCTCGAACGTCAGGGGATCGCCGCGCCCGGCCACATTCAAGATAGTAAGCCGTCGTGCCTCTGGTTCTGTTTTTCGAAGGATATACGCAATTAGCCGCGCTACATCCTCCACGTGAACGAATTGAATCTTGTTCTCGAGATATCTCTTACCCCACGGGAGAATGCAAGGAATACGCCTGCGGTCTCTGGTGAGCATGACGGCAAATTTGCCGCGGCCCGCAGGCGTCCCTCTTAGTGAGGCTACTAAGAAATTTTCGGCCTTGGACCCTGCGAATGCGGCCGGACGCAGCACATAGACGCTGCAGCCGCGCGCGGAAGGAGCACGCTGCTGCACCGCTTGATCCGATTCCATCTTGTGGACGGTGACGGCGAGGCTGTGAGCAGCGAGTTTTAGATCCTCCGAAGCGGGGGATGGGAGATTCGAACCGTAGACCAAAGCGCAGCTAAGAAAAATAAACTTCTTGATAATTGCTTCATCCCGATTCACCTCGGTCAGAGCTTCCATTACTCGAGCGGTACCGCCTACATTTATTTGCCAGACGCGATCGAAATCCTCGATTCCCGCAGCCGCGGGATCCATGACAAACGCCAGATGAATGAGGGCGACAGGCCGCAGTTCACGCAGCAGAAGAAATAGCTCGCGACACGATTCTTCCAGTCCCAAGTCGAGTTGAACGAAGCGCAGCGGCAGATTTGTTAGTGGCGGGTGAAGATCTATGCCGGTAACGCGGTATCCTGCCAATTGCGGCAGCAGACGCAATCCCAGGAACCCCGAAATCCCGGTAACCACAATGTTAGGCTTCTCCTCATCCATTACTTCGGTCCGGTAGAAGGAGCAGTAGCGGGAGGACGTGTGCCGGGCATTCCCATCGGTGCCTGCGACGCTGGGCCGGGAGAAGTCTGAGCAAAATAACCGTCATTGAGGATCGGCGTCGCCGATTGCTGTATCGCTTGCGTAGCCTCCTGCATTCTCTGTTTCTGCAAAGAGGATTTGATCTCGTCGTGCACGCGTTCCAGCGGGATCGTGTCTTTTTGGTCAAGTTTGTAGACGAAATATCCGCTCGGATCGGTGAACACCTGGGAAATTTCACCTGGCTTCATCTCCAGCACTACCGCTTGTGCCGGCGGCAAAGTGGTTCGACGGGCCTTTTCCATTTTCACCTCAGGAGGTGAGGCCTTAAAGTTGGCAAACTTGTAAGCTTCCGCTTGCAGCTTTGTGAAGTCTTCGCCGGCGGCCGCTCTTGCGCGCAAATCGTCAGCTTCTTTTTTCATCGCGGCGGCGGCATCGTCTTGCCTCTTTTTCGTGTCGGCCTCGCTCAGCGTTTCTTTCGGAGGATCCTGCTGCTGCGAGCGCGGAATATACAGCCGTTCCAGGGTAGCTTCGTCGTATTCCCCCTTATTCTTGTTGTAATAATCCTGAATATCTTTATCTGGAACTTTTGCTGTCTCTTCCTGCAGATTCTGCGCGAGTTGCCGTGTCAAAACCTGCATCCGAGCTAGTTTCAATAGTTGTTCATACCTTGGACCGCGATCCAAACCGCGTTTCCGCGCATCATTTGCAATCACCAACTGCATGGCGTATTGGTTCGCAAATTGTTTGCGAGACGCGGCAGGCACCTGCAGTATGTCCGCGAGCTGCTCGAATTCAGCGCGAGTGACCACTGTTTTGCAATCCGGACTCGCGCTTTTGTGTGTTGCAGCAGTCGCTGCGGCGGCAGTCTTCGCGGTTGCAGTCGCAGGGTTGCAGATACCGCTTATGGTGATCACCGGCTCATTCGGCGATTGGCTCGCATCTGCCGCCTTGCTCTTCGGGGCGGAAGTCGTTGGCGCGGCGTTGCTCGGAGCTGATTTGGCGGGGACAGAGCTTTTTTCTTGCGCTATCGCGAAGCTTGACAACAGCATAAATAACAAAACAAATCGAATCATATTTGGAGATTCCTCCACGAATCTCGATTCAGGACATCGAAATCCTAGCACAGAGCTGAACGCAAAAGCTGATCGCGACCGTTTTCACCGTCACCGCCTTTTAACCAGAAGTTGGCGAAATACTCGGGGGCGGCGATAATGCGTTCATGCCGCAACCGCATTTGCTCTATGGCCCCAAATCAATGCGGGCCGAAAAGCGCTCGGTGGCGGGAAGATCGGTTCTTGCCTCCGTCGCCATCACAGCTCTAAAAGTTATTGTTGGAGTCTCCACGGGAAGCCTCGGCATACTTTCAGAAGCCGCTCACTCAGCGCTCGACCTTATCGCCTCGCTTATAACTCTATTTTCGGTTCAGGTATCGGATAAGCCCGCTGACGCAGATCATCAGTACGGGCATGGCAAGGTTGAGAATTTCTCTGCATTCATCGAAACCGGGCTTCTGCTACTCACCTGCGTCTGGATCGTTTATGAAGCAATCAGCCGGTTGTTTTTTCACCACGTGGATATCGAGCCCACGATCGGGGCCTTTCTAGTGATGTTTTTTTCCATGGTGCTTGATTTTTGGCGTTCCCGGGCTCTGGGAAAAATAGCGGAAAAGTACGATAGCCAGGCGCTGGAAGCGGATGCTCTCCACTATTCGACTGACATTTGGTCTAGTGGTGTCGTGGTGGTCGGTCTTTTGCTGGTGATTGTAGGCCGAAAATCTGGAGTGGGATGGTTGCGGGATGCCGATCCCATAGCTGCTCTTTTTGTCGCGGGCGTTGTGGTTTACGTAAGTTCCAGGCTGGCACGAAAGACCGTTGACGCTCTACTCGACGCCGCGCCCACGGGAGTTCGCAATCGCATCATCGCCGCAGTACGCAATGTGGAAGGTTTGCTCGAAGTAGATCGTGTCCGCATCCGCCGCGCCGGAAATCGATACTTTGCGGACCTGTCCATTGGAATGGCGCGCAACGTTACTTTTCAACATTCGGAACGGGTTGCGGATGCCGTGACTGCCGCCGTCCACAAAGTCTTGCCGGATGCTGACGTGGTGGTTCATTCGATACCCAGGGCCGCCTACGCGGAGAATATTTTCGACCGCGTGCGGGCGGTCGCGACACAACACAACTACAACGTCCACGATGTGAGCGTTCAGAATCTGCACGGCCGTTTGCATGTGGAGCAGCACCTCGAACTGGATGAGCACTTAAAATTGAAGGACGCTCATGACCACGTTACCTTGCTTGAATCAGAGATCCGCAAAGAAGTGCCGGAAATTTCCTCGATCCTCACGCATATTGAAAGCGAGCCGGCTACCATTGAAAAAGGCGACGAGATTCTACGAGATGCCGGTCTGGAAAAGAAGCTTAAGAAGATTGCGACTGAGTTTCCGGAGATTCTTGACGTCCACGACCTCGCGGTCAAGCGAGTAGGCGGGAAGCTGTATGTTTCGTGCCACTGCACGCTGCCGGACGAACTGCCGTTGTCTCGAGTGCATGATATTTCCACGGAACTCGAAATCCGTTTCAAGCAGGCGGCGCCCGAACTGTTTCGCGTTTTGATACATCCTGAACCGAGGACGGACAACCGGCGTTAATTTTTGTCCCGACGACTTCTTCTAAATTGCCTGAAACGACGCACACTGCTCGCGGATACTTCTACATTGCGACCGCGACCTTTTTTTGGGGAGTGTCCGCAAATATTGGTAGAGCGGCATTTACGGGCCGGTTACTCTTGCATGGCCATCCGATTGGCAATATTGATCCACTGATTCTTTCGCAGAGCCGGACGACTCTTTCGTGTTTGCTATTCCTGCTGGTTTTGCTCTTACGGCGGGGCTGGACGCAGTTGCGCGTGACCCGAAAAGATTTCGGAAGAATGGCACTCCTCGGTGTGCTCGGGCTTGCAGCCGCCAATTATTTTTACTATCTGGCCATTCAAAAAACCAACGTTGCCACCGCAATTACCGTCCAGTACACCGCGCCAATTTGGGTGTTGCTCTATATGGTGCTGCGGGGTCTTCAAAAGCCCACATTTGAGAGGCTGGCCGCGGTTGGCTTGTCGGTCATCGGCATCGCTGTTGCGATTGGAGTTCTCAGTTCCGGCGGGATGCATCTGAACCCGCTGGGCGTAACTGCGGCGATGCTGGCGGCGTTCTCGTGTGCCTTCTATAACATCAGCGGCCACAACGTGATGGAAACACACGACAACTGGATAGTTGTGTTTTACATGACGCTTACAGCGTCCGTGTTTTGGCTGCTGCTGAATCCCCCGTGGAGAATATTCTCGATTCACTATTCATCGGAGCAATGGCTGTTTCTGGCATTCTTTGCGATAGTTTCCATGCTGATCCCATTTTCGTTTTACTTTGCAGGATTGAAATATCTTGAGCCGACGCGCGCAATTGTGGCCAGTTGCCTGGAACCAATATTTGCAATCTTGATTGCGGCCGTGGCACTACACGAAACGGTACGTCCTTCTCAAGCCCTTGGAATGCTAATGGTTTTGGCGGCGATTGTAATGGTGCAGGCACCCGAAGCATCGGGCACAAAAGGGTCTAATCCCGGACCACTCAAAACCATCCAGTAACGCCGCACTCGGCAGGCATCCCGAAACGACTTGGGAGTGACCAAAGTACCGTCCGTTTTGTAAAAAGATTGTAACGTCACCGCTCGATTCAATGGGATGCTGTTTAAATGTTCGTTAGCGAGAGCTGTTGCTTTCGCGAGATTTGAAAAGATGGAGATTTTTATGAAGCGTTACCCAGCGATTGTTTTAATCGGTTTCATGCTTGCGGCACTTACGCCATCCTTCGCGCACCATATGGCGGTGGTTGTGAACAAAGCCAACCCTGTCGAAAACATCAGCTCGGTGCATTTGGCGAGAATTATCAAATCAGACACCAAAACGTGGGCGAATGGGAAAGAGATTGTGCTTGTGCTCCACAAAGAGTCGAAGGGTGAAATGCTCACGCTGCGGAAATTGAACAATATGACGGAGGCAGACCTAAAATCCCGCTTGGGAGCTCACAAGGACTCAGTGATCCTGGTGGACTCCGACGCTGATGTGCTCGATACTGTGGATTCCACTCCCGGAGCGATAGGTTTAGTCGAGGTTCGTTCGGTCAATGGTCAGGTGAAGGTTGTAAAAGTCGATGGCAAACTGCCCCTGGAAAACGGTTACCTTCCAGATTAGTGAACTCGGGTAAGTCCGATCTGCTCTATGATGCCAGCTTATAGAATGGTTGCGCCGGATTTTGTGTCCAGCAAACTAAGATAGCGCTGCGCCTTTTTCACGTCCCGTCTAATTTGTTCGCGCAAGGCTTCCAAGGAAGGGAATTTAATCTCCTCGCGGAGGCGCTTGAAGAAGTGAATTCTCAAACGAGTTTCTTGGCCGATTTCAATAGGCTGAAAATTCATCAAGTGAGATTCGATTGCAAACGAGTCTGCCCCGAAAGTTGGCCGGTTTCCAACGTTCGTCACGGAGTCAAAACATTCTTCGCCAACGCTAGTCCGGGTGACGTAGACCCCATCTTTCGGAACAAGTTCGTGGTAAGCGCCCAGATTAATCGTTGGGACCGTGTATTTGGAGCCGTACCCGCGGCCATGCTCCACCGTTGACTGAATGCTGAAAGCGCGCCCGAGAAGATGTCTGGCACGGCCGACCTCGCCATCTTTTAAAAGCGTGCGAATACGGCTGCTGGAAACGGTCTCGCCGTGCACGCGCATCTCGCGATAAACCGTCACCTCAAATCCCATCTTCCTCCCAAATTCTTTCAGAGCATTCACATCTCCAGCGGCCTGATGCCCAAAACGAAAGTTGGCGCCCTCGTGAACTTCACTAGCTCGCAAGTGATTCTTGAGTATACGGCCGGCGAATTCTTCGGGAGTCAGCTCAGAGAGGTCAAGCGTGAAAGGAAGGATAACTGTCGCATCGACTCCGGTGGCCTCGATCAACCGTAGTTTTTCTGGTGTGGGCGTTATCAGCTTAAGCCCCAAGTCCGGACGAAGGATACGGCTTGGATGCGGCTCGAAACATACTGCCATCGAGCGTTTGCCCTGCTCGCGTCCCCGCCTGCTAATTTCACTCAGTACGTGAGTGTGCGCGAGATGCACGCCGTCGAAGTTGCCAACGCTCACGATGGCGGGACCGAAGTTCGCGGGAATCTCGTCGAGTTTGTGAAAGATTTGCATTTTAATTACGACGACACATCGTGTTTTTGTCCACCTCAGATATCAAAGTCGAGCTTCATGCCGTCATATGCAAGGCGTACGTTGTCTGGCAAAGAAGCATTGGTTTGCTCGTGCGGCAAATCATGGCAAATGTGAGTGAAGAAGGCGCGTGTGGGCTGAAGCTCCTCCACGATTCGCAGCGAATTCTCAACCGTGGAATGCGTCGGATGAGGCTGGTGCCGCAATGCGTCCAAAAACAGAATGTCCAAGTTTCGCAACCGTTCCATTGAACTCTTGGGAATTTCACTGTGATCCGTGAGGTAAGCGGCGGAGCCGAAACGGAATCCTAGAATTTCCGCTTCTCCATGAATAACGTGCACTGGTTCAAACTTCGCTCCGAAAAGTTCCACCGGGCCGGTAATTTCCATTAGTTCGAGTTGCGGAAGCCCGCCAAACTTGTACTTCGGGGTGAAAATGTATCCGAACATGTTGCGGATAAATTCGATCGCTTCTGGGCGCGCATAAAGCGGCAGTTTCCCAGGCTTGTGCTGGTAGCTAAGAGGCCTGAGATCATCTATTCCCAGGAGATGATCGGCATGAGGATGCGTATAGAGGACGGCATCCAGCCGGCGGATGCGCTCACGAATTGCCTGCTCGCGAAAATCAGGGGTCGTGTCAACCAATACGACCGTTCCGCCATATTCGATCAGCACGGATGGGCGCGTGCGACGGTCTTTCGGATCACTCGAGTTGCACACGGCACAATCGCAACCGATCGTCGGGACCCCTACCGAAGTTCCGCTTCCCAACACGGTTAGCGTAGCCCTCATCGCTTTGCGGCGGCGGATGCTGGCGCCTGCGGAGGACGGGCCAGAGCATTGGTCACTTCAACGTAGGCCATGCGCAGTTCGTAGAGAACATTCTGCAGAAAGTTTGCTTCCGCGCTGGTTAGGTTGCCCTTGGTTTTTTCCGAAAGCAGGCTCAACGTATCTATCGTCTGCCGGGCACCGATCAGATCGAGGCGGGGTTGCCCACCTTCCTCTTGCATCAAACCGAGCTGCAGCATCGCACTCATATAAAGCGACGCCATGAAGCGCTCGAAAGTCATCTCCAATTCTTTAGCGGAATGGCCGCTTTGTTCTACTCGCGAGTCCAAATCCTTCGAGGATTTCCTATAGGCATCGGCTTGCGTCTGCTGTTCCGCCGCAGTGGGGGCAGGAGGTATAGATCCCTGTTGTTCGGGCGACCGCACATTTGGCGAAGAGGCGGACTTAGCCGCGGGCGGAGGCGGAGTGGAGGTAGAAACCTGTTCCTCGGAAATATCCCGGCGAACCTCGCCATCGGCGGTGAACAATCTTCGGTCGGTTACTGTAAAGCTTTCCTGTTTTTTCTCTGACATATTTCCCTTCAGTGTTTAAAGACTTCTGTAAATGGAAGATTAGCAATGGTGAGCTTTGTGGTTTCAAGCTCAATCTGTTTACCGGGCGTGCCAACCTCGCGTCGAATGTATCCCAGGGCGACAGGATATTGGCCGTTGGCAATCGGCAGAGCAGTAGAGCTAGTGATCTCTCCAACTTCCTTGGCGTCGATCTGGATTTTCATTCCTGGAGCTGGCAACGCGCCGTCAACTTTGAAACCAGTAAACTTTCGGTGGACTGCTCCTCGCGATCGAATGCGCTCCACAATCTCCTGGCCGATGTAGCATCCCTTGATAAAGTGCAAAGCGCGTTCCTGCTCGGTCTCCTGAGGTAAATCGCGCTCGCGTATGTCCTGGCCGTATTGAGGGATCCCCTCGGCGATGCGAACGTAATTTAGAGCCGTCGTTCCCACCGGCTTAGCTCCGGATTTCTCCAGTGCCTCTCTAATCGAACCTATGCTTTCAGGAGTCGTCCATATTTCATAAGATGCGACGCTCGGACCGTCCCCCCGAATCACGGTAAGAGGGACATTTCTCCAACTTACATCCACAAAGCTCAGCGGCTGAAGTTCGGGGAAATCTATTCCTGCGGCTTGCAGCGCAGCCCGGGCGCTGGGCCCTTTCAGTCCGATCGCGCCTATGTTGCCAGTGGATTCGCGGACCTCAACGTCGTCCATGATTATGTAATGGTCAAACAGTTCCAGGATCTTAGGCAACTGAGCCGCGTCTGTATCGATCACCAGAGATTCGGCACGAGCGTACGCATTTAGATCGCCCAGGATACGGCCCTGCGGGTTCAGCAGAAACGCATAGACTCCCTGGCCCGGAGATAAGTCGCGTATGTTGTTGGTAATGATACCATTTAACCAGCGCACCCGATCGGAGCCAGTGAGCGTGGCTTTGCGGCGCCAATTCAATTCATGGATGCCGCAACCAGTAAGCAATTCCTGAAATTCGGCGCGCACATCCCCAGAATCAGCAGTCGCAGTTAAGCCGTCTTGCAGGGCAGTGGAAGTCATCTATTTATCAATTATACAGGGCAAAAGCGCAGCGAATTCGCAGGGCAGTCCGTGAGAAGCGCGTCCGAGAATGCCCTTGCCACGGGCATTGACTCCCCTGTTCGGCAGGGGGTACGCTAACCCTAATGGAACCTGCTTGCCCTGGTCAGCGAGCACCCCGGTTGGTTCAATCTGAACAGAACATTTCTGGTTTGGCATTGCCACCTCACGGGCATTCGTGTTTGGTCTCAACGCCATCTAAACTGCCGGACGACTATCAGAATCACGACACAAGGAACGCGTAGGAGGATGCGCCAAAACTGAATGAAGAAAAGTATTGCGATCAGTCCGAACATTGAGACTCTTTTCGGTACGCGGGATGAGAATCTGCGCGTTCTTGAAGATGGCCTGAACGTCAACATTGACCTCCGCTCTGATTCTCTCCAAATTGAAGGCACCCCAGGCGACGTTTCGCGCGCCGAGCAAGTATTCGCCGATTATGACCACCTTCACCGCTCTGGGCACGTCTTCACCAATGGAGATCTGAACAGCATGCTGCGCGTGCTGGTCGCTGATCCGAAGGCGACTCTTCGCGGTTTGGCTGAGGCTGGAAAGGTGCGGTCGTTTGGGCGGCGTACTGTACAACCTAAGAGCCTGAACCAGCGCCGCTATCTTGATGCCATCGAAAAATATGACATGGTCTTCGGAGTTGGCCCAGCGGGAACGGGTAAGACCTATTTGGCGGTTGCGATGGCAATCTCCGCGCTGCTTTCGAAGCGGGTAAACCGCATCATCCTGGCGCGTCCTGCGGTTGAGGCAGGAGAGCGCCTGGGCTTTTTGCCCGGAACGTTGCAAGAAAAAATTGACCCATATTTACGTCCGCTGTATGACGCTTTGTACGACATGCTCGAACCGGAAAAGGTGGATCGATATCTCGAAAAGAATGTGATTGAAATTGCGCCAATCGCGTTCATGCGCGGTCGTACTCTCAACGATTCCTTTGTGATCCTCGACGAGGCGCAGAATACGACCTCCGAGCAGATGAAAATGTTTGTAACTCGTCTCGGTTTTAATTCCAAGGCCGTAATCACTGGGGACGTAACTCAAATCGATTTGCCGAGCGCCCGCCGCAGTGGATTGCTCGAAGCGGTGGATGTGTTGAAGCAGGTAGAAGGCTTGAATTTCGTTTATTTCGACGAAGGCGATGTGGTACGCCATCACTTAGTGCAGCGCATTATTCGGGCGTACGATGAGCACAAAGTCAGGCTCGCGGAAGGCCAAATGTCTTTGCTTGATCCGAAGCCAGCTGCCAATGGCAAGTCACAGCCAGCTGCGCGACCGCTGGATGTGCACCATGACATAGCGCCTTTGTCCGCGATGGAAACCGAAGGATAAGTTAGGACATAAAGGAGGGCCTGAAGAGCCCTCCTTTATTTTTTGCATGCAGTCATCATCGCAATGATCATCACTCGGGGACGAGTCGCGAGTGTCAGCGATATCACCCTCGCGAGATTTGTGACCCGAGTGCGCAAAACCATTCCGCTGCCGGGACTGGTCAATGTAGTTGTGACCTCCAATAGCGAGATGAAAAGATTGAATGGAAAGTTTCGCGGCAAGGATGAGCCAACGGACGTCCTATCATTTCCGAGCGGAGAGAGGGGTGGGCTTGCCGGGGAAATTGCAATCTCGCACGAGATCGCTAAAGAAAATGCCGGCCGGTTGGGCCATTCCATCACTGAAGAAATCAAGATCTTGATCTTGCACGGCATGCTTCATCTTGCTGGTTATGACCACGAAGATGACGGCGGGAAAATGGCTCGTAAAGAGCATAATTTGCGCAAAGCGTTGCGTTTGCCGGATGCATTGATCGAGAGGAGCATGACGCGACCACGCGCCACGGGAAGACCCACCAAGACTAAGCTGGGACGTGTTAAGGAGACGAAGCGATGACTCTCGGCATCGCCGCCACGCTTTTCGTTCTGTTGGGACTGCTCACCCTGGTTTCCTACGTTGACCGTGTGTACTCCGAGATTGGGAAATTTCTTTCCCGCGATTTCCAGGCGAACATCGACGTCTTCGAAAAAGAAGTTGAGCCCAGGCTGGGCGTCGATCGAACTCGCTCAGCCCTCTCGATGGCAGTGCTTGCGCAACTAACCACAGCCGCCATCGCTATGCTTCTTGGTTTCGTTGTGTTCCGTGAGGGAGAGTGGCACGTTGAAGAGGTTTTGCAGGCGTCATTGAGTCTCATCTTGATTGTCATCCTGTGCAATCGCTTTTTGCCCTTTGTGTTTTTCTCGCGCACCCAGGGACGGTGGTTGATTCACTGGACTCGACTACTTCAAATTCTGATTTACATCATGCTTCCTGTAACGTTGATTTTGGGTTTCCTACAGTCCGTGGCTGCCCTGACCAAAGAGCACGCCGAGGAACAGCCTGACAGTCAGGCTGAAGCCGTCGATGCTCTCATCGAGGCGGGCCAGGAAGAAGGAATCCTAAACGAAGGCAACCGCGATCTAATCCAGTCGGTTGTGGAATTCAGTGAAAAGACCGTGCGGGAGGCGATGAAGCCGCGTCCGGAAATTGTAGCCGTTCCCACTGACACAACCGTCGAACAGTTTATCGAGTTGTTACGAACGAAGCCCTTCTCCCGTGTTCCCGTTTTCGATGGGACTATTCACAACATAGAGGGCATCGTGTACGCACAAGATGTCTTGCAAGTTCCCGACACGGAGGCTCGCACGCGGCGGGTTGACTCCGTGATGCGCAGAGATGTGTATTTTGTCCCGGAAAGCAAGTTGGGTCGAGATCTCTTGCGCGAAATGCAAAATCACAATATTCGTATGGCGATCGTTGTGGATGAGTACGGTGGAGTGGCCGGACTGGTCACGATTGAGGACCTCGTTGAAGAGATCGTCGGCGAAATTCGCGACGAACATGACAAGGCGGAAGTCGTTCGCGAGAGCGACAGCTCTTACGTTGTTCGCGGCAACGTGGACGTGGATCGGCTAAGCGAACTGTTTGGAATTCGCCCTGAAGGGAAGGAGTCGTCCACGGTCGCTGGCTTGGTTAGCGAACTGGCAGGACGGATTCCGAAGACAGGTGAGGTGATCGAAGACGACGGTTTGCGCTTCGAAGTGTTGGAGTCGACTGGCCGCAGGGTCGAGCGTGTGCGGATTTCAGTCGCGCAGCCCAGTCAGATGAAGCTGATTTGAGAGGCGGCTACCAGCTGCTAGCGTTACATCCTACCGCTAGCACGCAGAAGCTAGTAGGCTGTTCTCATGAGTTTTCGTTCAGGGTTTGTTTGCATTCTAGGCCGGCCCAATGCCGGGAAATCTACTCTGTTGAACGCGTTGGTTGGCGAGAAGCTCGCAATCGTTAGTCCCAAGCCGCAAACGACCCGCAATCGCATCCTTGGAATCATTCAGGTTCCGAAGCAAAAGGGCAAAGCTGGCGGCCAAGTTATCCTCATAGACACGCCAGGAGTGCACAATCCAATCACCTCCCTGGGACGAAAAATGATGAGCGAGGTGCGAGAAGCTCTCGAAGGTTGCAATCTGCTGTTGCTGATCGTCGACGCCACGCGACGATATAGCGAAGACGACAGGGCCATTGTCGAGACAATGCGACGGACTGGCACGCCCGCGCTTTTACTGTTGAACAAAATCGATCTGATTCGTGGCGGAAAAGAGAAATTGCTGTCGTTAATGGCTGAGCACTCGAAGCTGCACAATTTCAAGGATATTATTCCAATCTCCGCTCGCAAGTCAGAGGGGATCGATTTGCTCCTCGAAAAAGTAATTCGTGCATTGCCCGAAGGCCCGCATTATTTTCCGAAGGATCAAGTAACAGACCAGCCCATGCGCTTTATGGTCGCTGAAGTGATTCGCGAGCAAGTCTTGGTGGAGACAACGGAAGAGGTTCCACACGCCACCAGCGTGTTAGTCGAAAAGTTCGAAGAAGGGAAGAGCTTGACTCGCATTTCGGCGGTGATTTTTTGCGAGCGCGAAGGCCAAAAGAGAATTTTGGTTGGGAAACAAGGCCAGATGCTGAAGAAAATTGGGACCGCCGCCAGACTGCAAATTGAAAAAATGGTGGGCACTAAAGTTTTTCTCGAACTGTTTGTGAAAGTGCAGCCGGGGTGGCGCGACTCGCCTCGTTTCGTGGATGAGCTCGACTGGCGACGTCAGTTGGAAGGATTGGCTCCCCGAGAGAAGTAAGTTGCCTTGTGAGGGCACGGCTTCAGCCGTGCCGCTAGTGTCGCAGAATTAATAATCGGCCCGACTGGAAAGTCGGGCCCTTCTCGGTTGAATCGCGATTCCCGACCATTACTCTTTCACCGAGATCCCCAGCGTCTTCATCTTCCGATAAAGGTGACTTCGCTCAAGGCCAAGAACTTCGGCAGTGCGGCTAACATTTCCATGATTCTCGTCCATTTTTTTCAGAATGTAATCGCGTTCGTACGCGGATCTGGCTTGATGCAAGGTCGAAAATTCCAAGCCGGCAGCCCGGCGGGTTCCATCGCGATAAACCAGTGGCGGAAGGTGCTTCCGCTCGAATCGCGTTGTAGTGGGATTCATGATCACAATTCGCTCGATCACATTGCGCAACTCTCTAACATTTCCCGGCCAGGAGTATCGCATTAGAGTATCTATAGCGTCGTCGGTAATCTCCCTCGGACGGCGGCCATAAGTCGCGGAAAAATCTTTCAGAAAATATCGTGCGAGCAGCGGAATATCTTCCTTCCGCTCCCGCAATGGGGGCACGGAAAAAGGAATCACGTTCAGCCGATAGAACAAGTCCTCGCGAAAATTACCTTTTGAGATTTCCTCTTCCAGATCCTTATTCGTGGAAGCGATCACCCGAACATCCACGGTGATTGGCTCCTCGCTTCCTAAGGGCGAAAAGCGCTGTTCATCCAGGGTGCGCAATACTTTGGACTGTGTCTTCAAACTCATGTCGCCGATTTCATCGAGAAATAACGTACCTCCGTGAGCTTTTTGTAGCTTGCCTTCTTTGTCATTGTTCGCGGAAGGGAAAGAGCCCTTGCGATGTCCGAACAGTTCGCTCTCGATCAAGTCCTCAGGAATGGCCGCACAGTTGACTTCGACAAACATCTCGTCCTTCCGCAAGCTGTTTGCATGGATTGCATTCGCAACCAATTCCTTCCCAGTCCCCGATTCGCCATAGATAAGCACGCGGCCGTTTGTAGGCGCCATGATCTGAATCTGCTGCCGAAGGGCCTTCATCGGAATACTCTCTCCGGCAATTACTCCTCGAGGAGCGAGTTGTCTCTTCAAATCTCGATTTTCCTGGCGCAAGCGACGGGCATCAATTGCGTGTTTAATCAGAATTACAGTCTTGTCGATGGAGAGCGGTTTCTCCAGGAAGTCGTAAGCGCCCAGTTTGGTGGCACGCACCGCGGTCTCGATAGTGCCATGACCTGAGATCATAATGATCTCAGGAGCGTTTTCCATTTCGCGAATTTTCTCCAGTGTTTCGAGACCATCCATTCCCGGAAGCCAGACATCAAGCAAGGCCAGATCAAAGGCGTGCTTGCGCACCATCTCCAGACATTCCTCCCCGCTTTCAGCCAGCGAGATCTGATATCCCTCATCTTCGAGAACGCCCTGAAGCGATTGTCGAATGGTGGATTCGTCGTCCACGATAAGAATGTTATGCATGATGAAGAACAGGGGCTGCGACGACAGACTCGGGCACGACCGGCAGCTCAACGACGAATTTCGAACCGGTGGGTTTGTTCTCTTCTATACGAATCGATCCATGGTGATCTTCAATGATGCGGCTGACAATGGCCAGTCCAAGGCCCGTGCCCCGCTTTTTTGTCGAGAAATATGGAAGGAACAAACGTTCCTTCAATTCTTGTGTAACGCCATGGCCGGTGTCGCAAATCACGATTTCGACGGCGTCACCGCTTGCGACCATAGCCGTGGAGATGTGAATCTCGCGCAAAGCAGAGCTCAGCATCGCCTCGGCGGCATTGTCCAGAAGATTCGCCAACGCCCTCTTGATAGCCTCTGGGTCAGCCATCACTTTGGGTAAATCGGCAGCCAAACGCGCGCGTACGCGAATGTTGTCTAATCGTCCATCAAACAAGGCTAATGCGCTTTCTACAATCCCGTTGATGTTCGAAGGCTGAGGTTGCGCCGTAGGAAACCGCGCCAGAGTCGAGAACTCATCGACCAGGGTGCGAACGGTTTCAACCGCACCGGCGATAGTTTCCGCACACGAATCAATCGTGAGGAGCGAAGACTGATCAGGATTGACGCCGCGCTTCAAGTGCCGACGGATGCGGTCGGCGGAAAGTGCGATCGGAGTGAGCGGGTTCTTAATTTCATGTGCGACACGGCGGGCCACTTCGCGCCACGCGGCCTGCTTCTGGCCTTTCAGCAGATCGGACAAATCCTCGAAGACCAGAACGTACCCGAGACGCTCGCCGTCGTGCTGCAGAGTCGCCACCGTGGTCGCAACGTTAAGCAAGGCGCGTTGCACGGTTATTTCCATCTGAGTGGTGGTACTCCCCATTCGGTCCGCGCGGCGAAACAACGGCTCAAGGTCCTGCAATATATCCAGCGAGAAAACATCGGCCAGCGGAGAGCCAATCAGTATCGTCGGCGCCCCAGCTCCTTCGCCCTTCGGATGGAAGAGGCGCAGCAACGCGGAATTCAGGTGGGTTATGCAGCGGTCCGCGTTCAGCGATAGCACGCCCGTTGGAATGCTCTCCAGAATAGTTTCAATATGCCTTCGCCGTTGTTCTAAAGTGTTGTTAGCCGCGCTCAGCTCGCGGCTCGATGCTTCAAGCTGACGACGGCTGACCTCCAGTTCTTCCGCCATGCGATTAAAAGATCGCACCAAGTCTCCAAGTTCGTCGGCTGCTGAAATCTCAACTCGATAGTCGAGCCTTCCGCGCGAAATTTCCTGAGTAGCCTCTGCCAGCGCCGCCACAGGGCGAGTAACCAGCTTCGAGAGAAAAAGCGCGAACCAGGTGGTCGCAAAGAGCACCAGCACGGTAAGAAGAAGCAGCAGATCCATGTATGTGCGACGCACCAGTCTGCGCTGACGGCTAAGGTCGAGATAACGCTGTTGGCTGGCCTCAACCTGCCTTACCGTCCGAGAAAAATCGGTGGGAAGTGGCATAGCCACGATGACCATGCCGCCATCGCCCACCGGGGCGGACCCCAGAATGTAGTCGGTTTGCTGCCAGGTGAATGGAGCATTGAGCGCAAGTTGCGTCAGAAGTTTCTGTTTCAGATCAGGCCATGCGCCCGGCAACGCAATAGTCTCGTCGGCGTCGCCGCCCGAAACGGCTACCGCGAATCCGCCTTGAAGGCTGGACTTATGATTTCGGAACTCAGCCTGCATCAAAGAAAGGTTGTGGCTGGCAAAAGCGCGCTGCGTCTCCGGAGCTCCTGCAATTGACGTGGCCTCGGCGCGCGCATTCTCGGCCGCGTATTTCGATAGCAACGAGGCCATCGTGGCTGTGTCCCGGCGCACTTCTTCGACCGGGCTGGAGAACCATTTATCGATCGACCGGTTTATCAGACCGTATGCGAACCAAAACATCACGATCACCGGAAGAAATGAAAGCAACAAGCTGGCAACTACCAGTCGAGTTCGGAACTTAGACCCCAACACCCCCAGTCTTCGCTCTGCAAAAAGCTTTAGCAAATTGCGTGCAAGAACGAATGTCAACGCGACAAATAGCAGGAAGATTAGGGCCGACAGAGACGCGAAGAACAAAAGCTGCTGATTGGTGTCTGGGTTCAAAAATGGAAGATCAAAAGAAGACTGCGACAGAAGGATTCCGAAAAGCAGTACGATGCCAATGGCGAGGAGGAAAATGGCTTTTTTTCGTTTTGAAGTCTTGTCGCCAGGACGAGTTGAATTGGGGGTATGCACGCCGATGGATTCCCTCCCCGCTATTTTGGGTCGGGCAAGCTTACAAGATTATAAGCTGCCGTGTCCGGCATTCGGAAAGGATCGGTGGAGCTTTGCTCCCCCGGCTGCGGGCTGTCCCTACGTGATTTGCTCTGAACGGATTTTTCCTACGCCCCCACAAGCGCTGCTTCTGCCTCGTAAATCGAGTACCACGACGTCGCAGCCTTCAACCGCTCGTTCACGTTATTAATATTTTTTACGCCTTCATCCAGCAGCCATTTGCGGAAAGCCTCCGCGCCCTGCTTTGCGTATACCGGAATGCCGTCCTTCCATGTGGCACGTCCGCAGAGCACCCCATTAAACTTCACGCCAGATTCCGCCGCCAATTCCAAACCTTCGGTAAACTCCGCATTGCTGACTCCAGCGGATAAATAAATAAAAGGTTTGGTGGCGACGGCCGCAGCCTTGCGAAACAAATCCATTGCTTCTTTTTTAGAGTATGCTGACTTTCCGGTGCAAGCCTTTGCACCTTCCACGAATTTCATATTCACCGGTATTTCCACTTTGAGGACGTCCACCCCATAGTTCGATTTGGTGAATTCTTTCATGCTCTCGGTGACGATCTGCGGTTTCAGCTTGGCATAATCGAGACCCTTCTCGTCCGCACCTTCCTGGTAGCCGACAAATTCCAGAAAAAAGGGAATGTCATTAGCTCGGCATTCATCCCCCAGTCGCTCCACCCAGGCGTGCTTCTGATCGTTTATTTCCTTGGGATCAAACGGTGTGTAATAAAGCAGGATCTTGATGCAATCCGCGCCCGCGGCCTTCAACCTCTGCACTGACCAGTGATTCAGCAAGTCCCCCAGACGACCGGGGCCAGTCTTGTCATATCCAGTTTTTTCGTAGGCGAGGAGCAACCCGGAATTCTTTGCCCTGCGCTTTGAGGCCGGCAATCCCCATTCCGGGTCCAGTAGGATCGCGCTCGCGTGCTCAGTAAGAACTTCCGTCACTAGCGATTTGAATTCTTCCATCATGGCATCGCTGACAGGCCCACCTTTCTCTGTCGAGAGAGATTTTTGTAGCGAACCGCGTTGGTCCATTGCAGCGGCGGCGATCACACCGCGTTGGTTGGATACTCTCTTGAGACCGGCCAGTTTTCCAGGGCTAAGCTTCATGAACTTCCTCCAATAATTGCGAATGGATTACGTGAACGTCAATCCGGGTAGCCGTTCATTGTATTACGTTTTACACGCAGCGGAGAAATCCGCTGGGGCGCGCGAATCGGAAAGCTCAGTTTGCTAGGGTCCTAGGGATTAGCCATCGGTGTGGCTAGTTTGTGAACCGGTCCGACCTCGACTTCAACCTGGGAGTTGAGAGGGAATACAACGTCGCGGCCGCGCGCAATGAATCGCGTGTAGACGGTGCGGCCTGCATCGATCATGCCAATCACGCCGCCCACGGTCTTCGAACCAGTCGAAATTGCCACGATGCGCGTAATCAGTCCAAATCCGTTGCTCGCGACCGCGCTGCGTCCAACTCCCGCGTCCTCATCGGTAAAGGCGGATGCCGCGATTAATCCGAGCGCGAGCGGCAGCATGATTCCCTTGTTTGTGTTGGGTTCAACTCCGCCTTCTGAATCGAGTTTCAGGCCGCGATCCTTCGATCCATCAACCGCGGCGGGCACGCCCGAGACTTGCTGCTGCGCCCCTTGAGGAAAGTCTACTTGGTTGAATGTGAAACGCAGCGCACCATTTTGGCCCCATTTTCCGGCGGCATGGGCGCGCAAAACCCGTCCTCTCAGAATGGCACCTTGTGGGATTTCAATCTGACCTTTTGCGTCCAGTACGGGCTGAGTCACTACTGCAGTTACGAGGTCGCCCTGCTTGCCGGTCTTCGAGCTGAGCTCCTCTTCCAGTCGCGCGTGCAAATATGCGGATTGCTCCAGTTTTTCTTTTTGCGGATCAACGGCCGTCGTTCGGCCCGGTAGCTTCTGTCGCTCAGAAAGCGGGATCGGGCTCAAAAGTGCCACATCGTACTGTGATCCTGCTTCGATCGTCTCCGGGTGCCACGGCAATTGGGTAAATAGATATTTCTTTAACCGGTCAATTTTTCCTGGAGCCGTAACCGCACTGATTGTCTGATTTTTTTGATCTATCGCGGAATTCCAGGCCTTTTTGAGAAGCGACGCCTGCTTGGTGTGAGAACTTTGGAAGCGAACGACCTGGCTGCTCTCCTGGGCCGGCGCGGTCAAAATGGAGACTTGTGACCCGTCCCCCATTCTCAAGCTATCGAACTGAATTGAAGCTTCGTGCAATGGAGTGAAGTCGCCGTGCGAAATTGCGTTAGCTCGCTTACTTTTCGCGACTGGAACCACTTCTGAAACTCTCCCAAACAGCACCGCTCCTGACGGAATTGCCACCTGATTCGAATCATAGAGCGGTTCCACCACGTGAGCCCGAATGGGGAAACCTAGCTTAACTTTCGCGGCAGTATCCAGTTCCACCCTCAGAGTAGGGACGATGCCTGCAGCTTTTTCGTTGTTTTGGGCAAAACCGGGTAGGATTCCAGCTAGCAACGGGAGAGCGCAACACGCGGCCAATACAGAGGATCTAAAACGGGGCAAGGCGGAAGACATAAGAAGACGATTCTAAGCGAGCCCCAGCTCCAAATCTAGCGCGAATTACGATTTTCCGCTAAATCGCTGGCTTACAAGGAAAAATTCTTCGACCAGAAATCAGGTAGTGGGATCGCTTGCCGCGCGGGACAAAAAAAATCAATCAACCACCAAGGACACGAAGTATCACGAAGGCTTTTAGTTTAAGGATTTCCTCAGTGTAAGTTTGCGTCCTTCGCGGTTGACTTGCAAAATTGAGCCACTGCCGGAAATCAAGCTCTCATTCAAGACCTGCTTGCACGACATGTACGATATTGTTCCGGACAGCGTACAGAACGAGGTCGCTAACCGAGTGCAGCTGCAATTTGCGCATGATGTTCGAGCGATGGGTCTCCGCGGTCTTCACGCTCAACCCGAGAGCGACCGCAACTTCCTTCGTGCTCTTTCCCTCGGCCAGCAACTGCACGATCTCGCGCTCGCGTGGAGTAAGCCGGTTCTTTCCCAGCGCGGCTGGAGCGGGCTGCGTGCCAGCTTTCAAATATCCTTCCAACACCATCGAGGCAACCTTGGAAGTGAAATAAGTCTTATCGCGTCGCAACGCTTCTACCGCGGCAACAAGATCGCGAGCAGCATCGGACTTGAGCAGGAAACCACGCGCTCCCGCATTCAAAACGTCTCGAACCACCTGATCAGAGTCATGCAAAGTGAGTATCAGAACCCTGGCGTGTGGATTGCTCTTTAGAATTTGGCGAGTGGCTTCCAATCCGTTGAGACTCGGCATGCCAATATCGAGGATGATAACGTCGGGTCTGAGCTGTTGAGCCTTATCTACTGCTTCTCGCCCATCCACGGCTTCGCCGCACACTTGCCAGTCAGTCTGGCCCTGCAACAGCGCGATCAAACCTTTTCGAACAACTTCGTGATCGTCAGCGATCAGGATTCTAAAGATTGCCACAATTCACCTCCCACACTTGAGACCATCGAAATCGAAACGAAACCACAACCAGCGAACTCGCGAGTTATCCTGAGAGTTAATCCTAGTCCCTTTTCCTGGGTTTGGCAGTCGGTTTTCTGACCTCGGAGCAGTTCACGTCTGAGCCAGTGTTTCTTCAAAATAACCCGCCAAATCCATCTTCCTTGGACCTTTTCTAACCGCAAGTCAGAAAGTCTCAACGAGCGTACGTTACAGGGAATCACTGAACTATCCAATACAGTAACTACTGTAGTGACCCGATGATGGGTCTCCTCAGCGGTTCGGGCAAAGCCTCCCCAATTTGTCTCATCTGAAATGACAATTCGCGCGTTTTGTCACTCAGCCTTCGAAACATAAGGAGCAAGCATGACGAATCCGGCCAAGCTAAGCATCCTCCAGCACGCCTCGATCCCAACTCTCAGGGAAGCGGCTGAATACTGCAAAGCATGCGACCTTTGGAAAAACGCAACGCAGACCGTGTTTGGCGAAGGAAGACTCGATGCGAAGGTAATGTTTGTTGGAGAGCAACCTGGCGATCAGGAGGATATTGCCGGTCGTCCCTTCGTCGGGCCTGCCGGAAAATTGCTCGACGAGGCTCTCGCCGAGGCCGAAATCTCGCGCTCTCAAATATACGTTACTAATGTAGTCAAACATTTCAAGTGGGTTCTGGCCCCGCGAGGCAAACGCCGGATTCACAAGAAGCCTCGATATTCCGAGATCAATGCATGTCGCCCATGGCTCGACGGAGAAATCAATGCTCTGAAGCCACAAGTCCTCGTATGCCTCGGAGCCACGGCTGCACAGGCACTCCTCGGCAAGGAATTTAGCGTCACCCGCCAACGAGGAGAGTTTCTGAAGTCCACGCTCGCTCCTGCTGTGATGGCAACCGTTCATCCTTCCTCGATCTTGCGCGCGCCTGACGAGCAAGCTCGAAGATTACAGTGGGAAGCTTTTGTCGACGACCTCAAAAAAATCAAGCGTCAGCTTCGGAAATTAGCCAATGTGGCGTGATTAATAATCTCGAGCAACATCCACAAGCCTACAAGACTCTCGGACGTGGGATGAAGCCAGAGCCGCCCGAGTTACCGGTCCGCGTTGACATCAAGGCGCGAGAGTTCTATCGTTCGCGCACCGGATTTCAATGAACATCGTAAAAGCCACGCGCAAATTCGAAGAATGGCTGGCTCGACACACTAAGCTGGTGAAGCCCGACATTCTCTTGAAGCATCGCCGAATGACTGAGGCTGCCTTCCCTTTCTTCCGAGCGACTTTCTATCGCTGGATGCAGCTCTGGCCTGAGGTGTGCCCTGAGTTGTCAAAGGCTCCGGAGTTGCTCGCAGTCGGTGATCTGCATATAGAGAACTTCGGAACATGGCGCGATATCGAGGGCCGCCTGATTTGGGGTGTGAATGACTTCGACGAAGCCGCCAGTTTGCCGTACACGATCGATTTGGTTCGTTTGGCGACCAGCGCCGTGCTGGCTGGCGAAGAAGTTCGCTTGTCGCTCTCCGCAAAAAATGCTTGTGCTGCGATCGTTGAGGGTTACAGTCTATGCCTTACCCAAGGCGGCCGCCCCTTCGTTCTGGCCGAACAGAATATTTGGTTGCGAGAAATAGCGACGGCTGCGTCCCGCGACCCCGTCCATTTCTGGGCCAAAATCGACTCGCTTCCCACTCTCCGCGGCGGCATCCCCTCCGGCGCTCGTCGCGCCCTCGAACGGCTCATGCCGGAGCGAGGCCTCGAATATAGGCTAGCCAGACGCGTCACCGGCCTGGGCAGCCTTGGACATATCCGTCTTGTGGCGATCGCTGGCTTTCGAGGCGGAAGAATTGCTCGGGAAGTCAAAGCCCTCGTTCCCTCCGCGGTTTGTTGGGCCACGCAAGAAAATGGAAAGTCCGATATTCAATACCGCAATATTCAATACGAGGAAATCCTCTGTCGCGCCGTGCGAAGTCAAGACCCGTTTGTGCGGTTGCGTGGCCGATGGATTGGGCGGCGCCTTGCTCCGTATTGCTCCCGAATTGAGTTAGACCTATTACCCACAAACCGGGACGAGCAACAGCTGTTATTTGCCATGGGATGGGAGACTGCGAACATCCACCTCGGTAGCCGAAAATCGATCGGTGGAGTTCAAAAACACTTTCACAAACTAAAGCCGGACTGGCTGCTATCGGCCGCGAAGGCTATGGCCAAAGTTGTTAGCCACGACTGGCGCGTTTGGCGCAGCGAAAAAAAGCGCTAGGAACGGTGCATTGCAAGCTCATGCCTCTCTGTTTGCCAGTGCGCCGCTAATGTTGTCGCGTTCGAGATCCACTTCTCTTCCGCCTTTCGGACGCAACGCTGACGCAAGTTCGTCAAGAATTGCGTTCAATGAATTCGGACTCTCGCTTAAGACCCGCTTTATGCTTTCGCGGTGGACTGACAATGCGCCGAGTTCTTGCGCACCGCCGGAATTGATGTGACTGTTTGCGTCTGCAAAAATCCCACGAAGGTTCCGGAAATCGCGCCAGGCAAACGGGTAATTTAGAGTAGCTGTGCTCATCCAATACAGCGCGAGCTCGCGCGCATGAGCTGGGCCGCAGACTTCATGGACCCCGCTTCTGGTGGCAAGATGATCATCCCACTGAAAGACCTTCAGCTTGTCCTCCCAGCGATTCTCGGTAACCAGAAACCACCCAGCTCTAGTTTTTTCGCGTCCACAAATCGTGCAAATGTGCACTATGAAGTTTGGCATGCACCCCTCTCCGGTAGCACCGCAATGTTTGCCGGAGGCTTTCGGCTCGATTCAGGCGGCGTTCGCACCGCGTTGGTTTTCGTATTTTTATTTAAGAGGACCGGCAGTGGTACTGTAACTAACCCGCCGTCGGTAGTGAACGTCAAAGTTAAAACAGATGAGCAATCGTCACAGAGCCAGTAGTGCTCGAAACTAGAAGAAGCCCGCTGCTTCCGACTTGTCCTAGTGCGGGTGCCTAACACTGGTTGAGTCGGCATGTGGATCTGAAATAACTTGCCTTGGCTCATGCTGCGGAACAGATTCACGCATTCCGTATTTGCACATTTGTAGAGCATACGATCTCGAAGGGTCGAATTCGGGACCTAGCGTTGCACGTTCGTAGCCGAAGCGATGTGTTAGGAAATCTGCGGAAACTAGCGGAAAATTGCGGAGTTTCACGAACGGACGGAACTGCTCTGCCGAATTCTAGTCAGGGATGCCGATGACTCGTCAATTTGGCGTCGAAGAACAGCCTGCCCATTCGGCCCCAGCTACTTGCCTGTCATCCCGGCCGCAGGAGCGAAGGGAGCGGGGCGGAGGGACTGTCTTTCTTTAAGGCGATCAGGGCCTACGCCGGACTGCCATCTTCAGACTAATGAATTAGAGTCCCTGTGACCGCCACAACGATCCCAACAATTCCCAGAACGATGCCGAGCTGCCAGAATACGCGTCGCCCAGAAAGCAAAGTGATGGACGTAATCACGAGTGCAATCTCGAGAAAAACTTCCGCGAGATCATAGCGATCCCCTCGTCTCCGTGCATGGTCGGTCTCCTGTTCGAGCTTGCGGGCCTCCGCGTCTAAATCTTTCTGGTCGTCGCGATAACGTTCCGCCTCAGCCGTATATTTGTCCCGGAGTTTACTGGTCTGGGCTTCGTCCTTCGTGGCAACTACCGAAGCAATATCAGCGAATAATTCATCCGTATGCCGCCTAATGTTTTTCGCCTGATAGAACGCCCACTGGTCGCTGACCTTATTTTGCAGGACCACTTCCTCGGTGTGCGCGCGGTGTCCGAGCAGCGATACCGTGGCAACCAGCACGGCCAGAACGGCCATGGTCAATGAAATCGGCGCGAGACTCGGATCGTGCCTCGCGTGTTCAGCGTGTTCCTCAAGTTCGTGAGCTTCCTCGGATTCCATAAGACCTCGCTCGGATCGAAATAATAGATACGATACGGATTCAGTTCCGGCGACGCAACTTGCGGAGTGAACTAATATCGCGATCCGTTGCTCGGCGGCGCCTGCAGCATTTGCATGGTGAGTACGGCGGATTGCCGCTGGGCTTCCTGGTCTCCAGTCAGCCGATATTCCTTTTCAAATTCCGCTTCAGCCAGTTGGATCCGTCCTTGCTTGTGATACAAGACTCCGAGCCCCCAATGTAGTTCCGGGAAATTGGGATCAGCTTGTTCCACCTGCTGCAGCAACTGCTGCGCTAAGTCCAGGTTTCCCAGGCCAATTTCTACGTTAGCAAGTGAGAGACGGATCGAGGTTTGCATATTCGCGTCGAGGCCCGTTTTCAACAGCAGGCGGTTCAAGATGGCTTCAGCTTCGGGGTATTGTTGGAGGCCGAAAAGCCCGCGTGCTAGAAACAGGCTGATCCTCGGGTCGTTAGGGGCAAGTTGAGAAGCGATGCGGTAGTTCTTAAGGCCCAGATCGGTTTTGCCCTGGTCCATGTACACGTTCCCAAGCATTGCATAGGGGAATCCGTTGGCAGGGTCGACGTCGATCTCCCGTTGAGAGTACACAATGTCATTGTCATAAAACCGCTGTTGCGCGAATGTTAGAACTGAAAACGTCACCAGCAGAATGGCGAGGATGGAAACGGTAATGGTGCGTAAGTTTCGTGGGGCCTTCACCAACTGGCCAGCCATCCATCCAACCAACAAACATAGCCCTACAGACGGCAAGTATAGATAACGGTCATGCACGATATCTCCCCCGGGATACACACGAATTAATGCGAGCGCCGGCAACAGCGGCAGCAGAATCAGCGCCGCCGAAAAGCCGAATATTAGATTCACACGAAACGCCAGCCAAGTGAGCAACACAGCCAACAGAAAGATCGCCAGGATCGGAAGCCAGAAGGCCAGGGTCGGCGACGAGTGAATGGGATTCACATACGCACCACTTAACGCCAGCGGCGCAATCAGCTTTTCTAAGTAGAACAGCATGATCGAGGGACTGCTGAAAATAACCTCGCGCCAGCCGCGCTCACCTTGTTCAACTCCCATGCCATGCAATACGCATCCACGGATAATGAGATACGTTACAGTCCCCGCAACATACGGCCCGGCCGCCAACGCGAGTCGTTTGCTCCAACTGCCTTCCAAATTGGTGAGGCGCATCCATGCCAGAGCAATCAACAGAATGATTAGTGCTGCGCCGGTTTCTTTGGCAAACAAACCGGCGGAATACAACAGAGCGCTCAGAACAATCGGCCATAGGCCGCCACGATCAGAAGGAGACAAGAGAATCAGCACCGCACCGAGCGTCAGAAGGCTGAACAGGATTTCATTACTAGCTGAAACCCAAGTGACAGCTTCGACATGAATTGGATGAACGGCAAAGAGAGCTGCGGCCACACCTGTTCCAACTTCGCTGCCTAACAGTCGCTTGCCCAAAAGGTAAACGAGGTAAGTGCAAGCGACATGCAACAACACGCTGGAGAGATGCCAGAACCACGGCTCGAGTCCACCAAGCGTATCGACCACCAACATCCAAAGCGAAAACAGCGGACGATAAAAATGTGCCTGGAAGCCTGGGATATGATTCCACAACTGCAAAGTCAGGATCTGCGGAACGTACTGCCACGACTGGACCTGAGGATTGTGGACGATCTGCGGAATGTCGTCTCGAATGAAACCACAAAACAACGAGCGCGCGTAAACCACCAGTGCCAAACCGCATACAACCAGCGGAACCTGGGACTCGCGCAATCGCTCGCGCCAGTTTCGCCGCGGCGGCATGCCCTTGACGTGACTAGCTTTGCGTCTCTTCTTCATCGAACCCTGAGGACGAATCACAGCGCTAGACGGGCAAATAGCGTGCGCCTGAGGCTGCGGCGGGGAGGCATCTAGAATTGATGAATCACCGCGTGTTGTCAAGACGCTTAGGGTATGGGGACAATCCTCAAAAGTCACCTATCCACAGTCACTTGCCGCCCGTCGAGTGTGTATGTAAATTGTTTCACACTGTCGTGATATGCGGAGATGGGTTATAGTCATTGCCGTCTTTCAAGTGCGTTAAAGACAAATATCTATCTACGCCTTGCCTAACGCAGTCGGCATCGCGCTTTCCCCAAGCGCGGTAGAACCGGAGCCCAGAGCGGGCGTCGCGATTAAGGCCGCCGGATGAGCGGTTAAGCGGGGGACCAAGATGTCAGGATATCGCAAAGCTTACTGCCGCATAGGCGGCTGGACTTTTCTTGCCATCCTCGTGTTCATAAACTCAACCACACTGTTGTCCGTCGGCCAGATCGCAATCACGACTTATCACTACGATAACAACCGCACTGGCTGGAATCAGAGCGAGACTGTGCTTACGCCCGCAAACGTGGGTAGTCCCTCGTTCGGTTTACTGCAAACGGTTGCGCTAGATGATCAAGTAGACGCTCAACCGCTAGTAGTCCCCGGAGTGCAGATTACCGCCGGAAAGTTCCTTGGTTTGCACGATGTGGTTTATGTCGCTACAGAAAACAACACGGTTTATGCGATAGACGCGCATAGCGGAGCGGTGTTGTTGAATCCCAATTTCGGAACGCCAGTTTCGAATCCTTTGGGATGCACTAACAATGGTCCGAATGTGGGGATCACCTCGACGCCGGTAATCGACCCGGACAGCCAGACGTTGTACGTAATGGTTTATGCACAAGGTTCGACTGGCCCCGAATATCGTCTTCATGCACTCGATCTGGGAAGCTTGAAAGATAAAGTGACACCGCGTCTAGTGAACGCGTCGCACATGCTCACCGATGGAACCCCATTCAATTTCAACGCGACCTATCAGCGGCAGCGGCCAGCATTGTTGTTTGCGAACGGGAGCATCTATGCAGGCTTCGGCAGCTTTTGCGACCTGGCGCCAAACCTTTCCCGGGGCTGGGTATTGGGTTGGACCGCGGCATCACTGGCGCCGTTTCCATCGAATGAGCTTATCAACCAGCAGGCGGGAACGCCTACCAGTTTCTTTCTTTCATCGGTCTGGATGGCTGGGTACGGACCAGCAACCGATGACGCGGGCAACATCCTGTTCGTGACCGGAAATTCGGATGCTTTTATAAATACATACGACGGGGGGGTCACCAATATTCAGGAGAGCGTCGTGAAGGTCTCGTCAACGTTGACGACGGTGCTTGACTTGTTTACTCCGAAAAACGTGGCGGCTCTGGACGCGGTCGATGCGGATTTCGGTTCAGGCGGAGTGCTCGTACTGCCCGACCAACCGGGAGCCATCCCTCATCTAGCGGTGGCGGCAGGCAAGGCGGGCACGATGTTTCTGATGAATGAGGACAAGCTCGGTGGTTTTTTTACGAATAAAAATAACGTGCTGGCAAGCTATTCAGTGGGGAAATGCTGGTGTGGTCCGTCTTACTTTGTGGATCCTTCCGATGGAGTCGCACGAGTCGTCAGCAGTGGCGGCAGGCAGGCGAAAGTGTGGAAGCTCCAGACGTCGCCCAAAGTAACATTGACCCAGGTGACGCAATCTCCCGCGTTAGGCGGTGGGCAGGATCCTGGATTCTTCACCACAATTTCGTCGAACGGGACGGCCAGTCCAATCATTTGGGCGTTGTCGCGTCCCCCCAACGCAGGCAAGTCGTCCCCTATTTACCTTTTTGCGTTTGATCCGGAGTCAGGTGGCAGCACAATGACCCAACTCTTTAAAGGGAATGCGGGCGAATGGCCGAACCGCGGCGGCGATGCCAACCTGGTGCCGGTCGTGGCCAACGGCCAGGTGTTCGTGGCCAGCAACCAGCAGTTGCAAATCTTCGGAATCAAAAAGTAAGGCGTTGTTAAGGCTCTCGCTCCTGGATTTCGAAGCACTCATCACGCGATCCGAAAAACTGCCAGCTCCTCAGTAGTTAATAACTCCCCGCCTCGCGACATCATGATTCCCGCTCGAATGCTTCTAGAATCAATTCATCGATTTCCAGAGAGGCAAAAAGATGAAACAATTTTTAGTTGCGGGACTGATGACGTGCCTGACAACAGCGGCATTTGCGGCGGATCAAAATGAAGCCCGAGTGCAGGGCCGCGTAAAGGCGGCGGGAATAATCCTTCAAGAAATCAAGGGCGCTCCGGATCAAGCCATTCCAAAAGAAGTGCTTGGCTCCGCGGAATGTGTGGCTGTCGTCCCGTCCATGCTGAATGGCGGCTTCGTTCTTGGCCTGCGCTATGGGCGCGGGGTCGCCACTTGCCGCAGTCCGAAAGGCTGGAGCGCGCCAGCCTTCTTTAGCATCAAGGGAGGCAGCTTCGGCTTTCAAATCGGGGGGCAAGCCGTCGACGTCATAATGCTGATCATGAATGACAATGGCATGCTCAATCTGCTCTCGAGTAAATTCCAGTTGGGTGGGGAAGCTAGCGTTGCCGCCGGTCCAGTGGGCCGCCAAGCCGCGGCCTCCACTGACTGGAAGATGCGTGCGCAAGTGCTGAGTTATTCCCGCTCGCGCGGCGTCTATGCCGGCCTTGCCTTGGACCACGCTTTCATCAAGCAGGACAAAGACAGCACGCGAACGTTTTACGGGAAGATGGTGCCGTTCAAGAGTTCACTCACGGGCGCGACCGACGCTCCTTCGACTACTTATCCGTTTCTTGAACCCTTATCCACTTGGGCTTTAGCTGCTTCCAAATAGGATTCCGCACTTCGCGACCGGTCGAAACCGCTACGCAGCTCCCGTGCGTCCGCGCTCGGCACTCTCGCTTGCCAGCGCACGCTCAGCTTGTTTCGTAGTAATCGGCACGCCGGGTGCTTGAATGACCGCAAAGACTCCCGCTGCAAGCATCGCTCCCACCACAGGCGCGACGATGAACAACCAAAGCTGGTTTATTGCCCAGCCACCCACGAACAAAGCAGGTCCAATGCTGCGTGCTGGATTCACGGAAGTATTGGTTATAGGGATCCCGACTAAATGGATCAGAGTAAGCACCAGGCCGATTGCGAGCCCGGCAAATCCGACGGGCGCTTTGTTGTCAGTTGAGCCAAGGACCGTGAGCACCAGGAACGTGGTGAGCACAACTTCAGTAATAAATGCGGACAGCAGAGAATAGCCACCGGGCGAGTGTTCTCCGAAACCATTTGCGCCGAGTCCTGCGACGCTTGGATCGTAGCCCGCAGCCGTGCCCCTGGCGATTAGCAGAATAAGAAACGCAGCAATAATTGATCCTGCAATCTGCGCGACGATGTATCCCGTGGCTTTACCAGCGGCGATCTTTCGATGAAGCAACAACCCAATTGTTACGGCAGGGTTAATGTGGCACCCGGAGATGGGTCCGATTGTGTAAACCATCGCCAAGAGGGCCAAGCCAAACGCGAACGACACACCCACGAAGCCAATCTTGTCTCCCGCAAGCACGGCGCTGCCTACTCCGCCAAAAACCAATACAAACGTGCCAACCAATTCTGCCAGATATTCCTTCATAGGGCCCCCTCATTCAGTCGCTCGCTGGAAACTCAGACAAGAAGACGCCAGCAGTATTCACCACTATTGGGCTTATTGCAAGACTTCCCGGCGAATCGAATTTGCGCGGTTTACCGCCACGATCGGCGGTAGCCAAGATGGCATGCACTTTGGTTTTATCTCCGTTACAGGTCCCGGGCATACAATAACCTCAGTGTGTGTCACGGATCCGGTAGACCTTGCATCTAAATTCATTAGCCGTCCACGTCGTTAAGAGGAAGTCATGAATTTTGCAAAAGTTTGTGTGATTTGTTTAGCCCTAAGTGCATTGGCTTCGGCCGCGCCTCTTGGTACTTCAGCCCGGTCGGTCGTTCCCTCAGAATTGCAGCAACTTATCTCAGTGGATTACCGGGCGCTGCGAAACTCCGATACTGCCATGGCGCTGCAACAGCAGGTTCTTCCGGAAAGCCTCAAGCAATTCGAAGGTGCCCTCAAGGGTGTAGGAATTGATCCCGACCGCGATGTCGATCAGCTAACCTTCGTTTCTTATCGCGCCGGGAAGCAGGGGCTAAAGGTTGTTGGCCTGGCGGAGGGTTCGTTTTCCGCGAAGACCGTGCTGAAGAAAATTCGCTTGCACAAGATTCGACCTGTGAAGTACCGCGACTCCGATATTTACAACATGTCCGGCGGCATGCAGATGATGTTTCTCGACGACAACACCTTGTTGTTTGGCGACAGCAGCGCGCTGCGGGGAGCTTTGGACGCGCGCGACGGTTACACTCCTACCCTCGATTCGAATCCGCAGATGGCGGACATGATCGCTTCGGTCGATTCCGGAGCGGTGTGGAGCATTCTTGACCAGCAGGGAACTCAGAACATGTTGCTGTCTGCTCTCGGCGATGCCGGCAAATTGGCGGACTTCGATATGGTGAAAAAACGGGTCCTCGGATCGCGCTACCTGATGAATTTTACGAACGGCGTGAATTTTGATCTCGACGTAATTACTTCGGATTCCACAACCGCCATGACTCTCTCCTCACTGGTTAAGGCAGGCGTCCTCTATCGCCGCATGACCGCTACCCCAATCGAAAAAGCCGCCTTGGAAGATGTAAGCGTAAATTCCGACAGCTCAAACTTGCAGATGCACTTCAAAGCCGACGACAAACAGTTTCAATCGTTGATCCACTCCGATCTGTTCGCTGCAGTCTCGAAATAAGAGTCTCGTGACACGTAGACCCAGACGTCCTCGTCTCGGTTGGTGAGCGCTATGCGCTCACCTCTGTGTAGAGCTTTGCGCGATTCATCCACGCTTGAGGCCACCGTTGTTCCATGTGGCTCGTTCTCCTCGGCACTGTTCACTTTCGAACATCGTAATGTGCGAATGAACACTCAGCCCAGCCGCCAGAATCAACCTTATGCCGCTCGCCCGTCGAATCAATCACTTGCGTTTGCAAGAATTGGTCTTGAGCTTGCATTAGAGAGTGCCATGGAGACCTTAACAATTACCAACGAGGAAGAAATGGTCGAGGTCGCTTCCGCCCGGGTGCTCGTGGCCGATGATGATCCGCATGTCGTCGCCGCACTTGAAATTCTGCTGAGAACGCAAGGCTATCGGATCCAATCCGCAGGTGACCCAGTGAGTATTCTCGAAGCCTTGCGACAAAAAACATTTGATGTGGTTCTCATGGACCTCAACTACACCCGCGACACCACAGGCGGTGTCGAAGGCCTGGAGTTGGTCAAGCGCATTCGTTCCATGGATGAAACCCTCCCGCTGCTCGTTATGACTGCCTGGAGCAGCGTGGAATTAGCAGTCGAAGCGCTACGGCGCGGGGCCTCCGATTTCATAAACAAACCGTGGAATAACTCGAAGTTGGTGGAAAAAATTGAGGAACAAGTCGAGCGCTGCCGTGCACTGCGGCATGCGCGGCGCCAACGACAAGAGGAAGAGCAAGAAGCGCGTGAGATCCAGAAAAGCCTGCTACCCAGAGTAATCCCCGGCATTCCTGGATATGCCGTTTCTGCGAGCACTCAGCCGGCGGGCTTTGTCGGTGGCGACTATTACGATGTGGCGCGGATCAGCGACAGCAAGACAGCGTTTTGCATTGCCGACGCAGCGGGAAAAGGGCTCCCCGCCGCCTTGCTGATGTCCAACCTACAGGCAACTCTGAAATCGCTTATCGGAGAATGTACACAACCCCGTGAGGTATGCACCCGCGCGAATCGCATTTTGTTTGACATCATGCCCGCCAACAAATTCATATCTTTTTTCTACGGTGTTCTCGACAGTAAGGCGAACCGTTTCACTTACTGCAATGCCGGACACTGTCCTCCAGTTCTGGTTCGTAAGGATGGCCGCTCATGCGCGCTGAATAATTCTGGCGCAGTTTTCGGCCATTTTGCGAGCTGGCCCTATGAGCAGGCTGAGGTCGAACTCAATCGTGGGGACTGCCTGATTATGTTTAGCGATGGTGTCGTAGAAGCTTCCGATGCGCTCGGCAATCAGTTCGGTGAAGAACGCCTCGTGCAGGCTACTCGCGAGTCCAGCGATACCACCGCACACTCCCTTCGAAGTGGCGTGATGCAAGCTGTTGCCGCGCACTGTCACGGACAATTTCAGGATGATGCCACGCTACTCGTGCTGCGACGCCAGTGACCGTGTGGCGCGGACGCCCTCGTCCGCGATCCTTGATTTTGGGTGGGGTGTGGCTTCAGCCGCGCCGTCCCCGCATTTTGGAGGACTTACTCGCACGGCTGAAAGCCGTAGCGCCACCGCAATGAACCCGTATTGCTTCGGTACACCGAGGCTCATCACTTGTCTTGCCGCACGATCTTGTTTTTGCCCTCGCGCTTATGCGTTACCCAGTTTTCTTTGACAATCTGGCGCGCTCGGCCTATGGCAAGAGAATCGGCGGGCACGTTATCGGTCACGCACGATCCCGCGGCAATGTAAGAGCCTCTACCCACGGTCAACGGTGCTACGAGCGTTGAATCACTACCAACAAACACGCCGTCTTCGATAATCGTGAGATGTTTTTTTTCACCATCGTAGTTACAAGTGATGGTTCCCGCTCCAATGTTCACGTTCTCGCCGATTTCCGCGTCTCCCAGATAAGTCAGGTGGTTGGCCTTGGATCCTCTCCCGAGACGGACCTTCTTAGTCTCCACGAAGTTTCCCACGTGTGCCCCCTGCCCGATCTCGCTACCAGGCCGTAAATGTGAATACGGTCCGAGAATCGCATCTCGCTGGACTGTGGCCTCTTGCAATATGCATCCTTGTCGAATGAGAACCCCGTCCGCAATATCCGAGTCCTGAATAACGGAATAAGACCGAATGCGGCAGTCCCGGCCGATACGCGTCTGGCCGCGTATTTGCACGAAGGGCTCAATCGTAGTATCAGCACCGATCTTTACGTCACTATCAACAACGCAGGTGTCCGGATAGAAAATAGTCACACCTTCAGCCATCAGCCTCTGCGTCTTGGCGCGACGCATTCGCAGGTCGATATCAGCCAATTCGGCCCGAGTATTCCCGCCCAGTATTTCGGATGCATCGTTCGCCTCGACAGCGATGACACGCATCTTCGACTTGGCCAAAACCGCCGCCATGTCGGTCAGATAGTACTCATCGTGTAAGTTGTCGGTTGTGAGCTGATCAATATGCTCAAAAAGTGATTCCGTGTTGAATGCATAGAATCCGGAATTGATTTCCCGGATCTTGCGCTGCGCCGGGCTTGCCGACTTTTCTTCGACGATAGCTTTCACATCTGCGCCGTTGTTGCTTTTTCGGATTACTCTTCCGTACCCAGTAGGATTCTCTAAATCCGCGGACAATATGGTCATAGCTGCCTGCGCTGAAACATGGACGTCACGCAGCTTCGCAATGGTCTGCGGTGTGATGAGAGGAGCATCTCCGGAAAGCACGATAACTTCGTCGTAGCCGGATAACACTTTACGCGCGACCATCAGGGCATGTCCGGTTCCATGCTGCTCATCCTGCAACACAAAATTAACGCCGGTATTCGCCACTGCTCCACGCACGCGCTCCGCTTCGTGTCCGATGATTGCGTAGACATCATTTGGCGGCACCACCTGCGTCGCCGCCGCAATCACATGTGCTAACAAGGGCTTGCCTCCTACTTCGTGTAGTACTTTCGGATGTTTTGATTTAAGCCGGGTGCCCTTGCCCGCCGCCATGATCGCAATCGCGATACGAGGGTTTTTCCTAGGTGGGTTGGTACTGGATTTTGGCATTCGAGACAATATACCGTGATAACGGACCGTTGGGCAGATGCAGCACGGACCTTATCTTTCCTGGAGTTCGGTTCGTGCGAGCTTGCTTGCATGTCCGGCATGCAGCTCAAGTAAATCGTGAGCGACGCGCGCGCTAGCGTGGCGGGCGACTCCGGCTTCCTCCAAATAATCCCCGAGAATCGGAATCACGCCAAGTTTCTCAATCGCATCAAAGTCGGCGACTACTTGCGCCGACCCTTCGAGAGCATATTTGGCTTGCAAATCAGTGGAAACAGCGGTGCGGTTTATTAGCGCATAGTCGAAAATATTCGCTTGGGCATGGTCCTTGAGTGCGCGAATGTGGTCCGCGGCAGTGCGTCCAAGGCTTTCATTCGGCTGAGTCATCAAATTGCAAACGTAAACCTTCATAGCGTTCGATTTGACTATAGCTGGCACGATTCCGCGCACCAACAGATTCGGAATAAGGCTGGTGAACAGCGATCCGGGACCTATGGTGATAATGTCTGCTCTCTTGATTGCATCGAGAGTTTCCGGCAGTGGTTCAGGATTGGGCGGCACCAGCACCAATTCTTGAATGCGACTTTTGCTGGCGGTGATTTTGGTTTCGCCTAAGACCCGTGTGCCATCATCCATGATCGCTTCGAGTTCCACATTGGAGGTTGTGGCCGGGTAGATGCGTCCCTGGGTAACCAGAATCTCGGACGAAAGTCGCACCGCCTCGCTGAAGTCGCCAGTGATGGAGGTGAGCGCGGCCAAAAATAAATTTCCGAAGCTGTGACCCTCCAGCCCTGATCCCTTAACGAAACGATGTTGGAACAATCGGGACAGCAGAGTTTCATCCCTCGACAAGGCTACGATGCAGTTGCGAATATCTCCCGGCGGAGGCATGTTCAGCTCTTTGCGAAGGCGGCCGCTGGACCCCCCGTCATCACTTACGGTGACCACGGCGCTTAATTCGCCAATCCGGAATTTTTCTGAATGATTCTCGCGGGATGCAGGAACGTAACGCTTCAGCCCGTGGAGCAGCGTGGAGAGACCAGTGCCTCCGCCAATTGCAACGACGCGCAGTCCTCCTACACGCGGAAAGTTTGTTTGCGAAGACGCTGGATGCTGCTCAGGATTCCTCATGAGCAAGGTCTACATCATCCTATTGGTCAACGAAGGCGGCAATTCTTCGCCGGGATCCGGATACAGCAATTCCGTAAAACGCGGATCTTCGACAAGATTCTGGAAGTCGGAATCATTGCGGGCCTGAAACCGTAGCGCCGGATTCTGTCGAATGGCATGGTCCAGATTTCGCAACGCTTCTTCCAAATGGCCTGTGAGACAATTCAGCGCTGCCAAGCCGTAAGCGACGTAATCAGACTTAGGACTTTGTTTAGAGAGGGCTTCAAGATGTTCACGCGCCCCGACGTAATCGCCCAAGTTGAGCAGGGAAATAGCGTAATCGTAGTGTTCCTCAGGGGTCTTGAACTGGTTTGCGCTCCGTCCCAGCTGCTGATTGCAAGCGCTCAGATGGACGGTAGCCCGGTCCGCCAAATCCTTCGCGGGACCTGCCAGCACCTTCTGAAGGTGAGCCTTTGCCTTGTCGAATTTATGCTCTTGCATGGCGCGCAGGCCAGCCTCGTAGTTTTGCACAGCCTGTGCAAAAGCAGGGTCCTCCGTGCGCGACTGCCGTGGTGTGCTCTTCTGTGCCATTTGTAGAATTCTTCCTGTCCTCGGTGTAAGTATCCCTTTTTTTATTGATTTAGACTGGCGTGGCGTAAGTTTCTCTACAAGTATTTTCTTCATCAGCAGACTTCCCACGTAGGGCACTCTTTTGTTCTCGCCACGTCGCCTGTGCAAAACATGCATTTCCGTCCGGTGAGACCGACATAAGCGTACTGGAATAACTCGCTAGTACTCGCAACTAATTGATCGATGCCGCCGTAGCCAAACTTACTTGCTTCCAATCACCACCAATGATCCCTGCACGTATTTGTGCCGCAGTCTTGCCCTTTTGATGCATTAAATAGGAGTAGTAGAGCTCCTTAAGACAAATGGAGCACTGCGCGCCGTGCGTGGTCTCGAAACAGCTATGCAAACTGTTGTGCCCCATACGATCGCAGTAGCAATAACAGGGCTGTTGATGCAAAACCACCGGAATTCTTGCAGCTAACTCATATGCATGTGTCTGATAAGGATACTGAGCGTTCTCCGCCCAAAGCTGATCCGCCGATAGAATTGGGGGCAGTTTTGTCCCCTTTGGCGGCGCTTTCTCGTTGTAAGCCGGAACCTGTTCCTGCTGGGATGAGGCCCAAGGTGCTGAAAACAGCAGGATTGCAGAAAAGAGAACCGTCAGGCTTAGCCCATGTTTTCGCATAGTCATCCTCAACCCGTTATATTGTAACCCGAATCTCGGACCCATAGGAGCCTCACGGCTTGGGGGGCGATGGGGTCGGATATCAGGCACGCGATGTCAAGAATCCGAGCACGAAAAGCCAAGCCGAGGTCCTGGACGATTTACGTGGGATTTGTAAATGCCGCGGATGCATTTTCCCGTCTCCTGTGGTGGAGTCTTCAACAAGGGAATCACGACCGTACCTCCGGGACCTGCTTGTCACGGGACGTGCCAAGCCCAGCCGAATCAGTCTCCCGACGCTTACGACAAATTAGATAAGCGAATCGACGGAATATACAAAGTATTGATTCGCTTCGTCGAAAAGGCGGCTTGGCTTTCGAATCGCTGGAATCGAAGACCTTGCACTGGCGGCGAGGGATTTATTCGTGCGCTAAGTGAAAATGCTAGCAAATTTTTATTTTGTAGAATTTCCTCATTTGCGATGTAGAATCCGGAAGTTGAAGTTGATCATTTGAGCAAACTCCGCGGAATTGGAATTTCATCGTATTGTTAGCCTTGCATATTCTTACTTCCGGTAGTCTTTCCTTATTTGTGAATAAACCAAGCTGTCATGTTTGAGAAACGGCGCAACCCTCCAACGAAATTGGGGTTTGCGTAGCCGTGTGAGGGTGCTACTTGTAAATTTATGGTTGCCTTTCGGGGTAACATCATTTGAACAGCGGCGAATCGGTTGTATTTGGGATATACTTTTTTGAGCACCTCTTTAATTTGCAATCACATAATGGGTTTAGTGGCAGCATTGTCCGCTGTGCAGAAAATACCTGTCCAACCCGGGTCAATTTCCGAAGTTCGAATTTTGCTTGAGTACGCGGAAGCTGCGCGGTAAGTCCGTTTCGGCGTGCTCGAGGCATGCCGCAAACGAGTGAGCATTCGGGCCCCGCTTTTCGTTGTAAATAATTGAATCCCACGCGCTTAGCTCACAGATGCCATGTAAGTGAGGGGGCGGAGCTGCGGAAGCGTTCAAAACCATGAATTCATCGGACTCGCAGTCGACGCACTCATCAGCTGGTCCCGATGAACTTTCGATATCACCGTTTTCGGCTGACTATTTCGAATCAAAATGGTATGCGGCGCATACCAACCCACGGCACGAAAAGAGCGTGCTTCAACTGATGGAACAAAACCGCATCGATTGTTTCCTGCCCCTCTACACTTCGGTGCGGCGTTGGAAGGATAGGCGCAAGCGATTATCCCTTCCCCTATTCCCGGGTTATATTTTTGTTCGCATCGCACTCAAGGATAAGCTCAGTGCGTTGCGGATTCCGGGCGTGGTACAGCTCGTGAGTTTTCAAGGGAAACCTGCTCCCCTTCCAGCAGGAGAAATAGAGGCTTTGCGTAATGGATTGCGCGCGAACATGGGAGCCGAGCCTCATCCTTATTTGAAAATAGGAAAACGCGTTCGAGTGAATAATGGTCCTCTCTGCGGAGTTGAGGGCGTTCTTGAACGTAGAAAAGATAAATGTCGAGTTGTACTGTCCATTCATTTAATCCAGCGCTCGGTGGCCGTAGAAGTCGACGAGGGCGATATCGAGCTTGCGCATTGAGGCGCTTAAAGATTTACAAGGCCATGAAAACTTTCTACCATCCATTTGCTTCGATCAAGTTCATCAGCTGCTCAATTTTGCTCGGAATGCTTGCCGCGATTCCATGCGTCTCCCAGCAAGGAACACTCTCTGATCGCTATAGCTCGGCGGAGCCCGTCAAGACTCGCGCCGACCGCGCAGCCGATGAGCTCGTCTCACTTTCCCCAGACAAGATTATCTCTCTGCTCCGAAGCGAGTCCGGATTGTTTCTGCAGGTCAAGAAAGCCTTGGTTAGGAAAGCCTACGAACAGGGACGTTTGCTCGATCCGCAGGACCTGACCGACGATGCTGTATTTTCCCTGATTCGAGAAGACGAAAATGTGCGCGTGCTAGTGACGCGCGAGATTGAAGATCGGTCTTATGTGCGGGCCAAGCCGACACGAGAGGAATTGTCGCGCGGCCTGGTATCCGAGCCACTGCGCGGACAACCGAGTAAAGCAGCCCCTACTGGTGAACAGACCAAGCCGGCGCCGACACAAGAAGAAGCGTATTGGGCCGAGCATGAAGGCAGGGAAGAGCGATACCCTGAGCGGTACCAGTATCCGCAAAACCTACAGCAGACGCCGAGTTCACAGCCTTCGTATAATGTCCCGCTGCAACCGCGAGAGCAGAATCCTCTCGCCCCAAACCCCGAAGAACCGCTTCCGCAAGAGCCTGGAGTTGGCGACCGGCGACGGCAGCTAGAGCGAACGCAAGCGCCTTTGCAGCAGGGCGATTACCCGGATTCATTGCAGGCCGGCTCTAACGCGATGCCCAGTATTGCTCCCGAAGACCTCCCGCAACTTCTTAGCACCAGCAATTCACAGCCATCAATGTCGAGCGCAGGGCGGGGCATGGGCCAATCTACTGCGGGTTCATCAATACCTGACGACCGCTCAATTGTGCCCTCAGGTCCGTGGCCAGACCAATCCACTAACAGCCGCGATCAATATTCCGAGCAAGCTCGCAACGAGACGATACCGCAGTGGATGAATCGCCAGCCTCGCCCTCTCGCGCATCGGCCTCAACAGCCGGCACTTCGTCACACGCCGAATCCGTACGCCGATGTTCCTTCGCTCTACGACCTCTATTCACAGTATTCGGGACGCCCTGCAGTCTTACAGCGATTTGGGTCAGAGATTTTTCAGACCGGTACCGGTAACTTGGACCGCCTACCGATGGACATGCCGGTTGGGCCCGAATACGTTCTGGGGCCGGGCGATGGTTTGACCATCCAACTTTGGGGTGGTGTTTCCGAGCGATTAGTGCGAGTGGTAGATCGTCAGGGCCGTGTGGCTCTCCCAGAAACCGGCTCCTTGGAGGTTTCGGGAAAGAGTTTGGGTGAAGTTCAGCATCTAGTCCAGACCGCGCTGCAAACTGAATTCCGCGATGTTCAGGCGGATGTCTCTCTTTCCCGATTGCGAAGTGTCCGAATCTTTGTGGTGGGCGATGTTGAACGCCCCGGCGCTTACGATGTTAGCTCGCTTTCCACGCCTTTGAACGCGGTTTTCATGGCTGGTGGACCTACCTCCGCCGGCTCGCTGCGGATCATTGAGCACAGGCGTGGTACCCAATTGTTGCAGACGACCGACGTTTACGATCTACTGCTTCATGGCGTGCGGTCGGACTTGCAGGGTTTGCAGGCTGGGGATACCGTCCGCGTGCCTCCGCTCGGTTCCGAAGTTACGGTTGAAGGCATGGTTCGCCGTCCCGCGATATATGAATTGGACGGCGAGAAAAATCTTGCCCAAGTCCTGGAGTTGGCCGGTGGTGTTCTGCAATCTGGCACCCTTCGCCACGTCGATGTAGAAAGGACCGAAGCCCATCAGAGTCGGTCGATGCTCCGCCTTGACATTCCCGAGGACAATAATAAAGACGCCGTCACCAAGGCACTCGACTCCTTCGTTATTCAGGACGGCGACAAAGTAAAGATCACGCCGATCCTGCCCTACGCGGATAAAACTGTCTACCTTGAAGGACATGTGTTCCGGCCAGGAAAATTTGCATATCAAGACGGAATGAGAGTCACAGACATTATTCATTCCTACAATGAGCTGTTGCCGGAGCCGTATAAACGGCACGCGGAAATTATTCGACTCAACGCGCCCGACTACACTCCCCAAGTATTGGCGTTCAATCTCGAGGATGCACTTGCTGGCAAAGATCAGGATCTGGTTCTCAAACCCTTCGACACAATTCGCGTATTCGGGCGCTTCGACTTCGAAGATCCGCCGGTGGTGACTGTGGCTGGCGAAGTGAGGGATCCAGGCGATCACGTCACCAACGGAGTCACTTATTTACGGGACGCAGTCTATTTGGCGGGAGGCGCGACCATCGATGCGCAACTCTCAGACGCACAGGTGTTTCGTAAGACCGACGACGGCAGGATGGAAGTACTCAGCGTGAATCTTAGCAGAGCTCTGTCCGGCGATCCCAAAGACAACATCCTGCTCCAACCCAGCGATCGCCTCTTCATTCACAAAGACCTCGCGAGGTCAGATCCACCGACCGTTTTGGCTGAAGGAGAAGTTGCACGTCCGGGGAAATATCCTCTCGGCGACAATATGACGGCTGCCGAACTAGTCCGCTTGGCGGGCGGGTTGAAGCGCGGAGCATACACACAAGAGGCGGACCTGACTCGTTACGACATAGAGCAGGGAACTCAGATCTCTAGCGAAGTCATCCCTGTTCCAATCGCAAAGGCAATGGCAAACGAGCCCGACGCCGACGTTCGGCTACACAACGGCGATGTTCTGACGATTCGACAAGTTGCCGGATGGAACGATCTTGGAGCGACCATCGCGGTACAAGGCGAAGTAGTGCACCCCGGGACTTACGGCATTCTCGAGGGTGAGCGCCTTAGCTCGGTCATCGCTCGCGCTGGTGGCTTCCGCAAGGACGCCTATCCTTATGGGTCCATCTTTCAACGAGCCCAAGTCCTGGAGCTCGAAAAGAAGAACCGGGCTCAATTGATCAGCGAGATGCAAGATCAGGGCCTAAGCTTGCGACAGGTTTCCGACGCCGATGCTGAGCAAAAGGCCTCGAAAGAAGCAACTTTGCAACAGTGGCAAACCACGCTCGATCAATTGCGGAATATACCTCCTGCGGGACGCCTGGTGTTGCACATCTCGGCTAATTCCCAGCGCTGGGCCAACACTTCATCGGACATCCAACTGCGCGCTGGGGACTCTATTTTCATCCCGAAGCGGCCTAACGCGGTAATGGTGGATGGCAGTGTCTACAACCCTACCGCCGTCACATTCAAACCGGGCAAAGATGCTGGATGGTATCTCCAGCAGGCGGGCGGTCCGACCACTATGGCGAACAAGAAGGCAATCTTTGTAGTTCGCGCCGACGGTTCGGTCGTCGGTGGTTCCGGGGGAATCTTTTCTGGAGGGGTGGAAAAGGCGGCCTTACAGCCCGGTGATTTGGTGATGGTTCCACAGAAAGCTTTCACTACAAACAATCGCCTCGCGACCACTGTCCAGGTCGCTCAAATCGCCACGGCAATTGGCATCGCGATCCAGGTGGCAAGAAGCTTCTGATTTTGGGCTGCGCGATGTCTTTTCCTAGAGCTGTCCAGGTCTGTGCGCTGCTCGCGGTCCTGAGCTCGGCCATGTGGGGTCAAGACCAGAAACAGAGTGACGTGAACCAGAATGCAGACTTACCTTCCAAAGCTGGAAGCACAGCAAATCGGCCAGTTCAAAATGGCAGTATTAAGAATGCAGCCGAAACTGATGGCTGGTTGCCCCTCGGCGAGGATCCCGAGAACAGGCTAGTGTCGCCCTTCTTGAAGCATATCGCGATGGATCAGAAACAGTTCTGGATCGCTCCAACCCATTTCACGGTGAAAGATCTCAAATGGATTGCCCCATTCACCGGATTCACCGCTGGCCTGATCGCGAGTGATAGCTGGATTTCGAAGCAGATTCCCAATAAACCTGGCCAGTTGAAAACAAGTCTGAACATATCCGATTATTCGACTTACGCATTCGTTGGATTGGGTGCCGGCTCCTTTTTGCTCGGGAAAGTGTCTCGCAATGACCATCTCAGCGAGGCTGGGCTGCTGAGCGGCGAAGCCGCAATCAATGCCACCGGCATCACGTATCTTCTGAAAGAAATTACACAGCGCCCTCGACCCAACGTAGGAAATGGCGATGGGGTGTTCTTTACCGGGGGCAATTCCTTTACATCGGAACACTCGGCTATTGCATGGTCGATTGCAAGCGTTTGGGCACATGAGTACCCGGGCACGCTGAGCCAGATTCTTGCCTACGGTCTCGCATCCGCCGTGACGATAACTCGGGTAACTGCACAACAGCATTTTTCTTCCGACGTTTTTGTCGGCAGCGCCCTGGGCTGGTATTTCGGACGCCAGGTTTATCGCGCGCATCATGATCCAGAACTCGGCGGCACTGCGTGGGGCAGTCTGTTGCCCGACGATACCGGAGACAAACCCCGCAACCCGGCAAACATGGGATCCCCGTACGTGCCGATCGACAGTTGGGTCTATCCTTTACTCCAGCGGTTAGCTGCTTTGGGATATATCAAAACCGCATATCTGGGAATCCGTCCCTGGACACGCATGGAATGTGCACGCATGCTGGGGGAAGTTGGTGAGCGTCTTACAGACGACGCCGTCGAGGAGAATGGCGATGCCGGAAAGATGTACGCCGCTCTGCAGACAGAATTCGCGCCTGAAACCGCGAGGCTGGACGGAGCGCAGAATCTGGGAGCCAGCCTCGATTCCGTCTACACGCGAGCAACCGGAATTTCTGGTCCGCCTCTCAGGGACGCTTACCACTTCGGCGAAACAATTACTAACGATTACGGTCGCCCCTATGGCGAAGGCTTTAACAACGTCACAGGTTTTACTTCCCATGCCGTGGCTGGTCCATTTTCGATTTCACTCCAAGGCGAATACCAACACGCTCCGGCAGTCGCGTCGGACCCACCGAGCGTCCTACAGGCTACTGCCGCCGCTGATTTCACTACTCCAGTATCGAATGCGCGGGCTGAGGTGAATCGGTTCGATCTTTTGGACTGTACAGTCGCCGTTACATTCCATAACACCCAGTTCTCCTTCGGTAAGCAGAGTCAGTGGTGGGGTCCTGGCGAGTCTGGTCCGCTGATTTTCAGCGATAATGCAGAGCCCGTCGTGATGTTCAAGATTGACAGCGTCACGCCTTACAAGATACCGCTGCTGTCAAGCATTTTGGGACCTATCCGAACTGAGTATTTTTTTGGACAGCTGGCAGGCCATCAGTTCGAATTCAACGGCACTCAACTGCTGGGTCCGGGAAACATTAACCCGCAGCCCTTCCTAGACGGAGCCAAATTTAGCTTCAAACCTACTTCTAATTTAGAAATTGGAATGGGCTTCACCGCCCAATTTGCGGGACCTGGACTTCCACTCACTTTTCATAATTTCGTGCGGACCTTCTATGTTCACAACTCCAACAGCACGGCGGGTAGCAGCGGCGACCCAGGAAAGCGGCTCTCTGCAGCCGACTTCACGTATAGAATCCCCGGACTCCGAAACTGGCTAACGCTCTATCTCGACTCATTGGTTGTCGACGAGGTCTCACCGATCGGGTCGACTCGCGCCTCGGTGAATCCAGGGATATATGTGCCGCAATTCCCAAGGCTGCCGAAGCTTGAGCTCCGTGCTGAAGGTATACACGAATCCGTGACCAATGAATTTTCGCCGGGCTTTGTGTATTACGGCGTGCGACGTTATCGATCCGGCTATACCAACGACGGAAATCTGATTGCGAGTTGGATTGGGAGAGCAGGTCGAGGTGGCCAAGGTTGGCTGACCTACTCGTGGTCTCCGCGTACAAGACTACAATTGGGATATCGACTCCAGGAAGTATCCCCTGATTTTATTCAGGGTGGTCGGCTGGTTGACTACTCGGCGCGAAGCGACTTCATGCTGGGACCAAAAGTTGCTGTTTCAGGGGTCTTCCAGTACGAGCAATGGCGGTTCCCTGTGATGAATCCAGGGAGACAATCTAACGTAACGGCGTCGTTGCAGGTAACCTTCTCAAACCTTTTACACTCGCGCAAGTGAAGATTCGCCCGTGAACCCACGCAGAGACAATGCCGTGGTTGACCAGCCCCGCGAGCTCGAGTCCGGGGCCAAGTCCTACGGCGACTTATCCTCGAGTGATGGCTTTGAGCCAAGGCACATCGCTTGGCTTCGGCTGCTTTGGGAACAGCGCCGTTTCCTGGGGCGGGTTACGGCCTACGGCCTTGTTCTCTCCATCATCGTCGCCTTTATTCTTCGTCCACGCTACGATTCGGTTACTCGTTTGATGCCTCCAGACGGGCAGTCTGGGTCTAGCGCAGAGATGATGGCGCTGGCTGCGCAAACCAGTTTGGCATCCACAGGGGGCCTAGGTGAAAAGTTAACGGGAATGGCCGGCAGTCTTCTAGGCTTAAAGACCTCGGGAGCGCTGTTTATCGACATACTAAGAAGTCGTACGGTGGAGGATCGGCTGATTCAGCGCTTCGATCTGCGGAAAGTCTACTGGCATCGTTATTGGGACGATACGCGCAAACAGCTGGAGCAAAACACGGGTATTTCGGAAGACCGAAAGAGTGGCGTCATTACGATTACCGTCACGGATCGGGACCCTCACAGAGCTCAGGAGATCGCCCAAGCGTACGTGGAGGAACTTGATCGGCTGGTCGCAGAGGTTTCTAACTCGTCGGCACGCCGCGAGCGCATCTTCATTGAGCAGAGATTAAAAACCGTAAAACAGGACCTGGATTCAGCTTCTAAGCAATTCAGCGAGTACGCAAGTAAGAACACGGCCATCGATATCAGTGCCCAGGGGAAGGCATCGGTGGAAGCCGCAGCCCGATTGCAGGGAGAATTGATCGCAGCTCAGTCCGAACTCGAAGGCCTAGCTCAGATTTATACCGACAACAATGTAAGGGTGCGTTCACTGCGAGCGCGCGTTGAGGAACTGCAGCGCCAACTACACAAGATCGGGGGCAATACATCGCCTTCCATTCCTAACGATTCAAACATACCGCCCGAATTCCCATCCATTCGAGAACTGCCGCTGCTGGAGGTTCGATGGGCTGACCTGTACCGTCAAACGAAGATCCACGAAGCTGTTTACCAAATGCTTGTTCAGCAGGACGAGGTAGCCAAGATCCAAGAGGCCAAGGAGATTCCAACAGTGAAGATTCTTGATCCTGCCGATATCCCCGAGAAGAGGTCATTCCCGAAACGGACGAACGTCATGTTTTTGGGTACCCTCTGGGCATTCTCGATGGGACTGGTTTTCGTGGTGGGATCTCGTGTGTGGAAGGGGGTCGACCCGCGATCTCCCGAAAAGCGGTTCATAGTGGAGATTTGCAGTGACCTTCAGGGGCGGTTTCATTCGATTCTCGGCCGAAAGCAGCCGCCAGAGTAACTTGTTGGCCTATTGGTTAAATTGAGCTCAGCTGTCTGTCACGATTCGACATCCCTTGCCGGCGGAGTGTCGAGTGGTAACTCTTGTATCTTGGCTTTGTCTAGATGCGTCGTCGTGTCCCTTTGTGGATCAGGGGGCGTATGACGGTATCCGGGAACGATCAAAACAAACAGCAAGATATGTCTTCGTAGGGTCAATTGGCTGCACCCCCGACAGTTCGAAGAGATGAAAGAGACAACGGCCTTGCGCTGGCTCTTGCCGGGTTCGGCACAATTGTCGCGGTCTCTGTTTTTTACACATCGGTCCCGGTTGTTCTGTTATTCGCAATTCCGTGCTGTGTTTATTTTCTGTCACGTCCTTACCAGCTGTTGTTAGCGATGATATTTTTAATTCCTTTCAACTTCGTATTTACCGTTGGTTCAATTCCCGTTGCGATGGAGCTTCTGAAGGTCGTTGCGTGGATTCCTTTCCTGATCTATTTGCACGATAATCGCCAGCGGTTCAAGACGAGCAAGTACAACAAATGGCTGGCAGTCTGGGCGGGAATACTGTTCTTGTCCCTAGTGCGTTCCAACAATCTTCCTTACACTGTTAAGGAATCAGTACGGCTCGCTTCGAACTTCGGATTGTGTTATCTGGTGTTGAACCTGGTCGACAGCCGGGAAAAAGTTTTTCAAATCTTGCGCGTGCTGACGATTTCCACTTTTCTAGTCGCGTGTTATGGATTCTACCAGTTTGCCATCCAAGACTATGGCGCGTTGTTCTGGATTGTGAATCCACGTCTCGATAGTGTCTTAGCTCCCAATCGAGTAGCCTTCTGGGACTGGCGCAACCGCATTATTTCAGTGCTGACATCTGAATTGGAGCTCGCACACTACTTCAATCTGTGCTTGCCGATAGCCGTTGCTCTGTGGCTGACCGAAGGCCGAAATCACCTGAATTCCAAATGGTTGTGGATGGCGCTGGCCATCTTGGCGGGACTGTTACTTACGTTCACTTTTGGGGCTTGGTTAGCCCTGTTTGCGACTCTGACTTCCTTTGCGCTTCTCCTCGACAAAAGGCGGCTTTGGAAACCGATGCTCATTGGAGTATTGATCATCTCTTTGATTGCTTTTCTTCTGGTGGCCGGTCCGCTCCGGCCATTTGTGGAAGGGAAGGTACTGGGAACAGATGTCGGAAGCGCCTCATTCGACATCGTTGCCCGCTTCGACAGTTGGTTATTTGCGCTGCAGGTATGGTGGTCCCATCCGCTGCTAGGTGTTGGCATTGGCAGTTATGAGAAGTTGGAGTACGAACATGAATACATCCATTCGGAATGGGTCCAAATCGGTAGCACTCCACAGAATGCTTACGTGTACCTCCTCGTGACATCAGGTATTGTCGGACTGACGAGCATGCTTGCGGTTCTATTAGGAAGCATAAGGAGCAATCTAAGGATGAGGACCACTCCACAATTGGGAGTGGTGGCCATTGCGTTGGCCTTCGGGGTCACTACAATCCTGTTTGCTGCTTTGACAGACGACGGGCCTCTTTTCAGTCCACATGCCGCTTATTTGCTTTGGTTCCTCGTTGGACTAGGTGAGGCGCTTCGCCTTTTGGTGGAGGGCTCGCCACATAACCACGTTTCCCCAGCAGAAGAATAGAGTATTCGGCCGCACTGAAGCCAAGGTTCTACAGTTCATCGATAGCTTTGGGGGTCATGGGACTTGTGACTAACATCAACTCCGATTGTCGCAGGAGAGTCGAACCTTGAAATCAGAAGTGCCGGTCGTAATTCTGTGCGGAGGCATGGGTACACGTTTGCGGGAGGAAACCGAGTATCGCCCTAAACCATTAGTTGAGATAGGGGGCCGACCGATTCTGTGGCACATCATGAAAATCTATGGATCGCAGGGATTCAGGCGATTTGTCCTTTGTCTAGGCTACAAAGGCGAGATGATTAAGCAGTACTTCATTAACTACCGGCTCATGACGCGCAATTTCACCCTGAAATTCGACAGCTCCGCCGAGCCGATCGTCGAGAACAACGGGGCTTCGGAAGACTGGATCATCACGTTCGTGGATACTGGAGTGAACGCCATGACCGGGGCGAGGATAAAGCGCATCTGCCCATATATCGAGTCCGACCACTTCATGCTCACCTATGGAGACGGTGTCGCGAACATTAAATTACCCGAGGTGCTGAACTTTCACAGAGCGCATGGCAAACTGGCTACCGTAACGGCCGTTCACCCTCTTGCCCGTTTCGGTGAGCTCATGATTGAAGGCGACCGTGTCGTAAGGTTCGCGGAGAAATCGCAGGTGCCCGAGGGTTTCATCAATGGTGGTTTCTTCGTGCTTAATCGCGAGATCTTTGCCCATTTGCCGGATGATGACAGTTGCGTATTCGAGCGGGAGCCGCTCGAACACTTGGCTGCCGAAGGCGAGCTAATGACTTACCATCATGCGGGTTTTTGGCACTGCATGGATACTTATCGGGACTTGCAGGTGTTGAACCAATTATGGGAATCTGCCGACCCTCCTTGGAAGGTGTGGAATAGTTGATGCGGGGTGATGGTCGGCCTTGGTACTTTCCCGAAATCTTCGGTCGCTACAAGTGATGCGCAAAGGGCGGAGTTTTGAATCCTAATTTTTGGCGAGGACGGTCAGTCCTCATCACAGGGCATACGGGTTTCAAGGGAGCTTGGCTTTCATTGTGGCTCCGGGATGCAGGCAGCCGCGTCTCCGGCTATTCGCTCAATCCCGTTACAACGCCAAATCTGTTTGAGTCGGCGGGCGTCGGAGAGGGGATGTATTCCACAATCGCGGACATTAGGGATTTAACGACTCTGCATCGTGCAATGGAGCAGTGTCAGCCGGAGATTGTGTTCCACATGGCGGCCCAAGCGCTTGTTCAAAAGGGTTACCAAGAGCCGATAGCCACGTTCGATGTAAACGTTATGGGAACTGCCTATTTACTGGAGGCGGTCAGGCAGACTCCATCTGTAAAAGCCGTGGTGGTAGTTACCTCCGACAAGTGCTACGAGAGCGAGCAAAACTCTGTTGCGCACCGAGAAGAGGATACTTTGGGGGGCATTGACCCCTACTCCAGCAGCAAGGCGTGTGCGGAACTTGTGGTGTCCGCGTATCGCTCATCCTACTTTGGCGACGGGAGTTCGCAAGCCCGGATGGTCGCTAGCGCCCGGGCTGGAAATGTCATTGGCGGTGGCGACTGGTCCGAGGGTCGGCTTTTACCCGATATCGTCCGAGCCGTAGTGGAGAATAGGCCAGTTGCTATTCGCAACCCCACGGCAATTCGCCCTTGGCAACATGTGCTAGAGCCTCTTGGAGGGTATTTGTTACTCGCAGAAAAGCTTTGCGAGAAGGGTGCCGAATTTGCCGAGGCTTGGAATTTCGGCCCGATGGAATCCGACGCCAAGTCAGTTGAAATGGTTGTCCGGCGGGTTCTCGAGTTATGGGGCAGCGACACGAGTTGGATTTCGGACCAACGGTATAATCCACGCGAAACGAAGGTTTTGAGATTGTCCTGTCGCAAGGCTCATGACCGACTTGGATGGAAGCCTCGTTGGACGCTAGATCAGGCGCTCGAAAAAACAGTGGCTTGGTACCAGGGCTATTTTAAGGGATGCAACGTGCGTAATATCGTTCTCGATCAGATTGAAACCTACAAGAGGCTACCGGCTGGGGTGGCCAGATGAACGAGGTTTCGAAGATCCATCGAATAATTCGCCCGCTCCTCGTCAAGGTGCACTTGTGAAGTTTACGGAGTGCTCCTTGGCAGGAGCTTATGTTGTCGAGGCCGAGCCCATTAAGGATGAAAGAGGGTTCTTTGCCCGTGTGTGGTGTCGGCAGGAGTTCCAGCGTCTCGGACTTTGCGCTCTTATTGAGCAGAGCAGCGTCTCATTCAATGAAAGAAGAGGTACTTTGCGAGGAATGCACTTTCAGGTCTCTCCCCATGAAGAAGTAAAAGTGGTCCGTTGCACCCAAGGCTCTATTCACGACGTGATCGTCGACTTACGTGCAGAATCCCCGACTTATTGCCAGTGGTTTGCGATGGAGCTTAGCGCGCAAAACGGTAAGATGATGTACGTACCTCCGGGTTTTGCACACGGCTTTCAAACGCTCTCGGACCGGTCAGAAGTCTTTTATCAAATCTCAGAGGCGTATCATCCGGATTCCGCCAGGGGAGTTCGGTGGAACGATCCAGCCTTTGGGATCGAATGGCCGATTCCCCAGCCTTTCCTCTCCACACGAGACCGCAGGTTCCCGGATTTTTTCTCATCTTTGAGCACAGCTTCTGCGCGAGTTGAAGCTTGAGCCCAGCTGTTCTCATCGTTGGCGCCTCGGGACTCGTGGGGTCTTCGCTGATGCGCGAACTTACCCCGCGTCACCATGTCGTCGGCACTTACTTTCGGAACCCACTTCCAAGTTGCATTCCTTTGGACTTGCGGAACCGCGAGGAGGTGCGATCTGTGGTCCACAGATTTAAACCCGAAGTGGTGTTATGTCCCGCGGCCGAGCCGAATGTCGAGTTATGCGAGACTGATCCAGCGGGCACACGTGAAGTAAACGTGCTGGGACTGCAGAATTTGGTTGCGGCAGTCAGTGACGTCGGGGCGTTCCTAGTCTACTTCTCCTCGGAGTACGTTTTCAATGGAGAGAGCGGACCATATTCTGAGAATGATGTTTGCAAACCCTTGAATGAGTACGGAAGACAGAAGTGGGAATGCGAACGAATGATTGCCGCTCAACTTGATCGCTATATTATCGGCCGAGTCTCAGGGGTATACGACTGGGAAGAGCGCAAAAAGAACTTTGTCATCAGATTGATTGAGAGTCTCGGAGAGGGGCGACCGTACAAGGTCCCCAATGACCAGGTCATTACTCCTACATTTGCTCGTAATCTGGCACGAGTAGTAAGCCGGCTCGTCGACGACAGCCGTTGTGGCATTTTTCATCTCTCGGGTTCGCTACCCCTTCTAAGGAATGAATTCGCGCAGCTCATAGCCGACACTTTTGATTTAGATCCTGCGTTAATCGTGCCGGTCCCCACTGTAGAACTGAAATTGCGTGCCCCTCGTCCCAAGTCAGCTGGCCTTAAGTGCGATAAGGCACAAGTCTTGTTGGATTTTCCTATCGTAGATCCACATGAAGGTCTGGAAACAATGAAGATCGAATGCGAACAGGATTCTAGCCTTTGGCCGGCAACAAATGCAGTGGGTCGAGACTGAATCAAGCTAAAAGGAATCACAAAATGTACAGATGCAGAATCTGTGGAAACGCACGGACGACGAAATTCCTTTCCCTCGGCCATACCCCTTTGGCCAACTCCTTCTTGAGATCTGAACAATTGAACGCTTCGGAATCACAGTTTCCACTCAATGTCGTATTGTGCGAACAATGCGGACTAGTGCAGTTAAATCACGTCGTCCCGCCGGAGATCATGTTCCGGAACTATATTTATGTTTCCTCGACTTCGCGGACCATGCCAGCCCATTTCGAGGCATATTCGGACGCAATTATCAGCCGATTCCTAAAGCCTGAATGTGACTTAGTAGTGGAGATGGGTAGCAATGACGGGTGCCTGTTGCGCGCATTCCGAAATCATGGTATTCGTGCTCTGGGAGTCGAGCCGGCTACTAATCTAGCGGAATTGGCGAACGCGGATGGAGTAATCACTATTAACGATTTTTTTTGCCAGCGAGTGGCCCGCGAAATTCGCAACCGTGAGGGACCGGCAAAGGTAGTGATTGGTAATAACGTTCTTGCTCACATTGATAACCTGCAAGACCTACTCGCCGGATTGGATGTGCTGCTGCTGCCGGATGGCGTCGCGGTTTTTGAAGTGCCCTATCTGGTCGATTTGTTAAGAAATGATGAGTTCGATACGGTCTATCACGAACACCTCTCCTACTTCTCCCTTCGGCCGATGCAGAGACTATTTGAGTCGCGAGGAATGCGGATTTTCGACGTCGAGCGTTCGCCGGTCCATGGGGGTAGCGTACGCGTGTATTTCAGCAGAACTGGAACAGGCCCCGAACCGCGCTCGTCAGTAGAACGCCTGCTTCTGCTGGAGAGGTCTGAAGGACTGCATTCAGTCGAAACCTATTTGGCTTTTGCTGGCCGCGTAGAGAAGATGAAACAGGAACTGACAGAGATGCTTCGTCGACTAAAGGTTTCCGGTGCGACGATCGCGGGTTACGGTGCACCAGCAAAGGGAAATACACTATTAAATTATTTCAAGATCGGAACTGACTTAATTGATTTTATCGTCGACCGCAGCCAGTATAAGCAAGGTATGTACACCCCTGGTAGCCACATCCCCGTGACGGACGTGGGGCAACTTCTGAAACAACAACCAGACTATGTCCTGGTTCTGGCGTGGAACTTCATGGAAGAAATCTTGGACCAGCAGAGTGAATACCTGAATCGCGGCGGTAGGTTCATTGTGCCCATTCCACAGCCGAAGGTTGTGGACCAATCTCACCGCGCCAAAACGTCTTGTGTGCAGCAATGAAGATTACCGTTTGCATTCCGACATTCAATTCGGAGGTATATATTCGCGACTGCATTGAAAGTGTTTTGGCCCAACAAGACGTCGAATTCGAGATAGTGGTTTCCGACAACGCATCGGAGGACAATACTTGGAACATCCTTCAGTCATTTTCTGACCCCCGGATACGCTGTTTCCGGTCCGATGAGAATCGGGGCATGGCCTGCAATTTCAACCGCGCATTGCAGGAGGCTCGCGGTGAATATGTCAACCTGCTGTGTTCGGATGACTTGCTCGAACCAAACGCATTGAGGGTAGCGTCCCGGTTCCTCGACGAACACCCGGAAGTTGCCATGGCCACCTGTGCCCGGCACCTCATCGACGCGAACAATGGTGTTCTGGGCACAGTGAGGTGGTTTTCTCAGCCCGTGATACTTGGAGCTCTGAACCTTCGAGCAGTTTCACTTGTCCACGGCAATGTTGTGGGCGAGCCTTCAGCTGTATTATTTCGGCGGGACGCATGGCTCGAGGCGGGTCCCTTTCAAGAGGGACGGGGTACGTTGATTGATCTCGACATGTGGTTGCGCTTGAGCCGGCAGGGCGACATAGGCTATCTCCCGGCCCCGCTTTGTCGAATAAGACGCCATGCGCTTTCAATGACAAACGAATTCCGTAAGGCCGGAACTGCACAAGAGGCGGATTTGTACGTGACGGTAGCACTGCTGCGCGAGCTTCACGCTGGCTGGCTCGTCCAAACCGTCAGTTTCGGCAAGGTGGCGGGTTCCTACCTCCGAAACGCGTTGTACGGTTTCAAATGTGGGTTTATTAAGGGCCCCTTATCCTTACTGGGAAAGGCCCTCAAGCTTGACCCAGCTTTCATCGGGTTGTTCTTGTATCTTGCGCTGTTCCGACCAGGATTGCTGGGATTGAGAATGGGTCATTCCGGCAAGCCAACGGTGTGTGCCGCTAGTACGTTGCGATGTGTGCCGGAAATTTAATGCGCGGCTCGACGCATTTGCGGCGATAAGTGCCAAGTATCTTGACCTTCTCCGAAGCAAGAGTGGAGTCCACAGGTCATTGCATTTCGGCTTCCGCCTCAACGAAATAAAGAGGTCAATGGTTCTTCTCGCTCAAGAAAACAGACCCCTCAGCGCCAAGATGATTCGCAACGTGGCGTTCGGCGGGGTGCGGGCTCTCTTGGTCGCCCCGGTGCCGTTCCTTATGACCCCGCTTATCCTAAGCCGAATTGGGACCCGGGGATATGGTACCTGGGCAGTGTTAGCGACCATGAACAGCCTTACTTCTCTGGCTGACCTTGGCCTGTTGGGTACCCTCAGCAAGTACGTTGCGGAGTACTATGCCCACCGTGACTTCGTGCAACTAAATTCTCTTCTAAATACCGGTTTCGCCGTTTTTGCAGGGCTGGCCTCGCTCATTGTTGTGTTGTTCTGGATTGCTTCTTCTACCGTGGTAAGACTGCTATTTCGGGGAAGCGCCCTCACTACTCCCGACCTTTTGTTTCTCTTTCACTGCTCATTGGTTCTTATTTGGCTTAACCTTGTGACGTTTCTTTCGTCCTCGGTTACTTCCGGCTTGCAACGATTGGACATCACGAACGTTATGGCAGCTTTTAACGTGGTTTTCGGGGCTTTGGCGGGTGCGTTTTTCTTGCTCAAAGGGTGGGGGGTACGTGGTCTCCTCTATGGAAACATTAGTTCAGCTGCACTGACACTGTTGATCTACAGTTTGTTGGTTCGTCGACTGGTGCCTGAACTTACAATGAACCCGCTGCTTGCGAAACTCGACGAAGCCAAGAAGATTTTTGCATTTAGTTGGCGAGTTTATCTGGTTCAGGCTGCCAGCGGGATCCAGAATCATTTTGAAAAAATCGTGTTGGCCCTCTTTGTGGGCGTCGTTCCTGTGGGTTGGTATGATATTGCAAGCGACACTGCATTAAAGATCCGCGGTGTGCCCGCCCTTCTACTGAGTCCTGTCCTCCCCGCGGCGGCCGAGCTCGACGCTCGGGGCGAGAAAGCTAAACTAGTCGAGCTCTACTACAGAACGCACAAATACCTTGGGTTTCTCGCCGTGCCTCTTGTCTTTTTCGGCGTCACCGTCTCCGCGCGATTTGTTGAGCTTTGGATCGGCCCCAGCCTAAAGTTCGTGGCGTTGCCGCTCAGCATTCTGCTGGTGGTGAATTTAATCAGTTTGATGACAGGGCCTGGATATATGATTTTCGTGGGACAAGGGCTTCTGTGGCAGGGCGTTCGCTCCGTTCTGGTGGGTCTAGCGTTAGGGCTTCCTCTTAGTGTCTTTCTTATTTTTCGGTACGGGTTCGCGGGCGCAGTGACAGGAACCTCAATTTCTTCGCTCACGGCTTCGATATTATTCGTATACCTGTTTCATAAAGAAACGGGCAACTCGTTGGCCCGGCTGCTTTCCGAAGCATACATGAAACCCGTGCTATGCTCGATTGTCCTGTTGCTGGTTGAATTCATCGTCTCGCCTGCGATCGGTCTCTCGTGGCTCGGGTTAGCTGTTCAAGGGTGCGTGTTTGCTATTTTTTATGCCACATTAATGCTCGTCGCGGGGTTCTTCGACGATTATGATTGGGAAAGAATCGAAGGCGTCTTGCCGATAGCTCGTCTGGCAAAGAGAATTTTACCCGTCGCATAGGCAACAGGCGCAATTGCGGAGTACCCCATAAGAAAAATGAGCGAAGAGCTCCAAGTTTGCCCACTCTGTGGCACCGGTAGATTCAAGGAACTTTACGTAGCCAAAGATCGACACTACGGGATTCGTGGTTTTCACCGAATTGTGCGCTGCAATGAATGCTTCTTAGTTTTTTTGAATCCCATGTACTCGGGCGAAGAATTAGCGGCCTTCTATCCCAACGATTACTACGCGTATCAAGATAACTTCGCCACAAGCAGATGGAGACAACTTGCCAGAAGGATATTGGGTTACCTCGTTGGAACCAAAGAACCGAAGTTCGAGAGACCTGGCACTGTTCTCGACCTCGGCTGTGGGAGTGGCTGGTTCCTCGAGCATTTGCGGGCTCAGGGGTGGAGCACGTATGGTGTCGAAATTAGCGACCAGGCGGCTGTTCTCGGAAGGGAGTCCCGCGGCTTGCAGATTTTTTCTGGTACCCTCCAGGAAGCTAAGTTTCCGTCCGAGTTTTTTGACTACGTGCGAGCAAATCAGTCTTTTGAACACATGAGCTGCCCCAACGAAACCTTGGACGAAATTCACAGGATTCTCAAGCCAAAAGGGAAATTGCTTTTGGCCGTGCCGAATGTCGCCAGCGTCAACGCACATATATTTAAGCAGTACTGGTGGCACTTGTGCGCACCCGTTCATGCGTTTAATTATTCCAAAGAGACACTTCTCCGCTTCTTGAAAAAGCATCAGTTTCAAGTTGAACGAGTATCGTTCAATTCAGACTATTTCGGCATCCTCGGCAGCTCGCAGATCTGGCTCAACCGAAAAAATGGCAAGAAATCGGGGGAAGGTTGGGTAGTAAACAATTACCCTCTTCGATTCGTCTGCCAGTGTGTCGCAAACCTCCTGGATTTTGCCGGCCAAGGTGACTTGATCGAGATCACGGCGGTCAGGCGGGAGCTGGTATAGATACGCTTTAGAAAAAGTACCGACAGCGAATTTGTTTGGTGGTGAGATCGTTGTTTCACCCACAAGCGAAGCAAGGAGATGTGCGACTCACTGGTGGAGGGTTCTAGAAGAGATGTGGGTCGCTGGTCGTGCTCATGGCTTCCATTGTCGTACTGTTCTGAAATCCCGGCGGGCTCCCACTACTAAGGGAGAAGATTCGGAGTCAGACTTTGGTATCGGGGACAGAATGCGATTGTTAACGCTGCGAGGGTTTCTCAGGTCGTTCCGGCATCTGCCGTTTTTGCCATGCTGGCTCGACGAGCACGGATATCCGCGGCTCGCGTTCCAACCGGGGATGACTCTGTGGGGCAAAGCTGTTGGAGCTGCGCTGGGCGTGGCAACAACCATGTGTCTCCTGCGCAGCCGCCAATACGTGTATATGCCCGCCGCAACTTTCGCCTCGCTATTACTGCGGCCGGGCGATATCTTTGTGGACATCGGAGCTTATGACGGCCTGATCTCGCTCGTAGCTGCCCAGGCCGTCGGACCAGCCGGCCGGGTATTTTCTTTCGAGCCGAATCCAGTGGCTTTTGCCAGGCTGCAGTGCATCACCCGGGCCTACGGGTTGACTCGGGTCCACACGGAGAATTGCGCGGTCTCTGCCCAAGAGGGAACGGGCGTTTTATACGTACCAGAGAATGCCACAGAAGCGACGCTGTCAGATAAATCGCCGCTCATCCATGAGGCCACGGCCCGGCCGTGCCGCGTACGGACCCTCGATGCCTTTTGGCGAGAGCGGCTAGAAACGTCGCCTCCGATGCTTGTCAAGATCGACGTAGAGGGCGCCGAACTGGATGTGCTGGCGGGAGCGCGGGCGCTGCTGGCCTCCTCCGCGCCTCCCATGGTGATCTTCGAAGCGAGTGACGTCAATGCAGCCTCGTTTGGCCGAACCATCGACGACGTGTTGAATTTACTGTCGACGTTTAGCTATCAGTTTTGGATGTTGCGCTATCCGAATCTCATCCCAATTAAGCGGTCAGCCGAAATCAATCCCAGTCGAAACCCCGGGTTCTGGACGGACGTGCTCGCTTTGAACCCAGAGATACACGAGGCACAATTCAAAAGGTTGAGCCAGAGGTTTCCAGCGGCGCGTGGTTTTCCGAATTAGAGATAGCGATGCTGTGCGGCTCGAAAGAAGCACCGTTTTGCGCGAATGGGAATTGCGACTTACCGGCGGTCCATCAGCTGCCATTCGAAATATCTCAACGACTGCGTTGTGATGCAAAGCCGGACGTCCAAAGGCGGATCGACGCTCGATAACCGAAGGTGCCGGAGAAACAGAGTGAGGATAGCTTTTGTGGGCGGATTTGGTTTCAAACCCAAAGGGACGATACAAAGCCGCGCCTACCCTCTAGCCACCGAATTAGTAGCGCGAGGGCATGAGGTCACCATTTTTGTCGCCCCATACGACAATCCCGAAGAGTCCGGCCGGGAATGGGTCCAGGAAGGAGTGCGAATCAAAGGTTTGAGAGCCGGAAAGACCCCTCTAAGTTATCCCGGCCTGCTTGTGCGCCTTATACATGCTGTCAAAAAATATCGGCCCGACGTAGTTCATATTTTTAAACCGAAGGGCTTCGCTGGTGCCGCAGGTGTTTACTTGGGAATGAGGGGAATGCGCATGGCTCTGGACTGCGACGACTGGGAAGGGTGGGGAGGATTCAACGACATCAAGTCGTATCCTTGGCTAGTGAAACAGTACATTGATCGACAAGAGCGATCGATGATGCGTTCCTCGCGCGCTGTCACGGTCGCCAGTCGTTCTCTTATGGACCGCGTATGTCGAGTCCGCGGACAATCGACGGGTGTCTTTTACGTACCTAATTGCGGAGCTTCGGCGGCCAACTTAAAGGCTCAGGAAGCTGCCCGACTCCAATCGCAAGCTGAAACAAAAAGACTTCTGGGTCTATCGGAAGGGCTTGTGATTCTCTATAGCGGACACTTCGAACCAAGCGATGGCGCTATGTTTTTCTGTCGCGCCGCCGCTGCAGTCGCCGAGCGCAACGCCGCCGCAATCGTGTTCGTCGGAGACGGACCAGGAATCCCCAAAATAAAACATTTTTTGTCTCAACATCGAGCTTTGGAAGTGCACTTTTTCCGAACGCTTCCCTATGACCAGTTTGTGCGCGTTATTTGGGCTTCAGATGTAACGGCATTCCCATTTCCCAACGACTCGGTCCACCGGGCGAAGTGTTCTGTGCGGATCATTGACTACATGGCTATGGGGAAACCCGTAATCACTTCGGCGGTGGGTCAGAACACGGAGTATATCGTTGATGGCGAGAGCGGAATTTTGGCGCCTCCGGACGATGAGAATGCGTTCGCCGAAAGGTTAGAACAATTACTGCGAAACCCAGACCTTCGAGCCCACCTCGGGCAGAACGCGGAAAAGCGAGTTCACGGGAAGTTCCGATGGAGCGGCGGGCCCTTGCAGGAATGCCTGGCCGCTTACCGAGAGTTGGCGAAGGTTTAGCTTGTCCCCTTTT
>Ga0307477_10000155_pt1 | contig 96823 bp, 84 predicted proteins | sample atmos_gasesECM2C_FD_203316 | JGI IMG/M metagenome (GOLD analysis project Ga0307477, IMG submission 203316) | Hardwood forest soil microbial communities from Morgan-Monroe State Forest, Indiana, United States - atmos_gasesECM2C_515 | ecosystem: Environmental > Terrestrial > Soil > Temperate... | reverse complement strand
GCAAACTATTCGTAACAGACCTGTCTGAAAATGGCCCCCTCCGGTTGCAACCGGCCAGGACGTGAGAAATCCAGCCTGCATCCCCACTTCCTTCTCCGGCATCCTCAATTGTTCAGAAATCGCTGCCTGCGCCCCGGCTGCCTTCTGCTTCTTGGCAGGCCGTGTTAGCATCGTGCGTACCCGCGCGTACGCTTACACGATGGATTTTTCGCTTAACGACCACCAAAAACTGATTCGCGATACCGTCCGCCAATTCATGGAGGCGGAGGTGCGCCCGTCCGTTAAGGAAATGGAGAAAGCGGAGAAATTCCCGGCAGAGGCCATCGAGAAACTCGGCGAAATGGGCTGCTGCGGGATGCTGGTGCCGGAAGAGTGGGGCGGGCCGGGGCTGGACACCGTTTCGTATGTGTTGATGCTGGAAGAGGTTGCGCGTGTTTTCACGGCCATGTCCACGGCGATCGGCGTGACCAATTCCGCGGTCCAGGCGCCGCTGCTGCTGTTTGGCACGGACGCGCAGAAGAAAAAATATTTGCGGCGCATGGCCTCGGGGGAAACGCTTGGCGCGTTTTGCCTGACGGAGCCGGCCGCAGGCTCCGATGCGGCCGGGATTCAAGCGCGCGCCGTTCGAACCGGCAATTGCTACAAGCTCAATGGCACCAAGACCTGGGTCACGAATGGTAGCGTTGCAGGCGTGCTGATCGTTTTTGCCAAGACCGATCCGGAGGCCGGCGGGAAGGGGATTTCGGCATTCTTGGTCGAACCCTCATTTGCGGGGTTTCGGGTTGGGCGGCATGAGGACAAAATGGGGCAAAGGTCGTCGCCGTCGGTGGAGATTCTGCTGAATGATTGCATTGTGCCGGTGGAAAATCGGCTCGGGGAAGAAGGTCAGGGGCTGAAGATTGCATTGAGCGCCCTGGATGGCGGACGCATTGGGATTGCGGCGCAGGCCGTCGGCCTGGCCCAGGGGGCGCTGGAGGAATCAGTTAAGTACGCGAAGCAGCGCGGGGCCTTTGGGAAGAAGATTGGGGAGTTCCAGGCCATTCAGTGGATGATTGCGGATATGCAGACGGAGATTGAGGCCGCGCGCGGTCTGGTGCAGTACGCCGCGTGGCTGAAGGACGCGCATCCCACGAAAGTGGGGGCAAGTGCTTCCAAGGCCAAGCTTTATGCCAGCGAGATGGCCAACCGCGTGGTGTACAAAGCGGTCCAGGTGCACGGCAGCGTGGGGTATTCGCGGGAGACGGATGTCGAGCGCATGTACCGCGATGCGCGGGTAATCACGATTTACGAGGGGACCAGCGAAGTGCAGCGGATGATCATTGCGCGGGATCTCTTGGGGAAAGCCAGTTGAGTTTGTAGAGGCGGGCTTTAGCCCGGCGCTGTCAAGCAGAAGAGGAGTCGTAGCTGCGCGCTTCAGCGCGGCCCTCAGTCTGTAGTGGCCGGTCTTTCGCGTTTCGTGCGTCCTGGTTCCGGCCGGGAAAACCGGTGCTTTTCTTTGTTCGAGAGGCGCTGTGGCCTTGTGAAGGAGGGACCGATGATCTCTGGCGCCCACATCATTGTTTATAGCAAAGATGCAGAAGCGGACCGCGCATTCTTTCGCGACGAGCTCGGTTTCAAGTCTGTGGATGCGGGCCATGGCTGGCTAATCTTTGCGCTGCCGCCGGCGGAAGCCGCATTCCACCCGTCTACTGAGAACGGTCCGCACGAACTCTATTTCATGTGCGACAGCCTGAAATCGGAAATGGCTGCACTTGCTCAGAAAGGCGTGACCTGCTCTAAGGTAGAAGAAGCACGATGGGGTTCGATTACGAAAATGAAGCTGCCCGGCGGAGGGGAAGTTGGCCTCTATCAGCCAAAACATCCGACGGCGTTGGGGCTTGTGTAGAAATGAGACATGCGAGGTGACAGGCTCCATGGTTGACGACGCGGAAGCTCGCCACGAGGTTCGGCAACTCATGCGGCGGTTTGAGTTCGAACAAGCCCTAGAAAAACGATTTGATGCCGAGATGAAAGATCGAAACAAAAGCGATGCGGAAGGGGAACCTGGAATTGGGAACCGGGGCTGAGGGGAAGAAGAGCAGGGTTTTGAGCGGGATGCGCCCAACGGGGCGGCTGCATATTGGCCATTATTTTGGCGCCCTTCAGAATTGGGTGCGGCTGCAAAATGATCCCGCGTATGAGTGTTTCTACTTTGTTGCGGATTGGCATGCACTGACGAGCGATTACGCTGATACGTCGGGCGTGGCGGAAAACACGCTGCAGATCATGGTCGATTACCTGGCGGCCGGGCTCGACCCGGCGAAAAGTGTGCTTTTTCTGCAGTCGGCGGTGCCGGAGCACGCGGAGCTGCATCTGTTGCTGTCCATGGTCACGCCGCTGGGCTGGCTGGAGCGCGTCCCGACGTATAAGGAGGCGCTGGAAAACGCTAAGGATAAGGACCTGCACAATTACGGGTTTCTGGGGTATCCGATCCTGCAGTGCGCAGACATTGTGATTTACAGCAAAGAAGGTACGCCACTGCTTGTGCCAGTCGGGGAAGACCAGGTTTCCCATGTGGAAATTTCGCGCGAGATTGTTCGGCGGTTTAATTCCGTCTTTGGGTTCTCTATCGATCAGAAACTGTTTGACGTGGAGCACCGCCATGAGTTGGGAATGCTTTGCGCACAATTCGGGTTTTGGGGAGCCGACAAGTTGCCATCTGAACAAAGGCCGTTTGTCCAGGCCGAGCTGCGGCGCAAAATTCAGGAAGCGGGAGCAAAAAATATCCTGGAGAAACATGCCAGCGCGACGTCCGTTCTCCTCACTCACGAAGTGTTGACCGAGCCGGACGCGATGCTGACGCAGACGCCGAGGATACCGGGGCTCGATGGGCGGAAGATGTCGAAGAGTTATGGGAATGCGATTACGTTAAGCGAGACGGACGAGGAGATTCGAAAGAAGACGAAGGTGATGGTGACCGACCCAGCACGGAAGCGGCGGACCGATCCGGGAAATCCGGACGTGTGTCCGGTGTACGACTGGCATAAACTGTTCTCGGCGCAAGAGCCGGGCCGGCTGGACTGGGTGCGGCAGGGGTGCACGACCGCAGGTATCGGGTGCATCGAGTGCAAAGCGGCGATGGCCGAGAATTTGATCAAGTGGATTGTGCCGGTACGCGAGCGAAGAGTGAAGTTCGAGAATAATCCGAAGCAGGTATTGGAAATGTTGGATGCGGGATCCAACAAGGCGCGGGCAGTAGCGCAAGGAACGATAGAACGAGTGAGGGAAGCCGTTTTCGGATGGAAGAAGAAGAGAGACGAGATTGCCCGAGCGGCCGCAAAAGCGTAAGAGAAAACATAGGAATTAACACAGAGGGCGCGGAGAACACATAGAACACGCAGCAGAAAGAGAAAAGCTAACGCGGAGACGCAGAGTGCCCGGAGGAACCACAAAGCCGAGAAGAAAAAGCGGAGAAGAAAAGAAAAAATGGATTCCTCGCTTCGCCTGAATGCGGCATGCGGGATAGGAAAAACCCTTTCTGCTTTTTACTGAGAACTGAAGACGGAAAACTGGGAACTCAAAAATGGCGACGCCCTACAAAATAAACATCCCGATGTATGAAGGTCCTTTGGACCTGTTATTGGATTTGATCAAGCAGCAAAAAATGAGCATCCACGACATCCAAATTTCGAAAATCACGGCGCAGTATTTGGATTACTTGCACAAATTGGAAGAGCTGGACGTGGATGTTTCATCGGAATTTATTTACATGGCAGCCACGCTGATTTACATCAAATCGAAAATGCTGCTGCCACCGGACCCGCTCGGTGAAACAGAAGAAGGCGGCGGCGACCCACGCGCGGAGCTGGTGCAGCGACTCGTAGAGCACGAAAAATTCAAAAACGCTGCCCAACTTTTATACCAGAAACAGCAGATTGAAGAAAACGTGTGGTCGAAGCCGGACAAATCGCTCTACAACGACGAGGGGACCGAGGGCGACCTGGTCGTTTCGCTGGTGGATTTGGTGAAAGTGTTCCAGCAGGTGCTGGAGCGAAAAAAGGAAGTTTCGCGCATCGAGCTGCGGCACGAAGAATTTACCGTGGCGCAGATGATCGCGGCGTTGCGGGCGCAGATTCTGGCAAGCGCGGATAGTTCGGTTAATTTGATTCAGTTTTTTGAGGCCTGCCCTTCGCGCCACGCGATGATCGTGGCGTTCCTGGCGGTCCTGGAAATGGTGAAGCTACAGGCAGTCGCACTGGTGCAAGAGAAGCAGTTTGGAGAAATTCTGGTGCGAAAGCACAAGATGTTCGATTTGGTGTTTGATGAAGCGGGCGGAATCAAACAGATTGATGAGGAATACAAATAGAAGAGGAAGTGGAGGAGGTACAGGAGGTAAATCAGGTAAAAGATGAAAAGTCCCGCTAGCAGAACACGCAAAGATTGCCAAACCGAGGCGTGCAGAGCGGGTTTCTCCTTTACTTCCTTAACGTCCTTTACCTCCTTGACCTCAGGGGTTCATTCATGACCAACGAAGAACGAAGAGCGGCGCTGGAAGCCATTATTTATGCGGCGGACGAGCCGGCGACGATCGAACAACTGACGCGAGCGCTCGGCGAAGAGAAGCTGGCCGTGCAGTCGTCGCTGGACGAACTGGTGGCAAGTTACGCCGGAGAAGACCGCGGGATCGAGATTCGCGCGGTGGCCGGCGGATACAAGCTGTATACCAAGCCGCAGCAGCACGACGTAGTGCGGCGGTTCATCAAGAGTCTGCGACCCCCGCTAAGGTTGTCCATGCCAGCGCTGGAGACGCTGGCGGTAATTGCGTACAAGCAACCAGTCACTTCGCCGGAGATTTCGGAGATTCGCGGAGTGAATACGGCGGGAGTAATCGGGACGCTGCTGGACAAACACTTGATTACCACGGCAGGGCGGAAAGAAGTGATGGGCCGGCCGATTTTGTATAAGACGTCGAAAGAGTTTTTGATGCGGTTTGGGTTGAGCGATTTGGAGGAGTTGCCGAGCCTGAAGGAGTTTGAGGCGCTGGCGCGGGAGGCGCTGGGGAGTGATGAGGGATTTGCGCCAGTGGATGAGTCAGCGATCGGTGATCATTCACACGAAACTCCATCGGACGCTATCGCCCACGTCGGCGAAGAACTGGCCGAGGCGGAAGCACAGCGCGAACACGAGGCGTTAGCCACATCCGAGGGTATGCCGTCCGGCCAACTGGATGAAGACCCGCCGGCGGTGAAGTCTACGGCAGCGGGGGAGTAGGAAAAAAGATTTAACGCCGAGATCGCAGAGGTCGGAGCGCAGAGGTCATGGAGTAGAGACCAGAGGAGTTTGTGAGTAGGGATCGGAGCACGATCTTACGATTTGCAGCGATGGGTTTGGGAATCCCGGCTGTTTGGGGCGTCTCTCAGATGCTGGTAAATCCGTCGCCGTGGTCATCTGTAAACAGTCTTTTGTCAGTGATATTCGTGATTCTTTGTCCCCCTTGTCTTCTGACTGTTCCTCTCATGGATGTTGAAATCGGTGACGTGGGAGCTTACGCCATCTGGACGGTTGTAGCGATCCTCAATGCTGCTCTGTACTCGTGCCTCGGCTCGGCGTACTTGCGTATACCGGGAATGCGCGACAGAGAAGGTACGAGTTAGAACGCGACGCTTCGGGGAGACGGGCGGGGCTAGCCTCGCCACTACAAAGAAAAAGGCTCGGAAAAGACAAAAACAAGATGGAAGAGAGACTGCAGAAGATTATTGCGCGGGCGGGGATTGCTTCGCGGAGGCATGCGGAGCAGCTGATTCTCAGCGGACAGGTGTGTGTGAATGGGCGCGTGGTGCGGGAGTTGGGGACGAAGGCGGACGCTGCAAAAGACAGGATTGAGGCGGCGGGAAAAGTTGTGGGCGCGGAGGAGCGGCGCGTTTACATTGTGTTGAACAAGCCTCCGGAGGTGGTGGCAACGATGGCGGATCCGGAGGGGCGCAAGACGCTGCGAAATTGTTTGCGCGGTTTGCCGGAGCGCGTGTATCCGGTGGGGAATTTGGAGTATGCGGCGTCGGGGCTGGTGTTTTTGACGAATGACGGAGACCTGGCGGCGGAGATGCTGAAAAACTGGGCGAAGCTGGAGCAGGTTTATCACGCGAAGGTGAAAGGCATGCTGACGCTGCCGGACCTGGAGCGGCTGGGGAAAGAGATTGGCGCGCGGATGCAAACGGTGCGGCAGCCGGACGCGACGCGCGGGCGCGCGGCGAATTTCTGGTATGAAATACGAATGCGGGATTTCAAGAATGAAACGCTGCGGCGTTTGATGTTCAAGGAAAAGCATCCCCTGGAAAAGTTGAAGCGCATCGGGCTGGGGCCGCTGTCGGTGGAGGGAATACCGCGGGGAAGATACCGGTTGATAGAGAAGAAGGAAGCGGAGAAATTGTTGAAGTCCGAGCAGGGGCGCAAGGACAAAAAGAAAGAATAAGGAATCTAACACAGAGAGCACAGAGGACGCAGAGGGCACAGAGAAGAGAAAACGCACCGGTCTCAGGACCGGCCACTACAAGAGCGGCCCGCCTCGGAAGGCGGGCCCTACAGGATTCAATCTGCCGGGGGAGTTCTCACATGAAATATTATTTTATTGGCGATCTTGAAGTTACGGATCAGAGTTGGGTGCCGGATTACGTCAGGAAAGTGACTGGCATGGTGGAACGAGGCGGCGGGCGGTACTTGTCTCGCACTTCGCGCGTCGAGAGAGTTGAAGGCGAGCGAAAGGTGCCAGCAATGCTGGTGATCCTGGAATGGCCTTCGAAGGAATTGGCCATGGCTTTCTATGAAAGCGAGGAGTACCGGCCGTATCGCAAAAACCGCATCGCCGGGGCGAAATGCGAATTTCTACTCGTAGCAGGCGAAGACGTCGCTAAGATGGCTCATATTCCCGAATAGATTTGGCTTGAACGATGGCTTCCGAGAGACTCCAAAAAATCATGGCGGCGAGCGGAGTTGCGTCGCGGCGCAAGGCGGAGGAGATGATTGCGGCCGGACGTGTGACGCTTAACGGAAAAGTCGTCACGGAGCAAGGGACGAAAGCGGATCCCGAAGGTGACGTCATTTGCGTGGATGGGAAGCCGCTAAAGAGCAAGGAGAGGCTGCTTTATTTTCTTTTGCACAAGCCGAAAGGGTACGTGACCACGGTGAACGATCCCGAAGGGCGGCCCACGGTTATGGAACTGATGAAGAATTGTCCCGAGCGCGTTTATCCGGTGGGACGGCTGGATTATGCCAGCGAAGGATTGCTGCTGATGACCAACGACGGTGCGCTTGCGCAGAAGCTGATGAAGGCCGGTTCGCACGTGCCGAAGACGTATTTGGTGAAAATCAGCGGGAAGCCGGATGAGCGCGCGATTGACCGTTTGCGTGCAGGAATCACGATTGAGTTGGAAGATGGCACGCGCGTAAAAACTTCGCCGGCGAAAATACGGCTGGTGGAAGATGGCGCGAATCCGTGGTACGAGGTGATTTTGATTGAAGGGCGGAATCGGCAGATTCGGCGCATGTTTCAGAACGTTGGCTTTCTCGTGGAAAAAATCAAGCGCGTGCAACTGGGGCCGCTGGCGCTGGATGTTCCCCCGGGAAAAGTTCGTTCGCTGACGGTGCGAGAAGTGGCGCAATTGAAACGTTTGTGACAGTAAGGGAATGGCTACCGAACCGGAGCACTGGATTGGCGGCAAAACCCGGGGCGAAGTAAACTAGAAGAGATGACACGCACAATTGAAGAGCTGATTCCGGACTATATTCGCGGCCTTCCCTTTTACGTTCCGGGAAAACCCATTGAGGAAGTCGAGCGCGAGCTGAAGATTCTTGCGGTGAAGCTCGCTTCGAATGAAAACCCTCTGGGCCCTTCGCCCAAAGCGATGGAAGCGGCACGAGCAGTGCTGGGCGATTCGAATCGCTATCCGGACGGCGGAACGCACGCGCTGCGCCACGCGCTGGCCAAGCGGCGCGGCGTCACACCCGAGGAAATATTTATCGGGCTGGGGTCGAGCGAAATTATTGACCTCGCTTCGCGTGTTCTCCTTCGAGCGGGACTGCAGGGATTGACGTCGGAAGGAAGCTACGCGCCGTTTTCGGTGGCGATACGCGCGAGCGGCGCGCAGCTGGTACTTGTGCCGCAGCGGTGCTTTGCCTTTGACCTAAATGCGATAGCAAAAGCCATCACGCCGAAGACCGCGGTGATCTATCTGGCGAATCCAAACAATCCAACGGGGACGGCGTTTGACGCGAAAGAGTTCGAGGAGTTTCTTTCGAATGTTTCCGACGGAGTGCTGGTGGTGCTTGATGAGGCGTACATCCACTACGCGTTAAGCGTGGACTTGCGCCATTCGGAGGCGGCGTACCACAAGCGAAAGAATTTGCTGATTCTGCGAACATTTTCGAAAGTGTACGGACTGGCGGGATTGCGCATCGGCTACGCCATCGGTCGGCCGGAGCTGGTCTCCGCGATGAACAAACTGAAGACTCCGTTTAATACTTCTGGCGTGGCGCAGGCTGCGGCGCTGGCGGCGTTGGATGACACAGAACACGTGAAGCGCTGCATTGAAACGAATGCGAGCGAGCGTACCCGGTTGAGCGCGGAACTGGCCAAGCTGGGACTGCAACCCGTACCAAGCGAAACGAATTTCGTATTCATCCCGGTCGGGCCGGAAGCGAAAGAGTTTAGCGACGAGCTGCTTCATAAGGGAGTGATTGTGCGCCCGCTTGGTTGGATGGGACTGCCGGAAGCCATCCGTATTTCGGTGGGAACCGCGGAAGAGAATGACAAATGCCTCTTGGCAATGTCACAGATTCTGACGAAGCGCGCCCGAAAGAGCGAATTCGCAACGCGATGAGAGTGCTCCTTCCTAATGGCGCTAAGTTCAGCGCTTGCGGCGGCGACCCCATCACGGAAATCTTGAAGACTTGCAAAACCATTGCGGTCGTCGGACTGTCTTCGAATCCAGCGCGTCCGAGCTATGGCGTGACGGAATACATGCAGGACGCGGGTTACCGGATCATCCCGGTGAATCCGAACGAAATGGAAGTGCTGGGGGAGAAGAGTTACGCGCGGTTGGAAGACGTGCCGGAAAAAATAGACATCGTGGATGTTTTCCGGCGCGCGGAGGAAGTGCCGCCGGTGGTGGAGAGCGCGATCCGCGTGGGTGCGAAAGTCGTGTGGCTGCAACAGGGGATTGAGCACGAAGCTGCGGCAGAAAAGGGGCGCGCGGCGGGATTAACGGTCGTCGAGGATTCCTGCATCCTCGTTGAGCATCGCAGAAGATTGCAAAAACGGAAGTCCTGAGTTTTGCTACCATTCCATCTTTGCTTTTGTCGAGGAGACAGCGATGAAGCTTTCCGGAAAGTGCTTGCTGTGTTTCGGCTTGGTCGGAGCGGTTGCAGCGATGGCGGCGGCGCCCGATTGGGAGGCGCTCGGAAAACGCTGGTGGGCGCACGTGCAGTATTTGGCGGACGACAAGTTGGAAGGGCGCGACGTGGGCAGCGCGGGATTTGAGATCGCCGTGGCGTACGTCACGAAGGAATTTGAGAACGCTGGCTTGCAGTCAGCGGGCGTGGACGGGTACGCGCAGCCAGTGCGTTTTCAAGTGGCGCAAACGGATGAGAGCCAGTCTTCGATTTTGCTGACGCTGGAGACCAAGACACAACAACTGCTACTGGGCGAGGACGCGTTTTTCGTTCCGCACGCGGACGGGAACGCGGCGATCACGGCGCCGGCGGTATTTGCCGGTTATGGATTGAACGTGCCGGAGCTGAACTACGACGATTTTGCGGGGCTGGATGCCAAAGGGAAATTCGTGATTTATATCAGCGGCGGGCCGGGGAATATGCCGTCGGGGGTGAAGGCTCATTTTCAATCGCGCGACGAGCGGCTGAAGGCGTTGAAGAAAATAGGAGCGATCGGGTCCGTGGCGATTCCGAATCCCAAGGCGGCGGAAGTTCCGTGGTCGCGGACGGCGGGAGCGCGGCTGGAGCCGCGGATGGAACTGAGCGATCTGCGCGCAGCGGGGGAAGCGAGCCTGCCGATCGCGATGGTGTTCAACCCGGCTCATGCGGAGAATCTTTTCGCAGCCAGCGGGCATTCGTTTCAGGAAGTGCTGGACGCGGTAAATGCGGACAAGCCGGTGCCGCGATTCCCGTTAGCGGTGACGATCAAGGCGCGCGTTACGGTGAAAACAACGGAAACGAAGTCGGAAAATATCGTTGGCGTATTGAAGGGGAGCGATCCGGCGCTGAGCAAAGAGCATGTGGCGATCAGCGCGCATTTGGATCACCTGGGCATCGGAGTGCCGGTGAATGGGGACAAGATTTATAACGGGGCGATGGACGATGCGTCGGGGATTGCGTCGCTGATCGAGGTGGCGCGGGCGATAAAGGAGTCGGGAGCGAAGCCGAAGCGGTCGATTTTGTTTTTGGCGGTGACGGGGGAAGAGAAGGGGCTGCTCGGTTCGAGATATTTTGCGGAACATCCCACGGTGGATGCGAAAAGCATTGTGGCGGATTTGAATATGGACATGTACCTGCCGCTGTTTCCACTGAAATATCTGGAGGTGCAGGGATTGGGGGAATCGTCGCTGGGGGACGATGTTCGCGCGGTTTGCGAGGCAGCGGGAGTGCAAGTGCAGGCGGACAAGCAACCGGATCACAATCGATTCATTCGAAGCGATCAGTACAGCTTCATTCGAAAGGGAGTGCCGGCGCTGGCGTTCAAATTTGGATGGCTGCCGGGAACCCCGGAAGAGAAGAGATTCAATGATTGGTACAAGGAGAGATATCACGGGCCGGCGGATGATGCGAACCAGCCCGTGGATTTGGCGGGGGCGGCGCAGTTCAACGCGATACTAGAGAAACTGGCATTGCGGGTGGCGGATACGGGGCAGCGGCCGCAGTGGAAGGCGGACAGTTTTTTCAAGCGGTTTGCGCAGTAGCACGCGTTCAGAAAAAAGAAAGAATCAACAGAGAGCGCCGAGAAGGCAGAGGTCACAGAGAAGAGAGAACCGCGGATTGGTTAGCGAGGGAACGGGAATACGAGGAGATTGTGTTTGCCGGGGGCGACTACGGCGAGGAAGCGACCGTCGGGGGAGATGGCGAATTCGCGAAAGGTTAGGCCGTGGAGAAGCGAGACGGTGGGAGGCTGCGTCACCGGGATGTCGTGGCCGGCGGACGAAGCGGTGAGGGGCGGAAGATCTATCGAAACGAGGTCGCCGGATTTTTTCTCGATTGAACGCTTGAGGAAAATGCGCGTTTCGTCGGGCGACCAGTGAAGAACGCCGAGACCGACGCGAAGGCGCGCGATGCGATTGGGCGAAGCGAGATCGCGGACTTCGAGAATTTCCCGGTCAATAAAATACGCTACCATCTTGCCGCTGGGCGAAATGCTGATGGCGCCTTCGTAGCCGTCGAGCGTGGCGAGCTCCTGGTCCGTGTCACTAAAAAGATCGAGGCGCTGGAGGCGAGGCGGGCCAGTTCTTCCATGATCCTGTTCAACGGCGATGGCGTAGGTCATCGTCGGCAGCCACGCGACGTCGAGGAAGGTGCGGCCTTCGTAGAAGGAAGGCATGGAGCCGGTAGCGAGGCGCGTGAATTTCATGGAGAAAAGTTGTCGCGGCTTCACGGCTTCCGAAAGATAGACGACGCCGGCGCTATCGGAGGACCACGCGGCGTTGGCGGCGTCGGGGATCACGCTGTCGGCCTTGGCGATGTGGATTTCCCGTCCGCTGTCGTCGAGGAGCAGGGTCATGAAGGAGTCCTCGGCTTTGCCCGACTCGTCCACCACAGTGGTCGTGAGAAGCTGGGCGAGAATCAGGTGGCCGTTGGGCGACCAGCGGAACGAGTCAACGATGTAGCTGAAGGGTTGATTGCCGCGGTTGAATTTCTGGCCTTCGAGAAGGCGGCGGCGCTTGCCGTTAGCTTCCTGAAGCCAGATGTCGTCGTGCTCGAGGTCGTAGAGTTTGGTCTTGAAGCCGCGATGAACGGCGTAGACGATGCGGCCGCCGGAGTCGAAGGCGAAAGCGCTAATGTCTTCGTCAATGTTTGTGAGCGGCTTGTCGAGATTTTGCGCATTGGCGGGCGGCACGGAACAGCAGCCTGCGACCACACAAACCAGAGTACAGAGACGGCGGAGCCATCTAAATCGGCTGAGGGAACACGGACAGGTCATTGTTTGGGTCCGGGGTGGGGGCCTGTGTATTCGGAGCAGCAAGGCTTTTGCGTGGGCGTGAATTCCATGAGTTCGACGCGGGTGTCGTCAGGGTCGTAGAGATTGAGTTGCCATTTGCCGTCGCGGCCGATTTTGCGCTGCTCGGTACCGGTCCAGCCGTTTTTGCGAAGTTGCGCTTCGGCGGCGTGAATGTCGGGAACGCCGAGCGCGATGTGGTTCATCACGCCAAGCGTGTGATGGTCGGCGTTGGCAGGGACGTTGAGCATGTATTCGATCCAGTCGGTGCCGTCGGGGACTTGCATGTCTACCCAGTGCGTCTCATCGTCTTTCATCCCGCCATGCCAGTACACGTGGAAGCCGAGAATGTCTTTGTAAAAGTGGTCCTCGGTGGCGCGGTCGTGGACGACAAACCCCGCGTGAATGATCGGTTCGCTGATGGGTGCGGAAGAGTGCGCTCCCGGAATCTCAATCAAAGGATAACTATCTCTTTGCACAAAGATGAGCCGATGATTTTCCGGATCAAGGACGCCAAAGCAGGGATCTTCACCACACTTGGTTAGTTTCTCTGCCACAATATGATTCTTCAGAAAGAGGTCTCTGAGTTTCTTGGCGTCGTCCGTGGTGAGCGCAACTTCTTTCAAAAGGCTGGAGGCGCCTCGCGATGGCAGGATTTCGAGTTCGATTGGACCTAGTCGTTTTATCCCCAACGTAGGAGAAATAGGCGCCCTCTCGCACCAATCACATGGCGCTTGCGGACTAGCAGGAGGAGGAACGGAACGCAGGGCAAGAGAGTAGAAATCCCCTGCTTTGTCAAGGTTCGTCACAAATATGCGCACGTAGGCGATGCCGAAAATGCGAGGACGTTTCGGCGGATCGCTCGCGGAGGCGGCGACGCAGCACGCGAGAATTGCGAAGGCAAAAGCAAGACGCTTCATGAGTTCCTCTCAGGGGCCCGACACGGAGCGAGATTTAATTTTGCGAATTTCGTCGAGGCGCTGGCGGAGGCGCTGTTCGAAGCCCTGGTCGGTGGGCTTGTAGTAGGTGCGGGCGGCGAGATTGTCGGGGAGGCAGGTCATGTCGGTGACTTTATCATCGAAATTGTGGGCATATTTGTAGCCCTGGCCGTAGCCGATATTTTTCATGAGGCCGGTGACGGCGTTGCGGATGTGGAGGGGCACAGGTTCAGCCTCGGTTTTGTGGACGTCATCGAGGACCTCGCCGTAGGCGGCGTAAACGGCGTTGGACTTTGGCGCTAGCGAGAGATAGACGGCGGCTTGTGCGAGGGCGAGATGGCCTTCGGGTGCGCCGAGGAAATCAAAGGCGTCTTTTGCGGCGAGGGTGACGGCGAGTGCGCCTGGTTCGGCGAGGCCGATATCTTCGCTGGCCATGCGAACCATGCGGCGCGCCAGGTAGAGCGGGTCTTCGCCGGATTCGAGCATGCGCGCGAGCCAGTAGAGGGCGGCGTCGGGATCGGAGTTGCGCACGGACTTGTGCAGCGCGGAGATCAGGTTGTAGTGCTCTTCGCCGGCTTTGTCGTAGCGGAGGAGCTTTCGTTGCAGGACGTCTTCGAGGAGTTCGGGTGTGAGGACTAACGCGCCTTTTTCGTCGGGGCGTGCGCTGCGAACGGCGAGTTCCAGCGTGTTGTAGGCGGCGCGGGCATCGCCATTCGCGAACGAGGCGATTCGAAACAGGATTTCGTCGGAAGCTAGGATCGATTCGTTACCAAAGCCATGTTCTTTGTCGGTGAGGGCGCGGCGCAGCAGTTCCACGATCTGAGGAGTGGTGAGAGGTTCGAGGACGTAGACTTTGGTGCGCGAGAGAAGCGGAGAAATCACTTCGAAGGAGGGATTTTCCGTGGTCGCACCGATGAAGATGATGTGGCCGGCTTCGACATGAGGGAGAAAAGCGTCCTGCTGGGCTTTGTTGAAGCGGTGAACTTCATCCACAAAGACAATGGTGCGATGGCCGGAGCGCGCCTTCTGTTCGGCGACGGCCATGACTTCCTTGATTTCCTTGATGCCCGCGAGGACGGCGCTGAAGGAGACGAATTCGGAACGCGTTAAACGTGCGATGAGGCGCGCGAGGGTGGTTTTTCCGCAACCGGGAGGCCCCCAAAAGAGCATCGAGCCGAGATTGTCGCTTTCGATTTGCACGCGCAGAGATTTTCCGGGGCCGAGGAGTTTTTCCTGGCCAATGAATTCGTCGAGCGTGCGTGGGCGCATGCGCTCGGCGAGCGGCTGATTGGCAGCGGGAACGTCCGCTTCGAACGACTGCGGCAATTTTGAGAAGAGGCTCACGATTTTTCGGGCGCCCGAAAGCCGGCTGACTCTTGGATGTGCGTAACGGGCACGGAGTTTCTTTGCCGCGCGGCTTCATAGAAGAGAACGGCCGCAGCGGCAGCGGCATTCAACGATTCGACGCCGGTGGCCATGGGAATTCGAATGCGCGCATCGGCGCTGCGTTCGACCTCTTCGGGCAGGCCGGCGCCTTCGTTTCCGACAAGCAGAGCGACCGGCTGGCACCAATCGAGTTCCCAGGGAGCGAGAATCGGCTGAGCGCTGTCGCGCGAATCGTGGACACTCGAAGCCAGAGTCCGCACGCCGGCGACCTTAAGCTGCGCCAGCAAAATCGAAAGAGACATTCCGGCCAGAATAGGAAGATGCAGCGCAGCTCCGGCGGAAGCGCGCAAGGCCTTGGGAGAAAACGGGCCTGCGGTGCCACTGATGCCAGAAGCGGCGGTGGCAGCTCCGGTTGCGCCAAACGCGGCAGCCGTCCGCAGGATGGTTCCCACATTTCCGGGATCCTGAACGCCGGCAAGGACCACGAGGAGAGGCGAGCAAGCGGACGCGGGTGTGCGCACAAGATCGTCGAAGGAAGTCTCACGTGGATGGACGAGAGCCGCGACTCCTTGCGGGTGCTCGGTATCGGCGAGTCCTTCGAAGAGGCGGTCGGTGGTGCGGAGAATGGGAAACGCCATTTCGGCAGGGTCGATCAAGGGAGCGAGGCGTTCATGATGGCGCTCGCCGGATTCGCTGAAGAGCACAGCCTGAATGCGGCAACCGGAGCGCAGGGCTTCTTCGACCAAGCGCGGACCTTCGACACCGACGAAGCCGTTTTCGGTCGGGAGGCCGCCGCGCAGAGCCATGCGAAACTCCTTGAGCCAGCGATTATCCCGGCTGGTCAGGAGCGCAGGGGCACCAGAGGAGCGCGCATTGCGGGCGGCTTTTCCAGGCGTGGCCATCACCGTGGAGGGTAGCAAATTTACTGGCAGAGAGGCTAATTCTGACCCGTTCGACATTTTTACCCCCGACTCCGGCGCGACCCTGGATGCGCCGGCAGGCTCTTATTGCGCGGGGTAAATGGGTATGGTAGCTTGCCCCAATTAAGGGCAGCGCCGGCGGAGCGCTGCAGGGTGGCGTTACGACTTCGCCGAAGGCCAAAAAGTTGCTGGCAGAACGCCTGCGCGTGAACGCGCAAACTCCGGAAGCCGAAGTGCTGCGCTACGCGGCACACTTCCTGACGCGCGGGAGTGTGATTGCCATTCCCACGGACACTTTTTACGGGCTCGCGGCCGATCCGTTCAATCTTGCCGCGGTTGACGAAATTTACCGGGTGAAGGGGCGCCCGGAAACGCGGGCACTGCCGATACTCGTCAATTCCCTCGAACAAGCTGTGTTACTCGCGCGCGAAGCTCCGCGGAAGTTCTTGCGGCTGGCGCAGGCGTTCTGGCCGGGCGGGTTGACGCTCGTGGTAAACGCGTCGCAGCGAATTCCGTTGAAGGTGACCGCAGGCACGGGCCGCGTCGCCCTGCGCTGGCCGAATAGCGAGGTCGTGCGGAAGTTGATCGAGGAATTCGAAGGGCCGATTACCGGGACGAGCGCCAATATTTCCGGGTTTCCGTCGTGTTCGAGCGCGGAACAGGTGATGAAGCAGTTGGGGTTGCGCGTGCCGTTGGTACTGGATGCGGGAGAAACGGGCGCGACGCTGGCTTCGACGATTGTCGAGTTGAATGGCGACGCGTGGAAGATTGGCAGAGAAGGCGCGATTCCGTTGGCGGAGATTGAGAAAGCACTGCAGTAAGTGCGCCGTGTGTTACTTGCGTCCTGAATTGAGAGTTGCGAGGAAATTGTAGTTGCCTGTAGATGGGAGATCGAGCATGCCGAGCGCGCGGCGGTGGACGGAAACGACATCGTTGAACCACAGGGGCAAGTAGGGAAGATCCTCGGCAAGAATTTTCTGAGCTTCGCTGCACAGTGCTTTTCTTTTTTCCTGATTCATCTCCACGCGAATCTCGTCGGTGAGCACGTCCATGCGCGCGTCGCGATAGTGTCCGCGATTTGCACCGTCGGGCGGAAAGCGCTTTGAGGAGAAGGCATATTCGAAAAAGTCGGGATCGCTGTTGGCGCCGACCCAGCGTTGGTAGGTGATTTGAAAATTTCCTTTTGCAACGTCGGAGAAGAGTGTAGCGAGCTCGAGCGGGCGAAGTTCGAGTTCGACGCCGACGCGGCGCCATTGCTCTTGCAGCGCCGCACCGATAAGGCGGGCTTGCTCTTCGGTCGAGCATTTCAGAGTGAGATGGAAGCGCACGTCGCCTTGTTTGCGCGGGAAGCCCGCGGCATCGAGAAGTTGCTTGGCGTGAGATGGATCGTATGCATACTGCGCAACGTTCGATTCGAAAGCCCAGTGATCCGGCGGCAGCACGCCCGACGCGACTTTCCCTTGTCCATGGAGCAGATACTGGATGAGCTCGCCGCGATTGGTCGCGAAGGCAAGCGCTTGTCGCACTTCGCGGCGGGACAAGAGGGGATCTTCGAGATTGAAACCGAGATAGGTGAGATTCGCGCCGGGACGATCGGTAACTTCGAGATCCGGTTGGCGCGCCAGGACCGGAATGCTGTCGGGAGAGAGTGAGCTCATTTCCAGATCGGCGGAGCCTTTGCGGAGTTCGAGGGCGCGGACCACGGCATCAGGGACGACACGGAAACGGACGCGCGCGAGCTCGGGCGCTCCGCGAAAATAGTCGGGATTGCGTTCGACAACGATTTCCTCATCTTGCGTTTGCCGCACGAAGCGAAACGGTCCGGAGCCAATGGGATGCTGCGAGAAATCGGCGCCAGCGTTTGCGGGGACGATGCCGATGGCGGAAGGAATGAGATTTACAGTGAACGAAGCGTAGGGTTCGCTGAGATGAAAAATGACGGTGGCGTCATCGGGCGCTTCGGTGGAAGCGACCATGCGGAGCGCACCGCGCTTAGGAGATTTGTTGGCGGCATTGCGGATGAATTCGAAAGTGGCTCGGACGTCGGCGGCAGTGAGAGGGCGGCCATCGTGAAAGTGAACGCCACGGCGCAGATGGAAAACGTAGGTGAGCGGATTGGGGGCGTCCCAGGATTCGGCGAGATCGCCGTGGAAATTCATCTGGTTGTCGCGTTCGAGCAGGCCGCTGAAAAGAAGCGCATCAATGCGTTGGGATTGCGAATCGGTGGCGAAGCGGGGGTCGAGATTGGTGGGGCTGGATTCGATGAGGAAGGTGAGACTCGAGAGGTCGCCGTGAGAGGAATGCGAACAGGAAACGAGACAGAACGAAGCCATGACGTAAGGAAGTAAGGAGGTAAGGAGAAGAGTAAAGCCAGCGCATTCAGACTGGCGGTTAGCGCGGCGGGGCATAGGATATTTTACCGAGGATCGCTGGGCCGCGGGCGCCGGTTGCGGAGGGCAGGTTCGCGGGGCGCTGGTGAAAACATTCGTAGGCGAGAAGGGAGAAGGCAAAAGCTTCCTTGGAGTCTTCGGGAATGCCGAGATGGGAAGAAGGCAGGACTTCTATTCCGGGAAGAGCGGCAGCGAGTTGCGCTAGGATTAGCGGATTGTGCGCGCCGCCGCCGGAGACGATGAGTTGATGAATTTTCGTTTTGGGTAGAACGAATCGATGCAAGGCATCGACGACCGAGAGTGCGGTGAAAATTGTCGCAGCACGGATGAGATCGTCGGGCTTGGCACGATGGCGGCGGCCGAGAGCAAGGACCTTTTTGACGTAGGCGTGGCCGTAGTATTCGCGGCCGGTGGACTTGGGCGGCGAGAGCTTCAGATAAGGATCGCGCAGCAGATCGTTCAGGAGCCCGGGGATACGGCGTCCCTGCGAGGCGAGTCGGGCATTGCCGTCGAAGCGGAGACGCCCGTGCGTGTAGTGCGAAACGAGGGCGTCAATCAGCATGTTGGCCGGGCCGGTGTCAAAGGCAAAAACTTGTTGAGGCTTGGCGGCGGGAGGAAGGACGGTGATGTTGGCGATACCGCCGAGATTGAGCGATACACGGGCGAGCTTTGCGTGGCGATAGAGGAGATAGTCGGCGTAAGGGACAAGCGGCGCGCCCTGGCCGCCGAGGACGATGTCCGCGGGACGAAAATCGCCGATGGTCGTGATGCCGGTAAGCGCAGCGATGACGGAGGGCTCGCCAATCTGAAGCGTCGAAGCTGTCGGTGCGCCCAAAAAGGGAATTGCTCGACCCTGATGAAAGATGGTTTGGCCGTGGCTGCCGATAAGAGCAATTTTTGACGGCGACACGCGAAAATGGCGGCACGCAGCAATTGCCGCGTCGGCGAATTCTTTTCCCAATCGAAAATTCAACAGGCTGAGCTCGCCAGCCGTGATGGGCTGCTGTTCCGCAACGCGAAGGATTTCCTTCCGTAAGGCCGCTGGAAACGTAGCAGAAGTGTGGCCTATCAGCTTGGCCCGCAGATTCGGAGGTGCGCCGAAGATGCTCGCCAGCGCGACGTCAATGCCGTCCGCGGAAGTGCCGGACATCATGCCAAGAACGCGCATGGGCTTTTCGCTCATGAGATTTGCTTTTTAAGTTCGGCGAGGAGATTGAGCGCGTCGAGGGGTTTCAACTGGTCGAGGTCGGCGCCGCGTAGCTTTTCGAGCACTTCGCGATCGAGTGTGGTGAAGAGCACTTGTTGATTGCCGTTCTTGTGCACGGGATCGGAGGCGCCGGGAGAAAGTGTTTCGCTGAGTTCGTGCTCGCTCTGTTCATGCTTCTTCAAAACTTCGCGGGCGCGCTCGATGACGCTGCGAGGCAGGCCGGCGAGACGAGCCACTTCGATGCCGTAGCTCTTGTCCGCGCTACCAGGCTCGACGCGGCGGAGAAAAATAATTTCGCTGGGCGTTTCCTTGACAGAGACATGCACGTTTTTCACCGTGGGAAGAAGCTCGGCAAGCTCGGTGAGTTCGTGATAGTGCGTGGCGAAGAGCGTACGCGCGCGCGTGTGCTTCTGGAGATGTTCAACAACGGCCCAGGCGATGGAGAGCCCGTCAAAGGTAGCCGTGCCGCGGCCGACTTCGTCGAGCAGCACGAGGCTTGCGGGAGTCGCGTGATTGAGGATGGCGGCGACTTCGCTCATCTCCACGAGAAACGTGGAGCGCCCGCGCGCAAGATTGTCGCTGGCGCCGATGCGCGTGAAGATGCGGTCGGTGATGGGCAGCTTGGCCTGTCGAGCCGGAACGAACGATCCCATCTGCGCCATCAGAACAATCAACGCGGACTGGCGCAGATACGTGGACTTGCCGCCCATGTTCGGTCCGGTAATGAGAAGAAGCTGCTGCTGCCCGGGCTCGAAGCAAAGATCGTTGGGAACGAAGCGCTCGCCTTTTTGCCGCAGCAGTTCTTCGATGACCGGATGCCGGCCACCGATGATAAGAAGCTCGCCAGTGGAGTTGAACTCCGGGCGGATGTATCCGCGATCCGCGGCCAATTTTGCAAACGCAGTCAGGACATCCAGTTGCGCTACAGCAGCCGCGGTGCGTCGCAGACGCACCGCCTTCGCGGCGACGGAAGAACGGACATCCACGAAGAGCTGGCGTTCGATTTCCAGGATGCGCTCATCGGCGGCAAGAATCTTCCGTTCGTATTCCTTGAGTTCGGTGGAAGTGAAGCGTTCGGCATTCACCAGCGTTTGCTTGCGCTCGTAATCCGCCGGCGCGAGATGCAGATTCGGCTTGGAAATCTCGATGTAGTAGCCAAAGACCTGATTGAAGCGGATTTTGAGCGAACCGATTCCGGTGCGTTTGCGCTCGCGCTCTTCCATGGCGGCGATGATCTGTTTGCTGTGCTGACTCAAATTTCGCAGTTCATCGAGCTCGCCGTGATAACCGCTGCGGATCATCCCCGGATCCGTGGCGAGTGCCGGAGGCTCATCGGCAATAGCGCGTTCCAGTTGTTCGCGCACGTCCGCGAGCTCATCAATTTCCTGATGCAAGTGGCGAAGAAGCTCGCTGCCGCCTGCAGGCGGAGGGGTGAGGAAGTTCTTCAGCACCGGGAGTTGTACAAGCGACCTGCGCAACGCGACGAGCTCGCGCGGCGTTGCCAGCCCCAGCGTAATGCGGCTGGTGAGCCGTTCCAGATCCTGAATGCCTTTGAGCTCCTTGCGAATCTCGCCGCGCACCACGGTTTGCTGAACGAGATGTGCCACGGCATCCAAGCGGGCTTCGATTACTTCGCGATCAATCAACGGACGCAGTAGCCACGAACGCAACAGGCGCGCGCCCATCCCCGTCACCGTGGCATCGAGCACAGCAACAAGTGTGGTGGGGCCGCTGGTACGGCCGGCTTCCTCCGTGAAAATGGGCGCAAGCAGCTCCAGGTTTCGAACGGAAACGGGATCGAGCGCAAGGGAATCGTGCTGTTCGTAATAGCGGACCCGATCGAGATGCCGGAGCGCTTCGATGCTCGGCGCGGCTGCATTGTTGGCCGGCGCGTCCTGGTCGGCACGGCGCGCGGCGTTTTCGCGAAGATAATGGACGATGGCGCCGGCGGCCGAAAGTGCTTGCGGATGATCGTCGAGGCCGAAACCGGTGAGTTCGGCCACTCCAAACTGTTCGCGCAGGATGCGCTCAGCATAATCGTGCAGAAAAACCCAGTCATCGAGCCGCGATTCCACGCCGCCCGCGCCTTCGAGGAGAGATGTTTTTGCTGTTTCGAATAGCTGCTGAGGCTTGGGGAGAAGGGTTTCGCGCGGATGAAGAAGCTGTAGCTCGTCGCGGAGTGCTTCATCGGAACGCGCCCCGGAGAATTCCGTAGCTTGAAACTCTCCGGTGGAAAGATCGACGTAAGCGAGGCCTATAGGTGACCCCGAAGAGTGCCGGGCGACCGAAGCCAGAAAATTATTTTCGCGTGCATCGAGGACCGCCACATCAGTGGCAGTTCCCGGAGTGATGACGCGCACGACTTCGCGGCGGACGAGTTTCTTGCCCGGGCCGGGCTGCTCCATCTGATCGCAAATGGCGATCTTGAACCCCGCGCGAATCAGCCGCGCGATGTAGCCCTCGGCCGCGTGATACGGAACGCCGCACATCGGAATGGGCTGGCCCTTTTCGCGGTTGCGCGAGGTGAGTGTGATTTGCAGCTCGCGCGAAGCGATCATGGCGTCTTCGTAGAAGAGCTCGTAGAAATCGCCCAGACGGAAGAGCAGCAGGGCGTGCGGATAGCGCGCCTTAATGGCCTGATACTGCTGCATCAGCGGTGTTGTGGGCTCGCTCATTTGTCAGTGGTCAGTTGTCTGTTCACAGTTTCCAGTCGTCAACCCCGGAAGGATCGATTTCCTCAACCGTGTTTTTGGCTCGGGATTCATTTATAAATCCCCAAGTGCGTGAGCAGGAAAGCATAGTCCAGGGCGATCTCGCGCAAATAGTCGTAGCGGCCGGAAGCGCCGCCGTGTCCCGCGCCCATGTTGATCTTGAACAGCAGAGCGTGCCCATCCGTTTTAAGCGTGCGAAGTTTCGCGACGTACTTGGCAGGTTCCCAATACATCACCTGGCTGTCGTTCAAACCAGTCTTCACCAGCATCGTGGGATACGCTTTGCGCTCCAGGTTTGTGTACGGACAATACGATTTTATGTTGAAGTAGTCTTCCGCGATTTGCGGATTGCCCCACTCTTCGTATTCGCCCACGGTCAGCGGAAGCGACGCATCCAGCATGGTGTTGAGAACATCCACGAAGGGAACATGAGTGATGACCATGTGGAAGAGTTCCGGGCGCATGTTTGATACGGCGCCCATGAGCAGGCCGCCCGCGCTGCCACCTTCGATGATGAGTTTTGCTGGAGCCGTGTAACGATGCGCGATCAGGTGCTCGGCGGCAGCGATGAAATCGGTGAACGTATTGTGCTTTTGCTTCATGCGCCCGGCATCGTGCCAGGGTTTGCCAAGTTCGCCGCCGCCGCGGATGTGCGCATCGGCGTAGATCACGCCACGATGCAAGAGGCTGAGACGATTCGAACTGAAGTTCACGGGGACGGAGATGCCGTAGCTGCCGTAGCCATACAAGAGAAGCGGCGCAGTGCCATCCCGCGGAGTGTCGCGATGATAGACGATAGAAAGAGGCACGCGCGTGCCGTCCGGAGCGGTGGCATGAAGGCGCTCGCTCGCGTATTTCGAGGAATCGTAGCCGCCGAGAATTGGCTGCTGTTTCCGCAGGATGCGATCGCGGGTGTGGACGTCGTAATCGAAGATCGACCGAGGAGTGATGAACGATTCGTACTGGAATCGGACATAGGTTGCGGCAAACTCCGGATTCTGTCCAATCGAAGCGTTATAAGCAGGCTCCGTGAATTCGATGCGATGCGAAGCGGCGAGAGCGTTCGTGGCGCTGGCCGTTAAATCCACAATCCGAAGATAAGGAAGACCGCCCTCCCGCTCGAACAGGACGAGGTGCGACTGAAAAACTTCGATCGCCGCGAGCATGACGTCCGGTCGGTTGGGGATGACTTCGCGCCATGATTCTTGATCCGGCTTGACAACGGGCGCGGTGACCAGGCGAAACGTGCGGCCGCCGGAATTTGTTCGAATGTAGAAAAGGCCCCCGGACGCGACTGCGGGAAAGCCGGGATGATGGTCGGCGTAATACTCATGGTTCTCTTCCCGCGGCGCAATCCGCTGGAATTGCGCGTTGGGCTGGTCCGCACGCAAAAAATGAACTTCACTGGCCGTGTGACTGGCGATCGTCAGCAGAAGAAAATCACCGCTCCGAGTGCGTTCGATTTCGATGCGAAAGCGCTCGTCGTGCTCTTCATAGAGCAGGGGATCGGGCCCCGAGGAACCCAGAACGTGCCGGTACAGCTGATGGGAACGCTTGGTAACTTCATTCTCGACGGTATAGTAGAAGGTGCGGTTGTCGGCGGCCCACGCAGCGCTGGTCACGCGTTCGATCCGTTCGGGCAGGGTGTCGCCGGTTACAAGGTCTTTCACCTGAAGGACGTACTGGCGGAACCCGGTCGTATCCGTCGAGAAAGCAAGGAACCGGTTGTCGTCGCTGGCCTCGAAAGAATCCAGTCCGAGAAACGAGTAGCCTGCGGCAAGCTGGTTCAGGTCGAGAAGCAATTCCTCTTTTGAGCCTTCGACGTCGCGCTGGCGGCAATGGAGCGCATACTGCTTTCCTTCTTCGGTACGCGTGAAATACAGATAGCCTCGGAGGCGGTAGGGCACGGAAAGATCCGTCTGAAGAATGCGGCCAAGCATCTCCTGATACAGGTTTTCCTGAAACGCTTCGGTGGGCTTCAGGACCGCGTCGGCGTAGGCGTTCTCGGCTTCGACGTAGGCGACAACTTCGGGACTCTCTTTGTTGCGAAGCCACGCGTAATGGTCGACTCGCCGGTCGCCGTGCAAAACGTGTTCCACCGGCTCGCGCCGGGCAATCGGTGGCTGCGGCACGCCGGTTTCTGCGGGTTCATTCGAAAGCGCTGGCGTTGCAGTGTTGGCGTCGGGGTTCATGCGTCTCATTATTTTCGAGGACCACAACGCGGTCCATCCCTGGCGCGCGCGGCAGGGTTGCGCGCCACGCAGAACGAATCGCGTGCGCCTCGCTATACTATCGGAAGTCGCTGGCGGGAGAAAGCAGCCGGCCAGCACTGTAAGGAAACAGAATGGCTCGCGAAACAGAGATCAAACTGAAGATCATCGACCTGCGCGCGTTTCGTCGAGCGCTGAAGCGCATTGGCGCGCGGCTCGCAGGCCCGGGATCCGGCCGTGTACATGAGGAAAACCTCATCTTCGATACCCCGCAGGGCGGGCTCGCGAAGCACGGGCAGCTGCTGCGCATTCGAATCGAGACGCCCGATGCCCGCGGGAAATCCGGGAGACAGAATTCGAAGCAGCGGGTGATTCTGACGTTCAAGCGGCCGGTGGCCGGATCCAGGGGAGACCACTCCGGCAGTCGGCACTACAAGGTCCGCGAAGAAATTGAGTTGCAGGTTTCCGAGGCCGCAGCGCTGGCGAAAATTTTCGAGGGGCTGGGAATGAGCGGCTGGTTCCGCTACGAAAAATACCGGACCACGTTCCAACTGCCCGCTTCGAAAGCCTGGGCACGGGGACTGCTGATTGAATTGGATGAGACGCCCATCGGCACATTTGTCGAGTTGGAGGGGCCTGTCGAAGCGATTGACCGCGCCGCTCACGAACTTGGCTTTTCCAAAGCGGACTACGTTTTGAAGAACTACCTGCTCCTCTACATGGAAGACTGCCGGAAAAAAGGCAGGCAACCGTATAACATGGTCTTCGCTGAGCAAGGCGCGCCCACAAAATAGTCCTGTGCTGAAAAAATTTAAGTTGGAATGCCAATTTTTCTTGACATCGCCGCTGACCCGGCTTATCACTGACCTCGGGGTGAATTCTCTCTCGATGAGCGCGAGCAGTGAACTCGAACCTGGCCCTAGTTGGTCCGGGCTGCTGAGGAACCGGAAGGTGGGCCAGCGGTTAAGAATCCAGACTTTGTCGCGCGAGGCGCAGAGTACGGCGCGAGCGGTCGGGTGGGGAGGGTTCCCGGGCGGCTAGAGGTAAGTCCATTTTTGTCAGGCACTTGCCCGCCGCCGAGGTTCTTCGGTGTGCGGGTTTTTTGTTGTCGGTTCGAGACCCGAGCCGAATCGAGAACCACAGGGAACGCGCCAGAAGGGAAGTTCGATGGATATTTACGCGACTGAACTGATGGGGTCAAAGACCTACGACGTGCAGGGCAACTACGTCGGCCGGATCCGCGAGTTTTTTGTCGAGCCGGCGGAAGCTCCGAATCGCGTCTCGCATTTCCTCTTGTCCCGCGGACACTTTCAGCCGCTGGTGGCCAAGTACAACCAGATCGCCTCGGTCGAGGCTGGGAGGATGCAACTGAGTGTCAGCGAGCGCGCCCTCGAACTGTATGAGCCCAACGAGTCCTGGCTGGCGGTGCAAAAGGACTTGATGGATCAGCAAATCATTGATACGCGCGGGCGGAAGGTCGTGCGCGTGAATGACGTGGACCTGGCGCCCCTGCGCACCAATGGCAACGTCGAACTGCGCCTGACGCAGGTGGATGTGGGACTCCCGGGGGCGGTGCGACGGCTGCTTCAGGGTGTTGTGCCTTCCATAGTCGTTCGAAAACTGCAAAGCAAGTTGCCGCAAAGCGCGATTCGCTGGGAGTTTGTAAACCTCATCGAGCCGGACCCCATGCGACGGGTGAAGCTGCGCATTACCCATGAAAAGCTGGAGGACCTGCACCCGGCGGATTTGGCCGAAATCATGGAGCACCTTTCCGCGGCGGAGCGCCAGGGCATTATCGCTTCGCTCGATGAAGAGACGGCCGCCGCAGTTTTGGCGGAGTTGGACGAGCGTTTGACGACGCAGATCGTCGAGAAGCTGGACCCGGAGAAGGCCGCTGACATCCTCGAAGAGATGGCCCCGGACGCGGCGGCGGACCTGTTGGCGGATTTGCCAAAGGAAACCTCTGAAGGATTGCTGGACGAGATGCCCGGTCAGGAAGCCGATGAAGTCCGCGAATTGCTCGAGTTTGACCCCTCCAGAGCGGGCGGCATGATGAACACCGAATTTGTGTACGTTGGGGAAGCTTCCACGCGGGACGAGGTGCTGGCCTGGATGCGCGGGCAGGACTTGAATCTCGATCAACTCGACACCATTGTCCTGGTGGATGCCTCGGCGCAGTTTTCGGGGACCGTGCCGGTGGCGCGCTTGCTGTTGTCGGCGGGAGATTCGCGCATGACCGAACTTAAAATGGAACCGCTCCTGAGCCTGCCGGCGAACGCGGACGAAAAAGAGGTCTTTGAGATTTTCGACAAGTACAATCTGCGCATGCTGACGATCGTCAACGAACAGAAACAGCCGATCGGAACGATCACCGTGGACGACGTGGTGTCGCGGCTGGTGAAGGGCTAGCGAGGAACTCGAACCGGACCAATGGACTGGAAGGCCATAACTTCGAGATTTGAGCGCGTGCGCACCGGCGACACGGATTTGCAGAAGAAAATCCGTGGTCTGCGGCGGCGTTTGACGTTGCTGCTCGCGGTGGTCGGCCCAGGGCTAATCACCTCGAACGTGGACAATGATGCGGGCGGAATCTCCGTCTACACGCAAGCGGGCGCGCAATACGGGTACGCCCTGCTGTGGTCGCTCATCCCCATGACCATTGCGCTTTACGTTACGGAAGAGATGTGTGCGCGGATGGGTGTGGTCACCGGCAAAGGGCTGTCCGATTTGATTCGCGAGGAGTTCGGATTCCGGCCGACGTTCTTTGTCATGATCACCGGTTTCTTTGTGGACCTGGCCAACGTGGTTGCCGAATTTGCCGGTGTCGCCGCCTCCATGCAGATTTTTGGAGTCAGCAAGTACATCGCGGTGCCGCTCGCAGCCATTCTTGTGTGGATACTGGTTATCCGGGGGACGTACCGGCAAGTTGAGGTCATTTTTCTGTTCGCATGCGTTTTGTATCTGTCCTACGTATTTTCCGCCTTTCTGGCCAAACCGGACTGGCTGATCGCCGCGAAGCAAACCGTGATTCCAAATTTGCACTTTGAGTCGGGTTATCTGCTCATGCTGACCGGGCTTGTGGGAACGACGATTGCCCCCTGGCAGTTTTTCTATCTGCAAGCTGGGTTCGTCGAGAAGAAGGTGGGTCCGCGGCAGTACCCTCAGGCACGAGCCGACGTCTTAATTGGGAGCATCAGCTGCATGCTCATTGTGTTCTTTATCATCGTTTGCACTGCGGCTACGCTCTATGTTTCGGGACATCGGGACATCACGGACGCGGCGCAAGCGGCGCAGGCACTCATCCCTCTGGCGGGGAAGGGCGCGGGGGTTCTTTTTGCGTTCGGACTTCTGAACGCCTCGCTTTTCGCCGCGTCGATCCTGCCGTTGTCCACCGCGCACGTCATTTGCGAAGGGCTTGGTTTTGAAGCTGGTCTCGACCATAAGTTCAAAGAAGCTCCCATCTTCTACTGGCTGTATACGATTTTGATCGTGGTCGGCGCGGGCGTTGTCCTGCTGCCCAACGCGCCGCTCTGGAAGATTCTGATTTTTTCGCAGGTGGGCAATGGCATCTGGCTGCCGGTGGTGGTGATCTTTATTTTGCTGCTGGTAAACCGCCGCGACCTCATGGGCGAGTACGTGAATACCGTGACCTTCAACATTGTGGCCTGGGTGACGGCCATCGCCATGATTGCCTTAACGCTGGTGCTAACCTACACAGCTCTCTTCCAGTCCGGCACGCCGCCGCAGCCATGATGTTCGAAACGGCACCATGCCATTGCGCGACTGCCAAAGCGTGTGTTAACTTTACGGCGTAAAGAGGAATTGCCAGAGAGCCCTCATACGCGACGTGCTGCACAACAAATCACATAAGACGCTGCAGATTGCCGCTCCGAGCGAGCTTGGACCGGTGACCGCCGAGGAGGCCCAGCTCCTGGAGAAGCTGGATTTGTCCCGGCTGCCGCGGCACGTGGCCGTCATCATGGACGGAAACGGGCGCTGGGCTCAGAAGCGGCATTTGCCGAGGATCGCCGGTCATCGCTCCGGAACACAGTCCGCTCGAACCACCATCGAAACGTGCGCGCGCCTGAAACTGGAAGCGCTGACGCTCTACGCCTTCTCGGTGGAGAACTGGCGGCGGCCCAAGACCGAAATTGATTTCCTGATGCAGCTGCTGCGCGAGTATCTCCGCAAGGAAATGCCCCTCATTCAGAAAAACAATATTCGCATGCGCTTTCTCGGCCGCATGGACGAGCTTCCCGCCGGCGTGCAGAACGATGTGCGCGATGCCATGGAGAAGACCGCGGGGAACAAGGGCATGGTGCTGTGTGTGGCGCTGAACTACGGTGGGCGCGCGGAAATTGTGGACGCCTTGAACGCGATTCTGGCACAGCGCAACGGCTACGGAACCTCCGAGAAAGTCACCGAGGAGCAGGTGGCGCGGCACTTGTACACCGGTGGCTTGCCGGATCCAGATTTGCTGATTCGCACGAGCGGTGAAATGCGAGTAAGCAATTTTCTGCTCTGGCAGATTGCCTATGCGGAAATCTTCGTGACGGAAACGCTGTGGCCGGATTTCAACCGCGCCCGGCTGCTCGAGGCGCTACTGGAATTTCAGAAACGCGAACGCCGCTACGGCGGCATCCGTGAAGGTGAACCTTCCGACGAAAAACCTGCGCGCGTAGCGGGTCATTGATTTTGCTTCATTCCGATGACGACCCTGCGGCAGGTGCCCCATTCCCGCCTGTTTTTCCAAGTGCGCGGAAGAGTATCAAACTAAAGGGTTTAGATGATAAAAAGGCGCAGAATGAGGGGAACGAGGTCTCGCCAAATCGACCCGAGCAACTAATCCCCCCACACGGGGTTTAGGTTTCACTACGCTCAGGAAAGTTACGACCGCGGACGAGGGAAGTTGATCAGATAAGGATTCTTCCCACACAGAAGTGGGGCTGCAAGGGGTGACGAGATGTACGTGCCCTGCCCTAAGTGCTACAGCATCGATCTCCAGAAAGGCCCTCTGGCCTGCGGAGAAGTGCCCTACCTGTGTTACAAAGGTGCACAGTTCTATGGCGTCTTAGCAGCGACCGGTAGAACTTTTCGGGCCGCATCATGAAATTGGATGAACACGAACGACCCAGGCCCAACATTGCTGGACTCGCGTCCCCAGTGCAACAGGCGGAGATGAAACTGCTCCTGGCGGGCAAATGGCCACCGCTCAAGCCGTTGCCGGTATTCAAGTATGAAACGGATGAGTATCGCGCCTCGATTGATTTCGACAAGACACGCGGAGAGTGGGTCTGTCACACAATATTTTTACCGTCCAACAAAGTTCAGGAACTGCGTGGTGGACTGACCGAAATAACCATGACATTACCCCCCGGTCAAGCAGAAGTGTTCGCCGAGTGTGCCGCGACAGAAAATCTAGAACAAGAATTGGAGAAGGACGCCAGTCGTCGTCTCCAAGGCATGCAGGAGTGGCGAAAGAATTACGGGAATGGGGCACTCTATGCCGATCTGCAGGACTATCTTTCCGAAAGCCAGCAAGATGAAATCGAAGACAGCATCCGGCTGACTCTGACTGCCCGGCAGCTGCAGTTCAACCCAAAGAATGTCGCTTACGTCTTTGACGCCCTTTCGAAGGCGGGCGGCACGTTAGCAACACTCATAGAAAGCGCGCAGCGGAAGAAGACGATGCAGGTAGCGGACCTACCGGCAAAGGCGGAAGCAGCCGCACCCGACGCCGAAGGCGATATGCCAGTTGAGGCGATTCAGCCCATGCGCGAACGCCGCCTTCAGATGCGCGCCACTCCCGACTCCCGCGCGTATGTTCAGCTCGACGACACCAACGGCGGCACGGTCCTCAATATAAGTGAGACAGGCATGGCTGTCGTCGCAGCCGATCCCCTGGTACTCGATGACTACCTTCCACGCATTCTCTTAAAAATTCCCGACTCCAGCCAGGGCATCGAAATCTCCGCGCACATTGTGTGGCTAGCGGAATCAAATAAAAGCGCAGGCATCCGGTTTGTTGATCTCACCACCGAGGCCCGCAATCAAATTTCAAATTGGATCGCGTCCGAAAACCCAGCTCCGGAATTTGAAGGCTTAACGCCGGCGCCTGTTGAGAGCCTCATCCCCGCAACCCTCGAAAGCTTCCCAGAAGAGCCAATCGAGAGTGTTTTGCCTGAGCAAAACCAACCCTCTTCGCCCGAACCGGTTGCGCGTCCTGCATCTGAAGCATGTAGGATCGTGACGCCTAAGATTCTGGATGCGGGCCCGCCGTCGTTTGTCGGAGAGCTCCAGGAAAGAGTGCACCACCACGCAGCAGTCGCCGGTTTTGGACCGCAAGTGCGAACCGGCAAGGCCCCGCCGTCAAAAGAGCGCGTCGAGAACTCGCCCTCACGCTTATATGTTCTTGAAATATCCGGATTTCAGGTCACCGCAGTAGCGTTTTTGTTTGCCGTGGTTAGTGTCGCCGTTGGGTTCACAGTGGCACGTGGCCCGCTCGGAAAGCGCGTCCGAGACGCGCAGGAATCAATACTGGCTGTTGATGCCACGTCATCCGCACTGCTCAGTCGCCCAAGCGGAACGGCTTCGCGAACCTTCACTCCGCCGGCGGAAAATACCCTCGTCGCGCCAGTCGTACATCCGCCCGCGCAGGCGACGGCGGAATCGGGCTTAGAGAGCCCGTCCGCTCCGTCCCTCAAGGTACGACCGGAATATTCAACTACCCGTGTGGGGCCGATCGGACCATCTTCGGCGACAACGCCCCGACCTGTCACTGAATTCGATAATCCCAAAGGCAGTCCTGAGCGCAAGGGCTCGGCCGGGCTAGTTGCACGAGACGCGCCGCCACCCGCGAATTCCCAAAGCGCACCTTCATCCAAGGCTGTGGGCCCACGCAGGGTAACGCCCGGGAGGGACGCAGCGCCGCGCGTGTCAGCGGCTTCCACAATCCTTGTCACCGGTCCAGGCGACGGCAGCAAACCGTTCAGGCTGACTTTGCCGGAGAAACCGATCGCCGCCTCTTCTTCCTTTGCGATGACCTCGCAACTTTCTGTTCTGATTGCTGCTGGGGGCGGACCGGCAGCGACTCATAAACCCGCTCGATTGCAAGCTGGTGAACTGGTCTCCTTCGTTTGGCCTCGTTATCCAAGGCCGGGGGAGCGACATGGATCGTCAGAGACCGTAAGAGTCCGCACCACCATCGGGGAGCTTGGTCAAGTGCTGGATGTAAAGCTCGTGAGCGGATCGACCTCTCTTCTTCCGGCGGCAACGAGCGCCATTCGCCAGTGGCGTTACAAGCCAACTCTCTTGAACAAAAGGCCTGTCCAAGCTCAACAGGACGTCACAATTGAATTCCGGCCGCCGCAGTATTTGTCGCACTTGACCACTCAGCATCCAGCACACAACTAGCGGTGGTTAGGACAGACAGGAATGTCTGTCCTACGGTGGTGCGTGTGGTGCGTGATTTATTTCCCTCGATGTGATGAGATGAGGAAGAGCGGACTGCCTCAGAAGGCGGGCCCTACAGGGCGCTTGGCGCTTGCCGATTTCTCAGGGGAATCCTTATTCTATGACTTGGAAGCGTGTGGCGACAGCCGCAGTGCTGATTCCGTTTGTTGTGGGTCTGGTGCTGTGGGGCTCGACGGCCGTTGTCACGATGGCTCTCGCGCTGGTGACGGTTCTCGCGCTGTTGGAGTATTTCGCGCTCGGAGAGGCCATCGGCCATCGCGGATATCGCTTCTGGACAGCCACATGCGCTCTCTTGATGTTATATCTGCAGTGGCTTATGCAAAGGCTGATCACGGTTACCCGCTGGGATACCTTTGCCGGTGCCGCATACTTGCGAAGCTGGGCATGGCTGATGGTGCGAGTGTACCCGCCTTCGGAAGCAGCATTCTTCCTCTTCGTGCTCGGCATCGCCACGATTACGCTCTTCACGAGACGACCGCTGGTTGAAACATTGCCAGCTGCCGGGATTAGCGCCAGCGCCCTTCTCCTCGTAGCGTTTCCTTTGTCGTATGCAGTGCGGCTTCATGGGGCTGGCGCGCAGGGACCGGTCCTCTTGCTGTTCGCGATGGTCATCATTTGGGTGGGAGATAGTGCGGCTTATTTTGTCGGCAGGTGGATCGGCAAGCACCCGTTGGCGCCGCATCTGAGTCCCAAGAAAACCTGGGAAGGGACGGCTGCGAGTTTTCTTGGTTCGCTGATTGTGGCTCTTGTTTTTGCGCGATTCCTTACCGTACCGCTTCCTCATCTGCTCGCGATGGCGGCATTAGGCAACGTAGCCGGTCAAATTGGCGATCTTCTCGAATCGGCGTACAAGCGCAGCGCAGGTATAAAGGATTCCGGCAGTCTTCTGCCAGGCCATGGCGGCGTGCTGGACCGGATTGACGCACTTATCCTCGCCATCCCGGTTGTCTGGTATTATTGGAGCTTGATCTACTCTTCCAGCTCGTACGTCGGAAGGCTTCCCTAGTCCGCAGGTCGAAAAGTCAAGAAAGGCGGCAGCTGGGCTGCCGCACTCCAAAGGGTATCGAACGATATCGTGAAGCAGCTATCTATTTTGGGTTCAACTGGTTCGATTGGTCGGCAGTGCCTTTCGGTCGTCGAGGCATTGCCGGGCCGCTTCATTGTCGCGGCGCTGGCCGCGGGAGGAAATCTCGACGAGCTGGCTGGGCAGATCGAATGTCATAGGCCTGAACTGGTTTCCGTGGGTGATGCCAAGAAGGCGGATGAGCTAGCCGCCGCGCTCCGCGGGAAGGGAATTTCACCCCTGCCGGAGATTCATCACGGGCGCGAGGGCATGCTCGCAGTCGGGACGCATCCCAAGGCCGATGTTGTTGTCTCCGCCGCCGTCGGAGTCGTTGGCCTGGAAGCGACGTACGAGGCCGTAAAGCTGGGGAAGACGGTCGCTCTTTCAAATAAGGAAGTCCTCGTTGCCGCTGGTGAGCTGGTCATGGCGGCGGCAAAGAAGGTTGGCCGCGAGCTTCTTCCGGTGGACAGCGAGCACAATGCAGTGCATCAATGCTTGCGCGGCGGGGCGTACGGCGAAGTGCGCCGGCTGGTGCTGACCGCCTCAGGCGGCCCGTTTCGCAAGACGCCGCTAGCCGCGCTTTCCGGCGTGACGCCGGAGCAGGCGCTGGCGCATCCCAACTGGCGCATGGGAAACCGCATCACCATTGACTCCGCGACGATGATGAATAAGGGTTTCGAAATCATCGAAGCGCGCTGGCTGTTCGGAATGCGCCCCGATCAAATCGATGTGGTGATTCATCCTCAGTCCACCATTCATTCCATGGTCGAGTTTGTGGATGGTTCCGTTTTAGCGCAACTTGGCCCCACGGACATGCGCATGCCCATCCAATATGCGTTAACCTATCCAGAGCGGGTGGCATCTAACCAGCTAGCTCTCGATTGGACCCGGATGAAGCGGCTGGATTTCGAAAAGGCCTCGACGCGGCGGTTTCCGTGCCTGCGTCTGGCGCGCGAGGCAATGAGGAAAGGCGGTGCGTTTCCGTGCGCGCTGAACGCCGCGGATGAAATTGCCGTCGCGGCCTTTCTGGAGCGCAAGCTGCCGTTCCTGGGAATTCCGGAAGTGATTGAGCGCGTGCTGGCCCGGACTCCGCGCATGCGTTTTGAGAAGATGGACGATGTGCTTACGGCAGATGCCGAAGCGCGTCGAATGGCCAGGGAAGAAGTGGCGCAATTGGCGGTACCGGTGGCCGCGGCGTCTTAAGCGAGACTATGTACGACGGCCAGTCGGCCGACAGGAGAAGCGAACGGTATGAATTTGCTATTGGGCGTGGCCCTAGTGCTGGGCTTGATGATTATGATCCACGAGTGGGGCCATTTCATTGTGGCACGCCTGTTCAAGGTTCGCGTGGATGTTTTCTCGATTGGTTTCGGACCGCGGCTGTTTGGTTGGAAACGCGGCGCCACCGACTACCGCATCAGTGCGCTGCCCTTTGGCGGTTACGTGCGCATGGCGGGACAGGATCTGTCCGAAGTCGATTCGAACGACGTTGCGCCCACCGGTGCTCCTGACGAATTGATGAGCAAGCCGCGGTGGCAGCGGGCCCTGATTTCGTTCGCGGGGCCTGCCGTGAATCTGCTCTTTCCCATCCTTCTGCTGACAGGATTGTTCGTTGCCGTTGGTCTGCCTTATTCCGCGTATTTTGATCTGCCGGTTCAGGTAGTTGCTCTGCCCGCGGAAGCGGCGGGAAAGACCAACTTTTTGCAGCCCGGCGACAAGATTGTTTCCATCAACGGAATTGCGAATCCCACCTGGGAGCAAGCACAGAAAGCGATCAAGCAAACTCCCACCGGCGAAAAGCTGAAGATCGAAGCGGAAAACGGCGGCACAAAGCGCACCGTGGAAGTACCGCTAACCGATACTATTTCGATCGAGCGCGTTCTAGGTTACGCGCCACTTCCTGCCATTCTCGACGAAGTCGCACCGGGGACCCCAGCGGAGCGCGCCGGGCTGAAAGAAGGCGACATCATCCGGGCGGTGGATGGTCAAAAGATTGATTACTGGGGACAGTTTGTGGAGCATGTGCGGGCCTCGGGTGGAAAGACCGTAAAGCTTGATCTCGAGCGCAAGGGCCAGATTATTCACACGGAAGTTACGCCGCAGCAGGGCGTCGCGGAGTCCGGCGAAAATATTTTTCAGGTTGGTGTCATTGTCCGTGATCCCACTGCCTACCGGCGCATCTCGTTTACCGATGGCGTTCGCGACGCCTCCGCCATGACTGCGGACCGCGTGCAAGAAACGATTGGCGTGGTAGGAAAACTTTTCAGCGGCCGCGTCTCCGTCCGGCAGCTTCAGGGCGCAGTGGGAATTTCGAGAGCCGCGGGCGAGGCAGTCCGCAAAGGACCGCTGGCGGTTATTTCGCTGATGGTGCTGATCAGCGTGAACCTCGGCATTCTGAATCTGCTGCCCATTCCCATCCTCGACGGCGGAAATATCCTGTTGCTCACGTTGGAAGGCATTCGTCGTCGCGATTTCAGCCTGGCGTTCAAGGAACGCTTCGTACAGGTGGGCTTCGTGTTCCTGTTGGTGCTCTTCGCCTACGTTATGTACAATGACGTCGTGCGGATGCTTCCGACGCATTCCTAGAGCGAAGCCGCCGCGCAAGCGGGGAACCGTAAATGGCTGCTATGCCGACCCACCGGGTCTCCACCGGTGAGCGCATCAATACCGCAGAAACAACCGGAAAACTTCAGCAAGCGATGGCCTCGCGAGGAATCCGCATGACCCGCCAGCGCCGCGTCATCTTGCAAGTGATGGATGACGCCGAGCAGCACCTGGACGTGGACCAAATCCTGGAGCGCGCGCAGAAGATTGACGCGGGCGTCCACCTCGTCACCGTGTACCGCACGATTGATCTGCTCAAGAAGCAGGGCCTTATCGACGAATTGGATTTGCTTCATCTTCGTGGCGACCGGCACTATTACGAGACGCACGGCCCTCGCGATCACATCCATGTTGCCTGTTTGCGTTGCGGCAAAGTGCGCGAGTTCGAAAGCCGCTTGTACGAGCAATTGAAGGAACAGATCGCGCGCGACTTCCACATGAAGGTCACCGTTTCGCGCACCGAAGTCGGCGGCTACTGCGCCGAGTGCCAGGACAAGGCAAAGAAGTGACTGGTATTGGTGACTGGTGACTGACTCATCGAATTCTGCGGGCGCGACACACGCCTCCGCGCCTTGAAAGATCTCGCCGCTGGCAAGCTCCGCCCTTCTTTGCCGAAAAAGCAGCGCCCCGGAAATCCAAGGGCGACGGTCTTATGAGATTCCTTCGCAACGCCCCTCGCATCGCCCCGGATCTTGAATACTAACTCCGCTAACCGTGCAGCGCGCGTGGTTGCTTGTACTGCTCCAGCATTGTCATTCCCAGCAGAGCGAGGACCGCTTCCTCTCCGCACGATAAGTTCATGCTTCAGGATTTGCCGGTCTACCTTACCGTTCCGCGTTCCTCAGCATCTCCCGCTCTTCGGGCGAGAAATGACTGTATCGCCCATGCTCGATTTCCCGCTCGCGTGCAAACGGCGGCATTTCGTGCAACGCGCGCATAGCGTTCAACACTTCGCGCCTCGGTGCGGCTGTAGCAGGCTCCCCGGCGGGCCAACGAAACGCCGCCGCGCGGGCCATGATCACGCCATTCGCGCTCGGCGGAAGGTTGGGATCCGGCGACGGCGCCCCGGAATCCCTCGGTGTGGCTGTCGGCGGCCGGTCGTTCTGGTCGCTGGGTCTGGGCGTCGCGCTCGGCGGCGGAGCATTCCTGTTCCGGTTGTCCCGGTATGGATAATCTTGATACGAGTCGCCAGGCGGGGGATCGGCGGGCGGAGGGTCGTCGTAATAATCGTAGTAGGGATCATAGCTGGGCGCGTAGTACGGGTCGTACCCATATGCGTACGGATACCCGTATCCGGGCCAACCCCAATACGGCCAGCCCCAGCCCAGGCCCCAGTCCCAACCCCAGCCCCATCCTCCCCAACCCCAACCGCGTCCGCGCCAGCCCCGGCCGCCGCGGAAACCGTTCCCGCGGAAGCCGCGGCCGAACGCTCCTCCGCGAAATCCTGCCCCTCCGCGAAATCCCGTTCCTCCACGGAACGCGCTGCCACGAAACCCGCTGCCGCCGCGGAATCCCATTCCGCCTCGGAACCCGCTCCCGCCGCGAAGCCCGCCGCCACCGCGGAAACCACCCCCGCCGTGAAATCCTCCACCGCCGTGGAAACCGCCTCCGCCATGGAAGCCGCCTCCACCGCCATGGAAGCCGCCTCCACCGCCATGGCCGCCGCCGCGCTGGGCGAGTGCCGGCGCAGGCGCACCAAGAACCACGAGCGCAAAAACTGCAATGAGAACTACAGGCAGGGTCTTCTTCATTTCAGTCCCTCCAATCCAACCGCGCGGGACTCCCTGGCAGGAACGAACTTCCGCAGGGGACACTTGCGTTGGCAGCCCACCTACCGCCCCATCTTACACCCGCGCCGCGCTTCGAGCCACGCTCCTCCCATCCCGCTTTTGTAGTGGCCGGTTGTCAGACCGGTTCTGTTTCTCGCCACTCGTCACTCGCCACATCTTTCTTCGACCCTACAGGTTCTCTTGGATGAAGCGCGGATTGAGGTGAACGTCGAGTTGCACCAGCGGCGAATCACCAACCACCTTGAAGCTATGAATCTCACCGGCCTTGATGACAAAGATATCTCCTGCGCTGCCCTCGAAGGTCTTGCCGTCGACTGTCCACACTCCCCGGCCTTCCTGGATGAATTGGATCTCGTCATAAGGGTGCCGGTGCGGACCCGGTCCCGAACCGGGCTTCCCATGGAACAGGAACACCGAAACACCGGTGTCGCCCTGCTCAGCTCCAACAAACTCATGCGAACTACCGGCAAAAGGCAAATTCTCTTGGCGCACGTGATGCATCCTCAACGGCCCTCCTCCTTGGATTGGATGAGTCTTGCCACCGCCTGGTTCCGCGGGAATGGCAGTGAGGCCTGCCGCACCCAGGAATCCGCCTTTTTTCTGATTCGGTCGAGGACGGCTCACCCGCCGATATTATCGGGACACGGTACGCGGTCCTGTTGCCGAAGTTTTTTTCGCCTGCCCGAGTTTGGGGAGGCGCGATGAGACACACAACGAAAAGCAAAAGGACGACGGGAGAAGATTACAGGTTCGCGCCGAAAGCCAGCAGACGGCCATCGCAATCCTTCACCACGAATTCCCGCTTGTGCCATGGCATGTTGCCAAGTCCCCGAGTGAACGCTACGCCTTGGGCGGCGTACTCGGCATAAAGTGCGTCAGCATCTTCAACGAAGAGGTACGCGTCGAGCAATTCGTCCGCGTATTTGTCCGGATTGGCTGTGGGCGGCTCGGCGCAGCGGAAATGAATCACCTGCTGGTCGCGCGCCACGATGGCGTAGACCGGCGGATCCTGCCACGTCCCCAGACATTCGAAACCAAGCTTGCCTGTGTAATAGGCGAGCGTTGCGGGAATGTCCTTGGTGAAGAACACAGGCGCAATCTGACGCAGCATGGGGCAAGTCTACTCCAGATGGCGCACTGGGATGAAAAGGGAGGCTAAACGCCGCGTGCGGCAGCCGGCAGGCGAAGCGAGCGAAACCGGCGCAGGCGGGAGAAGAATTTGTTCGCGGCGACGATGTCGCGGGCGATTTGCGCGCGCAACTCTTCGGGGCCGCTGAATTTCTTTTCCTCGCGAAGACGCTTCCAGAAACGGACTTCGATGCGTTTTGGGATTGTGGGTGATTGTAAATCGAGCAGGTGGGTTTCAACGCTCAGCGAAGAGCCGTTAAATGTTGGGCGCATACCGATGTTTGTGACGGAACGGTGGCTGGACGTCTCGCCATCGAGTAGTGTGCGCGTGATGTAGACGCCACGCGCGGGAAGCAATTCCTGCTCCGCGGCAAGGTTGAGCGTGGGGAATGTGAACTTGCTGCCGGTTCCCGTGCCGCTGACCACTTCGCCCGTTAAGGCGAACGGCCGGCCCAGGAGCCGCCCTGCATGGGAAACATCTCCCTCCGCCACTTCCCGGCGAATGATGGTGCTGGAAACGATTTCGCCGCGATACTGCACGGGGCAGACGACCTGGACATCGAATCCAAACTTCGCGCCGAGTTCCTTCAGCAACTTTACATTCCCCGCTTGTTTGTGGCCGAAATGGAAATTCTCGCCAACCAACACGCTCTTCACATGCAAATCGCGCACCAGAATCTGCTCGACGAATTCCTCGGGAGAGAGCCGGGCGAGTTCAAGGGTGAAGGGCAAAACCACAGCGGCTTCCAGGCCGAGCGAATGGAACCACTCCATTCGTTGCGCGTTGGTCGAAAGGCGCAGGGGCGCGGACTCCGGCCGGAGGACTTTGCGCGGCGATGGGTCGAAGGTAAGCGCCGTGGAAACCGCGTGTAAGGCCTGCGCGTGCTCGACGGTGGAGCGAAGAATTGCTTGATGGCCCAAGTGGATGCCATCGAAATTGCCGATAGCCAGAGCGCTGCTGTACCCGTAAGAGGCATAGCGCGAAGCCCAAGCCTGTGAAGAAGTAAACGTCGCCAGTCTTCGCGAAGGAGAACTGCCCGGCTCTAGGCGCGCCACCAGCAAGTCCCGCGGCGCGGTCGGAGTTTCCTCTGCGGCGTTCACTCGGACTTCGAATTCGAGGCCATCGTAGGCCAGCTGAACGTGCGGGAAGCCCATCTGGCGAAGGCGCTCGTTCGTTTCCGCGTGCGGAAGATCGTGCGCGATGTGCGTGAACCAAGCACGGCGCGGTTTGAGCTGTTGGATGAGCGCAAGCGCCTGAGCCACGGTTTGGTGCATGGGATGAGGAACATCACGTAAGGCATCGATGACCAGTTCGTCGAGCCCTTCGAGAAGCGCCATCGAAGAATCTGGAAGCGTGCTGAAATCGGTGAGGTACGCGGCGCGGCCGAAACGGAAACCCAATACCTGCATGTCGCCGTGCTGCATCGGCACAGGAACGAACGAAATACCGAGCAGATCAATCGGGCCATCCGCATGCTTGAGCGTCACGCTCGGCACGGTGCTGAGCGTCGGCTTATCGTCGAAGACGTACGCGAACGCCCGGCGGATAATTCCAAACGTTTCTTCGTTGCCATACACGGGCAGCGCCGCCCGCTGCCGAATATTGAACGGGCGAATATCGTCGAACCCGAGGATGTGGTCAGCGTGGCCATGCGTCAGCAGAATGGCATCGAGCCGAGTCAGCCCAACTCGCAGGGCCTGCTGGCGGAAATCAGGGGTCGTATCGATGACCACGTTTTGACCGTGGCGTGAAATCAGCAGGGAGGGGCGGAGCCGTTTGTCGTGCGGATCGTTCGAAGCGCAAACGTGGCAGGGGCAGGCAAGCGTGGGCACGCCCATCGAAGTGCCGGAACCGAGAACCGTAATTTTCAGCGGAGCGAAAGGCATCTTTAAAAGCTGGCAGCACGGATCGCGAGGAGCCGAGAAGGGCTGCGCGGCCGTCTACGGGCGCGTCTTCGCTTTGGCCTGCGTGGCTGCCTGCGCCGCCACGGCCTGGTTGATCTCCAGATAGGTCATCTTCAATTTGCCGAGGAGATCCAGGAGCAAAGTGTCTTCTTCCGGCGCGAGATTGCCCTTCGTTTTTTCGTGCAGGGCATCGAGCATGTCAATCAACTCGCGCGCCGCTTCGGGATCGATGACCGGCTGGCCGGTACGCGGATCGGCGTAGGCGCCAAGAACCATGGCGGCATTACTGCCAAGCATTCGTATAAGGTTTTCGAATGCCGGGGAGCGCTTGGCCGCTTCGGCCGGTGGCACTGTGGTTGGGGTTTTTGCCGGCTCGGCAGGTGCGGGCGGATGGGCCGCGGCCTCGCGTTTGGCTTCGCGTTCCTGCTCTTCCACCACCTCTTTGCGCAACTCGCCCTCGGAGGTGAAGGGGCGGCGGTCAATTACGCGAAATGCGTCTTCCTTCTTATGTTCGGACAAGGGACATTCCTCGGCACTTTGATTCCTCCCCAGTTTATCACGGGTTGCCGCCGCGGGTCGTTGCGGCCTTGCATTCCACGCGAGCCGGCCTCGCTTGTCAAAGGTGCAGGGGCACCGTAAAGTGGTGAACTTGATTCCAATTCGAATTCGTTGAAGCCGAGATGCCTAAGCAACGAAAAAAAACTAAAAAGGTGAACAGCCGTGCCGGGATGCTGGCGAAGAAGAAGAAATTGTCCGTCGGCCAGTGGTTTGAAAAACTTGTCGCGGTGCAAGCCCGGTTGCGGGCGCCGAACGGCTGCCCCTGGGATCGCGAGCAAACCCACCAGACGCTTCGCACGTATCTTATAGAAGAGGCCTACGAAGTCCTGGACGCTCTCGAAAGCGGGAATGATGCCAAGTTCGCCGAAGAAATGGGTGATTTGCTGCTGCAGATCGTATTTCACTCGCAGATTGCCAGCGAAGAAAAGCGTTTTACAGTGTCCGACGTCATCCGCGAAATTCATGACAAAATGATCCGCCGGCATCCTCATGTTTTCGGCGCGACCCGCGCGAAAGATTCGGCCGAGGTCTTGCGGAACTGGGAACAGATCAAGGCAGAAGAGCGGCGTTCGAACGATCAACAAGCCCGGCCGGATGGCGACGGCACCCGTGCGAAAGTGACTTCTCTCCTTGATGGTGTTTCGCCCGGGTTGCCGGCCGCGCTGCAAGGCTTCCAACTGACGCGCAAAGCCTCGCGCATTGGCTTCGATTGGGAAAACGTAGAGGGTGTTTTCGAAAAGTTGAACGAAGAGGCCGAGGAAGTGAAGAACGCGCTGAAAAACAATGACCCCCGAAAGGCGGAAGAAGAGCTCGGGGACTTGCTGTTTGCCGCCATCAATCTCGCGCGCTTTTTGAAAGTGGACCCGGAAATCGCACTGAGCAGGGCCAACGCAAAATTTGCAAAGAGATTTCGAGCCATGGAGCGTTTAGCGCGGGAGGGAGGCCAGGAGTTCAAGGAATTGCCTCGGGAAGAGATGGAAGCGCTCTGGGACGGCGCTAAGCGTTTAGAAAGGAAGCGGAGCGAGGCCGAACGGAACGAATCGCGGGCGAAGCGATGAGCGCCGATTTTGTCGTCCGCAAATGCGAGTGCCTCGAAGAGTTCCACCGATGCGTGGATCTCCAGCGCGAAATTTGGGGCGAGGAAGCTCTGGAGGTCGAGCCAGCGACCATGTTTGTCGTGGCGGCTCACACAGGCGGACAGGTTCTGGGGGCCTTCGATGGCGACCGGCTGGTGGGCTACACCCTCGCAGTGGCGGGCCTTCGCGACGGCGTTGCGTACCTTCATTCCCACATGACCGGCGTCCAGACGGAGTATCGCGACCGCGGCGTCGGCCGCATGCTGAAACTTTTCCAGCGCAACGAGGCCCTCGGGCGGGACATCCGCCTGATTCAATGGACCTTTGATCCACTAGAACTTCGCAACGCGCACTTTAACCTGAACCGTCTTGGCGCCATTTGCCGTATCTATCAGCCCAATCTGTACGGTCTCACCACCAGCCCGCTTCATCGCGGATTGCAGACCGACCGCCTATTGGCCGAATGGCGTCTCGATTCGGCGAGGGTGGTGGCCGCCATTCAAGATCTTCAAAAAGATCCCGCCGACGCGCCCGCCAGGATCGAATTGCCCGCGGAACTGGGGCAATGGCAGCGGAAAAATTCGCCGAAAGTCGCGGACGTCCAGGCCCGCATCCGTGAAGAGTTTACAAAATGGTTCGGCAAAGGCTATGCGGCCGTGGCTTTGCGTACTGCCCCGGGGAATCCAGCGTACCTCCTCACGCCCTGGAGCGACTTTTAAGAGAGGCAACTCGACGAGACTCATGCGCATACGAGAAATCACACTGCGAGAAATTCGAATGAAGCTGGTCACTCCTTTCGAAACCAGCGTGGACCGAACAACGGCGCGCCGCATTGTATTGGTCGAAGCAAACGTGGATGGTGTCACGGGCTGGGGAGAATGCACCGCAGGCGAGAAACCTTTTTACAGCCCAGAAACGACCGATACGGCATGGCACATTCTTTGCGATCATCTTTGGCCGCTGGTCAATGGAAAGGAGTTCGCCTCCGCCGCGGACGTGTGGGAAATGCTCGCACTGGTTCGCGGCCACAACATGGCCAAAGCGGCGCTCGAAACAGCCGTCTGGGATGCCGAGGCCAAGCAAAACGGCGTGCCCCTTTCAAAACTCATTGGAGGAACGCGCGCGGAAATCGCGTCCGGCGTTTCGATCGGAATTAAAGATTCCCTGGACGAGCTTGTTTCGACGGTGAAGAAGGAACTTGCCTCCGGCTACCAGCGCATCAAGATAAAAATCAAGCCGGGAAAAGATTTGGAGCCGGTGCGACGCCTGCGCCAGGATTTCCCGCGCATTAAGCTGATGGTGGACGCCAACTCCGCTTATACCTTGCAAGACTGGCCGCTCCTGAAGCAGCTCGAAGGTTTTTACCTCATGATGATCGAGCAGCCTCTCGGGTGGGACGATCTTTACAGCCACGTTGCTCTGCAGAGAAAACTCGACACGCCCATCTGCCTCGACGAATGCATTCACACCGAGGAGCAGGCGCGCGCAGCCGTGGAGCTGGGCGCGTGCAAAATCATCAACATCAAGATCGGACGCCTCGGCGGTTACACGGTCGCGCGGCGCATTCACGATTTATGCCAACAGCATTCTATTCCCGTCTGGTGCGGAGGCATGCTGGAATCCGGCATCGGCCGCGCCCACAATATCGCACTTTCAACGCTTCCCAATTTCACTCTGCCCGGCGATGTGACCGCCAGCAAACGCTATTGGGAAGAAGACATTATCGAGCCGGATGTCACCGTCTCGCCGCAGGGCACAATTTCTGTGCCACGTGGGCGGGGAATTGGTTTCGAACCTCGCCTCGAGCGCATCGAGAAGCTCACCGTTCGAAAAGAGCACTTGGTCTAACCCAGTGCGCATCGAATCCTCCAGCGGGAGCGTCCCCAGCCGCACCCTCGTCGCCGCCTCGGTCAGTGTGGTCATCGTAATCTGGTCGGTCAACTTCATCGCCGCGAAAATTGGCCTGCGCTCTCTTCCCGCGCTGACTATGGCTTCCTTCCGCGTCGTTTTAGCCGGCGTGGTGATGCTTCCCGCCTATCTGCTGTGCTTGCGGTTCAACGCATTTGCCGAGGCAGCGGAAACTGGGCGCAGAGGCTTTGACCGTAGCGCTCTTTGGACTTTTCTCTACCTGGGCTTTTTCGGTGTCACCGTCAATCAGGTATGCTTCACCGTTGGCTTGCGACTTACGTCCGTCAGTCATGCGTCCGTGATCGTCGGCATGGGGCCGATTTATACGCTGGCCCTAGCCGTACTTCTGCGTCTGGAAAAAGCGACCTTGCGGAAAGCCACCGGAATGGCGATTGCCTTCGCCGGCATGGCCGCAATAGCCTCGGAGAATGGCATCACCACGCATTCGCCCTCTCTCTTCGGCGATGCAATCACTTTGGCAGGTTCTATCGGCTTCGCGATCTATGTCGTGCTGGGAAAACGAGTCGCGGGGAAGTACGACGCTTTGACCATGACCGCGTTTAGTCATTTCGCGGGAGCCTTGATTGTACTTCCGATGGCTCTCTGTCGAGCTTTCGCACTCGGCCTCGCTCAGAACTGGCTGGCCATCCCGTGGTCTGCGTGGGCCGCCCTTCTGTACATGACCATCTTCAGCTCCGCGGTGGCATACATTCTGTATTACTGGCTGCTGCGCTACCTCGAAGCCTCGCAGTTGGCGGCCTTCAGCTATCTCCTTCCGGTGCTGGCAACAATTCTAGGGATTGTGTGGCTTGGCGAAAAAGGTTCCTGGGAACAGTTGCTCGGCGGTGCTCTCGCCCTCAGTGGCGTCTACTGGATTGAATCCGGCAGGGCGTCGGCAATCGGAACTAGTGTCGTTTCGTAAACGCCGGCGGGTCACCCGGCCTTTCCTCGGGTCGGTCTGTTCTGAATCTGCACTCGCTTCAACACACCCCAAGAATCCCGCCGCCAAGCGCGACAGTTGTGGTCAAACTCTTCTACGCACCCTCAGCTTGCTTCCCTCAATTCGTCTGGCGCGCGATGACCGCGGGATCCCCGGAGCGCGCTTCCATTGTCATCCCCGTGGTCTTCCGCCAATCGATCTCGTTGATGTCTACGCCACCTTTCCTGCCTTGCGTATCTTCGAACATCAACAAGTCGCCGTCTCGCTTGTACTTGGCCACTTCATAGTTCTGGTTAGATTTGGTCACGAGAATGGTAAGTCTCTCGCTGGCCTGATCGTTGTTGGATGGCGCCACAAGGATTCTCCTGTTTGCGGCGTTTTCGGTCGCGGTACTCGCATTCTTCAGAGCGGCCAGCTGCATCGCGTCTGGCTGCGGCGCTGGAGTGTACCTGGTTGGCCGTGTAGAGGAGGCGTACGGCGGGCGGTCTGGATGATTTGTTTGCGCCAACGTCCGCGGGATTACGATATCGTCCATCAACCGCAGTTCCAGCGGCTCCTCTCCCTTTAGCGTCGGCCTCGGCCCGCGGAACGGCAGGCTGACCACTTTCCACGGCCACAGTGGCGGAATCATCCACTCCACCACGTCGCGGGTCGGGTGACCTTTGCCGTCGATGGCGCCCTGCTTGTCCACCTTATAGCCGCGGGCCATAATCACCTTTGCCGGGACAGGCAAATCGCCGCTCGGCAGGATCACCCGGTCAAAGGTAATCTTCAAGTAGCCCTTCCCGAAGAAATGCCCGGGCTCTTTATCGGCTTCCAGATGTCCACCCAGCATGCTGCCCCTGGGGAACAGGGGCCTGCCGAACTGCTGCATGGATCTCAAGTGGCAGAGCACCGGGTCACCAATTGCGGCCGTCGCCGACGAGAAATTCGGCTCGGCCAAAGTGCATTGCAGAAGCGTGCCAGCGGGCACCAGTTGATCCTGAGCATGGATCCCCGGCACCAACACCAGTAGCGCCATCACACTCACCAACATTCCGATGAGGCGTTTCATGTTCGTCCTCCCGATTGTCGCTAGTTCTCAACGGCTAGGCGAACTAGCCGCTTCCACCGGCAAGTACGCCTGGAAGCTCCTGGCTGGACACACCCGGGCATCACCCGCGGTTGCTGGAGCCAACCCAGGGGTTGTAAGGAAGTTGCTCTCAAACAGCGGGACTCTTCTGAGGCGGCCAATCGTTCGGGCTTAGTCCTAGTACTGCCAAAAGCGTGCTGTTGCTTCTGGTTTCTTCAAGCGACCTGCGAGGCAATCCCATGGCAGTTAAACGCCCGGTCTGGCGAGGGGAACTCGAGCAGGTTAGTGGCTGACAGACCTTCGGTTACGATTCAAGGGCGTCATTCCGTGAGATTGTAAATGAGCCCGTTTGGATCCTTAACGTAACACCTTGGAAAGTCCGGTTCGTCCTTGATGATTTTGCAGCCCTTTTTCGTCAAGTTCGCTTTGGCCTTCTTGACGCTCGCGACGGTTACTTCCAAGACGGGTCCCAGGGCGGGCCCTCGTTCAATGAACAGATTGATGTTCTTTCCGTGAAGGCTGACCATATTTGACGTCGTGTCCGTAATCTCAAAACCGAGTTCTTTCACGTAAAAGCTGGCGGCCTTCATTGGATCTTTGGCTTGAATCAGAATGTCCGTGCCAAACGTGTTCGACATGTACTTCTCCCAATTCTGCCATCTTCAACTCACCGACTGCATCGGAGAGTGTAGGACAGATTGATCGGTCAAGTCCGCAGAAAAGCGTCAAGCCGAGCATGATGAAACGCCAAAACTTGGTTAGGGTGGCGCGAACAGCCCTTTGATGGAAGAATAGCGCCCGGTCTTTTGGCGTGCCTGGCTCATCTAGCGGCCAAAAGATTTACCATCAAGGAGGCTGCGCATTGGCCGGAATTCCTTTGCGAAATGGTGGTCCAGCGGCTCGCATCGCTGTAGTCCCCGGCGACGGGATTGGTGCTGAAGTCACTCCAGAAGCCGTAAAGGTGCTGAAGGCCGCGGCTGCTCCCGCCAAGCGGCCTCTGGAATTCGTGGAATTCGATTGGAGCGCGGACAAGTACCTCCGGGAAGGCGTAACGCTGCCCGCGGGTGCGGTCGAGAAGCTGCAGGACGAGTTTGATGCCATTCTTTTTGGCGCGCTCGGAGACCCGCGCGTGCCTTCGAATCAGCATGCCGCAGACATCCTGCTTGGGTTGCGCTTCCAGCTGGACCTCTACGTCAACGCCCGACCCGTCGAACTGCTTCACGACCGGCTCACCCCCTTGCGAGACCGCACCGAAAAAGACATTCGCCTGATGGTTTTCCGCGAGAATACCGAGGGGCTGTACGTGGGTGTCGGTGGCTTCTTCAAGAAAGACACACCCGACGAGATCGCCATCCAAGAGGATATCAACTCCCGCAAGGGTGTCGAGCGCATTATCCGCTATGCGTTCGAATATGCGCAGAAGAACCGCCTGAAGCGCGTATGCATGAGCGACAAATCCAACGCCATGACCTTTGCCCATGGCCTGTGGCAACGCGTTTTCAAAGCAGTCCGCCAGGAATATGCGGATATCGATTCCCGCCACCTTTATATCGATACGCTTGCCATGGAGCTGGTGCGCGATCCCCGGCAGTTCGACGTCATTGTCACCTGCAATCTCTTCGGCGATATCATCAGCGACTTGGGCGCGCAGTTGGCCGGCGGGCTCGGGCTGGCCCCGTCAGGGAACATTCACCCTGGAAGAACTTCGCTGTTCGAGCCTGTGCACGGCTCCGCACCCAATATCGCTGGAAAGGGAATTGCCAATCCGCTGGGATCGGTGCTTACCTCTGCCATGATGCTTGAATTTCTCGGCTGGAATCCGGAAGCCGCCGCGCTTCGCAGTGCTGTTCGAACGGCCCTCCAGGAAAACTACGTTACACCGGATCTCGGTGGCGACAAGCGCACCACAGATGTCGGAGATTGGATTGCGGAGCGCGCATCGAAAATGGCGTCGAGTAACAGTTAAAGTAATGCTTTAACAGAAGAGTTTTCTTTGGAATTGTCCTATCGGCGCCGCGTCAGCGCCGTCAGCAGCATTCCCAACAAAAATCCCCCGACGTGCGCCCACACCGCCACACCTCCCGAAGCGCTCGCTCCCAAGGCGTTGATCCCCGAGAGAAACTGAAGAAGAAACCAATAGCCAAGGATCAAAACCGCCGGTATCGGCACAAGGAAAATGAAAACCAAGGTGAGGATCCGTTCTCGGGGGTAGAGCAGCATATACGCACCCATGACCCCCGAGATCGCGCCACTAGCGCCCAGCGCCGGCAGCGAGGAGTTCCAGTTGAACAGGATATGCAAGAATCCCGCGCCAGTTCCACAGACCAGGTAGAACAAGAGATAGGGCAGGTGCCCAAAGAAGTCCTCCACATTGTCGCCGAAGATCCACAGGAAGAGCATATTCCCGGCAATGTGCAGAAACCCGGCATGAAGAAACATGCTTGTGAGCAGGGGAAGGAAGGCGGCCTCGAACCCAACATGTCCGGTCAGGAACGCCGGGATGCGCGCCGGAACCGTGGCATAGGACGTCATGAAGATTTGGAAGTCGCGCGGCGGCAACGTGTACTGGTAAAGGAACACCACCACGTTCAGGAGAATCAACGAAATGTTCACGACCGGATAGCTGCGGGAGGGATTGATGTCCTTGAGAGGTATAAACATGAAAAAAGGTCAGCAGCAGAGTAGCGAAACGCGCGCAAAATGAAAAGGGCGGGGAAGCAGCGCCGCCTGCCGGCGCGTCCGATAATGTCGGGGACGGGAGAACCCTAGTTAACAGAATATTTTCACGGCCGCAAACCGTTCAAATCACTGCGCCTGCCAATCTCCGCTGGTGCATTCCCAAGGAATTTAAAGAGTGTGTTTTGATTTTATGCGGTGGATTCTCTTTTCACGTTTCGAATTCTTCCACGGAAAGATTGCGCGATGTTCGCGCGTATGGTATTTACATTAGTTCTGCGTGTGCGTGCGATTCGAACGGTGTGCCGCATTTTGGTTCGACGCCGCGTCGGCGCGCCGACTGCTCATGCCTGCCCGGGAGACGGAAGCCATCATCTTAAAGACATTTCCATTGGGCGAGGCGGACCGCCTGGTGAGTTTTCTCGGCCGTTCCTCCGGTCGCGTCCGCGGCGTCGCCTCCGGAGCGCGGCGCTTGAAGAACCGCTACGGCTCCACGCTTGAAGTCCTCTCGCACGTGCAGCTCTGGTATGTCGAGAAAGAGACCCGGGAATTGGTGCGTATCCAGCAAGCCGAACTGCTCGAATCGTTTCACAGGGCCCAAAGTAACTACGGCCTAAGCACCGGCCTGGCGGTAGTCAGCGAAATCTCGGAACTGGTTCTTCCGGAGCATGAAGTCTCAGAACCCATGTTCCGGCTAATCCTGCTGACCGCCCGTGAAATTGAGCGCACCGGCGATTGGGCTTTGCCGCTCAGCTACTTCGCGTTCTGGACGGTAAGACTTGGCGGCTGGCTGCCGCGGTTCGACCGCTGCGCTTCGTGCGACTCGCCATTCGGTTCGAAGCCGGCCTTTTACGATGCGCATCAGCCCGGTCTCTTCTGCGAGAGGTGCCGTCGACCCGGGATGAAGCCGTTGCATGTTGAGGCCAGAAGTCTTGCCGAGCGCTTCACTGGGGAACGGCTCGACCGCATCGAGTTCGCACCAGTGTTGCAGTCCAGCGCAAAAGAATTGCGCGAAGCTTCTCTGGCCTGGATCGAGCACCATATCGAACGGCGCCTGGCCACGCGAGAACTTTTGGAGATCGCTTGAAAGTTAAAGCAAAACTTGAACAAAAGCAGCGCGTCCTCACCTTCCAGGATCTGATCCTGAAGCTTTCGCACTTTTGGGTGAAGCAGGGCTGCGTCCTCCAGCAACCCTATGACGTGGAAGTCGGCGCCGGCACCATGCATCCGGAAACCTTTCTCCGCGTCCTCGGCCCGCATGCGTATCGCGTCGGCTATGTCCAGCCCAGCCGTCGGCCCGCCGACGGCCGTTACGGCGAGAATCCCAACCGCCTCTACAAGCACTCGCAGTTTCAAGTCATCCTCAAGCCGTCGCCTGTGGACATCCAGGACATCTACCTGAGCAGCCTTGGGGCCATCGGCATCAACCTCAAGGAACATGACATCCGCTTCGAGGAAGACAACTGGGAATCCCCCACGCTCGGCGCTTGGGGCATTGGCTGGCAGGTTCTCCTCGATGGACTCGAGATCACGCAGTTCACCTACTTCCAGCAGAGCGGCGGCATTGACCTCGACCCCATCTCCGTCGAGCTTACCTACGGTCTAGAGCGTATCTGCGCCTTTCTGCAAGGCGTCGAGAGCGTCTACGACCTTCGCTGGTCTGCCGACAAAACCTACGGCGACATCCGCCTGATGGAAGAGCAGCAATTCTCCGAATACAGTTTTGATCGCAGCGACGCCGCAGCGATTCGCTCCGAATTTGAACTCCACGAAAAGCAAGCCAAGGAACTGCTGGACGGTTTCAAAAGCGCATCAGGGAAGGACCGCGCTAGATATCCCATCCTTGCGGCCTACGATCATTGCCTGAAGTGTTCTCACCTTTTTAACTTGATGGACGCGCGCGGCGTCATCTCCACCACCGAGCGCGCCGCGCTCATGGCCCGAGTTCGAACGCTGGCCTGCCGCACTGCCACATCCTATCTCGAACAAATCAGTCCCGCAGCCCAGCGTTCCGAGGTGCGCACATGAAGCCCGCACCCAAGGACAAGCGCGTCGAACTCCTCTTCGAAGTCGGCTGCGAAGAAATTCCCGCCGGCATGCTCCCAAAAGCCGAAGAAGAACTTCGCACCAACATCGAGAAGCTCTTGACTGCGGAGAGCCTCTCCGAAGGCGTCACGGTGGAAACCTTCAGTGCCCCGCGACGGCTGACGGCGTGGGTCCGTGGCTTGCCCGCGAAACAATCCGATGTCGAGTCCGAAGTCACCGGTCCCCCAAAATCCGTCGCCTTCGATTCCGTCGGCGCGCCGACGCGTGCCGCGCAGAGTTTCGCCGAGAAGCAGCACGTCCACGTCAACGCGCTCTACTTGATCCAAACTCCCAAGGGCGAGTACCTCGCCGCAAAACAAATCAAGCTTGGCAAGACCGCGGCGCAAATCCTTAACACGATCCTGCCTCGCGCCGTTCACGACCTCACCTGGCCCCGTTCCATGACGTGGACCGGACGCGACGGTCCCCGCTTCATCCGCCCCATCCGCTGGATCGTCGCCGTCCTCGATGGCAAGTCCCTCAAGTTCTCCATCGCAGGCCTCCCGGCCGGCGACACGACACGCGGCCATCGTTTCATCGGCGCGAACCCCATCCGCGTGCGTAACTTTGCGGACTACGAGAAGAAGCTTCATTCGAATGGCGCCATCATACGCCCCGCTGGCCGCCGCGAAAAAATCGAAAACGAGTTGGGCGCCCACGCCAAGCACGGCAGCTTTCGCGTCCACGAAGACGCCGACCTCCGCCGGTTGGTCACCTACCTCAACGAATTCCCGACGGTGATCCAGGGTGATTTCGATCCGACCTTTCTCGCCTTGCCCGACGAGATCCTCATCACCGTGATGCGCGACCACCAAAAATACTTCGCCGTCGAAAAGAAGAACGGCGAACTCGCCCCGCACTTTCTCGCCGTTATCAACATCGCGAAAGATTCCAAAGGTCTCATCCGCGCCGGCCACGAACGCGTTCTGCGCGCGCGCTTCGCCGATGCCCAATTTTTCTGGAAGTCCGATCAAAAGTGTCGGCTCGCCGACTATCTCCCCAAGCTCGAGCGTGTCACGTACGAATCTCGCCTCGGCAGTTACCGCGATAAAGTCGAGCGCGTTCGTGCCATCGCCCGCTGGCTGACCGAACAATGGTTCAACCTCGGCATGCTGCAAGCCCATGTCGCCGAAGCCGACCGTGCCGCCGAGCTCGCCAAATGCGACCTGGCCACGGAAATGGTCCGCGAATTCACCGAGCTCCAGGGCATCGTCGGCGGCCTTTACGCGCGCGCCCAAGGCGAACCCGATGAAGTCGCCGACGCCGTCTACGATCACTACCGTCCTGTCGGCTTGGAAGACCCCATCCCGCGCAATCTCACCGGGTGTGCCGTCTCGCTCGCAGACAAGCTCGATTCCGTTGTCGGTTGCTTCGCCGTGGGAGTCGTGCCGACCGGCTCAAGCGATCCCTATGCTTTGCGCCGCGCGGCACTAGGCATCGTCAAAATCATCATCGAGAAGAAACTCCCGGTCTCGCTGTCGCTGGCGATCGGCGCTGCGGCAAAAGCGCTCCTCACCCACAAGCCCAAGCGCGGAGTCAGTCCGGAGCAAGAGACGCAAGTGCTCGAATTCATACTCGACCGCGCAAAATTTGTCCTCCGCGAAAGGGAGGGCTTCGGTTACGACGAAGTCAGTGCCGTTTTCCGCGCCGGCGCCGACGATCTGCTGGATGCGCGCAAGCGCCTCGTGGCGTTGAAGGCCATCCGCAAGTCCAAGAACTTCGAGCCACTCGCGGTCTCCTTCAAACGCATCCGCAAGATTCTCGAAAAGGCCAACGTCTCTCCCGGAGAAGGGCGGCACGTGAATCCCGAGTTGTTCGAAAACAAAGCCGAACGCCATCTTTACTCCACTGCGCGCGAGGCTGGTTCGAAAGTGCAATCCCTCAAGCGCGAAGGAAAGTATCAAGAAGCACTGGAAGTCATCGCCGGGCTTCGGCCTGCGGTCGACGAGTTCTTCGATGGCGTCATGGTGATGGCGGAGAGCGAAGCCGTTCGAAACAATCGTTTGACTCTTCTCGCGGAATTGCTTCGCGAGTTCACCACCGTCGCAGACTTCTCGGAGATCGGCGGAGAAGATCGGCGTTAAACAGTTAAAGTTTTACCTGAAGTATTTTCCTGTCGGCACGCCGACATTGACTCAATCTGGGGGTTGAAAAAACTTTGGCGCATCAAACGTTCGATCACTAAAAATCTCTAGCGAGGCTAACTGTGAAAAAGTGGGTTTATTTCTTCGGAGCGGGTAAAGCAGAAGGCGACGGAACATGGCGCGATCTACTCGGCGGAAAGGGCGCCGGTCTTGCCGAAATGACCAAGATTGGCTTGCCCGTTCCCGCCGGGTTCACCATCTCCACCGAGGCATGCGATTACTTTTACAAAAACGGAAAGAAGTATCCCGCCGAACTGAAGAAGCAAGTCCTCGATAACGTCGCTAAGCTCGAACGCGCCACCAAAAAGAGACTCGGCGACCCCAAGAACCCTCTTCTCGTCAGCGTTCGCTCCGGCTCCGCGCGCTCCATGCCCGGCATGATGGAAACTATTTTGAATCTGGGCCTCAACGATCGTTCCGTGGCCGGCCTGGCCGCCGTCACCAAAAACGAGCGCTTCGCCTATGACGCCTACCGCCGCTTCGTTCAGATGTATTCCACCGTCGTCATGGGCCTTTCGAAAGAAGACCTCGAACACCGCCTTCGCGCCATGAAGGACCGCCTCGGCGTCAAGGAAGACACCGCCGTCTCCGCCAGCGGCTGGAAAGAACTCGTCGCCGAATACAAAGCCTACTTCCGCAGGGAATCCGGCAAGGAGTTTCCGGACAATCCCATGGACCAGCTGTGGGGAGCCATCGGCGCGGTTTTCGGATCCTGGATGGCTGAGAAAGCCGTCACCTATCGCCGCGTCGAAAAAATCACCGGACTCCTCGGCACCGCCGTCAACGTCGTGCAAATGGTCTTCGGCAACACTGGCGACACTTCCGGAACAGGAGTGTGCTTCACGCGCGACCCCAGCTCCGGCGAAAAAATCTTTTACGGCGACTACCTGGTCAACGCGCAGGGCGAAGACGTGGTAGCCGGTATTCGCACCCCCATGCCTCTGCGCGAAATGGCCAAGACCATGCCCAAGGTCTACGCGCAACTGGAAAAAGTTCGAGTAAAACTTGAAAAGCACTATCGCGACATGCAGGACATGGAGTTCACCGTTGAGAACGGCACTCTCTACATGCTGCAGACGCGCACCGGCAAACGCACCCCCGCCGCCGCCTTTGGTATCGCCGTGGACATGGCCAACGAAAAATTAATCACGAAGGAAGAAGCCATTCTCCGCGTCAAGCCGGAAGACATTGAGCGCCTCTTCTATCCCGTGATCGATTCGAAGGTAGACAAGAAATCTCTCAGCTCGAAGATTCTGGCCACCGGCATCAACGCTGTGCCCGGAGCCGCCGTGGGCAAAGTGGTATTCTCGGCGCAGAAGGCGGAGGACTGGGCAGAACGCGGCGAGAAAGTCATTCTCGTTCGCCGCGAAACCAGCCCCGAAGATGTCGGCGGTATGGCCGTCGCGCAAGGCATCCTCACGGCCACCGGTGGAAAGACCAGTCACGCCGCCGTGGTGGCCCGCGGCTGGGGCAAATGCTGCGTCGTCGGCGCGGAGAAGTTGGACATCGACTACAAATCCCAGTCCATGACCGCTGCGGGCAAAGTCGTCAAGGAAGGGGAGTGGATTACGCTCGATGGCAGCGAAGGAGTGGTTTACGACGAGGCCATGCCGCTGGTCACTCCGGAGCTCCCCAAATCCTACGAAACTTTGATGAAATGGGCTGACGATACGCGGACTCTTGGTATTCGAACCAACGCCGACACCCCTCAAGACGCTCGCAAAGCTCGTGAGTTTGGCGCCGAAGGCATTGGCCTCTGCCGCACCGAGCACATGTTCTTCACCGATTTCGAGCATCCGGAGCAGAGCCACCAGCGGCAGCGCGCCATCCAGGAAATGATCCTCGCCGACAACAAGGAAGACCGCGTCAAAGCCCTCGACCGGCTCCTTCCGTTCCAGCGTCGCGACTTTGTCGGCATCTTCCAGGCCATGGACGGCTTCCCAGTGACGATTCGTTTGATCGATCCGCCGCTGCATGAGTTCGTCCCGCACGAGCGCCAGAAGCAGGAAGAGCTGGCCAAAGAGCTGGGCATCAATGTGGATGTCGTCGCACGCCGCGTCGAGCAATTGCACGAAGCCAACCCCATGCTTGGCCACCGCGGCTGCCGTCTATGCATTACCTATCCGGAGATTCTTGAGATGCAGGTGCGCGCCATCATCGAGGCGGCCATCGAATGCCGAAAGAGCGGAGTTAAAGTATTCCCTGAGGTCATGCATCCGCTCACCCTGGACCGAAAGGAGCTTTGGATTCTGGAGCAGGCCACCCGGCGTGTCGCCGATGAGCTGATCGAGAAGTCCGGCGTGAAACTGAACTATCTCGTCGGAACCATGATCGAGCTGCCGCGCGCGGCGTTGCTCGCCGGGGAAATCGCCGAGGTTGCCGAATTCTTCTCCTTCGGAACCAACGACCTCACGCAAACCACGATGGGCCTCTCGCGAGACGATGCCGGCCGCTTCCTGCCCGACTACGTGGACGAAAAGAAAGCGGGCGTCTTCAGCGCGGACCCCTTCCAATCGCTCGACACCAAAGGCGTCGGCATGCTGATGCGCTGGGGAATCGAACAAGGTCGCAAGACCCGCGATAAACTGAAGATCGGCATTTGCGGCGAACACGGGGGCGACGCGGACAGCGTGAAGTTCTGCCACGCCGTCGGTATGAACTACGTCAGCGCCTCGCCCTTCCGCGTACCCATCTCACGCCTGGCCGCAGCTCAAGCAGTGGTTGAAGAGAAGGCTGCGAAGAAAAAGAAGGGCAAGTAGCGGAGCGGAAGCGCCTTTCGCAAACTTAAAGTAATACTTGAGGTTGTCGGCGCGCAGACTTTTTGATTTCGCTGCTCTCTCGGCGGCGCTTGCGTTCTCACGTCGGCATTTTAAAGAAAAAGTACATCCCTAGGAAAAAGAAAATGATGTCCGGCGACCATGCCGCCACCAGCGGAGGAAGCTGTCCAACTCCACCCATGGCCTGCAGCAGCCCCGCAAGCGACCAATACACGATGCCAATCGCCACTCCGAGTGAGACTCCCCCAAGGGCTCCGCGCGTGCCCACCAAAAATGCAAAGGGTATGGCCAGCAACATGGCCACTGGGGCCATGACCGGGAACGCCAGCTTCCGGTGCCATTGTACCGTCAGGTTCGAAACATCGAATCCCGCGCGGTGCAATCCTTCAATGTAAACGCTCAACTCCCGCCAGCTCAGTTGGAACGCTTGGCGTACCTCTCGGTTGAAATACGTCGGAGGCTCGGTAAGTTCGGGCAGCGAGGTGACGGGAGGCAACCGCTCGTACCGCGCGATCGTGCCGCCGGAAAAATCCCGCACCCAGCCCCCTTCGAGCACCCACACCTTTTGCGACTCCGACCAGCGTGCGCGGGTAGCAAAAATGCGCCGGCGCAATTGAAAATCGCGCGGGTCAATCTCCAGTACCGTCAACCCGCCGAAAAGATTCTGGTTTGGGTCAAACAGGTCGTAATTGTAGATCTTGTTGTTCTCGCCAAAGATCCAGCGCTGCGGCTGCGTATAGGTTTGCGGAGGCTTGCCTTTAATTTGGTTGCGCAGTGCATCCTGCCGCTGGTTGGCGTAGGGAAGATAGGTATCATCCAGCAGTACCATCGTCGCCGTCAGGGCGAGCCCCGCAAGAAGCAGCGGAGTAGCCAATCGGTACAAGCTGATCCCGCTGGCCTTAATCGCCACAATCTCATTGTTCTTGCTCATGATGCCCAGCGTCACAAGAACTGCGACCAGCGCCCCTAGCGGCGCAAGCTCGTAAAACAAATACGGCGCGAGATAACGGAAATAATCCACCACGATCAGAAACGGGACGCGATGCCGTGCGATATCGTCGAGCAACTCAAAGAATGTGAACGTTTCGAATAGAAAGATAAAAGCGGCCATCAGCAGCGCATAATAGGAAAGAAAGCGGCGTAAAATGTACAGGTCCAGCAGTCGAGGAAAGCTGCCGCTGGTTGGCTCGGCAATTTCCTGCGAGGCGCGCTCACCGTTCGAACCGTTTGCCGCTGCCGCCCTCGCTCGTGCCCTCCACCGCCGGAAAAGACGTTTTCTGGATTTTAAGAAGCTGCTCGGACGCAGCCATTGGCTCTCGCCTCGGAACTGCTCCATGCGCGGCAAAAGCGCCAGCCCGATAGCCGCCAGCACTGCATCCGCGATCCAGATCCCGGCAGCCGGCGGCACGTTGCCCTCACGCGCGAGCCCTGCTCCCATCACTGATAGCAAGTAATACGATGCAATCAAGATCACCGCGAGCAGCGAGCCCGCTGCCGTTCCGCCGCGGCGCGGCTGCGCCCCCAGCGGCACCGCAATCAGCGCAAACGCAAAACACGCCAAAGGAAACGCAAAGCGCCGGTGCAGTTCGACGCGCGCCTCGCGCCAGCCGGGGCCGCGGTCGCGGAATAGATCGCGCACCGAGCGCTCCGCGTTGTTCATCTGCCGTGGTCCGGAGGGAACCAGCCCGCTGACTTCAAGCGGCCAGTCGCTTTGCCCAAACGCCGTGACCGAATAGTGGTCTTCGTCCTCCCGAGAGAATTCGTGCGTCGTGCCCCCTTGGAGATGAAGCTCCAGCTTGCCCTCTTTCGGTTCGGCGATTACAATCGCGCTCTCCGCCAGTGTCAGTCGCGAGCCGTTCTCTCCACCGGTCTCCGCGAGAAATACCCCGTGCCACTGGGTGCCGCTGGCCGTAACATCATTGATGTAAAGAACGAGGCGCGGACGCTCTTCAAAGACGCGGGGCTGCAACTGGAAAGAAACTTGAGAAGCGATTAAGTTGGCCTCGGTCGCACGGAACGTCCGTAGTGCGAGCGGGCCAAGCCAGATCGTCATGAGCAGTGTGACTATCGCGCCGGTGAGCGCGAGAACTCCGACGGGCAATAGAATTCGCCGCCGGCCGATTCCCAGCGCCGTGAGCGCGATGATTTCACTGTCGGCGGACATTCGCCCCAGGCCGAGCAGTACGCCGATCAGCGTGGCCATGGGCACGGTAAAGACAAAGACGCCGGGGAAGATGCAAAGAAAGAGCTTGAAGATTTGTCCGCCGGAACCGCTGTGGCGCACAAAGAATCCCATCAGGCGCACAAGCTGTGGCACGAAGAATACGAACGTGAAGACGATGAGTCCGAGGAGTGCATGGCGAAAAACTTCGCGGACAATGTAGCGGTCCAGGATACGCATAGCGCAAACGGTGAGTGTAACACGGCCATGAAATCTGCACGGGAGAGACGCCCTTAATGAAGCCCATTCATCTGGTGGTTTTGTGGCACATGCATCAGCCGCAATACCGGGATCCGGAAACCGGACGCTACGTCCTTCCCTGGACGCGCCTGCATGCGCTCAAGGATTACTGGGGCATGGTTGAGATGCTCTCTGAGTTTCAGCGCTTCCACGCCACATTCAACGTCGTTCCTTCTCTTGGCATGCAGCTTGAAGAGTACGCCAGTGGAAATTTTAACGAGCCGTGGTTCTCGCTGGCCTTCAAGAATGTGGACGAGCTGGCCCGCGAGGACAAAGCGGAAATTATCGCGCGCGCGTTTCAGGTCAATCACGATCGCCTGATGTCGCGCTGGCCGCGCTTCGTCGAGCTCTACGAATGGTCCCGCCCGGCCGGCGGCGCCCAGGCACTCGTCACTTTCACCCCGCGTGATTGGCGCGATTTGCAAGTCCTCTCCCAACTTGCTTGGATGGAAGAATCGTGGTTCGAAAAAGATCCAGTCGTGAGCCGCCTTGCTTCGAAAGGGAAAGATTACACAGAGAAAGACAAAGCTACGCTAAAAGAAAAGCAGCTCGAATTCATGAAATTGGTTTTGCCCGCGTATCGCAACGCCGCGCAGCGCGGCCAAATCGAACTCAGCACCACTCCGTTTTATCACCCCATCCTTCCCCTGATCTGCGATTCCGATATCGCGCGCGTTGCGAATCCCTCGACGCCGCTCCCCCGGCGCGCGTACCGGCGTCCGGAGGACGCACGCGAGCAGTTGCAACGCGCGCGCGAATATCACGAAAAGACTTTCGGCGTGAAGCCCGCCGGCCTCTGGCCCTCAGAAGGCTCCGTCTCCGACCAGGCTCTGACCATCGCCGCGGAGCAAGGATTCGAATGGTTCGGCACGGACGAAGGCGTTCTCGGCCGCACCCTCAACGTGGGATTTTTTCGCGATGGCAACGGCTTTCCCGCGAATGCCGACCGCCTCTACAAACCATGGCGCGTGCAACTCGGCGGGAAGAGCATCTCCGGATTATTTCGCGATCATCATTTGTCCGACCTCATCGGTTTCGTCTACAGCCGCATGGATGCGAAAGCCGCTGCAGCCGACTTGCACGGGCGCTTGCGCTATCTCGGCGAGAATGTGCAGCGCAACCAGCCGCTCACCGTTTGTCTATTTCTCGATGGCGAGAACGCCTGGGAATACTACCCGGGCAACGGCCGCGAATTCTTGCGGGAGTTTTACGGCCGCATTCAGGGCGATCAGGATTTTCGTGCGCTCACCGCCAGCGAAGCGATCGCCGCCGCCGGAGAAATTCCCTCGACCACTGGAATTTTCCCCGCCTCCTGGATCAATGCCAATTTCGACGTCTGGATCGGGCACAGTGAAGACGTCGCCGCCTGGGAATTATTGTGGGACGCGCGCGATACCTACGCGCGCGCGGCCGACGCCAAATCCAAAGGCCGCCCCGACGCGCCGACCGAAACCGCTTTCACCGCGGCGCGCGAATCGCTCCTCGCCGCCGAAGGCAGCGATTGGTGCTGGTGGTACGGCCCGGAACACAGCACCGCGAACGACGCGGAATTCGATGCCTTGTATCGAAAACATCTGACCGCGGTTTACCTGGCGCTCGGCCAAGTCGCCCCGGAGGAATTGGCCAAACCCATCAAGCGCCGGCCGGAACACGCGCTGCAGATTGCTCCCGCGAATCTCCTGAACATCAAAGTGGACGGCCGCGACACGTCATACTTCGAATGGCTCGGCGCCGGCCTTTACTCCCCGGAGCGCCGCGGCGGCTCCATGCACGGCCGCGTCTACTACCTGCACGAGCTGCGCTACGGCTTCGAGAAAGAACGCTTCTGTGTGCGCGTGGACGCCTTCGCCGAAGCCATCGCCGAGCTGGAGAATCCCGAGTTCCGAATCACCATCGCCGGCGCCGAAGAGGTCACTCTCGTCGTAAATCTCGAGCGCGGCCACGTCCAAGGCTTCGCCGTCGAAAAAAGCCGCGTCTGCCTGCTCAATCCCAAACTCGTGGCCGACGCCGCCTACGACCGCATCCTCGAAGTCGCCATCAATCGCGATCAGATCGAGCTCAAAGACCAGACCAAGCTGCGCCTTGGCGTGGCCCTCTGGCACGGCGGCCTGCCCGTAGACGTTCTTCCCGCCGAAGCATTTCTCGAAGTCCAACTCGGCGAAGAACATTTCGGCTGGCATCCGGAGTGACGCCGCGGACGGCCTCAGAAGGCCGCTCCTCCAACAGCCAATCTCCGAGGGCTTAGCAGTTAAAGTATTACTTGAAGCTGCCGCTTCTGATTCCTCTCAGCGCAATTCGCGTCCAACGAGTACGCTTCGCAGTAGTTAAAGTCCTACTTGAACTCTCGAATTCTGACTTTCACAGACTGGCACGGCCTGGTCGTTCCGAGCGCAGCGCGCCTTTGCGTTCCGACCGGTTTTGTGGAACGAGGAATCTGTTATTTGCCCATTCCCTAAAACAATTTCACCGCGAGTTCTTGCGGGTGGTCACCAACCGGAATCAACGTCACCAAGAAATTCGTCCGCACACGAATCACGGCCAAGTCTCCAGAGCCCTGGCTCACGACCAGCAGCAGCGTCTCATTCGGATCGAAGCGTAGCGCCGCAGGCGAATCCCCCGCCGGGACAGGAAAGCCCTTCCCGGGATCGCGAACGATGCGCCGGTTGAAGATATCCACCGGCGTCACGCGCCCCGCGGCCGTGTCCGAAACATAGAGCAGGCTGGCATCCTCGCTCAGCGCGCCGCGCGTGGGCGCCGAGCCCAGCACCATGTATTCGCCCACCTCATGTGTCCAGGTGTTGATCACTTGCAGCCCGTGCGCCTCCGGCGAAATCACGTAGAGTTCGCCGCCGTCGGGCTTCAGCAGCATGTCCGTGGGCTTGCCGGCCAGCTCCAGGTTGGTCACCAGCACGCCGCGTCGCAAGTCCACCACGGAAATCCGCCGCTCGGAACGGCTCAGCACAAACGCCATCGAGCTATCCGGCAACACCGCGACGTCCTCCGGCTGCGCCACTACCGGGACGCTGCCCCGCGCCGCCAGCGTCGCCGCGTCGTGGATGCCCAGTGAAGCATCGCCGTGATTCACCACCAGGAGCGACTTGCCGTCCGGCGTGACCCGCGCCAGCACTGGTTCGCGCCCCGTACGCGCGCGCCCCACAATGGCCAGCGAATGCACGTCCAGCGCCACCAGCGTGTCGTTCCCCGAGGTCGTCGTGAATAGCCGCGTTCCGTCCCGCGAGAACTCAATCGCATAAGGCAGCGGCCCCACCGGGATGTGCGCGGTGATCTGGTTGGCTCGCGTATTCAGCACCCACACGTAGCCGCCCGTGCTGCTCACGCCAAAAACCTCCGCGCGCGTGGGATGCTCGCGCATCCCGGAAAGCCCCGGCCCCGCATACAGCCGCGAGAACGCTTTCAACTTCACCAAGTCCACCACCGTCACGTTCCCGTCCGCGGTGGTCACGTACGCGTACAGCCGCAGGCCCGGCCGCAAAAACGACGGCCGGTGCTCGCGCAGCAGTAGCACCAGCCCTGACACGGCCAGCACGGCAAGCAAGAAGTACACGCGAAAGTTTCGTGGACGATGCATCAAGGACCAAGAATTGTTGCATGAGAGCAAGCAGGAGGGAAGCGCGTGCAGTTCGAATCTGGTTACCGAATATCGCGACACTCTTGATTTGTTCGAAAGGGAGGCACGGGAAGTGAAAGCATATCGTTCTTCTATTGACCTCCTTGGCTCTCCCCTATAGCATCCTCTACCTGTCCCAACAAAATGCACCGGACTCTCATGCCTACCCGGCAAATTGTCATCGAGTTCGATGCATAAAAATCCCAAACCACAGGAGGATTCCGATGACAGAAAAGGAACTTTCGCGACGCCGGCTGATGCAATTGGGGATCAGCACCGCCGCAGCTTCCGCTCTAGCTTCCGTTACCGCTGGCAGCTTGGCCCCTGCCTCCCACGCGAGCCCCGCCAAACCTCATTCTGATTTCGTTTCTGACAGAGACAATGAATCTCTCGAACTCTCCATCAACAACGCCTATTTGTTTCTGGACCAGATGATGGATGCCTACGCGCAGGGCACTACGGTTCGTCTCTGCCAGAGCTATAGCGATCAGATTGCGGGCGGCACGTTTTTCAGCACCGCGTTTATTTATGACAATGCGCTGCTCGCACTCGCGTATCTCGCCCGCGGCCGCGCCGGTGACCTCCAGCGCGCCAAGGTGATTGGTAACGCCCTGCTTTACGCGCAGCAGAATGATGCCGCAGCCGATGGGCGCTTCCGCCAGGCCTACTTTGCGGGCGCGCCGGACAGCAACGGCGTCTTTGTCACCCGCGGCCTCCCGTTTTTTCAAGGCAGCGCAGTAGGGGATGTGGCCTGGCCCGGAATCGCGCTTGCCCAACTCTATGCGCGCACCGGCGTGAAAGCGTATTTGGACGGTGCAGTCAAGGCAGCCACCTTCATCGAGACCACCACGCGCGACAACGTGAATGTCCCGCCAGGCGGCTACTTTTTCGGGAACGGCCAGAGCAACAAATCCACCGAACACAACATTGACGTCTACGCCCTATTCACGATGCTGGCCAAGTTGACCGGCAACAGCTCCTGGCTGGACGGCGCGCAGCATGCTAAGGCCTTCGTGGAAGCGATGTTTGACGCCCCTTCCGGCCATTTCTGGACCGGCACCTCCGATCCTAACCACATTTTCTTCAATAACAGTCCCGAGGATGTTCAAACCTGGTCCTATCTCGCGTTTCAGGACCCCAATTTTGCGGTGACTCTCGATTGGGTCAAAACCAATCTGGCAACGACCGACTCCACCTTTGCCTTCCACAACGGCTGGGGCACGAATGGCGGCCTGCGCTTGCGCGTCTCCGGCGTAACGTACGCCAGCCTGAGCAAGCTTGGCACAGTGCTCGGAGATAGTTCCGTAGATGCCGACGCCGTTTGGATCGAAGGCACCGGCCATCTGATCGCCGCCCTTTTCTCCCGTCGTTTGCACGCCAAGGATGACATTCCCAGTTTCCATGGGGACGTACATCTGGCTGAGTCCCTGATTGAGAACGTGCAGGTCGCGCAGAACAGCCTGGGCGCCGGCCAGACGGTACATGGTCAGCCGTTGGTGGTTGGCCAGGGCCTCACGGCCTCTACCAGCATTCTGAATACTGGCTTCGGCTTCAACTACTTCCCATACTTTCACATCGGCGCCACTTCCTGGTATCTGATGGGAGCCCAGGCGAACAATCCGCTGCGACTCGTGGATCGTTGATTTGATAGAGGGCGGGGAATTGGAGCCGACACGGCGCTGCGCCTGGCGCGCTATTTCAACACTTCGGCGGCCTTCTGGGTGAACTTACAGTGGCGATACGAACCGGAAGTCACCGAGGATCGGGATGCGGCCCGCATCGCGCGAGACGTGCGGCCGCCGGAGCCGGCGACGGCGCAGGAAAGCGAAGCGCCCAGGTGCTCTAAGATACCCGCGCTCGATCACCCTCGGTGGCCGCAGGTTTGTAGTCGCACTACCAGAAATTGAAACCAAGTTACCGATGAACGCTTATTTGCTACGAGCGCAAACCCTGCGCATGACCTTCCGAAAAGTTAGTAAAGGGCGTGCATCCAAGAATCCATGATGAGCGTCAGTTTGAGCAACTCTCGCTGACCATCTTCAAGTAGGTCGCAGTCATGTGACCATGCTCGGTGGAGTTCTTATCCATGCCATGCTCTTTCGCCTCGTCCTTCACGTCTTCTTTCGCGCCATGCATCGTGGCGTTTGACACTACGCCGGTAATCGTGACGGTATGACTTACATGATTTCCGAGCTTGACAGTGTCGCTTTTGATCTCCCAAGTGCCGCCTTTCGTCGTGGTCAGCTTGTACTCGTTGGCGTCGTCGCCCTTTTGAAGGCAGCCAGTGAGAGTTCGTGTTTTCTTGTGGGTAGTTTTCGTTGTGTCCTGTGCAGTGGCCTGCGCGGCAGCACCCGCCAGCACGAACAACGCTAGAAACGCCATCGCGATTTTGACTTTCATTCTTTGCCTCCAAGGCTTCGATTTGAGAAGTGGAAGCACAGACCGGAGCTCGGCTAGTTGACTACGCGTATCTCGGGATCCGTAGACTCATCTTCGCAGAAGCGGTCTGGCTTCCAACCAGGCACATCCTAGCGGCGACGAAGATGGGGGTCTGTGCAGTTTTGAACACCCTCCTGCTCCCGTTTCTCCCTGCGATTGTTGGGAAGCATGCCATCTCGGCAGTAGCGGGCCAACTCCAGAGTTTGAATGCACAGGCCGGATTACCGGACAATCGTTGTTATGCAATCATCTTACGACGCTAGCTGTACAGCGAACTCAATTCTGACTTCGTCTTTGGCTTTGACGCCCGCTTTGCCAGGAGGCTTGATTCCGAAGTCGGTCAGTTTCACGGTGGCTTCGCCGGTGTAACGCCCGTCCTTCAGCGTCGTTTGCACTGTGACCGGGTGCGTCTGTCCCCGCAGCGTCAGATTCCCGCGCAGCGTCCACCGCCCCTGGCCGGAAGGCTCCGCACCGGTGGACTTGAAAACGATCTCCTGATGATGCTCACTATCGAGCACTTCCGGCCCTAGCATCGTCTTCTGCACTTCAGCGCGATTCTTCTCGGAATCGTCCTTGTCGATCACCCGCAGTGCCCGCGCATCTACGCGCACTTCCACCGCAGGACGCGAGCCCGTCTCGGCCGATCCGCTGTGAATCGGCGCGCGTACTTCATGCTCGTGTCCCAGCGCTGAGAATGCGCCCGTCTTGCCAACGTGGATCGTTAGCGTGGACTTCTGTGTGTCGATGTCATGTTGTTGGGCGCTCACGCCCAACACGTACACCAAACTCGCTGCCGCAAGGAACATGGTTCGACGCATTCTTCACCTCAACCAGGATTCTCCATGCAGGCCTAGGTTGGGCGTCGCCAAGCGAAATATCTGTTCCCTTAAGAACACCGCGAGCGCGATGAAGGACCCACTATCGTTTCTCGCAAGTAATGTCCAACCTATTCAACGTGTAACGTGCAGACGCTCCGTTACTCGGCCGGTTTCTTTTCAACCAATTCCGCACTCTCTCACAAAAACGTGGGGTATAGCGCGGCGACACGGCGAACGATCCGCGCAGAAAGGAGTCCTTTCCGACAGGGTCGGAATGTGCCTTCGACTCCCGATGGCCGCCCGGGAACTCCTATCCTCGCCGGATGCTCGGCTATGGATTTGGATCGGGGTCGGAATTGGCGACGATTGGAAGGGGAAGGTCGGGCAAGGCGTGATCCGCCTGACGCGTGAGGTAGAGGACGAAAGGGGTGATCTCGAAGGGCATTTTTTCGGAGTCCGATAGCAAGCCTAGCGGGCGGGACTTGAGCAGCGAGAGCTGGTCGTTCCAAGGCTCGATCTTGATGCGGCCTCCAAGCGGGAGCGCGACGATGGCGTTCTCCGCTGGGTCTGCTGGGGCCGGCTTTGCGGAAAAGATGGCGGCGGCGACGTTCCAGCTTGCTGGGACGCGATTGCCGAGGTGCGGACTGATGAGGTCAGGAATTTCTTTCGCGCGGCTCTGCAGAGCCTGGAGGAAGAGCCGGGAGGTTCCGGACTGATCCTTGTAGGGCGACTTCCGCAGGAGTTCGAGGCCTTTCTGGTTAGCGGCGACTTCCTCTTCGGGAGTGCGCGCAAAACCGAAGTGGCGGAAGGCTTCGCGCTCATCGAAGCGCAGTCGATTGATGAATGCGTATTGCGAGTCCATGCGATGGCCGAGGACGACGTGGCCGAGCTCGTGGGCGAGAATCGCCGCGAGGCTGGCCTCGTCCGGAAGCACGTCCACCAAACCGCGGCTGAGGACGATGGTGTGGCCGACAGTGAAAGATTCGAGCGTTGAGATCATGAGCACGCGGCAGCGGACGTCCGGCTCGATGTCGAGGTTATTGCTGACTTCAAGATTGTTGACGACGGTCTCGAGCACTTTATCCACGTCGCCGTGGGGCGCCAGTAAGCCCAGGCGCTCCATGCTTTCGACGAGGTTGTCTTCGGCCTGGCGGCCCCAGGAACGCTGCGCCTGAAGAGGGGAGTAGTCGTTGGCCATTTCAGCTTCGTCTTTCACGGGCGCCTCGACCAGAACTTTGTTCAGCTCTTGCTCTTCCCGGACGTGGCCCAGGTTGTAGCCCCAGAGGCGGGTCTGCGCGCGGAAGGGCTTGAAAGCCAACCGCTTGGTCTGCGGATCCTGTACGTCGCCTTCCTGGCTGTAAATGAAGGCCGGGAGCCACTGATTTTTTCCGGCATTCGAGCGCCAACTGTCAAAGTTGAAGTAATTGCTGATCAAAGATGAGCCGCCATAGGCGCCGTTGAAACGCACGATGTGATAATCCTGATCCTCCACCCAAATGCGGCCGACGAAGCGGCCTTTGTCGCTCTTGGATACCGGGTCCACGTCGAAAACCAAGCAGCGGACGTCGCCGAGGAATTCGCGGCGAACGTATTCGAACTTGTAGTGCCCGCGATCGAAGTTATACCCGTCGACGTAGATCATCTGCAGGAAGCCGCGGGGGAGAAATTCCATGGAGAAGAAACTGTTGAAGCTGCCGAGAATTTTGTGCTTGGAACCGGTGCCGTTGATGAGCGGTTCAACTTCTACACCACGGGCAAGTTCGGCGCGGCCGAGAAAATACTTGTCGCCGGCAGGAGCGGTGCCGAGATGTTTGTCCGTGCGAAAGTACTGGATGTAGGTTTCGACTAGGGGGGAGTATTGGCGAAGTGACTGCGTTTCCGCTTGCTCTTGCGCAACAATTTTATCCACTACTTGGGCGAGTGTCGAGGAATCTTGCGCGGCTGCGGCTTGCGGCAATGCGACAAATGCAAATGCGATGAGACAGAGTTTCATGTTTCGCATAGTTTTTTCGATACCCGTAGGTGACGGATACAGCCCCCACGCCGGAGGCTACGCCTTGGCGAGTATGCTGCCATCTGTACTGATGAGCAGTTTAAGTACAGCGGTATTGGCGTTTGGCTGGGCGGCCGGTCGGCCCTCCCTCGCCGGGGAAGGGAATGAAATGGCGATGGAATAAGGCCGTCGAGAGACGATTCCGCAAAAAACGCAGAAGTGTCCGGAATTGGACAGCTTGAAAAAGAGATAGGTTCGAAAATAAAGATTACAGCGAAGAGGGGCCACGGTGCCAAACGATTCCCACCAGAGGGCTGCAGAATTTCATGAACTGGCGGCACACGCGCATCGCACTGCGGCAGCGCACCACGGAAAAGAGGATCACCTGACGGGACACGAGCTCTCCAAGCAAGCCCTGGAACATGCCAGGAAAGCATTCGAATGGTCGCAAGAAGCGCATGGGAAGTCTGCGAAGGCAGCCGGGAAGACCTAAACGTGCTTGAACAGCCGGCAGGAGGAGCGATTAATGAAGCGCACGAACCACGGGAACCACGCGAACCATAAAAATCACGTCAACCACACCGCTTCGGGCCTTGGGGGCTTCACTTCAGGCGCCAGCCTGGGAGGCAAGGTCTCGCGCTACCGGGACAAACAAAACATCTACACGCAAGGCGCGCCAGCCGGCACGCTTTTCTACATTGAAGCAGGGGGGGTGCGCCTAAGCACGCAATCGAAAGAGCAACCGACGGCAGTGACGGCAATTCTTAGCGCGGGTGATTTTTTTGGCGAGCCTTGCCTGACAGGTCACGCCAATCGTATGTCCACGGCTGTGGCGATGACGGCCAGTACGATACGCACCATCAGCAAGGGGAAGATGCTGCAAAATCTTCGCAAAAAGAATAAGACGTCCAATTCGCTGGTGGCTTATCTGGTGACCAGCGTCAAGAACTACAGGGATAAGGTAGCGGACCTCCTGACTTCGTCCGCGGAACAACGTCTGGCGCGTGTACTGCTGCAGTTGGCACACCTGGAAAAGGGCGGCCCGGCATTCGCGGAGATTCCCATTGTGAACCATCAAGTTCTTGCGGAAATGGTGGGGACTACGCGACCGCGCGTGAATCTGTTTATGAACCAGTTCCGGAAGCAGGGTTTCATAAACTACGATGGAGGATTAGAAGTGCGCCAATCGCTGCGCAAAGCGCTGCGGCCGGCCAAGAATCACCGTTGAGCGCTGAAATCCCGGGAGAGTGGCGGAGGCCTCTACCAAGGTTAAGATTGTGTAAATCAGGCACGAGTGTATAATATTGAACAGTCAGCCGGAACCAGCTTCGTGGTAATTTAGGGTATGGTGTCTACTGCAGTTAGAGGTGTACCCGCCAAGACCCCTCAGTCCCACAAAAAAGGGAAATTAAGAACCCCTGCCTTCGATGTGGAGTCGTTTCTAGACTCGGCCGGTATGGGAAGAAGCGTAGCCAAGTATAAAGGGAAAGAAACCGTCTTTGCGCAGGGCGATCTCGCGAAAAATGTGATGTACATTCAAGAAGGCGGCGTGAAGCTGACGGTAGTCAATGTGACGGGAAGGGAAGCGGTGGTGGCAATTCTGGGGCCCGGTGATTTTTTTGGAGAAGGATGCCTGGGAGGCCAGGCCATTTGCATGGCAACGGCAACCACGATCGCACCGACCACCGTGCTGGTGATTGAGAAAGACGAAATGCTTCGCGTGCTCCATGGGGAGCACGCGTTTTCGGACCGCTTCATCGCTTACATGCTGGCGCGAAACGCGAGAGCCGAGGAAGACCTGATCGATCAGTTGTTTAACTCCAGCGAGAAGCGGCTGGCGCGCACGCTGCTGCTGCTGGCGCATTATGGCACGCAAGGCCATCCGCAGAAAGTACTGCCTCATGTATCGCAAGAGACGCTGGCGGAAATGATCGGCACAACGCGTTCGCGGGTGAATTTTTTCATGAACAAGTTCCGGAAACTGGGCTTCATCCAATACAACGGCGAGATTCGGGTCAACAATTCCCTCCTGAGCGTTGTCCTGCACGACTGAAATAACTTTTGAAAGATAAAAGAAGAAACTGCGTTTGTCCGCCCTCGAGGTAGTCGAGCCAGGCCTGGTAAGGGACGCGTGTTCCTCGGAAGACGGGTGGGCCGCCGGGAATTTGCAGGTCTCTGACGACGACTCCGTTCGCGGAACACATGAGCTACCTGGCCTTTCCTCATCTACCTTCTACCCTCCAGCAGCGCTCCCAAGGGTTCACCTCACAACTCAGGCCACAGGAGGCTGCACGGGACGTGATGAGGCCGTGGGTGGCGAGTTTGGGGCTGGGAGACTGGGTCGGAATCACCGATCGACTCGCTACGCTCGCTCAGGCGGATGATCCTTCATCGGGTCGTCAGTTAATGGTCCGGTGGAGGACGGCGGCGATTTGGCGCATTTCGCCGGCGAGGATGGCAAACTCTTCGGGAAGGATGGATTGCATGCCATCGGAGAGCGCTTTTTCGGGTTCGTGGTGCACTTCGATCAGGAGGCCGTCGGCGCCAACGGCGACGGCGGCGCGGGAGAGCGGAAGAACTTTGTGGCGCTTGCCGGTGCCGTGGCTGGGATCGACGAGGATCGGGAGGTGGCTGCGTTTTTTGACGGCGGGAACGACGGCGAGGTCGAGAGTGTTGCGCGAGAAATCGGAGAACGTTCGAACGCCGCGCTCGCAGAGCATGACGTTGTAGTTGCCTTCGGAAAGGATGTATTCGGCGGCCATCAAGAATTCGTCGAGCGTGGCGGACATGCCGCGTTTGAGAAGCACGGGCTTTTTGGCGCGGCCGGCACGCTTGAGAAGTGAGAAATTCTGCATGTTCCGCGCGCCGATCTGAATAACATCGGCGTATTCCTCGACGAGATCGAGGGATTCGTTATCAATGGCTTCGGTGATGATGCCGAAGCCGTGCGTGGCGCGGACGTTCGAAAGAATTTTCAGGCCGTCTTCGCCGAGGCCCTGAAAGCTGTACGGGGAGGTGCGCGGCTTGTAGGCGCCGCCGCGGAAGAGGCGCACGCCGGATTGCTTGAGGCGTTCGGCGATGGCGAGGCATTGCTCTTCGGATTCGACGGCACAGGGACCAGCAACGAGGGCGATGTGCTGGCCGCCGACGATGACGTCGCCGGAGGGCGTGGGGATCCGGAGGATAGTGTCTTCTTCCTTGGCGTCGCGGCTGACGAGTTTGTAGGGTTTGCTGACGGGGATGCACTCGATGACGCCAGGGAGAGATTCGAGAACGCCGAGGTCAATGGCGCCCTTGTTGCCGGTAATGCCTATGGCGGTACGGAGGGAGCCCGGCATGGGGTGAGCTTTGAGGCCGAGGCTTTCGATGCGCTTGCAAACGGCGCGGACCTGCTCCTCGGTGGCGTGCGACTGCATGACGACTAGCATCGAAGGATCCCCCGGCGCGGCGCGTGAACGATGAGTTTACGGCAAGCTGGCGCGGGGCCGCAAATGGGGTGGCAGGGGGCCGGCCGGTCAATTTTCGTTTTTCCGGCTTCCAGTGCTGGATTCGTCTCCGACTCGCTCGTGAAGCTTCTCGTTGTGTTCTTGGCGCGGTACTCTGGGCGAAATGTTTCCTGCGTGGGACGCTGCTCAACCCGAGATCACGGACTTGATCGTTCAGCACGATCCCGGGACGCTGCAACGGCTGCCCGTCCGCAAGCAGGAACTTGTTGAAGTATTTTCCAAATTCCGCAATCGCAAAGCGCTGCGTGCGGTCCAGGCATTACCCGAAAACGGCGGTATCCTCGACGAACGCGAGATCGACGCCCTGTTCTTGACCGTCCACTGGGAGATGCAGCGGCTCGCGGAGGAGTTCTACCACGGCAACCGTGTCTGGGAGATTCTTCGACCGGTGGTCGCTTGCATTCGTCAGTCCGGGATCCGCGATACGCTTCGCATTGTTGATGTAGGGTGCGGCATCGGCTATAGCACGCGCTGGCTCGCCGCGAAGATCCCGCTTGCGGAGCACAATATTGAAGTCATCGGCATGGATCTCAACTCGACTCTGATTGCTGAAGCGAATCGCCTCGCCACCGCCGAGAGCTTACCGTGCCAGTTTCTGCATGGCGATGCCTTCTCCAGTCAACACTCCAACCACGTACTGCTATCAACCGGAGTGATCCACCATTTCCGCGGCCCCGCGCTTTTCGAATTCTTGCGCCGGCACGACCAGCCGGGACTCCAGGCGTTCCTTCACTTTGATTTTCAACCCTGGTTTCTTGCGCCTCTCGGCTCTCTGTTTTTCCACTATCTCCGTATGCGCACAGCGATTGCGCGTCACGACGGCGTCCTCTCTACCATCCGCGCGCACTCGGCCCGGACGCTCACCGAGGCGGCCCGTAGTTCAGCGCCTGGATTTGCCGCGGGAATATATGGAGCGAGAATCTGGAGTACGCCGGCGCCGCGTGTTTTCCACACACTGGTTGGACTACGTCACAAGCTTGTCCCGGAACTGCATCGGCAGCTGGGCCGGCACGCAATGCGGCTGGGGGAACTGCGATGACGCTGCTCGCGCTTTATCTGCTGGCCCTACTTGACGGGCTTTTGTGCGGCTTGCGCACGTCCATGGGGCGCTGCCCCTTGATTCGGAAACGCAGCTACTACACGCGGGCGCTCCTTCGCGGAATCGCAGGCGCGCAGGTGATTAGCATGCTCGCGCTTGGCGCGTTGCTACTGACAAGCGCTTTTTCCTCGCACCGCGCTCCATTTCGCGCCGATCTCGAGGCCATTGCCGGCCGCATGCTCTGGGTCTTCCTTCCCTACGCTGCTTTGGTGCTGACTAACCTCGCGCTTCGGCTGATCCCTTCGACGGACCTTCGCAGCGCTACAAGCGTTGTCATGCTGGGGCCCCTAACCGCCATGCGACCTGTCGTCATGATCGCTGGCGTCCTCTTTGGAATTTCGGCGAGCGAACTGCCTGAGACTCGTTTTCTTGGCGTGTTCATTTTGGGATTGATGCTTGCGCTCGAGTTTGCCTTGAATCGCCGAGCAGCTCGCGTACAAGCCATTGAGATTCGCCGGTTAGTCTGAAAAACGCACCTGTGCGCGAAGCATGCGCTTGTTTAGTGAGTGAAACGTGGCGGCCCCAGGTTCTCTGCGTGTGGGGAGGGGCGATTTGGCGCGTGTGGTAGAATGGATAGTTTATGACGGATGAAAATTTCGCGGCAGGCGTGCCAACGCCGCCTCTTACCAAGATGTCGGAGTTCGATCCGGAAGACGAGTACCGGCCGGAACCGGAGCCGGAACCGCAGCCTCCCTCGTGGATGGACGGGAGCGCGCGAATTGGGATTCACACCTCCATTGCGGGCAGCTACCTGAATGCGCTGGAAGCGGCGCGGAAACTGGGATGTAACGCGCTGCAGATTTTCTCAGCGAGTCCGCGGACATGGCAGGGCGGGGGTTCGGCGCGCATTGCGGAGGTGGACGCTCAGGCGTTTCGCGCGCGGCGGGAGGAGCTGAAGCTTGGCCCGCTGGCCATTCACGCGAATTACCTGATCAACCTGGCATCGGAGCAGCGCATGCTGCAGACGCGGTCGATTCAAGCATTCCATGACGAAGTGGTGCGGGCGATGGCGCTGGGCGCGGATTTTCTGGTGGTACATCCGGGAGCGCGGGGCGAGGCGACGGCGGCGCAAGCCGTAGCGACGATTATCGAATCGGTGAAGCAGGCGGCGAAGCGATCGCAGCTCGGCGGGCTGGAGATTTTGATCGAGAATACGGCGGGAATGGGCACGGCGGTGGGCTCGCGGCTGGAAGAGGTGGCGGAAATTCTGCAGGGGCTCTCGAGTTTGCCGGTGGGCGCGTGCCTGGATACGGCGCACCTGTTTGCGGCGGGCTACGACATTAAGACGGAGGCCGGGCTGGCTGCGACGCTGGGGCAAGTGGAGGGCAGCATCGGGTTGGATCGCGTGCCGGTGATACACGTGAATGATTCGAAGATTCCACTGGGCGGGCGCGTGGACCGGCACGAAAATGTCGGGAAGGGAAAGATAGGGGCAGAGGCGTTTCAGAGGATTTTGCGGCATCCGCGGCTGGGAACTTTGCCGCCGGAGGGTCTGGTGGGAAGGGCGTTTATCTTGGAGACGCCGATTGATGAGCCGGGGGACGACCGGCGAAACGTGGCTGCGCTTTGGGAGCTGGCGGGGTTGAAGGAACAGGCGCCGGAAGCTGAGAAAGGGTTTTCTATGCTAACGGCTGCGTTGCAGAAAAAGATTTCAACACAGAGGGCACAGAGGGCACAGAGTAAGAGGGCCCAGAGGGCCACAGAGAAGCGGGTTCGGACGAAGAAGAGCGCGGCGAAAAAGAGCAGGACAAAGAAGAAGAGGGGATAGGGCGGGTGGCGGAGCAGATTACATCGGGAGACCCGCGACAGGGCGCGCCGGGCGGCGCGGCGGGGACCTGGTCGGGGTACGATCCGCAGAGGATTGAGGCGAAGTGGCAGAAGCGCTGGGCGGAAGCGCGTGTATTCGAATCGGAAGCGGACCCTTCGAAGCCAAAATACTACATTCTGGAAATGTTGCCGTACCCGAGCGGCACCATGCACATGGGGCACATGCGCAACTACACCATCGGGGACGTGGTGGCGCGCATGAAGCGCATGCGCGGATTCAACGTGCTGCACCCCATGGGATGGGACGCCTTCGGACTGCCCGCGGAAAACGCGGCTATCAAAAATAAAACTCATCCGCGGGAGTGGACCAACCGAAACGTCGGGGAATTTCAACGCGTGCTGCGGCGCTTTGGGTTCAGCTACGACTGGCGGCGCGAGATTTGGACCTGCGATCCGGAGTACTACCGCTGGAACCAGTGGTTTTTCCTGCGCATGCTGGAACGCGGCCTGGCGTATCGCAAAAAGAGCCGCGTGAACTGGTGTCCCAAGTGCTGCACCGTGCTGGCCAACGAGCAGGTCATCAACGGCGGCTACTGCTGGCGGCACGAAGATACCCTCGTGGAGACGCGCGAGATCGAGCAGTGGTTCCTGAAAACCACCGCGTATGCCGACCAACTTCTGGATGATTTGAAGGCGCTGGAAGGTGGATGGCCCGAGCGCGTCATCCTGATGCAGAAGAATTGGATCGGGAAGTCGCAGGGCGCAAAGGTGAAGTTTGCGGTGGCGGATGCGGGCGTCGCGGAGACGATTGAGATTTTCACGACGCGCATTGACACGATTTATGGGGCGACGGCGTTGATCCTTGCGCCGACATATCCGCTCGTCTCAAAACTACTGGAAGGTTCGCCGGCGCGTGCGGAGGCGGAGCCCAAGCTCGCCAAGATGCGGCAAACCTCGGTGAAAACCGAGGACCTGGCGACGATGGAGAAAGAAGGGTTTTTCACCGGACGATACGCGGTCAATCCGTTCAGCGGCGAGAAGATTCCCATTTGGGTTGGGAATTTTGTGCTGATGGAGTATGGGACGGGCGCGATCATGGCCGTTCCGGCGCACGATGAGCGCGACCTCGAGTTTTGCCGCAAGTACAACCTGCCCGTCCGCGTGGTGATTCAGCCGCTCGATGGTGAGCTGCTTGTCGCCGAGAAGATGACGGAAGCGTTCGACGAGCATATGCACGGGAAGCTCGTCCATTCGGGCCTTTTCAACGGGCTTTCGCCGGCAGACGCGATCGTCAAGATGGCGGCGTTCGCGGAACAGAACGGATTTGGTCGCGCGGAGACGATTTATCGCTTACGAGATTGGGGAATCTCGCGGCAGCGATATTGGGGCACGCCGATTCCGGTTGTCTACTGCGCGAAGGATGGGCTGGTGCCCGTGCCGGACAAGGATTTGCCCGTAGTTCTCCCGCCGAATCCGAAACTCACCGGCGAGGGCGAATCGCCGCTGGCGGCTACGCCGGAGTTTGTGAACACGACGTGCCCGAAGTGCGGCGGGCCAGCGCGGCGCGAGACGGACACGATGGACACGTTCGTGGATTCGTCGTGGTATTTCTACCGCTACACGGATCCGCACAACGACAGGGCGCCATTCGATTCGGCGAAGGCCGCGTACTGGTTTCCGATTGACCAGTACATCGGTGGAATTACGCACGCCATACTGCACCTGCTCTATTCGCGATTCTGGTGCAAGGTGATGCGCGACATGGGCTTGATTCAGCACAACGAACCCGCCGCGCGGCTGTTTACGCAGGGTATGGTGCAAAAGGGCGGCGTGACCATGTCCAAGTCACGCGGAAACGTGGTGGGCGCGGAGGAGATGGCTCAGAAGTATGGGGCGGATACCGGGCGGCTGTATACGCTGTTCGCGGCTCCGCCGGAGAAGGATTTGGAGTGGAGCGAGGAGAGCATTGAAGGTTCGTGGAGATTTCTGAATCGCGTGTACCGTTTGCTTGACCGGCATTCAGAGGCCATTCGCCGTGTGAAGAGTGGAGTTGGAAGAATCGAAGACCCCCGCTCAAGAAACGAGAGCGGGGCGCCCGCGACGGAGAAGGAAAAGACGCTGCTGCGCAAGGTGCATCAAACTCTGCGGCGCGTCACGCAGGATTTTGAAACGCGGTGGCATTTCAATTCGGCGATTGCGCTGATCATGGAGCTGACCAACGGGATTTACGCGCAGGAGCCGCTGGAAGACGGGGTGCGTCCGGAAGTGCGCAAAGAAGTGCTGGAACTGCTGACGCTGATGCTGGCACCGATGACGCCGCATCTTGCGGAAGAGTTGTGGGAGATGCTTGGGCACAAAGATGGGCTGTGGACCGTGGGCTGGCCGGCGTTTCGTCCAGACCTAGCGCGTGATGAGGAAGTCGAGGTCGTGGTGCAGGTCGGCGGGCGGGTGCGCGGCAAAGTGAAAGTTGCGGCCGGAACTGGTGAGGAAGAAATTGTCCGAAAGGCGCAAATCGAGCCAGGAATCGAGCACCACTTGGCTGGAAAGCGGATCGTGAAGCGTATTTTCGTGCCGGATAAACTGCTGAATCTCGTAGTGGCGTAAGGGGGAGATGCCATGATGGAGAGTGCGGCGCGGCCGGCGGCGGAACCGGCGCAAGGGCTGGGAGGCAGGATGAAGGCGGAGCTTGGCGGCGTGGTGGTGCTGGACTTCGGCGGGCAATACACTCAACTGATTGCGCGGCGCATCCGCGAGCAGCAGGTGTTTTCCGCCGTATTGCCTTGCACGTCTTCGATGGAGGCGATTCAAACGCTGGAGCCTGCGGGAATCGTATTGTCCGGCGGGCCGAGCTCTGTTTATGACGCGGAGGCGCCGAAGTGCGATCCCAACGTTCTGGCGCTGGGGATTCCGGTCCTGGGGATTTGTTACGGGATGCAGTGGATCACCCACGCGCTGGGCGGCACGGTGGAGAAGGCGGAGAGGCGCGAGTATGGGCGTGCGCAGTTAAGCATCGATGATTCGAAAGGGAATGGCTGCTCTGAACTCTTCGCGGGAATTCCCGAATCGCTGCGCGTGTGGAACAGCCATGGAGACCACGTTCGAACGCTCCCGCAAGGATTCCGCACCATCGGGCGAACGGAGAATGCCATCGCCGCGGTGGAAGATGCGCAGCGCAAAATCTATGCCGTGGAGTTTCACCCGGAAGTGAACCACACCGAACGCGGGACGGAGTTGCTGCGGAATTTTCTTTTTAAAGTGTGCCGGGCGGAGCCGAAGTGGAGCGGCGCGGCGTTCATCGAGGAGACCACGGCGGCGATTCACGAAAAGGTGGGGAACCGGAAGGCTATCTGCGCGCTGAGCGGGGGCGTGGATTCGACAGTGGCGGCGGTGCTGGTGCACCGGGCCATGGGTGACCGGCTGACCAATATTTTCGTGAATACCGGGATGCTGCGTAAAAATGAGTTCGCGCACACGCTGGAGATGCTGCGCGAACGGCTGAAACTGCGGGTCATTGGCGTGGACGCTTCCGACCGGTTTCTCGATAAGTTGCAGGGCGTGACCGATCCCGAGACGAAGCGCAAAATCATCGGCGGGGAGTTCATCGCGGTGTTCGCCGAAGAAGCGAAAAAACTCCAGGCAGGCGAAGCGCACGGCGAAATCGGGTTCTTGGTGCAGGGTACTCTTTATCCGGATGTGATCGAGTCCGTATCGGTGAAGGGCCCTTCGGCGACCATCAAGACGCACCACAACGTCGGCGGGTTACCCGAGAAGATGCCATTCGCGCTGATTGAACCGTTGCGCGATCTCTTTAAGGATGAGGTACGTCGAATCGGGAGAGACCTGGGCTTGCCGGCGGAGATTCTCCTGAAACACCCGTTTCCGGGGCCGGGGCTGGCGGTGCGGTTACTAGGCGAGATCACTCGGCCGCATTTAGTGACGCTGCGGGAGGCGGACGCGATTGTGGTGGAGGAGATTCGCGCGGCGGGGTTGTATGAAAAAGTGTGGCAGGCGTTCGCAGTGCTGCTGCCGGTGCGCAGCGTGGGAGTGATGGGAGATGGCAGGACGTACGGGTTGACGGTGGCAGTGCGGGTGGTGGAGTCTGACGACGCCATGACGGCGGATTGGGTGCGGCTGCCTGGGGAAGTACTGGAACGCATCTCGACGCGGATCGTGAATGAAGTGCCGGGCGTCACGAGGGTGGTGTATGACATTAGTTCCAAACCACCCAGCACCATCGAGTGGGAATAGCCCGTGAATGGCCTCACCTTAGAGGATACTAACCGGGGCGCGGGCGGTTATCTGAAAAGACTGGCGAATCACCGAAGGGCTGAAAGGAAAAGGCCGCGCAGTGAGTGTGCGCGGCCTCTACCACGGGGTACCGTGCTTCGAACGACGTCTACAGAATGAGAGTTATCGCAAAACTACCGATTGGCCATTTTCTGAGCCATGTAGAGAATGAGCTTGCGATCCCCTTCTTCCACCTTGCCCATCAAGCGACGAAGCTTGTTGAGCAAGCGAGCGTCCTTCCCAACCGAGCCCCAGGCGATATCATCCGATGACTTCCGCTTGGGGAGGTTCGGCAGAACAGGCGGCTCTTCGCCGTCATAAAAGAGTTGATAGAGTGGGCACTCGAGAGCGCGAGCCAGCTTCTCCAGCGTTTCGATGGCCGGGACAGTATGACCATTCTCTACGCGGGAAATGTAGCAACGAAGCAGGCCGGTGCGTTTCTCGATGTCGCCCTGGGAGAGTTTCTTTTCTTCGCGGAGTGCGCGAAGGCGGTCGCCAATAATCATGGCGGCATTGTTCCATGTCGGTAAGATGGATTGCAAGTAAAAAGTTTTGTAGGGCAAAATGCAACATTTGATGCAGGGCCGGGCAACCCGGAGCAAATAGCCGTAACCAAAAGACTATGGCACGCGTCCCAAAAGAAGAGTCTTCCGTGCCCCCGCCCCCCGTGGCGGCAGCGGCAACCCATTTGCCGGAGCCTGCCAAGGGCGCCGGCGACCGAGAATTGGTACGGCGGGCGCAGAAAGAGGACAAAGAGGCGTTCGAGGAGCTGATCCGTCGGCACCAGCACAGAGTCTTTGCGGTGGCCGGGGGTATTCTGAAAAGACGCGAGGACGTCGAAGATATCTCGCAGCAGGTGTTTGTAAAGGCCTATTTCTCGATTAAGCGGTTTGACCAGCGCGCGGCCTTCAGCACCTGGCTATACAAGATCACGGTGAACGAGTGCTGGGACTTGTTGAGGAAAAAGAAGGTTCGGCCGCTGGTATACGAGGCTGATCTGAGCGAAGAGCAGGCCCGGCAGGTGGAGACGTCGGAAGAGAGGGGCAGCACGGCCCCGGACATCAGCGATAGGCTGGCGGCCCAGCAGCGGGTGGAACGGCTGCTGGAAGGATTGGACGAGCGAGACCGGTTGATGTTGATCCTGAAAGAAGTGGAAGGTTTTTCGATTGAGGAGGTCGCTGCGGTTCTGGATCTGAATGCGAATACCGTGAAAGTGAGGCTGTTCCGGGCGCGACGGCGGGTGGTAAGCCAGGCCAGGAAGCGGGACGGGTGAAAGATGCGAGCAATTTGGATTGAGGATGCTTGAAATTGAGAGCGAGATTTTGGAAGCTTAGCCAGGAGGCGGGAATGCGGGACCTGCTGAACAAGGGCAACGAGGAATGTGAGAAGTTAGTGGATTTGCTGGAAGATTCGGCAGAGGCGACTGTGCGCGCTGAAAGCGTTGAAGCGCTGCTGGAGGCGTTGCCGCCGGCGCAACGCACACATGCTGCTGCCTGCTCCAACTGCCGTGAGGCGATTCGGGATATTGTCGAGGCGCGGGCACTGTTGCGAGGGACTGTTGCGCAAGGGCACGAGCCGGGGCCGTGGTTTGTCACGCGGGTGATGGCGGCGATCGCGGCGAAAGAGAAGGAACTTTCGGAGGTCACAAGAACCTGGCTGGCAGTGCCAAAGTTTGCTTTGCGACTGGCGCTTGCTTCGTGCGCGGTTTTGCTCGTCGCCAGTACGTGGGTGTTCGAAAGCCGGTCCACCGCGGTGAAACAGTCCAGCACACTGGCTCCCCAGGAATCGCTTTTTGAAGCTCCGCAGTCCTCGCCCAGTCAGGACGATATTCTCATCAGTGTGCCGGAGAGGAATCCATGAGTGAATCGTCCGCGACTCGAAGGGCCGCCCTCTGGGTCGGCGTCGTCTTTCTGTTGGGTGCGGCGCTCGGCGGCGTGCTGGGCTACGGATTCGCGCATCATCCGGTGGCGGCCGCTTCCGCACCAGCTCCCCAGCTGGAGCCGGTTCGGCGGGCGCAGCGCGTGCAAGATCTAACGCACGACCTGGGATTGACGAGCGCTCAGGCGCAGGAAGTTGATGCGATCCTTCTGCAGCGGCATACCGAGGCAAAGAACATTCACGATCAATCCGATGCGCAGCTGGAACAAAACCGTCAAAAGGGGCGCGATCAAATCCGCGCCATTCTCACGGCGGAACAAAAACCGAAGTTCGAAGAGTTTCTAAAGAACCTGGACGAGCAGAGAAAACACGGTGGTTCGAAGTAGCGAGAGCGGATTTTTGGTGTTTACTCGAGTGTTTCTGTGGGTTCCACCGTCCTCCATTGTTCCATCCAGTTTAGAGTTTGACGATCAGCTTGCCGATGTTGCCGCCGGTGAAAAGCATGTTGATGGCGTCGGGAGCCTTCTCGAGGCCTTCGACAATGGTTTCGCGGTCCTTCAGTTTGCCGAACATTTTCCATTGACCCAGCTGCGTGGCCGCTTCCATGAAGCGAGGGGCGTAGTCGATGAGGATGAAGCCCTGGATGCGCAGGCGCCTTTCGAGGACTTGGCCGAAGCTGGCGAGGCCGGGGTCGCCCTTGGTGTAGCCGGAGATGAGGCCGCAAAGGACCACGCGGCCATGGAGATTCATCCGGTTGAGGACGGCGTGCATGATTTCGCCGCCGACGTTTTCGAAGTTGATGTCAATGCCGCTGGGCGTGGCGGCCGCGAGTTTCTCTTTCCAATTCGAATCCTTGTAGTTGATGGCGGCGTCGAACCCGAGATCCTTGGTGACCCAGTCACATTTTTCATCGCTACCGGCGATGCCCACGACGCGGCAGCCGTGAATCTTGCCAATCTGCCCCGCGATACTTCCGGTGGCGCCGGCGGCGGCGGAAACCACAAGGGTCTCGCCTTTCTTTGCTTGAGCGATCTCCATGCCGAAAAACGCGGCGAGTCCGCTAAGCCCTAGCAGGCTGACAAAAACGGTGTCGGCGACGAACGGGATTTTGGGAACTTTCTGAAAGTTGCGCTTCGCGGAATCGCCGATGAGCGTGTAGTCCTGTAGGCCGGTGAGTCCCGTGACGCGGTCGCCTTTCTTGAAATCCGGATGGCGCGATTCGATAATTTCGGCGAAGCCGAAGGCGCGCATGACTTCGCCGATTGCGACGACGGGGAGGTAGGTGTCCACGGCCATCCAGACTCGCATCGTTGCATCAATAGAGAGATACTTCACGCGGGCGAGCGCCTGGCCGTCTTTCAGTTCGGGTACGGGAGATTCGGCGAGTTGCAGGTCGCTGGGAGCGAGGAGCCCTTTCGGACGAGCCTGCAGACGAAGCTGGCGATTGGTCAGAGTCATTTAGTTCTCCGAATGTGCGAGTGACAAGCGCCTTAACGTAGCAGTGGTTTTGGCAGCCTGCTAGAAAGGAATATCTTCGTCGGAGATTTCGGGGCCGGCGGCGGAAGGAGCGCTGCCACCGTAGGAATCGTCGGCGGGCGCGGCATGGCTTTCGAAATCGTCGCCACTGCTGGAGCGTGTACCCGCGCTACCGCCGCTGCTTGCTGCGGCGCCTTCGGCGCGGCCGCCGAGCATCCGGAAATTGGTCGCGACAATCTCCGTAGTGGTCCGCTTCTGGCCCTCTTTATCCTGCCATTCTCGTGTTTGAATGCGGCCCTCGAGGTAGAGAAGAGATCCCTTTCTCAAGTACTGCTGAGCGATTTCCGCCAGCTTGCTCCAAACCACGATTTTGTGCCACTCGGTGCGCTTCTGGCGCTCGCCGTTTTTGTCCTTGTAGGACTCATCGGTAGCTACGGAAAAATTTGCGACGGCTTGGCCACCGCCGGTGTAGCGCGTTTCCGGATCGCGGCCCAGACGGCCGACTAAAATGACTTTGTTGACAGACATGGACGATTTCCCCCTGCGACGGCGAAGATAACATGCGGTTGAAGAAAAGGGAAATAGAGGCGAAGAGGCCACGGTAGGAGGTCCATTTCTGCGATGGGCAGCAAGGGCAGCTGAATTGACAATTGCACAGACCCATCCTAACGTTTCCTTTCTTTCCTGCGAATGGAGGAGTCTTCGTGAACAAAAAGAAATTCATTCGGTTTGCGGTGCTGATTTGCGCAACGGGACTTGCTGTTGGTGCGAAGAATGGTGCCTGGGCGCAACCAGCGGCCAGACCAGCAGAAACTTCCATAGGACTGTTCGAAGGTCATGGAGACGTCGGGACCGTTCTTCACGCGGGATCGGTGGAGTACGACGCGGCGAAGCGGAGTTACACGATTGCGGCCAGCGGGGAGAACATGTGGTTTGCGACGGACGGGTTCCAATTTGTTTGGAAAAAGGCTTCGGGCGACGTGACTTTGACGGCGGACATTTCGTTTATCGGAAGAGGGGTGAATGAACATCGTAAGGCAGTGCTGATGGTGCGGCAGAGCCTGGAGGCGGATTCGCCGTATGGGGATGCGGCGGTGCATGGGAACGGGCTGACGTCGCTGCAATTTCGCGAGGAGAAAGGAGCTGCGACGCATGAGATCCAGGCCAATGTAACGGGGCTGCGGCGAGTGCGGATTGAAAAGCGCGGCGCGTACTTCACGATGTCGCTGGCGGGTGAAGATGGGGAATTTCATTTGGCGGGCGGATCTACACGGATCGCGCTGAAAGAGCCGTTTTATGTGGGGATCGGCGTGTGCAGCCACGACAAGGATGTGGTGGAGAAGGCGGTGTTCTCGAAGCTGGAATTGAAAACAGCGCCAGTAGCGGCTCTGGCCACCACGCTGTACAGCACGCTCGAGACGATTACCGTGGCTTCCACGGACCGGCGTGTGGTTTACGTGGCTCCGGAGCGGTTTGAAGCTCCCAACTGGATGCCGGACGGGAAGAATCTTTTGTTCAACCGGAACGGGCGGATCGAGAAGATTCCGCTGACGGGCGGGACTCCGGAGGTTATTGACACGGGGTTCGCCGTGCGTTGCAACAATGACCACGGGATATCTCCGGATGGGACGCAACTGGCGATCAGCGACCAATCGCAGGAGGAGCACGAGTCGCTCGTTTATATCGTGCCGATTGGCGGAGGGACGCCGCGGCGCATCACGAAGAATGCTCCTTCGTACTGGCATGGATGGTCGCCGGACGGGAAGACGCTGGCCTTTGTTGGCCAGCGGAATGGTGATTTTGATATTTACACGATTCACGCGAGCGGTGGGGAAGAGATACGGCTGACGACGGCCAAGGGGCTGGACGATGGGCCGGACTATTCGCCGGATGGAAAACTCATTTATTTCAACTCCGAGCGCACCGGGCATATGCAGATCTGGCGGATGCGAACGGATGGAAGCGAACAGGAACAGGTGACGTTCGACGAGTTCAACAACTGGTTCCCACATGTTTCGCCGGATGTGGAGCAGATGGTTTTTTTGACGTATGACAAGAGTGTGAGCGGGCATCCGGAGAATAAGGATGTGATGCTGCGGCTGATGACGCTAAAGGACAAGAAAATCACGGTGGTGGCGAAATTGTTTGGCGGGCAGGGAACGATCAACGTGCCGTCGTGGTCGCCGGATGGGAAGCAGATCGCGTTTGTGAGCTACCAGTTGGTGCCGCGAGAGAATGCTGGGAAGTAGACAAGGAAGAGAATAGAGAAGTGGAAATGGAAATGAAAATGAATGGAGAAATGGTCGGGCTTGGAGGGCCTGGGGACGGGATTGGCAGCGGGGAGGCTAACGCTATCGAGAGGGCGGGTGACGTAAGGAGATTGCGTTAGCGGGTGGGGGTGGCGGCGGCGCCGAGTTCTTTTAGTTTGGCGCGCGCTTGGCGGTCTTCTTCGGTGCCGGGGTAGCGCTTGACGACTTCGCGGAGCTCGCGGACGGCGGAGGTTTTCTGGCCGAGTTCGATGAGGGCCATGCCTTTTCGGAGGCGCGCGGGGGCCAGCTTGAAGCTCTTGGGGTAGTTGGAGAGGACTCTGTCGTAGGCAGCGACGGCGTCTTGATATTGTTTCTGCTTGTAAGCGATTTCGCCGAGATAGAACTGAGCGTTGGAGGCGAGGTCGGTATCGCCGTAGTACTTCAGGTAGTCCAGGAATTCGGAGCGAGCCAGTTCGTACTTGCCGCTGGTGATGTCGCGCAGGCCGTTTGAATAGAGCGTGTCGGCAGAGGGAGCAGGGCCTGCCGGTGCGACGGAAGAGTTGGAAGGCGAACCGGTCGTTGGCTGGTTCGAGGTAGTGGGATTCGCGGTGCCGGTCGCAGGTGCGCTGCCGGATAGCTTCGCGTCAATGGACTGGACGGAATTCTGCAGGTCCACGAGCTGTTGGTTGAGTTTGCCGAGGCGGGATTTGATTTCCTCGAGATTGTCCGAGAGGCCCTGGACCTGGGTGGACATGGTGTCGAGGCGCGCGCCGGAATTGGCCTGCACGTCCTGGACGGATTTCTGGAGCGAGCCCATAGTGGAGCCGAGCTTGGTGACGTTATCGTTGGACTGCTCGATGAGCGTCTTCATCACGGTATGGTCCTGGGTAACCTGCGTGGAGAGATCTTTCTGGCCCTGGAGCAGACTGGTGACGTCGCGCTGAAGCTCGATGATTTCCCGACCGACGGCTTCGGCGGGGTGCGGGCCAATGAGGCTCCCGGCGATGACGCCGGCAAAAACGGCGGCGCTGAAGACAACAACGTTTCGAATACGCATGAATCATCCTCCTAAAAGGCCGGAAAGGGTTCTTGTCTGGGTGGTCGCGGAACCGCCCTTAGAAAGCATACAAGCCGGGGAAACGGTTTTCACTTTAATTGAGAGAGCCGCGGGGGAGCAAGGGTTTGCTCGGCCCCGCGGCTCTGTCGGTCACTAAACGGTCATCGCGGCAAACAGCCGTGAAGCTGGGGCCTAGTTCGCCTTGACGAGATGGCCGCGGCGGTTCTGCTGCCAGCAGGCCTCGTTGTTCTCCATGCAGAACGGCTTTTCCTTGCCGTAGCTGACGGTGGCAATGCGGTCGCCGGAAATGCCGAGCGAAACGAGGTATTGCTTGGTGGCATTGGCGCGGCGGTCGCCGAGAGCAAGGTTGTATTCGGTGGAGCCGCGCTCGTCGCAATGGCCTTCGATGGTCACTTTGATCTGCGGGTAGTTCTTCAGGAAGTCCGCAGTTTTGGAAAGCGCCTCACGGGCATCGGCGCGAATGTCGGATTTGTTGAAGTCGAAATAGGCGTCGCGCACTTCCCTGAGGAAGAGATCATTCAGGTCAGGCTGCGGTGTTGGCGGCGGAGGAGGAGGCGCCGCTACGGTGACGCTCGCAGATGCGCTGGCGTTGCCGCCGGGGCCAGTGGCGGTGATCGTGTAGGTGGTGGAATCCGAGGGCGTGACTTTGGTCGAGCCCTGCGCGGTCACGGAGCCGACGTCCGGCGCGATGGAAAGCTGCGTGGCGTCGGTGGAGTTCCAGCTCAAAGTTGCCGAGTCGCCCTTGTTGATGGTAGACGGGCTGGCCTGCAACGTTACCGTTGGACGCGCCGGAGCCGGCGCGGGCGCTGGCTGCGGTGGCGGCGTTGCCACGGGTTTCTTGGCACAGCCGAAGGTGATAAGAGCGGCAGCACAGGCGGCGAGCAAGCCGGCGCGATAGAGCGAGCGTGAAGCCAAATTCATGCGAATCCTCCTCAGCGATGAAGTTCCCGTGTTCGTCCCACCAGAGCCAGTATCCTAACACCAGAGGGCTGGGTTCGGGTAATATCTCGTATCACGATATATTATACATCGTGCCGGTACAATCGAAACTAGAATTTGCCGAGATGACCAATCGGGTAACTCGAGGTGATGGCTGGCGTTCAGAATGTGCGACCGCCAGCCGGAGGATAAAGCGAGAGCGTGCACCGGAGCGTGGGCGCGGCACCAACCTGTACCTGCAGGTGAGATGCATGAGGCACCCCCGTTGGTTCCATGAATTTTCTACTTTGGGGACCAGTTGGGGGATTCGTTGTGACCGGAGGCGGTCAGTTCGTGAGGCTGCGAGCCATCGGCCAGCATGGTCCAAATCTGGCGCGTGCCGGTGCGCGTGGATTCGAAGACGATGTGGCGGCCATCGGGAGCCCAGCTGGGACGCTCGTTGCGGCCCTGGTCGCGCGTGATCTCGACGGGCGGCTGGGAGGAAGAGGCGTCCATGACATAGATGTCGTAGTTGCCGCTGGGGCGGCGCCAGCTAAAGGCGAGGAGCTGGCCGTTGGGCGACCAGGCGGGGTCGATGACGTAGCCCATGTCGGGGAGGTCCAGCTTGGTGGTGCTGGTGCCGTCGGAGTTCATCAGGTAGAGCTGAGGATAGCCGCCGCGGTCGCTGATGAAAGCTATGGATTGCCCGGTCTTCGGATTCCAGGCGGGAGAGACGTTTCCGCCATTGGAAAAGGTCAGCCGCTTCGGGCGGCCGCCGTTGACGTCGGAAACGTAAAGCTCCGCAGCACCGGTAAGGGAGGAAGAAAAGATGATTTGCGTGCCGTCTGGCGACCAGGCGGGAGTGGTATTCGTGCCGTGAAAGCGGGAGAAGGCGACGGGCTTTCCAGTATCCAGGGAATACATGCAGATTTGCGCGCTGGTGACGCCGTTCATGGGCGCGAAGCAGGTGAAAGCGATGCGGGAAGCGTCGGGCGACCAGCGCGGGGTGAGCGAGATGGTTTTCATGGAGGTGAGCTGACGCTGGTTGGCACCGTCGTAGTCCATCACCCAGATTTCTTTCCACTGGGGGCCCATCTGGCGGACGAAGGCGATTTGCGTGGAGGCGATACTGGGGAGGCCGCCGGATAGCTTGCTGATGATTTCGTCGGCGAATTGATGGGCGAATTTGCGGACCTGCGCGTCGGTGGGGGCGCCGCGATAGACCTTGCCGACAACGGCTTGCGAGGAGGGGCTGCGAACATCGTGGAGCCAGGCTTCGATGGCCACTTCGGCGGGGCTTTCGGTGAGGTTGCCGAAGGCCAGGAAATTGGCGTTGGTGGGAGGATCGATCCAGACGCCGGGTTTAAGTTCAGCGGGGACGCTGGGCGCTTGAGGAGGGTAGAAGCTGGGGCTCGGGACCTCGAGAATGCCGGAGAATTGGAGGTCGTCGCGCACGACTTGAGTGAAGAGGGCGGAGTGGGATTTGGCGGAGTCGGCGCGTGGGGCGAAGTCGGCGACGGCGATGCGAGGCTTGGCCTCGCCTAGCCCGGTGCCAGTTCGAAACCAGTCTTGAGCCGCAGCCGAGCTCACCACGAACAGCATGGCTGTGATGAAAAACAGCCGTCCGAAATATCTCGCCGAATTCAACACGTGCACCCCCAAAGAATTTGCCGCGCGTGGCCTTTGACTTGAAAGCTCAGCTATTGCGCCAACGCGAGATCGAAGTCAAATGTTACGTCCACATAGGAACCAATATAATCGTTGGGAAGGCGGTTCACCGAGCCAAGGCTCTGGAGCGCCCTTTGCGCCGAGTAATCCACAGATGCATTGCCGCTTGTTTGAGACAATCGGATATTCGAGATGGATCCGTCCGCGTTGATTCTGAAATTCACTACTGCGTGGGCCCGGCGGGCAGCGCGCACTGCTGGGTCGATGGTGGTCTGATCCCAGGCTTGGCGAATCCTGTTACGGACAGCGTCTACGTACCAAGGATAGCGACTTCCAAAATCGCCTCCGCCCGCGCCTTGGACGGCCACGCCTGTGGAGCCACCCGGAGTTTGGGAATAACCAGTGGGAAGATCGGGATTGCCACCCTTGCCGTATGGGACGGCGTTATCAGGAGGAAGGGTTTTGCTGTCGAACGTTCTTGACTTGGGCGAAGGCGGGAGGCGTTTTTCTTTGTCGAATTTGGGGATCTTGGTTGCGTCCGTTTTCGGTTCGGGCGGTTTGGGAGGCTCTTCTTTATAGAGACCCTTGGTCGGATCGACGGCCTTGCTTTCAGGCACAACCGCTTCTTTCGGCATCGGAATACCGGCCGAACTGACGAGGCTTACTTTGGCTCCGCCCAAACTGCCGCCAACGCCTCCCCAGGAGTTTCCGCGACGTTCGAGATAAGAGGCACTGAGCACGGCTACGGCTAGAAGGGCATGAAACACGATGGAATACGTTAGGTAGCTGCGGAGGCTGAGATCGTCCGGATTGGCGACGGTGGTGCTCATCGTTACTGTGTCCGCGCGCGGTCGGTGATGGGCTCGGTGACAATGCTGATGTTGTTGATGCCGGACTGTCGCAGTGCATCAATCAGGGCTGCAAAACTTCCAAACGGCACCGTCTCATCGCACCTTAAGAATACACTTCGCTGCGTGTTTTTCAGTTGGGCGCGAATTTTTGCGCCAAGCTCGTGGATATTGACGGGATCGTTGCCGAGGTAGATGCGTTGCGCTTTATCCAGGGTGACAACGAGCCGGTCCTGGTTAATATCTTTCACGGTGCGCGTTTTGGGGACGTCCACTTCGATGCCCGACTGGAGGATAGGCGCGGTGATCATGAAAATGATGAGGAGGACGAGGACCACGTCCACGAACGGGACCATGTTGATCTCGGAGAGGGAAGTCTGCGTCGATTTGGAGAGTTGCGGCATTTTTCCTAAAACCCTAAATGCGGCCGCGTCGGGTCGGACGCACCTTTAGCTAAGCGTCTTCTCGATCTGCGCGGTGACTTCCAGGGCAAAGGTGTCCAGGCGCTGCGCGAGATCGCGAATGTTTTGCAAAAATTGGTTGTAAAAGATGACCGCGGGGATGGCGGCGGCGAGACCGGCGGCCGTGGTCACCAGGGCTTCGGCGATGCCGGGGGCGACAGCGCGCAAGCTGGCGGCGCCGGCGCTGCCTAGTCCGGAGAAGGCGTCTATGATGCCCCAGACGGTGCCGAAAAGGCCGATGAATGGCGAGACTGAGCCCGTGGTGGCAAGCCAGGACATTCCTTTTTCCACGCGTCGGACTTCTTCGGCGGAAGCAAGTTGCATGCTGACGGTGACGGCTTGCAGGCTTTTCAGCTTGGGCGGATGTGGATTGCCCGGAGCGCTGCCGACCTGGCTCTGCAGTTCGCGATAGCCGGCGGCGTAAACGGTAGAGAACGGCGAGCCAGCAGTGGCCAGAGCTTGCGGGTTGGCGACGCCGCGGGTGGCGCGAAAAATTCGCAGAAACTCGTCACTTTTACGGCGGACACGTCCAAACATTCCAAGCTTCTGAAGAATCATGGCCCAGGAAACGATGGAAAACATGAGAAGAAGCAGCAGGACGCCGCGAGCGACCCAGCCAGTTTGCGTGAGGATGTTTCCGATATCCGTGACAAGAATCGTAGAGAACAGAAAAATGATGTACCCCTCAGTGAGAAAAAATGAATTGCGACCGCAAAACCGTTAGCATTTTTCTGGGCTTAAGAAACGTAGCATACGCATTCCGGGGGTGCAACCAATTGGATGCGATTGTTTCAGGTTTTGCTGCTTAACGGGCAACGGAGGGACGCGTTGCGGAGAACGACCGCGCGAAGCAGGTGTGATAAACTGCGATTTCAAGATGAACAAGCCATTCGACATCGAGTTGGAGCGATTGACGGGCCAGCCTGCTTCTCCCGGGAGCGCTCGCGCCGCGGAAGCGGGGCAGCACGCGACGTTTTTCCTGGAGACGTTCGGCTGCCAGATGAATGACCACGATTCGGAGAAGGTCGCGGGCGTGCTGCTCTCGCGCGGATACCGGCAGGTGGAGACGCCCGACGCCGCTTCGCTGATCTTGTACAACACGTGTAGCATTCGGGAAAAGGCAGCGCAAAAGGTGTTCTCGCGGCTGGGAGAATACCGGGAGAAGCAGAGCGAGGGCAAGGTCATCGGAGTGCTGGGCTGCGTGGCGCAGCAGGAGGGCGAAGAGATTTTCAAGCGAGCGCCGTGGGTGAGCCTGGTCTGTGGATCCGCGAGCTACAGCAAGCTGCCGGAGATGCTGTCGCGGCTGGAAGCAGGGAATCACCGCGTGACGGGGCTCGATACGGACACGGATGAAACGTTTGAGACGGAAATGACGCGGCGCGACAATCCGTGGCGGGCTTATCTGACCATCATTGAAGGCTGCGACAAGGCGTGCTCGTATTGCGTCGTGCCCTATACGCGCGGACCGGAGCGCAGCCGGGCGAGCGATTCGATTCTGCAGGAAGTGCGGCAGGTTGCAGAGCTTGGGTATTCCGAGGTGCAACTGCTGGGACAGACGGTGAATTCGTACGCGGACCCTACGCCACGGAGAATGCGGTTTTCAGAATTGCTGCTGGCGGTGGCGGATGTGCCCGGGATTCGGCGCGTGCGGTTCACTACGTCACACCCAAGCGACTTTACGCGCGACATTGTGGAAGTAATTGATGCGCAGCCGAAGCTCTGCGATCACGTGCACCTGCCCGTGCAATCCGGCTCAAGCAAAGTATTGCGCGCGATGCAGCGGACCTACACGCGAGAAGAGTATCTGGAAAAGATCGCCATGATCCGCGGCGCGAACCGGCCGATCGCGATAACGACGGACATCATCGTCGGCTTTCCGGGAGAGACGGAAAACGACTTTGAAGAGACACTGGGCCTCCTTGACGAAGTGCGGTACGACAGTTTGTTTTCGTTCAAGTATTCAGCGCGTCCGAACACGCCTTCTCTGGCGATGAAGGACACGATTCCGGAGGAAGAAAAGGGCAGGCGACTCGGCGTTCTGCAAGAAAAGCAGCGTGAAATTCAGACGGCGCGCAACGTGGCGCTCGTAGGAGAAACGTTTGAAGTGCTGGTCAGCGGGAAATCACGGCGCGAGGAGCAATGGTTCGGGTATTCAACGTCGCACCGGGTGATAAATTTCACTTCACAAGCGAAGGAGCTTCTGGGAACCTACGTGCAGGTTCGCGTCACGGGCTCGGGTCCGAACAACTTGGTAGGTGAGCACGCCGTCTAAACTTGGGGAGGCCTCGATGGAAGTGGAGATGAAGATCCGCGGCCTGATGATGGATCCCGTCACGAACATGCCTATCGTGGTGCTGAAGGACGTGCAGGGCCAGGCGATATTGCCGATCTGGGTGGGCGTCTACGAAGCGAATGCCATCGCGCTGGAAATCGAAAAAGTTCAAACGCCTCGGCCGATGACGCACGACTTGCTGAAGAATTTCCTGCTTGGGCTGGACGTGCGCGTGCAGAAAATCGTGGTGAACGATCTGAAGGACGACACGTTTTACGCGATGATCTGGGTTGAGCGGGAGGGCCAGATGATGACCATCGATTCGCGTCCCAGCGATGCGCTGGCGCTGGCGCTACGCATGGATTGCCCGATTTTCGTGGACGAAGAAGTGCTCAAGAGCTCGAAGATTTCCAGCGCCATCTCTGAACGGAACACCAACGAACAGCTGCGCAACTGGCTTGAAGGACTCTCCGACGACGACCTCGGCCGCTATAAGATGTAGATAACTGGCGGCTGTTCGGCAGCTTGAAAACACCGCGATCAACTAGCTAACGCTTGCTCATCCGTCGCAGATAGCAGGCCGCGAACCATGCGCCGCCAGACAAAAAGCAAGACAATCCCAATTAAAATGAGCGCCAAGCTAAGGCCGGCCCAGAGGCCAAAGGCGCCCCAACCGCGCCGGAAGCAAAGCCACGCGCCGAGCGGGAGGCCGATGATCCAGTATGCCGTGAAGTGGCAGAGCATGGGCGTTTGCGTATCGCCTGCTCCACGAAGCGCGCCGGTCGCGACCGTCTGGATGCCGTCGAACAATTGAAAGGCTGCGCCTGCGGCAAGCAGAAGCGTGGTGCTGCGGATTACGGCTTCGTCAGGCGTGTACAAGCGAGCGATCCAGCGAGGAAAAAGTAGAAGCGCGGCGCTGGCAAAGGTCATGAACACAGCACCAAGGAGGATTGCCGTGCCTCCTGCGTCGCCTGCTCCGCGAGGATCTTTGCGGCCGAGGGCCTGGCCCACGCGCACCGCGGCGGCGGAAGCGACGCCGAGCGGCACCATGTAGGTGAAGGACACGGTGTTTAGGGCAATTTGATGGCTGGCCAGGGGCACGGCGCCCAAACGCGCGATGAGCGCGGTGGCCAATGCAAAGACGCCGCTCTCTAAAGTGAACTGAACGGCGGCTGGAAGTCCCAACGTGATGAGGCGGCGAATGCGCGGCAGGTCGATGTCAACGGGAGTCTTCAGAAGTTCGGTGCGATGTTTTCGATCGTACCAGAGCAGATAGCCGACCAGCACGCTGGCCATATAGAGGCGCGCAATCGCCGTGGACCAGCCGGAACCGACGGTCCCCATCGCGTGCACACCCAACTTGCCATACACCAGGATCCAGTTGCCAAGGGCGTTCACGATATTTGCGCTGATCAAAGCGAACGCTACGGGTTTCACCATGTTCATGGCCTGCAGGCAACGCCGCACGGCGAAATAGAGAAGAAGCGGCAAAAGTCCGGCAACCAGCGCCTTGCTATAGGGAATGGCAAGTGCCAAGACTCCCGGATCGACTTGCATTCCACTGAGGAGAGTAGGAAGCAACCATACCGGTGCCGCAAGGAAGGGAGTCAACGCAATGCTCAAGTAAATGGCGTTGACCAAAGACCGATGGCAGTCTTCCCGCCGGCCCGCGCCGAAGGCTTGCGAAACAAGAGTATCCAAGCCCAGGAGCAAACCGCCGCCGAACAAGGCGAGAACGATAAAGATGTTCGAACCCAGGCTGACGGCGCCCATGGCGGTCGCACTGTTGGGCAGGTGGCCGACCATCATGGTGTCCACGATGGCCATGCTCATCCAGCCGAGTTCGGCAAGGACGAGCGGAATGGCCAGCCTGAGGGTAGGGCGAAATTCGGTGCGCAGTGTCTGGAAACGGACCATGGGCGGACAAAGAGAGAAAAGAGTGTAAGCGGGGCGGGGAAAAGGAGCAAACGGAAGCCAGGGAAAAAAAGTGAAAAGTTAGCTCGTCTACTCTGCAGCGCTGGATGGCGCGCCGGGCAATTCGGTAGCAATCATGGGTAGGAGAAACTCCTGCAAGTTTTGGCTCTCGGAGAATGGGAGCTGGCCCAAGTGAATCGACATCTGATCGCCGCTCACCACACGAACGACCGAACCCCACCCCACCAACGGCATCATTCGCTGCGACAGCTGCAGACTGACGAGTACGGAGGAGCCCAGGGGTGCAGTGCGGGGAGCTCTGACCAAGAGGCCGCACATGCTGATATCAATCGTTTCGCCTTCGAACTCTTCCTCGCCAATCTTGAGCTGGACTTTGGAATGAAACGGTACGCGCCGGGTGCGACGCCTCTCATGCTCCATGTTTCCTTGGGTAGCGGAAACGAGCTTTCGGAGGCGGTTGGTATCGATCGGTTTGTAAATGAAAAAGTTCGCGCCAGCCGCGAATCCGATGGACACAGCACTTGGACGCTGGTCGTCGCTGATCAACACGATCGAGGTCATGCGGTTGAAACGCGAAGAACGCATGAGCCGGGCAAGCTCGATGCCATCAGGAGAGGCCATGTGAAGATCCAGAAAGACAACGTCAAACTTTCCTTCGTCGAGGAGACCGGGAGCTTCGGTGCTTCTCGTGAGAGTCAGAGCCTCCATACCGGCGGCATTCAAGACCTTGCCGATCAGGTCGCAGATTACCGGTTCGTCGTCCACGACTAGGGCCCGTCTTTGCATCGCTCTCTTTCCGTTCCGCTGGCCGCAACCAGCGGGTCCTAAAAACTCCGTCAGCGGACATCTCGCAATTTCCGGTTGGCCTCCGCAAGCGTCGGCCAGCCCAAGCTGGGCTAGGCATACGCGGCAAGGTGGTTTCATCGAAAGGGGGGCGACTTTGCTCGCATGACCTCGTAGCAATCGAACTGCACTCCCACGCCCACCATCCCGTGCAGAGAATCGCCCGGTTCGGTGCGCACCACGTGGCCGGTATATTGCCACTCGATCACGGGCTTGCCGGTGATTTCCTCGGGCACTTTCAAGAGAATCTCGACGGCGGACCCGATCGCCAGTGGAGCATCTGTGGCGAAGAAGATTCCGCTTTCCGAGAGATTTTCGGACTCGGCTTTTTGTTCGGGTCCTCCGAATTTTCGGACACGCACCAGCAGGGCGGACTTGAACGGATAGCGGTGAGAAAAACGGCGGTCGGCAACATGCACATCCATGAAAACTCCTTGCACCAGAAAAGCGGTATGGGCTGAAGAAGGGAAGGCAAACCAATGTTGAACGAAATCGGTGGGTTGGGAAGGCTTGATTTGGTACTTATTTGAGTAAGTCTAATTAGGTACTTCATCTCCTTTTCCTTTGGCGCGGCGTTCCCTGGGAAAGAGAAACGGGGATGAGCCGAGAGGTCCCCGCCTGAGAAAAAATATTGGAGGGTAACTCTCGCAGCGATTCAGGGGTCGAGTTCCATTGACGCTGGAGGTCAGCGCACGTAGGCTCCGGATATCGTTGCATGCACGCGGTTTGTCGCGATCCGATGTCCTCGGTTCAAGAACTCAGGAGATAACTGTGGCGCTGTTAAAGGATGCGAGCTTTGAAGCGCGGATGCGGGAGATGCGAACGGCCGGGCGGCTGAATTCGAGAGTGGCGGTGGCCGTTGAATGGACCGATGCGGGCAAAGGCCTGCGCGCGGAGGGTTACACTGTAGATGTCAGCCCCAAAGGCTGTCTTGCCGTCGTGCCGCAAGGTTTCACAGTGGGGCAGAGGCTACGCCTCGTGAATCTTAACAGTCAAATCTCGTGCGAAGCCGTCCTGGTCTGGCGCGGGCATGAAGTTCGCGCGGGATGGGAACTTGGGCTGGAGTTGCAAGAGCCGGCGACCGATTTTTGGGGACTCGACCTTTAGATCCCGGTTTTCGCCGAGTCTGCCTTTTTTCGGCTAAGCACATGGGTCTGCGTTTTCCACTGTGGCCTCATCCGAATCCGCCACTTTTTCCTTGCTAATCAACCTGTTGAAAACGTAGAGTTAGCCTAGGCCTTGGGGTTTTCTGCGGCCGGCACCCATATATAGGAACCCAGTTGCCGGATCGCGGCGTCCTGCTGATGCGCGCGCCCTTGGCGCTCGCTCAGGACAGGCGGGCGGAGGCAGAAACAGATGACGGCCATCATCACGGTTGCAAATCAAAAGGGCGGCGTCGGAAAGACCACGACGGCGATCAATTTGGCGGCGGCGCTGGCGATTCGCGGTAAGCGCACTCTGTTGATTGACCTGGATCCGCAGGCCAATTCAACGATCGCGTTTTACGATTCCGGCGAAATCTCCACCAGTATGTTCGACGTTCTAAGTGACAGCCGGGTGACGATAAGCGCTGCCATCAAACCGACGAAAGATCCGCTGCTGTTTCTCGGGCCCGGACGGCTTGCGCTGGCAAAGTTAGAACAGGTGCTCGCGGGGCAATTCGACGCGCCGTTCAAACTGAAGGATGCGCTGGGTCCAGTTCTGAAGGACTACGAATACGTGGTTCTGGACACGCCGCCGTCGCTGGGAATACTGACGGTCAACGCGCTGGTGGCCTCTACGCATCTTCTGGTGCCCATCCAGGCAGCGTATTTTGCGATTGAAGGAACGGATGATCTGCTGGAAACCTACGAGCGCATACGCGCGCGGCCCAATCCGGGTTTGAAAGTTCTCGGAGTCGTGATTACGCTGTTTGATAAGCGCACGAATATTTCGAAGGATACGCACGGACAGATCAGGTCAGTGTTTGGCGAGGTGCTGTTCAAGACAAAAATCACGAAGAATGTGCGATTGGAAGAGAGCCCGGCTTACAAGGAAACGATTTTTACGTTTGCCCCGAAGTCACCCGGGGCGGTCGAGTATAAGAAACTTGCTGCGGAGGTTATCCATCGTGTCGAAGAGAATCGGGCTACCCATCACGCTGAAGATGCGGCATGACGCGCATTACGTCGAATCGCTGACGAGCTATAGCGGGGCCGCGGTTGGGCGGATGATCCGCGTGGACCAAATCCGGCCGAACCCGGACCAGCCGCGCAAGGCGCTGGGTGATTTGCGCGAACTCACCGAATCCATCCGCGAAAAGGGCGTGCTGGAGCCGTTGCTCGTGCGCTTTGTGCAAAGGGAAGACTGTTTCTACATTATCTCCGGCGAGCGGAGGTATCATGCGTCACGGGCGGCGGGGCTGCGCGAGGTGCCGTGCATCGAAAAGACCGCGGATGACGCGGAGACGCTCGAAATCGGTCTGATCGAAAACATTCAGCGGAAAGATTTGACGGCATTTGAGGAAGCGGACGGATTGCACCGGCTGGGTTCGCAATTCGAATACACGCACGAGGACATTGCCAGGAAAATTGGCCGGGCACGGTCGTCGGTGACGGAAACGCTCTCGCTGCGGAACATTCCGGATTCGCTGCGCAAGAAGTGCATTGACCAGGGAATTTTGTCGAAGTCGTTGCTGCTGCAGATCGCGCGGCAGCCCACCGAAAAGAAGATGATTGAGATGTTTCACCGCATCATGCAGGGAGGATTGACGCGCGACGAGGCGCGCCGCGAACGGCGGGAAGAACAGGCTGGCCCGCAGCGGCCGCGGCCGTTTATATTTAATTTTGAGCCGCAAAGCGAAACGTTCAAGTTCCGGATTCAGTTCAAGAAGAGCCACGTTTCGCGGGATGAGCTGATTACCACGTTGCGGGAAATTTTGACGCAGCTTGAAGGGTCGTCGACAGAAGCCGACTCCACGGCGGCCTAATACTTCGGGGGAGCGAGCGCCTGACAAACCAGCTTCTATCACGTACCTCCATGGTTGAACTTTCGCCGCGCCAAATGAAGATCATCGAGCGGCTTTTCGAGGCCGGTTTCCGACCTATCGCCATTCCACCTTACGAAAGCGTCCTGTGCCTGCGAAAGGGTGATTGTGCTGCGGTGCTGGCGCCGGTCCCGCAGGACGGTTTGAAGCTGGCTGCCTCTCCGTCTTATTTGGTGGACGGAAACTTGAGCGTGAAACTGAAACGCGGATCGAGCGAAGTCTTTGTTTGGAAAAAAAAGGAGTTGGCGGCAACGGCGGAAAGAGTGAGCGAGCTTGAGGGTTTCCGAGCGGAACTGGATGAGATTCTGAACTCGGCGGCAACGCAGTAAAAACTCCGTCGATTTGCAATTCTCAAAAACTCCCGGCAGACTGAAATCCCCATGGAAACCTACGACATTATCTGTATCGGAGCGGGACCGACGGGCCTGGCCACCGCGATTGAAGCGAAGCGCGCAGGAATGCGGCCGCTGGTGATTGACAAGGGATGCCTGTGCAATTCGATCTTCCACTATCCCGCGAATATGGTGTTTTTCACGACGCCGGAACTGCTCGAAATCGGGAATTTGCCGCTCGTTTCTGCGGCGGAGAAACCGGTGCGGGTCGAAGCGCTCAAATACTACCGCAAGGCCGCCGAGCACTACGGATTGGAGTTGCGTTTGTATGAAAAGGTGCTGCGCGTGGAAGGGCAGGATGGGAATTTCAGGGTGGCTACGAAAACGGAGAAGAGCATCGAAGAGAAATACCACGGCAAGAAGATTGCGGTGGCCACCGGGTATTACGATCTGCCGAACACCATTGGCATTCCGGGTGAAGATTTGCCGCACGTTTCGCACTACTACACCGAACCGTTCGAATTCTGGAATCAAGACGTGGTGGTGATCGGCGGGAAGAATTCCGCGGCGGAGGCGGCACTGGATCTGTATCGCAATGGCGCGCGGGTGACGCTGGTGCACCGTAACAAGGATCTTGGCGCGACGATTAAGTACTGGGTGCGGCCCGACATCGAAAATAGGATCAAGGCGG